>Ga0213881_10000010_pt1 | contig 202256 bp, 192 predicted proteins | sample BarmaccoBMER_R08_FD_160104 | JGI IMG/M metagenome (GOLD analysis project Ga0213881, IMG submission 160104) | Barbacenia macrantha exposed rock microbial communities from rupestrian grasslands, the National Park of Serra do Cipo, Brazil - ER_R08 ...
ATATTGCTGGCCGGCATGGAACGAATCTCAGTCGATCCCGGCCAGTTCGTCCTGACCGGGGAACCCGTTGCGGTGATGGGGGGCGGGCCGCAATCCGCGGCTGCCGTCGCGACTGGCTCTAGCCAACCGGTTCTATACGTGGAGTTCCGCAAGGACGGGACGCCCGTCGATCCCAGCCCATGGTGGGCAACAACCGATAGCGAGAAGGTTCGCGGATAATGCGCAAGACTTCCCTGGTTCTCCTCGGTGCCGCCGCCGGTGCCGCTCTGTCCCTGCTCGCGACCCAGCCGCGCATCGCATTGGTCGGAGCGAGCGCGAAAGCCGCGGGCAGCGCCGACACCTATCGCCAGCTCAACCTGTTCGGCGACGTGTTCGAGCGGGTGCGCGCCGACTACGTGGAGAAACCGGACGACGCCAAGCTGATCGAGGCGGCGATCAACGGCATGCTCAACGGGCTCGATCCGCATTCGAGCTACATGGATTCGAAGAGCTACCGTGACATGCAGGTGCAGACCAAGGGCCAGTTCGGCGGGCTCGGCATCGAAGTCACGATGGAGCAGGGCCTCGTGAAGGTCGTGGCGCCGATCGACGAGACGCCGGCTGCCCGCGCCGGCATCCTGTCGGGCGACATCATCACTCATCTCGACGACGAGCAGGTTCAGGGTCTCACCTTGAACCAGGCGGTCGAGAAGATGCGCGGACCGGTCAATACAAAGATCAAACTGAAGATCATGCGTCCGGGCCAGGAGAAGCCGATCGACGTCTCGATCACCCGTGAAATAATCATGGTGCGCTCGGTGCGCTCGCGGCCCGAAGGGGATGTCGGCTACATCAAGATTACCCAGTTCAACGAGCAGACCAACGACGGGCTGAAGAAGGCGATCAACGACCTGTCGGCGCAGATCACGCCCGACAAGCTCAAGGGTTTTGTGGTCGACCTGCGCAACAACCCGGGCGGCCTGCTCGACCAGGCGATCGCGGTGTCCGACGCGTTCCTCGAACGCGGCGAGATCGTATCGACGCGCGGCCGAAATGCCGAGGAGACCCAGCGGTTCAACGCCCGCTCCGGCGACATGACCAAGGGCAAGCCGCTCATCGTTCTGGTCAACGGCGGCTCGGCCTCGGCGTCGGAAATCGTCGCCGGCGCTTTGCAGGACCACAAACGCGCGACCGTCGTGGGCACGCGTTCGTTCGGCAAGGGCTCGGTCCAGACGATCATTCCGCTCGGGTCGGGCAACGGCGCGCTCCGGCTCACCACGGCGCGCTACTTCACGCCGGCCGGGCGCTCGATCCAGGCCAAGGGCATCACGCCGGACATCGAGGTGATGCAGGACGTTCCCGAGGAGATGAAGGCGCGCGCACCGGATTCCCGCGGCGAGGCGGCGTTGCGCGGCCATCTCAAGGCCGAAGGGCAGGAGGAGGCGGGCTCGCAGTCCTACGTGCCGCCGGACCCGAAGGACGACAAGGCGCTCAACATGGCCTACGAGCTCCTGCGCGGCACTGCGGTCAACGCGGCGTTCCCGCCGAATCCGAAGGCCGCCGTGCCCAACTGAAGCCGGAACAGCCAATCGGATAATGATCGGGGCGGCCTGAGTGCCGCCCCGTTTGTTTTTCATCCCTCCCCCGCGCAGCGGGGGAGGGTGGCGAGCGTAGCGAGCCGGGTGGGGGCCAATCCGAAAGAAAGTGAACCCCACCCGGCCGCGCGCTGGCGCGCGCGTCCACCCTCCCCTTTCAGGGGAGGGATGCGTGCTAGAATCCTCCAATGATTCGCGAGGGTTCCACGCCGTGACCGTGGACGACCTGAACGCCCCGCTGGGGACCGGCAAGCCCAAGCGCCGCCGCCTCACCATTCCGGCGGTCGTGCCGCGGGCGATCGCCGGCGCGCTTGCTGCGTGCGTCCTGGTGTTTGCCCTGTGGGCTCTGCTGGTGGACGACCCGTTCGGCGGCGAGCCGGTGGCGGTCGTGCCGGTGCAACTGCACGCGCCCGCCGCAAGTAAAACCGAGCCAGCAGCGTCAGCCGCGCAGGCGAACGCCGCTGCGCCGGCCCAGACCGCTACGACGGCGCCGGGCGCGAAAACCGTCACCATCATCGACGGGATCAGCGGCAAGCGGCAGGATGTGGTCATCGGCGATGCGGCGCAGTCGCCCGCCGGCCGCAGCGTCGAGGAAAAACTGATCGAATCCTCACCGCAGGGCGCGATCCCGATTGTCGGGCCGGACGGCGCGCGCGCCGCCGACGCCTATGCGCGGCCGGTGAAGGGCACGCCCACCGGGCCGCGCGTTGCCATCATGGTCGGTGGGCTCGGCGTGAGTGCCAGCACGACGGGTGAGGCGCTTGCCAAGCTGCCGCCCGCGGTGACGCTCGGTTTCATCCCGTACGGCCAGGACCTCGCTCGCCTCGTCGCGCGCGCGCGCGGCGAAGGGCGTGAAATCGTCCTGCAGGTGCCCATGGAGCCGTTCGATTATCCCGACAATGACGCCGGCCCGCAGACTTTGCTCACGTCGCTCCCGCCCGAGCAGAATCTCGATCGGCTGCACTGGGCGATGAGCCGTTTCCAGGGCTACGTCGGCATCGCCAACTACATGGGCGCGCGCTTCACCGCCGCCGAACAGGCGCTCGGCCCGGTGCTGCGCGATGCCGGCAAGCGCGGCCTGATTTATCTCGACGACGGCACCTCGGCGCGCAGTCTTACCAGCCAGATCGCCGGCGGCGCCAACATGCCGTTCGCGAAGGCCAATATCGTGCTCGACGCCACGCCGACGCCCGCCGAAATCGACAACGCGCTGGCCAAGCTCGAATCGATCGCGCGCGAGCGCGGCGTTGCCGTCGGGGTGGCGAGCGCATTGCCGGCTTCGATCGATCGCATCGCCCATTGGGCCAAGGCGGCGGCCGGCCGCGGCATCGTGCTGGTGCCGATCAGCGCGGTTGCGAGCAAGCCGAAGTCCACTTAGCGCGTGATGACTTTTCTTCGAATCGTCATCACGCTCTAACTTCTGCATGGAGCATGATCTTTTCCGAAAACCGGGTTCCACTTTTCGGGATCATGCTCTAATCCTCCTCGTATGCCGCGCTACGAGGATCTCCCTTATCGGCTGTGCGTCGGGACGATGGTGCTCAACCGCGCCGGCCGCGTCTTCATCGGGCGGCGCTTCGCCGGTCCCGAGCACGTGGACATCAATCATCCTTGGCAGATGCCGCAAGGCGGCGTCGATTCCGGCGAGGAGCCCTACCCGGCCGCGCTGCGCGAACTCGCCGAGGAAACAAACATCGTATCGGTCGAGCTGCTCGCCGAGGCGCCGGAATGGTTCACCTACGATTTGCCGTCCGACGTCGTGCCGCACGCCTGGGGCGGCCGCTACCGCGGGCAGAAGCAGAAGTGGTACGCGCTGCGTTTCATCGGTCCGGAAAGCGAGATCGACGTCGCGCATCCGGCCGGCGGCCACGAGCCGGAATTTTCCGAATGGCGCTGGGTGCCGATGCGCCAGCTGCCTGACCTGATCATTCCGTTCAAGCGCGACGTCTACGAACGGGTCGTCGCCACCTTCGCGCATTTGGTTTGAGAACAGCGGCCTTACGCTCTGCCTCGTCATGCCCGCGAAAGCGGGCATCCAGTAAACTCAGCCGGTTCAGACGGATCTGTGCCGGCGCCGTTTACTGGATCGCCCGCTTTCCGCGGGCGATGACGAGTCATCGGATTGTTAGCAGCTGTTGCTAATGCGACAGCGCGTCTTGCAGCGCCTTGAGTTGCTCGAGCTTCTCGCGCGCGGCGTCGCGCTCCGCGTCCTCGCTCGCGTCGGCAACATCCTCTTCGGCATCCTTGATCTGGCTTTCGAGGCTCGAGCGATCGAAGTCCTCGACCGGCATGGCCATGTCGGCGAGCACGGTGAGGCCTTGCTCGTTGACCTCGGCGAAGCCGCCGACCACCACGATCCGTTGCGTCTCGCCCGCCCCGAACACCGTCAGGATGCCGGGCTTGAGCATGGCTATGAGCGGCGCATGATGCGCGAGCACGCCGAAGTCGCCCTCGGCGCCCGGAACGTCGACCTGCTCGACCTCGCCGGAGAAGACCATCTTCTCGGGCGAGACCAGGTCGAAATGGAACGGATCAGGCATCCCGCTTCCTTAAGTAGACCTCACGCCGCTTCGGCGAGCTTCTTGCCCTTGTCGACCGCCTGCTCGATGGTGCCGACCATGTAAAAGGCGGCTTCCGGCAGATGGTCATATTCCCCCGCGCACAGTCCCTTGAAGCCGCGGATCGTGTCCTTGATGTCGACCAGTTCGCCCTTCGCGCCGGTGAACACTTCGGCGACGTGGAACGGCTGCGACAGGAAGCGCTCGAGCTTGCGCGCGCGCGCGACCGTGATCTTGTCCTCTTCGGAAAGCTCGTCCATGCCGAGGATCGCGATGATGTCCTGGAGCGCCTTGTAGCGCTGCAGAATCTGCTGCACCTGACGCGCCACGTTGTAGTGCTCCTCGCCCACGACGCGCGGGTCGAGCATGCGTGAGGTCGAATCGAGCGGATCGACCGCCGGATAGATGCCTTTCGCGGCGATATCGCGCGACAGCACGGTGGTGGCGTCGAGGTGCGCGAATGAGGTCGCGGGCGCCGGATCGGTCAGGTCGTCGGCCGGCACGTAGATCGCCTGCACCGAGGTGATCGACCCTTTGGTGGTCGTGGTGATGCGCTCCTGCAGCGCGCCCATGTCGGTCGCGAGGGTCGGCTGATAACCGACGGCCGAAGGAATGCGGCCGAGCAGCGCCGAAACTTCCGAGCCGGCTTGCGTGAAGCGGAAGATGTTATCGACGAAGAACAACACGTCCTGGCCCTGGTCGCGGAAATATTCAGCGACGGTCAGGCCGGAGAGGCCGACGCGGGCGCGCGCGCCCGGCGGCTCGTTCATCTGCCCGTAGACCAGCGCGCATTTCGAGCCTTCCGCCGAGCCGTTGTTCTTCTTCGGGTCCTTGTTGACGTTAGACTCGATCATCTCGTGATAGAGATCGTTACCCTCGCGCGTGCGCTCGCCCACGCCGGCGAACACCGAATAACCGCCGTGCGCCTTGGCGATGTTGTTGATCAGCTCCTGAATGAGCACGGTCTTGCCGACACCGGCGCCGCCGAACAGGCCGACCTTGCCGCCTCTGGCGTAAGGCGCGAGCAGGTCGACGACCTTGATGCCGGTGATGAGGATCTGCGCCTCGGTCGACTGGTCGGTGTAGGACGGGGTTGGCTGATGGATCGCCCGCATCTCAACGCCCTCGATCGGGCCCGCTTCGTCGACCGGCTCGCCGATGACGTTCATGATGCGCCCGAGCGTGGCGTCGCCGACCGGCACCGCGATCGGCTTGCCGGTGTCGGCGACTTCCTGCCCGCGCACCAGGCCTTCGGTCGAGTCCATCGCGATCGTGCGCACCGTCGATTCGCCGAGGTGCTGAGCGACCTCGAGCACGAGCCGCTTGCCCTGGTTGTCCGTCTCCAGGGCGTTGAGGATCGGCGGCAGGTCGCCTTCGAAATGCACGTCGACGACGGCGCCGATCACCTGGGAAACGTGTCCGCTTTTCTTGGCCATACTCGTCCTCTTAGGAAGATCCGGTGATGAGGTATCAGCGATCAGGTATCGGGTATCAAGACGCAAGAGACCGGCGCTGATGCCCGATCCCTGATATCTGATCCCTGATCCCTGACATTACAGCGCCTCGGCGCCCGAGATGATCTCGATCAGTTCCTTGGTGATCATCGCCTGGCGCGTGCGGTTGTAGGTGAGCGTCTGCTTGCGGATCATCTCGCCGGCGTTGCGGGTGGCGTTGTCCATCGCGCTCATCTGCGCGCCATAGAACGAGGCGACATTTTCGAGCAGCGCGCGGAACGTCTGCACCGCGATGTTGCGCGGGAGGAGCGCTGTAAGGATATCCTCCTCCTCCGGCTCGAACTCGTAGGAGGCGTTGCCGTTGTCGCCCGCCTCGCCGAGCACCGGCGGGATGATCTGCTGGGCTGTCGGGATTTGCGCGATCACCGACTTGAAGCGCGCGAAGAACAGGGTGCAGACGTCGAACTCGCCGGCCTCGAATCGCTTAATGATTTTCGCCGCGATGTCCTGGGCATTCTTGAACTGGATGACGCGGACCGAGCGCAGCTCGATCGTCTCGACGATCTGCCGCTCGAACTGGCGGCGCAGCTGGTCGGCGCCCTTGCGCCCGACGCAGAAGAATTTGACCTCCTTGCCCTGGCCGATCAGCGCCAAGGCGCGTTCGCGCGCGAGCCGCACGATCGAGGAGTTGAACGGGCCGCACAGGCCGCGGTCGCCGGTGCACACCACGAGCAGATGCACCTGGTCGTGGCCGGTGCCGGCGAGGAGCTTCGGCGCCGACTCGTACCCCTGCACCGCAGACGCGATGTTGCGCAGCACCTTCTCCATCTGCTCGGCGTACGGCCGCGCCGCCTCGGCTGCCGCCTGGGCGCGGCGCAGCTTCGAGGCCGAGACCATCTGCATGGCCTTGGTGATCTTCTGCGTCGCCTTGGTAGCGGCGATGCGGTTGCGCAGATCTTTGAGGGAAGGCATGATTCTGATGACGGAGGACAGACGACGGAGGACGGAAAATGCCGTGCCTCTAGTCCGCGATCATCCGTCCTCTGTCCTCCGTTTTCCGTCGTCCGTTCATGAGAACGTCTTCGCGTAGCTCTCGACAGCGCTCTTGAGCTTGCCGGCGGTCGCGTCGTCGAGATCGCGCGATGAGCGGATCGCCTCGAGTACGTCGGCGTTGCGCGAGCGCAAGGTCGTCAGCAGCCCGTCCTCGAACGCGCCCACCCGATGCACCGGGATCGGGTCGAGGAAGCCGTTGACGCCGGCATAGATGACGACGACCTGCTCTTCCATCTTGAGCGGCGAGAACTGCGGCTGTTTGAGCAGCTCCGTGAGCCGCGAGCCGCGAGCGAGCAGGCGCTGGGTGGTGGCGTCGAGATCGGAGCCGAACTGGGCGAACGCGGCCATCTCGCGGTATTGCGCGAGTTCCCCCTTGATGCGGCCGGCGACCTTCTTCATCGCCTTGGTCTGCGCCGCCGAGCCGACGCGCGACACCGAGAGGCCGACGTTCAGGGCCGGCCGAATGCCCTGATAGAACAGGTCGGTCTCCAGGAAGATCTGCCCGTCGGTGATCGAGATGACGTTGGTCGGGATGTAGGCCGACACGTCGTTCGCCTGGGTTTCGATCACCGGCAGCGCGGTGAGCGAGCCGTTGCCGTTCTCGTCGTTCATCTTCGCGGCGCGCTCGAGCAGGCGCGAGTGCAGATAGAACACGTCGCCCGGATACGCCTCGCGCCCCGGCGGCCGGCGCAGCAGCAGCGACATCTGGCGATAGGCGACCGCTTGTTTCGAAAGATCGTCGTAGAAGATCACCGCGTGCATGCCGTTGTCGCGGAAGTACTCGCCCATAGTGCAGCCGGAGAACGGCGCCAGGAACTGCATCGGCGCCGGATCGGACGCGGTTGCGGCGATGATGATCGAATAGTCGAGCGCGCCGTTGTCTTCGAGGGTCTTGACGAACTGCGCGACGGTCGAGCGCTTCTGGCCGACCGCGACGTAGACGCAGTAGAGCTTGATCTTCTCGTCGTCCGACGCGTTGAGCGGCTTCTGATTAAGGATGGTGTCGAGGGCGATCGCGGTCTTGCCGGTCTGCCGGTCGCCGATGATCAGCTCGCGCTGGCCGCGGCCGATCGGGATGAGCGCATCGATCGCCTTGAGGCCGGTCGCCATCGGCTCGTGCACCGATTTGCGCGGGATGATGCCGGGCGCCTTCACGTCGACGCGGCGGCGCTCGTCCGACGAGATCGGCCCCTTGCCGTCGATCGGGTTGCCGAGCGCGTCGACCACCCGGCCGAGCAGGCCCTTGCCGACCGGCACGTCGACGATCGCCTGGGTACGCTTGACGGTCTGGCCTTCCTTGATCTCTCGGTCGTTGCCGAAGATCACGATGCCGACATTGTCCACTTCGAGGTTGAGCGCCATGCCGCGCACGCCGTTCTCGAACTCGACCATCTCGCCGGCCTGCACGTTGTCGAGGCCGTAGGCGCGGGCAATGCCGTCGCCGACCGAGAGCACCTGGCCGACTTCGGAGACCTCGGCTTCCTGGCCGAAGTTTTTGATCTGCTCTTTGAGGATTGCGGAAATTTCCGCGGCGCGGATATCCATCAGCCGACCTCTTTCATCGCATGCTTGATCGAATTGAGCTTGGTCTTGAGCGACGCATCGACCATGCGGCTGCCAATCTTGACCACGAGACCGCCGATGATCGCCGGCCGGACCGCGATGTCGAGCAGCACGTCCTTGCCGGTCACCGACTTGAGCGCGTCCTTGAGCGCCGCCAGATGCCTGTCGGCGAGCGGCTCGGCGACCGTCACGTGAGCGGTCACTTCGCCCTTATGGTGCGCGACGAGCACGCGCAGCGCGCGGATCATGTCGCGCACGGCAAACAGGCGCCGGTTGGCCGTGACGAGCCGCAGGAAATTGGCCGGGGTGCCGCCGATGCCGGCGCGGTCGAGCACGGCCGCGAGCGCGGCCTGCTGTTGCTCAACGCCGAACACCGGGCTGCGCACCAGCCGCAGGAGATCGGCACTCTCGCCGACGAGCGCGTCGAACCGGTCGAGGTCGGCCATCACCGGATCGAGCGTGTTCTCTTCGAGCGCAAGCTCGAACACGGCGGTGGCGTAACGGCCGGCCATGCCGGAGGCGGAAACGATCGGTTCTTCGCCTGCCACGTGACGCTCGTCGGTTCCAGGTCCGCGGTTTTGCCCGGTCGCCGCGACCGGGGCCCAAGCCCTTGAAATCAAGCGGGACTTTGATTTCGGGGGGCGTCGCGGAGGGGCCCCCGCGAAAGTCGCGCGCGATCTAACATACCGGCAACGGCGGTGCAACATGACGGAAAGGCGCGTAAATCCGGCAGAACTCGCAAAGTCGCGGCGCGATGGCGGCGGCCCTTTCGGCGCGATATCCTGCGCGCATGACGCTCGCGGTCATCGCCGACACGCACGGAAACCTGCCGGCGCTCGAAGCCGTGCTTGCGGACATCGCGCGCCGCAACATCACCGATGTCATCGACCTGGGCGATTGCGCCTCCGGGCCGCTGTGGCCGCGCGAGACTTGCGAATTGTTGATGGCGCGCGGCTTTCCAACCGTGCGCGGCAACCATGACCGTTGGGTCGCGACTTTCGCGCTGGCCGATCTGAGCCCGTCCGACTGCTACACCCATAACGCGCTCAACGAAACGCAGCGGCAGTGGCTGCGCGACCTGCCGGCGACGGTGAAGCTCCACCCGGATACTCTCGCCGTGCACGGACTGCCTGAGGACGACAATCGCTATCTGCTGGAGGACATCGAGCACGGCCGGCTGGTGCGCGCCCCCGCGGACGCGATCGCGCAGCGATTGGGCCGCACCGATGCGGCGCTGGTGCTGTGCGGGCACAGCCACCAGCAGCACATGATCCGCCTGCCGGACGGCCCGATCGTGCTCAATCCGGGAAGCGTCGGCTTGCCGGCTTACCGCGATCCGACCGGCGTTGCGCATGTGTCGGAAGTCGGCTCGCCGCACGCGCGCTACGCGCTCGTCTCCCGCGATAACGGCAGCGTGACGATCGAGCTTGTCTCGCTCGAATACGACCATGCGAGCGCCGCCAAGCGCGCCGCCGCCAACGGCAACCCCGGCTGGGCGCACGCGCTCGCGACCGGATTTGCGCTGCCGGCGTGAAGTTTAGTTGATCAAAGAAAACTCTGCGGGTCGATGTCGACTTCGAACCGGATGCCGCCCTTGGGCGCGGGTGCGTCGGCGAGCCATTCGCGCAAGTAGGCTGAGAGATCGAACGCGCGCGGCGACTTTATCAGCAGCCGCAGCCGATGGCGGCCACGCACCATGGCGATCGGCGCTTCGGCGGGACCGAGCACGCGCACGGTCTCGTCGCGAGGCGCGAGCGTCACCAGCCGGCGCGCGAAACTTTCGGCCGCCGGTTTTTCCGGCCCCGACACCACGAAACTCGCGAGCCGCCCGAATGGCGGATAGGAAGTCTTCTCGCGCAGGTCGATTTCCGCCGCATAGAAGGCGTCACGGTCGGAGGCGATCAGTGCGCGCATCACCGGATGATCGGGCTGATGCGTCTGGATTAGTCCGACGCCGCGGCCGGCTTCGCGGCCGGCGCGGCCGACCACCTGATGCAGCAATTGAAACGTACGTTCGGCCGCGCGCGGATCGCCGTGGCCGAGCCCGAGGTCGCCATCAACGATGCCGACGAGGTTGAGCTTGGGGAAATGATGACCCTTGGCGACGAGCTGGGTGCCGATGACGATATCGATTTTGCCGGCTTCAACGTCGGCGAGTTCCTCGCGCAGGCGCTCGACCGTGGCGACGAGGTCGCTCGAGAGCACCAGGATGCGGCGCTCGGGAAACAAGGTCGCGACCTCCTCCTCCAGCCGCTCGACGCCGGGGCCGCAGGCGACGAACGACTCGGTTGCCTGACACTTTGGGCACGCGGCGGGCGGCGGCGTTTCGAACCCGCATTGGTGGCACACGAGCCGCCGCTTGAAGCGATGCTCGACCAGCCAGCTGTCGCAGGTCGGGCATTGCAGCCGGAAGCCACAGGCGCGGCATAGGGTCAGTGGTGCGTAGCCGCGGCGATTGAGAAACAGCAGCGCCTGCTCGCCGCGCGCGATCGTGTTGCCGACCGCTTCCATCAGCCGCGGCGCAATGAAGCGTCCGCGCGACGGCCCTTCGCGCCGCAAGTCGATCGCCTCGATCGTCGGCAGATGCTGGCCGCCGAAGCGTTCCGGCAGCGCAAGTTTTCCGTAGCGGCCGCGCCGCGCGTTCACCTCGGTCTCGACCGAGGGCGTCGCCGAGGCGAGCACGATCGGAATCGCCGCGATACGCGCGCGCACCACCGCCATGTCGCGCGCGTGGTAGCGCACGCCGTCTTCCTGTTTGTAAGCGGGATCGTGCTCCTCGTCGACGACGATGAGGCCGAGGTCGGCAAAGGGAAGAAACAGTGCCGAGCGCGCGCCGACGATCGCCTTAACGTCGCCGGCCGCGACCGCCGCCCAGGTGCGCGCGCGCCGGCGCGGCGAAAGCTCCGAGTGCCATTCGGCCGGGCGCACGCCGAAGCGGGCGGCGAAGCGGTCGAGGAATTGCGCGGTGAGCGCGATCTCCGGCATGAGGATCAGCGCTTGGCGGCCGCGCCGCAGGATTTCCGCGACTGCCTCGAAATAAACTTCGGTCTTGCCCGAGCCGGTGACGCCGTCGATCAGGGTGACCGAATAGCCGCCGGTCGCCACCGTCGCGCGCAATGCCTCGGCGGCGTTGCGCTGCGCGGGCGTGAGGTCGGGCGCGTGATGATCCGGATCGGGCGGCGCGGCCACCGGCTCCGGCGCCATCGCGATCGCCTCGAGCGTGCCTTCGTCAACGAGCCCGTCGATTACGCCAGGCGATACGCCGGCCTCCTCGGCCGCTTCGCGCTTCGACCGCACCAGGCCGTCGGCCAAGAGCGCGAGCACGCGCCCGCGCGCCGCCGTCATGCGCTCGGGCGCGCGTCCGGCAAGCCGTACGCCGACCCGCATGCGCTCGGTCCCGAGATGCTCGCCGAGCCGCAGCGCCATGCGCAGAATCATGCCGCGCGGGGCCAGCGTGTAATTGGCGACCCAATCGACGAAGCGGCGTAGCTCCGGGCGCAGCGCGGGGACGTCGACTTTGTCCTCGATGTCCTTGAGGCGGTTGTCGAGGCCGGGGCGCATCACGCCTTCCGCCCACACCGCACCGGTCGCCGCGTGCGCGCCCAGCGGCACGCGCACCACGTCGCCGGGCACGACCGCAAGCCCCGCTGGCACGCTGTACGAATAGGGCTGGTCGAGCGCGACCGGGACGAGGACGTCAACGATGCGCCTTGCCATCATTGGCTCAGTTTTGTTGGAGCATGATCTTTTCCGAAAACCGGTACCCACTTTTCGGGATCATGCTCTGGGCGGTTAACGAAAGGTGAACGAAAGGGGTGGGATAACCGGTGTGTCAAGCGCGGGGCGAATGCTGCCGATGGCGAAAACCGAACAGGAGCCGGAATTTGCCTTCGCGGCAGCGGATGTCGCCGCGCAGCTGGTGCGCTGGCTCACCCATCTGGGCGCGGAGCGGCGCATGTCGGCGCTCACGGTCGAAGCCTATCGCGGCGACGTGGCCCGCTTCCTCGCCTTCCTGGCGGAGCACCTGGGCAGCCCGCCGTCGCTGGCGGCGCTCGCGCGCCTCGAGGTGCGCGACGTACGGGCCTTCATGGCGGCGCGCCGGGCGGAGGGAATCTCCAGCCGCTCGCTGATGCGGGCGCTGGCGGCCGCGCGCTCGTTCGCCCGCTTCCTCGAACGCAACGGCAAAGGCAAGGTCGGCGCGCTCGCGGCGGTACGCAGCCCGAAAATCCCGCGCACTTTGCCGAAGCCGCTCGAGGTCGCGGCCGCCAAGCGCGTCACCGATGCGGATGTGCGTGCGGGCGAAAACCGCGAGCCATGGGTGCTCGCCCGCGACGCGGCGGTGCTGGCGCTGCTCTATGGCTCGGGCCTGCGCATTTCCGAGGCGCTCGGCCTCAAGCGCGCTGACGTGCCGGAGCGAGGCAAGGGCGACACCATCATCGTCACCGGCAAGGGCAACAAGACCCGCATGGTGCCCGTGCTGGCGCAGGTGCTCGATCTCGTCGCGGAATACGTCGCGCTGTTTCCCGGCACACTGCCGCCGGAAGGCCCCCTGTTCCGCGGCGCGCGCGGCGGCCCGCTGTCGCCGCGCATCGTGCAGCTTACCATGGAGCGGCTGCGCGGCGCGCTCGCGCTGCCGGACAGCGCGACCCCGCATGCGCTGCGCCATTCGTTTGCCACGCACCTCCTGGCGCGCGGCGGCGATCTGCGCGCGATCCAGGAACTGCTCGGCCATGCCTCGCTTTCGACCACGCAGATCTACACGGCGGTCGATGCCGAGCACCTAATCGAGGTCTACCGCAGCGCCCATCCGCGCGCGTGATCTGGAACTCAGCCGTCGCATCGTCGCCCCTTGCTTAGCGCGCGCGCTTCGGTAATCGTCGCGCGGGAACAACAGCCGCGAGGGGATCATGAGCGCGCATGAGGCACACGAGCGTGCGGAACAGGCCGAGGAGGCCGGCCATCACAACAGGGGCATCGCGCTGGTCATCTCGGTGCTGGCGCTGTTCCTCGCCTTCTCCGAGACGCTCGGCAAAAGCGCGCAAACCGCGGCACTGTCCGACACCGTGAGGGCATCCGACACGTGGGCGTTCTACCAGGCGCGCAACGTGCGGCAGACCACCGTCGCCACCGCGAAGGAGGTGTTGGAGCTCCAATTGCCGGGTTTGACCGACCCGGACATGAAAGCCGCGGCAACCAAGAAACTCGAAGAGTGGGACAAACGGATCAAACGGTGGGAATCCGACCCGGAACGCGCCGAAGGAATGAAGGAGCTGCGCGAGAAGGCGACGGGCCTGGAAAGGCAACGCGACCGCGGACTCGAGCAGTATCATAATTATGAGATCGCCTCCGCGGTCCTGCAGATCGGAATCGTGCTGGCGTCCGCCGCGATCATCACCTCGATGCCGATCCTCGCCTGGATAAGCGGCCTGCTCGGCATCATCGGGATCGCCTTCATGGCGTTCGGCTTCTACGCGCCCGAACTGGTGCTCGGTTTGTTTGAACACGCTCCTGCCGCCGGCCACGCGGCCGGGCATTGAGGCGCAATACGTCATTGCGAGCGGAGCGAAGCAATCCAGGGCAGCACGTGCGACTCTGGATTGCTTCGTCGCTTCGCTCCTCGCAATGACGATCACATATTGATCGCACGGCCAGCGACGGCGAGGGCCGCTTCCTTCACGGCTTCCGGCAACGTCGGATGCGCATGGCAGGTGCGCGCGATGTCCTCGGCCGCCGCGCCGAACTCCATGGCGATCGCGGCTTCCGCGATCATGTTGCCGGCATCGGCGCCGAGGATGTGCACCCCGAGCACGCGATCGGTTTTCGCGTCCGCCAGGATTTTCACGAAGCCGTCGGTCGTGTGATTGACCTTGGCGCGGCCGTTGGCGGTGAACGGGAACTTGCCGACGTTGTAAGCGACGCCCGCGGCCTTGAGCTCCTCCTCGGTCTTTCCGACCGACGCCAATTCGGGAAACGTATAGACCACGTTGGGAATCACGTCGTAGTTCACGTGGCCGGCCTGCCCGTCGAGAAACTCGGCGACCGCGACCCCCTCCTCCTCGGCCTTGTGCGCCAGCATCGGACCCGCGATCACGTCGCCGATCGCGAATATGTCGTGCACGCTGGTCTCATAATTGCGGTTCACGACGACGCGGCCGCGCTCGTCGGTGGCGACGCCGGCCGCTTCGAGGCCGAGGCCGGTCGTGTACGGCACGCGGCCGATCGCCACCAGCACCACGTCGGCCTCGATCGTCTCGGCCGTGCCGCCGGCGGCCGGCTCGACCTGCGCCTTGAGCCGGTTGCCGGAAGCGTCGACGCCGGTGACTTTGGAGGAGAGGCGAAACGTCATGCCCTGCTTCTGCAGGAGGCGCTGGAACTGCCGGCACACGTCGGCGTCCATGCCGGGCAGGATGCGGTCGAGGAACTCGACCACGATCACTTCCGATCCGAGCCGCCGCCACACCGAGCCGAGCTCGAGCCCGATCACGCCGGCGCCGACCACCAGCAGCCGCTCCGGGACCTTGTCGAGCACGAGCGCGCCGGTCGAGGAAACAATCCGCTTCTCGTCGATATCGATGCCTTTGAGGCGCGCCACGTCGGAACCGGTGGCGATCACGATCGCCTTGGCGTCGAGCGTCTCGGCCTTGCCGTTGCGGGCGACCTCGACCTTGCCGGGCGCGGTGATGCGGCCGGCGCCGATGTAGCTGTCGATCTTGTTCTTCTTGAACAGAAAGGCGACGCCCTTGACGTTGCCGTCGACGCCCTCGTCCTTGAACGTCATCATCGCGGGCAGGTCGAGCTTCGGTGTGCCGACATTGACCCCCATGCGGGCGAGCATGTGGCCGGCCTCCTCGTAGCGCTCGGACGCGTGCAGCAGCGCCTTCGAGGGGATGCAGCCGATGTTGAGACAGGTGCCGCCGAAGGTCTTCTCCTTCTCGACCACCGCGACCTTCATGCCGAGCTGCGCCGCCCGGATGGCGCACACGTAGCCGCCCGGGCCGGAGCCGATGACAACGAGGTCGTAGGGCATGGTCTCTCGCGTGCGGCCTAGGTCTTCTTCGAGGTGCGGTTGGCTTCAATGTTTTTGCGGTCTGAATCGATGCAGAAATCGATCTCCTCTCCTAACACATCGAGGTTCCAACCAAATGTGTGACCGTACTCACCAATGGCGACGTGATTGAAGTACTCGGGATCTTTCAGCGGCTCGCTGATAGGTCCGCGCCCAATAAAGTGGCTGAGATCATATTCGCCGCTGAAGCCATCATCGTACGTCACGAGCAGGACCGGATAGCGTACGACTTCAACGCTCTTAATGCGGGGCTGTTTCATGCTCACAAATCCAGCACCAGCCGCGCCGGGTCCTCCAGCAGTTCCTTCACGCGCACCAGGAACGTCACCGCCTCGCGGCCGTCGACGATGCGGTGGTCGTAGGAGAGCGCGAGATACATCATCGGCCGCGGCTTGATGGCGCCGTCGACGATCATCGGGCGTTCCTGGATTTTGTGCATGCCGAGGATGCCCGATTGCGGCGCATTGAGGATCGGCGTCGACATGAGCGAGCCGTAGACGCCGCCGTTGGAGATCGTGAAGGTGCCGCCCTGCATCTCTTCGATCGAGAGCGTGCCGTCGCGCGCGCGCCGGCCGAAGTCGGCGATCTGCTTTTCGATCTCCCCGAGCGACAGCTGGTCGGCGTCGCGCACCACGGGCACCACCAAGCCCTTCTCGGTCCCGACCGCAACGCCGATGTGGTAGTAATTCTTATAGACGAGGTCGCTGCCGTCGATTTCGGCATTGACGGCGGGGATATCCTTGAGCGCCTGCACGCAGGCGCGCACGAAGAAGCTCATGAAGCCGAGCTTCGCGCCGTGCTTCTTCTCGAACAAATCCTTGTACTCGGCGCGCAGCGCCATCACGCTCGCCATGTCGACCTCGTTGAAGGTCGTGAGCATGGCGGCGGTGTTCTGCGCCTCCTTGAGCCGGCGCGCGATGGTCTGGCGCAGGCGGCTCATGCGCACGCGCTCTTCCCGCGCAGCATCGTCGGGCGGCGAGGGCGCGCGCACCTGCACGGCCGCGGCCGGCTGCGCGACCGGGGTCGGCGTCTGCACGGCGCGCGCGATCGCATCGAGCATGTCACCCTTGGTGACGCGGCCGTCCTTGCCGCTGCCCGGCACGGTCGACGCGCTGACGCCGCTCTCGGCCGCAAGCTTGCGCACCGACGGCGCGAGCGGCGCGTCGGCGGGGGCGGCTTTCGGCTTAGCCGGCGCGGGCGCCGCTTGCGGCGGCGGCGATGCCGGTTTCGCGGGCGGCGGTGCTGTCGCGGCCGCCGGAGCAGCGGCGGGCTTCGCGGGCGCTGTCGCGCCTTCCTTGATCTGGCCGAGCAGGGCGCCGGGCGCCACCGTCTCGCCGTCCTTGACGAGGATTTCCGCGAGCACGCCGGCGGCGGGCGCGGGCACCTCGATCGTCACCTTGTCGGTCTCGAGTTCGACCAGCGGCTCGTCGACGGTGACGCTATCGCCCGCGTGTTTGAACCAGCGGCCGATGGTCGCCTCGGTGACCGATTCACCCAAGGTCGGAACGCGGATATCGGCCATGACGGATCCTTTTCGCGGTTACGCGAGCGCTTCCTCGAGCAACTGCTTGAGCTGGGCCATGTGCTTCGACATCAGCCCGGTGGCGGTCGCGGCCGCGGCCGGTCGCCCGGCGTAGCGCGGCCGGCGCTGCTTGGCGCCGATCTGGTTGAGCACCCACTCGATGAACGTGTCGACGAAGAACCACGCGCCCATGTTGCGCGGCTCCTCCTGGCACCACACGATCTCCGCCTGCTTGAAGCGTGAGAGTTCCTGCACCAGCGCCTTGCTCGGGAACGGATAGAGCTGCTCGACGCGCAGCAGATAGACGTCGTCGAGCCCGCGCTTCTCGCGCTCTTCGTAGAGATCGTAGTAGATCTTGCCGGTGCACAGCACGACCCGGCGGATCTTGTCGTCGGGCACGAGCTTGATCTTCTCGCCCGGCAGCATCTGCGCGTCGTCCCACAGCAGGCGATGGAACGTCGTGCCCGCCGCCATCTCGTCGAGCCGCGACACCGCGCGCTTGTGGCGCAGCAGCGATTTCGGCGTCATCAGGATCAGCGGCTTGCGGATCTCGCGCTTGAGCTGCCGCCGCAGGATGTGAAAATAGTTCGCCGGCGTCGTGCAGTTGGCGATCTGCATGTTGTCCTCGGCGCACATCTGCAGGAACCGCTCGAGCCGCGCCGAAGAATGCTCCGGGCCCTGGCCCTCATACCCGTGCGGCAGCAGACAGACGAGCCCGGACATGCGCAGCCACTTGCGCTCGCCCGAGGAGACGAACTGGTCGAACACGACCTGCGCGCCGTTGGCGAAGTCGCCGAACTGCGCCTCCCACAAGGTGAGCGCGTTGGGTTCGGCCAGCGAGTAGCCGTACTCGAAGCCGAGCACCGCCTCTTCCGACAGCATCGAGTTGATCACCTCGTAGCGGGCCTGCCGTTCGGTGAGGTGATTGAACGGGACATAACGGTTCTCGTTCTCCTGATCGATCAGCACCGAGTGGCGTTGCGAGAACGTGCCGCGCTCGCTGTCCTGGCCGGAGAGACGGACCGGCGTCCCGTCGAGCAGCAGCGAACAGAAGGCCAAAGCCTCGGCGGTGGACCAGTCGATGCCCTCGCCGGTCTCGACCGCTTTGCGGCGGTTTTCCAGGAATCGCTGGATCGTCCGATGCAGATGGAAATTCGCCGGCGCGGTGGTGATCTTGCGGCCGATCTCGTGCAGGGTTTCGATTTCGACGCCGGTGTTGCCCCGCCGCGGATCGTCGGCTTCGCGCGCGGCCTTGAAACCCGACCAGCGGCCATCGAGCCAGTCCGCGCTGTTCGGCTTGTAGCTCTGGCTCGCCTCCAGCTCGACATCGAGCCGGGCGCGCCAGTCCGCCTTCATCTTCTCGACCTCGCCCTCGGTGACGACGCCGTCGGCGGCGAGCTTCTTGCCGTAAATATCCACCGTGGTCGGATGGGCGTTGATCGCCTTGTACATCAGCGGCTGGGTGAAGGCCGGCTCGTCGCCCTCGTTGTGACCGTGCCGCCGGTAGCAGAACATGTCGATCACGACCGGCTTCTGAAACTTCTGGCGGAACTCGGTGGCGATTTTCGCCGCGAACACGACCGCCTCCGGATCGTCGCCGTTGACATGGAAGATCGGTGCCTCGATCATTTTCGCCACGTCCGACGGATAGGGCGACGAACGGGAGAAGCGCGGATAGGTGGTGAAGCCTATCTGATTGTTGATGATGAAATGAACCGACCCGCCGGTGCGGTGGCCGCGCAAGCCGGAAAGGCCGAAGCATTCGGCGATCACCCCTTGCCCGGCAAACGCCGCGTCGCCGGAAATGAGCAGCGGCATCACCATGGTGCGGTCTTCAGGCGTCGCGCCGTGCTGGTCTTGTTTGGCGCGCGCCTTGCCGAGCACCACCGGGTTGACGATTTCCAGGTGCGATGGGTTGGCGGTGAGCGAGAGATGGACGTGGTTCCCATCGAACTCGCGGTCGGACGAGGCGCCGAGGTGGTATTTGACGTCGCCTGAGCCCTCGATCTCGTCCGGGGTATATGAGCCGCCCTTGAACTCGTTGAAAATCGCTCGGTGCGGCTTCGCCATCACTTGCGCCAGCACGTTGAGCCGGCCGCGGTGCGCCATGCCGAAGACGATCTCCTTCACCCCGAGGGCGCCGCCGCGCTTGATGATTTGTTCGAGCGCCGGGATCATCGACTCGCCGCCGTCGAGGCCGAAGCGCTTGGTGCCGGTGAAGCGCAGGTCGCAGAACTTCTCGAAACCCTCGGCCTCGATCAGCTTGGTAAGGATCGCGCGCTGGCCCTCGCGGGTGAAGCTGATCTCCTTGTCTGGACCTTCGATGCGCTCCTGGATCCAGCCCTTCTGCGCCGGATCGGAGATGTGCATGAACTCGACGCCGAGCGTCTGGCAGTAGGTGCGGCGCAGGATGGCGACGATCTCGTTGATCGTCGCGAACTCGAGCCCGAGCACGTTGTCGATGAAGATTTTGCGGTCGAGATCGGCGTCGGTGAAGCCGTAGGCTCGGGGATCGAATTCGTCGCTGTCCTTGGGCGGCTCAAGCCCGAGTGGATCGAGATTGGCGTGCAGGTGTCCGCGCACACGATAGGCGCGGATGAGCATCAGCGCGCGCACGGAATCGCGCGTCGCCTGCTGAACGATCGCGGCCGAGATCTCGGTGCCGACGCCCTGCGCCTTGGCGCTGATCTTGTCGCCGACGGTCTTGGCGATCTCGGCCCAATCGCCGTCGAGCGCCGCGGTCAGTTCGTCATGCGGGCGCGGGGGCCAGTCCGGCCGGGCCCAGGAGGGCGCATGGGCGCCGTTCCCACGCGCGGCACCGTCGCCAAGGCCGGCAAAGAACCGGCGCCACTCGTCATCGAGGGCGGCCGGATCGGCCTCGTAGCGCGCGTAGAGATCCTCGAGGTAGCGAGCATTGCCGCCGTAGAGAAACGACGTGCGGGCGAAAGCTGCGTTCGCGTCCTGGCGAGACATGTGCCGCATCCTGATTTCGGCCGCGCCGCAAGCGGTGCGCACCGATCTGACCGGTCCCGGCGGATTAGCCCCTTGTAGCCTATTTAGTGCGACGCGGACGCAACGAAAGGTCTAAGAAGTGAATCACGATTTAAGCAGTTCCGCGAGCGTCTTTCCGATGCGCGCCGGTGACGCGGATACGCGGATCCCGGCCGACTCCATCGCCGCGATCTTCGATTCGGCATCGCCCTTGCCGCCGGAGATGATGGCGCCCGCGTGACCCATGCGCCGGCCCGGCGGCGCGGTGCGGCCGGCAATGAATCCGACCATCGGCTTCTTGCGCCCGCGCCGCGCCTCGTCCTTGAGGAACGCCGCGGCATCTTCCTCCCCGCTGCCGCCGATCTCGCCGATCATCACGATCGACTGGGTCGCCGGGTCGGCGAGGAACATCTCGAGGATTTCGATGAACTCGGTGCCTTTGACGGGATCGCCGCCGATGCCGACGGCCGTCGTCTGCCCGAGCCCCTCGCGGCTCGTCTGGTAGACCGCCTCGTAGGTGAGCGTGCCCGAGCGCGAGACGATGCCGACGTTGCCTGGCTTGAAGATGTTGCCCGGCATGATGCCGATCTTGCAGGCGCCGGCGGTCATCACGCCCGGACAGTTCGGACCGATCAGGCGCGACCGCGAACCGGAAAGCGCGCGCTTGACCCGGACCATGTCGACCACCGGGATGCCCTCGGTGATGCAAATGATGAGCGGGATTTCCGCCTGGATCGCCTCGCAGATGGCGTCGCCCGCGCCGGCCGGCGGCACGTAGATCACGCTCGCGTCGCACCCGGTTTTCTCGCGCGCCTCCGCGACCGTGTCGAACACCGGCAGTCCCAGATGCTTGCTGCCGCCTTTGCCGGGCGACGTGCCACCGACCATTTTCGTCCCGTAGGCGATGGCGGCTTCCGAATGGAACGTGCCGTTGCGGCCGGTGAAGCCCTGGCAGATGACTTTCGTGTCTTTGTCGACGAGGACGGCCATGTCACGCCCGCCCGATCGCTTTGACGATCTTTTGCGCGGCGTCGTCGAGATCCTCGGCCGAGACCACGTTTAGTCCGGACTCCGCGATGATCCGCTTGCCGGGATCGACGTTGGTGCCTTCGAGCCGCACCACCAGCGGCACCCTCAGGCCGACTTCCTTGACGGCCGCGACGATGCCTTCGGCAATGATGTCGCAGCGCATGATACCTCCGAAGATATTCACCAGGATGCCCTTCACGTTCGGGTCGGCGGTGATGATCTTGAACGCGGCCGCAACCTTCTCCTTGCTGGCGCCGCCGCCGACGTCGAGGAAGTTTGCGGGCGCCTCGCCATAGAGCTTGATGATGTCCATGGTGGCCATGGCGAGCCCGGCGCCGTTGACCATGCAGCCGATGGTGCCGTCGAGCGCCACATAGTTGAGATCGTATTTCGACGCCTCGATCTCCTTCTCGTCCTCCTCGGTGAGGTCGCGCAGCGCGGCAACATCGGCGTGCCGATAGAGCGCGTTGTCATCGAAGCCGATCTTGGCATCGAGGCAGATGAGCTGCCCCTCTTTGGTGACGACGAGCGGATTGATCTCGAGCAGACTCATGTCCTTGGCAAGGAACGCCTCGTAGAGCTTGGCCAGCACCACGCCCGCCTGTTTGGCGAGGTCGCCGAAAAGCCCAAGCACCTCGGCGGCGCGCCGCGCGTGGTGCGGCATCAGGCCGGTCGCGGGATCGACCGAGAAGGTGAGAATCTTCTCTGGATGCGTGCGCGCCACCTCTTCGATATCCATGCCGCCTTCGGTGGAGACCACGAAGGCGACGCGCGAGGTTTCGCGGTCGACGAGCGCCGAGACATAGAACTCGCGTTCGATCGCCGAACCCTCTTCGACATAGAGGCGGTTGACGACCTTGCCGTGCGGGCCGGTCTGATGGGTGACCAGCGTCGAGCCGATCAGGCGGGTCGCCTCGCGCTCCACGTCCTCGATCGAGCGCACGACCTTGACGCCGCCGGCCTTGCCGCGTCCGCCCGCGTGGATCTGCGCCTTGACCACCCAAACCCGGCCGCCAAGCGTGTGCGCGGCGCGCACCGCCTCTTGCGCCGTGAAGGCGGGAACGCCGCGCGGGACCGGGACGCCAAACTCGCGCAGGACCGCCTTAGCTTGGTATTCGTGGATGTTCATGGCCGCCTTTCATACGCGCGACGCTGAGGAAACTCAGCGGCCGAGGTCGGGCGCAATCTTCCGGCAGGCGTCGACCAACGTGCGCACCGCGGTCACCGAGTGATCAAACATTTCGCGTTCGGCGCCGTTGAGTTCGATCTCGACCACGCGCTCGACGCCTTTGGCGCCGATCACGACCGGCACGCCCACGTAAAGATCGCGCACGCCGTACTCGCCGGAAAGATGCGCGGCCGCCGGCAGCACTCGCTTCTTGTCGCGCAGATAGCTCTCCGCCATGGCGACCGCCGACGAGGCGGGCGCATAGAAGGCCGAGCCGCTCTTGAGCAGATTGACGATCTCCGCGCCGCCGTCGCGGGTGCGCTGAACGATGGCGTCGACGCGCGCCTGCGAGGTCCAGCCGATCTTGATCAGGTCGGGAATCGGAATGCCGGCAACGGCGGAGTAGCGAACCAGCGGGACCATGCTGTCGCCATGGCCGCCGAGCACGAAGGCGGTCACGTCCTCGACCGAGACGTTGAACTCATCGGCGAGGAAATAGCGGAAGCGCGCCGAATCGAGCACGCCGGCCATGCCGACCACCATGTTGTTCGGCAGCCCGCACGTTTTCTGCAGCGCCCATACCATGGCGTCGAGCGGGTTGGTGATGCAGATGACGAAGGTTTCCGGCGCATATTTGCGGATGCCGGCGCCGACCTGCTCCATCACCTTGAGATTGATGCTGAGCAGATCGTCACGGCTCATGCCGGGCTTGCGCGGCACCCCGGCGGTGACGATGCAAACGTCGGCGCCCTGGATCGCCTCGTAGGAATTGGTTCCGGTGAACTTCACGTCAAAACCCTCGATCGGGGAGGATTCGACGAGGTCGAGCGACTTGCCGTGTGGGATGCCTTCCATGATGTCGAACAGCACGACATCGCCCAATTCCTTGAGGCCGATGAGGTGGGCGAGCGTGCCGCCGATCTGGCCGGCGCCGATCAAAGCAATCCTGTGTCGCGCCATGGGAACCTCGGAATTGTTGCGGGGCAATCGGCGGCCGAAGGGATAACCGACGGTCGGATTAACCGGTTCCGCCCACCCGTTCAAGCGGCCCCTGACTGACACTTAAGTCTCGACGATCCCCTCGGTCGAGCCGGTCGCGGCCGAATCCTTGCGGCCGTGCGGGAGGGCGAGATAGGCGCGCGAGCCCATCTCGATGAGGCGCGAGGCGGTGCGCTTGAACTCCTGCACCTCGAAACCGTCGCTGCCCCGATAAAGCGCCGCCGGCGCCGCCTCGGCGGAAGCGACGAGCTTCACCGTATGGTCGTAGAGCGTGTCGACAAGCGCGATGAAGCGCTTGGCCTCGTTGCGCTGCGCGTAGTCCATGACGGGAATGCGGTCGAGCACGATGGTGTGAAACTCATGGGCGAGTTTCAGATAATCTTCCGCCCCCAACGGCCGTGCGCATAATTCGGGAAAGGAAAAGCGCGCGGCGCCCATGGCGGCGCACGGCACGTGCAGGGCATGGCCTTTGACCACGAGTTCGCGCGGCGACGCCGCGTTGCCGGCCGTCAGGCTCCGCCATGCCGCGTCGAGGGCGGCCTTGGCCGCGGCGTCGGCGGGGACGTGCCACACCGGCGCATCGCCCAGCTTTTCCAGCCGGAAGTCGGTGCGCGCGGCAAGCCGCACCACGTCCATGTGCTCCTCGATCATCGCGATGAACGGAAGGAACAGGGAGCGATTGAGGCCGTCGCGGTAAAGCTCGTCGGGCGCGACGTTCGAGGTGGCAACCACCACGACGCCGTTATCGAACAGCCGCCGGAACAGGCGCCCGAGGATCATGGCATCGGCAATGTCGGCGACGTGAAACTCGTCGAAGCACAGCAACCAAGCTTGCGCGGCCAGGGCGGCAGCGACCGGCGCGATCGGGTCTTCGCCGGAAATCTCGCCGCGGCTGCGCCGCTGACGCCAATCGTGAATGCGCTCGTGTACGTCCACCATGAACTCGTGAAAATGGACGCGGCGTTTGCGCAGCACCGGGCTCGCGGCGAAAAACAAATCCATCAACATCGTCTTGCCGCGGCCGACCTCGCCGTAAATGTAGAGGCCCTTGAGCGGCCCCGGGTCCGGTGTGCGGCTCGCGAACATCCAGCCGAGCGAGGACGATTTGCGCGCCAAGCGGTGATGGGCGACGCGGGTCTCCAGCCGCGCGAGCATCGCGACGACGGCTGCCTGCGCGCGGTCGTGCTCGACCTCGCCAGCGGCCACGAGGGCGGCGTAACGCTCGCTGATGCTGCCGGGCATTGAGAAAGGATGGGCGCAAACGGTCTGTGCGGCACGCATAGCCGTCCTGCGCGGTCACCCGCAAGGCGATCGTTGGCGATGCGCGGCCGGTGGTTGGGGGCAACGACCTCTCCACCAGCGTCGGCTTAAGTCTCTGAATTGCCGCCGTAAACGGACGCCGAAACGCGCCCAACGGTTTCTGAGCATTCCGATCCCCGGGTCGATACGCCCGGCGTGAAGAGCAGCCGGCCCTTGGGCCGGCTGCCTCGCGTTTAAGGCTTTGTTTTCCTTCGTAATTCTGTCGTGATGCGGCATTTGGCCCAGGCCGGTGTCACGCTTCTGCTGCATTGCAGCATTAGGTTCTGACAGGGCAGCGATTCGACGTTCGACGCTGCTGCCCGGAGGAAGCGGCCGGAGGGTCGTTGCAACGACCAACCATCAGGAGACAAGTCCATGCACGACCCCCTGCTCGACGGCGGTGTGATCCGCAAGCTGTGGATCAGTGAGACCGACCTTTACCGTGACCACCTGCTGCGTCTCGACGGCGAAAGCCGGCGCAACCGATTCGGCGGCGGAGTGTCGGACGAGTTCATCCGCGGTTACGTCGATCTGTCGGTCGGTCTTGACGCCGTGATCCACGGCTTCTTCGTCGACGGCGCGTTGCGCGGTGCCGGCGAGCTGCGTTCGCTCGGCACGACGTTGGCCGGGGAGGCGGAGGCCGCATTCAGCATCGAAAGGGCGTGGCAAAGCCACGGCGTCGGGACGGCGCTGCTCGAGCGGACGTTGCTTGCGGCGCGCAACCGCGGATTCCGCCATCTGCACATGGCCTGCCTCGCCGAGAACCGGCGCATGCAGCAGCTCGCCCGCAAGTTCGACGCGGAGCTCACGTTCGATTTCGGCAGCGTCGTGGGCGAGGTGCAGGCGGCGCAGCCGACGCCGCTGTCGCTCATGCGCGAGATGGTGGCGGACGGGCACGGCTTTGCGACCGCGATGCTCGAGGTGCAGTCGCGGCTGCTGCGAACCGTGTAAAACAAATAAAACCGTCATCCTGAGGAAGTCGCGCGCGTTTGCGCGCGACTGTCTCGAAGGATGGAAGCAAACGCGGTGCATGCGGCCATCCTTCGAGACGCTCGGCGCGCAGACGCGCCGAGCTCCTCAGGATGACGTTGGAGCTTATTTGCAGCGACGAACCGCCACGGACGGCAATCACACCTGCCGCTCGATCATCAGTTTCTTGATCTCGGCAATTGCTTTCGCCGGATTGAGATTCTTGGGACAGGCTTTCGCGCAATTGAGAATCGTGTGGCAGCGATAGAGCCGGAACGGATCTTCCAAATAATCGAGCCGCTCGCCGGTCGCCTCGTCGCGGCTATCGACGATCCAACGGTAGGCCTGCAGCAGCGCCGCCGGGCCGAGATAGCGCTCCGGCTGCCACCAATAACTCGGGCATGCGGTCGAGCAGCACGCACAGAGAATGCATTCATAGAGGCCGTCGAGTTTCGCCCGGTCGTCGTGGCTCTGCTTCCACTCCCGGTCGGGCGCAGGGGTCACCGTTTGCAGCCACGGTTCGACCGAGGCGTGGTGGGCGTAGAACATGGTGAGGTCGGGCACGAGGTCCTTGACCACCGGCATGTGCGGCAGCGGATAGATGCGCACCGTTCCCCTGATCTCGTCCATGCCGCGGGTACATGCGAGCGTGTTGGTCCCGTCGATATTCATGGAACAGCTTCCGCACACGCCCTCGCGGCAGGAACGGCGGAACGTCAGGGTCGGGTCGATGTTGCTTTTGATCCAGATCAGCGCGTCGAGCACCATCGGGCCGCAATCGTCGAGATCGACCAGATAAGTGTCGATGCGCGGATTTTGGCCGTCGTCCGGATTCCAGCGGTAGACGCGGAATTCGCGGGTGTTGCGTGCGTTCTCGGGCTCGGACCAGGTCTTGCCTTCGCCGACGCGGGAATTCTTCGGCAGCGTGAACTCGACCATATCAGTACACCCTCGCCTTCGGCTCGATGTAGGACACGTCGTTGGTCAGCGTGTAGGTGTGCACCGGGCGGTAGTCGATCGTCACCTTGCCGGTTGCTTCGTCGAACCAGGCGAGCGTGTGTTTCATCCAATTCTTGTCGTCGCGTTCGGGGAAGTCTTCGCGCGCGTGCGCGCCGCGGCTTTCCGTGCGGTTGCGGGCCGAGTCCATCGTCACCACCGCCTGGGCGACCAGATTGTCGAGTTCGAGGGTCTCGACCAGGTCGGAGTTCCAGATCAGCGAACGATCGGTAACGCGCACGTCGGCGACGCCGCCGCGCACGTCGTGGATGAGCTTGTGGCCTTCCTCGAGAACTTCGCCGGTGCGGAACACCGCGCAGTTCGTCTGCATCACGTGCTGCATCTTGAGCCGCAGGTGCGCCGTCGGCGTGCCGCCGTTGGCATGACGGAACCGGTCGAGGCGCGTAAGCGAGCGCTCGGCGGAATCCTTCGGCAGGTCGGGGTGCCGGTCGCCCGGCGTTACCGTTTCGGCGCAGCGCGCCGCCGCCGCGCGGCCGAACACCACGAGGTCGATGAGCGAGTTCGAGCCGAGCCGGTTGGCGCCGTGCACCGAGACACACGCCGCTTCGCCGAGCGCCATCAGCCCGGGCACGATCGCGTCGTCGTTGCCGTTCTTCTTGGTCAGCGCCTCGCCGTGATAATTCGTCGGGATGCCACCCATGTTGTAGTGCACGGTCGGCAAGACTGGGATCGGCTCGCGCGTCACGTCGACGCCGGCGAAAATTTTTGCGGATTCGGAAATGCCCGGCAGCCGCTCGTGCAGCACCTCGGGGTCGAGATGATCGAGGTGCAGGTACATGTGATCTTTCTTGCGGCCGACCCCGCGTCCTTCGCGGATTTCGATGGTCATCGCGCGCGAGACCACGTCGCGCGAGGCCAAATCCTTGGCGGACGGCGCGTAGCGCTCCATGAAGCGCTCGCCCTCGGAGTTGACGAGATAAGCGCCTTCGCCGCGCGCCCCTTCGGTGATCAGAACCCCGGCGCCGTAAACGCCGGTCGGATGGAACTGCACGAACTCCATGTCTTCGAGCGGCAGCCCGGCGCGCAGCACCATGGCGTTGCCGTCGCCGGTGCAGGTGTGCGCGGACGTGCAGGAGAAATAGCTGCGGCCGTAGCCGCCGGTCGCGAGAATCGTCACATGCGCCTGGAAGCGGTGGATCGAGCCGTCGTCGAGCTTGATCGCGACCACGCCGCGGCAGCGGCCCTCGTCGTCCATGATCAGGTCGATGGCGAAGAACTCGATGAAGAACTCCGCTGCATGCCGCAACGACTGGCCATACATCGTGTGCAGCATGGCGTGGCCGGTGCGGTCGGCCGCCGCGCAGGTGCGTTGCGCGGTGCCGTGGCCGTAATGGGTGGTCATCCCGCCGAACGGCCGCTGGTAGATCTTGCCGTCCTGGGTGCGCGAGAACGGTACGCCCCAGTGTTCCAGCTCATAAACCGCGGCCGGCGCGTGGCGGCACATGTATTCGATCGCGTCCTGGTCGCCGAGCCAGTCGGACCCCTTCACGGTGTCGTACATGTGCCAGCGCCAGTCGTCCTCGCCCATGTTGCCGAGCGCGGCCGAGATGCCGCCCTGGGCGGCGACCGTGTGCGAGCGCGTGGGGAACACCTTGCTGATGCAGGCGGTCTTGAGTCCGGCCTCGCTGCAGCCGACGACCGCGCGCAAGCCCGAGCCGCCCGCCCCGACCACGACGACGTCGTAGGTGTGGTCTTCGATCGGATAGGCGCGGCCGTTCACGCTGGGCGCGCCGCCGTTGCCGGAAGAATCGTTGGCCATGACTCACACTCCGAACGAAATCTTGAGAACGGCGAAGATCGAGGCGAGCCCCATGACGCAGCAGAAGAACGTGTTGGCCATGACGACGACCGCCTTGTGCAAAGGATCGTTCACATAATCTTCGATGATCACCTGCATGCCGATCCACATGTGATAGACGATCGTCGCGATGAACAGGATCATCGTCAGCGCCACGATCGGCGAGGCGAGGATCTGCACCGTCGCCGCGTGATTGCGCCCGACCAGCATGGCGACGATCACGATGAACCCCACCGTCAGCGGAATGCCCGCCACCGCGGTAACGCGCTGAACCCAGAAGTGGTCCGTGCCGGTGCCGGCGGCGCCGAGACCGCGAACCCGGCCGAGCGGCGTGCGCATGCTCATGATGACGCTCCTTCCTGCCTTAAGGCGCGATGACTTTTCTTCGAATCGTCATCGCGCTTTAAGTTTTTGCTGGAGCATGATCTTTTCCGAAAACCGGTGCCCACTTTTCGGGATCATGCTCTAGCCGACGAAGAAATAGCCCGCCACCCACACGATGATCGTGCAGGTGATCGATGCGAACAGCGTCGCCGCGGCGAGCCACTCGCGCTCGCTCGCGCCGAACCCGCGACCGGTGTCCCAGATGAGATGGCGGATGCCGCCGAAGGTGTGATGGAACAAAGTCCAGGTAAACCCGAGGAGGACGAAGCGGCCGAACCAGGTTCCCATGAACCATTGTACGTTGGCGTAAGCGTTTGGGCCGCTGGCGGCGGCGATGAGCCACCAGGGCAAGATCGCCGTGCCGAAATAGAGGAAGATCCCGGTGACGCGGTGCGCGCCCGACATCACCATCGTCAGGGTCAGCCGATAAATCTGCAAATGCGGCGACATCGGCCGCGCGGCCGGCGCTCTCGTATCGGCCATTATTTCCTCCAACCCGCTCGCCGCTCACGTCGCCGGTCGTTCCTAGCCCAATGTACCGGCAGGCCGCAATCCGCCGAACTTGTTCGCCAAGGGTTGGCGAAACTTCGCATTTCGCGAAGATAATCTTGGCGGATGTGGCCCACAATGCGTATGTAACGTAGCGTGGCTTCGCGAAACGGGAAGGATCATATGCGGTTCGACCTTGCCGATCTCGACCTATTCCGCCACGTGGCGGAGGCCGGCAGCATCACCCACGGGGCCGAGCGAGCGCATCTTGCGCTTGGAGCCGCCTCGACCCGCATCCGCCACATGGAGGAGGCGTTCGGCGCGAGCCTGTTGGTGCGCTCGCGCCAGGGCGTCACGCCGACCCAGGCCGGCCGCACGCTCCTCCAGCACGCCCGCACGATCTTGCGGCAAGCGGCGCGCCTGCGCGAGGACCTCGGCGGTTACGCCGGCGGCTTTGCCGGCCATGTGCGCATGCTCTCGAACACCAACGCGCTGACCGAATTTCTGCCCGAGGCGCTCAGCTCGTTCCTCGCCGCCCACCCGCAAGTCAGCGTCGACGTGGAGGAGCGGCTGAGCGACGAGATCGTCGGGCTTATCGCCGAAGGGGTGGGCGACATCGGCATCGTCGCCGCCACGGTCGATCCGAGTACGCTCGAGACCTACCCGTTCCGCCACGATCGCTTCGTGCTGGTTGTCGGGCGCGACCATCCGCTCGCCGGCCGGCGCAAGATCGCGTTTGCCGAGGTGCTCGATCACGACATCGTCGGCCTCGACCGCGCGAGCGCGCTGCAGCGTTTTCTCGCCGACAAGGCGGCGCGCGCCGGCCGGCCGCTGCGTCTGCGCGTGCAGCTGCGCAGCTTCGATGCGGTCTGTCGTCTGGTCGAATGCAACGTCGGCATCGGCATCGTGCCGGAGACGACCGCGCGTCGGGTCGGCCAGATGATGGCGATCGTTCCGGTCGCACTGACGGATTCCTGGGCGGCGCGCGCGCTCACGATTTGCGTGCGCCGGCTCGACGAACTGCCGCCCTACGCGTGCGACCTCGTCGCGCATTTGCGCTCGGGGGCGTGAAATTTATGGCGAGTGAAACTTGCAGCGCTTGGTCAAGCGAACTACCACAGCAAATGCGGTAGATAGGTCCTGAGGGCAGGCAGATGCCCCGCGCCGAGAACCAGAACCACGAGGCCGACAAGCGCTATTGCTGGCCAGCCGATTATCTCCGCGCTGAAGGACCGCCAGTGGAGACGGACTGCGTGCTTGGGGAATTTGTTTTCGGACATAGTGTCCCGCCCCGTAAAGAGGTTCGCATGAGGGCCTTGGGACACTTCGGTTTCTTATCTACAATTCATGAGTTAACAGCTGCCTAACGGAAGATCCGCGTTGCAATCTTACTTGGGCAGGTAAAGCACGCTAATCACTCGACGGTGCTGCCCTCGTGGCGATCCGCTTTGGCAAATGGCCGTGGAGCATCGCCCAATCTTGGAATAGCTCAAAGTGATCGCTCGATTCCTCATAGTGCCACACAAACTTGTGGATGGCGCGCGCTATCATCACCACGACTTCGAGCACGGTAATCCTCGCCCTTTCAGCGCCCTTCGGATGCTTCAGCCAGTTACTGAAAAGGTTCGGGTCGTCATCCGGCATCCGCTCGCGCATCAGCTTAAACAGGGGCTTACCGTCTTTTCTCTTGTCAGGCACCATGCCTTCGGCGGCATGAGCCAACGTAATCGCGCATTCGTAATCGCCACTATGGAGACAGGTGATTGCGCCGCGAACCTGCCTCAACGAGGCTAGCTTTTGCGTCGTGTCAACGTGCTCCTTAATCATGCATGCCTCCGGTGTGTCATAATCTGCGCGTGAAGCTTTTATTTCGAGGAGCCATTTGCCTTGCCGCCGTTATTTCAAGGCTTTCCGCAGGCGCATCAGCTGGCGGGCGAAAGGAATGAACAATTGCAAAAACACATAGACCTGCTCGCGTCCTGGTGCCGTCGCGGTCGGGTGCCCCGCTTCGTTTCGTGCGATCCTTAGCACCGACTGAATCATAGCAAAATTGGTATCGAGGTCCTCCACCGTCTCACGTGGCAGAGTCGAAACCAGCGGCTTCAATGCCGAATGAAATTTCGTGATCTTTTGCCGAATGAACGCGAGCTTCTGCACCGGCGCGAACACGGACCCATGCGCCTTACTCTTGGCAGCGACGTCTACCAGCCGTAGAAACTCCGCCTCGGCCGCCACGCCGATCATAACGCATGCGGCAAGCAAACAGTCGGCGTAAAACGCTGCCACGGCCTCCTCAAGGTAGGTCTCGGCTTCCGAGGAGAGGTCCGGCACCTCTTTCTTGACCAGAGAGATAAAGGTCGTCGTGTTGTGAAAGCGATATGGGCTTCGCGTTAAGAGCGCCTGCTGTCCGAAATGACTGAGCCGAAACCAGGGCCAGGTCGGGTTAGAGTCATTCAGCCCAAGCGTGATGAATCCCTGCCGGAACAAGTCCCAGAAGACGTCCCTAATAAGCTCAAGGTCCTGCGGGTGCAGGCGCGGCTGGTCGTACCGGCCTGGGGGTTGGCCTGATTTTGCCGCGCGGCGGCCTATTACCTCAGCTGCTCCGCTCGTGAGACTTGCCCATTGGTTGGGCTCGTAGGTGACGCTCTCTCGCCTCAACAAGATGTCGATGACTACTTCGCGCAACTCTTCGTAGGTGTGTTGGGACAAATTCCACATCATAGGACCCGCCGATTGTCCGCACTGACACTAAGGTACGCTAAACTCGAGGCTAGCGCGGCATCAGCACCCAATAGTCCAGGTCCAGCACCACGGCGGGATCGTAGCCGTCGCCGTCGCGCGAGGGAAAATCGGGGCAAGGGCGATCCTTGGTCGCGATGGTGCGCAGGCGCAGGGCGCCGACGTCGCTGCGACTCGGCAGCGCCGCCTTGTCGATGACCTGCGACCAGGCGAACACGGTGGCGCCGGCGAACAGTGGCGCCGTGTGCCGACCGCCGTTGATCGCGGTTACATGAAAGGCATTGGGCAGCCCGTTGAACGAGAGCGCACGCGCCAGCGAAATGACGTGACCGCCGTAGATCAGCCGCCGGCCGAACCGTTCTTTGCCGGCGGCGAACTGATTGAAATGAACGCGCGCCGTGTTCTGATAAAGCCGCGTCGCCAGCTGATGCTCCGCCTCTTCGACCGTCACCCCGTCGCGGTGGTCGATTTTTTCGCCGACCGCGTAGTCGTTCCAGCGGTGCGGCCCGCCGGCGAGCGTCACGTCATACGAGGCGGGATCGATCGCCGGGCAAGCGGCGCCGAGTGCCGCTGCGTCGAGCGCGGCCGGGAGCGGCGGCACCGCGTCGCCCGGTGCCGGCGCGGCTTCGTCGCGCTTGCGCACCATCACCCAGCGGATGAACTCGAGCACGGCGGTCCCGTCCTGCCGCAGCCCGGTGGAATGCACGTAGACGATGCCGGTCTTGCGGTTCGAGTTTTCCTTGAGCCCGATCACTTCGCTGCGCGCCGAGAGCGTGTCGCCCGGATAGACCGGCGCGAGGAACCGGCAGCCGGCGTAGCCGAGGTTCGCGACCGCATTGAGCGAAACGTCCGGCACGGTCTTGCCGAACACGATGTGGAAGACGAGAAAATCGTCGATCGGCGCGCGCGGATAACCGATCGCCTGCGCGAAGGCATCGGAGGATTGCACCGCGAAGCGCGTGCCGTAGAGCGCGACATAGAGCGCGGCGTCGCCGGTCGTGACCGTGCGCGGCGTCGCGTGCTCGATCACCTGGCCGAGGCGGAAATCTTCGAAGAAATGGCCCTCGTTGGTCTTGGTCATCGCGCAGGCTTTGGCACGGGCACGGCGGCCTTGCCAAGGCCCGCCTCGGCAATTAGCAATTCGCGCGCATCAACGGCGTAACGAGTATTCCCATGGCGACTCATCGGCTTTTGCTCATCCCCGGCGACGGCATCGGGCCCGAAGTGATGGCCGAGGTGAAGAAGGTCGTCGCCTTTTTCAATGAGCGCGGTCCCGACCGTTTCGAGAGTGAAGAGGCGCTGGTCGGCGGCTGCTGCTACGACGCCCATGGTGTCGCTGTGACCGATGAGACGGTGGCGAAGGCCAAAGCCGCGGACGCGGTGATTTTCGGTTCGGTCGGCGGGCCCAAATGGGATGGCGTGCCGTTCGACGTGCGGCCGGAAGCGGGCTTGCTGCGCCTGCGCAAGGACCTGAGCCTGTTCGCCAATATCCGGCCGGCGGTGTGCTACCCGGCGCTCGCGGAATCATCGAGCCTCAAGCGTGAGGTGGTGGAAGGGCTCGACATCGTCATCCTGCGCGAACTCACCGGCGGCGTTTATTTCGGCGAACCGAAAACCATCACCGATCTCGGCAACGGGCAGAAGCGTGCGGTCGATACCCAGGTCTACGACACCTACGAGATCGAGCGCATCGCCCGCGTCGGTTTCGAGCTGGCGAAGAAGCGCCGCAACAAGCTCACGTCCATGGAAAAGCGCAACGTGATGAAGACCGGCGTGCTCTGGCACGAAGTCGTGAATCAGGTGCACGAGCGCGAGTTCAAGGACGTGAAGCTCGAACACGTGCTCGCCGACGCCGGCGGCATGCAGCTCGTGCGCTGGCCCAAGCAGTTCGACGTGATCGTATGCGATAATTTGTTCGGCGATATGCTCTCCGACATCGCCGCCATGCTCACCGGCTCGCTCGGCATGCTGCCGTCGGCTTCGCTCGGTGAGGTCGATGCCAAAAGCAAGAAACGCCGCGCGCTTTACGAGCCGGTGCACGGCTCCGCGCCCGACATCGCCGGCAAAGGCGCCGCCAACCCGATCGCCATGATCGCGTCTTTCGCGATGGCGCTACGCTATTCCTTCGCGCTGCTCGACGAGGCCGATCTCATCGACCAGGCGATTGCCGCCGCGCTGGCCAAGGGGCTGCGCACCGCGGACATCAAGTCCGAGGGGACGACGGTCGTCGGCACCGCCCAGATGGGCGACGCGATCGTTGCCGAAATGCGGACCTTGGCGAGCGTTCAGTAGCCGCAACACCCGGGTGCCCAGAAGTTGTCGGGCAGCGGATAGCGGTACGAGCGGGTCGGATCGACCACCGCGTAGGGCGAGTAGTTCGGCGGGAATACGTAATCGTAGAAGTGCCGTTCGCCCGGTCTCACCTCGGTTCCGGCATCGAGGTAAGAGCGCTTGGTCACGACCACGCGGGTCGGCTTGCGCTTGGTAGTGGCCGCTTCCGCGGTGACCGCCGCGAGCGCCACTACCGAAGCCAGCAGGACGGCGCCGAGTGCTTTGAGGCCCATAAGTTCCCTCGCCAAGACCGCTCGTTGGACATTGCGCGGTTCACGATTGAGTGTAGCCGCCCACCCCCATCCGCGACAAGGCGCGCAAGAGCGGTCCATGAAGCGGCGGCGGCAAGTCGATACCCGGCAACCTATCCTGAATCCATAACCGTTCGTAATGGTCCATAATGTATACCAACGGAAAAGGTCCGCTATTTGTTCTATAAAAGCCACCGTTTGCGCTATATTTGTATGAAGCCGACAGTACAGGGCCCCCATCCACATTCGGTTGTATTCACCCTCTGTCATTTATAACAGTAGCGATCCTCCTAGGTGTCGCGCAAAATACAACTCAAAGCCTCATTAGCCGATACGCTGTCGGGGTGGATCGGTATCGTGGGCCGAGTCCGTTGTAGTTGCATGACCAACGTACCCACCGAGTTGCTGCGAACGTTCGTTGCCGTCGTCGATCTGCGCGGTTTCACCAAGGCTGCCCAGCTACTGGGATGCACGCAGCCGGCCGTGAGCGCTCAAATCAGGCGGTTGCAGAGTCTGTTGGGCAGCGAACTGCTGGACAAGAGTGCCCCCGGCGTGGTGCCGACGGAGCGCGGGCGCGCGGTTGCCGACTGCGCTCGGCGCCTGCTCGCGATGAACGACCACATCGTCGAGCTTGCCGCGGTCCGCACGACAACGACCCCGCTGCGACTTGGCATTCCGATCGCTTTGGGAAGCGCGCTGCTGCCTGCGGCGCTCGCGGAATTTCATCGGCGCGCGCCCAATCGCGCTTTCCACGTCCGCTGCGAAGTATCCGCCCGCCTGTTGCGGGAACTGCAGCAAGGCGATCTCGACATCGCCATGACGTTCGCACAGGATCCGCTGGTCGAGCCATATGACCACTGGGTCGAACGCCTCGTGTGGGTCCGCGGGGACGGCACGGTCTACGATTCCACCGGACCGGTCCCGCTTGTTGGCATGGAAGAGGAGTGTGTGCTGACGAAGCTGTCGATCGAGGCCCTCGATCGCGCAGGCCGAGACTGGGAAATGGTTTTTACCGGACCCAGCCGAGCAAGCCTCGTGGGGGCGGTTTCCGCCGGACTCGGCGTCTCGGCGATGTTCGAGCGGCTGGTGCCAGCCGAGCTGATCGCCTGGCGCGATCCGCCGCTGCCCCCGCTCCCAGAGACCGTCTGCACTATTTATCTGCGCGAAGGCGACAACCGCGAACTGCTGGAGAATTTGGCAGAGGCGTTGGCACGCGCGATGCGCCCGCGGCAGGGGCGCACCGCCCCACGCGAAGCGGTTGCTGATCGCCAAATCAGCCAAGTTGGTTAAACGGGCGCTAGTGCCGCGAACCCGAAGTTCGCATCATAATTGCCGCGAGTCCGATTGCGAACTTCGGGTTCAAAGCGGCACTAGAATCATAGAGTTGCTAGTGCCCTTCGATTCCGAAGTTCGCAAACGAACGTGCCGCCAAATGATGCGAACTTCGGAATCGGGGCACTAGTCCAATGCGCGCTCAGCCGCGTCGGGCAGAAACGACGGGTCGAACGCGTCGCCGGATTTCGGCCGCGCCTTGAAGGAGTGAGCCAATCCCAGCTGATCGATCGCCCGGTCGAACCGCGCGTTATCGATGCTGCCGTAACCGTGCGCCCTCACCTCGGGCGTCAGGATGTTGTCCTGAATCGCCATCCGCAGCCGCTCGAGTTCGAGGCCGCGCGGAGCAATATCGTTACGCCTGATCACGGACTCGACCGCGGCGAATGGATTGCGAACGGTTTCGTTGATGCCGTTGACGAGGCCGCGCAGAAACGCCGTCACGGCCTCCGGTTTTTCCGCCGCGAGTTTTGAGTTCACCAGCACCGCGCTGCCGTAAAGCTCGACGCCGTAATCGGCCATGAGCAACACGTTGATGTCGTCAGGCGGCACGCCGCGCTGTTTGAGGTCGAGTGCCGAGGAAAACGACAGGCCGGAAATGGCATCGACCTCGCCCGAAGCCAGCATCGGCTCGCGTACGGGAATGCCGACGTTGACGATCGTGACTTTCGCCGGGTCGATGCCGTTGGCATCGACGAAAATCGGCCATTTCGCATAGGCCGCGTCCGCCGGGGGCGCGCCGAGCTTGCGCCCCTCGAGATCCTTGGGTTTGACGACGCCGCGGCTCTTGCGGGCGATGACCGCGAACGGCGGCCGGTTGTAAACCATAAATACCGCTTTGACCGGCGCACCGGGATTCTGATCGCGGTATTTCATCAGCGCGTTGATGTCGGCAAATCCCATATCGTAATTGCCCGAAGCGACACGGTTGATCGATTCGGGAGCGCCCAGCGCGGAATCGATGGTTACTTCCAGGCCTTGAGCCTTGAACCAGCCCTTGTCGAGGGCAACCACGAATGGGGCAACCGGCCCTTCGATCTTGCCGTCGAGCGTAAATTTGACCGGCGTTTGCGCGGCGGCAGGATCAGCGGAAACGGCGGCCCAAGCGACCGCCGCCAGCAGGCCAGTAACCATGCAATGCCGGTATTTGTGGAGCAGGCCCATATCGGGAACACTTTCAACCGGGCAACAGGGACTCTCAAATCGAGCAATAACCATGCCGCGATACCGTCCCGCGAACAAGCTCTCGGATTGTTTCTCACAATGTCGGCATTGGAATCTGGAATTTTTGCGCGGCAGGTTGCCGCAGCAATTCCGAGTGTCCCGATTCCGAAGTTCGCCCGAGTTTGCCGCACGCTCCCAAGCGAACTTCGGAATCGAAGGACACTCGCAACGTAATGATTCTAGTGCCGCTTTGAACCCGAAGTTCGCAATCGGACTTGCGGCAATGGGGTGCGAACTTCGGGTTCGCGGCACTAGTCGCATGATGTTGGTAGCCGGAGGTTTGCCGTGACCGCAGACCCACTGCTGCGCTCGTCGCAAAGATCAGCCGCCCTGCCGTCTTTTGCGGCACCCTATGCGCCGGCCGACGAGGATCTCGCTTCCGAGCTCCTGGCGCAGGCGTCCCTCGGTCCCGCCGCTGAAGCCCGCATTGATACGCGCGCTGCGCGGCTGGTGGAGGCGGTGCGCGCCCGCGCCGGCGGGCTCGGCGGCATTGAAGAGTTCCTGCACGAATATTCGCTCTCCACCCGCGAAGGGCTCGCCCTGATGGTGCTCGCCGAGGCGCTGTTGCGGGTACCGGACGCCGCCACCGCCGATCGTCTTATCGAAGACAAGCTCGCGGCCGGCGACTGGTCGCATCACGAGATGAAATCCCACGCCCTCTTTGTCTCCGCTTCCGCTTGGGCGCTCGGGATCAGCGCGCGCATCATCCATCCGGGTGAAACGCCGGAAGGCATCCTCGACAACCTCGCGAGGCGCCTGGGTCTGCCGGCGCTGCGCGCCGCGGTGCGCCAAGCGATGCGGCTCCTTGGCTCGCACTTCGTGCTCGGGCAGACCATCGAGGACGCGCTGGCGCGGGCCGCCGCACGCGCCGAGTTCCGCTATTCGTTCGACATGCTCGGCGAAGGCGCGCGCACGGCGGCGGACGCGGAACATTATTTCGAGGCGTACGCGCACGCGATCGCCGCCATCGGCGCCTGCGCGACCGGCGCGCTTCCCGACCGGCCTGGAATTTCCGTCAAGCTCTCGGCGCTGCACCCGCGCTACGAGCCGCTCGCGCGCGATCGGGTCATGGCCGAACTGACCCCGCGGGTCGTTGCGCTTACGCGTCAGGCCAAGGCCCACGACCTCAACTTCACCATCGACGCCGAGGAAGCGGATCGGCTGGAACTGTCGCTCGACGTCATCGCCGCCGTGCTCGCCGATCCGAGCCTGCGCGGGTGGGACGGGTTCGGGCTCGCCATTCAGGCGTATCAGAAGCGCGCGCTCCAACTCATCGACTGGATCGTCGCGGCCGCGCAATTGTTTGATGCGCGCGTGATGGTGCGGCTTGCCAAGGGCGCCTATTGGGACACCGAGATCAAGCGCGCGCAGGAACGCGGGCTCGCGGATTTTCCCGTGTTCACGCGAAAGGCGATGACCGATCTCAATTATCTGGTCTGTGCGCGCAAGCTCCTCGCCGCCCGGCCCCGCGTCTTTCCGCAATTCGCCACGCATAATGCGCTCACGGTGGCGAGCGTCATTGCGGAGGCCGGCGGCGTTGCCGGCTATGAGTTCCAGCGGCTGCACGGCATGGGCGAGACGCTTTACGACGCGCTCATGGCGGATGAGCCCGGCGCCGCCTGCCGTGTTTACGCGCCGGTTGGCGACCACCGCGATCTGCTCGCCTATCTGGTGAGGCGCCTGCTCGAGAACGGCGCCAATTCTTCCTTTGTTTCGGTCGCAGCCGACGCGACGGTGCCGGTTGCTGAGATTCTGCGCCGCCCACAGGCCGCCATCGGCGAGCCCGGGCGCGCGCGTCATCCGCGCATTGCGCGCCCGCCCAATCTCTATGCGCCGGCGCGACGCAACTCGATGGGTGTCGAGTTCGGAGACCGTGCCGCGCTCGCGGCGCTGCTCGCCGAAATCCAAAAAGCCAAGCCGGCCTCCGCGCAGGCAGCGCCGCTCATCAATGGAGCACCGGTCGAAGGACAGCGCCGCGCCGTCCGCTCGCCGATCGACGGCAACGTCATCGGCGAGGTCAGCGAGAGCGATGAAACAGCGGTCGCGGCCGCCATGACCGCGGCGGCGCGTGCGTTTCCCGCCTGGACGGCAACGCCAGTCGCCTTACGTGCGGCCCCGCTCGAACGTGCCGGCGATCTCATCGAGTCGCAACGCGGCGCGTTGATTGCACTGCTGATGCGCGAAGGCGGCAAAACGCTCGGCGATAGCGTTGCCGAAGTGCGCGAGGCGGTGGACCTGTGCCGCTATTACGCGGCGCAGGCGCGCACGGCGCTTGCCCCCGAACCGATGCCGGGACCGACCGGCGAAGTGAACGAGTTGCGTTATCGCGGGCGCGGCGTGTTCGCCTGCATCAGCCCGTGGAATTTTCCTCTCGCCATTTTCGTCGGCCAGATCGCGGCGGCGCTCGCCGCGGGCAACAGCGTGGTGGCCAAGCCGGCTGAGCAGACGCCGCTTATTGCCGCGGAGGCGGTGCGTCTCCTGCACGCCGCCGGCGTGCCGGCGGCCGCGCTTAATCTGTTGCCCGGCGACGGCGCCGTGGGCGCACGCATCGTCGCCGATCCGCGCCTCGCCGGCGTGGCATTCACCGGATCGACCGAGGTCGCGCGCGCGATCGCGGAGGCGCTCGCGGTCAAGGATGGGCCGATCGTCCCGTTCATCGCCGAGACCGGCGGCATTAACGCCATGATCGTCGATGCCACCGCGCTGCCCGAGCAGGTGACCGACGACGTGATGGCCTCATCGTTCAGGTCCGCGGGCCAGCGCTGCTCGTCGCTGCGGCTGCTGTGCGTCCAGGACGACGTGGCCGACGAGATGCTCACCATGATCGCAGGCGCCGCCGCCGAGCTAACGGTGGGCGACCCGCGCGAGCCCGCAACCGACGTGGGGCCGGTGATCGATGAGGACGCGAAGGCGCGGCTCGACCGCTGGGTCGCCGAACACGCCGCGCGCGGCCGCGTTCGTTTCCGCTGGGATCGCGACCGGCCGTTGGCGCAAGCCGGCACCTACGTGGCGCCGGCGATCATCGACCTTGAGTCCGTGCAAGAGCTGACCGAGGAAGTGTTCGGGCCCGTCCTGCACGTCGTGCGCTGGCGGGCGGATGCGCTCGATCGTTTGCTCGACGCCATCGCCGCCAGCGGCTTCGGTCTCACGCTCGGCATCCACTCGCGCATCGACGCGACCATCGCTCGCATCGTAGCACGGCTGCCCAACGGCAACGTCTACGTCAATCGCAACATGATCGGCGCGGTGGTCGGAACCCAGCCGTTCGGCGGCACCGGCTTGTCCGGGACCGGACCGAAAGCCGGCGGGCCAAACTATCTGCGGCGGTTCGCGAGCGAACAGACCGTGACGATCAATTCGGCGGCAATCGGCGGCAATGCCAGCCTCCTGACCGCCGATGACTGATTGGGCGACGATCCGGCGCCGCCCACGTAAACTAGTGCCGCGAACCCGAAGTTCGCACGACAATTGCCGCGAGTTCGATTGCGAACTTCGGGTTCAAAGCGGCACTAGAATTATAGAGTTGCTAGTGTCCTTCGATTCCGAAGTTCGCTTCCGAGCGGGCTGGAAACTCCGGCGAACGTCGGAATCGGGACACTAGCCCCGAATTTTTGTTTCCGTTCGTTAACTCTTTCGACGACCGAAAGCGTTATGGTCTGGCCATGGCTGATTCGGTTGACCGGCTCTACGCCGCCGTTCTCGCCGCCCGGAGCGCGGATCCATCGTCCTCGCGCACGGCGCGGCTGCTGCGCGCGGGCCGTGCCAAGATGGCCAAGAAACTCGCCGAGGAGGCGGTCGAGGTCATTATCGACGCGATGCACGGCAACCGCGAGGCAGTGGTGCGCGAGAGCGCCGATCTGCTCTACAATCTCGTCGTGCTGTGGGTCTCCGCCGGGGTGCAGCCGAAGGACGTGTGGCGGGAGATGGATCGGCGCGAGCGCCTGTTCGGTATCGCCGAAAAGCTGCACAAGGACGCCGCCGAGAACGACGCGCGACGCAAGGTCGTCACCCTCGAGAGCCGGCGTCTGCACAAGCGGCGGTAATCTAAACCGCAATTCTAAGCGCGAGATGGACTTTGCCGAGCGCGGCCGGTAAGCAGGCCGCGCATGCTTCGCCGCCTCTATGACTGGTGCATCGACGCGGCGGGAAAGCCGCACGCCGCCTGGCTGATGGGCGCGGTTTCTTTTGCGGAAAGCTCGGTCTTTCCCATCCCGCCCGATACGATGCTCATCCCCATGTCGCTCGCCCGGCCCGACAGGGCCTGGTATTTTGCCACCTTATGCACGGTGACGTCGGTATTAGGCGGCCTGCTCGGTTATTTCATCGGAGCGGTGCTCTATGATTCCATCGGCCAATGGCTGATCCATATTTACGGCCTCGGCAACAAGGTCGATGCGTTTCGGGCGGCCTACAACCAGTATGGCGCCTGGATCATCCTCATCAAAGGCGTTACGCCGATCCCGTACAAACTGGTGACGATCGTCTCCGGCTTTGCCCGCTTCAACCTGTTGCTGTTCGTGCTGTGTTCGATCGCCGCGCGCGGCATGCGGTTCTATCTCACCGCCTTCCTGCTCAATCGCTACGGCCCGCGCGCGCGCAAGATCATCGAGGAGCGCCTCGGCTTCTGGTTCACGGTGAGCGTGCTCGTGCTCGTCGCCGGCATCGTGGCAGCGCTGTATCTGTTCTGAGCGGTTCGCCAAAATCTCGCCAAATCGATCGCGATCCTTCGTGATCCGAATGGACGACGAGGGCGACTCGTCATGATCCGGACACGCGTCACGCGCTCGCGCGAATCTCTACTCTTCGCGCTCGCTTGTTTGACTCTCGCGGCGCTCGACCCGTCCGGCGCGCAAGAGCCGCCGCGCGCTCAGCCCGATCCGCCGGCTGCGGCGCCCGCGCCGCCGCAGGGCCCTGCGGGTCCGTTCGGCACCTTCGGCCGATTCCTCGACGAATCGCTGCAGGGCTTTGGGCAGGGTCTCAAAGGCGCCCGCGAGCAGATGGATGATCTCAGCGGCCGCGCCGGCAGTGCGGCGAAAGATGCCGCCGGGACCGTGAACCTGCGGCGGCCGCCGAGCTTGGTCGTCGGACGCGAGCGTTGCCCGCCTGCGCCGAACGGCGCTCCTGACTGCGTCACGGCCACGACCGTGATGTGCCGCACCAGCGGATTTGAGTCCGGCAGCAGCGTCGACATGCAAACCGAACAGAAATGCCCGGCCGCAATGCCGGTCGGGCCGACCTCGACACCGGTCGACGAGAGCCAATGCTGGCTCGAGTCCTACGTCATCCGCGCCCTGTGCCGATAAGGCTCCCTTGTCACTGCATGACTGCCATGGGATGTCAGCGCATTCACGATTAGGACGAGGACGCCAGCGGTGAATCTTCACGCCATGCTGCTCGAGCGCGAGGCCGCCGGACGGCCGGTGACGATCGGGCTGATCGGGGCCGGCAAGTTCGGCACTATGTTCCTCACCCAGGTGCGTCGCACGGCCGGCATGCACCTCGTCGGCTTGGCCGACCTCAACGTCGCGCGCGCACACAGTCAGCTTCGTTCCGCGGGTTGGGAGGCGGATGAATTCGCGGCGCCGTCGCTGGGCGAAGCGCTGCGCACGCGCCGCACCCATGTCAGCGCCGACGCCGACGCTCTCATCGGCTTTCCCGATATCGAGGTGATCGTCGAGGCCACCGGCGATCCCAAGACCGGCATCCGCTTTGCGCTCGCGACCATCGAGCACGGCAAGCACATCGTGATGGTCAACGTTGAAGGCGATGCGCTCGCCGGGCCGTTGCTCGCGCGCAAGGCGAAGCAGGCGGGCGTCGTCTACAGCCTCGCCTGGGGCGACCAGCCGGCGCTCATCTGCGAGCACGTCGATTGGGCGCGCGCCTGCGGCTTCACCGTGGTGGCGGCCGGCAAGGGTACGCGCTACGAGCCGAGCTATCATCAGTCAACGCCGGATACCGTCTGGGACATCCTCGACAAATATTTGCAGATCAAGGATCGTAATTCGATCAATCCGAAAATGTTCAACAGTTTCGTCGATGGCACCAAGTCGGCGATCGAGATGAGCGCGGTATGCAACGCGACCGGGCTGCGGCCGCAAAATGACGGGCTCGGGTTCCCGCCCGCCTCGCGCTTCGAATTGGCCGACATTTGCAAGCCGAAAAGCGCCGGCGGCACCTTGAAGACGTCCGGGGTGACCGAGGTGGTCTCGTCGGTCTATCGCGACGGGCGCGACGTGCCGCATCATCTCGCGCTCGGCACTTATGTCGTGTTCGAAGGCGAGAGCGAATACGCGCGGCGGTGTTTTCAGGAATATCACATTCTGCCCGACGCGAGCGGCCGCTACGCGGCGCTCTACCGGCCGACCCACATGATCGGACTCGAACTCGGCATCTCGGTCGCGTCAGCGGCCTTGCGCAACGAACCGACCGGGTCGCCGACCGGCTTCCGCTCCGACGTGGTGGCGACCGCCAAGCGCGATCTCAAAGCGGGCGAAATACTCGACGGCGAAGGAGGCTTTTGTGTCTGGGGGCGCCAGACGCCGGCGGAGCGCTCGCTGGAACGGGGACTGCTGCCGCTGGGCTTGGCACAAAGCGTCCGCCTCACGCGCGACGTGGCCTTGGGCTCCGCGCTCAGATGGGACGATGTGGCCTACGATGCCGCCGATGCGGCGGTGAAGGTCCGGCGCGAGATGGAGGCGGCTTTCGGCCGCCCTAACGAGCCGGGAACCCCGTGATGCTTCTCTAGCGCGCGATGCGCTGCCGCTGCGGCGCCAGGGCGGGAACGGGTCGCAGAACCGACAGGGCACAAACCACATAGACCGCCAGCATCACGGCCGTAGCACTGAAGTAGATCGCGGTCGGAAGTTCATTGGCGAAAATGTCCCGCAAAACTGTCATTGCACCCCTCCCGTTGGGTACGCCCCGCTAAGGATTGGTCGCGGGGATGGACGAGCTGGTTCAAAGGGGAGGGGGCATTTCGGTGCGCCGGGTTCTACTGCCGCTGACGTTGCTCTGGCTCGCCGGCGCCGGTTTGCGCCTGACCGTGCTGGCGGTTCCGCCGGTGCTGCCCTTCATCCACGCCGACCTGAATTTATCGGAAACACAGGTCGGGATTCTCACCGGCCTGCCCTCGCTGATGTTCGCGCTCGCGGCGGTGCCCGGCTCGTTGCTGATTGCCCGAGTCGGTCCGGTCACCGCGCTCGCCATCGGGTTACTGCTCGACGGCGTGGCCTCGGGGCTGCGCGGCGCGGCACCGAACGCGCTTTGGCTCTATGCCGCCACCATCGCAATGGCGGCCGGCATTGCCGTCGGCCAGCCGGCGATGCCCCCGCTGGTGCGCGCGTGGCTGCCTGACCGGATCGGCTTTGCCACCGCGGTCTACACCAACGGTTTCCTCATGGGCGCGACGGCGGCCGCCGCGCTCTCGTTGCCGCTCGTGCTTCCGCTCGTCGGCGGATCATGGCGGCTCGGCTTTGCCGCATGGGCGGTGCCGGTGGTCGCGACCGCCGTGCTCGTGGCGTTCTTGGCGCCGAAGAGCGCACCGCCGGCAGCGAGCGTGGCGGCAGTCCCGCGCTGGTGGCCGGACTGGCGCTCGCCCCTGCTGTGGCGAATCGGCATTTTGTTTGGCAGCAACAACAGCACGTATTTCACCACCAACGCATTCCTTTCCGACTATCTCAACGCGCACGGCGCTGCGGATCTGATCGGCCCGGCGCTGATCGCGCTCAACGTTGGCCAGATTCCGGTTTCCTTCGCGCTGATTGCGGTCGCCGGACGCCTGCAAAACCGGTTGTGGCCTTACGTCGTGAGCGGGCTCGGCGTGCTTGCCGGGCTTGCAACGATCGTCTTCGGCACCGGCGCCGTCATCGTCGCCGGCGCGGCTCTCGTCGGCATCTCGCTGACGCTGTCATTCGTGCTCATCCTGGCGCTGCCGCCGGTGCTCAGCGCGCCCGGCGACGTCCATCGGCTCGCCGCCGGCATGTTCACCATCAGCTATTCGACCGCCGTGCTGGTTCCCGCCGCGAGCGGATTGTTGTGGGACTTGACCGGCGTGCCGGGCATGGCCTTTGCACCGACCGCCGTTTGCGCGGTGCTGCTCGCGTCGCTGGCGCCGCGTCTGCCGAGTAAATCGGTCGGGTATCACCAGCCATGAGCCGATTGCCGGCGTATCCGTTCCCGCCGCAGTGCGCTACAATACGTCGCCTGCGCGTCGCACCCCGCGCCCCGGCCGTTGAGACTGGATCATGAGCCGCCGCCCGCCCGTCAGCGATTGGGAAACCGATTTCGATCATCTCGATCCGCGCTGGGTCGAGAATCCGTATCCGATCTGGGACGAGCTGCGGCAGAAGTGCCCGATCGCGCACACCGACCGCTTCATGGGCGTCTATCTGCCCACGCGTTACGAAGACGTGCGCGCGATCGCCTACGACACGGAGCACTTCTCCTCGCATCGGGTGGTCGTACGCGAGAGCCTGCCGCCCAAAGGCGGTGCGCCACCGATTACGACCGACCCGCCCAAGCACCAGGGCGCCAAGGCGGTGCTGCTCCCCGCCTTCACACCCGAGGCGATCGAGCGGCACACGGCGAAGACGCGCGAGATTTGCCGGGACCTCATCGACGGCATCGCCGGCCGGCCGTCGTGCGACGCCGCCGTCGACTATGCCCAGGAAATTCCCGTGCGGCTGATGGCGCACATGCTCGGCATTCCGGTACAGGACGGCGATCGCTTCCGCGGCTGGATCCACGATCTTCTCGAGATCGGCATCACCGACGACACGGTGACGCAGCGCGCAACCGACGAGATGACCGAATATTTCAGTGCGCAAGCCGACAAGCGGCGCGACAATCCCGGCGAGGATCTCATCAGCTATCTGCTCGCGGCGCGCATCAACGGCAATCCGCTCAGCCACAACCATTTCTTCGGCACTTTGCGGCTGCTCCTCGTCGCCGGCATCGACACCACCTGGAGCGCGATCGGCTCCTGCCTGTGGCATCTCGCAACCCACGACGACGACCGGCGCCGCCTCGTCGCAGAGCCCGATCTGATGCAGGTCGCGGTCGAGGAATTCCTGCGCGCCTATTCGCCGGTGACCATGGCACGCGAAATCGTCAAGGAGACCCGCATCAACGGCACCACGTTCAATCCCGGTGAAATGGTGCTGCTGTCGTTCCCGGCCGCCAACCGCGATCCCGCCGTGTTTGCGCAGCCCGACCGTGTCGTCATCGATCGCGGCGCGAACCGTCACGCCGCCTTCGGCCTCGGAATCCATCGCTGCATCGGCTCGAACCTCGCGCGCATGGAAATCCGGACCGCGCTCGAGCAATGGCTCGCGCGCATCCCGGAGTTCCGCCTTGTGCCCAATGCGCAGGTACGTTGGTCCGAGGGAGCCGTGCGCGGGCCGCGCAGCGTCCCCGTCGTGCTGGGCTGATTAAGCTCGGCTCGATTTCCTTAACTCTTGCTCAACGACGATTCGTGTCTCGCGCGCCCGCGCGGCGGAATCCGGGCGCGCGGCTCCGGCGAATTAACGCCGCGGTCGGCACCCCCGCGTTAAGACCACCGCCCTGCCCTCTTCGCGGGACCGTTTGGGGAGACGTCATGCTGACCGAGTCGTTACGGGAAACCGATCCGCCGTCCCTGGTGCCGTCCGAGCCGCTCGGATGGGTGCTCTCGGCCACCGGCTCGCATGCAACGGTCCGCTTGCAAGCGCCCGGCGGCATGCGTGCCAGCGATGACGCGCGGGTCACCGTCGGCAAATTCCTCGGCATCCGCACCCGGGAAGCTTTGGTGATCGGCGTGCTGACGAAAATTTCCGTCGAGGTCGACGCCATGGGCGCGCCGCACGGCGAATACGCCACCGGGCATCTCGATCTCGTCGGCGAGTTGCGCAACGGCAAGCATGACGCGCTGCATTTCGACCGCGGTGTGAAGGATTATCCCACGATCGGCGATCCGGCCGACCTGATCGGACATCGCGAGCTTGCCGCCGTGTTCGGCGGCGCCGGCCCGGACACCATCGACATTGGTCACCTGCAGCAGGACCATACGATTGGCGCCTACGTCAAAATCGACGAGATGGTGCGCAAGCACTTTGCCGTGTTCGGCACGACCGGCGTCGGCAAGTCGAGCGGCGTCGCGCTCATCCTGCGGCAGATTCTCGAGGCGCGGCCGAACCTGCGCGTCTTTCTGATCGATCCGCACAACGAATACGGCCGCTGTTTCGGCGACCGTGCGCTGGTCCTCAACCCGAAGAACCTCAAGCTGCCGTTCTGGCTGTTCAATTTCGAAGAGATCGTCGACGTGTTCTTCCGCGGCCGCCCCGGCGTGGAGGAGGAAATCGAGATTCTCGCCGAGCTGATTCCGATCGCCAAAGGCAATCTGACTCACAGCCGCGGCGCCTCGGACCGGCCGAGCATCCGCAAGTCCAATCCCAAGAGCACCGGCTACACCAGCGACACCCCGGTGCCCTACCGGCTCGACGATCTGATCGGCCTGATCGACGAGCGCATGGGCAAGCTCGAGAATCGCTCGGCGTGGAGCAAATATCACCGGCTGCTCACCCGTATCGAAAGCGCGCGCAACGACCCGCGCTATTCCTTCATGTTCGACAACGCCAACATCGGCGGCGACACCATGGTGGAGGCGTTGAGCCAGCTGTTCCGCCTGCCCACCAACGGCAGGCCGATGACCATCATGCAGCTCGCCGGCTTTCCGGCCGAAGTGGTCGACTGCGTGGTGTCGGTCGTCTGCCGCATGGCCTTCGAGTTCGGCTTGTGGAGCGACGGCGCCTCGCCGCTCCTCATCGCCTGCGAGGAGGCGCATCGTTATGCGCCCGCCGACCGCAACATCGGCTTCGGCCCGACCCGCAAGGCGATCTCCCGCATCGCCAAGGAAGGACGCAAATACGGCATCTTTCTCGCCCTGATGACGCAGCGTCCGGCCGATCTCGATTCCACCATCATTTCCCAGTGCAGCACCGTGTTCGCGATGCGCATCGCGAGCGACCGCGACCAGAACATCGTGCGCGCCGCAGTCTCCGACGCAGCGGGAAGCCTGCTCGGCTTCCTGCCTTCGCTCGGCGCCCGCGAAGTTTTCGCGTTCGGCGAAGGCGTGCCGGTGCCGACCCGCCTGCGCTTCAAGGAGCTGCCGCCGGAGCTCATCCCGCGCAGCGACGCGGTCGGCAATGCGTCGATGGATCCGGTGCGTGCGATCGACATCGACTTCCTGTCATCGGTGGTCGAGCGCTGGCGCGGCGCCATGATCAGCAACCGCATACGCGGCGAGGATTCCTCAATGGAATTCGACTCGCTCGCAACCGAGGAATTCTCCTCGCTCCGCCAAACCGGCCCGCGCCCGCCCGACCGGCCGGTGGCGGCGCCGAGCGGCGGCGGGTTCGTGCGGCCGGATGCGTTCTTCTTCCCGGTCGAGGACAACCGCGCCACGCCGAAGCTGCGGAAGTAGAGCGCGGCCGCGCCCCCCACCTCGCGTCAATTTCTCGCGCGCACCGGCCCATAAAGTTTGAGCGTCGCATCCGTCGCCGCTCGCGCCCGCGCATCGATTTCGTCTGCGCTCGGCGCCTCGCGCACGCGCAACAGCAGCTGGATCAACAATCCGCCCCATAGCGTGGCGAGGAAGTGCGCGGCCATGGCGGCGGGATCGCCGGCGCCGATGAGGCCCCGTGCCTGCACCTGGGCGAGCCAATCGGCCAGGGCCGCGTGGTTCGCTTCGCGGCCGTTGCGGTCGAGGGTGCGCGCGATCTCAGGCGCACGATCCGATTCGGCAATCGCCAGGCGATGCACCGTGAGCACGTCGGGGTGGCAGACCACCCGCAGAATGGACGTACCAAATTGTATGAGAAAAGCGGCCACGTCTGCCTCACTCTGCGGCGCCGCGAGTTCGAGCGGCTGGCGCATGCGGCTGGCGCGCTCTTTGATGCACGCGGCGAGCATCGCGTGCTTGCTGCCGAATAGCGCATAGAGATCGCGTTTCGAGACCTGGGCTCGTGTCGCGATCTCGAGCGTGCTCGCGCCGGAAAAGCCGTGCTTGCGGAACACCGCAAACGCCGCCTTGAGCACGCGCGCGCGGGTCGCCGGCGCTCCTGCGTCCGCTTTTGCCTCATCCGCCGTGCTCACGGCCTTGTTACCCCTCATTCCGTCAGGCCTCTTGCGTTGGTACCAGCCGGTACCGTAAATGAATAACTGTTGGTACTCGATGGTACCACGCTTGGCGTGGTCGTAAAGGGAGAAGTCCGATGATTCTTATTCTCACCGCCCTGGCGTTGCTCGCGACGCTTGGCTGGCGACGGCGAACGACGGTTGCCGGTGCCGGCCAAGTCAACGGTGAGGAGTCGGTGCCATGACCCTCATTCTGTTGCAGGCGATGATCCAGTCGATTTCTTCGACCCTCTACTGGGTCGGCTTCTATGTCGGCGTTCGCGCCCTGCCGGGCGATGAATGGCGCCGCCGCCGCTGGGCAACCGGCTCGGCGATTATCCTGATCGCGTGGCTCGTTGCGCTCATGCTGCTTGGCGCGAGCGGCTTCTTTCGACTCGATGCGCCGCGCATACCGTTGGCGTTGCTGACGACGCTGACGGCCGGGTACCTGTTGCTGCTCTCTCCGACCTTTCGCGAAGTCATCGGCGGCATCCCCCAGCATTGGCTGATCGGCATCCAGACGTTCCGGATTCTCGGCGGCGTATTCCTGATTCGTTATTTTCAAGGCGAGTTGCCGGGAGTGTTTGCGATCCCGGCCGGCGTCGGCGACCTCCTGACGGGAATCTTCGCCCCGCTGGTTGCGTATTGGTGGTTCGCCGGCAAACCCTATGCGCGCGCTGCCGCAATCGCATGGAACCTGTTCGGCATGGCCGATCTGGTCAATGCTATCACGATCGGATTTTTGACCGCCGGAGGAGGCGGCGGAATCGTCTTTCCGATCGTGCTGATCCCGACCTACGCGGTGCCGCGTGCGTTCCTCGTGCACTCGTACTCGCTGATTGGTCTGCTGGGCAAAACGTCCCGGCAGCCCGCGCCGGCGGAATCGCTGCAGGCTCTGCCCGCTACGCCTTGAGCCGCGCTTGTGGGTCCGGTGGGGACAACTCGGCCGGACGTCACTTCCCCTGCAAATATTGGTAGGCCGCGCGCACGTCGTGCGGCTTCCATTCCTTGTAGCGCTGCAGCTGGGCATATTGCGGCAGCTCGATCTCGCGCGCGGCGGCGTCTTCCGAAACGCCGGCTTTGATCGCGCGGGCGACGGCGGCGCGCAATTCGACAAGCATGTCGCGGAAGCGCGCCACGTCGGCGAGCGCGGCCGGCGGGCCGTGGCCCGGGATCACCACCGCCAGATCGAGCGCGAGCACATGGCCGAGGGCGGCAATCAGGCCGTCGAGATCGCAATCGCCGAGCCACGGGAATCGGTTCTGGAACAAAAGATCCCCGAGGAACGCGACCTTGCGCTTTTCGAGATGAACGATGATGTCGCCGTCGCAATGGGCGGGGCCGAAATAGCGCAGGTGCACGGTGTCGTCCGGCAGATGAAAGGTAAAGCTGTCGGCAAAAGTTTCGCTGGGCGGCCGGATCACCACCGTGTCGTAGTCGGGCGTGCCGATGCGGTTTACAAACCAGGCGCGGGCCGGATCGGCCTCGGGCACCAGCTCCAGGATATTTTGCCCGAACAGAAACCCGAGCTTGGTTGCGAGATCGCTGATCGACCAACTCTCGCCGTCGCGCACGCCGAGGCAGGCGTTCATTGCGGCGAGCGTCTTCTCGTGCGCCAGGATGGGCAAGTCGGCGAACACCGAACTTCCCGCGGTGTGATCGAGGTGGCAATGGGTGTAGACGACATTGCGCAACGGCTTCCCGGTCCTGGTGAGTACCACCTCGCGCAATGCACTGCCGAGCCGCTGATATTGCTGCGTGTCGACGATGATGACGCCGTCCGGCGTTTCGATCGCGCCGGCGTTGGAGTCGCCGTTGGCGCCGATCCACGCATGCACGCCGGCGGCGATGGTGACGAGACGGGGTCCGCTCTTTTGGTCGGTCATGCGCGCCGGGCTCCGAAGATCGCGTGGCGATTACCCTTGTAGTTACTGAATGCCCCGATCACGATGGCGCCGCAACGAAATTCAAGGCAGGTGAGCGCTTGACCCGGACGGCTGCCGTCGAAGTGGAGGTGGAACGACCGGACAGCCCGGACGGGCGCTGGTGCATGCAGGAGTATTTCCTGGAACTGGCGGCGCGTTTCGATACGGGTTTCGATCCCATCAAGAGCAATCCCGCGTCCGACCAGGACCTGATTTCCCCAAGGGGTTTCTTCGTTGTGGCTCGGATTGCCGGGCGCCCTGTCGGATGCGGCGCACTCAAGCGCAAGGATGCAACAACGGGTGAGATCAAGCGAATGTGGACGGCCTCATCGGCACGCGGGCGCGGCGTTGCACGCGAGGTTCTTCATAAACTTGAAGCCATAGCCCGCGAATTAGGGCTTACGACGCTCCAGCTCGAAACCAACCGGAGCCTCACCGAGGCGCAGGCGCTCTACCGGAAGGAAGGATATCTGGAAGTCAGCGCCTTCAACGACGAACCTTACGCCCATCATTGGTTCCAGAAGTGCCTGCCGTCTGTTTGCCGCGGGTGATTCTGTAATTGTTCGTCTGCTACCGCCGCCGCCCGAAATGTCCCGACATCATGTGGAACCCGCCCATGGGGGGCGATCCAATATGCACGGTGCGCTGCTCCATGGCCGGAGACGAGAACCGGAAATAGCTCGGCTCGATGTGCGCGAAGGGCCGCGCGGGCGCTGATGGGATCGGAGCATTGGCGTTGTGCTCTTCCTGCCTGTGAGACTGGGCGCTTTCCCGTGCCTGCGCCGCTTGGGTCGACTTGATTTTCTCAAGGATGGATCCGGCAGCCGCGTCGCCGCGTTTGGCGGCGGCACCGTACCATTTAGCGGCTTCCGCATAGCTTTGCGGCACGCCCCGGCCGGTGGCGTAAAGAGCACCGAGATTTCTCTGGGCTTTGATATCGCCCTGATCCGCCGCGCGTTGGAACCATTTCCGCGCCTCGGCGAAGTCCTGTTTAACGCCCCTCCCGTTGGCGTACATGATGCCGAGATTGCTTTCCCCTTTGACGTTCTTGTGAAGGGCCGCAGCGCGGAACCACCTGACGGCGACCACGTGATCCTGCGCGACGCCCAGCCCGGATTCGTACATGACGCCTAGATTATTCTCAGCTTCGGAATACCCCTGGTCGGCGGCGAGCTGATACCATTTCACGGCTTCGTCGTTGGACTGCTCGACACCTTCCCCCTGCGCATATCTGACACCGAGATTGTATTCGGCTTGCGCGTTGCCCTGGCGCGCCGCGAGGGTGAACCATTTTATCGCCTCGGCCTCGTCCTGCGGCACCCCGCGTCCGGTAGCGTACATGATGCCGAGATGGTCTTGCGCATCCGCCTCGCCACGTTCGGCCGCGAAGCGGAATTGCGTTACGGCCTCGGCGAAGTCCTGCGTCACGCCGGTCCCATTCACGTACAGAACGCCGAGACTGTCGTGCGCTTTGACAATGCCGTGCTCGGCGGCGAAGCGGAATTGCGTCAGGGCCTCGGCGAAGTCCTTGGTCACGCCATGCCCGTTCGCGTACATGGCGCCGAGATTCTCGTGCGCGTTGATATCGCCTTTCGCTGCCGCCGACTGATACCATTTGAGCGCCTCGGCATAGTTTTGCGCGACACCGTGGCCGCGCTCGTACATGACTGCGAGATTGTACTGCCCGTGAGCGTCGCCTTGGTCCGCCGCGCGCCGATACCATTTCACCGCCTCGGCAAAATCCTGCGGCACGCCTTCGCCGTGCGAGTACATGACGCCGAGATTGCCCTGCGCCCTGGTATCGCCTTTTTCCGCCAGCGATCGAAAGAGAGACAACGCGGATGCGTAATCCTTCCGCTTATACGCGGCGACCGCATCCTCGAAGGGTCCGGCAATAGCGGCGCCCGGCAGCGTCAGCATCAGCGCGAGCAAAGCCCAACACCACAGACGTTTCATGGCGATAAACTTTCGCAGACCGCATAAGCGAGCGCCGCTTGAATGTCATCCGGCTGCAGTTGCGGATAGGCCGCAAGGATCTGGTCCTTGGTCTCGCCGCTGGCGAGGAAATCGAGGATCAGCGAGACCCAGATGCGGGTGCCCTTGATGCGGGGCTTGCCGAAACAGATCCGCGGGTCGATGGAGATTCGATCGAGCAGCGGTGTCATGAATTGGGCTCCATAGACGTCACGATAGGCCATTAATAGTCCAGCAAAGTCCGAAGTTCGCTACAATCTTTTCTTTACGAGCGCTCTACCATTCCCCGTTTTTAAAAAGGCTTCAAACTCGTCAGCTTTACGTTCATCGCTGAAAGCGATGTAAGTCTTCAATTTCCAAGGTCGGTATTTATTAGTGTGAATCGACTTTCCATCGTTGTGCTCTTTATAGCGCCGTTTTAAATCGCTAGTACAACCTGTATAGTATCTGTCCGGCTCGATCTCACTCTGCAAGATATAAACATATTTCATATGCCGGGGCCCGCTTACGCGCCTTCGGCGCTACAGCGCGGCATCCGCTTTCGCACGCTACAGCGCGCTTGGGTTAAACCCAATCGCGCTGTAGCCAATTTTTGGCAAAGCCAAAAATTGGCGAAAGCGGATGGTGCCCCTGGCCGGACTCGAACCAGCACGACCTCACGGCCACCTGATTTTGAGTCAGGCGCGTCTACCAATTCCGCCACAGGGGCTTAACGTCATCATAGCTGCGGCCGGCGGGCGCGACAACACGGGCGCGTGAATCGACAGCGCCGGAAGCGAGCGCTATGCCGCACTCCGGCGGGCCGATGCGCGCCCGCGCAGGGCCACGGCAATGCTCATGCGCACCACCGAACCCGAACGCGCTGTCCCGCTCGTGGGCGCCGCCCTTACCGTCGCGGCGGTCGGCATCGCGACGATCCTGGGCGCGTATTACTTCGAGTACGTGCTGCACTATCAGCCGTGCCCGCTGTGCCTCGAGCAGCGCATCCCGTACTACGTCGGCATCCCGCTGGCGCTCGCGCTGGCGCTGGCCGCGAGATACGGCGCGCCGCGGCCGGCGCTGATCGCGGGGTTCGCTGCGCTCGCGCTCGCGATGACGATCGGGGCGGGGCTCGGCGTCTACCACGCCGGCGTCGAGTGGCACCTGTGGACGGGCCCGCAGGAATGCTCGGGCGATCCGAACTTCGGCCGCAGCGGCAGCCTGTTTGACCAGCTCAACACGGTCATCGTCGTGCGCTGCGATGAAGCGGCTTGGCGCCTCCTCGGCATATCGCTCGCCGGCTACAACGTCGTGATCTCGGCCGCGCTCGCGTGCGTGGCGCTATGGGGCCTGCGTGCCGCCCTGCATCACGGATCGAGCTCGGCGTCACAATAGAGATAGTCGAGCCAGCTGTCGTGCAGATAATTGGGGGGGAACAGCCGGCCGTTCTGTTGCGGGTCCCGCGGACCTATGCCGGCATCGGCACGCTGCGGTACCTCTGGTAGGTCAACATCGGCCTTCAGTTATGTGTATCACAGGCCTCGTCGGCGACCGCTGGCCGTTTACCATCAAAGGTGATAGGTTCGCTACACAACCCAAGCGGAGACACCCACCGTGGCCAAGGTTCCTATTAACGCCGGCAGTGATGCGAATTCGATCCGTGAGCTGCAAAAAGCCCTCGTCGCGAACGGGTATTCGACTCCGACCAACGGCATATTCGACGGCGCAACGATCGCGTCGCTCGAGGCGTTCCAAGACGGCAACGCGCTGCTGGTGCAAGCCAGCTGCGACGCGGCATGCTGGCAGGCGCTCCAAGCAAAGCTCGCGGCAAGCTGACGGGGAACTGCGCTCGTTCTGCTTGTCCTCAACGACGCGCTCGCGCGCACACCGGAACGAGCCGCCTAACAGCGGGTCGGGCTGAACCTCGGCCCGGTTGTCGAGAACTACGACCCGGAACCCGATGTCGTCATCATCGACGTCGCGGAAAGCTTGGACGAACGCTACGCCGATCGATTCTATTTGATTGCCGAGGTCGTCTCGACGAGCGACCGGCCGAAGATCGGAGGAAAGCGTGAAATCTATAAGCGGCACGACGCCTGCAGCTGCATTTTGACGATCCAACAGGATCGGCACGAAGTTCGCGTCGATTTGCGCGCGGGAAACGCCTGGACGACACAGGTGCTGACGCGCGCTGCCGACGAACTTGTGCTTACCGAATTCGGCCTGCGCTGCACGCTCGCCGACTTTTACCGCGGAACCCCGCTGCAGGTGCGTTCGGAAGAATAAGCCCACAACCGCTGGCGATATGGGACGCTCAATCGCCGTTTGGTTGCGCTACTACCAAACGAACCCAACTTAATTCGCCGGCAGCATCGATACGCGGGACGCGCAGGACGCCCGCCCTACGGATCGAGCTCAGTGTCCCAATAGAGATAGTCGAGCCAGCTGTCGTGCAGATAGTTGGGCGGGAACAGGCGGCCGTTCTGGTGCAGGTGGTGCACCGTCGGCTGGAACGGCATCTGCGTCGGCCACATGCCGGATTCCTGCGGCGTCTTGCTGCCCTTGGTCAGGTTGCAGGATGAGCAGGCCGCCACGACGTTGATCCACGTCGTGTGCCCGCCGCGCGAGCGCGGCAACAGATGATCGAACGTGAGATCGTCGCGCCCGCCGCAGTATTGGCAGACAAACCGGTCGCGCAGGAACACGTTGAACCGGGTGAACGCCGGGTGCGTCGAGGGGCGCACGTAGGTCTTGAGCGAGACGACGCTCGGCAGCTTCATTTCCAGGCTGGGGCTGTGCACCGCCTTGTCGTATTCGGCGACGATGTTCACCCGCTCGAGGAAAACCGCCTTGATGGCGTCCTGCCATGACCACAGCGAGAGCGGGTAATAGCTCAGCGGCCGAAAATCCGCATTGAGCACCAAGGCCGGCCAGCCCCCGTTTGCAACATGGACATTCAAGGCGACCACCTCCTCTCAGCCTTTTGCTGGCGCATGATCTTATCCGAAAACCGGTTCCCACTTTTCGGGATCATGCGCGGCCTACCGCGAAGCAGCATGGCGCATATTCTATAGGGAGCGTGACGGGATTGTGAAGCGCGCGCAAGCCCTTGTGGCCGCACGTGCGGCCTCATCAACGAATGGTTCCTAGCCGGCGCGCCAGGAACTCGCCGCCGTGCCGCAAACCTTCGCCGTCGATGCCGTGCCCGATCCCGGCCGACAAATGCCATTCGGTCGGCACGCCGAGCGCCGCCAGCCCCTGCCCGGCCTGAAACAACGCCTGCGCCGGAATGAGGTCGTCGCGGTCGCCGTGCACGAGCAGCACCGGCGGGCGAGAGCGGATTTCGGCTGCAAGCGCGTCGGTCACCTCTTCGGCGGGCATCACCAGCATGCCGGAGTAGCCGACAATTGCCGCCGGCGCGGCGGCGCGGCGCAGCCCCACGTGCAGCGCCATCATGGTGCCCTGGCTGAAGCCGACCAGCGCCAGCGCCGAAGGCGGCAGCTTGCGCCGCTCGAGTTCCGCGTCGAGGAAACGCTCGAGGATCGGGGCCGCGCTGTTCACCCCGCGCCACCGCTCGCCGGGGTCGCGGAAGGTGAGCCCGAACCACTGCCGGCCCGCGCCCGCCATGGCGCACGGCTCGGGCGCGTGCGGGGAGACGAACGCCGCGTTCGGCATCAGCGGCTGCCAAGCACGGCCGATCTCGATGAGGTCGTTGCCGTCGGCCCCGTAGCCGTGCAGGAACACGACCAGCTGGCGCGCGGCACCGCCCGCGCGCGGCTCGAGCCGCGGACCGTTCAGCTCGGCCATGCGAATCCTCTCCTCATGATTTTGGATAGATCGGCGCGCCGCTGCGCCCTTTGACGGCGCGATAATAGGTCCACAGCAGCCGGGCGGCCACCCCGCGCCACGGGCGCCACGGCTCGGCGAGCGGCCCCATCTCCTTGGTGGTGGGCCGCGCCTTGAGCGCAAGCGCGAGGCGCGCCGCCTCTTGCAGCGCAAGGTCGCCGGCCGGCCAGGCGTCCGCGTGTCCGACGCAGGTGAGCAGATAAATGTCCGCCGTCCACGGGCCGATGCCGTGCACCTGCATGAGCAGGCGATGCGCATCGTCCGCCGGCAGATCGGCGAGAGTCTTTGGATCGAGCACGCCGTCCCGGATGGCGCGCGCGATCGCCCGCAGCGTTCGGATCTTGCCCATCGAAAGGCCGACGCGCTTGAGCTTCGGCGTGCGCGCGCGCAGCAGGCCGGCGTGATCGACCGGATCGATCGCCGCCGCCAGCCGTCCCCATATCGCCGCCGCGCTCGCGGTCGAGAGCTGCTGCGAGACCACGATCGCGGCGAGCCCTTCAAAGCCGCCGGGCCGCCGACGCAGCGGCAGCGGGCCGGCGACCGCATACGCGGGGGCGAGCCGTCCGTCGGCCTCGATCAGGCGCGCGGTCGCCGCCACGAGCTCGGCTTCGGTGTGGATGAAGTGGGACATCGGCGCGGAAGCCTCTACAACAAACGGCGCCGCGTAACCAACCTGATCAGACCGATGGCGCCGCGAGTCTTCCGTTTCGCTCCCAGCCCGAACGGCTATCTGCACCTGGGCCATGCGCTCAGCGCGCTGCTCAACGGCGATATGGCGCGCGCGGCAAATGGACGGCTGCTGCTGCGCATCGAGGACATCGACCGCACCCGCTGCCGCCCGGAATACGAGACGGCAATCTATGAGGACTTGGCGTGGCTCGGGCTTGCGTGGGAAGCGCCGGTGCGGCGTCAGTCGGAACACTTCGCCGCGTATCGCGACGCCCTCGAACGGCTCACCGCTATGGGCCTCGTTTATCCGAGCTTCGAGAGCCGGGGCGAAATCGCGCGCCTCGTTGCCGCGCGCGAGCAAACAGCAGCATGGCCGCGCGATCCCGACGGCGTGCCGCTCTACCCCGGCACGGCAAAGCAAATCTCGCATGACGAGCGCCGGCGCCGCATGGCGGCCGAACCCTATGCGCTGCGGCTCGACATGGCGAAGGCGCTGGCGCGCGCGGGCGATTTGCACTGGAGCGAGACTGGCCGCGGGCCGAGCTGCGAGACCGGGCAGGTGCCGGCGCGGGCGGAACAATGGGGCGACGTCGTGCTAGGCCGCAAGGACACGCCGACGAGCTATCACTTGGCGGTCGTGATCGACGATGCCCTGCAGGGCGTCACCGACGTGGTGCGCGGTGAAGACTTGTTTTGGGCGACCGGCGTGCACCGCCTGCTGCAGCAGCTGCTCGATCTGCCGGTGCCGACCTATCGCCACCATCGGCTGATCCGCGATGCCGAAGGGCGCAAGCTTGCCAAATCGACGAAGGCGACCGGGCTGCGCGAACTGCGGGCGCAGGGGGTCACGCCGGCCGAGATCAGAAAGCTCGTCGGACTGAAGCTGAAACCACTGCGACAGCGTGAATAACAAACGTCGGCGCATGGCTCTCGCCCGGCCGTCATGTCATTGTGTTGTTACCTGGGGTGAGGAATGCGACGGGCGAAACCTACCAGAGCCGCTCGCAAGCGAACGCGCGGCCGGCGCGCGTCGAAGCGCCCGCGGCAGCGGCAGACGCCGGCGATCGAGGCCGCACTCGCCGCCTTCGCCCACGAGGTACGCACGCCGCTCACCGGCATCCTCGCCTTGAGCGAACTGCTCGCCGCCTCCGACCTGCCGGAGCGGGAGCGCGGCTGGGCCGCGGCGGTCAAAAGCGCGGCGGACCATCTCGCCCAGCTCACGACGCTGGTGGTCGGCGGCAGCAAGGCGGCAACCCGGGCAGCGGCGCTGCGGCGCGAGGCCATCCGGCCGCGCGTGCTGGCCGAAGCCTTGGCGGCGACGCTCACCGCCCGCGCCGAGACCAAGGGGCTCACGACTGAGATCCGGATCGGGACGCTGCCGGAAGCGGCCATCGGCGATCCCGTCTTGTTGCGAGCGGCGGTGGAAAACCTGATCGACAACGCGGTCAAATTCACCGAGCGCGGCAAGGTCGGGCTCGAGGTCACGGCGGAGCCGGCGGCGCGCAACCGCGTGCGCCTCATCTTTGCGGTGAGCGACAGCGGCATCGGGCTGGCTCCGGCGGAAATCAGGCGGCTGTTCCGGCCGTTCAGTCAGGCGACGGCGCAAATCGCCGGGCGTTTCGGCGGCGCCGGCCTCGGGCTCGTGTTCGTCAAGCGCGTTGCGCAGGCAATGCGCGGCAAAGTGACGGTCGAAAGCAAGCCCGGCGCCGGCAGCACGTTCCGGCTCGCCGTGACGATCGGGGCTGCGGCGCCGGAATCGGGAAGACCAAACACAGCGGCCTCCGGCTTGACCGCGCGCGGCACCCGTGCGCTGCGCATCCTGTGTGCGGAGGACAATCCGTACGGTCGCGTCATTCTCAACACGATCCTCACCGAACTCGGCCATAAGGTCGATTTCGCCGCGACCGGCGAGGCGGCGGTCGAAGCAGTCGCGCGCGGCGGCTACGATCTCGTGCTCATGGATGTGATTCTGCCCGGCGTGGACGGCATCGAAGCCACCCGCCGCATCCGCACGCGCGAAGATGCCGCCGCGCGCACCCCCATCATCGGGATTTCCGGACGCGCTGCGCCGGGCGACGAGGCGAACGCGCGCGCGGCCGGCATGGACGCCTACCTGATGAAACCGGTGAGCCCGAGCCGGCTCGCCGAGGTCATCGCCGCGACGACCGCGCGATGATTTGTTGATGGCAAAACGCGTACGGCTCACGCGCGCGTTTTTCGATCGCAGCGTCCATGTGGTCGCGCCGGAACTCATCGGCGCAACGCTGCTGGTCGACGGCGTCGGTGGCACCATCGTTGAAGTCGAGGCTTACGACCACGAAGATCCCGCCGCGCATGGCTTTAACGGACAGACGCCACGGAACGCCAGCATGTTTGGGCCGCCGGGGCACGCGTACGTGTACCGCTCGTACGGCATTCACTGGTGCCTCAATTTTGTTTGCGAAGGGGAAGGCATCGCCAACGCTGTATTGATTCGCGCGCTTGAGCCGACCGCCGGCATCCCGCTCATGCAGAAGCGGCGCAAGATGCAGGACGTGCGGCTGTTATGCGCCGGGCCCGGACGGCTGTGCGAGGCGCTGGGCGTTACTCGCGCGCACGACGGGCTTCTGCTCGATGTGCCGCCGTTTCGTTTGCTGGCGCGTCCGGCTGCCGCGCCGCTCGCCGTCGGCCCGCGCATCGGGATCACCAAAGCGATGGATAAACCGTGGCGCTACGGCCTCGCCGGCTCGCGTTTTCTCAGCAAACCTTTCAAGTAGTCATTGCGGGCGGAGCGAAGCAATCCAGGCGACACGCGCTGCTCTGGATTGCTTCGTCGGGCCTTCGGCCTCCTCGCAATGACGGATCACGCGGCCTGCTCGGCGGTGCGGTCGACGATTTGTATGATGTCGGCCATGATGCGGTTGAGCTCGAAATCCTTGGGCGTGTAGACCGCGGCAACGCCGGCCTGGCGAAGCGCCGCTTCGTCTTCCGGCGGAATGATGCCGCCGACCACGACCGGCACCTCGAGTCCGCCCGCGCGCAGCCGGGTCACCACGTCGCGCACCAGCGGCAGATGCGAACCGGAGAGGATCGACAGGCCGATCACGTGCGCGCGCGCCTTGCGCGCCGCATCGACGATTTCGGCGGGCGTGAGCCGGATGCCGTCGTAGACCACCTCGATGCCGGCGTCGCGCGCGCGCACCGCGATCTGCTCGGCGCCGTTGGAATGGCCGTCGAGCCCGGGCTTGCCCACCACAAAGGTCAGCCGCCGCCCGAGCCGGCGCGACACGCGGTCGACGTCCGCGCGTAGCCCGTCGAGACCTTGCACGGCGTTGCGAGCGGCGCGGCCGACCCCGGTCGGCGCGCGGTATTCGCCGTAGACCTCGCGCAGCGCCGCGCCCCATTCGCCGGTGGTCACGCCCGCTTTCGCGGCTTCGATCGAGGCCGGCATGATGTTGCCGCCTTCCTTGGCGACCCGGCGCAGTTCCTTGAGCGCCGCCGCCACCGCTTTGCCGTCGCGCGCGCCGCGCCAGGCTTCGAGCCGCGCTACCTGATCCGTCTCGACCGCTTCCGGCACGGTGACGACGGCTTCTTCGCCGGCGGAGAGCGGCGACGGCTCGCTCTCGAGGTAACGATTGACGCCGATCACGGTGCGCTCGCCGCGCTCGATCGCCTCGAGGCGCTCGGTATTCGAGACGACCAGCTGTTGTTTCATGTAACCCGATTCGACCGCCGTCACCGAGCCGCCCATGGCATCGATGTGGGCCAACTCTTCACGCGCTGCCGTTTTCAGTTCGTCGACTTTCGCGGCGATCTCGCGCGAGCCATCGAAAATATCGCCGTGTTCGAGCAAGTCGGTCTCGTAGGCGAGTATTTGTTGCATGCGGAGCGACCATTGCTGGTCCCACGGCCGCGGCAACCCGAGCGCTTCGTTCCAGGCCGGAAGCTGCACGGCGCGGGCGCGCGCGCTCTTCGACAATGTCACCGCCAGCATCTCGATGAGGATGCGATAGACGTTGTTTTCGGGCTGCTGTTCGGTGAGCCCAAGCGAATTCACCTGCACGCCGTAACGGAACAATCGCTGCTTCGGGTCGGTGACGCCGTAGCGTTCGGCGGTGATTTCGTCCCACAGCTCCGCGAACGCGCGCATCTTGCACAGCTCGGTGACGAACCGCAGCCCGGCGTTGACGAAGAACGAGATGCGGCCGACCACCTCGCCGAATGCCTGCGGCGGGACTTCGCCCGAGGCCTTCACCATGTCGAGCACGGCCGTCGCGGTCGCGAGCGCGAAGGCCAATTCCTGCACCGGCGTCGCGCCTGCCTCCTGCAGGTGATAGGAGCACACGTTCATCGGATTCCACTTCGGCAGCTGCTCGGTCGTGAACAAAATCACGTCCTTGGTGAGCCGCATCGAAGGGCCGGGCGGAAACACGTAGGTGCCGCGCGAGAGATATTCCTTGATGATGTCGTTCTGCGTGGTGCCCTGCAGCGCGGCGCGCTGCGCGCCCTGTTCGTCCGCCACCGCGATGTAGAGCGCGAGCAGCCACGCGGCCGTCGCGTTGATCGTCATCGAGGTGTTCATGCCGGCGAGCGGAATGCCGTCGAACAGCGCCCGCATGTCGCCTAGATGCGAGATCGGCACGCCGACCTTGCCGACCTCGCCTTTCGCCAATTGGTGATCGGAGTCGTAGCCGGTCTGGGTCGGCAGATCGAAGGCGACCGAGAGGCCGGTCTGACCCTTGGCGAGGTTCTTCCGGTAGAGCGCGTTCGACTCGCGTGCGGTCGAATGGCCCGCATAGGTGCGGAAGATCCACGGTTTGTCGGGCATGCGGCCTCCTTCGCTCGGGACCCGAAATCTAGATAACGCGCCGGAGCAGCTTAACAATCACCAGCAGGATGATTGCGCCGATGAGCGCGTCGATGACGTAGTGGACGAACCCGGAGCCGAGCGCGATCCCGAGCTGCGGGAACAACCACCCCGCGATGAACGCGCCGGCGATGCCGACGAGGATGTCGCCGATGAGGCCGAGGCCGGTGCCGCTGACGATCTTGGATGCGGCCCAGCCCGCGATCAGGCCGATGACAAGCGTGATGATGATGCCTTCGCCGCTGAACGGCATGTCTTTTCCCTCCCTTTTGCGGCCCCGGCCCGGCCGGCAGCCCCGGTTTTGCATTGCAGCGTGAGCAGGATACCGCCTCTTCCGGCTAGTGTCAGCCGGGTTGGCTGCCCAGAAGCGCGCCACCGGCCCCCGTACCAACGGGAACAAAGGCCGGGTGTTGCGCATTTCTGTTGCACCGCAACAAACGCTGCGGCAGACTGGCAAACCTCCGACGGAGAGCATGATCCCGAAAAGCGGGAACCGGTTTTCGGAAAAGATCACGCTCCGGCAATAAGCCCCGCCGGCGTCAGCAGGAGGACGGCAATGTCGGTCGTTACTCAGCTCAAGCCGCAGGCCGCGGCTTTGCCCAAGGACCTCTACGAAATCGGCGAAATCCCACCGCTCGGCCACGTGCCGGCGCGCATGTACGCCTGGGCGATCCGCAAGGAGCGCCACGGCCCGCCGGAATCGTCCATGCAGGTCGAGGTGCTGCCGACCTGGCCGATCGGCGACGACGAGGTGCTGGTCTTCGTGATGGCCGGCGGCGTCAACTACAACGGCATCTGGGCCGGGCTCGGCCAGCCAATCTCGCCGCTCGACGTCCATAAAAATCCATTCCACGTGGCGGGGTCGGATGCCGCCGGCATCGTGTGGGCGATCGGCAGCAAGGTGCGGCGCTGGAAGGTCGGCGACGAGGTGATCGTCCACTGCAACCAGGACGACGGCGACGATGAGGAATGCAATGGCGGCGACCCGCTGCTCTCGCCCTCGCAGCGCATCTGGGGCTACGAGACGCCGGACGGTTCGTTTGCTCAGTTCTGCCGCGTGCAGTCGCGCCAGTTGATGACGAAGCCGAAGCACCTCACCTGGGAAGAATCGGCCTGCTACACGCTCACGCTCGCGACCGCCTACCGCATGCTGTTCGGCCATCCGCCGCACACGCTCAAGCCCGGCGACAACGTGCTGGTGTGGGGCTCGTCCGGCGGGCTCGGCGTGTTCGGGGTTCAGCTCTGCGCCGCCTCCGGCGCCAACGCGATCGGGATCGTGTCCGACGCGACCAAACGCGATTACGTGATGCAGCTCGGCGCCAAGGGCGTGATCAACCGCAAGGACTTCAACTGCTGGGGCCAGCTGCCCAAGGTCGGCACACCCGAGTACGACGTCTGGGTCAAAGAAGCGCGCAAGTTCGGCAAGGCGATCTGGGACATCACCGGCAAGCGCGACGTCGACACCGTCTTCGAGCATCCGGGCGAGCAGACGTTCCCGGTCTCCACGCTAGTGGTCAAGCGCGGCGGCATGGTGGTCTTCTGCGCCGGCACCAGCGGTTACAACATCACCTTCGATGCGCGCTACGTCTGGATGCGCCAGAAGCGCATCCAGGGCTCGCACTTCGCCCATCTCAAGCAGGCGAGCGCCGCCAATCAGTTCGTGCTCGACCGCCGGATCGATCCGTGCATGAGCGAAGTATTTCCGTGGGAACGCATTGCGCTCGCGCACACGAAGATGTGGAAGAACCAGCATCCGCCCGGCAACATGGCGGTGCTGGTCAACGCGCCGCGCACCGGGCTGCGCAATTTCGACGACGTCCTCGAGGCCACGGGCGCAAGCGCCGGCTGATAAATCCCACCGTTCCGAAGGCTTGCCTCATGGCCGTTGCCGCTTCGCGCACCGATCCGGGCCGCGACCTTGTCGAGGGCGCGCGCGAAGCCGCCGCCGCTGCCGAGGCGCTGCTTGCCGACGCGACGCTGGCGGTACGTCGGCGCGTGACGCGCGACGGCAAGGTGGCGGCGCGGCTGATCGACCGCGAGCAGCGCGCGACCCACGGGCTCGCCTGGCTCGCCACCTACGCGCAGGCAGTGCGCCAGCTCGCGGCTTACGCCGAGCGCATGCAGGCGGCCGGGCGGTTCGGCGCGATCGAAGATCTGGTCGTGCGCATCGGCCTGGGCGAATACCTCGCCCAGATGACCGGCGGCATTCCCATGAGCCAGGGCGAGATGGTGCGCCCGGCCGATCTCGGTCTGTCGACGGATCAGGTCGCGGCGCGGATTACGTCGGCGGTCGAAGAACTGATCGCCTCCGGCAACGATGCGAAGAACCGCGCGAGGCTCATCGAATTGATGCGCGAGCACCATGGAGTCACGGTCGGCGATCCCGGCCTCGACGACACGCTCGATGCCATCCGCGAGGAGATGCGCAAGTTCGCCGAAACAGAAGTCGAGCCGCACGCGCATCAGTGGCATCTCACAAACAATTACATTCCGCTCGAGATCATCGCGCAGATGGCGGAGCTCGGCGTGTTCGGGCTGACGATTCCCGAGAGCTATGGCGGCATGGGCCTCGGCAAGGAATCCATGTGCGTGGTCTCGGAGGAACTGGCGCGCGGCTACATCGGGGTCGGCTCGCTTGGCACGCGCTCGGAAATCGCCGCGGAATTGATCCTCGGCAGCGGCACCGAGGAGCAGAAGGAGAAATGGCTGCCGCGCATCGCCTCGGGCGAGGTGCTGCCGACCGCGGTGTTCACCGAGCCGAACACCGGCTCCGATCTCGCGTCGCTCAAAACCCGCGCCGAACGCGTGGGCAATGTTTATCGCGTCTACGGCGGCAAGACGTGGATCACCCATCCGGTGCGGGCCGACCTGATGACGCTCTTGGTGCGCACCAATCCGCGCGAGAAGGGCTATCGCGGCCTCTCCATGCTGCTCGCCGAGAAGCCGCGCGGCACCGACGACAATCCGTTCCCGGCAGCCGGCATGTCGGGCAGCGAGATCGAGGTGATCGGCTATCGCGGCATGAAGGAGTTCGAGATCGGCTTCGACGGTTTCGAGGTCAAGGCCGAGAACCTGCTCGGCGGCGTCGAAGGCCAGGGGTTCAAACAGCTGATGCAGACGTTCGAGTCGGCACGCATCCAGACCGCCGCGCGCGCGGTCGGCGTCGCTCAGGCGGCGATGGATATCGCGCTGCGCTACGCCCAGGAGCGGGTGCAGTTCGGCGAGCCGCTCATCGCCTTCCCGCGGGTTGCCGACAAGCTCGCCAATATGGCGGCGGAAATCATGATCGCGCGGCAAATCACTTATTACGCCGCGCGCGAGAAGGATTCCGGCCGCCGCTGCGACCTCGAGGCCGGCATGGCGAAGCTCCTCGCCGCGCGGGTCGCCTGGGCGGCGGCCGACAACGCGGTGCAGATCCACGGCGGCAACGGCTTCGCGCTCGAATTTCCCGTGTCGCGCCTGCTGTGCGACGCGCGCATCCTGAGCATTTTCGAAGGCGCGGCGGAAATCCAGGCGCAGGTGATTGCCCGGCGATTGTTGGACGGATCGAATTAGCAAACGAAGCCTCGTCATCGTCCGCGAAAGCGGACGATCCAGTAATCACCGGCCCATCAAATAGAACGCCGGCCGGTGTTTACTGGATACCCGCTTTCGCGGGTATGACGAATCGGAGCAAATTCACTCATTCGCGGCGCGCAGTGCGCGGTCGAGGTCGGCGTAGAGATCGTCCACATCCTCGAGCCCGACCGACAACCGCAGCAGGTCGGCCGGGCAGGGCGAGGTCGGGCCTTCGATCGAGGCGCGGTGCTCGATCAGGCTCTCGACGCCGCCGAGCGAAGTCGCGCGCTTCCACAGGTTCACGCGCGCGGCGGCCGCGATCGCGGCGCGCTCGCCGCCTTTGACGCGGATCGACAGCATGCCGCCGAAACCGCCGGTCATCTGCCGCGCCGCCGTGGCGTGTCCCGGATGATGCGGCAGCCCGGGATAGAGCGCGTGATCGACCTCGCGGTGTTGCGCGAGCCGCTGCGCGAGTTCGAGCGCTGCCTGCGATTGGGCGCACACGCGCACATCGAGGGTGCGCAGTCCGCGCAACAGCAGCCACGCCTCGAACGGCCCGAGGATGGCTCCGTGGCCGGCGCGCACCGTCTCGATGCGCGTCCACAGTGCGTCCTTGCGCGCGGTCGCGAGCGCGCCGGCGATCACGTCGGAATGGCCGTTGAGATATTTGGTCGCCGAATGCATGACGATGTCGGCGCCGAGCGCGAGCGGCCGCATGAGGATCGGCGTCGCGACCGTCGAGTCGATGCCGAGGATCGCGCTCGCCGCATGGGCGATCTCGGCGGCCGCGGCCACATCCGTCACGGTCCACAGCGGATTGGCCGGCGTCTCGATCCACACCAGCTTGGTCGCGCCTGGCCGGATGGCGGCGCGCAAGGCGGCGAGATCGCTGGTGTCGACGAGGCTGACCCGGTAGCCGAAACGCGGCGCCTCGTCGACGAGCCAGCGCCGCAGGCCCCAATACATCACGGTGGGCGCGACGATATGGGCGGGGGGATCGAGCGCGAGCACGACCGCGATCGCCGCCGCCATCCCGGCGCCGAACAGCTTCGCGTCGGCGGCCACTTCCAGGGCCGCGATCACCGCTTCGGCCTGGCGCACCGTGGCGTTGTCCGGTCGGCCGTAAATGAAGCCGGAGCGATACTGATTGTCGGGATCGCGGATGAAGGTGGTCGCCACGTGCACCGGCGGCACCACCGCTTTGGTGCCAGGCTCGATGGTGCCGAGCGCCTGGGCGGCAACGGTGCGCGGCTTCAAGTCCGATCCGGAATGTTCGTTCATAATCGGATCACATCAGAGCGGCCGTGCGTTGTCGATACAATGGCCACCGGCTAGGCCGGGTGATATGAGGCCGCCATGAGCAATGCCTGGGCCTATTTCATCGTGCCGATCGCGCTTGGCGCGGTCGCGCTGGTGCTGCTGCTCGGGCTCACCAACATGATGCGCGGTGGCTCGCCCTGGCGCTCGCAGCGGCTGATGCGCTTGCGCGTGCTGCTGCAGTTCATCGCCATCGTGATTGTCATGATTGCGATCTGGGCGATGGGGCGTTAGCGAGGCCGCCATGGTGGTGCTCAACCGCATCTATACGCGCACCGGCGACGATGGCACGACCGCGCTCGGCAGCGGCGAACGCCGGCCGAAGTACGATTTGCGCGTGGCGGCCTACGGCACCATCGACGAGGCCAACGCGGCGATCGGATTGGCGCGGCTTCACACCGCTAATGACGAGCGCGTCGACGCGATGCTCGCGCGCATTCAGAACGATCTGTTCGATCTCGGCGCCGATCTGTGTTCGCCCGACAAAGGCAAAGGGCCGGGCGGCGAGCGTCTCGCGATCCTCGACAGCCAGGTCGCGCGCCTCGAGCAGGAGATTGATACGCTCAACGGCTCGCTCGCGCCGCTGCGTTCGTTCGTGCTTCCCGGCGGCACGGCGGCGGCGGCGGCGCTCCATCTTGCGCGCACCATATGCCGGCGCGCCGAACGGATGATCGTCGAACTCAGCCATCGCCCGGACGAAAGCGTGTCCGCGGCAGTGATCAAATACGTCAACCGGCTTTCCGATTTTCTGTTCGTGGCGAGCCGTTACGCTAACGACAACGGCAGCCGCGACGTGCTGTGGGTGCCTGGCAAGAACAGATAACCAGACGACAGAGGACAGAGGACGGAAAAAGCAGCTGTGATATCTGTCGTCGGTCGTCTGTCCTCCGTCGTCCTCTGGCCGGCGGGCTTGCATCTGACCTCCGACATCTGTCATCTGACCTCTGAGATAGGATGCGTCCCATGAAAATTCTGGTGCCGGTCAAACGTGTGGTCGACTTCAACGTGAAGATCCGCGTCAAGGCGGACGGCTCGGGCGTCGAGCTTTCCAATGTCAAAATGTCGATGAACCCGTTCGACGAGATCGCGGTCGAGGAAGCGATCCGCCTCAAAGAGCAAGGCAAGGCGACCGAGATCGTGGTGGCCTCGATCGGACCGGCGCAGGCGGCCGAAACGATCCGCACCGCGCTCGCCATGGGGGCCGACCGCGGCATCCTGGTAAAAACCGACGGCCCCACCGAGCCGCTCGCGGTCGCCAAAATCCTCAAAGGCATCGTCGACGCGGAACAGCCCGGCCTCGTCATCATGGGCAAACAGGCGATCGACGACGACTGCAACCAGACCGGCCAAATGCTTGCGGCGTTGCTCGGCTGGTCGCAGGGCACGTTCGCGTCGAAAATCGCAATCGATGGGTCTGATTTGCTGGTCACGCGCGAAGTCGACGGTGGCCTGCAAACCGTCAAGCTGAAAACGCCGACGATCGTGACGACCGACCTGCGACTCAACGAGCCGCGCTACGCCAGCCTGCCCAACATCATGAAGGCGAAGAAGAAGCCGATCGAGGATAAGACGCCGGACGCGTATGGCGTCGACGTGAAGCCGCGGCTCGAAGTGGTCAAGACCGCCGAGCCGTCCGGACGCAAGGCGGGTGTCAAGGTGTCCTCGGTCGCCGATCTCGTCGAGCGGCTCAAGAACGAAGCGGGGGTGCTCTAGTGGCGACACTGCTGCTGGCTGAACACGACAACAAGGTCCTGCGCGAGCAGACCGCGAAGGCGGTCACCGCCGCGAAGGCGCTCGGCGGCGACGTGCACGTGCTCGTCGCCGGCGCCAATTGCCGCGGCGTGGCGGAAGCCGCCGCCAAGATCGACGGCGTCGCCAAGGTGCTGCTCGCGGAGAACGCAAGTTTCGAGCACATGCTGGCCGAACCGGTGGCGGCGCTCATTGTTTCGCTCGCCCCGGCCTACGACGCCCTGATGGCGCCGGCCACGACGCTCGGCAAGAACATCATGCCGCGGGTGGCGGCCCTGCTCGACGTGATGCAGGTGTCCGACATCACCAAGGTGGTCGCCCCCGACACCTTCGAGCGGCCGATCTACGCCGGCAACGCGATCCAGACCGTGCGCTCGCGCGATCCCAAGAAGGTGATTACGGTGCGCACCACGGCGTTCCAGGCGGCGGGCGCGGGCGGACCCGCGCCGATCGAAGACGTGACCCCGCCGGCCGACCCGGGCCTCTCCACCTTCGTGGGCGAGGAACTCTCGAAGACCGACCGGCCCGAGCTGACCGCCGCCAAGATCATAATCTCCGGCGGGCGCGCCATGCGGAGCCGCGAGAACTTCACGAAATACATCGAGCCGGTCGCCGACAAGTTGGGCGCGGCGGTCGGCGCCTCGCGCGCGGCGGTCGATGCCGGCTACGCGCCCAACGACTGGCAGGTCGGCCAGACCGGCAAGGTGGTGGCGCCCGAGCTTTACATTGCGGTCGGGATTTCCGGCGCGATCCAACACCTCGCCGGCATGAAAGATTCCAAGGTAATCGTGGCGATCAACAAGGACGAAGAGGCGCCGATCTTCCAGGTCGCCGACTATGGCCTCGTCGCGGACCTTTATCAGGCCCTGCCTGAGCTGGCGTCCGAACTCGGCAAGCACGGCAAGTAGCGCTGCCGTTGCGGCAGCGCGGACCCGTGGTGTTGCAGCCGCAATCGTCGTAAAAGGTCGCCGGTTTAGTGCCGCGCGCGGCAGCAATTCGGACCAACGGGATGAACCTCAACATTCGCAAAGTCGGCGTCATCGGGGCCGGTCAGATGGGTAACGGCATTGCCCATGTGTGCTCGCTCGCCGGGTTTCCCGTGCTGCTCAACGATGTGTCGGCGGACCGCATCAAATCCGGCCTTGCCACCATCAACGGCAACATGGCGCGGCAGGTCTCGAAGAAGCTGATCAGCGAGGACGAACGCCAGAACGCGCTCGAGCGCATCAAGCCGGCCGAAGCCCTCGACGCCATGGCGGATTGCGACTTGGTGATCGAAACCGCCGCGGAAAAGGAAGATCTCAAGCTCAAGATTCTTTCCGAGCTGTGCCCCATCCTTAAGCCGGAAGCGATCATTGGCACCAACACCTCGTCGATCTCGATCACCCGCCTCGCCTCGTCCACCGACCGCCCCGAGCGCTTCATCGGCATTCATTTCATGAACCCGGTGCCGTTGATGGAGTTGGTCGAGCTGATCCGCGGCATCGCCACCGCGGACACGACGTTCGAAATCACCAAGGCGTTCGTGGCCAAGCTCGGCAAGACCATCGCGGTGGCCGAGGATTTCCCCGCCTTCATCGTCAACCGCATCCTGCTGCCGATGATCAACGAGGCGATCTATACGCTCTACGAGGGGGTCGGGAATGTCGAGGCGATCGACACCGCCATGCGGCTCGGCGCCAACCATCCGATGGGCCCGTTGCAGCTTGCCGACTTCATCGGCCTCGATACCTGCCTCTCCGTCATGCAAGTTCTGCACGAAGGGCTCGCCGATTCCAAATACAGGCCGTGCCCGCTGCTGGTGAAATACGTCGAGGCGGGCTGGCTCGGCCGCAAGACGCAGCGCGGATTTTACGATTATCGCGGCGAAAAACCGCTGCCGACCCGATAGCTTCCGTTAGAGCAGGACCGCGTCCTCAACGGCGAGACGCGCGGGTTCGATTGACCAAATCACCGCAATGACCGCGGTCGAATCATCCGGCCTCTACGTCGTTTTGTGTCCCGCTGCAGCGCAACGAGTGGGCATTTTTTTCCTGGTGCGGCTCAAAACGCTGCGAAGCGTGACATTTTTGTCACCGTGACCAAAGAATCATCAAACGGACGGGGCGTTTGCACCAGAAACGTGTCGACTTTGGTTGGGCGTCCTAGCACCTTAGTATAGTTAACGCTTTACGACTGGGCCGATGGGGGGACACCATGGGGACGATGTCGAAGGATCGGCGCATTCCAGTCATCTGCATGGCTGGCGCCGTGATTGCTGCCGCAGGAGTGATCAGCACGCCGCGCGCAGCCCTAGCACAATCGCTCGACGCGGTGCTCCAGCGGCTGGACAAGCTCGAGAAGGAAAACGCGGCCTTACGGGCGCGCGTCAATGGCCTCGAGGCGGGCAAAGGCCACGCCGCGGCTGCGGCCGCTCCGGTGACCGACCCCAGCAAGTTCAAGGGAAATCCGGTTCAGCACGGCGCGGTCGCCACCTCGCCGGCGCCGGCCCCGACCGTCAGTGTCGGCGGAATGCCGGTCAAGGCAGGACCGATCGCGCCGCTCGTCGACAACACCACGGTCACCATCTACGGCCACGCGGACCTGTCACTCGACGCCTTCAATCCGTCGGTGTTCGACCAGGGGACCAAGCTCGGCATCGCCAGCAACGGTTCGTATTTCGGCATTCGCGCCCGCCACAACCTGGCTCCCTACGGCTGGGAGGGCTATTCCGTCGTCGCGCAGTTCGAATCGCAGGTAGATGTAGCGGCGGCCCCGACCGAGCGCGCCGCCTTGGGGACGCGCGACAGCTACCTCGGCCTCGAAGGGCCGTGGGGCGCGATCAAGGCGGGCAAGAGCGACACGCCGTACAAGAAAGCGACGGCCGCGTTCGACCCGTTCGCCAACACGGTCGCCGACTACAACTCGATCATGGGCAACACCGGCGGCGATAACCGCGCCGAATTCGATTGGCGCATGAACCACGCCATCTGGTACGAATCGCCGATCTGGAACGGCTTCCAGTTCAGCGCGCTGTTCTCGCCCGGCCAGAACTACGCGACCGACAACAGCGACTACTCCTACGGCGACTATTTCCAGTGCAACGGCGCCTCCACGCGCGGCAGCGGCAGCAACTTCCCGGGCACCGGCGGCTCGCTTCCCGGCAACATCGGCGGCAACGGCTGCACCGACGGCTCGTTCGGCAACGCCTTCAGCGTGGCCGGCACCTACAAGAACGGTCCGTTCACGGCGATCGCCGCCTATGAGTATCACCAGAGCGTCAACCGGCATGGTGATGACGGCCTCGAGAACCAGGCATTGGCTGTGCCCGTGTTCCTGCCCGACGGTTCGCAGGTGTTCACCGGCGTGGCCGACGAGTGGGCGGCCAAGGTCGGCGGCGGCTATCGCTTCGACAATCCGCTCGGCCCGCTGCAGGTCTACGCCTACTACGAATGGCTGCGGCGCGAGGTGGCGCCGGGATTCGAGCCCTTCAACGAGCGTTCGCGCGACGGCTGGTTCGTCAGTGCCACCCAATCCTTGGGCACGCACTGGTCGGTCAGCGCGTCTTGGGCGCACGCCGGCGACACGCCCGGCGCCCCGACGTGCCTGAGCCTCAACAATCCGAACGCGCCGATTGGCTGCGTGAGCCCCGGCCCGATCGTGCAGAGCGGCCAGTTCCAGCAGAACGCGTTCAGCGAAGTGGCCGACATGTACGCGCTCGGCACCAAGTACAGGTTCAACAATTGGGCCAGTTGGTACCTCGTCGGCGCATGGCTGCAGAACGGCATGGGCGCGCACTATTGCTTAGGGGCGAGCGGCCATGGCTATCAGATCTGCAGCCGGGATCAGTTCAACGACACGATCGGCGGCGCGGCCATCAAGGCGGTCTCGACCGGCATGACGTTCGACTTCTAATCGGCGCGGGGGCAATGCGATCGGAGTTCCCGCCGGCGCCGCGCCGGCGGGAACTTCAATTATTTGACCGCGTCATTGCGAGCGCAGCGACGCAATCCAGGGCAACGCGCAATTTCCTGGATTGCTTCGTCGCGCTTCGCGCTCCTCGCAATGACGATCACCACTTCCTCCTGCGCGCGTGATGGACGCGCCTGACCGGTACGCCGTCGGCGGCAAACGGATTCGGGTACATATTCCGGGAGTCGCATAGCTGGCAGCCGTTCGGGCCCCAGCGCTTGGTCGCCGCGAAGCCGCACAGCGGCAGCGCCATTTGCGCGGCGACAGCGGGCGGGACCGGTTGTTGGCCGCCCTCGCAGTAAACGGCGAAGCTTTGGTTGCTCCCCAGGAGCATGAGCAATGCCGCGGATATGAAGACCTTTTTCATGGCGCTCTCCGGTCTCGACGCACCGCGCTAATTTAGAGCATCATCCCGCGTAGTGGGTAACGCTTTCACGCCATCGCCCGATCAAGACTTCGCGCAAGCGGCGGCGCACCATCAGGCCGGCCGGCTCGCGGAGGCGGAGCGGCTGTACCGGCAGGTCTGCGCCGCGGCCCCGAATAACTTCGCCGCGCTGCACCGCCTTGGTGTCGTTGCCCATCAGCTCGGCCGGCCCGACGCGCCCGACATCCTCGCCCGCGCGGTGGCGCTCAAACCCGACATCCCCGAGGCCCACAACGACCTCGGCGTCGTGCTCGGCGCGCGCGGGCACTTGGCCGAAGCGGCGGCGGCGTTTGAGCGCGCCGCAACGCTGCGGCCCGATTATGCGGAGGCGCACAACAACCTCGCCGGCGCGCTCCGGCGCCTGGGCAGGACCGAGGAGGCCGTCGCGCATTACGAGCGCGTCGCGGCGCTGGTCTCGAACTCGGCTGGCGCGCACAACAACCTCGCCAATGCGCTGATGGAGCTTCACCGCCTCGACGCAGCGATTGCCGAATACGACCGTGCGCTCGTGCTCGCGCCGGAGTTCGCGCCGGCGCACTACAACCGCGGCGTTGCCTTGCGCGGCGAGAGCAGGTTCGCGGAAGCCGCCGCAAGCTTCGAACGCGCGCTGGCAATCAAGCCGGATTTTTTCGCCGCCAAGTTCGCAGCTTGCATGGCGCGCCTGCCGATCGTCTACGCCGACGAGGGGGAGATCGCGCGCCAGCGCGCCGCCTATGAGGCGGACCTGCGCGCGTTATGCGAGGATGTCGAGCGGGCAGCGCGGCCCGGCGACTTCGCCGACGTGGTGGGGGCGCATCAGCCGTTCTATTTGGCGTATCAGGGCCGCAACGACCGTGGGCTGCAAGCGCTCTACGGCGCGATGATCTGCCGGATCATGGCTGCGCGTTACGGCAACGCACCGCTGCCGGGGCCGCCGGCGCCCGGGGAGCCGGTGCGCGTCGGCATTGTCAGCGGCTTTTTCCGGCGGCACTCGAACTGGAAAATCCCGATCAGCGGATGGCTCGCGCAATTGGACCGCGGAAAGTTTCGCCTGTTCGGCTACCACACCGGGCGCGAGAGCGACGAGGAAACGAGGACGGCCGCCGGCTTGTGCGCGCGCTTCGTCCAGGGGCCGCTGCCGATCGAGGGCTGGCGGCGCGCAATCCTCGACGACGCGCCGCACGTGCTCATCTATCCGGAAGTCGGCATGGATCCGGTCGCCGCGCAACTGGCGGCGCAGCGGCTCGCGCCGGTGCAATCAAGTTCGTGGGGTCATCCCGAGACCAGCGGCTTTCCCACGCTCGATTTCTTTCTCTCCAGTGAGCTGATGGAGCCGGCCGGTGCACAGGACCATTACACCGAGCGGCTGGTGCGGCTGCCGAACCTGTCGATCTACTACGAGCCGCCCGGCCATCAGCCCGTTGCGGTGATGCGGGCCGATCTCGGCTTGCGTCCGGGCGCGGTCGCCTATTGGTGCAGCCAGGCGATCTACAAATATCTTCCTCAATTCGATCGGGTGTTTCCCCGCATCGCCCGCGACGTCGGCGACTGCCAATTCACTTTCATCCGTTTTCCCGGTGCCAACTACGTGACCGAACTGTTCCGCCGGCGCCTCGATGCGGCGTTCGCTGCGTTCGGCCTCAAGGCCGAGGATCATTGCGCGATCCTGCCGCGGCTCGACCCGGATCGATACGCAGCGGCGGCTTCGTGCTGCGATGTGGCGCTCGACAGCATCGGCTGGTCGGGGTGCAACTCGAGCCTCGAATGTCTCGCGCACGATCTTCCAGTCGTGACCCTGCCGGGTGAGCTCATGCGCGGCCGTCACACCGCGGCGATCCTGGAAATGATGGGCGTCACCGAGACGATCGCCCGCTCGATCGACGATTACGTCGCGACCGCCGTCCGCATCGGACGGGATACCCGATGGCGCGCCGAATTGCGAGATCGCATTGCTACAAACAAACACCGCGTCATGCGCGACCGCGCCTGCATCACCGCGCTCGAAGATTTTCTCGAGAAACAGGCGCGGACCATGGGTTCCTAGCCACAGGCGAGGTGCCCGTTATTGAGCCCTCTCCCCTTGCGGGAGAGGGCTGCCTAACGAACACCGCGCTTGCGGCACGACCATTGCCTGCACCCGGCTTGACTTGCGATGGCGCTCGCGCCTGGAATGCGGGTCATGATCGACATGTCCCCGCCGCCCGCGATCTATCTGCAAATGGCGCAGGCCGAGACCGAGCCGCAGCCCGAGGCGCCGGCCGAGGTCGACATCCCGCCCGCCAAGGTCGATGTCGGCCGCTACGTTCCGGCGAGCGCGACCGAAGTCGTCATCATCGTCACCGTGACGCCGCCCACCGGCGCGGCGCTGGTCTATGCGCCGGGCAGCGAGAAATCCGCCACGCTCTTCAGAGGAAAAATGGGCGGCGAGGTGCGTCTCGACGGCCCGTACCTCTATGTCAAGCTGATTGACGGCGCGACCAACTTCGAGATCCAGTACCTGCGCTGGCGCGAGCCGTAAGCGCCGCTCGGCTGCACGTCCGTCGTGATCCCGCTCGAGAAAATCCTGAGAGACGCCGAGGGCGCGCACCGGCGCGGCGCGATCGGCGAAGCCAAGCGGCTCTACCGGCAGGCGCTCGATGCGGACGCAGGAAACGTCGCCGCCTGCGGCAACCTCGCAATCATTGCCGCCCAGGAGGGGGACCTCGCGCAAGCCGAGTCGCTGTTCCGCCGCGTCGTCGCCGCGCGACCGAATTACCCCGAGGGCCACAACAATCTCGGCGCGTTGCTGCAGCAGCAAGGGCGGCTCGACGAGGCGATCGCTGAACATCGTCGCGCCCTTGCGCTGCGCCCGGACTATGCGGCGGCTCATCTCCACCTCGGTAATGCGTTGAAACGACAAGGCAAGCTCAACGACGCTTTGTCGGGCTACGAAAGCGCCGTGAAGCTAAAGCCCGACCTCGCCGAGGCATGGAACAACCTGGGCGTCGTGCTCCAAGCCCAGGGAAAATTCGCCGAAGCGCTCGCGGCCTACGAACGGGCGATGAAGCTGCGGCCGGGCGATGTTGAAGCCGCCTATAACCGCGCCGTCGCGCTCCAGCAGCACGGCCGCCGGGACGAAGCGGAGAACGCGTATCGTGTCATCCTGTGCCAGAGCCCGAATCGTTTCGTTTACGTCAACCTCGGCGCCCTGCTTCAGGAGCAGGGCCGGCTCGATGAAGCGCTCGGCGCCTTCGATGCGGCGCTGGCGCTGGATCGCGATTATGCGGAAGCGCACTTCAATCGCGGCGTCGTCCTGCAGCAGCAGGGGCGGCTCGGGGCGGCAATCGAATCCTACTGGCATGCGCTCCGTCTGCGGCCCGACTACTTCGAGGCCGCAACGAATGCGGGCATCGCGCTTCAGGAAATGGGCCGGCTGGATGAAGCCGCGGGGGCGTTCGAACACGCGGCGAAGCTCCGGCCCGACGCCGCCGAGCCGCACAACAATCTAGGCATCGCGTGGTTAGCCCGCGGGCAGCCGGCCGAGGCAGTGGCGGCGTTCCAGCGGGCGCTCGCGCTCAAGCCGGATTACGCCGAGGCTTTCTATAACTTGGGGAACGCGTGGCGCGAGCTCGGCAAGCCGGAAGGCGCGATTGCGGCTTACGGGCAGGCGCTGCGGCTGCGACCTGATGATGCCGATGCGTTCAGCCAACTCGTCTATCAGCGCTGGCGGGCCTGCGACTGGTCCTCTTTTGCCGTCGACCAGCAAAAAATGCGCGAGCTCGTGCGGCAAGGCGCGCGCGTGCCGCCGTTTTTTTTGCTCATCACAGATGCGACCCCGGCCGAGCAGCTCGCCTGCGCGCGGCGCTGGGTCGAGCCGTTCGCACGGGCAGTCCCTAATGTCCCCCGCTCGAAGGAGAGGGAACGGGAGGGGGAGCGCATCCGGCTCGGCTACCTGTCGGCCGATTTTCATCAGCACGCGACCGCGCACCTCGCCGCCGAGCTGTTCGAGCGCCACGACCGTGCGCGGTTCGAAGTGTTTGCTTATTCCTATGGACCCGACAACGGCAGCCCCATGCGCCGGCGGCTCGAACGCGCCTTCGACCGATTTGTCGACATCCGGCCATTCTCCCACGCGCAGGCGGCGCAGCGCATCGACGCCGACGGAATCGATATTCTGATCGACCTCAAGGGCCACACGCTCAACGCCCGCACCGCGACGCTCGCCACGCGGCCGGCGCCGATCCAGGTGAACTACCTCGGTTATCCCGGCAGCATGGGCGCCGATTTCATCGACTACATCATCGTCGACCGGATCGTCGCTCCACCGGATGAGCAGGCCTATTTCACCGAGAAGCTCGTAACGCTGCCGGGTTGCTATCAGCCGAACAGTGCGCGTGAGGCTGCTCCCGCGCCCGCACGCCGCGATTGCGGGCTGCCCGCGGATGGCTTCGTCTTCTGCTGCTTCAACAACACCTACAAAATCACGCCGCAGTTTTTCAATATCTGGATGCGGCTGCTCCAACGCGTGTCCGGCAGCGTGCTGTGGCTCCTGGAATCAAACGAGTTGGCGCGTCGCAACCTGCGCCGGGAAGCGGAGCAGCGCGGCGTCGATCCCGGCCGGCTGGTGTTTGCTCCAATCCGGCCGATCGCCGAGCATCTGGCGCGCCACCGGCATGCCGACCTGTTCCTCGACACCCTGCCTTGCACCGCCCACACCACCGCGAGCGATGCGCTGTGGTCTGGGCTGCCGGTGCTCACCTGCGCGGGGGCGACCCTCGCCGGACGAGTTGCCGCCAGCGCAGTGGCGGCGGCCGGCGTGCCGGAACTGATCGCGCCATCGCTCGCGGCCTACGAGCAGCTCGCGCTCGGCCTCGCCCGCACGCCGGTGCGCCTGCGCGAATTGCGCGAGCGGCTGGAAAAGAACCGCGCCACGGCGCCCCTGTTCGACATGGCTGCGTATGTTCGCCGTCTCGAAACCGCCTACACCGACATGTGGGAGCGTTGGCGCGCCGGCGAGCCTCCGGCCGCTTTCGTGGTCGAATGACCGCGACCGAGGAGACATCGCCGCGGCGCTGCGAGGCGTCCACCGCCTGCTGCGACGGCCGCGGCGGGCAGCCGTGGGCATGAATTAACGCGGGATTGAACAATTTCGCGGCTGGCATATTGTATAACAGAGCCGCTTTCCGCTAAGGATTACCGCCTTTTGCCAGCCGGAATTGGCCCCGCATGAGTTCGTCCCGGAGCCGGATGGCCGCAGCGACCGCTCGGGTCGCAGTTGCGCCGCTCGACGACACTTCGACCTTCGCCGACCGCGCCTACACGGCGCTGCGCGACGTCATAGTCTCGCTCAACGTCTACGACGAGCCGGGCGATGTGCGGCTCGACGAGCGCCAGCTCGCCCAGGACCTGGGCATCAGCCGCACGCCGGTGCGCGAGGCGATGGCGCAGCTCGAGCGCGAGGGGTTCGTCCGCTCGATCCCGCGCCGCGGCATCTACGTGGTGCGCAAGACCAAGCGCGAGGTGATCGAGATGATCACCGCGTGGGCGGCGCTCGAAAGCATGGCGGCGCGGCTGATCACGCTCAACGCCACGGGCGAAGAGATCACCACCTTGCGGGCCATGTTCAGCCGGTTCGACAACGGCGAGATCCACGCGCGGCTCGATGAGTATTCCGAGGTGAACATCCAGTTCCACCAGGCGATCATCCGGATGAGCCACAACACCGTGCTCATTCACCTCGCTGAGAACCTGTTCGCCCACATGCGCATGATCCGCCGCAAGACGATCGGCGAGGACGATCGCGCGACGCGTTCGATCCGCGACCACATGAACATCATCCAGGCGCTTGAGGCGCGTGACACCGATCGCGCCGAGGATTTGGTCCGCCAGCATGCGCTCGGTCTTGCCGAGCACGTCGCCCGGCACGCCGATTACCTCGATTGAACGAACGTAACGAAAGAACCGGGAGGAACGTCCCATGGCACAAGCAGCGACGCAGGAAAAACCCGCGGCCGAAACCGAACGCGAACTCACCGACGGCTTTCATCTCATTATCGACGCGCTCAAGCTCAACGGCATCAACACCATCTACGGGGTGCCCGGCATCCCGATTACCGATTTCGGCCGCATGGCGCAGGCCGCGGGCATCCGGGTCATCTCGTTCCGGCATGAGCAGAACGCCGGCTATGCGGCTTCGATTGCCGGTTTCCTGACCAAAAAGCCGGGCATCTGCCTGACGGTGTCGGCGCCGGGCTTCCTCAACGGTCTGACCGCGCTCGCCCACGCCACCACCAACTGCTTCCCGATGATTCTCATCTCGGGCTCCTCGGAACGCGAGATCGTCGACCTGCAGCAGGGCGACTATGAGGAGATGGACCAGCTGGCGGTCGCCAAGCCGCTGTGCAAAGCGGCGTACCGGATCCTGCATGCGCGTGACATCGGCATCGGGCTTGCGCGCGCAATCCGCGCGGCCGTGTCGGGGCGTCCGGGCGGCGTCTACCTCGATCTACCGGGCAAGCTGTTCGGCCAAGTGATCGACGCCGAAGCCGGTCGGAAATCCCTCGTCAAGGTGATCGACGCCGCGCCTGCGCAGATCCCGGCGCCGGAGGCCGTCAAGCGCGCGCTCGACGTGCTCAAGAGCGCCAAGCGGCCGCTGATCATCCTCGGCAAGGGTGCGTCCTACGCGCAGGCCGACGACGCGATCCGCACCCTGGTCGAGAAGAGTGGCGCGCCGTTCCTGCCCATGAGCATGGGCAAAGGCCTGCTCCCCGACACCCATCCGCAGTGCGCCGGCGCGGCGCGTTCCACCGTGCTCAGGGACGCCGACGTCGTCATGCTGATCGGCGCCCGCCTCAACTGGCTGCTGTCGCATGGCAAGGGTAAGACCTGGGGCGAAGCACCGAAGCAATTCATTCAGATCGACATCGAGCCGAAGGAGATGGACTCGAACGTCGAAATCGTCGCGCCGGTGGTCGGCGACATCGGCTCGTGCGTCGCGGCCCTGCTGACAGCCATGGGAAACAAATGGGCCGCGGCGCCGGCCGATTGGGTGAGCGCGGTCGCCAAGAAGCGCGAAGAGAACGTGACCAAGATGGCGCCGCGGCTGATGAACAACAATTCGCCGATGGATTATCACGGCGCGCTCGGCGTGCTGCGCACCATCGTCAAGGAGCGGCCGGACGCCATTCTGGTCAACGAGGGCGCCAACACGCTCGACCTCGCGCGCGGTATCATCGACGTCTATCAGCCGCGCAAGCGCCTCGACGTCGGCACCTGGGGCGTCATGGGCATCGGCATGGGCTATGCGATCGGCGCCGCGATCGAGACCGGCAAGCCCGTGCTCGCGATCGAAGGCGACAGCGCGTTCGGTTTCTCCGGCATGGAGATCGAGACCATCTGCCGTTACAAGCTGCCGGTCTGCGTCGTCATCTTCAACAACGACGGCATCTATCGCGGCACCGACGTGAACTCCGCGAGCTCGGACCCGGCGACGACTGTGTTCGTCAAGGGATCGCGCTACGACAAGATGATCGAGGCGTTCGGGGGCGTCGGCGCCAATGCGACGTCTCCGGACGAGCTCAAGCGCGCGGTGAACGCCGCCATGGACTCGGGCAAGCCGACGCTGATCAACGCGGTGCTCGATCCCGGCGCCGGCAGCGAGAGCGGCCGCATCGGCAATCTCAACCCGCAAAGCGCGCTGCGGAAGAAATAGAAAGATCGTCATGCCCGCGAAAGCGGGCGGTAGGGTGGGCTAAGCCGGCGAAGCCGGCGTGCCCACCGAAAAACGGAATGGACATGGTGGGCACGCGCTTCGCGTTTAGCCCACCCTACGTCCCCGCTTCCGCGGGCATGAAGAGCGAGGGGATAGAAGAGAGGAACCGACCATGGCGACCAAGAAGAAATCGAGCAAGGCAAAGTCCAAGTCAGCAGCAAAGGAACCGGCCAAGAAGGTCGTGAAGCTTGCGGCCAAAAAACCGGCGGCGAAGACGGCAAACGGCAACGGGCTGCCGCGCCCGTCGACCAAACCTTACGGGCAAGCCGGCAAGGCGCTCGAAGGCGTGCGCATTCTCGATTTCACCCACGTGCAGTCGGGGCCGACCTGCACCCAGCTTCTCGGCTACATGGGCGCCGACGTGATCAAGGTCGAGCGGCCCGGCGTCGGCGACATCACGCGCGGGCAGCTGCGCGACGTGAAGGGCGCGGACAGCCTCTACTTCACCATGCTCAACGGCAACAAGCGCTCGATCACCATCGACTCGAAGCATCCGAAGGGCAAGGAAATCCTCGAGCGGCTGATCAAATATTGCGACGTGCTGGTCGAGAATTTCGCGCCGGGCGCGCTCGCCCGCATGGGACTCACCTGGGACTACATCCACAAGACCAACCCGCGCATGATCGTCGCCTCGGTCAAGGGCTTCGGGCCCGGTCCCTACGAGGAGTGCAAGGTGTACGAGAACGTTGCCCAGTGCGCCGGTGGCGCCGCTTCGACTACCGGCTTCCGCGAGGGCCCGCCGCTCGTCACCGGGGCGCAGATCGGCGATTCCGGCACCGGCCTGCACCTCGCCTTCGGCATCGTGTCCGCGCTCTATCAGCGCATGCGCACCGGCCGCGGCCAGAAGGTGCTGTGCGCGATGCAGGACGGCGTGCTCAATCTCGCCCGCGTGAAGCTGCGCGACCAGCAGCGCCTCCGGCACGGACCGCTCACCGAGTACAGCCAGCACGGCGAAGGGGTGCCGTTCGGCGAGGCGGTGCCGCGCGCCGGCAACGACTCCGGCGGCGGCCAGCCCGGCTGGATTCTCAAGTGCAAGGGTTGGGAGGAGGATCCCGACGCCTATACCTATTTCATCACCCAGGCGCCGGTGTGGGGACCGATCTGCGACATCATCGGCAAGCCTGAATGGAAGACCGACCCCGACTATGCCACGCCACCCGCGCGGCTGCCCCGGCTCAAGCACATCTTCGCCACCATCGAGGAGTGGACCAAGACCAAGACCAAGTTCGAAGTCATGGAGATTTGCAACAAGGTCGACATTCCGGTCGGCCCCATCCTGTCGATGAAGGAGATCGCGGAGGATCAGTCGCTGCGCGAGACCGGCACAGTGGTCGAGGTCGACCATCCGACTCGCGGCAAATATCTCACCGTCGGCAACCCGGTGAAAATGTCGGACTCGATCACCGAGGTGAAACGCTCGCCGCTCTTGGGCGAACACACCGACGAAATCCTGCGGCTGCTCGGCTATTCCGGCGGCGAACTCGACGCCGTCAAGACCTCGGGCGCGATCACCGCTCCGGAGAAGGGACAAGCGCAGGCGGCGTGACACAACCACAGTCGTCATCGCCCGGCTTGACCGGGCGATCCAGTAAACACAGTCCTCGCAAACAAATATCGGACAGTGATTACTGGATGCCCCGCTTTCGCGGGGCATGACGAGGAAGAAATGTTTGGGAGGATCGATGAGAATCGTCGTTCACGGGCAGCAGGCCTTCGGCAAGGCGGTGCTGGAGGCGCTGCTCAAGCGCGGCGAAGAGGTCGTCGCCGTCTACGTCGCGCCCGAGAAGCCGGGCCAAAAGGCTGATCCGCTCAAGGAGGCCGCGCTCGCCGCGAAGCTTCCGGTCCATCAGCCGGCCTCCTACCGAAAGCCCGAGGTGTGGGAGGAATTTCGCGCGCTCAAGCCCGACCTGCAGGTGATGGCGTTCGTCACGTTGTTCGTGCCGGAAGATTTCCTCAACATCCCGACCAAGGGCTCGATCCAGTATCATCCCTCGTTGTTGCCCGTGGGCCGCGGTGCGAGCGCGATCAACTGGCCGATCATCAAGGGCGAGACCGAGACCGGCCTCTCGATCTTCTGGCCCGACAACGGCCTCGATACCGGCGACGTACTGCTGCAGAAAAAGACCCACATAAGCCCGACCGACACGCTCGGCTCGGTCTATTTCGACCGGCTGTTCCCGATGGGTGTCGATGCGATGCTCGAGGCGGTCGATCTCGTGAAAGCCGGCAAGGCGCCGCGCATCAAACAGGACGAGAGCAAGGCGACCTACGAAGGCCGCTGCGGCCCCGACAATGCCCACATCGACTGGGGCCGGCCATGGCAGGACATCGACCGTTTGATCCGCGGCTGTAACCCGGCGCCCGGCGCGTGGTCGAACCTCGACGACAAGAGGGTGCGGATATTCGATGCCAAGCCGCTGCCGGCGAAGGACCCCAAGGGAATCGGCGGCAAGATGGGCGAGATCGTCGCGATCGACGCCGACAGCTTCACCGTCGTTTGCGCGGACGGCCGCTTCAAGGTCACCCGCGTCCAGGCCGATGGACCCAAAGTCGCGGCGAATGAGTTCGCCTCTAGTGCAAGTCTCACCACCGGAATGAGGTTTTCATGACTCCGCCCACCGCCGCCGCGGCGAAAGCCCCGACGTCTTCCACCCAACACGACAAGCCGAAAACCGATATCGAAATCTCCCAGGCCGCCAAGAAACGTCCGATTCTGGACATTGCGCGCGAGCGGCTCGGCATCGCGCCGGAAAACCTCGAGCCCTTCGGCCACTACAAGGCCAAGGTCTCGATGGATTTCATCAAATCAATCCAGGGCCGGCCGAACGGCAAGCTCATCCTGGTGAGCGCGATCACGCCGACGCCTGCGGGCGAGGGCAAGACCACCACCACGGTCGGGCTCACCGATGCGCTCAACTACATCGGCAAGAAGGCGATGCTCTGCATTCGCGAGCCGTCGCTCGGCCCGTCCTTCGGCATGAAGGGCGGCGCGGCCGGCGGCGGCTATGCCCAGGTCGTGCCGATGGAGGACATCAACCTCCATTTCACCGGCGACTTTCACGCCATCACCTCGGCGAACAATCTGCTCGCCGCCCTGCTCGACAATCACATCTACTGGGGCAACAAGCTCGGCATCGACCCGCGCCGCGTGTCCTGGCGCCGCGTGCTCGACATGAACGACCGCGCGCTGCGCTCGATCGTGAATTCGCTCGGCGGCGTCGCCAACGGCTTTCCGCGCGAGGACGGCTTCGACATCACGGTCGCGTCCGAAGTCATGGCGATCTTCTGCCTGGCGCGCGACGTCGACGATCTCAAGAAGCGGCTCGGCAATATCGTCGCCGCCTACACGCGCGAGCGCAAACCGGTGCGCGCGAGTGATCTCAACGCCAATGGCGCCATGACCGTGCTGCTCAAGGAGGCGCTCGCGCCGAATTTGGTGCAGACGCTCGAGGGCACGCCTGCGTTCATCCACGGCGGGCCGTTCGCCAACATCGCGCACGGCTGCAATTCGGTGCTGGCGACGACGACCGCGCTCAAGCTCGCCGATTACGTGGTGACCGAGGCGGGCTTCGGCTCCGACCTCGGCGGCGAGAAGTTCATGGACATCAAGTGCCGCAAGGCCGGGATCGCGCCCGATTGCGCCGTGCTGGTCGCCACCATCCGCGCGCTCAAGATGCACGGCGGCGTCAAGAAGGAAGACCTCAAGACCGAGAACGTGAAGGCGCTCGAAGCCGGCATGAGCAACCTGCAGCGCCACGTCGAGAACATGCAGAAATTCGGCATCGTGCCGGTCGTTTCGATCAATCGCTTCTCCGCCGACACCGACGCGGAAATCAAGGTAGTCGAAGACACCTGCAAGAAGCTCGGCGTCGAAGCCTATATGGCCGATCATTGGGCCGAGGGCGGCAAGGGCGCCGCCGACGTCGCGCGCGCTGTGGTGAAGGTCGCCGAGAGCGGCAAGAGCAAAATGAAGCTGCTCTATCCCGACGACATGCCGCTGGTCGAGAAGATCCGCACCATCTGCCGGGAAATCTACCGGGCCAAAGACATCTCGATGGAGAAGTCGGTGCGCGACCAGCTGGCGAATTTCGAGGCCATGGGCTGCGGCAAGTTCCCGATCTGCATGGCAAAGACCCAATACAGTTTCACCACCAACCCGGATGCCAAAGGCGCACCGAGCGACCACATCATTCCGGTGCGCGAAGTGCGGCTCTCGGCCGGCGCCGAGTTCGTGGTCGTGATCTGCGGCGAGCTGATGACGATGCCGGGCCTGCCGCGGGTGCCCGCCGCCGATTCGATCGACGTCGGTGAAGACGGACGGATCGTGGGGCTGTTCTAACCGTCATTGCGAGGACCCCCGCAGGGGGGACGAAGCAATCCAGTCTTCCTTCCTTATTCCTGGATTGCTTCGCTTCGCTCGCAATGACCGAAACTAACAAACAAGAGGAGATGATGATGATCAAATTTTACTACAGCGGCGCGCCGAACCCGACCAAGGTGGCGCTGTTCCTGGAAGAGGCCGGACTGCAGTACGAGCCGATCCCGGTCGATACTCGCAAGGGCGACCAGCACAAGAAGGACTTTCTGGCGGTCAATCCGAACGCCAAGGTGCCGGCGATCGTCGACGGCGACGCGACGGTGTTCGATTCGAGCGCGTGTCTGCTCTATCTCGCCGAGAAGACCGGCAAGTTCCTGCCCGCCAAGACCGACAAGGGACGTGGCGAGCTGTTCTCCTGGATGTTCTTCGTTTCCTCCGGCGTCGGCCCGTACTCCGGCCAGTCGGTGCACTTCCGCAACTACGCGCCGGAGAAAATCTCCTACGCCATCAACCGCTATGCGTTCGAGGCGGGGCGTCACTTCGGCATCATCGACACCCGCCTCGCCAAGAACAAATACATGCTGGGCGACACCTACACGATCGTCGATATGAACGTGTGGGGCTGGGCGCGCCTGATGCCCAACATCCTCGGCGAAGGCGCATGGACCAAATTCCCCAATCTCAAGCGGCTGGTGGACGAAATCAGCGCCCGGCCGGCGGCGCAGCGCGCCGTCGCGCTCAAGGACAAGCACAAGTTCAAGACCGACATGGACCAGGAAGCCCTGGACGCCATGTTCCCGCACATGAAGCAGAAGGTAGCCTAAGGCAGTGATCAGTGATCGGTGACCAGTAATCAGTACAGCGATCAGAGATCTGATCACTGGTCACTGATAACTGGTCACTGACTTAAGGAGCGCGTCATTAACGACACCAACCCAGACCTCGGCACGCGACGCCGCCGGCCGCGGCGCACGCCCAAGGGGCGCCAGGTCGATCCGACCGCGCTCGATGAGGTGCGCGCGCTGCTCGGCGCGCGCGAGCGCCGGCGCGACTTGCTGATCGAGCACCTGCATCTGATTCAGGATCGCTACGGCTGCCTCTCCGCCGCGCATCTCGCCGCTCTGGCCGAGGAGATGCGGCTCGCGCTCACCGAGGTCTATGAGGTCGCGACCTTCTACGCCCACTTCGACGTGGTGAAGGAAGGCGAGGAGCCGCCCCCGGCCATCACCGTGCGCGTGTGCGATTCGCTTTCCTGCGCGCTCGCCGGCGCCGAGCGGCTGCTCACGGAACTGCCGCGACAAGTCGGGTCGAATGTGCGCGTGGTGCGCGCGCCTTGCATGGGCGCCTGCGACCGGGCGCCGGTGTGCGCGGTCGGGCACATGCAGGTGATGAACGCCGACACGGCGAGCGTCGCCGCGGCAGGGGCCGCCCCCGCGCATCCCCACGTTTATCCCACGCCTACTTCCTTCGACGCCTACGTGCGCGGCGGCGGCTATGAGTTGCTCAAGGCCTGCACTGGCGGCACGCGCTCGCGCGAGGACCTCATCAAGATCGTCAGCGACGCCGGCCTGCGCGGCCTCGGCGGCGCGGGCTTCCCGACCGGGCGCAAGTGGTCGCTGGTGCGCGCGGAACCGGCGCCGCGCCTATTCGCGGTCAACGCTGACGAGGGCGAGCCGGGCACCTTCAAGGACCGCTATTATCTCGAACGCGATCCGCACCGCTTCATCGAAGGCATGCTGATCGCCGCCTGGGTGGTCGAAGCCGCCGACACCTATTTGTATATTCGCGACGAATATCCCGAGGTGCGCCTGCTGCTCGCTGAAGAATTGGCGAGGGTCGAGCGCGCCGGCCTGTCGCAGCACACGCGCGTGCATCTCCGCCGCGGCGCCGGCGCCTACATCTGCGGCGAAGAGTCCGCGATGATCGAATCGATCGAGGGCAAGCGCGGCCTGCCGCGCCACCGACCGCCTTATGTCGCGCAGGTCGGGCTATTCGGCCGCCCGACGCTCGAACAGAACGTCGAGACGCTGTTCTGGGTGCGCGACATCGTCGAGAAGGGCGCCGAGTGGTTCTCCTCGCAAGGCCGCCACGAGCGCAAGGGCTTCCGCAGCTTCTCGGTCTCCGGTCGAGTCAAAAACCCAGGCGTCAAGCTCGCGCCCGCCGGCATCACCGCGCGCGAACTGATCGACGAGTTCTGCGGCGGCATGGCGGACGGCCACACGTTCAAGGGCTATCTGCCAGGCGGCGCCTCGGGCGGCATCCTGCCGGCCTCGATGGCCGACATCCCGCTCGATTTCGGCACGCTGGAACAATACGGATGCTTCGTCGGGTCGCACGCGGTCGTGATCCTCTCCGATAAGGACGACATGAAAGCGGTGGCGCTCAACCTCATGCGCTTCTTCGAGGACGAGAGCTGCGGCCAATGCACGCCGTGCCGGGTCGGCACCGAGAAGGCCGCGAAGCTGATGGAAGCCGGGCCGTGGAATCCGGCGCTGCTCGACGAACTCTCGGCCGCCATGCGCGATGCCTCGATCTGCGGCCTCGGCCAGGCGGCGCCCAACCCGCTCTTGTGCGTGCTAAAATATTTCCCGGACGAACTGCAAAAGCCGCTGGGACGTTGGTGAGCGAAAGGCTCTCGCGATGAACGACAGGGACAACCAGAAGCCCGCCGGCTACGGCCATGACGAGAAGGGCGCCGCGGGCGGCGAGGTCAAGAACGAAGGCCGCGTGCACGTGACCCACAGGGGTCCGATCGATGCCGTGCAGGGCGAAGGCGCGCCACCGACCGCAAAGACCTTCACCCTCGATGGCCGCGAGATCGACATCCGCGCCGGCGAGACCATCTGGCAGGCGGCGAAGCGGCTCGGCACCGACATCCCGCACCTGTGCTACGCGCCCGAGCCCGGCTACCGGCCGGACGGCAACTGCCGCGCCTGCATGGTCGAGATCGAGGGCGAGCGCGTGCTCGCCGCAAGCTGCATCCGCACGCCGTCGCCCGGCATGAAGGTCAAGACCGCCTCCGACCGCGCCAAGGCGTCGCGCAAGATGGTGTTCGAATTGCTGATCTCGGATCAGCCCGAGCGCGCGAGCGCGCGCGATCCCGCCTCGAAATTCTGGGCCTGGGCCGACCGCATGGACATTGCGGTCTCCCGCTTCCCGCACGGGAATCGGCCCGCCGCTGACCGCAGCCACCCGGCGATGGCGGTCAATCTCGACGCCTGCATCCACTGCAACCTGTGCGTCCGCGCCTGCCGCGAGGTGCAGGTCAACGACGTGATCGGCATGGCCGGCCGCGGCCACGGCGAGAAGATCGTGTTTGACTTCGACGATCCGATGGGCGGCTCGACCTGCGTCGCCTGCGGCGAGTGCGTGCAGGCGTGTCCGACCGGCGCGCTGATGCCGGCAACGCTGGTCGATCAAAACAACGTCCGCACTCAGTTCGCCGATCGCACGGTCGAGAGCGTGTGCCCCTATTGCGGCGTCGGCTGTCAGCTCACCTATCACATCAAGGACGACAAGCTGCTCTACGTCACCGGCAAGGACGGCCCGGCGAACGAGAACCGCCTGTGCGTGAAGGGCCGCTTCGGTTTCGACTACGTGCACAACCCGCAGCGCCTGACGAAGCCGCTGATCCGCAAGGCCGGCGTGCCCAAGGTCCCGCACGAGTATATCGATCCAGCCAATCCGTGGACGCATTTCCGCGAGGCGACCTGGGACGAGGCGCTCGACCGTGCCGCCGCCGGCCTGAAGAAAATCCGCGACCGCGACGGCTCGAAGGCGCTCGCCGGCTTCGGTTCGGCCAAAGGTTCGAACGAGGAGGCCTATCTGTTCCAGAAGCTGGTGCGCACCGGCTTCGGCACCAACAACGTCGATCACTGTACGCGCCTGTGCCACGCTTCTTCGGTGGCGGCGCTGATGGAGGGCGTCGGCTCCGGCGCGGTCTCGGCCACCTTCAACGAATGCAAGAACTCGGAAGTGATTTTCGTGATCGGCGCCAACCCGACCGAGAATCACCCGGTCGCCGCCACCTTCTTCAAACAGGCAACAAAGCGCGGCGCGACGCTCATCGTGGCGGATCCGCGCGGGCAGGCGCTCAAGCGCCACGCCACCCATATGCTGCAGTTCAAGCCTGGCGCCGACGTGGCGATGCTCAACGCCATGCTCAACACGATCGTGACCGAGAAGCTTTACGACGAGCAGTACATCCAGACTTACGTCGAGGGTTTCAAGCCTTTCGCCGAAAGCATCAAGGAGTTCACGCCGGAGGAGATGGCGCCGATCTGCGGGATCGATGCGAACGTGCTGCGCACGGTGGCGCGCAAGTTCGCGCGCGCGCAGGCGGCAATCATCTTCTGGGGCATGGGCATCTCCCAGCACACCCACGGCACCGACAACGCCCGCTGTTTGATCGCGCTCTCGCTCATCACCGGGCAAATCGGCCGGCCCGGCACTGGGCTGCATCCGCTGCGTGGACAGAACAACGTGCAGGGCGCCTCAGACGCCGGCCTCATCCCGATGTTCTTCCCCGACTACAGGTCGGTGGAGGACCCGCAAATCCGCGCGCGCTACGAGGACGCGTGGGGCATGAAGCTCGATCCCAAGAAGGGACTCACGGTGGTCGAGATCATGGACGCGGTGCACGCCGACGTGATCAAGGGCATGTACATCATGGGCGAAAATCCGGCGATGTCCGACCCCGACCTCAACCACGCGCGCGAGGCGCTGGCGCACCTCGAGCATCTGGTGGTGCAGGATTTGTTTTTGACCGAGACCGCGGCTTACGCCGACGTGGTGCTGCCCGCCTCGGCCTGGCCGGAGAAGGACGGCACGGTCACCAACACCAACCGCCAAGTGCAGATGGGCCGCACGGCGCTGCCGCTGCCGGGGGACGCCAAGCTCGACTGGTGGCTGATCCAGGAGCTCGCGCGGCGTATCGGGCTCGACTGGAACTACCAACATCCGAGCGAGATCTACACCGAGATGGCCGCGCTCATGCCCTCGCTCGACAATATTTCCTGGGAGCGCATCGAGCGCGAGAGCGCAGTGACCTATCCGGCGGACGCGCCCGACAAGCCCGGCCGCGACGTGGTGTTCGACAAAGGCTTCCCGCGGCCGGGCGGGTTCGGCAAGCTCGTCGCCGCCAAGCTCCAGCCTCCCGATGAGCAGCCGGACGCGCAATATCCGTTCATTCTGACAACCGGCCGCCAGCTCGAGCATTGGCACACCGGCGCCATGACCCGGCGCGCAACGATGCTTGACGCGCTCGAACCGGCCGCGGTCGCCTCGGTGTCGCGCGGCACCATCGCCCGGCTCGGCATTGTGCCCGGAGATGCGATTCGGGTGACGACGCGGCGCGGCTCGGTCGAACTTGCCGCCCGCCAGGACGACGCGATTCCGGACGGCGTGGTGTTCATCCCCTTCGCCTTCGTCGAAGCGGCCGCCAATTTATTGACCAATCCGGCGCTCGACCCGTTCGGGAAGATTCCGGAGTTCAAATTCTGCGCCGCGCGCGTTGAGCCGGCCGGAGTGGCACGGGAGGCGGCGGAGTAGCACTCCGCATTGCGAGCGAACAAATTCGGCGTCATCCTGAGGAGACCGCGCACACTCGTGCGCGACCGTCTCGAAGGATGCCCACAAGCACTGCGCTCGTTCCATCCTTCGAGACGATCGCGCGACTTCGTCGCGCGATCTCCTCAGGATGACGGTGTTGTTTGTTTCGCGGTTGGGGGAGGTTAACCGGCAAGCGCACGTCGCGCCGCTGCGGGCTCGCGATCGATGATGCGCAGCAGGGCGCGCATGGCGCCATCGGGATTGCGGCGGCCTTGTTCGTAAGATTCCATCGTGCGCGCGGGAATTCCGAACAGGCGCTCGAACTCTTTGGTCGACGAGGCAACCTTGGCGCGGATCGCCTTAATGCGGCCCGGCGTCATGGCACCGCCGGGCAACTCGTACGATTCAAGCTCGATCTCGCCGCGCAGGTGGGCTGCCATTTGTTCAAAGGCTTCGACCAGATCATCGCCCACGCGTGAGCCCTTGCCGGCGGCCTTGGTGGCCTGCGAGCGCGCGCGCGGCGCGCCGCGCCAGCGTGCGCCGCTCTCCCGGAGGCCGGGCGCAGTACGCCGGGCAGATCGCTGCTTTTTGATTGCCATCACTCAACCTCGCACTTTCTTAATCGTTTCGAGAGCGGCCAGGATGCGCTTGCGCTGCTCGTTCGACAGATCGTCCTGTTCGTTTTTCGAATGGGCGGCCATCATATAGAACGAGTCCGTTCCTATAGAGATGTAATAGATCACCCGCCCGCCACCTCGCTTTCCCATGCCAGGGCGCGATATACGGGCTTTTCTCATACCCCGGAGTTCCCTAATCACAGGGTGGTTTGGATTAGCGACGATCTCGGCCTCGACCTTCGCCATGCCGGGTTCGCCAAACCCCATCGCCCGCATTCCTCGGAGATACGGGTCTGACCGGATTATACGCATGACGATGGTGTACTACAATGACGTAAGTACGTCAATGTATGAATACGCTATACTGCTGGTAGGTTACGGCGCTTCGCGCCCTCGCCTCCGCGAGGGCAGGCTCTAACCCACCCTACACAATCCCCTTCTTCCGCAGCTTCGCGATCGCCATGCGATCGTAGCCGAGCTCCGTCAGTATCTCGTCGGTGTGTTCGCCGAGCACCGGGGCGCGGTGGCGGATCGAACCGGGTGTGTGCGAGAGCCATACCGGCGCCTTGGCGACCGGCGCGGGGCGCGGAGCGCCGGGAAAGTCCAGCGGCTCAAAGAACTTCATTGCCTGGATGTGCGGGTCGTCCAACGTCTGCTGCGGCTTGAGCACGGGGCCGGCGGGAAGCTTCGCCTTGCCGAGAATCTCCAGCGCCTCGGCGGTGGTGTAATCGGCGCACCAGCGCGCCATGCGCTCGCTCACCACGGCGCCGTTGTCGCCGCGCGAGATGTCGTCCTTGAAACGCGGGTCCTGCAGCCAAGTGTCCTCGCCCATCAGCTTGGCCCAGCGGCGGAACAAAGGTTCGCCGATCACCTGCACCAGGATCCAGCCGTCGCGCGTCTTGAAAATATCGACCGGCGCGGCGGTCTGGCCGCGGTTGCCGGTCGGCACGCGGTCGGGCCTGATCACCGCCTGCTCGATCAGCAGCGCGTTACCGAGCGTCACCGCGGTGGCGAGCAGCGCGCCCTCGACCATCTGGCCCTCGCCGGTGACCTTGCGATGCATCAGCGCTGCCATGGTGCCGAACGCGCAATGCAGCGCGGTGCCGAAATCGACCCACGGCACCTGCGCGCGATAGGGCTGGTCCGCTTCGCCGGTCATGTAGACCGCGCCCGACATCACCTGGCCGACGCCATCGAAACCGACCCGATCGCTGTAGGGGCCGCCGCGGCCGTAGGCAGAAACCGTCGTGAGAATGATGTCCGGTTTGATTGTTTTCAGGCTCGCGTAGTCGAGCCCCATGGCAGCGAGCGTCTGCGGCGGCAGGTTCGCCACGACAACATCGGCGGTCTTCACCAGCTGCACGACGACCTCGCGCCCCTCCGGCCGCATCGGGTCGAGCGTCATGCCGCGCTTGTTGCGGTTCATCTGCATGAACAGCGCGCCGTCGCCGGTCGGCGTCAGCGGCGCCTGGAAGCGGTCCTCGCTGCCCTCGCGCTTCTCGATGCGGATCACCTCGGCGCCGTGCTCCGCGAGCAGCGCCGCGCAATAGGGGCCGGCGATGTAGCGGCCGAAATCGAGCACGCGGATGCCGGTGAGAACGCCCATTCTTTGATCCCCCATCAATAAGCTCTGCCGTCATCCTGAGGAGCGCCCGAAGGGCGCGTCTCGAAGGATTGCCGCACGCTCCGTGTTTGTTGCCATCCTTCGAGACGCTCGCGCGCGGAGTGCGCGCGAGCTCCTCAGGATGACCGCCGTGTTTGTTTCACCGCCTGTAAACGTACTCCGCCTCTTTTCGCACGCCGGCCAGTTCCTCGACGATCGCGTGCTTGGGCGAGAGGTGGCACACCGGGTCGGTGGCGCGCGCGTCGCCGGTGAGTGCGAAGGCCTGGCAGCGGCAGCCGCCGAAATCCTCATGCCGCCGCGGGCACGACGCGCACGGCTGCTGCATCCAATCGGTGCCGCGGAAGGCGCGGAAGGCGGGCGAGGACGCCCAGATGTCGGCGAGCGAATGGTCCCGCACCGACCAGAACTCGAGACCGGGAATGCTCTCGGCGGCGTGGCAGGGGAGCACGCGGCCGGCCGGCGTCACGTTGAGCGAGCGGCGCCCCCAGCCGCCCACGCAGGGCTTGGGATATTTGGCGTAGTAATCCGGCACGACCGCGTCGATGACGATGCGGCCGTGGTGTTTCGCGCGCAACTTCTCGACTTCGCCGACCGCGCGTTTGACCTGTTCGGGCGTCGGCATCAGCGTGGCGCGGTTCTCCAGTGCCCAGCCGTAATACTGCACGTGCGCGATCTCGACGCGGCCGGCGCCGAGCGCCAGCGCCATCTCAACCAGATCGCCGACGCGCTCGATGTTGGCGCGGTGCACGACCGCGTTGACGGTGAGCGGCAGCTTGAGCCGTACCACCTGCGCGGCGAGCGCGCGCTTGCGCGCAAACGCGCCGTCGTAGCCGGCGATGCGGTCGGCCGAAGCTTCGATGCTGTCCTGGATGGAAATCTGCACGTGGTCGAGGCCGGCGTCGGCGAGCGCGTCGAGCGTCTTCCCGGTGAGGCCGACCGCCGAGGTGATAAGGTTGGCGTAGAGGCCGGCCGCGCGCGCCGCCGTGGTGATCTCGACGAGGTCGCGCCGCGCCGCCGGCTCGCCGCCGGAGAGATGCACCTGCAGCACCCCGAGCGCCGCCGCCTCGCGGAACACCCGCGCCCAGGTGGCGGTGTCGAGTTCGTCGGCGCGCGGGTCGAGCTTGAGCGGGTTTGAGCAATAGGGGCAGCCGAGCGGGCAGCGGTGGGTCAGCTCGGCGAGCAGGCCGAGCGGCGTGGGCAGCTTTTCCGCCGGCGCCAGCACGTCACAGCTCCAGCAGCCGCTTGTCGGCGAGCGAGCCGAGCAGCTTCGTCACGTCCGTGAGAACGCGTTCGCGCGGCGCGGAGAAGCCTTTAGCGAGATCGTCGACGATCGCCGCCACCGTGGCTTCGCCGGTGCAGCGCTTGAGGATTTCGGCCGCGATCGCGTCGGCCTTGAACACGCGCTCGGGCGCGAGCAGCACGAAGCCGCCTTGCGCCTCGTTGTGCACGAGGCGCACGCCGCGCGGCAGGCGCGGCCGGGCTTCTTCAGAGACTGTCTGCGTTTTCTCGACGTCGCTCACGCGGTTTGGTCCTGCGGCACGAAGGCGCCGGGCGGCACGTGCTTGGGCGCCACATAGGCATGGTACAGCGCATCGAGCATCGCCCATAGCACGTCGCATTTGAACTCGAGCGCCGCCATGACCGCGGCCTGCGTCTGCGGCGTCGTGGCATGTCGCCGCACGTAATCGAGGGCGAAATCGGAATCCCGCTTGGCGAGCGGCGGGCGCTTGTCGAAATAGGCGAGCGTCTCGCGGGTGACGAAATCATAATGCGCCAGCATGCCGGCCACGCGCTCGCCGATGATGTCGGGCGAGAATAATTCGGTGAGCGAGGAGGCGATCGCCTCGAGCAGCGGGCGCTCGCGCACGAAGCGCACGTAGGCATCGGCCGCGAACCGCGTTCCCGGCAACAGGCCGCGCGTCGAGGTCACGTAATCCCGGTCGAACCCCAAGCTGTCGGTCAGGCGCAGCCAGCGCTCGATGCCGCCCTCGCGTTCGTCGCCGCCGTCGTGGTCGACGAGGCGGCTGCGCCATTCGCGCCGCAGCGCCGGGTCCTCGCAGCGGCCGATCAGGCTAGCGTCCTTGAGCGGGATGATCGCCTGGTAATAGTAGCGGTTGAGCACCCACGCCTGGACCTGGCCCTTGCTGCACTTGCCGCTGTGCAAGAGCCCGTGGAACGGGTGCAGGCGGTGATAGCGCTTGGCGCCGATATCGCGCAGCGCGGCTTCCAGCTCGTCCGGCGTCATCACTTTCATATCGCACTCGCAACTTTTCCCGGGCGCAGCGCAGCGTGAAACGATGCGCTGCAACCCGGGATCCATCTTACTGCGAAAAGACCCCGGACCAGCGCCGCACCGCTCCGCTTGGCTACGCGCTGCGGCGCATCCGGGGCACGTCCTCCGGACGTGGTTTCACAGCGCGATCTCCATGCCGTCGGCGGCGATTTCGCAGCCGGCAGCCTCGACCTTGCGGCGCTCGGGCGAGCCGGCGACGTGGATCGGGTTGGTGTTGTTGATGTGGATATAGATGCGCCGCCCTTCGAGCCCGGCAAGGGCGGCGAGCGAGCCGCCGTCCCCGTCGATCGGCATGTGGCCCATGCGACGGCCGGTCTTTGCGCCGGTGCCGGTGCGGATCATCTCGTCGTCGGCGAACATCGTGCCGTCGAACAGCACGGCGTCGGTGCGCGCGAGGCGTGCTTGCAAGGCGGGCGTCATGGCGGCCGCGCCCGGCACGAACGCGAGCCGCGCGCCGCCTGCGGCGATCTCCACGCCGACGGTTGCCCCGCTCTCGCCGCCCACCTCCGGCTCGCCACGCTCAAGATAGAGCGGCACCTTGCCGGGCACGGTGAATAATTCCGCCGTGAGACCCGGCGCCGGCTGGAACGGCTTCGCCGGCAGCACGGGATGCCGCGCCACTACGTCGGAGGCGAGCGCATCGAACATCGGATTGGCGGCGACCGCCGCCAGGCATTCCGGCGTGCCGTAGAGCGTGAACGGCTGGCGCTCGCGCAGATTGAGCAAGCCGGCGATCTGGTCGATTTCCGCGCCGGTGAGCACCACCGCGGCGATCGGGCTGTGGCGCAGTCCATCGCGCGGGTGCAGTGCCGGGGTGGCGGCAAGCTGCGCACGCAGGTCGGGGGAGGCGTTGAGCAAAACCCAATGCGCGCCGTCGGCGGAGACCGCCACGCTCGCTTGCGTGCACGGCTTAACCCGCCCGTCGCCCTCCCACGCAAGGCGACAGACCGGGCAGCGGCAATTCCATTGCGGATAGCCTCCGCCCGCCGCCGCGCCGAGCACGACGGCGGTCAGGCGCCCCATGCCGGGGCGTCGCGAAGCGGACGGATCAGAACTCGGCCGGCAGGTAGCCGTTGATTTCGAGCCCGATGCAGATTTCGACGAGGGTCGGGGTCGTCCACGCCATGGTCGTTTCCTCGGTTTTTATCCGGCCGCCAGAACGGCCATCGGTCGAAAAATACAGCACCTGCCGCCGCTGAGGCAACGGGGGCGACGCTTTGCCCGGGTTCACATTTGCGTAGATTTCGGCTTGGCAAGCGAGAGGGCGCGTGCCCATGGGCCCTGGCCCATCCTACTTCATGCGCGCAATTGTGTACGCGAGATCCGTGATGTCCGCGTCGGTGAGCGGCCGCAGCGGTTCGAGCATGACCGGCTCGTAGGCGACGCGCGTGTTGCTTTTGTATTCGCGCAGCGCCTTGACGAGGTAGTCCTCGCGTTGGGCGGCAAGCCGCGGGACGTTGTCGCGGCCGCCGAGATTCGACTGGTGGCAGACGTTGCAGTGGCTCTTTTCGATCAGTGCGTAGCCGCGCTGCATCCGCGCCGCGTCGATCGTGCCTTCCGGCGTCGGCGCCGGCAACTTGGCGATGGCGTCGGAGAATTGACGCAGGTCGTCGTCACTCAGATCCTTGGCGTATTCGTTCATCACCTCGATTTTGCGCTGCTTTTCGCGGAACAGATAAAGCTGGATCAAGGTGTAGCCGGCGGGTTGAGCGCCGAGTGATGGGATTTCCGGAGTCTCGGACTGCCCTTTTTCGCCGTGGCACGCGAGGCATGGCTGCATCCGCTCGGCAAGGCTCGACGCGGAGGCCGGGAGGGCGATGCTTGCGAGCAGCAGGACACAAAAAATCCGGATCATGCGCGGCCTGTCATTTAACGCGTCATGCCCGGCCCCGGATCAAGTCCGGGGCAGGCTCTTGTGCCGGACATCCACGTCTTCGCTTGCTTTCGTATCTAAAGACGTGGATGGCCGGGACAAGCCGGGCCATGACGGACTGAGAGTCAAACAAAATTCGAGGGCGGCGTCGGCCGCCCTCGATAATTTTGCCGCGTTAGCTATTGGCTGCTGACGCCGCCATTGTAGCTCACTCTATAGACCGCGCCGGCGTAGTCGTCGGAAATCAGCAGCGAGCCGTCCGGCATGACGAGCAGGTCGACCGGCCGGCCGACGTAGTTGTTATCCTGCAGGAAGCCGGTGAGGAACGGCTCGAGCGACTTCAGCGTACCGTCCTCGTTGAGATTGGCTACGACGATGTCGCCGCCAATCTTCTTCGTCTTGTTCCACGAGCCGTGCCGCGCGATGAAGGCTTGGCCGCGATATTCCGCCGGGAACGCGGTGCCGCTGTAGAACTTGATGCCCAGCGGCGCGGAGTGGGGGCCCAAGAGGGCGACCGGCTTGGTGAACTCGTCGCACGAATGGCCCCAGCCGAACTCCGGATCCGGGATGTCGCCCTGGTGGCAATAGGGATAGCCGAAGTTGTCCTTACCCGGCTGGGTGATCCGATTGAGCTTGTCATTCGGCAGTTCTTCCGAGAGCCAATCGCGCTGGTTCTCGGTGAAGTAGAGCTGCTTGAGGGTGGGGTGCCAGTCCATGCCGACGATCTGGCGCGTTCCGCGTGCCACCACCTCGGCGCCGCTCCCGTCGAGATTGATGCGGCGGATTTGTGCATGGGTGGGCGGCGGCATGCAGATATTGCAGGGCGCGCCGACGTTGAAATAGAGCTTATTGTCCGGACCGACCGTCAGATACTTCCAGCCATGCGGCTCGTCCTTCGGCAGATCACTGTAGATGACGGTGGGCTTTGGCGTGTTATCGAGGTTGTCTTCGATCTTCTCGATTTTCGAGATTTGCGACAGCTCGGCGATGTAGAGCGTACCGTCGTGCAACGCGATGCCGTTCGGCCGATAGAGGTCTTTGGCGATGACCTTGACCTGGCGTTTGCCGTCCTTCTCAACGATCGCGTAAATTTTGTCCAAGGTCCGGTTGCTCACGAACACCGTGCCCTTGTCGCCCAGCCGCAGCGAGCGCGCATTGGGGATATTCGCGGCGTAGACCTCGACCTTGAAGCCCTTCGGCACCTTCAGCTTGTCGACCGGCAGCTTGTCGGCCGCGGTCGCGAGCGGCGGTGGCGTCACCGGCGCCAAGCTGATGTCGCCCGCGGGACGTCCCTGCGCCCACGGCGGCGGCGGTTCGTTCGAGGCCTGCTGCGCCAGCACCGGCCACGTGGCGACGAGCGCGCCGATGCCGGCGGCAAGCACCAAGCCGAGCGCGGTTGAATTGCGTAGATTCATGCGTGTTCCTCCCTCATGCTTTGTATCGCGTCGCGTTGTGCCGAGGCGTGCCGGTTATCAAGCGCGAGGCGGTACGGATTGCAGGCCTCTAAGACCCGTTGGCGGGCTAGTGTCCCGATTCCGAAGTTCGCCCGAGTTTGCCGCATGCCCGAAGCGAACTTCGGAATCGAAGGACACTAGCAACTTTATGACTCTAGTGCCGCTTGAACCCGAAGTTCGCAATCGGACTTGCGGCAATCGTGGTGCGAACTTCGGGTTCGCGGCACTAGTGTCCAACATTTTGCCGCTCGGGCGCAATCGGGCGTTCGTGAAAATTCGGGACGCCCGCGGGGCGTTGGACCGTATTTCCCTCCCGGACAAAAAGGCCTAGATAAAAGTCCAACCCCATGAGGACGCCCCGATGCGCGACGCCTACATTTGCGATGCGGCAAGGACCCCGATCGGCCGCTACGGCGGCGCGCTCGCCAAGGTGCGCACCGACGATCTCGCCGCAACCCCGATGAAGGCGCTGGTCAAGCGCAACCCGCAGGTCGACTGGTCGCAAGTGGACGAGGTGTTCCTCGGCTGCGCCAATCAGGCGGGCGAAGACAACCGCAACGTCGCCCGCATGGCGCTGCTGCTCGCCGGCCTGCCGGACTCGATCGGCGGCGTGACCCTCAACCGGCTGTGCGCCTCGGGCCTGGAAGCGACTGGCGCGGCCGCGCGCGCGATCCGCGCTGGCGAGATGGACCTCGCGATTGCCGGCGGCGTCGAGTCGATGACGCGCGCGCCGTTCGTGATGGGCAAGGCACCGGAAGCCTTCCCACGCAGCGCGGAAATGTATGACACCACGATCGGCTGGCGCTTCGTCAATCCGGTGATGAAGGCGCAGTACGGCATCGATTCGATGCCGGAGACCGGTGAGAACGTGGCCGAGGAATTTCAAGTCATGCGCGCCGACCAGGACGCCTTCGCGTGGCGCTCCCAACAGCGCGCCGGCAAGGCGATGGCAAACGGATTCTTCGCCGAGGAGATCGTGCCGGTCGAGGCGCCGGGCGGCAAGGCCGGGCCGGTGGCGGTCGATAAGGATGAGCATCCCCGTCCGGAGACGACGCTTGAAGCTCTCGCCAAGCTGAGGACTCCGTTCCGCAACCCCGGCACGGTGACGGCCGGCAACGCCTCCGGCGTCAACGACGGCGCCGCAGCCATTATTCTGGCGTCGGAAGAGGCGGTGAAGCGCCACGGGCTCAAGCCGCGCGCGCGGGTGCTCGGCATGGCTTCGGCCGGCGTTCCGCCCCGCATCATGGGCATCGGCCCGGTGCCGGCGACGCGCAAGCTCCTGGAGCGGCTCGGGCTGAAAATCTCCGACTTCGACGTGATCGAGCTCAATGAAGCGTTCGCGGCGCAGTCGCTGGCGTGCCTGCGCCAGCTCGGCCTCAAGGACGATGCCGAGCACGTGAATCCGAACGGCGGCGCAATTGCGCTCGGTCATCCGCTCGGCATGTCGGGCGCGCGGCTCGCGTTGACGGCGGCGCATCAGCTCGAGAAGCAGGGCGGCCGGCGTGCGCTCGCGACCTTGTGCGTCGGCGTCGGCCAGGGTTTGGCGCTGGCGCTCGAGCGGGTGGAGTGAAACGTAGCCCGGATGAGCGGAGCGAAATCCGGGAAATCCCGCATGTCGCTTCGCTCATGCGGGCTACGATAACTACAATAAAAGGAACAAACAAAATGACGGTTTATCCCAAAGAAAGCCTGGAAGCGTTTCCGCCGTACCAGTTCGAGGGCTATCGCAGCACGGTCAAGCGGTCGCCGCGCAAGCCGCTCGTCGTCATCCCGCACACGCTCTCGGAGCTGACCGGCCCGGTGTATGGTCACGATGCGGTGCATGCGGGCGACGATGACCTCACCAAACAACACGCCGGCGAGCCGCTCGGCGAGCGCATCGTCGTGCACGGTCGCGTGCTCGATGAGGACGGCCGGCCGATCCCCGACACGCTCGTGGAAATCTGGCAGGCCAACGCGGCCGGGCGCTACATCCACGTCGTCGATCAGCATCCTGCGCCGATCGATCCGAACTTCACCGGCGCCGGCCGTACCGCGACCGATTCCGAGGGCCGCTACAAATTCATCACCGTGAAACCTGGCGCCTATCCGTGGGGCAACCACGGCAATGCCTGGCGGCCGGCGCACATCCATTTCTCGCTGTTTGGAACGTCATTCCTCTCGCGCCTGGTGACGCAGATGTACTTCCCGGGCGATCCGCTGTTCGAGTTCGACCCGATCTACGGCTCGGTCACAGATCCGAAGGCGCGCGCCCGTATGGTCTCCGCGTTCGATCTCGACAACACGGTGCCCAACTGGGCGCTCGCCTACCGGTTCGACATCGTGTTGCGCGGACGCAATCAAACGCCGATGGAGCACTAACGCCATGGCGGGGATTACGCCCTCGCAGACGGTCGGCCCGTACTTCCACTACGGGCTTACGCCGCACGACTATGATCTCGGCGAGGTGTTCGCCAACAACCTGGTGACGCCGGACGCCTCGGGCGAGCGCATCCGCATCGAAGGCCGGGTGATCGACGGCGATGGGCAGGGGATCAGCGACTCGCTCGTGGAAATCTGGCAGGCGGATTCCGCCGGCCGCTACGCTCACGCGGCCGACCGGCGGGCGCTGCCGAACGCGTCGTTCAAGGGATTTGGACGCTGCGACACCGACAAGGACGGCGGCTACAGCTTCGAGACGGTGAAACCGGGTCCGGTGCCCGGTCCGAATGGTGGGGCGCAGGCGCCGCACATCGGCGTCATCGTGCTCTCGCGCGGCATGCTGCGTCATGTCTACACGCGCATCTATTTCTCCGACGAGGCGAAGAACGACGCCGACCCGATCCTCGCGCTGGTGCCGGCCGAGCGCCGCGCGACCCTGATCGCCAAGCGCGCCGACCGCAACGGGCAGGCGGTCTACACCTTCGACATCCGCCTCCAGGGCGACGGCGAAACGGTGTTTTTTGATATCTAGTTGTTTGTAGCCCGCATGAGCGCAGCGAAATGCGGGGTCGGCCGTCCCGGATTTCGCTTCGCTCATCCGGGCTACGACTGAACCCGGCCGCGCGCCGCGCGCGAAATAGCAAAGAATCAGGAGGGACACGTCAATGCAACGAACCAAGCCGCCGTTTCGCGCCGATCATGTCGGCAGCATTCTGCGCTCGGCGCCGATCAAGGAGGCGCGCGCGAAGCGCGAGGCCGGCGCGATCTCGGCCGACGAGCTCAAGGAGACCGAGGACCGCGAGATCGAGAAGATCATCAAGAAGCAGGAGGAGGTGGGCCTGCAGGCGATCACCGACGGCGAGTACCGGCGCGCGTGGTGGCACTTCGATTTCTTCGAAGGCTTGACCGGCGTCCAAGGCTACACCGCTGATCACGGCATCCAGTTCCATGGCGTGCAGACCAAGCCGCGCGCGGTGCGCATCGTCGGCAAGATCGGGTTCAACGGCCACCCGATGCTCGAGCACTTCAAATTCCTCAAGGCGCACACCGGCCGCACGCCGAAGATGACGATCCCGAGCCCGAGCGTGCTGCATTTCCGCGGAGGCCGCGCCGGTATCAGCAAGGAGGTCTATCCGGATATCGACGCTTTCTTCGACGACCTCGGCGCCGCCTACCGCAAGGCGGTGCGCGCCTTCGCCGACGCTGGCTGCCGGTATCTGCAGCTCGACGACACGGTGTGGGCGTATCTGTGCTCGAAGGAGCAGATGGAGCAGGCGCGCCAGCGCGGCGAGGACGTCGCGAAGCTGCCGCAGATCTACGCGCGCATGATCAACACGGCGCTCGAAGGCCGCAGCGGCGACATGACGGTGACGACCCACGTGTGCCGCGGCAATTTCCGCTCCACCTGGATTTCCGAAGGCGGCTACGAGCCGGTCGGGGAGATATTGTTCGGCGGCACCAATTATGACGGCTATTTCCTCGAATACGACACCGATCGCGCCGGCGGGTTCGAGCCGTTGCGCTTCGTCCCCAAGGGCAACAAGACCGTGGTGCTGGGCCTCGTCACCTCTAAGTCGGGAGCGCTCGAGAAGAAGACTGACGTCAAACGCCGCATCGACGAGGCGAGCAAATACGTGTCCCTCGATCAGCTGGCGCTGAGCCCGCAGTGCGGCTTCGCCTCGACCGAGGAGGGCAATGTCCTCTCCGACGACGAGCAATGGGCGAAGCTGCGGATGATCGTCGAGCTTGCCGACGAGGTGTGGGGCTAGCGGGCGCTGGGCTCCACACACTGTGACTCGTCATGCCCGCGAAAGCGGGCATCCAGTAAACACAGCTATCTGAGTTTATTTGAACTGTCGTTGTTTACTGGATCGCCCGCTTTCGCGGGCGATGACGAGATACGTCATTGATCACCAAACTTCGGCTTGCGTTTCTCCGTCAGCGCCGCAAGTCCCTCGGCCACGTCGGCGGAGCGCATGCTCGCGCGCCAGGCGCGGGTGATCTCGGCGGCGTCGGCGGTGCCGGCCGCGATAGTGTTGAGCGCGCGTTTCATCCCCTGCACGGCGGCGGGCGCATGGGCGGCGAGGCGCTCGGCGAGCGCATCGACGCGCGCCGTCAATTCGTCCGCCGGCACCAGCGCGTCGAGAAAGCCGATGCGCAGCAACTCCGTGGCGTCGATCTTCTCCGCGGTGAGAAATAATCGCTTCGCCGCGCCGAGGCCGAGCCGCGTCACGTAGCGCCGCAGCCCGCCATAATAATAGTGCACGCCGATGCGGCTTGCCGGCATCATCAGCTTGATGCCGGGAACGCCGATGCGAAAATCGCACGCGAGCGCGAGGTCGGTGCCGCCGCCGTAGAGGCTGCCGCCGACTGCCGCGATCGTCGGCACGCGCAGCGCCTCGAGCTGATCGACCATGCGATCGAACCCGGGCGCGGTCTCGTCGTAGCGCTCGGGCGCGAGCTCTTCGAGATTGAAGCCGGCACAGAAGGTGCGCCCGGTCGCCGTGAGGACCAGCACGCGGATGCGCCGGTCTGCGTCGATCTGCGCGAACTGCTCGCACAGCAGCGCGATGTCGCCGGTCTCGATGCGGTGGTGGTGGCGCGGCCGGTTGAGGCGGATGGTGGCGCGAGCACCCGCGATCGTAAGGATGGGCGCCCCCGCTTCGGCATGCGGTCCTGTCGTCATGCCGTACCCTGCTTGAAGATGCGGCCCCTTTGCAAATAGGTTGCGCGCATGACCCTTCCGCTCGACGGCCTTCTCGTCGTCTCGATCGAACAGGCGGTCGCCGCACCGACCTGCACGTGCCGCCTCGCCGACGCCGGCGCTCGCGTGATCAAGATCGAACGGCCGGAGGGCGACTTCGCGCGCTACTACGACACGGTCGCGAATGGCGAGAGCGCCTATTTCGTCTGGCTCAACCGCGGCAAGGAATCGGCCGTGCTCGACCTCGGCAAAGGAGCCGACAAGGCGCTGCTCGAAGCGCTGCTCGCGAAGGCGGACGTGTTCGTGCAGAACCTCAAGCCCGGCGCCATCGCCAAGCTCGGTTTCGCAATCGAGCGGTTGCGGCGCGAGCATCCGCGCCTGATCGTGTGCTCGATTTCCGGCTACGGCGAGGCCGGCCCCTACGCCACGCGCAAGGCTTACGACCTTTTGATCCAGGCGGAATCCGGCCTCGCCTCGGTGACCGGCGGCCCGGAGGCGCCGGCGCGCGTCGGCGTTTCCGTCGTCGACGTGGCGGCCGGGCTCAACGCTTATCAGGCGATCCTCGAGGCGCTGATCGCGCGCGGGCCTACCGGGCAGGGCGCGGCCCTGAGCGTCTCCATGTTCGACGCCATGGCGGAATGGATGACGGTGCCGCTGCTCCAGCAGGAAGGCGGCCAGCCGCCGCGCCGGCTCGGCCTGGCGCATCCGTCGATCGCGCCCTACGGCGTGTTCCGCACCCGCGACGGCGTCGACATCCTTATCTCGATCCAGAACGATCGCGAGTGGCGCGTGCTCGCCGAGAAGGTTCTGGGCGACAAGGCGCTCGCCGCCGACCCGGCTTTCGCCACCAATGTCGATCGCGTTAACCGGCGCGCCGACACCGACGCGCGCGTCGCGGCGGTGTTCGCGGCGGCCGACGCCGATCCGCTCACCGAGCGGCTCACCGCCGCTGACATCGCGTTTGCGCGCGTCACCGACATGGCGGCGCTCGGCCACCATCCGCACTTGCGCCGCATCACGGTCGGGCTGCCCGCGGGCAGCGTGAGCTATCCGGCGCCGGCGGTTCTGCAGATGGGCGAGAGTCGCCGCTACGGCCCGGTGCCGGCGCTGGGCGCGCATACGGAAAAAGTGCGCGCGGAATTCATGCCGGCCGCGGCGGCCGAGTAAGCGGCCGGGCGATCAGGCAAGCCCCAGATCGGTGAGCGCCGCCACGTGATGCTGCGCGGACTCCGGCGCGAAGCAGCAGAAGACGACGTGCTGGAGCGAACACGGCGCGGCCGAAATTTCGCTCACGACAGTGCCGACCGCAATGCGCGCGGCGCGGTCGGCGGGAAACGCATAGACGCCGGTCGATATGGCCGGAAACGCGATCGACGCGAGGCCGTGGTTGGCGGCGAGCGCGAGCGCCGTGCGGTAGCACGAGGCGAGCAGATCATCCTCGTCGGCGCGGCCGCCGTTCCACACCGGGCCGACCGCGTGGATCACGTGCCTTGCCGGCAGCCGATACCCGCGCGTGATCTTGGCCGAGCCGGTCGCGCAGCCGTTAAGCCCGCGGCATTCGGCAAGCAGCTCCGGCCCGGCGGCGCGGTGGATCGCGCCGTCGACCCCGCCGCCGCCGAGCAGCGAGCGGTTCGCCGCATTGACGATGGCATCGACAGTGAGCGTGGTGATATCGGCGACGACGATGTCGAGCCGCGCCCTCCCGGCTTCGGCTGTGAGTATCGGCGTTGGGTCGCGCTTCATGCCGCGGATCATAGCAGGCCGGCCGCGCTAGAACTTGTGAGGCATAGAATAGCGCGCTATAGCTCATGAATAGCCCAAAACGTGAGCTATAGACGGAGCACCTATAACTCATGACCTGGAATTGGCAGCAGCCCGGCTGGCCCAAATTCACCTACGATCAGGCCTCCCTGGAGCCCTTGGAGCGGCAATTCCTGCTCGATTCCGGAGAAGCTTTCGGAGTCTTGAAACACATCGGGTCGGATGAGCAGGGGAGCCTTAAAATCGAACTGATCAGCGAAGAAGCGGTCAAGACGTCGGAGATCGAAGGCGAAATCCTCAACCGCGACAGCGTGCAATCCTCGCTGCGGTATCAATTCGGGCTCGCTCCCGAGGACCGGCGCGTTCCGCCAGCCGAGCGCGGCATCGCTGAAATGATGGCGGACCTCTACCGCAACTCCGGCGACGCGCTGAGCCACGATACGATGTTCATGTGGCATCGCATGCTCATGAGCGGCGAAGGCCGCGTCCAAACTCTTGGCAGCTATCGTACCCACGCGGAGCCGATGCAGGTTGTTTCGGGACGAGCGGACCGCCCGAAGGTGCACTTCGAAGCCCCGCCATCTTCCGAATTGGCGGCGGAAATGGATGGATTTCTCGCATGGTTCAACAAAACGGCCCCGACGGCGAGCGCGCCCGTGCCCGCTTTGACGCGCGCGGGACTAGTCCATCTGTATTTTGTCAGCATTCACCCGTTTGAAGACGGCAACGGCCGTCTCGGGCGCGCGCTGTCGGAAAAATCACTTGCGCAAAATCTCGGTCAGCCCAGCTTGATCGCGCTTTCCTATACGATCGAGCGAGCGCGCAAGGCTTATTACGACGCGTTGGAGCAAAACAATAAGGGGCTGGAGATTACCGACTGGTTGATCTACTTCGCGAAAACGGTGATCGAGGCGCAACGCAACACGATCAAACGCATGGATTTTTACCTGGCTAAGGCGAAATTCTACGATCGGATGCGGGGTAAGCTGAACGCGCGGCAGGAGAAAGTAATCGCCCGCATGTTACGGGAGGGAATCGACGGATTCCAAGGCGGACTGAGCGCCGAGAACTACATCAGTATTGCCAAAACCTCTCGCGCGACCGCGACCCGGGATTTACAGGATCTTGTCGCCCTCGGTGCACTGACGCGTACCGGCGAACTGCGCCACACACGTTATTATTTGAACTTGGCCGGATCTGCATAACAATAACTGGACATCGGCGGTGAGGATCGGCGTCGCCTCGCGTGTCATAGGCAGGGCGACATTATTTATTCGTTAACCGAGCAACAAACACTGGCGTCATCCTGAGGAGCGAGCGCAGCGAGCGTCTCGAAGGATGGCAACAAGCTCGGTGTTTGTGGCCATCCTTCGAGACGGTCGCGCGCAAGTGCGCGCGTCCTCCTCAGGATGACGCCGAGTTTGTTTGCTCAGCGTTGACCAGCCCGCCCACTTACGCCCATTCCGCTTGCGCCTCGGCGCGCAGGTCGATGGTGCCCTCGCGGCCGATGTCGTCGAAATGGGCGTCGAGGAAATTGCGCGCGGCGCGGCGGCCGCCGTTGCGCAGCATGACAAAGAAGTCGTAGTCGGAGCTGAGCTTGCTCGCCGCAGTGAGCTTGCGGAAGGCTTCGTCGAGCGCGATCCGGTGCACGTTGACGCGGCGGTATTGCCCCGGGCCGGTGCCGTGCGGCAGCCGGTTCTGGTCGATCAGGCGGCGCACGAAATCGATCGCGCGAAATTCCGCCAGCAGCGACGAGTTGAACGTGATCTCGTTGAGGCGGTTCATAATCTCCGTGGACGACTTGGGCGGAACGTGGCGCACGCGCGGATTGATCTGCACCACCAACACGTCCTCGGTCTCGGTGGCGCGGAAGAACGGGAAGATCGCCGGATTGCCCATGTAGCCGCCGTCCCAATAGGGCGCGCCATCGATCTCGACCGCGCGAAACAGCGTCGGCAGGCATGCCGACGCCATCACCGCGTCGGCCGTCACTTTCGGTCCGGCGAACACGCGCAACCGCCCGGTCGTCACGTTGGTGGCGGAGATGAAAAGCTGCGGCTGCGTCGCCCGCTGGATCGCGTCGAAGTCGACGAACTTCTCGATCAGGTCCTTGAGCGGATTGATGTTGAGCGGATTGAGGTCGTAGGGCGAAACGAATTGCGAGAGCACGTCGAGCCACGCGGCGAATGGCGAACCCTCGAGCGGGAAGAACGAGAACAGCCGTTCGATGACGGCGCGCTGCACGCGCGGCAGGTTGCCGTCGGCGCTGGCCCCACGCCAGAAGTCGGCGAGCCGCTTGCGCGCCTCCTCGCGCCCGCCGCGCGCCAGGCCGTCCGCGAGCATCACCGCGTTGAGCGCGCCGGCCGAGGCGCCCGAGATGCCTTCGATCTCGAGCCGCTCGTCCTGCAGCAGATGATCGAGCACGCCCCAGGTGAAAGCGCCGTGCGCGCCGCCACCCTGCAGGGCGAGGTTGATCTTCTTGCGGTTGGGTTGGGCAGAACGCGCAGCCATTTACTGCGCTGTCCAGCCGCCGTCGATCGAGAGATTGGCGCCGGTGATCTGCGCGGCGGCATCCGAGCACAGAGAGGGCTAGCGAGGCGACCTGCTCGGGCGTGACGAATTGTTTGGTCGGCTGCGCGGCGAGCAGCACGTCGTTGATCACCTGCTCCTTGGTGAGATTGCGCGCCTTCATGGTATCGGGGATCTGCCGCTCGACCAGCGGCGTCCACACGTAGCGGGGCTGATGCAGTTCACCGTGATGCCGGAGGTCGCGACTTCGAGCGCGACCGTCTTGGTCAGGCCGGCAAGCGCGTGCTTGGCGGAAATGTAGGCGGCCTTGAATGGCGAAGCGACGAGCGAATGGGCCGACGCGGTGGAGATGATGCGGCCCCATTTCTTCGCCTTCATGCCGGGCACCGCGGCGCGCATCGCATGAAAGGCCGACGACAGATTGATGGCGATGATCGCGTCCCACTTCTCGATCGGGAACTCCTCGATCGGGGCAACGTGCTGGATACCGGCGTTGGGAACGAGGATGTCCACCGCACCGAAGGCCTTCTCGGCGGCTTTGATCATCGCGGCGATCTCGGCCGGCTTGGTCATGTCCGCCCCATCGTAGAGCGCCTTGACCTTGAACTCCTTCTCGATGGCGGCGCGGGTCTTCTCGATCTCGGCTTGGTCGCCGAAGCCGTTGAGCACCACATTGGCGCCAGCCCCGGCGAGCGCCCGGGCGATGGCGAGCCCGATGCCGGAGGTCGAGCCGGTGACGACGGCAGCCTTGCCGTTGAGCATGTTGCGCTCCTTGCTTTGGATGCCCGGGAACCTAGGCCGATCTTGCTGCATTGCAACATGAATCTGCCCGGTGCGTCACATTTCCCCGACGGTCCCGAGACCGTTAGAATGGGGCCCACGTGCCCTGGATGGGTCCAAATCCGTGAAACCGCCGGCCATTTTTCCCGCGCCTGATCACGACCACGACCGCTGCTCGGCCGACGCCCTGGCGCACGCCGAAGATCTGTGCGCCTCGCGCGCGGAACGGCTCACGCCGACCCGGCGCCACGTGCTCGAGGCGCTCGCGGCGAGCCACCGACCGCTCGGCGCCTACGAGATCATCGATCGGCTGGCCGAGCGTGGCCCGCGGCCGGCGCCGATCACGGTCTACCGCGCGCTCGATTTTCTGCTCGCGCAGGGGCTTGTGCATCGGATCGAGAGCCGCAACGCCTACATCGCCTGCATCAGCCGCCACCAAGCCGGTGCCATGATGGTGTTTCTCTTATGCGAATTGTGCGGCGCGGTCGGCGAAGCGCCGTCCGCCGCGGTCGCCAAGTCGCTGCTGGCGGCTGCCAAGAGTGCGGGCTTCACGCCCAAGACGCCGGTGGTCGAGATTCCCGGCGTGTGCGCCCACTGCCGCGGGCGTAACTAATTCACATTAAAGATCCGGATTGGGCGCGGCCATGCTCGGGCCGGTGACCTTCATCATCCAGCAGTAGATTTCGATCCGGTTGCCGTCCGGGTCGAGGAAATAAAACGCGTGACTGCCGCTGCCGCCGACGAAACCCTGATCGCCGCCCTCCGGCGCGTGCACGTAGGGGCCGCTGACGATCTTCACGCCACAGCCGCGCACGTGTTCGAGCGCGCGCAGCCAGTCCTCGCGCGAGTCGATCTCAAAGGCGACGTGATCGAGGCCCGGTGCCTTGCGGAATTGGGAGTCGGTTGAACCGACGCCGGCCTTGCGCGCGTCTTCGGAAAGCTCGAACAGCACCACGTCGTGATGCCTGTCGTCGATCCGCATGAAACAGATCTGGCGCCCGAACGTCGGCGGCCCCCAGCGTCCGGTCAGTTTGAGGCCCAGCACCTTGCGATAGAAATCGATCGAGCGGTCGGCATCGCTCACATGGATACCGATGTGCCCGACGCGGCCGAGACGAATGCCCATGCGATCCTCCTTAACTGCGGCGCGAGTTTACGCTTCACCCCCGCACCGCGACAATGAATAAACGGGGAAACCTCAGCATGACCTTGCCGTCGCAGCGCGGCGGATAGGCGCGCGTGATTTCCTCGGTGTATTTGGCAAGGAATGCTTCGCGCATGGGCGCATCAAGGGCCGCCAGCAACGGCCGCAAGCCGGAGCCCTTGAACCATTCGACGACGCCGGCGTGGTTCTCCACTAGATGATTGTAACAAGTGTGCCAGATGTCGATGTGGCGGCATAACGGACGGAACAGATCGTAATATTCTTCCGGCCGGAGCAGTTGCTTGCTTCGCCTCTTTGCGTGGGTCATTGCGGCGGCCCATGGCCCCGACGCAACGAGCTTCACCTGAGCCGCGACTGCGGGCTGATCGGCATTGTCCGGCATCTGCACCGCGAGCACGCCGCTCGGACCGAGCGCCTGCAGCAGGCGCTTGAGCACGTTGGGATGATCCGGCACCCAATGGAACACCGCATTACCAAATAGGAGATCGGTGCCGGGTTCCGGTGTCCAAGTTGAAAGATCGGCTTCGACGAATTTGTGACGCGGCAGCCGCTCGCGCGCCTGGCGCAACATGTCGGGCGACGAATCGACGCCGATTACCTCCGCGCGGGGAAAGCGCTCGATCAACAATTCCGTCGCGTTGCCAGGACCGCAGCCGAGGTCGAATACCTGGCGCGGATCATCGAGCGGCACTTGCGCGAGAAGATCGCGCGAGGGGCGCGTGCGCTCGTCCTCGAACTTGAGATACTGCGCGGCGCTCCAATCGCCGGCCGCGCGCGGCGAGCGAGTGGGCTCGGCCATCGCGAGGACAGCGCCTACTCGGCGGCGTGCAGAACCTCGGCGTCGCGACCGGCGCGGATGAGTCGGCCCGGCATCGCACCGGTGTGCTCGCCGCGCTCGAAAAGCGGGGCACCCGCGGCGATCGTCATTTCGTAGCCATCGACCTTTTGCACGAAGCGGCGGCCGCCCGCGGGCATGTCGTGCACCAGCTCGGGCTTTTGCACCTGCAGGCGATCGTAATCGATCAAATTCAGGTCGGCGCGCAGCCCCGGCGCCAATCGGCCGCGATCGGAAAGTCCGAAGAAGTCCGCGGTCTCGCTGGTCTGGCGTTTGATCATTGATTCGAGCGGCAGCTTCGGTCCGCGGCTGCGGTCGCGACTCCAGTGGGTGAGCATGAACGTCGGCAGACCGGCGTCCACAACCGATGTGCAGTGGGCGCCGCCGTCGCTCAGGCCCAACAGGCACGCAGGGTCGTTGAGCATCTCGCGGATCGGTTCATGGTCGCAGGTCGTGTAGTTGACCACGGGGAACCACAAATACTGGGCGTCGCCGCCGGTGATGTAGTCGTACGCCACCTCGTCGGGCGGCCTGCCGGTGCGCGCCGCGATCGCCGCGACGCTCTTCTCGGGCGCCGGCTCGTAATCGGGCGGATTGCCCATGGCGAAGAAAATGTCCCAGCGTTCGATCACCGACTGGCGGAATTGTGAGAGTCTCTCGACGGCCGCTTGCGACGGCTGCTCGGCGAGGATTCGGCGGCGCACTTCGGGATCGCGCAGCCGCGCGCGTTGTTCGGCGAGCGGCAGCGCTTCAATTTCGCGATAGCTCGGTCGCACGGTGAATGGATTGAGCGCGGTGCCGATGCCCATCATGATGCCGATCGGACGGCCGGCGATCTGCGCCGTAATCGAGAGGCCGTCCCCGCGCGCATCGTGCACGCCCTTGAGCAGGCGGCGCCAGCGCGACGGGTCCTGATAACGGTCGGTGAGCAGGAACCACACCGGCCGGCCGGTGTCGCGGGCAACCTTCCGCATCCAGGCGAACTCATAATCCTCGTCGTCGAAGTCGCTGTTGATGCCGAAGGCGCCGCTGCCGGTCGCGGCGAGCGCCGATCCGATGCCGATCAGCTCCTCCGCATCGGCGTCGCGCGACGGCACCAGGTCGCCGTCCGGCGTCTTATGCGAATCGGTGCGCGAGGTGGTGAAGCCGAAGGCGCCTGACCGGAGCGCCTCGATCGTGAGCCGGCGCATTTCCGCGATGTCATCGGGCGTCGCGGGCTCGCGGCGGACGGCGCGGTCGCCCATTACGTAGACGCGCAGCGGCAGGTGAGCGAATTGCGCGGCGATATCGATCGCGCGCGGCCGCCGCTCAAGCGCATCCATGAACTCGGGAAAGCTCTCCCACTCCCAGGTGAGGCCGGCGGCGAGCACCGGGTTAGGAATTTCTTCGACGCCCTCCATCAGGTCCATCAGGGCGCCGCGGTGTTCTTTCTTCACCGGCGCAAAGCCGACGCCGCAGTTGCCGAACATCACCGTGGTGACGCCGTGCCAGCATGACGGCGCGAGCAGCGGGTCCCACATGGCCTGGCCGTCGTAATGGGTGTGCACGTCGACCCAGCCGGGCGTCACCAGCAGTCCGTCGGCGTCGATCTCGCGCCGGCCCGGCCCCTGCTTGCCGCCCACGCCGACAAGGCGCGAGCCCGCGATCGCCACATCCCCCGTGAACGGCGCCCGGCCGGTGCCGTCGACGATGGTGCCGCCGCGAATGACGATGTCGTGCATGGGAGCCGCTCCTGGATTGGGACGCTGCCATGATGCACCTGCGGAATCTCCCGCGCCACTGCTTTCGAGGAACGGCTGTCATGCCGTTGTCACCATCGCGGCGGCAAAAACAGCGCTTAACCGCGTGCGAAATGGGCCCGCGCGGCCGATTGACGGGGCACTCGCGCTCTGGCACGTCGCTCGCTAGATATCGGAGATGACCATGGACGAATTTGCCGCTCCCGCCGCCCGGCGCCGCTCGGTGCCGGTCAAGGTCGGCCGCGTGGAGGTGGGCGGCTCGGCGCCGATCGTCGTCCAATCGATGACTAACACCGATACGGCGGACGCGGCCGCCACCGCCCGCCAGGTCGCCGATCTCGCCCGCGCCGGCTCGGAGATCGTGCGCATCACCGTCGACCGCGATGAAGCCGCGGCGGCGGTGCCGCACATCAAGGAGCGGCTGCTCAAGATGGGCGTCGACGTGCCGATCGTCGGCGACTTTCACTACATCGGCCACAAGCTGCTTGCCGACCATCCGGCCGCCGCCGAGGCGCTCGACAAATACCGGATCAACCCCGGCAACGTCGGCTTCAAGGAGAAGCGCGACCGGCAGTTTTCGTCGATCGTCGAGATGGCGATCCGCTACGACAAGCCGGTGCGCATCGGCGCCAACTGGGGTTCGCTCGATCAGGAATTGCTCACGCGGCTGATGGACGAGAACGCGAAGTCGGCCAAGCCGGTCGATGCGCGCGCGGTGACGCGCGAAGCGATGGTGCAATCGGCGCTGCTATCGGCGGAACGCGCGGAAGAAATCGGCCTGCCCCGTTCGAAGATCATCCTCTCCGCGAAAGTCTCCGCGGTGCAGGACCTGATTGCCGTCTATGCCGACCTTGCGCGCCGTTCCGACTACGCGCTCCACCTCGGTCTCACCGAGGCCGGCATGGGCTCGAAGGGCGTCGTCGCGTCGTCGGCCGCGATGAGCGTGCTGCTGCAGCAGGGGATCGGCGACACCATCCGGGTGTCGCTCACGCCGGAGCCGAACGGCGACCGCACGCTCGAGGTGAAGGTCGCGCAGGAATTGCTGCAGACGATGGGCTTCCGCACCTTCGTGCCGCTGGTCGCCGCCTGCCCCGGCTGCGGGCGCACCACCTCGACCACGTTCCAGGAACTGGCGAAGTCGATCCAGGACTTCATCCGCGAGTCGATGCCCGAATGGAAGAAACAATACCCGGGCGTCGAAGGGCTCAACGTCGCGGTGATGGGCTGCATCGTCAACGGCCCCGGCGAATCGAAGCACGCGGACATCGGCATTTCGCTGCCGGGCACCGGTGAGCAGCCGACGGCGCCGGTATTCATCGACGGCAAGAAGGCCGCGACCTTGCGCGGTCCGACCTTGGCGGCGGATTTCCAGGCGATGGTCGTCGATTACATCGAGCGCCGCTACGGCACCGCGAAGCAAACAGCGGCGGAATAAGCTAGCTTACTAACTCGATCGTCATTCCGGGCGCGCCGCAGGCGCGAACCCGGAATCCAGGAACATCGGCCACGCAAACTTGGCTCGGTCCGTGTTCCTGGATTCCGGGCTCCCTCGCTTCGCGCGGGCCCGGAATGACAAGTACGATTCAGTTCATCCCACCAGCGCGCTTGCCGCGATGTTGACGGTGAGCGCAATCAGCGCGGCATTGAACAGGAACGACACGACGCCGTGCGCCGCCACGGTGCGGCGGATGGTGCGCCCGGTGACCGCCACGTCGGAAACCTGCGACGTCATCCCGATCACCAGCGAGAAATAGAGGAAGTCCCAGTAGTCGGGGTCCTCGCCGCCGGGAAAGGTAAGCCCGCCGCCGCGCGGCTTCGCGGCATAGAACTCGTGCGCGTAGTGCAGCGCGAATATTACGTGCACCAAGGTCCATGAGAGAAGGATGGTGACCGTCGCGAGCGCAAGATTCCTCGGCGCATGACCGGCGCCGAGTTGCGCCAAGATCCCGCCGAGGCTTGCAAGCGCGGCCCCCACCACGACTACCAGAATGGCGAAGCGGCCTTCGTCAAGGATCGCGGCGCGGCGACGAATGCGCGCCACATCGGCTCGCGCCATCAACACGAACGCGCCGATCAGATAAAACGCCACGCCCGCGTCCCAGCCGACCAGCGCCCGCGTCGAAACACGCCACTCCGGGGGCAGCAGCAACCCGAGCACGGCGCCAAACAGGGCCGCGAGGAACAGCCGCGGCCGCGCGCGAATAACGCGCAGGATTTTCGGCAGCCGCCGGCGATGTGTCGGTGCAGGGTTTTCCATCTTGCCATTCGATCCGCAAACGCCCTAACGGTCCAGTCGCGTTGAAGCGACGACGGCCGTGTCCTATCCCGCGCCATGAGATTCGCCGCCCGCAGCCGTGCCGTGCGCCTGATCGGCTTGATCGCGGCGATCGTCATCGCGATTTTGCTCGTCCCTTACATCCTCGCGCCGTTCTATCGTTTCGGCCATCCCGTTTCGGCGCTGATGCTCGAGCGGCGGCTCACCGGCGCGCGGGTTGAGCGCATCTGGATTCCGCTCGACGCCGTGCCGCCGGCTGTCGCGGCGGCGGTGATCGCGGCCGAGGACGCGCACTTCTGCACTCATCACGGCATCGATTGGGGTGAGATGCGCGAGGCGCTGGCGGATGCGGAAGAAGGCGGCCGTCTGCGCGGCGGCTCGACCATCACCCAGCAGGTCGCGAAGAATCTGTTCCTGTGGCCGGGGCGCAGCGTTGTCCGCAAGGCGCTGGAAGCGCCGCTTGCGCTGTGGATCGATCTCGTCCTGCCCAAGCGGCGCGTGCTCGAGATCTATCTCAACATCGCCGAATGGGGGCCGAACGGCGAGTTCGGCATCGAGGCGGGCGCGCGGCGTGCCTTCGGCAAATCGGCGCGCTTGCTCACCGCGCAGCAGGGCGCGCTGATGGCGGCGATCCTGCCCAATCCGATCCGCCGCAGCGCAGCGCATCCGCGCCCTGCCGTGCAGCGGCTCGGCGGAATTTATCTCGCACGCGCCCACGCGCGAATGGCGGCGGGCCTTGACCGTTGCCTGCGGCGCTAGACTCAGCGCGATGCTCTGGTCTTCGAGCAGTCGATCCTCTATAAGGCCGCCTTCCCGCCGATCGTGACCCGCCGGACCAGGGCCGTCCGCGTGGCTTTGTTGGAGAACGACCATGGCCGTCCCGAAACGAAAAACCTCGCCGTCGCGCCGCGGCATGCGCCGTTCCGCCGACGCCCTCAAGGCGCCGACCTACGTCGAGGACAAGGATTCCGGCGAGCTGCGGCGGCCGCACCATATCGATCTCAAGACCGGCATGTATCGCGGCCGGCAGGTGCTCAAGCCCAAGGCGGAGGTTTGATAAGCGACCGCTCCGGTCCGCTACGACCATTGGCCTTAGAGGCTCGCCGTGTTCCTCGTCGGCTTTCCCCTCCTGATCATTTCGCTCGCGGTCTACAACATGATCGCGTTCCTCACGCCGCCGGCGGAGGGTTGGGCGACGAAGCTCTACACCGTGCGTCTGCTCTCAGGGTTGGATTGGTCGGTGACGCTCGGCGACGCCTTTATCGCCGGTACGCTGCTGCTGCTGTTCATCGAGGTCGTCAAAGCGACCGGCGCGAAATCGGGCGTCGACCACGGGCTTTCGCTGCTGGTGTTCGGGGGCGCGGTTGCCGAGTTTCTGCTGGTCCGGCAAGCCGCCAATTCGACCTTCGCAATTCTGGTTGTCATCTGTTTCGTCGACCTGATCGCCGGTCTCTCGATCCGGCTCCGGGTCTCCCGGCGCGAGCGGCAGATCGGAGCGGATTACGCGGATGCTCACGCCCGCGCGATGGAAGCGGAGGAGCACGGGACCGCCGGGTGACGATGTGATCCGCGATTTTCATTTCCCAGGCCGTTCGCCGGTTCGACGTCGCCGTGCGGCCGCTCCCGCTCGGCGGCGGGCAGGCGATCCAGATCGATTGGGATCGCGGGGTGCTCGTCGGCGGATCGGACCCGCGCAGGACGGCGTGGCGCTGGGGTATTAACCCGCCGGTTTAGAACGAGCGGGACAGCACCGGGCGCGCCGCCGGCCGGGCGAGCCCTGCGCGGTAGGCGCGGGCGGCTTCACCGGGTTCCGTGCGCCGGCGGGCGCGGGTCTGCGGCTGATCTCGCCGCGTGGCGATAAGATGGACCAGGAAGGCGGCATGCGCGCGGCCCGAGGAGCGGACCGGCCGGGTCGGCGCGATCGGCACCAGAGCCGTGCTTTGCCTGATTGATTGACGCTCCATCGCCGCTTTTTGTCCCGTCAAGGGACATCCTTGCCGCTCCGACCCTGCATTCGCAAAGGCCGTGCCGGCGCGCGGCGTAATTCCGACGCTAAATTTAGTTCAGCTCTTGCCCTTGTCGCTCTCGGTGAGACGGTCGAGCCGCTTCTGCATCTCGGATAATGCGCGCTTGAGATCGTCGATTTCGCCGGATGGCCGCGGGTTCTTCTCGCCTTCGCCGGGCGAAGCGGCGGCCGACCCCGCCCCACCGAAGCCCGGGAACATGGAAAACGCGCGCTGGAACATTTCCATGTTGCGGCGGACCTGGTCTTCGAGCGGCCCGAACCCGCCGCCGAACGCTTGGGCCATCTGGTGACGGAACTTCTCTTGCTCGCGCGTAAGCGACTCGATCGAGGCCTCGAGGAAGCGCGGCACCAGCATCTGCATGCTGTCGCCGTAGAAGCGGATGAGCTGGCGCAGGAATGTGATCGGCAGGAGATTCTGGCCTTCCTTGTTCTCCTGCTCGAAGATGATCTGGGCGAGCACCGAGCGCGTGATGTCTTCGCCGGTCTTGGCGTCGTAGACCACGAAATCCTCGCCGGACTTCACCAGCGCGGCCAAGTCTTCCAGCGTCACATACGTGCTGGTGCCCGTATTGTAGAGCCGCCGGTTGGCGTATTTCTTGATGGTGACCGGTTCGTCGGATTTGGCCATGATACGCGCGCGGGGGTTCGAACCTCATTTATCGGCCGCAGAATACCCACTTTTCTCCCTGGTGGGCCACCGTTTTGTTGCGCAAAACGCCCGCAGCATGCCGGGCGAGCCGAAAGGGGCGCGCTTGCAGTGGCGCCACCGGGCGACTAATTGAGAACCATCATTCGCTACGAGACGGCTGCCGCGCCGCCCCGGCACGGCGGCGGCACCCACCGGCCATCGATCGAAGACCTGTTCGCCGCGCCGCCGGTTGACCCAAGGAGTTTGCACCCATGCAGGACGACATCGTCATCGTCGGCGCTGCCCGCACGGCGGTCGGCGCGTTTAACGGGGCGCTCGGCGCTCTCCCGGCCCATGATTTGGGTAAGACGGCCATCAAAGCGGCGCTCGAGCGGGCCCGAGTCGAGCCCGGCCGGGTCAGCGAAGTCGTGATGGGCCAGATCCTCACCGCCGGCCAGGGCCAAAACCCGGCGCGGCAGGCTTCGATCGCCGCTGGCATCCCGGTGGAAACCCCGGCGTGGGGGGTGAACCAGTTATGCGGTTCCGGCCTGCGCGCGGTGGCGCTCGGGTATCAGGCGATCGTCAACGGCGATTCCGACGTGGTGGTGGCGGGCGGTCAGGAATCCATGAGCCAGGCCCCGCACGCGGCCTACCTGCGCAGCGGCGTCAAAATGGGCAGCCTTGACATGGTCGACACCATGATCAAGGACGGCCTGTGGGACGCCTTCAACGGCTACCACATGGGCAACACCGCCGAGAACGTCGCCAAGCAATGGCAGATCACGCGCCAGCAGCAGGATGAGTTTGCGGTCGCCTCTCAGAATAAAGCCGAGGCCGCGCAGAAAGCCGGAAAATTCAAGGACGAGATCGTCCCCGTCATCATCAAGACCCGCAAGGGCGACGTCGTGGTCGACAGCGATGAATATCCGCGCCACGGCACCACGCTCGATGCCGTAGCGAAACTCAAGCCCGCGTTCGAGAAGGACGGCACCGTAACGGCCGGCAACGCCTCCGGCATCAACGACGGAGCCGCCGCTCTCGTGCTGATGAAGGCGAGCCAGGCAGCCAAAGAGGGACGCAAGGTGCTCGCCCGCATCGTCTCGTGGGCGCATGCCGGTGTTGACCCGTCCATCATGGGCACCGGACCCATCCCGTCATCGCGCGCGGCACTCAAGAAGGCCGGCTGGAAGATCGACGACCTCGACCTGGTCGAGGCGAATGAAGCCTTCGCCGCCCAGGCCTGCGCGGTCAACAAGGACCTCGGCTGGAATCCCGCCAAGGTCAACGTCAACGGCGGTGCCATCGCGATCGGTCATCCGATCGGCGCGTCCGGTGCGCGCGTGCTCGTTACGCTGTTGCACGAAATGCAAAAGCGCGACGCCAAGAAAGGCCTCGCGACGCTGTGCATCGGCGGCGGCATGGGGATCGCCATGTGCGTCGAGCGCTGAAAAGCGCAGAGCTTCGGCGGCGGAGGGCGTTTCGGCGCACTCCGCCGTTTTTGTTTAAGAAACTCAATCATGAGATCGGCTCGCCCCCTCAAGGCCGATCCGCTCAAGGGAGGACGAGATGGCACGGGTTGCGGTGGTTACCGGCGGAACGCGCGGCATCGGCGCCGCCATTTCCAAGGCGCTCAAGGCAGCGGGCTACAAGGTCGCAGCCAGTTACGCTGGCAATGACGAGGCGGCACAGAAGTTCAAGGCCGAAACCGGCATCCCGGTCTACAAATGGGACGTGAGTTCGTATGACGCCTGCGCGGCCGGCCTCAAGCAGGTCGAGGCCGACCTCGGCCCGGTGGAGATTTTGGTCAACAATGCCGGCATCACCCGCGATGGCATGTTCCACCGGATGAAGCCGGAAAACTGGACTGCGGTCATCAATACCAATCTCAGTTCGCTGTTCAACATGTGCCGGCCCGTGATCGAGGGCATGCGAGAGCGAAAATTCGGCCGCATCATCAATGTCTCCTCGATCAACGGCCAAAAAGGTCAGATGGGGCAAACCAATTATTCCGCCGCGAAGGCCGGTGAACTCGGCTTTACCAAGGCGCTGGCGCAGGAGAACGCGCGGGCCGGCGTGACCGTCAACGCGATCTGCCCGGGCTATATCGGCACCGAAATGGTGCGCGCCGTGCCGCAGGAAGTGATGGAGAAAAGCATCCTGCCGCAGATCCCGATCGGCCGCCTTGGCGAGCCCGAGGAAATCGCGCGCTGCGTCGTGTTCCTGGCGGCCGACGAGTCCGGGCTGATCACCGGCTCGACCCTGTCGGCGAACGGCGGCCAGTACATGGTTTGATCGCGCGGCTGGCGTCGGTCTCAGGCGGCTCTTCGGCGGGTGCCGGTGATGGTGACCTCGCCGGCTTCATTGCGTTTTGCAGCACCGATTTTGATTTCGATGCGGTAGCCCAACGCGGCAAGGAATCGCATGAGACGTTCGAGCGAAACCTCCGTGAACTTTCCGCCGAGGATTTTCGACAGCTCGGGTTGAGTTGTCCCGATTCGCCGGGCAGCGGTACGCTGGGTCAATCCAAGAGTCCGGATTGCCTTCGCCAGCCGAACGACCAGTTCTGCTTTGAGATAATGATTTTCTGCATCCGGAAACCCAAGCTGCAGCCACACGTTCCTCCTCGGGTCTTTGGCCGCTGAGCTTTTGATCATCTGCCGTTTTCCTTCTCGTCAACGAGATCCCTGAGGCGTTTTGCTATCAAATCGATTTCGCGCTTCGGGGTCTCTTTTCCCTTCTTTGATTTCTTCTGGAATGCATGCAGGACGTAGACCGCGTCCGTATAGCGCACCGTGTACACTGCGCGATAAGCATCGCCTGCGTAGCTCTCTCTGATCTCGATTACGCTCCTGCCACTAAACCCTTTGAGGGTCTTCGCCATTGTGGGGTGCCGCTCGCCAATTTGCGCCAGGAACAAGGCATAGCCCATCTCTCGCTGCGCGGTTCGCGGAAACTCCATGAAATCGAGCTTAGAGCGGCCTCGCCAAACGAGTGGTTTAGGCTCCTCAATGTCCGAGCGCATGACGTACTTATGTGAATGTTCACATAATCTTCAAGAGTCTAACCCTCCGGTGTCCAATCCTTCGGCGCCAGTTCGAAACCGCTGAAGTCGAAGCCGGGTGTGACGGTGCAGCCGACCAGTGTCCAGGCGCCGAGGCTCTCGGCGGCCTGCCAGGCACCGGCCGGCACCACGGCCTGCGGCCGCTCGCCGGCCGTCAGATCGGCGCCAAGCCGGACCGTCGTGATGCCGTCGCTTCCGGCAGTCTGCAGCGCGAGCGCGGCGCCCGCATGCCAGTGCCAGATCTCGACGGCATCGACGCGGTGCCAGTGCGAGCGCTCGCTGGCGGCGAGCAAGAAATAAATCGCGGTCGAACGCGAGCGGCCATTCGCGTCGCCACGCGGATCGCGGAACGTCTCGCGGAAGTGTCCTCCTTCCGGATGCGGGCGCAGGTCGAGCAGACGGATGATCTCGGCCGCGCTCTGTTCCCGCATATGTTCAGAACTTATCCTTGCGCGCGCGCACGGCCGCGAAAACCTGCACGGGGGAGGCGTCTGCCAATCCGACCGCCGTCGCAACCTCCGGCAAATCGGCGCGCAGGAACGGATTGGTCTGCTGCTCCGAGCCGATGGTCGAGGGGATGGTCGGCCGTCCTGCCTCGCACAGCTTGACGACCTCGTCGGCGCGCGAGCGCAGCGCCGGGTTCTTCGGCTCGATGGTGAGGGCAAAATTCACGTTGGCGGCGGTGTACTCGTGGCCGCAATAGACCTCCGTCTCGGGCGGAAGCCCGCGCAGCTTGAGCAGCGACGGCCACATGACGTCAGCGGTTCCTTCCAGCAGGCGCCCGCAGCCGACCGAGAACAGCGTATCGCCGACGAAGGCGAGGTTCTCCGATTTGAACCAATAGGAGATATGACCGGCGGTGTGGCCGGGCGTCTCCAGCACGCGTCCGACGAGCGAGCCGATGGTGACGAAATCTCCCTCGCGCACGGTCGCGTCAACGGCGGGGATGCGCTGGGCTTCGCGCTGCGGCGCCGTCACCCGGCAGGTGTGCCGCGCCTTCAGTTCGGCAATGCCGCCGGTGTGGTCGGCGTGGTGATGGGTCACCAGGATGTCGGTGAGCCGCCATTTCTTTTCCCGCAATGCCGCCTCGACCGGGCCGGCTTCCGGCGCGTCGATCGATGCCGTCGCGCCCTTCGCCGGATCGTGCAGCAGAACGCCGTAGTTGTCCCTCAGGCATTTGAACAGGTGGACTTCAGCCGGCATGGAGGCCTCGCGTGTACTGTTGTTGCAACGCGACTCTAGGGGATTCTGCTTCTTGCGCTAGCGCCATTTGGTCCGTTCGCGCACGGCCGCGAGGGCCACGCGCGCGTCGGATACGACCTTGTGCGCGTCGAGGGCGACGAGCTTGCCGCCCTGTTTGAGCACGCGGCCATCGACCACGACGGTGTCGACGTTTTCCGGCTCGGTGCATTCCAGCACGAGGTGCGCCGGATCGGTCATCACCGCCATATTGAGCGCGTCGGTGTTTATCATGATGAGATCGGCGCGTTTGCCGGGCTTGAGCGAGCCGATCTTGTCGCCCAATCCCATCGAGCGGGCGCCCTCGATGGTGCCCAGTTCGAGCGCGCGCCGCGCCGACATCTTGAATTCGCTTCCGGCCTTGGCGTTCTCGACCGCGCGCGCCAGCTTGAGCACCGCGAACAAACTCGACGAACCTATCAGCGCGTCGGTATCGACGGAAATGCCGAGCGGGATGCCGCGCGAAAGCATTTCCGAGGTTTGCGGAAAGCCGTAACCGATGCGCAATTCAGAGCCGGGCGAGATCGAGACCGCGCAGCCGGATTCCTTCATCATGTCGAGTTCGGACGGACTCGCCGCGATCGTGTGAATGAGATGAACGTCCTTGCCCAGTAGGTTTGCCTTATGGAGCGGCTCGATCTGGTTGACCAATTTGCTGGACGAAGCCACGTGCACAGTGATCGGCAGGCCGAGCTTGCGCGCGTTGTCGAACTCCGGCTGATAGACCTCCGGTTTGATCGGGCCGGCGCGGAATTGCCCGCGCCATGCCATGCCGAGCGTGAGCAGGCCGTCGGGAGACCAAGTGTTCCAGTTCTTGGCGAGGCTTTCGAGCGGTTTCTGATCGGCCGGCTCGGTGTCCGGCAGGCCTTGCGGCCAGCCGCAGGAATGGCGCGCGCGGATGCCGGTCTCGGCAAGCGCGCGCACGTCCGCTTCGGCGTGTGCCGGGGAGCGGACGTTGTGGCACCACGAATGCACGAACGTCATGCCGGAATTGATCGCCTCGGCCGCCGAGAGGCGCGTGCTCGCAAACACATCGTCCGGCATCATGTGCTGGCCGAACCGCGCGACCGTCGGGAAATAGCCCTCCTCCGGCTTATCGCCGGCGAAGCTGCGGAACAGCGTATTCCACATGTGCCAATGGGTATCGACCAGGCCGGGCATCGCGATCATGCCGCTGCCGTCGACGACACGCGCGCCAGGCGCCGCCACCTCGGCGGCTATCGCTGCGATCGCGCCGTCTTTCACATGGATTGCGCCACCGGCAATGTCGCCGAGATCGGCGTCCATCGTCATCAGGTACGCGTTCCTGATGACAAACTCACCGCGCGCGGGCAGCCTGTCGTTTCCGCTCGGCGCCTGCGCCATGAGCGGTGAGCCGAACAGGCTCGTCGCCGCCAGCGCCCCAGCGCCGCGCATGAAACTTCGCCTGCTGCAGAGATCGCACATCACATCCTCCCCGGCGGGAATTCATTCTGTTGCATCGATTAACCCTAGCACACCGGGGACTGCTTCCGGCGCGTTGTCGCCCGGCGCATCGGCCTTCATAATCATCCGGTTTTTGCAAACGGGCAGCGGTGCACGTCCATGGACGTCGTCGACTTGCGCAACTTCTACGGCCAGGCGCTCGGCGCCGTGGCACGCCGTTTCATCGGCCGCGGCATTCGCAGGCACTGGCGGGGTTTGCACGGAATGCGCACGCTCGGGGTCGGTTATCCGATCCCGTACCTCGGATTATTTCGGGAGGAGGCGGAGCGGTGCCTCGCCTTCATGCCGGCGACGCAAGGGGTGGTGAAATGGCCATCGGAGCGGCCGGCGCTTGCCGCTCTGGTGGACGAGTTCGAACTGCCGCTGACCGACGCCGCAGTCGACCGCGTGTTGCTGGTGCACGCGCTGGAAATGTCGCAGGACGCGGGCGCGCTGTTACGCGAAGTATGGCGCGTCCTGGCGCCCGGCGGTCGGCTGCTCGCCGTCATTCCCAATCGGCGCGGCGTATGGGCGCGCACCGACGCCACGCCGTTCGGGCACGGACGGCCCTATTCGCGCGGGCAGATTACGCACGTGCTGCGAGAGACCTGGTTTACGCCGACTGGCTGGGGTGAGGCGCTGTACGTGCCGCCGATCGCCCGGACTTGGTTCCTGCGCTCGGCGGTGGCGTGGGAGCGCGCCGGCGCGACCATCTCGGCGCCGTTCGCAGGCGTGCATCTGGTCGAGGCGACGAAGCAGGTCTATCGGGCCATTCCAGCGCGACGCGAGCGGCAACGGCTGGTGCCCTCGCTCGAGCCGGTGCTCGCGCCCTCGCCGCGCAGCGCGCGGGTTTAACCTTTATTCCTGATTGGGTTCGCCGGGTGACGACGGTGGCGCGGATTCTTCGTGCCCGCCGCCGCCCCCGCCTCCGCCGCCACCACCGTGGTGCTGAGACATGTCGCCACGCGGCCCGCCGTGCCGACGCCGCCGGCGCCGATGCAGCGGAAAGCGGTCCGGCTGTCCGTCAAAGCCGTTCTGCCCGTATCCTTGGTAGGACGGTTGCGGCTGCGGCTGTCCGCCCCCGGTTATGAACGCCGGAAGCCCGGGATCGCCAGCACCTTCGGGGCGCGGCTGCTGCATATGAGGCTGCGGCCGACCGCCGTAGGGCTGCGGTTGCTCACGCGGCGGATAAGGCGGCTGCTCGCGCTGATACGGCTGGGCCTCACGCGGCTGATAGGGCTGCGGATTACCGCCGTAGGGCATGTCGCCCATCGGCTGTCCGGTCGCGTCGTCGTCGCCCCCGTCATAACCGTCGTCGCCGCGCTGGTCCTGCGCGTCATGACGGAAATACGGATTGTTCTGCCGAAACTGTTCCTGCGCCGCCGCGATCAGTCGGAAATAATGCTCGGCATGCTGAAAGTAATTTTCCGCCGCCACCGGATCGCCCGAGGCCTGGGCGTCGCGCGCCAATTGCACGTATTTGTCGGCGACGTGATTAGGGGTCCCGCGGATTTTCACGTCGGGACCGTTCGATTCATAGACCCGCGTTAGCGGATTCTGGCCCTTGCGGTTGCGCCCCCGCATGCGTTTGTTCTGACCGTTTCTCATGGCTTTTGGTTCATCTGCTCCAATTTGCGGCGGCCGTCCCGCCGGTTCTCCCTATCGCCAACGCGCCGGGATTTCTGGTCGCGCCGACGTAGCGGCTCACAAGACACACCACGCCAACCCGGGCGGCGCCGGCGCGTCGATGTGCTCAATTCCAATACGATGGCGGTCTCTCGCCCCGCAGTCATCCCGCGGTGTTGCCCATCCCTCGTCCTGCGCGTTGTCCTAAACGACACGCGCCTACGCCGGTGAAGCTTTCGGATCCCGAGCCGGCGAAGCCTGAAATGCTAGACCTGACCGATCGCCTGTCGCCTCGCATGTGCCGCCGCCTCACAGAGCTCTGCTCCGGGCCTCCGGGCGGCACCCTCAATCTCGGGCCGATGTCTGCCAGGAACGTAGTCGGTCCGCACGGATATTCCAAGAGCTTTTTTCCTGATTTTTCCGCCTCATGCATCGAGCGCGGAACGGATATGAAGCGCCCGCGACCGGCCGGTCAGATCAGGGAAGGAGGTCACATCCAGCAGTTGCGTATGCGTAAACAATGATGCCACCGCATCCCCTTGACCGGCGCCAACCTCGATCACCATGTGGCCGCCTGCGCCGATCAGCCGCGACGCGTCGGCCGCGAGCGCACGATAGGCGCGCAGGCCGTCCGGGCCGCCATCGAGCGCAAGAAGCGGATCATGATCGCGCACCTCTGGCGCGAGCTGCGCAAGCTCGGTGCTCGATACATAGGGCGGATTCGCGACGACGAGATCGAACGGGCCGGCAAGCGCCGCGGCGAAATCGCACGCGACAAATACTGCGCGCGTGGCAAGGTCAAGCTGCCGCGCGTTCTCGCGCGCGAGTGCAAGCGCGGCCACGCTCAGGTCGGTGCCGATCGCAATCGCGCCGGATAATTCACTCAACAGCGCCAGCAGCAGGGCTCCGGATCCGGTACCGAGATCCGCAATACGCAGCGGCCGCGCGCGGCCGCCGTTGTGGTCGAGCGCAGCGAGCGCGGTCGTCACGACGGTCTCGGTTTCCGGCCGCGGCACCAGCACGGCCGGGTTCACTCGCAGCGATAGGCCCCAGAATTCCTTCACCCCGACGATGCGGGAAACGGGTTCGCGGGCGAGACGGCGCGACGCGATCTCGGCGATGCGCTCGCGCTCCGCAGCGTCGAGGGCGCGTTCGGCGGCGGCGACGAGCGCGGTGTGATCAAGCCCGAGCGCATGGCCGATAAGCACGCGCGCATCGAGTGCCGGCGTATCGAGGCCGGCCGCCGCGAAGATGCGCGCCAACGCGCGCCGGGCGCCGCCGATCGAGATCGAGGATTCCAGCCGCGGGATAATCATGACTCTTCCGCCGCCAGCAGTGAGGCTTGATGATCGGTGACGAGCGCATCGACCACTTCGCCGAGCGCCTCGCCTTCGAGCACCTGGGGGAGCTTGTGCATGGTGAGGTTGATGCGGTGGTCGGTGACGCGGCCTTGCGGGAAGTTATAGGTGCGGATGCGCTCGGAACGGTCGCCCGAGCCCACTTGGCCGCGCCGCTCCGCAGCGCGTTCCGCGTCGCGCTTGCGCCGTTCGGCGTCGTAGAGACGCGCGCGCAGCAGGCTCAATGCCATGGCTTTGTTGCGGTGCTGGGAGCGTTCCGCCTGCACCACGATGACGATGCCGCTCGGCACGTGAGTGAGCCGCACCGCGGATTCCGTCTTGTTGACGTGTTGCCCGCCGGCGCCGCCCGCCCGCATGGTGTCAATCTTCAGGTCGGCGTCGTTGATAGTCACATCCACGTCGGCGGCTTCCGGCAGCACCGCGACAGTCGCAGTCGAGGTGTGAATGCGGCCCGAGGCTTCCGTCGCCGGCACGCGTTGAACCCGGTGCACGCCCGACTCATATTTGAGCTTGGCGAATGCGCCGCGCCCGTGCACCTCGGCGATGATTTCTTTGTAGCCGCCCACCGTTCCTTCGCTCGCCGAAACGACCTCGACTTTCCAGCCCTGCCGCGCCGCGTAGCGCTCGTACATGCGGAAGAGATCGCCGGCGAAACGGGCGGCTTCGTCGCCGCCGGTGCCGGCGCGAATTTCCAGCATCACGTCGCGCTCGTCCATGGCATCCTTGGGAATCAGCGCGACCTTGATCTGCTGTTCGAGCCGATCGCGCCGGGCGACGAGCGTCGGCCGCTCTTGCGCGGCTAGTTCGCGCATCTCTGCCTCCGTGCTCGAATCGCCGAGCAGGGCGTCGAGGCCGGCGATCTCGTCGATCGTGGCGCGATAGGATTTGACGGTATCGACCAGCGGCCCCAGCTCGGCGAACTCGCGGGACAGTTTCACATAAGTCTGGCGGTCCGGCTGGGCCGCCAGATCCGCTTCGATCGTGGCGTGGCGCGTGACCAACGCATCGAGCTTTGTTTGCGGGAGCATCGCAACGTCTCAGAGCTGGAGGCCTTCGGCGGCCGCGAAATCCTGCAGCCGGTCGCGCACCTTGATGCTGCCGACCGTGCGCTCCAGGAGCGGCGTCAACAGCGCGCTTGCTTTGCCGGCATCGAGGTCGAGCAGCATGGCTTTGACCGGCCCGACCGCTGACGGCGTGAGCGAAAGCACGCGGTAGCCTAGCGCCACCAGCGCCAACGCACCAAGCGGGCTTGACGCGAGCTCGCCGCACAGCGCCACCGGCTTGCCGGCCGCGCGGCCCTTGTCGGTAATCATCTTGAGCGCGCGCAGCACCGGCACCGAAATCGGATCGAAACGATCGGCCACGCGCGAATTGCTGCGATCAATCGCAAACAGGAACTGGAACAGATCGTTCGAGCCGACGGAGAGGAAGTCGACCCGGGCGAACAGCTCGTCGAGCTGATAGAGCAGCGACGGCACCTCGACCATGGCGCCGACATGGACGCGGTCGGGTAGCTTGTGGCCGTGCCGGCGCAAATGGGTCAGCTCGCGTTCGACCAGCGCACGTGCCCGGTCGAACTCGTCGATCGCCGCTATCATCGGGAACATCACGCGCAACTCGCGGCCGGCGGCGGCCTTGAGCAGTGCGCGCATCTGGCTGCGCAACAGGCCGGGCCGGTCGAGCCCGAGCCGGATCGCGCGCCAGCCGAGCGCGGGATTCTCCTCGTGCACGGCGCGCATGTACGGCAGCACCTTGTCGCCGCCGATGTCGAGCGTGCGGAAGGTCACCGGCCGGTCCCCCGCCGCGTCCAGCACCGCTTGGTAAAGCGAGAGCTGCTCGCTGGTGCGCGGGAAGGCGGTGCGGATCATGAACTGCAATTCGGTGCGGAACAGGCCGATGCCGGAGGCGCCGGATTCCTCGATATGCGGCAGGTCCACGAGCAGACCGGCATTGAGCATCAGCGCCACCGATTCCCGATCGCGGGTGACGGTCTTGCGATGGCGCAGCGCTTGGTATTGGGCCTGCCGTCGCGCCCGAAAGCGCACCTTCTCGCCATAAGCCGACTGGATGTCCGCCGGCGGCCGCACGTGCACGTCGCCTTCGGTGCCGTCGATGATGATCGCATCACCGGCGTCGACGAGACCGACCGCGTTTTCGATCTGGGCGACGGCGGCGATGCCGAGAGCGCGCGCGACGATCGCCACATGCGAGGTCGGGCCCCCTTCCTCCAGCACGAGGCCGCGCAAGTGCGAGCGGTCATAGTCAAGCAAGGCGGCCGGGCCCATCGAGCGGGCAACGATGATCGCGTTGTCGGGCAGGCTCTCCTTCGAGGGCGCATGGTCCTGCCCAATCAGCTGGCGCATCAACCGATTGGCAAGGTCATCGAGGTCGTGCAGCCGGTCCCGCATGAACGGATCGGTCTGGCGCAGCATGCGTGCGCGCGCGTCCGATTGCACGCGCTCGACCGCTGCCTCCGCCGTCAGCCCGGTCATTACGGCTTCAGTCAGTCGGCGCATCCAGCCGCGGTCGTAGGCGAACATGCGAAAAGCTTCGAGCACGTCGCGGTGCTCGCCGCCGTCGGCGACGTCGCCGCGCTCGATCATCACGTCGAGATCGGCGCGCAGCGTATCGACCGCGGCTTCCAGCCGCCGCAGTTCCTTCGGCACATCGTCGGCGATGAAATTGGTGACAACCACGCGCGGTTCGTGCAGCACGACATGGCCGAGACCGATGCCGTCAGCGATGCAAATGCCCTTCAGGTGGAGCACCTGGCGCGCCGCGGGCTCCAGGCCGGGCCGGGCGAGCGCCGAGAGCTCGCCCGAGGCGATCATCTCGGCAACCACCATCGCGGTTGTTTGCAGCGCCTCCTCTTCCTCCTCGGAATAGGTGCGCTGCGCACGGTTCTGCACCACCAGCACGCCGAGCGTATTGCCGGCGCGCAGGATCGGCACGCCCAGGAACGACCGATAGATTTCTTCGCCGGTTTCCGGCCGATAAGAAAACGCCGGATGCGAATGCGCGTCCGAAAGATTGATTGATTTGGCTTCGCGCGCGACCAGGCCGACTAGACCCTCGTTTGCGCGCATTACGGTCTCGTGCACGGCCTGCCGGTTGAGGCCCTCGGTGGCATAAAGTTCCAGCGTCCCGTCCACGCGCAGCACGTAGACCGAGCACACCTCGGCCACCATGTTGGCGGCGATCAGCACGACGATCTTGTCGAGGCGGTCCTGTGCGCTGACCGGCTCCGCCATCACCTCGCGGAGCCGGCGCAACAACACGCGTGGACCGCCGAGCGCGCCTCGCATGGCGTGAGGTTCCCTGGCAGGCTGCCACGGCCGGAGTCGCCGGCCCGGATGGCCACCTGGTGTGCCGATTCCGAAGTTCGCCCAGCTTGCGGCACGATCGGAAGCGAACTTCGGAATGTCAGGACACAGGAAATCTATGATTCCAGTGCCGCTTTGAACCCAAGTTCGCAACTATAATCGCCGCAGCGCCGGGCGAACTTCGGGTTCGCGGCCCTGCTTCACTTTGAACTTTGCAGATTTCCCGCGCCTGTCCCAGAGGGAAGGCCGCCCATGGAAATTCTGCTAGTGCCGCGAACCCGAAGTTCGCACCACAATTGCCGCGACTCCGATTGCGAACTTCGGTTCAAAGCGGCACTAGTATCATACACTCGCTAGTGCCCCGATTCCGAAGTTCGCATCATTTTGCGGCACGCTCGTTTGCGAACTTCGGAATCGAAGGGCACCAGCAACTCATTGAACCTAGTGTGGCTTTGGTTGAGAAGTCCGCATCTCGGACTCGCTGCAAGAATGATGCGGACTTCTGAACCGCCACACTAGTGTCGTTCGATTCCGAAGTTCGCTGCAGAGCGTGCGGCAAATTCGGGCGAACTTCGGAATCGGGACACTAGCCCGTTGCGTCGCGTCCCGATGGGCCGACGACAATCCCGCGGGTCCGGCCCCCCGCAGCTATTTGTCCAGGCCGTATAGCGAATGCAGCGTGCGGACCGCAAGTTCTGTGTAGGCGGCGTCGATCAGCAACGAAAACTTGATCTCCGAGGTGGTGATGGCGCGGATGTTGATTCCGCGCTCGGCGAGTGCCTTGAACGCCTCGGCGGCGACGCCCGCATGACTGCGCATGCCGATGCCGATCACCGAAATCTTGGCGATGTCGTTCGCGCCATCGAGACGCTCGAAACCGATGGGGTCCTTGAATTTGCCGAGCACTGCCTGGGCGCGGTCGAAATCCGCCGCCGGCACCGTGAAGGTGAGGTCGGTGGTCGCGCCGTCGGAAGAAATGATTTGCACGATCATGTCGACGTTAATGTTGGCCTCGGCGAGCGCGCCGAAGATGGCCGCGGCAACGCCCGGCCGATCGGCGACGCGGCGGATGGAAATCTGTGCTTCATCCTTGGAGAAGGCGATGCCGGTCACGACATGCTGTTCCACAATCTCCTCCTCGTTGCAGATTAAAGTGCCGGGCGGGGTGCCGTGCGGATCAATGTCCTCGGGCTTGTCGAAGCTCGAGCGCACAAAGATGCGCACGTTGTTGACCATGCCCAATTCAACCGAGCGCACCTGCAGCACCTTGGCGCCGAGCGACGCCAGCTCCAGCATTTCCTCGAAGCTGATGCGCTCGAGTCGGCGCGCGCGCGACTCGATTCGCGGATCGGTCGTGTAGACGCCGTCAACGTCGGTATAGATGTCGCAGCGGTCGGCAGCGACCGCCGCAGCTATCGCTACCGCCGAAGTATCCGAGCCGCCGCGGCCCAAAGTGGTGATGCGGCCGGTTTCCTTGTGGATGCCCTGGAAACCGGTGATCACCGCGACTTCGCCGCGGTCGAGGAAGCGGCGTACCAGTTCGCTGCCGTCGATCTCACGAATGCGGGCGCCGCCGTGGGCGTTATCGGTAAGAACAGGGATCTGCCAACCCTGCCATGAGCGCGCGGTCACGCCGCTCGACTGCAGCACAATGGCCAGAAGCCCGGCGGCGACCTGCTCGCCCGAGGCCACCACGGCGTCGTACTCGCGAGCGTCGTGCAACGGCGCCGCGGAGCGACATAATTCGACGAGTTGGTTGGTAACGCCCGCAAGCGCCGAGACGATGACAGCGACCTGATGGCCGGCATCGACCTCGCGCCGGACGTGGCGCGCGGCGTTGCGGATGCGGTCGAGATCGGCGACCGAGGTTCCGCCGAACTTCATCACCAGGCGGCTCATGGAGGATGCTGGCGCCCCAGTAATCGACGCTTGCAGTCGCTCAGGTGCGACGGGCGCCGGCGCGAAAAGACGCGTATATACCTACTCAGCGCAGCCCGCCGCCGCAACCGCAACGGCCACCGGCTTAATAGGAGACTTAATGACCGCCCAACGCTTCCCGGACGCGACCGTGGACGAACGGGAAGTCGCGCGCTTTGCGGCGCTCGCCGCCGAATGGTGGGATCCGCGCGGCCGCATGGGCATGCTGCATAAGCTCAATCCGACCCGCCTGACCTACATTCGCGACACTGCCTGCCGGCACTTCGATCGCGAACCGAAGGCGCGCAAGTGCCTCGACGGCCTGCGTGTCCTCGACATCGGGTGCGGCGCGGGAATTTTATGCGAACCGCTCGCCCGGCTCGGCGTCGCCGTGCTCGGGGCAGATCCAGCCGAATCCAACATCGCCGCGGCGCGGGTGCACGCGCAACGGAGCGGACTGACCATCGACTACCGTGCGACGACCGCGGAGGCGCTGGCCGAAGCCGGCGAAACCTTCGATCTGGTCCTCGCCATGGAGGTGGTGGAACACGTCGCCGATCTCGCTGCGTTCGTGCGCTGCTGCGCCGGCATGGTGAGGCCCGGCGGACTGATGGTGACGGCGACCATCAATCGCACGCTCAAGAGCTTTGCGCTTGCCATTGTCGGCGCCGAGTACGTGCTGCGCTGGCTGCCGCGCGGTACCCATCGTTGGGACAAATTCGTAACGCCCAACGAACTTGAAGCCGCGCTGGAGCGCAATGGCCTGCGGACGCTCGACGAGCGCGGCGTTGTCTACAATATCCTCCTCGATGGCTGGCAGCTCTCCGGCGACATGGATGTGAATTACATGATCGCGGCGGAGCGGCCGGCGTAACCATCCAAAGTTTTGGAATCGCGCATGGCCGACCTCCCTTGGCTCTGGGTGGCGTTCACTCTTGTCGCCGCCGCCAGCCAGACCGCGCGCAACGCCATGCAGCGCGAACTCATCGTGACGCTCGGGACCCTCGGCGCCACGCATGTGCGCTTCCTGTTTGGATTTCCCTTCGCGCTTCTGTTTCTGATCGGGGTCATGGCTGTCACCGGGACGGCATTGCCGCATCCGCAACTGGCGTTCTGGCCATGGGTGCTGGCCGGCTCCGTCACTCAGATCCTCGCGACCGCGCTGATGCTCGCCGCCATGGGGCATCGTTCGTTCGTGGTGGCAATCGCCTATATCAAGACCGAGCCGGTGCAAGTTGCGGTATTCGGCTTCCTCTTTCTCGGCGACGCGCTCACGGCGGCGATGATCGTCGCGATCGTGGTTGCCACAGTGGGCGTGATAACGATGTCATGGCGGGGCGGCGCCAAGCCGGATGCGTTGCCGACCCTGCTCGGCCTCGGCTCCGGCGCCATGTTCGCGCTCTCGGCGGTCACCTATCGCGGCGCCATTCTCAGTGTCGAGGGCACGCCGTTCGTTATGGCGGCAACTTTCACCCTCGTGATCGGCCTCGCCATGACGGCAAGCCTGCTCTCGCTCTACCTTGCGGTACGCGATCGAGCCGTGCTCGCCGCCATCGTCAAGGCGTGGCGGCCGTCCGTCTTCGCGGGCGCCTTGGGGGCCCTGGCCTCTGAGTTCTGGTTCCTCGCCTTTGCGATCGCGACCGCCGCGAGCGTGCGCACGCTCGGCCTCGTCGAGGTGCTGTTCGCCCAGGCGATCTCGACCTTCGTATTCAAACAGCCGACCTCGCGCCGCGAGGCGGCTGGAATCGTGCTGGTGGTGCTCGGGGTCGCCCTGCTTGTCTGGGCGAGAGCATGATCCCGAAAAGTGGGAACCGGTTTTCGGAAAAGATCATGCTCCAACAATATTAAATTAGTTTCGCTCGTCGGGCAGGCGCGGCAGCGGATGAAACTCGATGCCCTCGTCAGCCAGCGTCCGCGCCGCGTCGGGCGACGCCTCGCCGTAGATCGAGCGGTGCTCGATCTCGCCATAGTGCATGCGGCGCGCCTCCTCGGGGAATTTCTCGCCCACGTAGTCGGCGTCCTTGACGATGTGATCGCGCAGCTCCTTGAGCTTCTTGCGGACCTCGACCTCCTCCTTGGAGACGATCGCGACCGGTGTCTTTTCCGGTTCCGCAGCGGGCGCGGCCGCGGAAGCGGAAGGCTCGCCTCCGCCGCCCAACGCCGGCGCCATGATGGACTTTTCCACTTTGGCCGAGCCGCATAGGGGACACGCCACGAGCCCGCGCGCGGCTTGCCGGTCGAACGCGGCCGAATTGTTGAACCAGCTTTCGAAGGTGTGGCCGGCTTCGCAGCAGAGCGCGTAACGGATCACGCCGGACCTCCGACCACGTGGAGATGCGTCGGCTCCGCCATCGGCTCGAGGATCTCGAACCGGCGGCCGTGCTGGAGCGAGGGAATACGAGCGCGCGCGGCCGCCACCTCGGCAGGGTCGATGTCCGCGATCACGACGCCGGGCTCGATTCCGCCCTCGGCGAGAACGCGGCCCCACGGATCGATCACCAGCGAGTGGCCGAACGTCTCACGTCCGTTTTCATGCTTGCCGCCCTGGGCGGCCGCAAAGACGAAGCAGCCGTTCTCAATGGCGCGGGCGCGCATCAACACGTGCCAATGGGCTTCGCCGGTCTGCTTCGTGAACGCCGACGGTACCGTCAGAAAGATCGCGCCGGCTTCGGCGAGCGCGCGATAGAGCGCGGGAAAGCGCAGGTCGTAGCAGATCGTCAGTCCCAGCCGGCCCCACGGCAAATCCGCCACGACCGCCAGTTCGCCCGCGCGATACGTGCGGGATTCGCGATAGCTCTCCCCATTCGCAAGATCGACGTCGAACATGTGGATCTTGTCGTAACGCGCGATGATGTCGCCCTTGCGGTCGATCAGGAATGAGCGATTCGCCGCCTTGTCGTGCGACACGCGCACGGCGAGCGAGCCCACGTGCACGAAAATGCGGAGATTGCGTGCCAGCTCGCGGAAGGTCGCAAGCGACGTGTCGTCGTCCTCGTCCACGATCGCGGTGAACAGCGCCTCGCGGCGGACTTCCATGACGTTGGTCATCTCCGGGGTGAGCACGTAATCGGCGCCGGCGTTCTTGGCTTCGCCGATGAGCTTGGCGGCGGCATCGACATTCGCCTGCGGCGAGCGCGCCGACCGCATCTGAATCAAAGCTGCGCGGAAGCTTGAAGTCTTCGCGGGAGCCGTCATCGTCGCATTGTCCTGGTCAGGCCGTGAGCAGCGGATCGAGTTCGCCGGCTTCGTCGAGCGCGTAAAGCTCGTCACAGCCGCCCACGTGTTTCGGGCCGACGAAAATCTGCGGGGTAGTGCTGGATCCGTTCGCCCGCTCGATCATTTCGGCCCGCCGCTCACGATTGCCGGTGACGTCGATCTCGGTGAATGCGATGCCCTTGCGGTTCAGGAGTTCCCTCGCCCAATCGCAATAGGAGCAATACGCTCGCGTGTAAATAATGACGTCCGCCATGGTGGACCGTTGCTGAAGGATATGCTGCGCGCCGGCACGATTCTTAGATTGTCGCATTTTCTACGGAAAACCGGTACCCACTTTTCCGGAAAATGCTTATATGGGCAGCCCACGGCCGTCCACAACCCGCGCAAACACGAGAACGTCAACGGCGGCGGCGCCTGCGCGCAATAGGGCCCGCGCGCAGGCGTCAATGGTCGCGCCGGAGGTGAGGACATCATCGACGAGCACCAGCCGGCGATCTTTGACGTCGGCGCGCGTCTCCGCGCGCACGCGAAACGCCCCCTGGACGTTCAGCGCGCGTTCGGAGGCGGTGAGACCGACCTGCTGCCGGGTCGCCTTCACGCGCGTGAGCGCCGCGTGGGTGACCGGCAGTTTCACCTCCACTGCGACCGCTTCGGCGAGCGCGGCCGATTGATTGAAGCGCCGCGCCCACAAGCGGCGCCAGTGCAGCGGCACGGGCACGAGCGCGTCGGCCTCGGTCAACAGCGCGCCCCCTGCCTGCACCATCCAGCGGCCGAGCGTCGGAGCGAGGTCGAGCCGGTCGCCGTATTTGAGCGCGTGCACGAGCGTGCGCGCGATGTCGTCGTAGCGCACCACCGCGCGAGCACGTTGGTAGGCAGGCGGGTTGGCGATCGCCTGCATGGAGAGGACGCCCGGCCCGGGATCGTAGGCGAACGGAATGCCCAGGCGCTCGCAGTAGGGCGGCGTGATGAACGACAGCTGCGCCCAGCAGTCCGGGCAGAGGCCACCGTCGTCGGCGACCGGCTTGCGGCATGCCGGGCAGAGCGGCGGCAACGCAGCGTCGAGGACCACGCGGCCGGCACCGCGCAACGCGCGGCAAAACGCGCCCACCGCCCGCGCCCATTCTCGCCGACTGTCAATTCAGATTGCATTCGGTAAATCTACTGCCGGCCGGAACCGGGCTCAACGCTGCTTTGACGGGGCGAGGCGTTGCGCGATAAGCCGCATCCGCATGTCGCCGACGCCGCAAATGCAAACGCCGTTCGATCGTGCGCTGCTGGCGCAGCGCCGCCGCCGCGCCTGTGCGCTCGGGCCGGTCACGTTTCTTATCGATCGCGTTGCGGAAGACATCAAGGATCGCCTCTCGGCGGTGCGGCGCAGGTTCCACGTCGTCGTCGATCTCGGCACCCCGAGCGATGCAGTGCGGCGCTCCATTCTCGCCGCCGGCGCGGTCGAGCGGGTTATCGCCGCGGTGCCGATGCCTGAAACGCGAGCCGATGAGCGGGCGCCAATTGTTATCACGGACGATGAGCGCTTGCCGTTCCGGGAGACTTCCCTCGACCTCGTCGTCTCTGGACTCGCCTTGCAGTTCGTCAACGACCTGCCGGGCGCGCTCGTGCAAATTCGGCGCGCGCTCAAGCCTGACGGCCTGTTTCTCGCGGCGCTCGTGGGCGGCGACACGCTCACCGAATTGCGTCAGGCGTTCGCAATCGCTGAAACCGAAGCCGAAGGCGGCGTGTCGCCGCGCGTCGCGCCCTTTTCCGACGTCCGCACCATGGGGGCGCTGCTGCAACGCGCCGGATTTGCCCTGCCGGTTGTCGACGTCGATCGCGTCGTCGTGCGCTACGACTCACCTCTGCGGCTGATGCACGACTTGCGCCGTATGGGCGCAACCAACCTGATGGTCGAGCGCCGCCGCGGCGTGGTGCGGCGGCAAACGCTGGCGCGCCTTATTGAGGTCTACGCGGAACGCTTCGCCGATCCGGACGGACGGCTGCGCGCGAGCTTCGACATCATCTGGTTGTCGGGATGGGCGCCGCATGAGAACCAGCAGCAGCCGTTGCGGCCCGGCTCCGCGCGCATGCGGCTTGCCGATGCGCTCGGCACGCAGGAATTCTCGACGGGGGAGAAGTCAAATGGCGAGGGGCGATGAACGCGTGTCCTTACCGCAGTCCCGCGTTGACTTTGCCATAAAGACTGTTGGTGACCGTGTTTCCCACCCCGAAGACAATCGAGATGATGGCTGCAGCAATGCCGGAGGCGATCAAGGCGTATTCGATCGCGGTGGCGCCCTGCTCGTCGCCGAGGAACCGGCCGACACTACGTTTCGTATCTGAGAGAAAAGTCGAGTTCCCGGCCATCTAAACCATCCTGGTCACAGCAGACCCGTCAGGTGGGCGATCAGAGGCTCGTCCGCCGGCGGCATCGGATATTCGCGCAGCCGGTTCGGTCGGACCCAGGCAAGGCGTTGGCCTTCCCTCGGCGTCACCGTTCCGTCCCACCGCCGGCACACGAACAGCGGCATCAGCAGGTGGAACTCGGGATAGGCGTGGCTCGCGAACGTCAGCGGGGCCAAGCACGCTTCCCTGACGACGATTCCCAGCTCCTCCTTGAGTTCGCGGATCAGACTGTCCTCGGGCCGTTCGCCGCTCTCCACTTTGCCGCCGGGGAACTCCCACAGGCCCGCCATCGATTTGCCGGGCGGGCGCTGTGCCAACAGCACGCGCGCGTCCACGTCGATGAGGGCGCAAGCGGCGACGAGGACGAGTTTGGCGCTCACGACCTTGGCCGACGTTACCGGGCCGAGACTTAAGGCCCGCTGAATAGGTTTAGTTAACTGTGCCTTAGAACGAGATGGAAATACCGATCAGGAGCGGTAGTCGGCATTTATCTTGATGTAGCCCTCGTTGAGATCGCACGTGAGGACGCGGTCGCGTGCCTGCCCGAGGCCAAGCGCAACTTTGATGGAGATCTCCGCCTGTTTCATGTAGGCAGAGACCTTGGCCTCGTCATAAGCCGGATCGCGTGCCCCGCGGTGCGCCACGCGGATGTCGCCGAACCAGATCGATAGGCGATCGCGGTCGGCCGGTTCGCCCGCCTTGCCGACGGCCATCACGACCCGGCCCCAGTTGGCGTCCTCCCCGGCGACCGCCGTTTTGACCAGCGGCGAATTCGCGATCGACCAAGCGATGCGGCGGGCGGAACGTTTTGACGTCGCCCCCTCGATGATCACCTCGATGAGCTTGCGCGCGCCCTCTCCGTCGCGCGCGATCTGCTCGGCAAGGGAGTCGAGCACCTGTTGGAACGCACGGCGGAAATCGCCGAGCCGGCGGTCACCGGCGCGCGCAATAGCGGGGGCTCCGCGCGCGCGGGCGGCGCCGGTCGCGAACGCCAGCAACGTGTCTGAGGTCGAGGTGTCGCCGTCGACCGTCACGGCGTTGAAGCTGTCGACGACACCCTCCTTGACGAGGGCCTGCAGCGCCGACGCGGCGATTGGAGCGTCGGTGAACACGAAGGCCAGCATGGTCGCCATATCGATGCCGATCATGCCGGAGCCTTTGGCGATCCCGTTGATGGCAACGGTAGCATCGCCGAGCTTGGCGGTGGCGGTCGCGACCTTCGGGAAGGTGTCGGTGGTCATGATCGCCTTGGCGGCATCCATCCAGCCGTCGGGCGTCGCACGGGCGACGAGGTCGTCCATCACCCCGGCAAACTTCTGGGCCGGAAGCGGCTCGCCGATGACGCCGGTCGAACCCATGAAGATTTGGCCGGGCCGGCAGCCGATCGCCTTGGCGGCGAGGTCCGCCGTGAGTTTCACCGCCGCGCGCCCGCTTTTGCCGGTGAACGCGTTGGCATTTCCGGAATTGACCACCAGTCCTCGCGCCGAACCGGCCGAAAGCCGCGCGCGGCACCATTCGACCGGCGCGGAAGGACACCGGGACTGCGTGAGAACGCCCGCCGCGGTCGTCCCCTTGTCGAGCACCGCCAGCAGCACGTCGGTGCGGCCGACGTAACGCAGCCCGGCCGCTGCGACGGCCAAACGCACGCCGGCGATTTCCGGCAAGGCAGGAAAGCTCGTCGGCGCGAGCGGCGAGACGGTGGGCATGGGACCACTATGGCTTGGCCGGTTGAACCGGTTGAACCGGTTGAGCAGGTTGGGCCGGCTGGGCCACCGGCTGATCGAGCCGCTCGACCTTGGCATCCGCCCGGAGTTTGGTGATCAGCTCAGCCTGCGCCTTGCGCACCAGATGGGTCGCAAGCTGCTCGCGCACCTGGTCGAAGGTGGGCACTTGGCGCTCGCGCTTGTCCTCGACCTTGATGACGTGCCAGCCGAAACGGGTGTGGACCGGCTCGGAAATCTGTCCCTTTTCCAGCTTGAATGCCGCTTCCGCGAATTCCGGCACCATTTCGTCCTTGGGGAAATAGCCGAGATCGCCGCCTTCGGAGGCTCCTGGATCGGTCGACTTCTTCTTGGCAAGTTCGGCGAAATCGGCGCCGTTCTTGAGTTCCGCGATGACCGCCTTCGCCTCGTCCTCGGTCTTGACCAGGATGTGCCGTGCCCGCACCTCCTGCTGGCCGGCCATCTGCTTGGCGGCTTCATCGTAGAGCTGGTGCATGGCCGCGTCGGAAACCGCCGCCTTGGCCTCCGATTGCAACAGCAGGTCCATGAGGATTTTGCTGCGGTAATAGGCGAGGCGCTGCTTGAACGCCTCGCCGTCGGCAAGGTTGCGGCCTTCGGCCGCCTTGGCGACCAACGACATGTCGGTGAGGTAACTCGTCAGATATTCGCGCCGGCTTTCCGGCGGGATCTGCGAAAGATTCGCGCCGATATCCTCCTCGGCGATCGCGACATCGCTCGCCTTGATATCGGCTCCGTTGACCCGGGCGACGATCTGGTCGGCGTTCTGCGCATCGGCACGCAGCCCAAACGCCAATGCCAGCACGATCACCGCGAGGAGCGCGAGCGCACCAGATGCGAGGGGGAACAAACGAGTCCGCACGAGCGGACGCAACAACGAATGCATGGGTCGATCCTTGGGATTGGGAAGAGGTCGCCCGGCAAATGCGGCCGGACAGTTGCGCAACGGATAGGGCTTGGCAATGGCCGAAAAGCGGCAGCGCGCGTGAGAAGGCGGCAATTGACAAGGGCCAGACCCCCTCCTATCTCTCGCTTATTCCCGCCGCAACCCGAAAAGCGCCGTATTGTGAGGGGCATCGCGATGCACGATCGGGCGGCGGTGTTCCGGGTTCGCACCAAAAAAGGCTTCCCACCGTTGCGGTCGCTGGTCGTACATTCGGACCGTTCAGCCTTGACCCAACGGACTGTCGCATCGACATCCTCATGATCGACAGGACATCGGCGCCGCGGCGCCCGACAGGATTTCCGGCATGATCGGCGCAGCGCTTCTTAGCAAGGTGTTCGGTTCATCCAACGAGCGGCGCATCAAGAGCTATCGGCCGCGCGTCGACGAGATCAACGCCCTGGAAAAGGAGCTCGAAGCCCTCTCGGACGAGGCGTTGCGCGCGCGCACCGACGAGTTCAAGCGTCAGCTCGGCGACGGGAAAACGCTCGACGACATTCTGGTGCCGGCCTTCGCCACCGTGCGCGAGGCCTCCAAACGCACGCTCGGGCAGCGCCACTTCGACGTGCAGTTGATCGGCGGCATGGTGCTGCACGAAGGCCGCATCTCCGAGATGAAGACCGGTGAAGGCAAGACGCTGGTCGCCACCTTGCCGGTCTATCTCAACGCGCTCGCCGGCCGCGGCGTGCACGTCGTTACCGTCAACGATTACCTCGCCCGGCGCGACGCCGAGTGGATGGGGCAGATCTACGGTTTCCTCGGCCTCTCGGTCGGCGTGATCGTGCACGGTCTCGATGACGACGAGCGCCACAAGCAATACGCTTGCGACGTGACCTACGGCACCAACAACGAGCTGGGCTTCGACTATCTGCGCGACAACATGAAGTACCGGCTCGAAGATATGGTCCAGCGCGGCCACGTCTTCGCGATCGTCGACGAAGTGGACTCGATCCTGATCGACGAGGCGCGCACGCCGTTGATCATCTCCGGGCCGCTCGACGACCGTTCCGATTTCTACAACACGATCGACACCTTCATCCTCAAGCTCGAAAAGTCCGACTACGAGGTCGACGAGAAACAGCGCACCGTCAACCTCACCGAGGCCGGCATGGAGCGCATGGAGCAGTGGCTGCGCGAAGCCAACCAGCTCAAATCGGATTCGCTCTACGACGTCGAGAACGTCTCGGTCGTCCATCACGTCAACCAGGGCCTGCGCGCGCACAAGCTGTTCCAGCGCGACAAGGACTACATCGTGCGCAACGGCGAGGTCGTGATCATCGACGAGTTCACCGGGCGCATGATGCCGGGACGCCGCTATTCGGAAGGGCTGCATCAGGCGCTGGAAGCGAAAGAACACCAGCCGATCCAGCCGGAGAACCAGACGCTCGCCTCGATCACGTTCCAGAATTATTTTCGGATGTACGAGAAGCTTGCCGGCATGACCGGCACCGCCGCGACCGAAGCGGACGAGTTCCTCGACATTTACGGCCTCGAGGTCCTCGAGGTGCCGACCAACATGCCGATGATCCGCGAGGATCAGGACGACGAGGTCTACCGTACGGCGGAAGAAAAATACCAAGCGATCCTGCACGAGATCGAGAAGGCGAACCAGCGCCTGCAGCCGGCCCTCGTCGGCACCGTCTCGATCGAGAAGTCGGAACTGCTGGCCGAATATTTGAAGAAGAACGGCTATAAACAGATCGACTTCACCGACCCCAAGGCAATGGAGCGTGTCTACGCGGCCGCCCGGGCGGGGCGCCCGAGCAAACAATTCGCGGTGCTCAACGCCCGCTTCCACGAGCAGGAAGCCTACATCGTCGCCGAGGCGGGCGTGCCGGGCGCGATCACGATCGCGACCAACATGGCGGGCCGCGGCACCGACATCAAACTCGGCGGCAATCCCGACATGCGCATCGCGCAGGAGAGCGCCGACATTGAGGACCCGGAAGCGAAGCAGGCAAAGGTTGCCGAAATCCGCGCCGAGGTCGAGCGCTTCCGCGAGATCGTGCTCAAGGCCGAGGAGACGGTCGAGATCGAGCCCGCCAAGGGAAACAAACCCGCCAAGACCGAGACCAAGCAGGGCGGCCTCTACATCATCGGCACCGAACGCCACGAATCCCGCCGCATCGATAACCAGCTGCGCGGCCGGTCGGGACGCCAGGGCGATCCCGGCCGATCGAAATTCTTCCTCTCGCTCGAAGACGACCTGATGCGCATCTTCGGGTCGGACAAGCTCGACGGCATGCTCACGCGGCTCGGCCTCAAGGAGGGCGAGGCGATCATCCATCCGTGGATCAACAAGGCGCTGGAAAAGGCGCAGAGCAAGGTCGAGGCGCGCAACTTCGATATCCGCAAGAACATCCTCAAGTACGACAACGTGATGAACGATCAGCGCAAGGTCGTGTTCGACCAGCGCGTCGAGTTGATGCGCGACGAAAACGTCGCCGACACGATCACCGACATGCGCCATGGCGTGATCGACGATCTCGTCGCCAAACACGTGCCGGAGAACGCCTATCCGGAGCAGTGGGACACGCCTGGCCTCAAGGACGAACTCAACCGCGTGCTCGGGCTCGACCTGCCGGTCGACGAATGGGCCAAGGAAGAGGGCATCGCCGACGAGGAACTGCTGCATCGCATCGAGCGCCGCGGCGACGAGCACATGGCCGCGAAGGTCGCCCAGTGGGGCCCCGACGTGATGCGCTATGTCGAAAAATCGATCCTGTTGCAAACGCTCGATCACCTTTGGCGCGAGCACCTGCTCATGCTCGAACACCTGCGCCAGGTCATCGGCCTGCGCGGCTACGGCCAGCGCGATCCGCTCAACGAATACAAGTCGGAATCCTTCCACCTGTTCGAGACAATGATCCAGCGCCTGCGCGAGGCGGTCACCGCCCAGCTGATGCGGGTCGAGATCATGGCGCAGCCGCCCGCCGACGAGCAGGAGAACCTGCCGTACATGGAGGCGCACAAGATCGATCCCTCGACCGGCGAGGACGAGATGGCGCTTGCGGCGGCGGGCGCCGAGACGCTGGCGCGCGCCGGCATCACGACCAGCGAAGCGCCGAAGCGCGATCCGGCAAACCCGGCGAGCTGGGGCAAGGTCGGCCGCAACGAGACCTGCCCGTGCGGCTCAGGCAAGAAATTCAAACACTGCCACGGCCGCTACGCGTAGCGGCTCGTACATATCACGCTGTGAGAGCCGACGCCTCGAGTGCCTTGCGTACGGCTTTCGGATCGCGGGCGATCACCGTGAGATAGGCCCGCGCGGCTTGATCCGGTTCGGTCTTGCCCTGCTCCCAATCTTTTATGTTTGGATACCTAAATTCTTCAACACGGTTTCCCACTCTTCCGCAATTTTGTTTAATTCGTCTTTGTTGGTCGCTACCTCGCGATATCCGATGAGCCGTGTGTAGTTTGATACCAAATTAACAACCGCGCGCTTTTCATCAGGACTCCACTTTGTCGCAGAAGCTACCCAGTGCGAAAAAGCTTTCGGGTTAGTGGTGGATATGGGTCCGCCCTGCCCCCCGGATGTTGCCGGCACTTTCGACAAATCAACGTCAATTCTGTTGTTGTTCTGACCCTCTAGGCTTTGGATTGTATTCCCAGGGTAGCGATGGGTTGGATCATTCGTGAAGACTTCGAGCGGACCCGATTTCGGCGAAAAACTCAGTTTGACGCCCCACTCATTCGAGCCTCCTGGGGCGCCGGGCTTAAGGTCATCCGAATCCTTATAGTCGAGCAATGTTCCCGTGTTCACCTCAAGGAGGCGGAATCGGATGCCCTTGACTTTGAGAACTTTATTTGACGAGTCAAAAATCCGAATTTCTTTCTCCATCGTTACCTCCCTGGAACACCGCTAGCGAATTAGCTCGGTGGTCTCCATTCAATTTCCCGACTCTCAGCTGGCGTATTCGCGCGGAAGTGAATCAAGCCGGGAGTTCCACCCACCAACAGATAAAGCTGAACCGGATACGCAGAGAGCCGCGAGAGAGTGACCGTTTCACTCGGCGGCGGCAGATCAAGTCTCGGCTTGCCCTCAATGCAGGTGTATTTCACCACGAGCTTGTGAATGGGCAAACTGTTGCCACTCTGGTCGATGGCATGGATTTCGATTGAAAGCTGCGTAATTGGGCCCTTAGGCAGTACCAACCAGGGGAAGCCTAAATATGCGTCACCCCGCCTGCCAAGATCTGGAATCATCTGCAAAGTCTGATCAGCCGTTCCGCGGGTTATGTCCAAATCAAATTCGTCGGTGTGCAAGGCCTGTATCCGGCCGCGGCGCAATAAGGTCAGGAGGAGACGACTCGCATTCTCAGTGCCTAATTCGCGCCAGTACTGCTCTTCATCGGCGGCGGCTTTGTCGGGATCGGCATGATCGGATATCCCCTTGATGACAATGCAAGGCGTGGGTCGCTCTTGTGTAAATGTCTGGGCGAGCATCCCTGCCCCTTCCATTTCCGTGCCGATGATCTTGCCGTGAAGTGTCAGTAACCGTGCTTGCATCCGCTTGCTCGCGATTACTAAGCTTCCCGATGCGATCGTGCCGAAATGCACTTCAGGGATATGGGAACGTAACTCCTGCAGGCTACTCGTTCTCTTTCCTCGAACTCGTTTTCTTGTCTTCCTCTCGGACCGCTTGGCGTTTTTGCGCTTGCGTTCGGCGGCCTTTGCCTTTGCTGCTGCGCTTTTTCGGCCGGCGTGCCGCCAATGAGCCAGGTCATTGCGGTCGGATGCGAGCGCCTTTGCGTGGCGAACAAGTGTGGAACTGCATGGATAACCCTCCGGGCGGTACTCAATACCTATCTCGGTTGCTTTTCCCGGATCAAAGAAAAAAATTTGTACGCTAACGATGACGTGACCAAGACGTACGTCTTTTTTAAAGGAACCAGCTATTCCAACCAGCACGATATATGCGGGATCCCAACGGTGGATGACTTTTGCCGTAAGAGCATTGGCGTGCTGCGGGCCCATATCCGTCTGAAATGAACCGACAATCGAATAGGCCCTGTCGTTGTCCGCTCGAATGCGCCCATGATACCAGACTTCGTTATCGTCGCGTGTTTCGTCCTCTTGAAAATCCTCTATCACAGATTTTAAATATCGCCATTCTTCCTCCAGCCCGGTAATGATCGCGAAGTCGACCAGCGGCATAATGAGCCTGCAGAGTTTCAGGTTAACGGATCGGATAATAACGGCAGGACGAAATTTTGCAATTAGAACTGGCGGCGGCGGATAAATGTGGGCGTTCTCTGGCCTGGGCACAGAGCACAATCGTTTTTCTGCTTTATCGCGTCAGCCGACTACCGTCCGTTCGTCCAGCGGCTGTCGAAGCTGCCGGTCGGCGCGGTCGCCTGATTGGAGAGCAAGCCCGCATCGCCGCCAGACTTGGGCGAGCCGTCGGTTGCGGGCGGCAGCGGCTTGGCGGCGGCGTATTGCGGCGATGCCGGTTTGACCTGTCCCGGTTTTGGCGCCGGCTTCTTCTCAGCCGAAACCGTGCGGGAGACCGAGCCGGTCGGCCCTTGGGTGCTGCCCGCTTTGTCGTCATCCGAGGAGAACAGGCGCGTGAAGAAGTTGCCTGATTCGGGCGCCCGCGGTCCGGCGGAGGCCTGTTGCTGGGCCGGGTGCGCCGGCGCGGGCTTCGAGCCGGCGGAGGCGAGGCCATAGCCACCCGATGCCGGCGTCCCGGGTACGACGCCCGTCTTGGGATCGACCGGCCGCGGCGGGTTGGTGTTTTCCGGAACGGTTCCCGGCACCTTGGCGTCGAAAATATTGCGCATGTTGCCGTCGGAATCGAACAAGCCCTGCGGGTGGCCGAGCGCCGCCTGGAACACCGGATGCATGCCGCCGTCGGCACCGGTGCGAACCGGCGCGACCGGTGTGCCTTTGCCCACCAGCTCGGCGAGTTGGATTTCGTCCTGTTTGGCTTTTTCGGCGACCGCCGCGGCGATCTCAGGATTGACCTGATAGACCGGGCAGCGCGCGGCGGCGTTGAAGTGAAGCGGCGCGGGCGTCACGTCCGGCCGCGTCGCTACCGGCTCCGCGTCGAACACGTAGCGCTTCTCGCACACGTTCACCTTGGGCTCAAGCCGCATCACCTCGAAGTGGTCGTAGCCTTCTTTGAGCATTTTCCAGAAGGCCATGTTGGGATTGGTGCGGTGGCGCGCCATGTTGAGCGGCGTCATGCGGAACGGATACGCCTGCACCTGAAATGTCTGCTGGCCGCCGAAGAAGGATTCGCGCGCGAGCGCATAGATCTCGCCGATTTGCTCGTCGGTCATGGCGTAGCAGCCGCGCGACGAACAAATGCCGTGGATCATGATGAAATCGCCGGTGCGGCCCCAGGCGCGATCGAACTCGTTGGGAAAGCCGAGATTGATGGCGAGATAATAACTAGAGTTCGGATTCATCTGCCCGGGAGAGATCGTATAGAACCCTTCCGGCGCCTGCCGATCGCCCTCTCTGACCTTCGGCCCCAGTTCGCCCGACCAGCGGCAGATCGGATAAGTCTTGAGCAATGCGAAGCGACCGGTGGTGTCCTGCTTCCAGACTTCGAGTTCCGATTCTTCCTTGAACAGCCGCACCAGGATGGGCGACTCCTTCGGCATGTTCTTCTTTTCGAGGTCGCGCGTCATCTCCGCCGACAGCGGCCGCAGCGCGCGTTCCGACGATACGGTGGTGAGGCTATCGGTATTGCAGCCGGCAAGCGCGCTCGCGGCCGCAATGGCCGCCGACGCCAGCAGCGCCCGCATAACGGAACGAGGGAATTTCACCCCAAGCTCCCCGACCCGACCGACGGCCCCCATGCCGTCTCCCACCACATGGTATGATTACGACTGCGGCCTTCGCAAGGCAAGCGGCTGGGGACGGCTTCTTCCACCACGCAGGTGGTGAACGAAAGGTAAACGCTTGCTACAAACTGCGGCCGATCGCGAGAAATTTGTCCCGGCGCCGGCGGCGGACTTCGGCCCGGTCGAGCCCGTTAAGATCGGCTAAGGCCGCCGTAATGGCCTCTCCGGCCGCCGCAATGGTGCCGGCGGGGTCGCGATGAGCGCCGCCGATCGGTTCCGGCACGATGGTGTCGATGACGCCGAAACGGGCGAGATCCTGGGCGGTGATGCGCATGCTGGTGGCGGCGTCTTGCGCCTTGGTGGTATCGCGCCACAGGATCGAAGCCGCGCCTTCGGGCGAGATGACGCTGTAGATCGCATGCTCGAGCATCAGCACCCGATTCGCGGTCGCGATCGCGACGGCGCCGCCTGAACCGCCCTCGCCGAGAATCAGGGCAACGTTGGGAACACCGAGTTCGAGGCATGCTTGCGTCGAACGCGCGATCGCCTCCGCCTGCCCGCGCTCCTCGGCGCCGATGCCCGGATAGGCGCCGGCGGTATCCACGAGCGCAATCACCGGGATCTCGAAACGATCGGCCATCTCCATCAACCGCACCGCCTTGCGGTAGCCCTCCGGGCGCGCCATGCCGAAATTGTGGCGCAGCCGGCTCTCGGTGGCGGCGCCTTTTTCCTGACCGATGACGCAGACGCTCTCGCCGCGAAAGCGGCCGACCCCGCCGATGATTGCCTCGTCTTCCCCGAACTTGCGGTCGCCCGCGAGCGGCGTGAAATCGGTCAGCAGCGCGCCGACGTAGTCGAGACAATGCGGCCGCTCGGGATGCCGCGCGACCTGCGTCTTCTGCCACGGCGTCAACTCGGCATAGAGGTCTTCGAGCGCTTGCAGCGCTTTGGCCTCGAGCCGCACAATCTCCTCGCCGATGGCGACGCCGTTACCACTCGCCTGGATTGCGCGCAGTTCCTGGATCTTGGCCTCGAGTTCGGCCACCGGTTTTTCAAAATCGAGATAGCTGCGCATCGATCGGGAGACCGGCGGTTCGATGGATTAAACGACGGCGGCCGCGGGCAGGGCCGGCGTTTGACGCCGGTGTTCTTCGCTGCAGCCCTGACGCCGTGCGCCGGGACGCTTTCATGACGAAGGACGGGCCATCCACCGCCCGCCGGAAACTGGCCCGCCGGGTGGGCCAAGTCAAGCAAACCAGCCGTCGCGATCGTGTTCACTCCTGCGCGAGCGGATGCAGGTCGCGCACCAGACTCTTGAGCCGTTCGGCGAGCACGTGCGTGTAGATCTGGGTGGTGGAAATATCCGCGTGTCCGAGCAGCGTCTGAACGGAGCGCAGGTCGGCGCCGTTCTGCAACAAATGGCTGGCGAAGGCGTGGCGCAGCACATGCGGGCTTATTTTGTCCGCGCGCAATCCGGCCGCACCGGCGAGCAGCTTGAGGTCACGGGCGAAATGCTGGCGCGTCAGGTGCCCACTCTCGCCAAAGGAAGGAAACAAATATGTCGACTCGGCGCTGCGCGCAGCCTCGCGCCGCAGCGCCAAATATTCGCTCATCGCGCGCCGCGCCGCGTCGTTGAGCGGAACGATACGCTCCTTCCCGCCCTTGCCGCGGATCATCAGCACGCGCTGGTCGCGGCGGGCAGCCGACGCCGGCAGCGTCACCAGTTCGGAGACGCGCAGCCCGGTCGCATAGAGCACCTCCAAGAGGCACACGAGCCGCATCGCGCGCAGCCGTTCGCCAAGCGCACGCGTCGTGTCCTCGGCCGGCGCGCGGGCGGCTGCGAGCAGCCGGTCGACGTCGCCGATCGACAGCACCTTCGGCAGCGGACGCCCGCGGCGCGGCCCCTCGATCGCTGCTGCCGGATCGTCGCGGCGGTGGCCCTCGGCATAGAGGAAACGGAAGAGCTGGCGGATCGCCGAGAGCCGGCGCGCCACCGAGGCCGCCGAGAAGCCGCGGCCGGCGAGCGTGGCGAGATAAGCACGCACGTCGTCGGCCCGCGCGCTTGCGACATTGCGCTTGGCGCCGTGAAGCTGCGCGGCAAAGTCGTCGAGATCGCGCCGATAGGCCTCGAGCGTATTCGCTGCGGCGCCCCGCTCGGCAGCCAGCATGTCGAGGAACAGCTCGATGAGCCGCCGATCGGACGAAGCGCTCGCGCGGGCCATCGCGGTTGATTCTCAGTGCTGTTTGACGAAACGATCCGGCGGGACCGTCACGCTGATCTCGCGCGGCTTCGGCTCGACGAAGTTGGCAAGCACGAACATGGCGCCGTAGATCAGGCCGCCGATGATTCCGAGCGCCACGATGAGGCGGAACAGGCTCGGCATAGGTCCTAAGCTCGGAGAATGCGCCTTACCATCATGTTCGCCCCGAACTGGCAAGGGGCGCGCGGTCGGGTGTATAGGACGGCGCGCCGCACTGCACGTCCGGCGGGGCCGACGATCGGAGACGGCAATCATGCCGATGCCGCCATGCTCGAGGTGAATGCGCCGGCGAAGCCCGAGGCGGCGATCGTCGCGGCGCTCGGGCGGCGTTCGATCGTGCTCGTCGGCATGATGGGGGCCGGCAAGTCGTCCGTCGGACGCCGGCTGGCCACGCGGCTCGGATTAATCTTCGTCGACGCCGACAACGAGATCGAGGCGGCGGCGGGCATGAGCATCGCGGATATCTTCGCGGCGCACGGCGAAGCCTATTTCCGTTCGGGCGAGGCGCGTGTGATCGCGCGCCTGCTGGAAGGCGGCCCGCAGGTGATGGCGACCGGCGGCGGTTCCATGATGAACCCGGACACACGCGCGCTGATCCGGGCCAAGGGGGTTTCGATCTGGCTCGATGCGGAATACGAAGTGCTGCTGCGCCGCGTGAAACGGCGCACCGACCGCCCCATGCTCAAGACCACCGATCCGGCCGACACGCTGCGGCGCCTGCTCGACGAGCGCAGGCCGGTCTATTCCCAGGCCGATGTGACGCTGCGCTCGCGCGATGCGCCCCACGAGACGATCGTCAACGAGGCGATCACGGCGCTGGCGCGCCATTTCGACGTCGCCAAACAATCCGCGGTGCGAGGCTAGACACCGCCATGACAGCTCCGGTCCGCTCCGGCGACCCGATCATCGTCAACCTGCCGCTCGGCGAGCGCGGATACGACATCGCGATCGGGCGCGGTCTGCTTGCTCAGCTCGGCAAACGTGTCGCAGCACTGCGGCCGGGCGCTGCGGTGGCGGTCGTCTCTGACGAGAACGTCGCAGCCCGCTATCTGGCACAAGCGGAAGCGGCGCTGACGGCTGCCGGCATAAGATCGAGCCGCGTCATCGTTCCGGCGGGCGAAGCGTCGAAGAGCTGGCGCGTGCTGGAGAGCGTATGCGAGCAGCTGCTCGCCGCGAAAATCGAGCGCGGGGACCTCGTGCTCGCCCTCGGCGGCGGGGTGGTGGGCGATCTCGGCGGCTTCGCTGCTGCCATCGTGCGACGAGGGCTTTCCGTCGTGCAGGTGCCGACCACGCTGCTCGCTCAGGTCGACTCCTCGGTGGGCGGCAAGACCGGGATCAATTCCGTTCACGGCAAGAATCAGATCGGCGCCTTCTATCAACCGGTTCTGGTGATCGCCGACACCGCACTGCTCGACACCTTGCCCATACGCGAGTTCCGCGCCGGTTACGCGGAGGTGGTGAAGTATGGACTGATCAGCGACGCGGGATTTTTCGCTTGGCTCGAGGCAAACTGGCGCGATGTCTTGTCAGGCGGCCCCGCGCGCGAGCACGCAATTGCCACGAGCTGCCGCGCCAAGGCGCTCACTGTGGCGCGCGACGAGCGGGAAACCGGCACCGAGCGGCATTTGCTCAATCTCGGCCACACCTTCGGCCACGCCTTCGAGGCTGCCGCGGGGTTTTCCGATCGGCTGCTGCACGGCGAGGCCGTTGCCATCGGCACGGCGCTCGCCTTTGCGTTCTCGGCGCGTCGCGGCTTGCTGGCGCCCGCCGAGGCCGAACGGGTGGAGCGTCATCTCGCAACGGTCGGCCTGCCGACGAAGCCGTCCGATGTCGCGTTCGACTGGCCGGGGGCGGACGCGCTGATGGCCCTCATGGCGCAGGACAAAAAGGTCCGGCGCGGCAAGCTCACCTTGATTCTGGCGCGCGGAATCGGGGCAAGCTTCGTTGCGCCCGATGTCGATCCGGCCGAGGTGCGCGCCTTTCTCGCGGAACAAATCGCCGAACGATGACCCTCGAGTCCTGGTTTGCGCCGCTTGCGATTATGATTTGTTTGCTGCTGTCGGCATTTTTCGCCGCCAGCGAAACGGCGCTCACGGCGTCTTCACGTGCCGGCATGCTGCGCCTCGAGAAACATGGCAACAGTCGCGCTACTACGGTTAACCGATTGTTGTGGGCGCGCGAACGGCTGCTCGGCGCGCTTCTGCTTGGAAACAATACCGTCAATATCGCGGCCTCCTCGCTCGCGACGGGCGTGCTGCTTGTCTGGTTTGGCGATGTCGGCGTGATCTACGCGACCGTGGTGATGACCACGGTAATCGTCGTGTTCTCTGAGATCCTGCCGAAGACCGTGGCCATCAACTCGCCCGATCGCGTTTCGCTTGCGGTCGCCGAGCCGATCTCCTGGCTGGTGCGCTTGCTCGGCCCCGTGCTGATGGCGATCGAAGCCCTGGTTCGCTGGATCCTGCTCAAAGTCGGCATCCGCATCGGCGTTGACCAGCCGATCCTCTCCGCCCACGAGCAGCTGCGCGGCACCGTCGATCTCTTGCACCACGCCGGCGGCGTCGAGAAGCAGGACCGCGACATGTTTGGCGGATTGCTCGACTTGCGCGAGCTGGAAGTCTCCGATGTGATGATTCACCGCACCGAGATGATCACGCTCAACGCCGACGATCCGCCGGGCGATATCCTGCGGGCCGCGCTGGCGGCGCCGGTGACCCGCATCCCGCTGTGGCGCAACAGCCCGGAGAACATCGTCGGCATCTTGCACGCCAAGGATCTGCTGCGCGCCATCCAGGCGGCGGGCGGCGACGTGGACAAAGTGGATGTGATGGCGACCGCGCTCGCGCCCTGGTTCGTGCCCGACACCACGCCGCTCGGCGAGCAGCTCAAGGCGTTCCGGCGGCGCAAGACGCCGTTCGCGCTCGTGGTCGATGAGTACGGCGAGGTGATGGGCCTCGTGACGCTCGAGGATATTCTGGAGGAAATCGTCGGCGACATCGAGGACGAGCACGATGTCGCAGTGCCGGGCGTCACGCCGCAATTGGACGGCTCGGTCAACGTGGACGGGGGCGTGCCGATCCGCGATCTCAACCGTGCGATGGACTGGAGCCTGCCGGACCAGGAGGCGACCACGATCGCGGGGCTCGTGATCCACGAAGCGCGCTCGATCCCGGAGCCGGGCCAAAGCTTCACCTTCCATGGATTCCGTTTCCAGGTGCTCCGCCGCAGCCGCAACCGCATCACCGCGCTGCGGATCACGCCGGTGAGCCGGCGCACTGCCGTGGTGAAACACGCGTAGGGCTCGGCTACGACGGCGTCGCCTCTCCCGGAGCGGTCGCGTGGATCGCGAGCGCGTGGATGCCGCCGGCAAGTTCCGCCGAGAGTGCGGTATTAACCAGGCGGTGGCGCTCGATCCGGCTCTTCCCGGCGAAGGCCTCCGCTACGATATACACCCTGAAATGACTCTCGCCGCCGGGCCGGTGGCCGGCGTGGCCCTCGTGTCGATGGGACTCGTCGACCACCCGCAGGCTGTCCGGGCGGAAAGCCTCGGTCAACTTCCGTGTGATGAGGTCGTGGGTCCGCATCGGCCCGCCTTACCGGCGCCGCCCGGCTGGCGTCAACGGGCCGCGGCGGCGCACCCAGAGCCTGTTTCGGAATTCGATGGGAGGCTGCGTTGCGGCGCGAAGGCCGGCTGACAGGAGACAAAGCGAAGCCGATACCGGGGAGTATCGGCGAGCTTTTCGACGCATCAGGCGGCCTACGCGGCGCAACCCTTCGGGCCGGCCGCTTTTGGCCGCCCGGTTCGTCGCCGATCTCGTCCGTACTCCCCGGTACGGCCTGCGATCGGCTCCTGCCGGACCGACCAAAAGCGGCCGGCGCAGCCCCCATCCAATTCCGAAACAGGCTCTGCGGAACGAGCGAAAAGCGTTTGTCAAGCTTGCGGCCGGTGCCGTCCGGTCCGCATAATCGGCGGCCATGAAGATCAGTTCGCCCCTGTTCGACCGCATCCGGGTCAAGCCCAGCGAGGATCGGCGCGTGCGCACCGATGCTCCTTGCTGCGACTGGCCGAGCTGCGGCGAGAGCGCGACGCACCGCGCCCCCAAGGGCCGGCTGCGCGAAGGCGAATATTGGCGCTTCTGTCTCAACCACGTGCGCGAATACAACCAATCCTACAATTTCTTCGCCGGAATGAGCGAGGATGCGGTTGCCCGCTATCAAAAGGAATCGATCACCGGCCATCGTCCCACATGGAAAATGGGGGTGAACGGGAAGTCGAACGGTGGCGGCGACATAGGCGTGGAGGCCAATAGCGCGTCCGATCCGTTCGGATTGTTCCGCGAGTTGGGCATGGGGGCGTGGCGGCCGGACGGCGAGCGCGCGCCCCCGGAACGGCGCATGGTGCGCAATGCCGAGCGCAAGGCGCTGCACGCATTGGGCCTTGAAACGGATGCCAATGCGACCGACATCAAGGCCAAGTTCAAGGTCCTGGTCAAGCGCCACCACCCCGACGCCAACGGCGGCGACCGGTCGTGCGAGGACCGCCTGCGCGAGATCATCCAGGCGTACAACTACCTGAAATCCGTGGGTTATTGCTGATCGGACCAACCCAATTCTCGACCCGCGCGGTTTCTGCTAGTAAGTCCGTAGTGACATCCGATCCGCGCTGACCGCACTGGGCCTCCCTGCGGGGGCCACGGAGGACGAATGACTATCGCGACTGAAGCCGTTGCCGGGCTGCCCGACATGAAAGTGTCGGTTCGGCAAGTATTCGGCATCGACAGCGATCTGGAGGTGCCGGCTTATTCCGAGGCCGACGAGCACGTTCCCGACGTCGATCCGGATTACCTGTTCGACCGCACCACCACTCTTGCCATCCTCGCCGGCTTCGCCAAGAACCGCCGCGTGATCGTCACCGGCTACCACGGCACCGGCAAGTCGACTCATATCGAGCAGGTAGCTGCTCGCCTCAACTGGCCGTGCGTGCGCGTCAACCTCGACAGCCACATCAGCCGTGTCGATCTGATCGGCAAGGACGCGATCGTCATCCGCGACGGCATGCAGGTGACCGAGTTTCGCGACGGCATGCTGCCATGGGCGCTTCAGCACAACGTCGCACTCTGTTTTGACGAGTATGACGCCGGCCGGCCCGACGTGATGTTCGTGATCCAGCGCGTGCTGGAAGTTTCCGGCAAGCTCACGTTGCTCGACCAGAACAAGGTGATCAGGCCGCATCCGGCGTTCCGCCTGTTCGCCACCGCCAACACCGTGGGTCTCGGTGATACCACCGGCCTCTATCACGGCACCCAGCAGATCAATCAGGGTCAGATGGACCGCTGGTCGATCGTGACCACGCTGAATTATCTGCCGCACGACAACGAGGTCGACATCGTGCTGGCGAAGGCGCAGACGTACCGCACCGCGGAGGGCCGTGACACGATCAACAAGATGGTGCGGGTAGCCGACCTGACGCGCAACGCCTTCATGAACGGCGATATCTCGACCGTGATGAGCCCGCGCACCGTGATCACCTGGGCGGAGAACGCCGATATCTTCACTGACCTAGCGTTCGCGTTCCGCGTCACGTTCCTCAACAAGTGCGACGAACTCGAGCGTCCGATCGTCGCCGAGTTCTATCAGCGCTGCTTCGGCGTGGAGCTTGCCGAATCGGCCGTCAACGTCGCGCTGAGCTGAAATCAAATGTAGCCCGCATGAGCGCAGCGACATGCGGGTGAAACTCCCGGATCTCGCTTCGCTCATCCGGGCTACGCGAGCCGCCCGATGACCTCGAATTTCAAAGGCAAGAGCACGTCGCGCGAGGCACCGACCGAGCCGTTCAAACGCTCGGTCGCCGCGTGCCTCAAGGCGATCGCGCGCAAGCCGGAACTCGAGGTGGGCTACGCGGCCGAGCGTCCCGGCGTTGCCGGCGGCAAGGCACGGTTGCCCGAGCCGCCGCGCAAGCTCACCGCGGCCGAAGCGGCGATCGTGCGCGGCCACGCCGATTCGATTGCGCTTAAGCTCGCTTGCCATGATCCGAACGTGCATCGCCGCATGGTGCCCGGCGGCCAGCAGGCGCGCGCGGTGTTCGACGCGGTCGAGCAGGCGCGCGTCGAAGCGATCGGCGCGCGGCGCATGGACGGGGTCGCGCGCAACCTCTCGGCCATGCTCGAGGACCGCTTCCATCGCGGCAAATTCGACGACATTTCCGATCGTGCCGACGCGCCCATCGAAGACGCCGTCGCCATGATGGTGCGCGAGCGGCTCACCGGGCTCGCGCCGCCGCCCGCCGCCAAGCGGGTCGTCGACATGTGGCGGCCGTGGATCGAGGACCGCGCCGGGCGCGACCTCGACCGGCTCGGACGCGTGCTCGAGGATCAGCGCCGCTTCGGCGACACCATCCGCGATCTCCTCGACAGCCTCGACATGGGCGACGAGCGCACCCGCGACAGCGAGGAAGGCGAGGACGACCGCGACGAAGAAGCCAATCCGGACGAGGCGGGCGAGCAGGGCGAAGCGAAGGAATCCGACGACGCCCAGGGCATGTCGCTCGAAGAGGCGGAAATCTCAGCCGACGAGTTGCCCGAAGGCGCGACCGAAGCGGTTGACGCACCTACCGCCGACATGCCCGACGATGCCGAGATGGGCGAGGCAGAGACCGCGAACGAGCCCTGGCGTCCGCGCCGCCACGGGATGAACGAGCCGCGCGGTCCCGATTATCGCCCGTTCGTTGCGAAATTCGATGAGGTGGTAGCGGCCGAGGAATTGTGCGAGCCGGAAGAACTCGATCGCCTGCGCAGCTATCTCGACAAGCAGCTCTCGCATCTCCAGGGCGTTGTGGCGCGCCTCGCCAATCGGCTGCAACGGCGCCTGCTCGCGCAGCAGAGCCGCGCCTGGGAGTTCGATCTCGACGAGGGCTTGCTCGATCCGGCGCGGCTCTCCCGCGTCGTCGTCGATCCGCTGCATCCGCTCTCGTTCAAGCGCGAGAAGGACACCAATTTCCGCGACACCGTGGTGACTCTGCTGCTCGACAATTCGGGCTCCATGCGCGGCCGGCCGATTACGGTGGCGGCGACCTGCGCCGACATCCTCGCGCGCACGCTCGAACGCTGCGGTGTGAAGGTGGAAATCCTCGGCTTCACCACGCGCGCCTGGAAAGGGGGCCAGTCGCGTGAAGCCTGGCTCGCCGCCGGCAAGCCGCCCAATCCGGGCCGTCTCAACGACCTGCGCCACATCGTCTACAAATCGGCCGACGCGCCGTGGCGGCGCGCGCGCAAGAACCTCGGCCTGATGATGCGTGAGGGACTGCTCAAGGAGAACATCGACGGCGAGGCGGTCGATTGGGCGCACAAGCGGCTGCTGGCGCGCACCGAGACGCGCAAAATTCTGATGGTGATTTCCGACGGCGCGCCGGTCGACGATTCGACCTTGTCGGTCAATCCGGGGAATTATCTGGAACGTCACCTGCGCTGGATCATCGAGGACATCGAGAATCGCAGTCCGGTGGAACTGATCGCTATCGGCATCGGCCACGACGTGACGCGTTACTATCGTCGCGCGGTGACGATCGTCGACGCCGAGGAACTGGGTGGCGCGATGACCGAGAAGCTCGCCGAGCTATTCGACGAGCAGGCGACCGAGGATGTCCGACGCGCTCCGCGCCGCCACTTGGCGTGATTATCACGTCATTGCGAGGAGCGAAGCGACGAAGCAATCCAGAGCGACGCGCGCTGCCCTGGATTGCTTCGTTGCCGCTGCGCGGCTCCTCGCAATGACGATGTTGAGCGTCAGCTCGCGGCCGCCTGCTTCTTCTCGATCTGGCGTTTGAGTTCGCGCGCGCGCGGCCCGAGTTCGGCGTCCTTCGACTTGGCGAGGAAGGCGTCGAGGCCGCCGCGGCGGTCAACCGTCTTGAGCGCGTTCGCCGAGATGCGCAGGCGCACCGAGCGGCCGAGCGCGTCAGAAATCAGCGTGACGTTGCACAGGTTGGGCAGGAACCGCCGCTTGGTCTTGCGGTTCGAGTGGCTCACCTTGTGCCCGACAAGGGCTCCCTTGCCGGTCAACTCGCAGCGCCGCGCCATCGCCATAACTCCATGCCGGTCGGCGCCGCTGGGGCGTCAACGAACCCGTTCCGTGATCGGAAGTTCGCGGGAGCTATAGTGGGCGCGGGTCGGCGCCGTCAAGGCACGGGAACCCATCACATATTCGACGTATTCGCACCCGAAGACGCGCCGGTAATTCATAGTCCGCGTCCTCGCTGTGCAGTTCCGAAGGACCACCGACGTGCTGTCATTCCGGTCCGCCGTCAGGTGGGGGCTTTCCACGGCCGCCTTGATCCTCGCAGCCGCTGGGGCCGCCGGAAACCCGGCATACGGGCAGGGCCGTTTCGAGGCGCGTTATTCCGTCACCATCGCCGGGATCCCGGTCGGGCAGGGCGTATGGGTCGGCGACATCGCCGAGGATCAGTACTCGACCGCCGCGAGCGGCCGGGTCAGCGGCATCGCGCGCGTGCTCAGCGATGGCGAGGGCTCGGGGGCCACGCGGGGCCGCGTTCGTTCCGGTCGACTGCTGCCGTCGACCTATGCCGTCACCGTCGTGGCCGATCACCGCCCCGACGAGATTCGCATGGGATTCGCGGGCGGCGCGGTGAAGGAGCTTCAGGTCGAGCCTCCGACGCCCTACAGCGCCGATCGGGTGCCGATCACCGAGGCGCACCGCCGCGGGGTCATGGACCCGCTCAGCGCCGGGCTCATCTACGTTGGCGGCACCGGCGAGGTGGTCACGCCGGAGGTCTGCCGGCGCACGGTACCGATCTTCGATGGCCGCCAGCGCTACGACCTGACGCTCGCGTTCAAGGGCATGCAGCAAGTCAAGGCGGACAAAGGCTACGAAGGCCCGGTCGTGGTGTGCATGGTCATGTATCAGCCCCTCGCCGGGCATCGGCCGGACCGCCCCGCGGTGCGGCAGCTCGCCGAATCGCGCGACATGGACATCTGGTTTGCTCCCATTGCCGGCACGCGCTTTCTCGCGCCGTTCCGTATTTCGCTGCCCACCGTGATCGGCATGGCCGTGCTCCAGGCGGATCAATTCGTCACCTATCCGATGCGCGGCGCGCGGCCCACCGCGGCGCGAAGTCAGTAGTCGCGAGCGACAGCCTTTTTCCTCAAGAATCGCCTTGTCGCGGGCTTGACTCCTCGAACGCGGCGTGATCGAGCGCAGCGTTAACGCTTGAAACTGTGAGATTCTCGGCAAAGCCTTCCGGACCACTCCATCTTGTGGCAGTCTGGGTACCGCAAACGAGATATCGTGAGAACGAAGTCCGAAGTCGATCGAGTCAGCGATTCGGCCGCGATTCGTTCGAGACTCGTTCCCGAACTTAAGCGCCGCCCTCCGATCGTCACATCCTGGGACAGGAATCAGGTGTCAGGGTCGGCTATCGGCAACGGGTATCACGGTTCTGATATCAGGTATCAGCAGCAGCGCATCGATGCCGGAGCCCTTGAGACGCGACAGTTGCCCCCCACATCCGCCATCTACCCGTGATTAGGTCCATCAACCTGATCCCTTACCCCCTGATCCCCGATCCCTGAAATGCCCGTCTCGTTCGCTCCGTCCGTCAACCGCGATGCCCGCGCTCGCGGCGTCGGCGTCACGGCGGTCCTCGGGCCGACCAACACCGGCAAGACTCATCTCGCCATCGAGCGGATGCTGGCGCATTCCTCGGGCATCATCGGGCTGCCGCTACGCCTGCTGGCGCGCGAGGTCTACAACAAGGTGGCCGATGCGGTCGGCACCGAGGCAGTCGCTCTCGTCACCGGCGAAGAGAAGATCAAGCCCGCCAACCCTCGGTTCTGGGTCTCGACCGTCGAGGCGATGCCGCGCGATCTCGACGTGGCGTTCCTGGCAGTCGACGAAGTGCAGCTTGGCGCCGACCTTGAGCGCGGCCATGTGTTCACCGACCGCATGCTGCATCGGCGCGGGCGCGAGGAGACCCTGGTGCTCGGCGCCGGGACTATGCGGCCGATGGTCGAGCGGCTTTTGCCCGGCGCAAACATCGTCAGTCGGGCTCGGCTCTCGCAACTCACTTACGCCGGTGAGAAGAAGCTTACACGGCTGCCGCGACGCTCCGCGATCGTGGCGTTCTCGGCCGACGAGGTGTACTCGATCGCCGAATTGATCCGGCGTCAGCGCGGCGGCGCTGCGGTCGTGCTGGGCGCGTTGTCGCCGCGCACCCGAAATGCCCAGGTCGCGCTCTATCAGTCGGGTGACGTGGATTATCTGATCGCGACCGACGCGATCGGCATGGGACTCAATCTCGACGTCGATCATGTGGCGTTCGCCTCCGACCGCAAGTTCGACGGTTATCAGTTCCGCCGCCTCACACCCGCCGAGTTCGGCCAGATCGCCGGCCGTGCCGGGCGCGCCACGCGTGACGGCACCTTCGGCACCACCGGGCGGTGTGCCGTGTTCGAGCCGGAATTGGTCGAGGCGCTCGAGAGCCACGCGTTCGAAAGCGTGAAGGTCGTGCAATGGCGCAACTCGGCACTCGACTTCAGATCGCTGGGCGCCTTGCAGGCATCGCTCGCGGTCGTACCGACCGAGCAGGGGCTCACGCGCGCGCCGATCGCCGAGGACATCCAAGTGCTCGATCACGCCGCGCGCGACGACGACGTTCGCGCCGTCGCGACGAGCCGGGCCGCGATCGAGCAGTTGTGGGAGGTGTGCCAGGTTCCTGATTATCGCAAGATTGCGCCGGCCGCGCATGCCGAACTGGTCGTGACCCTCTATGGTTTTCTTCGGCGTGAGGGTAGGATTTCGGTAGACTGGTTCAGCCGCCAGGTGGCGTTGGCGGACCGCACCGACGGTGACATCGATACGCTCTCGACCCGTATCGCCCACATCAGGACCTGGACCTTTGCGGCAAACCGCCCCGATTGGCTCGCCGACCCGGAGCACTGGCAGGGGGTCACCCGCGCGGTCGAGGACAAGCTCTCCGATGCGTTGCACGAGCGTCTCATCGAGCGTTTCGTCGATCGACGCACCAGCGTGCTGATGCGGCGGCTGCGAGAGAACACGATGCTCGAAACTGAAATCAGCAAGTCCGGCGAGGTGGTGGTGGAGGGCCACCCGATCGGCCGGCTCGACGGCTTTACCTTCGCGATCGATTCGGCGGCCGCCGGACCCGATGCCAAGGCGTTGCGGGCGGCTGCCCAGAAGGCGCTCGCCGGCGAGATCGACGCGCGCGCGGGACGCGTGCAGGCGGCGCCGGACGAGCAATTCGTGCTCGCGGGCGACGGCACCATTCGGTGGATGGGCGAGCCGGTCGGCAAGCTGATCGCGAGTGACGAGGTGCTGCGCCCGCGCGTGCGCATCGTCGCGGATGAACATCTCACCGGGGCCTCGCGCGACGCTGTGCAGGCGCGACTCGACCTGTGGGTCAAAACGCATCTCGAGAAACTGCTCGGACCGTTGTTTGCGCTCGCCGCCGCCGAAGACGTGACCGGCATGGCCCGCGGCGTAGCGTTTCAACTGGTGGAAGCGCTGGGGGTGCTCGAGCGCCACCGGGTCGCCGAAGACGTGAAAGGTCTCGATCAGGCCTCGCGCGCGACGTTGCGCAAATACGGCGTGCGTTTCGGCGCCTATCACATTTATTTGCCCGCCCTGCTCAAGCCGGCGCCGCGCGCGCTCGCGACCCAGCTGTGGGCGCTCAAGAATGCCGACCCCGATCTCAAGGGCATCGACGAAGTGCCGCATCTCGCCGCGGGTGGGCGCACGTCCTTTCCGGCCGACCAGGAAGTCTCGAAGGCGCTCTACCGCGTCGTGGGTTATCGAGTGTGCGGCGAGCGCGCAGTGCGGGTGGATATCCTCGAACGTTTGGCCGATTTGATCCGTCCGGCGCTGGCGTGGAAGCCCGGCGCACCCGGAATCAAACCCGCCGGCGCGGTCGAGGGCGGCGGCTTCACCGTGACGGTGAACATGACCTCGCTGACCGGTGCGTCCGGCGAGGACTTCGGTTCGATCCTGCGTTCCCTCGGCTATCGCATGGAGCGCCGTCCCAAGCCGTCCGAACCGGAGGCACCGAAGGGCGCACCCCCGGCCGAAGCAGTCGAAGGAAGCGCCGTCGAGCTGGCGGCTGACTCCCAGAGCGTGGCCGCTGAGGTGACCGAAGGGGGCGCCCCGGAGTCAGAGGGAGAGCCCCAAGCCGCCGTTGCCGAGGCGATCGCAACAAGTGTGGCACCAGCGGCTTCCGAAACTTCGGCTGAACCGGCACCCATCGAACCTGCGCCTGCCGAATCCGCCGCTGCTTCTTCGGACGAGGCATCTCCGCCGGAAGCGGCGATGGCTGCCCCAGAACCCGCAATCGCTCCGGAACCCGCCGCTGCAACGGAAGCCACGCCGACCGTGCCGGAATCGACGGTCTCGGCCGCCCCCGCTGAAGAGGCCTTCATCGAGGTGTGGCGGCCCGGACGACCGGAAGGCACCCGGCGCGAGCGTCCGCGCGGTCCGCGGCGCCCGCCCCGAGAAGCGGCGCAAAAGCCATCGATCGAACCCGCGGCCCCGGCCGCCGCAGCTTCTGCTGGCCCCGCTTCGGGTGAGCCTGCGAAACCCGCCGAGCGGCCGCCGCGGCCACCCCGTCCGGCACGTAAGCCGAGGCCCGATCGTTCGCCGCGCCCGCCGCGCGAAGGGGGCCTGTTCGCCACAAGCGCTCCCAGAGAGCGGGGGCGCGACAAGGCGCCAGACCCGAACTCGCCTTTCGCCAAGCTCGCGGCGCTCAAGGAACAGCTCGAAGCGAACGCCAAAGAGAGACGCTAATCAGAGCATGATCCCGAAAAAGCATGCCCCGCACTTGATGCGGGGTGGGCACCGGTTTTCGGACAAGATCATGCTCCAGGCAGAGTCGTGGAAGGGGACCGGCAGCGAATCGACAAGTGGCTGTGGCACGCCCGGGTCGTGCGCACGCGCCCGGCGGCAGCAGGGCTTGCGACATCTGGCCGCGTCCGCATCAACGGCCAGCGCATCGACGGGGCCGGTCGCGCGGTGCGGCCGGGCGATGTCGTCACGGTTGCACTCGATGGCTGCGTGCGGGTTCTCAAGGTCGCCGGCTTCGTCGAGCGGCGCGGCTCGGCAGAGGTGGCGCGCGCCCTCTACGAGGAGCTCGATATGTCCGGCAAGCGGTCACCATCGCGGTTCGGATGACCCCGTGCGCAACAAAAACCCGCGCGACTGCGCGTTCTCTTGCGCGCCCTCGACCCATGGGATACTGACCCTATTTCAGGGCTTTGGGGATCCGGTGACCAATGACCTACGTCGTCAACGATAATTGCATCAAGTGCAAGTACATGGACTGCGTCGAGGTGTGCCCCGTCGATTGCTTCTACGAGGGGGAAAACATGCTGGTCATCCACCCCGACGAGTGTATCGACTGCGGCGTGTGCGAGCCCGAGTGTCCGGTCGAGGCGATCAAGCCCGACACCGAGCCGGGTCTGGAGAAATGGCTCGGCGTCAACGCCGAATATGCCAAGACTTGGCCGAACATCACCGTCAAGAAGGAACCCCCCGAGGACGCCAAGAAGTGGGAGGGGGTGCCAAACAAGTTCGAAGAGCATTTTTCCGCCAATCCGGGCGGGGGCGATTGAGCACGTTAACTAAGGGCGCCGCGAAATACCATTAAAGGGGCCATTTTGGCGCACCTAAGGCTTTGATTCTCGCCGAAAATGTGTTATATACCTGTCAAGAAAGAATAAGTCCGAGGGGGCTCCCGCCGGGGAGCTTATTTTTTCGGATTTTCGGGGATTCGTATCAGGGAGCGTGTGGCCCACGCGTGAGCTGTGGCAGGACGAACGCGTAAACGTGTGAAGAAGAGCACCGTCAAGAAAGCCTCCGGCTTGGTCCGGCGGGCTTCTGGTTCGCGGACGGCAACCAATAGGGCTGCCTCCAAGAATAAGGCAGTGCGGCGCAGCAAACCGATCAACCAGGGAGCCCACCGCGGCATGAACAGCACTAAGAATAAGAAGGCCACACCCCGTTTGGCTCCGCGTCCGGTCGAAGTTGCGGCGCCCCAGCCCGCCATGCCGCGGGCGACCCAGCGTCAGGGCTTCAAGACCAACGAATTCATCGTTTACCCCTCCCACGGCGTCGGCCAGATCGTCGCCATCGAGGAGCAGGAAGTCGCCGGCTACAAGCTCGAGCTGTTCGTCATCAACTTCGTCAAGGACAAGATGACGCTGCGCGTCCCCACCGGGAAAATCGCCTCGGTCGGCATGCGTAAGCTTGCCGAAGGCACGATGGTGCGCAAGGCGCTCGAGACCCTCAAGGGCCGCGCTCGTATCAAGCGCACCATGTGGTCGCGCCGCGCGCAGGAATACGACGCCAAGATCAACTCCGGCGACATCGTGGCGATTGCCGAGGTGGTGCGCGATCTCTATCGCTCCGAGTCGCAGCCCGAGCAGTCCTACAGCGAGCGCCAACTCTACGAGCTCGCGCTCGACCGACTCTCGCGCGAGATTTCCGCGGTCCACCGCATCACCGAGACCGAGGCGATCAAGGAGATCGAGGCGGCGCTCGCCAAGGGCCCGCGGCGCGGTCCCAAGCCCGAAGGCGGCAGCGAAGCGCAGCTCGAAGACGAGGCGGCGTAATCAGAGATCAGATGACGGATGTCAGATGATGAAGGCGGCTCCATTTGGAGCCGCTTTTTTTCTGACCTTTTCACACCGTCGTCACCCCGGGGCCCGAGCGAAGCGAGGGAACCCGGGGTCCATGAACACGGGCGGAGCCGGTTCTGCACGGTCCGGTGTTCATGGTTTCCGGGCTCGCGCCTTCGGCGCGCCCCGGAATGACGGATCTCGTATCACTCCACGATGATCTTCACCGGGTCGCCCTGTTTCGGGGGATCGGCGGCGGTGCGGCCGTTGAGAATGAGGAAGCGTTCGAGCGGCCGGTCGGGGACGGTCATGCGACGCGCCATTTCCGCGGCGCTCGCATCCATCGCCACGACTTTCAGATGGAGCGGCTTTGCGCCTTGAACTTCCTCCGGCGTCAGGCGGCGGAACGTGTTGACCGCTTCGCGGAACGCGCGGTCGACGTCGGCGCTCTTGTGTTTGGTCGCAAAGATGAAACGGTAGACCTCGTTGCCGAACCGCACGACGTAGAGGCGGAATGCCCATTGATCGCCCTTGGCGGCGGCGGTCGCCGCCCGGAACTCGTTGATCGTGAGCTCTTCGATCGACTCTTTGTCCACGTTGTCGATCCAGCCGGACATCAGATAATCGGCGAGCGACTGCTCCGGCGGCACCTTCACGACGTCGACGCGCATGGCCTGCCCGCCGCCGCTCCGCACCCCGAGCACCGCCTGCGCGGTGTTCTCGAGCGTGAAGTTCTCCGGCGCCGTGAAGGTGAAAGCCAGCCGCGGGTGCAAAAAGCGCCGGCCGCGCACGAAACCGTCGCTCGGATCCTCGCCGTAGACCATGCCGTCGAGGGTGGCGAGATAAGCGGCCTTGTCCTTCTCGCCGGCGGGGCCGCCGTTCGCCGTGTACTGCTTGGCGTTGGCCTCGGCGATCTTGATGCGTTCGGGGGTCGCGGGATGCGAAGCGAGGAAATCGAGCATGTGCGGATCGATTCCGCCGGACGCGGGGCGCATCTCGGCGTTGCGCGCCATCGAGGTGAGGAAATGCACCGCGCCGTTCGGGTCGAAGCCGGCGCGTGAGGAAATTCCGACCCCGATGCCGTCCGCCTCCAGCTCCTGGCCGCGCGAGAAGGTCGCGAGCGCAAGCTTGTTCTTGGCGAGCGCGAGCGCGCCCACCTGCGGGTCCTTGAACACGTCGGAGGCAACCTGGCTCACCAGCTCGGCCTGGCGCAGCTGCTCCTCGCGGATCGCGGCATGGCGGGCGATCACGTGCCCCATCTCGTGGGCGAGCACGGAGGCGAGTTCCGAGGTGTCGTTGGCGAGCGCGAGCAGCCCGCGCGTCACGTACAGCTGCCCGTTGGGGAGCGCGAACGCGTTGACCGACGGCGAGTTGAGAATCGTCACCTTGTAGCGCAGGTCGGGCTTCTCCGACGCCGCGACCAGCCGGTCGACCGTGTGGGTGATCAGCCCCTCGAGCCGCGCGTCGTGGTAGACGCCGCCGTAGGCGGCGAGGATGCGCTGATGCTCGCGCACGGCGGGGCCGGTTTCAGCCGTGTGCTTCGGCGGCTCGCGCAGCGGCACCCGTTCGCCGAGATCGAGGCGGGTCGCGGCTTCGCATCCGACGAGGAGGAACGCAAGCACGAGAACGGCGAGAGTCGCGAACCCACGCACTCCGTTGTCTGCTCGGCTGCGCGTCAGCGTCACGTCAGCGAGTCCCCTTATCCTTGGCGCATGATCTTTTCCGAAAACCGGTACCCACCCCGGATCGCGTACCCGGACGCGTCCGGGGCAGGCCTTTTCGGGATCATGCGCTAATTACGCTCGGCCAGTTCGATCTGCTCCGGCCGGGTGGCCTCGACCCAGGGGCCACCTCGCTGTTCGACATATCCGCGCACGCGCACACGGCGGCCCTGCAGCCGCTTCGGCTCGAGGCCGGCGCTGGTGAAGGCGGACTCGTTGCGCTTGGCGATGGTGACGGTGAAGTCTTGCGTCCATCGCCGTCCGAAATTGACGTAGATCACGGGGCCGCTTTCGCGGACCGAGAGCACCTTGCCTTCCACAATGGCGAACCGGCCGCGTTCCGCCGCCACGGCTGCCGCGTCGTCCGCCGGCCGGATCACATAGACTGGATCAGACCACAGGCCAAGGTTGGCCGCCCGCGCCGCGCGCTCGCGCGCGAGAAGCGCGTTGGCGCAGGCGCGCTCGTCCACGCGCGCGGCAACGCGCGCGTGCCCGCCCGCAATCAGCTCGGCCTCTACCCACCGCTCGCCGTTGTCGTTTGTGACATAGACCTGACCGAACAGCCGGCCGTAGCGGTCGATTTCCCTCTTGTCTGCACCAGCGCGCAGCTCAATCCGCCGGCCAGCCGTGAGCGCTTCGAATGCGGCCTTGGCGTCGACGCCGCCGGGCTCGTTTTCGGCTGCCACTTCGATCGCGGCGAGCCGCACCTCGCGGCCGTCATCGAGCACGAGTGTGCGGCCATCGACGACCGAGGCGACCGTGCCGCTTGCGACAGTCGTTAGTTTGCATTCGGCACTCGCGATGGGTTTGGCGGGCGCCGGTTTTTTGCCCGCAGTTTGGGCGTGCGCCTGCGCGGCAGCCGCCGCGCTCAACGCGACCGCGAGCGTCCCGACGAGGAACCCCTTACCCATGGCGAATGAAACGCCGCGCCCCGCACCACTCTAACCACGCAACCGCCCCAATGCGGCGAGGGTAGGGCATCCCTTCCCGGAGGCGGGAGGGTGGCGCCGCGCGCGAAGCGCGCGGCCAGGTGGGGGTCTTGCTAACGCGCAAGCCCTATCGACATCCGCCGCCTGCGCCGCGCCCCCATCTATGCTAAATCGCCTCCGCGGTCCCGTAGCTCAGCCGGATAGAGCAGCGGTTTCCTAAACCGAAGGTCACAGGTTCGAGTCCTGTCGGGACCGCCATCCTGCTTCGCGCTGTGCGCTTCGCAGGATTTACTCATTCACCATCGCCACGGCGCGGATCGGACTTGCGGTGCCGCCGCGGATCTTGAGCGGAAAGCCGATGAATTTGAAGCGGCCTTTGCCGACGACCTGATCGAGGTTGATCAGGCCCTCGACGTGGGTGAAGCCGAGGTCGCGGCAGACGTGATGGACCTCGAAATTGTTACGGCCGGGCCGGCCGGGGCTTACGGCCTCGACTCCAAACATGGCGATGTCCTGCTTACCGAGCCAAGTCGCCGATTCCTTGGTCAATCCCGGAAAATCCATAAGGAAGCTGTCAACGCTGGTCGCCCGGCGCGTGAAATTCATCTCGAGCAGCACCATGTCCTTCGGCCGGATATCGACGCCCGCCGCGTCGCGCGCGCGCTTGAGATCGTCGATCGAGATGTCTGATTTAAGGGGTTTATGAGAAAGATCGAGGCAGACGGCGTCGAGAAAAAAGTTTTCCAGCGGCTGTTGGTCGATGGTGGTGGCGCCGGGCTTCGCGTCGAAATGCGCCGGCGCATCGACGTGGGTGCCGGAGTGATCGCCGAGCGCGAGCGACATCGTCGCGGTCGAGAATTTGTAGCCGTCCGCGTCGCGGCTCTCGTCGTGCGTGCCGTAGGTCGTGATGATGATCGGCGGATGGTTCGGCAGTCGCGGCATCTTGTGATAAATCTCGCGGCTCAGATCGATCAGCTTCATTTTCTTCTCCCGCTTACGCACGCCCCCTCATTATCACGCAGGCGGCGTGCCGCATCTTGCGTTCGTCCACATCTTGCGGTACAAATCGTGAACAGGATTCGAGCCGAAGGAAGCCATGCCGCAGCGCGCCGGAAGCGCCGATTTGCCGTTGCACGGCGGGCAGGTGCCGCGCTGGCTCAGCCTCCGCATGAGCCGACTCGGCGCGGTCATGGCCGAGGCGATCGTGCACCACTACGGCCGCGACGAGTTGCTGCGCCGGCTCGCGAACCCGTTCTGGTTCCAGTCGTTCGGCGCCGTCATGGGGATGGACTGGCATTCCTCCGGCATCACCACGAGCGTGATCGGCGCGCTCAAGCGTGGGCTTGCGCCGCTCGAACAGGAACTTGGGCTTCACGTGTGCGGCGGCCGCGGCAGGCATTCGCGCCAGACGCCGCAGGAGCTGGTCGCGATCGGCGCGCGCACCGGCGTCGACGGCGAAGCGCTCGCGCGGGCGAGCCGCCTGGTTGCCAAGGTCGACAGTGCCGCGGTGCAGGACGGCTTCGATCTTTATTTGCACGGCTTCATCGTCGCCAACGACGGCAAATGGGTGGTGGTGCAGCAGGGCATGAACGGCGGCCGCAGGCAGGCGCGGCGCTATCACTGGCTCTCGGAAGGCCTGACGGGCTTCCTCGACGATCCGCACGCGGCGATCGACGGCGTCGCGCAGGGAAACATCGTCAATCTCGCCGATCGCCGCGCCGCCGCGTCGCGGCACGCGCAGCTCGATCTGCTCACCTCGCTCGGGGCGGACAAGATCGCGCGCGAGTTCGCGCGCCTCGATGATGGTGAAGAACCGCAACCCGCCGGCGACGCCGCACAGCCGCTGCTGCCGCATCTCGTCATGCCGGCCCATCATGACGTGCGCGCGAGCGACGTGATCGCGCGCCGGCTGCACGGTACGCTCGCCGCCGCGGCCGAGCGCGGACCGAAGGATTTTCCCGATCTGCTGCTCACGCCGGGCGTCGGCGCGCGCACGGTCGCGGCGCTCGCCATGGTCGCCGAAGTGGTGCACGGCGCGCCGTGCCGCTTCGCCGATCCGGCGCGTTTTTCTTTTGCCCACGGCGGCAAGGACCGTCACCCGTTCCCGGTGCCGATCAAGGTTTATGACGAGACGCTGCGGGTGCTCAAATCGGCGGTGCGCAAGGCGAAGCTCGGGCGCGAGGAGGAACTCGGCGCCCTTAAGCGTCTCGACGACCAGGCCCGCACGCTCGAGCGGCACGCGCGCGGCCCATCAGTCGAGAGCCTCATCGCGCAGGAGCGCGCTCGCTCGCCTTCGTATGGCGGCCGCTCGGTGTTTGGATGGGAATCAGAGGACAGAGTACGGACGACAGAGGACGGAAAAGAAAATTCTGTCCTCCGTCGTCCGTCCTCCGTCGTCTGATCAATCCACCTTCGGCAAGGTCGGGTCGGGGGTGAGGACGAGGGTCAAGTACCCCGTGACGTAGGCGCCAAGCACGTAGTGGAACTTGGCGAATGTCGTCATCAGGTCCTGCTCGTAGCTCGCCACCCGGTCGACGCGGCAGAGCACGAATTTCGCCGCTGCCGTGATGCTCTCGCGGTCGATGATGCACAGCACCCGCATCTCCGGATGGCGCGCAAGATAATCGAGCACGGTCGTGACCAGGGTCGGGTAGCCCGGGTGCAGCATGTCGTCGATGACGATCACGCCGTCCGGGTGCAGCACGGCGTGTGCGAGCTCGAGGTCCTGGGTCAGGCACTCCACGTTGTGCTCGCCGTCGACGTGAACGAAGCGGGCAGCACCGGCCGGCAACTTGGCGCGCAGATCGTCCGCGGTAATCGTGCGGGTGTCCGTTTTCCAGGCGGTGTAACTGTGCGCATCAAGCCCGGCATCGGCGCAATTGGCGAGAAAGTGATCATAGACGCGGGCGCTCGGCCAGGTGAACACGTCGATCCCGACCCCATGCTCGTCCGGCGCCAGCAGCATCGCCATGGCGATAAAGAATCGGCCCTCGAAGGTACCGATCTCCAGCAGATCGCCGGTAATCCCGAGCGCCGTCTGCCGCCGCATGATGTGGCCGCAGATGGCGGCGGCGAAGCGCGACGACATTCCACGGATACGCAAATAATGGCCGGCCAGAAACGCATCGAGGGCGGCGTGCCCGCTGGAAATATCGATCACGGCGCCGCCCTGAACTCGCGAAACACCATGTCGGGCGCGCTGGTGTTGTGCCGTGACGGCACCAGCCGCCCCGCCCACAGCTCGGCGGCGGCGGCGCGGGAGAAGTCCATCACCGGCGCGCGCATCCACGAGTGGCTGCCCATGGTACGCCAGCCGACGTGGGCCACGTCCGCGTTGCCCTCGGTCACGAACATGGAGCGCAACGCCGCGAACGGCCGGTCGGCAACGGGCGCGTCGAGCGCGACATCGAGCGCAATCCGCTCCTGATCGAGTTTTTGCAGGCGCAAGGTCGCGCTGCCGCCGCGCACGAAATCGAGGGTGAATGAAAGCGTCGCCGGGTCGAACGCCACCGCGCGGATGTCGACGAACGGGCGGGCCTCGGTTTCGACCGGTCCGAGCAGGAACGACGAACCGTACGCGCTCCAGCGCAGGTTCACCGGCGGGAGCGGGCGCGCGCGCCAATAGCCGTCCGCCGGATACAGCACGAGCACTTCGTCGGCGCGGCCGTCGCGCCACGTCCACAATTGCAGCAGGTGAAAGCCCGTCTCGACCCGGTTGCCGACCCGTACCGGCACCTGGTTCGGGCGCCAGAAACTCGGAAAGGTGAGGCCGACCAGCCACCACTCCTCGGTCTCGTAGATAGTCAGCCGGCGCTTCTCAAACGTGAAGACCGGATCGCCCGACATGTCGCAATTGGTGAAGTCAGGCTTCCATCGGTCGACCAGGATGGTGCCGACATAGGCCGGATGGACGGCTTCGATGGCGAAGCTGCGTGCGTGCGGCGAGATCAGCTTGAGATAAACATTGTCTTTCTCGGCGCACAGCGTCGGCTCGCTGGCGTTGACCACGTCGACCGCGAGCGCTTCCGCCGCGTGTGCCGGCACCGGTGGGTCGAGGACCGCCATCATCAGTACCGAGGCGCCGATCAAACTCGCTGCGCGCAACACTACTGCAGCATCTCGGCGACGCCGCCGGGCGCATCGGCGGGCGCGGCGTTAAAGGCCGCCTCCCAGACCGCGATCTTGCCGTCGCGCATCAGCCAGGTCTCGACGCCGTAGCCGCGCATGCGCGTGCCCGTGTCGGCATTGTCCCATTCGCCGCTCCACACGTTGGCGATCACATCGCCCATGAGCGCGCGAAACTGTTTGTCGAGGCGATAGTTCTTCTGCCGCGCGCTGCGCGCGGTGAAGAATTCGCGCAGCGCCTTGCGTCCGCGCAATTGCGGCACGGTGCCGAAACGCACGACGCAGTCGTCGGTGAAGCCCGCGACCAGCGCCTCGATGTTCCACGGCATGAACAATGACTCCACGTGCGCCACGAACGCGCGTGCCTCATCCATGGTGCGCGGGTTGTGGTCCTGCGTCTTGCGCAACGGCTGAACCGGCATGGATCCCACCTCCGGAGGGGTTGTTTGCGGGATTCTATCGGCTTGGCTTGGTTCTGGCCAAGCGGGAGGTAGCCCGGGGCGAATCCGTCCGTTTTCCTTGACTCCGCCATTCTCTCGCGTGAGACCCGCTCCGGAGGAGCCGCATGGGGGCAAGATTCGCCCGACAGGTCTTGCTTGCGCTGGCGATCGGGCTGGCGCTCGCCGGTGGGCCGGCCGCCGCACAACAGCCGCCGGCCGGCGCCGACGGACTTGCCGCCGCCAAGCTGGCGCTCGATGAGATCGAGGCCGCGGCCGGCCGGGAAAGCACGAGCAGCGTCGCGCTCGTCGAGCTGCGCGCCCGCGCGGCCGGCGTGCATGAGGACTTGCTCGCCACGGTCGCGGACCTTGCCAACCAACAAGCGGCCGCCGAGGCGCAGCTCAAGGATCTCGGATCGCGGCCCACGGACGGGCGTGCCGAGGCGCCGGCAACCGCCGCCGAACGCACGCGGCTCACCGCGCTCACCGCCACGCTCGGCGCCAGCGCGAACCTCGCGCGTCAGCTCGCGACCCGTGCCGGCCAGGTCTTCGACCGCGTGAATGAACGCCGGCGCGTGCTGTTCACCGAGAAGCTGTTCGAACGTGCGCCGAGCTTGCTCGATCCGCGCGGCTGGATCGAACTCGGGCAAAGCATCCCCGACGAACTGCGCGGGGTCGCCTCGCTCGCCGGATCCTGGTGGCGGTTCCTCCTCGATGCCGGCTACGACCGCATCGGCGCGGCGCTCGCCACGCTCCTCGGCCTCGCGCTCGCCGGAGGCGTGGTCTTGCGTTGGTGCCGGCGGCGCTTGGCAGGCGAGAAGCCGGCGGACTCCCGTTTCGGCAAGGCCATCGCCGGGCTCCTCGTCCTTGCGTTTGCAGCCGCGCCGGCACCGCTCGCGATTGCGATCGTGATCGCGACCTTGCAGGCCTATGCCCTGCTTCCGGAAACCATTCGCGCGCTCGCCGTCGGTCTCAATCTGGCGGTCGCGATTGCGACCTTCGGGAGCGGCATCGCTCGCGCCGTGTTGGCCCCGGAAACCGCCTGGCGGCGCCTTCCGGCCATGAGCGATGCCGCGGCGCGCCAACTCTACGGCCATCTTTCGTGGGCCGTGCGTGCGCTTGGGCTCGTCGTCTTCCTCAATACCGTGCACGGGCAGGTCGTGGCGCCGCCCTCGCTCACCGTCGCGACCAACGCGCTGCTGGCGCTCGCCGTCGCCGCGCTGCTCATTCATCTGTTGCGGCGATTGCGGCAGCGTCAAGCGTCGGGCGAAGGATCGTCCGCGCCGGGTTTGATGACGATCGGCTGGATCGCGGCGGCGCTCATCCTCGGAGCGCTTGTCGGCGGCTACATCGGGCTTGCGAGCTTCATCGCCGAGCGGCTCGTGATCATCGCTATCGTACTGGGCGCCGCGTATCTCACGATTGTTTTTATCGACGCGCTGTTCGCCGACATCGTGGTCGCGGACAAGCCGGTCGGCCGGGCGGTCGCCGCCAACCTCGGGCTGCGGCCGCAGACGATCGAGCTTGCCGGGACGCTCGTTTCTGCTGTGCTGCGGCTCGTCGTTTTCGTCGGGGCCGTGCTCGCCCTGGGGGCGATCGTGGTGGCGCTCGGGCCGCGCGGTCTCACCGCCTACGAAGTATTCGGCCGGCTGCAGGAAACACTGCTCGGCGCCAGCATCGTCGGCATCACCATCTCGTTCGGCGCCATCCTCGGCGCGGTGGTTTTGTTGCTGTTCGGGCTGCTTGCCACCCGCGCGGTGCAGCGGTGGCTCGAACGGCAGTTCCTGCCGCGCACGAGCCTCGATGTCAGCCTGCAGCATTCGATCTCGGCGATCATCGGCTACGTCGGCGTGATCGCGGTCGCCACGCTGGCGCTCGCCGAGGCCGGCATCGACTTGCAAAAAATCGCGCTGATCGCCGGCGCCCTCTCGGTCGGCATCGGCTTCGGGCTGCAATCGGTCGTGTCGAATTTCGTCTCCGGGTTAATTTTGCTCGCCGAGCGGCCGATCCGCGTCGGCGATTCGATCGTGGTGAAAGGCGAGGAAGGCTGGGTGCGGCGCATCCGTGTGCGCGCGACCGAGATCGAGACGTTCGAACGCGCGAGCGTGATCATCCCCAACTCCGAACTGATCACCGGCGTGGTCAAGAACTGGACGCACGCCAACACCATGGGGCGGATCACCCTCAAGCTCGGCGTCGGCTACGACAGCGATCCCGAACAGGTGCGCGACTTGATGCTCGAATGCGCCGATGAGCATCCGCAGGTCGTCGACGTGCCGCCGCCGCGCGCACTGCTGCTCAACTTTGGCGATAGCGCGCTCGAGTTCGAGCTGCGCTGCGTGGTCGCCGATTTCGACCGTTCGCTCATCGTCAAGAGCGACCTCTATTTTGCCATTCTCAAGCGCTTGCGTGCCGCCGGCATCGGCATTCCCTTCCCGCAGCGGGAGGTGCGGCTTCTCGGCGACGGCGCGACGCCGCTCGCCAAGCCGGCGGATGTCTAGGGATCGGCGGGGGGATGCTGGAGTGCGGCTTTTCGTACGACTGATCGCAGTAGGGTTGCTCGCGGCAGTGCTCGCTGGCTGCCTGCTGAGTGACCGCGATCCGCCGGCGGGCGAGCCGAGCTTCTACCGCAGTCTCGCGACACATGGGGCGGAGCTTGACCTCGCGGCGGCTCAGTCGATGATTTCGGGCTACCGGCGGAACAACGGGCTCGGCCCGGTGACGATCGATCCGTTGCTCGTGCGCCTCGCGCAAGACCAAGCGAAGGTCATGGCGGAGCGGGACAAGCTCGACCACAGCGCTGGCCGGCCCTTCCAGGAGCGCATCCGGACATCGGGCTTCGATGCCAAGGTAGCGGTGGAGAATGTGTCCGCCGGCTACCACACGCTCGCCGAAGCCTTCTCCGGCTGGCGCGACTCGCCGCCACACCGCGCCAACATGCTGGTCAACGGCGCGACCCGCATGGGCATCGCCGCGGTCTACGCGCCCGGCTCCAAATTCAAGGTGTTCTGGGCGCTGATCCTCGCGGCCCCGGACGAGAAGCGGACGTAAGAAGGCCCCGCATATCGCCCGCTGCGCGGGCTCATGCGGGCTACGAGCGCTGGACCGGCCGTCGCCGCCTTACTACGTTCCAGACGCCATGCTTCCCGATATCCGCGACTATTCTGAGCTTTACCGTCAGTTTCGCTGGCGGGTACCGGCCGCCTACAACATCGGCGTCCACGTGTGCGACCGCTGGGCGGCGGTCGATCCGCGCCGATGCGCCATCGTTCACGTGCGCCCGGACGGAACGTCCGAAGATATTTCCTTCGGCTCGCTGCGCGAGACCTCGAACCGCCTCGCGAACGCGCTCTCCGCCCACGGCATCAAGCGCGGCGATCGCGTCGCCATCATGCTGCCGCAGGCACCCGAGGTGGCGGCGAGCCACGTCGCGATCTATAAGCTCGGCGCGATCGCGCTGCCGGTCGCCGTCGTGTTCGGTCCCGATGCGCTCGTTTATCGGCTGCAGAACTCCGGCGCCGCGGCGCTGATTACGAACGCGGTCGGCGCAGCGAAGATCGCCTCGATCCGCGGCGACACGCCCGATCTCAAGCTCGTACTCTCGCTCGACGGCGCCGCCGACGGCGTGCTCGGCTTTCATGAAACGATCACGCGCGCCTCTTCCGATTTCACGCCCGTGCGGACCTCAGCCGATGACCCGGCGATGATGATCTACACGTCGGGGACCACCGGCCCGCCCAAGGGTGCGCTGCACGCCCACCGCGTGCTGCTCGGGCATCTGCCCGGTGTCGAGCTGCCGCACGATTTCTTTCCGCAGCTGGGCGATCTGTTCTGGACGCCGGCTGACTGGGCCTGGGCGGGCGGCCTCCTCGACGTGCTGCTGCCGAGCCTGCATCACGGCGTGCCGGTCGTTGCGCGCCGCTTCGACAAGTTCGATCCAGAAGAAGCCTTCGCGCTGATGGCGCGCACCGGCGTGCGCAACGCTTTCATCCCGCCGACCGCGTTGCGCATGCTGCGCAGCGCGGAAAGCCCGCGCGGGCGGCACGATCTCAAACTGCGCACGCTCGGCTCCGGCGGCGAGTCGCTCGGCGCCGAGACCTACGATTGGGGCCGCGCCGCCCTCGGGCTCGTCATCAACGAGTTCTACGGCCAGACCGAATGCAACCTCGTGCTCGCGTCTTGCGCCATGCTCGGCGTGTCGCGCCGAGGCGCCATCGGCAAGCCGGTGCCCGGCCACGAGGTCGCGGTGATCCGTCCCGACGGGACGGAGGCCGCGCCGGGCGAACTCGGCCAGATCGCGGTGCGGCGGCCCGACCCGGTGATGTTTCTCGAATATTGGCAGCGGCCCGATGCGACGCGGGAAAAATTCATCGGCGATTGGATGACGACCAGCGACCAGGGCATCGTCGATGAGGACGGTTATTTTCAGTTCGTCGGCCGCGACGATGACGTCATCACCTCGGCCGGCTACCGGATCGGTCCCGGCGAGATCGAGGATTGCCTGATCCGCCATCCGGCGGTGGCGCTCGCTGCTGCGATCGGCAAGCCCGACCCGGTGCGAACGGAAATCGTCAAGGCGTTCATCGTGCTCAAAGCCGAGCACGCGCCTTCCGACGCGCTTGCCGCCGAGATCCGCGACTTCGTACGCACGCGGCTCTCCGCGCACGAATATCCGCGCGAGATCGCCTTCATCGACGCGATGCCGATGACGACGACCGGGAAGGTGATAAGGCGGTTGTTGCGAGAGAGGGCGTGAGAAGGGGCGAATAGTGAGTAGCGAATAGCGAATAGTAGGAAAGAACCTGCTCTTTCTATTCGCTACTCGCTATTCGCTATTCGCTGCTTCGGCCCTTGCCAAATAAACACGTGCAGCCCCAGCCGCCGCTTGGTCACGACAAACAGCAGCACGGATTCGAACAGCACCGCCGCGGCGGTGGCGATGGCGGCGCCGTGGATGCCGAAGGGCGGGATCAGCACCAGGCAACCCGCGAAGTTGAACGCGAAGGCGCCGGCATAAACCAGCGCGCAGGCGCGCTGCTCGCCCAGCATGTTGAGGAGCCGCTCGACCGGGCCGATCGCGGATCGCGCCAATGGGCCGAGCGCGAGAATAAACATGACCGAGTAGCCGTCGAGGAAGCGCGGGCCGAACAGCCACAGGAACGGGCGGCCGAGCGCGAGGATGGCCACGGTCGCGACCAGCGACGGCCAGAATGTCCAGCGGATCGATTCGGACAGGAAGGCCGCGAGCCGCGCGCGATCGCCGCGCACGTGATACTCCGTGAATTTGTGCGTGGTCGCCGCGGCGACGGAGTAATGCACGAAGGCGACGAGCGCCAACGTCTTGACGGCGGCGTAGTAGATAGCGACCTCTTCCGGCGAGCGGAACTGTTGCAGCACCAGCACGTCGGTGTAGGTAAGCAGAAAATAGAATCCCTCGACCATGAAGATCGGGATCGACGTGAGAAGCCAGGCGCCGGCCTCGTATGTTTTCGGCCCCGACACGACCGCGCGGCCGAGGCGCCGCTCGAGCATCAGCATCTGGACGACGGCCGTCGCCCAGGTGGCGATCACCGCAGCGGTCATCGCCGTCACCGCGTCTGCGGCAAAGCCAATCGCGTGGCCCGCCGCCATCACCACGATGAGCAGAAGTGAGCGCACGATATAGGGCGGCAGCAGCGCTATATTGACCCAGCCGTATGAGCGCGCGATGCCTTCCTGCATTTTGGTGAGCGCGAAGAGCGGCAGCGCCGCGCAGGCGAGATAGAGCGGCACGATTTCGTATTGGCCGACCCACGGCTCGAGCGCGCGGATGCCCAGCGCCGCAAGGCCGGACATGGCGGTCGCAATCGCGAGCGTGAGCCAGCGGCTGCCGGAGAGGAATCCGCGCAGCAACGCGAACGCGCGCAGGCCCAGATATTCCGGGATGAAGCGCTGCGCCGCCGAGGCGAGGCCGAAATCGACCACCGCGCCGACCAGCAGCACCCAGGTCCAGACGTAAACGTAGATGCCGAACTGAAACTCGCCCATCCAGCGCGCCAGCAGCACCTGGCTCAAATAGACGAGCACCGCACTGGCGACGCGGATAAGGAATGCGTTGCCGGCGGTGCGCTGGGCGCGTCTGTAGTCGCTGTGGTCGGCGAGCCAGGCGCGGGCGCGCCCATAGAGGGCAGCCGGCGCCAGCCGGGCGAATGCGCCCGAGGCCTCATGCGAACCGACGACCGACATGGCTCTCCCTGCCACCGGCGTAGTGTTTGGGCTGCCCTGCCGATGGAGGCTCGGGTCTAGCGTAAAGGCCTTAACGTTCAGTTGGATGACACGCGAAAAATCGCCGGCGAGCCGAAAAACAGCAATAAAATCAATGGTTGGTTACCCGGCAAAACCGCCGGCATCGAGGAACGCCTGTTCCTCCGGCGTCGTCTCGCGGCCGATCAGGCGGTTGCGGTGCGGAAAACGGCCGAACCGGCGAATGATATCAGCATGCACCTCGGCCCACTTGAGGCCGTCCTCATCCGCCGCGGCGCGGTTCAAAGCGACGCATCGTTCCTGGTCCGCAAGGTTCTCCGAATGCTCGAACGGGAGGTAGAAAAAGGTTCGTTCGGGCGGCGCGTAGCGCTTATCGAACCCGCGCGCGATTGCCCGGTTGGCAACCTCCCGGGCAAGCGGGTCGGCCGCATAGGTGCGCGCGTCGCCGCGGAACATGTTGCGTGGAAATTGGTCGAGCACGATCACGAGGGCCAGCGCGCTTTCCGCGTCATCCTCCCAGGCTATGAGCCGGCCCGCCGCCGCGGCCGCGTAGGTATCGAGAAAGCGCTCGCGGATTTCGGCGTCGAAGGCGTCGTCCTTCTCGAACCATTTGTCCGGCCCGGCGGCGCGCCAGAACGCCAGAACTTCGGCCGGGGTGGGGAGCATGCGCTCTATCCGGTTGCTCGTCATTGCGAGCGGAGCGAAGCAATCCGGGAATAACGCATGCGGCCCCTGGATTGCTTCGTCGCCGCTGCGCGGCTTCTCGCAATGACAGTCACATCTTTACCCCGCCCGACTGAATGCGCGCGTAGAGGGCGGCATCGATCGGCACGAAGGTGCGGCTCTCCGCGTCGTTGAAATAGAGCGGATCGGTGGTGCGCGCGGGGTCGAAGCCGTCGCGTACCAAGTCGAATTTCTTCTGTTTGAACGTCGCGGTGATGTCGAGTTCCGGCAGCACGCGCAGGAACAGCGGCCGCGCGTATTCGGGAAGATGCGCGGCGAGGTGCTCGCGAAATTTCACGAAGTCGAAGCCGGGCTCGACCACCACGGCGGCCATGCCGGCGCGGCCTTCGCGGCCCGAGACGGCGACGCCGTAGACGTTCGCCTCGGTCACCCCCGGGAAGGCGGTGATCGTCTCCGACACTTCGGACGTGGCGACGTTCTCGCCCTTCCAGCGGAACGTATCGCCGACGCGGTCGATGAAATAAAAATATCCGTTCTCGTCCTGCCGCATCAGGTCGCCGGTGCGGAACCAGGCGTCGCCTTTCTCGAACACGTCGCGCAGGATTTTCTTCTCGGTCTCGGCCTCGCTGGCATAACCCTCGAACCGGCTCCCCGGCCGGCTCGGGTCTTTGAGGATTTTGCCGACCGCCTCGCCGATTTCGTTGGGCGCGCAGGCGGCGCACAGGCCGTCGGGCGTGCGCACCGGCTGCTCGGTCTCCACGTCGAACTTGATCAGCTTGGTCGGGAAGCGGTGCGCAAGGAACCAGGGAATGCGGCCGACCGCGCCCTGCTTGCTCTCGAAATTGAACATTGAGACGTTGCCCTCGGTCGCCGCGTAGAACTCGAGGATCTGCGGAATGTGGAAGCGCTGCTGGAAATGTTCCCACACGTCGGGCCGCAGGCCGTTGCCGCAGGCAAGGCGCAGCCGATGTGAAGTCTCGCGCGGATGCGGCGGCGAGTTCACCAGATACCGGCATAGCTCGCCGATGTACTGGAAGATGGTGCAGTCCCAGCGGACGACGTCGTCCCAGAATTCGCGCGCGGAGAATTTCTCCCGGATCACCGTGGCGCCGCCGTTGATCAGCATCGCGCCGGTCGCCACCACGCCGCCGACCGTGTGATACATCGGCAGACAATCGTAGAGCCGGTCGGTCGCCTTAGTGCCCATGATGCCGGCGAAGCCGTGGCTCGCGAGCATCAGCCGGTAATGATTGATGTTGGCGGCCTTGGGCATGCCGGTGGTGCCGGAGGTGTAGATGTAAAGCGCGCGGTCCTCGATGGTGAGCGCTCGGCGTTCGCCGGGCACAAGGGCCGCGCCGTCGTACGTGCCCACTTCCTGGTCGATGCGCGGCAGGTCGGCGCCGTCGGCGCCGTGCAGCCACACTTTCGCATTGACGGCGAGATGCGGCCGCGCGGTTGCGAACGCGCCCGCCAACTCGGCCGCGACGATGACGTGCTTGGGCGCGACCACGTTGATGCAGTGGGCAAGGGCGGCGCCGGCGAGGTTGGTATTGACGAGGGCCACCACGCCGCCCACGCGGGTGAAGCCCAGCCAGATCGCCATGAACTCCGGTCGGTTCGGCATCATCAGGCAAATGGCGTCGCCTTTGCCGAGCCCTTGCGCGAGCGCGAAACGCGCGTATCGGTTCGAACGTTCGGCGAGCGCGCGATAGGAGAGCTGCTCGCGGTCGGACAGCAGAGCCGGCGCATCGCCGAATTTCTCAGCGAGAGCGTCGATCACCTCGGGAAACACGCGGTTCGGATTTTTCGCGATCGGCGTGGTCATCTTGAGGGTGCGCAACGCCCCCTTGAGCGTGACCACGTCGCCCTTGAGACGCTCGATCAGACCCATGCGCTTCCCCCACGGCCGCGCCATTCGCTACGGGCGGCTCATGATTGTGCCAGCAGCATCAATAAGTTTTTGTACGCTGGCAAGAGCAGTCAGACGTCGTCAGCGCGAGCGGTTACGTCCGTAGCCCCATTTGCGCAAATAGTACTTCGTGCGCGCGCTCATGTCGGCTGGCAGGTCGTCCACCGCGCCAACTACGTCGGCAATGATTTTGGGGAGGCCGCGTCGCGGCGCCGAGGGTGCCGGGCGAGACCGTTTCGTTTGCCGAGATTTCTTCATGAGCAAATCATTAGCACACCGCGATCCAATTGGCACGTGGCGCCTAACGGTCTGCCCCGCCGAAGGGAACGAGCGGATTGTCGAGCAGCGCGGCGCGGTCGGGCCGGTCGATCGATCCGGTGCCGAGGAAGGCATCGAACAATTCGCGGATCGCGCGCGGGTCCATGTCGCAGGTGATGAATACGAGCCGCGTGCGGCGGTCGTCGTCGGGCCACGCGGGCAATGATGTCGGCGGATGGAACACGTGCTGCACGCCATGGATGACGACGGGCTCGTCGGGCGACTCGGCAATTTTGATGATGCCCTTGACGCGCAGCAGGTTCGGCCCGTGCATCCCGCGCAGCAGATCGAGGAACATGTCGAAAGTCGCGGCGGGAAGCGCACGCTCGGTGGCAAGCGTGAGCGAGCGGATGCGCTCCTCGTCGTGATGATGATGTCCGTGCGCATCGGCGGCCGCGTAGGCCTCCTCGGCGAGCCAGCGCCGCACGTCCGGCACCTTGCTGTCCGGGTCGTAGAGCCCGCAGTTGATCAGGCGCGCCGCCGTCGCTTCGCCGGCGGCGATATCGAGAATTGGGGCCGCCGGGTTGAGCCGCTTGAGACGGGCCCGAAGCGCATCGGCGGTCTCGCGCCGCTCCGGCGTGTCGAGCAGGTCGGTCTTGGCGAGCGCCAGCCGGTCGGCGGCGGCGGCCTGCTTCATCGCCTCGGGATGTTGCTCGATGGTCGCGAGGCCGTTCACCGCATCGACTACGGTGACGACGCCGTCGAGGCGATAGCGCATCACCAAATAGGGATGCACCATCACCGTGTGCAGCACCGGCGCGGGGTCGGCGAGTCCGGTGGTCTCGAGCACGACGCGGGTCAGGTTGGCCCGGCGGTTGTCGAGATCGCGCAACAGGCGTTCGAGCGCGTCGATGAGGTCGCCGCGCATGGTGCAGCACACGCAGCCGCTCGGCAGCAGCACCAAGTCGTCGCTGATTTTCTCGACCAGCAGATGATCGAGTCCGATCTCGCCGAACTCGTTGATGAGCACGGCAGTGCCGGCGAGCGCCGGGTCCTTGAGCAGGCGGTTGAGCAGGCTGGTTTTGCCTGCGCCCAGAAAACCGGTCAGCACCGTGAGCGGCAGCGGGGGGCCGGGCCGGCGCGCGTGCGAGGTGGCGATCGGCTCGTCCGGCACGATGTCGCTATTGCCCTGCCGGGGCGGATGCCGTGGCCGGTTTTTCGCCCCCCGCCGCCGCTGCCGGCTTCTTGCGATGGGCGGTCGCCGGAGCGGCCGCCGGCGTCGTTGGTTTGGCTGCGGCGAGGGCCGGCTTGGCCGGTTTTCGCTTATGCACCGGATTCGGCTCGCTCTTGGCGACCGCGGTTTCCGGGTTACCGGGCTTCTTCGGCGGCCCGACGAACACCACGATCGGCGCCATCGACGGCACCGCCGGTCCGAGCACCGGGATCGCCGGCTTGGCCCCACCGCTTCCGAACTGCGGCAGCAGCGCGTTCAAGCCGACGCTGCGGTCGGGATCGGCGGTCGGCGGCGGCTCTTCCTCTGCGGTTTCGCCCCGGTGCCGGTTCTTGCCGCAGACCTCCTCGTGCAGATCGGGCGGCGGTGCATTGACCGGCTGCAGCGAATCCACCGTGCCAAGCGACGGAGTGAGAAAGGAGAGCGCGTTGCCGCTGCCGTTGAAGCCGCGCTCGAACAGCTCCAACACCTTGTCGGTGCGCACCGCCGAATTTGGAGCGCCAAGCACAATGCCGATCAGCCGTCGGTCGCCGCGCGTCACCGTCGCGACGAGATTGAATCCGGAGGCACAGATGAATCCCGTCTTCATGCCGTCGGCGCCGGGATAGCGGTCGATCAGCGGATTGTGGTTGCGGATCAGGCGCCGTCCGAACTTGAGTGCCGAGATATGCCAATAGAGCGCGTAGTCGGGAAATTCGCGGATGAGCGCGCGGGTCAAGATCGCCAGGTCGCGCGCCGAGGTGACCTGCTCGTCGTCCGGCAGTCCGTTCGGGTTGACGAAATTCGTTTGCGTCATGCCGAGCCGCTGCGCGTCGCGGTTCATCTCGGCCGCGAAGCCGGGAACCGATCCGTCGATTCCTTCCGCCAGCACCACCGCCATGTCGTTCGCCGACTTGACGATCATCATCTTGAGCGCGTTATCGACCGTGACCTTGATGCCGACCTTGAAGCCCATCTTGGAGGGCGATTGCGCCATCGCGTTGGGCGATACGGTGAACAGCGTATCGGGCGTGACGCGGCCTTCCTTGAGCGCGTGCAAGGTCACGTAAGCGGTCATCAGCTTGGTAAGCGAAGCGGGGTGCCACGGCCGCGTCGCGTTCTCGGCGTAGAGCACCTTGCCGCTCTCGGCATCGACCAGCAGCAGCGCCTCAGGCGCGGCTAGGCACGGCTCCGCCGCCAGCGCGGCGGCGGCGACGATGGCGCCGAGCAGCCAGGTTTTTGCGCGCGAGAGGAAGGGCACTGGCATGTCCGGTTTCTAGCGCTCCGTGCCGATGGGAACCCGCGCCCATTGATCCCACGCGGCTTGGAGCGTCGGGGAGGGCGCGCTATCTAATGCGGAAACGCGGAACGCTCCGCCGGGCCAGGAGCCCGAGGAAAGCGACGAAAATTCGGCAGAAGTATACCACGGAGATGGCCATGACCGCCTGTATCGTCGGATGGGCGCACACGCCGTTCGGCAAGCTCGATGCCGAGACGGTCGAGAGCCTGGTGGTGCGGGTCGCGGCCGAGGCCCTGGCCGATGCCGGCGTCGCGGCGGCGGACGTGGACGAGATCGTGCTCGGGCACTTCAACGCCGGTTTCTCGGCGCAGGACTTCACCGCCTCGCTGGTGCTCCAGGCCGATCCCGATTTGCGCTTCAAGCGCGCGACCCGCGTCGAGAACGCCTGCGCGACCGGATCGGCGGCGGTGCACCAGGGTCTCAGGGCGATCGAGGCGAAAGCCGCGCGCATCGTGCTCGTGGTCGGGGTCGAGCAGATGACGACGACGCCGGCCGCCGAGATCGGGCGCAACCTGCTCAAGGCCTCCTACGTGCGCGAGGAGGCAAACATCGACGGCGGCTTCGCCGGCATCTTCGGCAAGATCGCCGGGCACTATTTCCAGAAATACGGCGATCAGTCCGACGCGCTCGCCCGCATCGCCGCCAAGAACCACAAGAACGGCGTCGGCAATCCTTATGCGCAGATGCGCCGGGATTTGGGCTACGCGTTCTGCCGCACTGAGAGCGAGAAGAATCCGTTCGTCGCCGGGCCACTCAAGCGCACCGATTGCTCGCTCGTGTCCGATGGTGCCGCCGCAGTGGTGCTCGCCGACCTCGATACCGCGCTTCTGCTCGACAAAGCCGTGGTGTTCCGGGCCGCCGAGCACGTGCAGGACTTCTTGCCCATGAGCCGGCGCGACATCCTCAAGTTCGAGGGCTGCACCGAAGCGTGGAAACGCGCACTCGCCACGGCCGGGGTGGCGCTCGGCGACCTCTCGTTCGTCGAGACCCACGACTGTTTCACCATCGCCGAGCTGATCGAATACGAGGCCATGGGCCTGGTGCCGGAAGGCCGCGGCGCCAGCGCGATCACAGAAGGCCTTACCGAGAAAACCGGCAAGCTGCCAATCAATCCGTCGGGCGGTCTGAAGGCCAAGGGCCATCCGATCGGCGCGACCGGCGTGTCGATGCACGCGCTTGCCGCCATGCAGCTCACCGACCGCGCCGGCGACATCCAGGTGCCGGGCGCGCGCCTCGGCGGCATTTTCAACATGGGCGGCGCCGCCGTCGCCAATTACGTGAGTATTCTGGAGCGCATCAAGTAGCCCGCATGAGCCCGCGCAGCGGGCGATATGCGGGGCCCCGGATGTCGCGGCTGACGCCGCTCATCCGGGCTACGCCGATTACTCCGCCGCCTTGGCATCTTCGCCCTCAGGCGGCTCGGCAAGCTCCACCGGATCGTCGATCGGCATCACCTCGGTCGGCGGCGCTTCCCCGGTGAGGAACTGCGCACGCGCCAGCGCGGCAAACTTGCCGTTCTGGGCGACGAGTTCGTCGAACCGGCCGCTCTCGACGATGCGGCCCTGCTCGAACACCAGGATGCGCGTGGCGTCGCGGATGGTGGCGAGCCGGTGGGCGATCACAAAGGTAGTGCGGCCTTTCATCACCTCGTCTAGCGCAAGCTGAACGAGGCGCTCGGTCGCCGCGTCGAGCGAACTGGTGGCTTCGTCGAGAATGAGAATCGGCGGATCCTTAAGCAGCGCGCGCGCGATCGACAGGCGCTGGCGCTCGCCGCCGGAAAGCGAGCGGCCGCGTTCGCCCACCACGGCGCCAAAGCCCTCGGGATGCGCCTCGATGAAGGAGAGCGCCTGCGCGCGCTCGGCGGCGATGCGCATCTGCTCGACGGTGGCGTCCGGCTTGCCGACCATGAGGTTGTCGGCGATCGATCGATTGAACAGCAGCGCCTCCTGGAACACGACGCCGATGTTGTGCCGCAGCCCGGAGACCTTGAGCGCCCGGACGTCCATGCCGTCAATCTTGACGGCGCCCGATTGCGGATCGAAGGCGCGATGAAGCAGCGCGAGCGCCGTCGTTTTTCCCGCGCCGGTCGGGCCCACGAGCGCGACGGTCTCGCCCGGCAGCACGGTGAACTTGAGATCGGCGACGGCGGACCGCTTGCCGTCATAGGAGAACGACACGTCGCTGAACTCGACGAGACCGCGCAGGCGGCCGGGATCGATCGCGTCCTCGCGGTCGCGCACCGCCGGCGTGGTATCGAGCACGCTGAAGAACTCGCGCAGCCGCGGCACGTCGAGGAGGATGCGGTTGGCAAAGCCGACCGCCTGCTCGAGCTTGGCGATCAGCATGGTGGCGAGACTCATGAACATCACGATCTCGCCGATGGTCGCGAGACCGAGCACGTGCAGCCAGATGCCCACCAGGAAGATCGCCAGCATGGTCAGCGTGGTCGAGGCGCGCGTGATCACCGTCGTGATCGCCCACCACGAGAGCACCGGCATTTGCGCGGCGAGCAGCTGGCCGGTCATGGTGCGCAAGCCCGACACCTCGGCTTCCACCCGGGTGAAGCCCTGCACCAGCGCGATGTTGCTGATCGCATCGCTGGCGCGTTCGAATAAATCCGTATAGTGGCGCTCGACCGCGCGCTGCATCACCTCGGTGCGCCGGATCACCAGCGCGGTGAATGCGGCGAAGATCACGCACAGCCCGATCAGCAGCACCGCGAGCCGCCAGTTGAGGATGAGCGAGAGCGGCAGCATCACCAACAACGAGACGAACGCCGCGAGATGCTCGCGGAAGAACGCGAGCCACAGCGCCCACAGCGCGTCGGTGCCGGTGAGCATCACCTTCATCAGCCGGCCGGAGTGCACGCCGCTGTGGTAGGAAAGCGGCAGCTGCAGGATGTGCTCGAAGTAATCGCTCAGCACCGCCTGCCGGCGCCGATGCGCCAGGCGGTCGGCATGCAGCGCGACCGTCACGCTGCAGACGATGGTGAAAAGCCCGAAGGCGGCCCAGGCGGCGAGCAGCGGGACCAGCACCGGCACGGAGGGCTCCGCCCCTTTCGCCTGGGCGCCCACCAGCGCGTCGATGATGCGGCCGAACAGCACCGGCTCGCCGAATTGCGCGGTCGCCAGCGCCACGTTGGCGCCGGCCAGAAGCCATCCGAGACGAGCCTCGGGCCCGAGCAGCCCGAGCACGCGGCCGTAGATGCGAAGGAAGTTCATGACGAGCGTTTGCTCCCGCGGGGCGGGCAATTTAGCGTAAACAAGCCGTCAGGCAACAAAACGCGATTTTGATCGCAGCGATGAAGAAATATGATGGCCGGCCTCGTTGAATTTGCCTCATTTCTTCCGTAGAAGCCTACCGCCGCATGATGCGGCGGGGCTTCGCCGGAGAGTTAACGATGGGCTTCAAGGTCGCCGTCGTCGGCGCCACGGGCAACGTGGGCCGCGAAATGCTTGACATCCTGGCCGAGCGCGCCTTCCCGGCCGACGAGGTGATTGCGATCGCCTCGCGCCGCAGCCAGGGAGTCGAATGCTCCTACGGCGAGAAGACGCTCAAGGCCAAAGCGCTCGAAAACGTCGAATTCTCCGACGTCGATATTTGCCTGATGTCGGCCGGCTCGACGGTATCGAAGGAGTGGTCGCCGCGGATTGCCGCGAAAGGCGCGGTGGTCATCGATAATTCCTCGTGCTGGCGCTACGACGCTGACGTGCCGCTGGTGGTGCCCGAGGTCAATGCCGACGCGGTGATCGGTTTCCGCAAGAAGAATATCATTGCCAACCCGAACTGCTCGACCGCCCAGCTGGTGGTGGCGCTCAAGCCGCTGCACGAGAAGGCGCGCATCAAGCGCGTCGTGGTCGCGACCTATCAGTCGGTGTCGGGCTCCGGCAAGGAAGCGATGGACGAGCTGTTCTCACAGACGCGCGCGATTTACGTGACCGATCCGATCGAGCCCAAGAAGTTTCCCAAGCGCATCGCCTTCAACGTCATTCCTCAGTGCGACGCCTTCATGGAGGATGGCTTCACCAAGGAAGAATGGAAGATGGTGGCCGAGACCAAGAAGATGCTCGATCCCAAGATCAAGCTGGTCGCCACCTGCGTGCGCGTGCCGGTGTTCATCGGCCACAGCGAAGCGGTCTCGATCGAATTTGAAGAGCCGATCACCGCCGATGAGGCGCGTGAGGTTTTGCGCAACGCGCCCGGCTGCCTGGTGATCGACAAACATGAGAACGGCGGCTACGTGACGCCTTACGAGGCGGCCGGCGAGGACGCGACCTACATCAGCCGCGTGCGCGAGGACCCGACCATCGATAACGGCCTGATGCTGTGGGTCGTGTCCGACAACCTGCGCAAGGGCGCGGCCCTCAACGCGGTGCAGATCGCCGAGTGCCTGATCAACCGCAACCTGATCCAGGCCAAGCGCAAGGCGGCGTAGCCGTCATTGCGAGGCGCGTGGCGCCGAAGCAATCCAGAGCGTCACGCGTTTCCCTGGATTGCTTCGCTCCGCTCGCAATGACGAGCAAATTGAGGGACCTCGCCGTGTCACGCATGATCCTCGCCGCGCTCGCGACTTTTGTGTCTGCCGGCGCGGCGCTCGCGCAGACCCCGGCATTGCCCGAGCTGCCGGCCGCGCTCAAACCAGGCGAGCTGAAACCCTATCTCGCGGTGCCGGCGAGGGGCGTGCAAATCTACCTGTGCAACAAGAACGACGCCGGCACTTTTGCCTGGACGTTCAAGGCACCCGAAGCCGAGCTCACCGATACCGCCGGCAAAAACATCGGCAAGCATTACGGCGGCCCGACCTGGGAAGGCAGTGACGGCGGCAAGGTGGTCGGTGTGGTCAAGGCCTCGGCGCCCGCGCCGGGCGGCAACGCCATTCCGTGGCTTATGCTCGACATCAAATCGCGCGACGGCTCAGGGCAGTTCACCCAAGCGGCGGCCATCCTGCGCGTGAACACGGTCGGCGGCACCGCGCCGGCGACGGGATGCGATGAAGGCCACGCCGGCACTGAGCAGCGCGTGCCGTACACGGCGGTGTATTATTTTTTGAAGTAAGCCGTCATTGCGAGGCGCCCGAAGGGCGCCGAAGCAATCCAGGGAAAAATTATATCTGGATTGCTTCGCTCCGCTCGCAATGACGCCTACGCCCAGATCGCCATCGGCAGCCCGTGCTCGTCGCGTTGCGGCTCGTCGGGAAATGACCGCGCGACTCCTGCGTGGATACGCCGGGCGATCGCCGCGCAGGCGAGCGCATCGAGCACGTCGTCCGGACCCGCGCCTTTGGGCGGCGGCGCCTCGACCGCGGCGGGCGGGTAGCCGGCGGCGATCAGCAAGGCCCGGCGCAACGCCAAGCCCGGCTTCACCTTCTTCGCAAACGCGAGCGGGCGCTCCCCGTTGAGGCGCCAGAACGCGAGCTCCGGGTGGGTCTCGAAGACTCGCGCTGCAAGCGCGGGGTCTGTTCGCAGCGCATGATCGACCTCGCGGATCTTTGGCCCAATCAGAAATAATTGCTTCTGCACCGAGCGGGGCGGATCGGACGTCGCGAGCGCGACGCGACACGCCTCGAGGTAGGAGGAGGCGTAAACAGCCTCGCGCGACGGGACCGGAAAAACCGACGATTGCCGTGTGCCCAGCAGCGCCCGCACTGCGCGCTCCGGCCCACGTCCGCCGGGACCGATCCGCGCCGGCAGCCCGATCGGCATGTCGACGGCGATCACCGCCGGTGCCTCGGGCGCCGTTGCGATTGCTGCGAACCGCGGCACGACGCGCAAGCGGACTTCGTTGCCGCGCACCCGCACGAATGCCGTCATCCATCCGACCGGACAACCATCCACGCCGGCGAGCCAAACGTCATCGTTCATCTTGCGTGCCAATTGGGCTTCATAATCTGCATGCGGACAAGGACTTAAACCATCCTCTGTCATTCCGGGGCGCGCTGAAGGCGCGAGCCCGGAACCCATGACCACAGGCGGAGCCATCTTGCACCGATGGGCGTTCATGGATTCCGGGCTTGGCGCTTCGCGCCAACCCGGAATGACACCGTTAGATTCTCAAATCACATTCACCTCGCGGAGCGGCTCGCTGGCGGCGATGCGTTCATACCCGAAGCGCGCGAGATCGAGGCTCGTGAAGCCGCCATGCACGATCAGTTCGGCGACGGCGCGGCCGGCCGCCGGCGACTGCTGCAGTCCGTGGCCGGAGAAGCCGTTGGCGAAGATGAAGTTGCGCACCCGCGGGTGCGGTCCGATCACCGCATTCTGATCGAGCGCGTTGAAGTCGTAGTGCCCGGCCCAGCCGCGCACCAGCTTGAGCGCTTCCATGGCCGGCACGCGATGGGCGAGCGCCGGCCACACGTTTTCCTCGAACAGTGCGTAATCCACCTCGAAATCGCCGTCCGCGCGCGGATCGGCGTCGTCCGCCGGCGACACGCCGCAAATGAACCCGCTGCCTTCCGGCCGCGCCCACACGCCGGTGGTGTCGACCAAAAGCGGCATGTCGGAAAGCTCCGCGCGGCACGCCACCACGAATACGCAACGCTTGCGCGGTTCGACCGGCAGCTTGATCCCGGCGAGCGCGGCGACGTCGCCCGCCTGCGGGCCGGCCGCGTTCACAAGCGTGCCGCAGGCGATGCGGCGGCCGTCGGCGAGTGTAGCGGCGTCGATGCTGTCGCGCCGCCGCTCGATCCCCGTGACCTCACCGTGCAGATAGACCGCGCCGCGCTCGCGCGCGCCTCGGCGCAGCAATTGCAGCAGCGAGTGCGCGTCGAACCAACCTTCGCCGCCGCGCCCGAACGCGCCCGCCGCAAGATCGGCGGTCTCGAGCCAGGGGAAGCGCGCTTTGAGTTCGGCCGCGTCCATCAGCACGATGTCCGCGTGCTCCGCCTGCTGGATGGCGTGGTTCGCCGTGAGTACGGGGCGGCCGGCCGTGTCGGCGAGGAGCAGATAGCCGCCGGCGCGGAAGCCGACGCTCGCCTCGCGCCCGAACCGCAGCTTCAGCCCGTCGAAAAACGCAATCCCGAACCGGCTCATGCGGATGTTCTCAGGCGTCGAGAATTGCTGGCGGATCGAGGCGGCGGAGAGCGTCGTCGCCGCGCGCGCGTAGGTCGGGTCGCGCTCGATCACCGCGACCGTGCCGGTAAAGCCCAAGTCGTGCAGCAGGAAATAGGCGACCGCCGAGCCGATCGCGGCGCCGCCGACAATGACGACGTCAAAACGTTCCGTGCTCACGGTTGGTCCGAATGTTCAACGAGGAGAGTCATCCCAATCGAGGGTGACATGCCCACGACAGCCCCGCTAGGCTAGTGCATGATCCCGAAAAGTGGGTACCGGTTTTCGGAAAGATCATGCACCAACAATAGAACCCTTGAGTGAGGGGCGATCCGATGACCATCCGTCCGCGCCGCAGCGTGCTCTACATGCCGGGATCGAATGCGCGCGCCATCGAGAAGGCGCGCAGCCTGCCGGCCGACGGCATCATTCTCGATCTCGAAGACGCCGTCGCGCCCGACGCCAAGGAACCAGCGCGTGCCCAGGTGCTCGCGGCGGTCAAGGCCGGCGGCTTCGGCCGGCGCGAAGTATTCGTGCGCATCAACGGCATCGGCACGCCGTGGTTCGCCGACGACATGGCGGCGTTCGCGCACGTGGCGCCCGACGCCATCCTGGTGCCGAAGGTCCAGTCCGCCGAGCAGCTCGAGGATGTGGGCACGCGTCTTCTCGACATGCACGCCGACAAGCGCATCCACATCTGGGCGATGATCGAGACGCCGCTCGCGGTGTTCAACATCTTGAGCATCGCCAAGGCGGCGCGCGATTCCGAGAGCCGCCTCGCCGGCTTCGTGCTCGGCACCAACGATCTCGCCAAGGAGACGCGCGCGCGCCTCGTGCCCGGCCGCGCTCCCATGGTGCCGTGGCTGATGGCGTGCGTCGCCGCGGCCCACGCCTACGGCATCGACGTGCTCGACGGGGTCTATAACGACATCGGCAACGTGGAAGGCTTCGTGGCGGAATGCGCGCAGGGGCGCGACATGGGGTTCGACGGCAAGACGCTGATCCACCCGAACCAGATCGAGCCCTGCAACGCGGCGTTCTCGCCGGCACCGGCCGAGGTCGAGGACGCGCGCAAAATCATCGCCACCTTCGATCTGCCGGAGAACCGCGGCAAGGGCGTGGTCAAGCTCGACGGCCGCATGGTCGAGCGCATGCACGCGGATATTGCGCGGCGGGTGGTGGCGATCGCCGATGCGATTGAGGCCGCGCAATCAGCGCGCGCGTAAGTAAAGGGCGGGCAATCAAATCACTCGGTCGTCATTCCCGGGCGCCGCGTAGCGGCGAACCGGGAATCCAGTAACCACGGCCGCTGGAATACTGGATTCCCGATAGCCTCGCTTCGCTCGGCTTCGGGAATGACGAGCAAATAGAGATCACATCCAGGGTCTTGCCGCCTTGGATTTGCTCTCGTGGTCAGCAATTTTGTCGGACTTGACCATGGTGATGCCGATGTCGTCGAGGCCGTTGAGCAGGCAGTGCTTGCGGAACGCATCGATCTCGAAATGCACCTTGCCGCCGTCCGGCCCGCGAATTTCCTGTTTCTCGAGATCGACCGTGAGCGTGGCGTTGGCGCCGCGGTTGGCGTCGTCGAACAGTTTCTCGAGATCCTCCGGCGAGACCTTGATCGGCAGAATGCCATTCTTGAAACAGTTGTTGTAGAAAATATCCGCGAACGAGGTCGAGATCACGCAGCGGATGCCGAAGTCGAGCAGCGCCCACGGCGCGTGCTCGCGCGAGGAGCCGCAGCCGAAGTTGTCGCCGGCAACAATGATCTTGGCGTTGCGATAGGCTGGTTTGTTGAGCACGAAATCCGGGTTCTCGCTGCCGTCGTCCCTGTAGCGCATCTCGGCGAACAGGCCCTTGCCGAGCCCGGTGCGCTTGATGGTCTTGAGATACTGCTTGGGGATGACCTTGTCGGTGTCGACGTTGATCATCGGCAGCGGCGCCGCGACGCCTTCGAGAACGGTGAATTTGTCCATGACCTGACCGTGCTTCCCCGGGCGAATGCGCCCGCGGGCCTGATTTATCCTGATTGTCGCTGTTGTGAAAGACCCTCAGTCGGCCGCCGCCTCGATCGCCGCGATGTCTTCGTCCGAGAGGCCGAAGTGGTGCCCGATCTCGTGCACCAGCACGTGCGTGATGATGGCGCCTAGCGTCTCCTCGTGCTCGGCCCAGTAGTCGAGGATCGGCCGGCGGTAGAGCCAGATCATGTTGGGCATCTGGCCGCTCACAGCTTCCGAGCGGAACGGCAGGCCGACGCCCTGGAACAGGCCGAGGAGATCGAACTCGCTCTCCGCCTGCATGCGCTCGAGCACCTCGTCGGTGGGAAAATCGTCCACCTGGATGACGAGATCGCGGCACAGCGCGCGGAACTCGTTCGGCAGCCGGGCGAAAGCCGCGATTGCCAGCGCCTCAAAATCGGCGAGGCTCGGGGCGGTTGCGCCCCTCAACGCTTGCGGGTCCGACGACGAGGCTGGCGCCATGGCGGGGGAGGTCAGCGGAGATACGTGAAATAGAGATAGATCGAGAGCCCGATCACGGCGACGAGGCTCAGCGCCCGCCCGATGCGCCGGCCCCACAGCTCGATCGGATCGCCCGCGCCGTCCGGGCCGATCGCGTCGGCCGCGGCGAAGTGCCGGACGGCACGGCGCGCGGCGTCCGCCAGGCTCGAGCCGGCGAGCGGCGCGCGGTCGCGCTTGAGCTTGTCGAGGGTCTCGACAGCCTCGCGCCGGCGCGCCTCCTCGCGGGCGTGGGTGGAACCCTGCTCGGTCATGCGGCAAGCATACGGGTGGCAGCGCAGGGCCGTCCACGTTGACGCGACGCCCCGGATGGGAGACCGTTAGCGAAGCCTAAGCGGGGGATTCATGATGCCGGTTTGGCGCAGCGCGTGTATCGCAATCGCACTCGTCGCGGGGATCGTCGACGCATCGGCGCAATCCACGCGGCCGCCGCGTCCGCGCATCGAAATTTATCCCGGGCGCCTCTATCACCGCGAGTGCGTCGACGGCCTGCAGGTCTCGCACAAATACGTGGGCCGCACCGTGCTTATGCCCTACATGCGGTGCTGGTGGGTGCGCGGCTGAGCCCCCGTCAAGCTTAATGCCCACCGCCGGCTGCAGCCTCTGCCGGCTTTTTCATCACCACCGCAAATACGCCGATCGCGACGAACAGCAGAGTCAGCGCGAGGAACAGGTCGGAGAACGCCATCACCAGGCCTTCGCGGTGGGTCATCGCGAACAGCTGTTTGAGCGCCATGGTGTGTGCGTCGGCGCCGTAGCTTGAAAATTTGGCCGTCAGATTGTCGAGCGCTTCCACAGCCGGCCGATACGCGGAGTTGAGCGCCTCGTGCAGTCGCGCGGTGTGCAGGTCGGTGCGGTCGTTGAGGAACGTGTTGATCGCCGCAAGCCCGACCGCGCCGCCCAGGTTGCGCATCAGGTTATAGAGCCCCGACGCATTCTTCACCTGCGCCGGCGGCAGCGTGCCGAGCGCGACGTTATTGATCGGGATGATCGCGAACATCAGCCCGATGCCGCGGAAGATTTGCGGCCACAGCAGCTCATAGAAATCCCAATCCTTGGTGAGCCAAGTCATCCACCAGGTGCCGATCGCGAATGAGGCGAAGCCGAACATGAGCATGGCGCGCGGGTCCACTTTCTCGGTCAGCCGCCCGGCGATCGGGGCGCTCAGGAACATGGCGATGCCCGAGACGAACAGGGTCTCGCCGATCATCAGGGCGTCGTAGCCGCGCACGCGTCCGAGATAGAGCGGGTAGACAAGGGTCAATCCGTAAAGACCGATGCCGAGCACGAAGGAGAACATCGAGCCGACGGCGAAATTGCGATTGCGATAGCTGCGCAGGTCGACGATGGGCAGCCGCGCGGTGAGCGCACGGGCAAAGAAGGCTACGGCGGAAATGCCCGACACCCAGGCGAAGATCAGGACGGTGTCGTCGTTGAACCAGTCGTAGGTCGGCCCGTCTTCGAGCACGTATTCGAGCGCGCCGAGGAAGCCCGCCATGGCGAGGAAACCGAACCAGTCGAATTGTTTGAACAGCGCGAAATCGGGCTTGTCGAAATCGACCAGTACGAGGGTGGCGATCGTCACCGCGATCCCGGGCACCACGTTGATGAAGAACAGCCAGTGCCATGACATCGCGTCTGTCAGATAGCCGCCGACGGTCGGCCCGATGGTGGGGGCGAGCGTCGCGACGAGGCCGATGAGCGGCGAGATCACCGGCAGCTTTGAGCGCGGAAAAATGATGTAGGCGGTCGCGAACACGGTCGGGATCATGCCGCCGCCGATGAAGCCTTGCACGGCGCGCCACACGATCATCTGGTTGATGTCGGTCGCGGTGCCGCACATGAAGCTCGCGAAGGTGAACCCGCCGGCCGAAATCGCGAACACCAGCCGCGTGCCGAGCGCGCGCGACAGATAGCCCGACAGTGGGATCATGATCACTTCGGCGATCAGATAGGCGGTCTGCACCCAGGGAATTTCGTCGGCGCTCGCGGCAAGACCGGCCTGGATTTCGGTGAGCGAGGCCGAGACGATCTGGATGTCGAGGATCGCCATGAACATCCCGAACACCATCGCGATGAACGCGATGAGCCGGTGCGGATCGATGCGATCGGCCTCGGCAGGCGCGGCTACCGTCGGCACCGGGATTAGGAGCGTGCGGACTTGGGCCATGGCGCGGCGTCCCGAGCGGCGTGTCAGCGCGCCGCGGTTTTTTGCGGCTGCGAGCTGGCGGATTTCGTGTTGATGCTGACCACGACCGACATGCCGGGGCGCAGCACCTCCTCGCCGGCGACGTCCGCCGGCACGCGCACGCGCACCGGAATGCGTTGCACGATCTTAGTGAAGTTGCCGGTGGCGTTGTCGGGCGGCAGCAGGGTGAACACCGAGCCCGACGCGGGCGCGAAGCTTTCGACCGTGCCGGTGATCTTGCGATCGGGCAGCGCGTCGACGGTGATCGATGCGGCCTGGCCCGCGCGCAGGCGCGCAAGCTGCGTCTCCTTGAAGTTGGCGTCGATGTAGACGCCGTCGAGCGGCACAAGGCTCGCGAGCCGCTGCCCCGACTGCACGTAATCGCCGGTCTGCACCGCGCGGTTGCCGATGACGCCGTCGAACGGCGCGCGGATCACTGCGAAGGAAAGATCGCGCTCGGCCTTGGCAAGCGCGGTCTTCAATTCGTCGAGGGTGCGCACCGCCTCCTGCTGCTGCAGTTTGAGCACGTCGACGTTCGCCTCGGCGGATTGCAAAGTCGCCTGTGCTGCCTCCACCGCGGCGTTCGACTGGTCGCGGTTGGCCTGCGCCTGCTCCAGCGTCTGGCGGCTGGCGAACTCGCGGTTCGCCAGCGCCTGCTGACGCGTGAGTTCGAGCTTCATGCGCGTCGCGCCGGCTTGCGCCGATTCGAGCTGCGCCTTGGCCTGATCGACCGCCGCCTGCTGGGCCGCGATCTGCTTGCCGATCCGCTCGATCGTCGCCTGTTGGGTCGCGGCCTTGTCCTGCGCGGTCTTGACCGCGAGCTGATAGTCGCCGTCGTCGATGCGCGCGATCACGTCGCCGGCGCGGACGCGCTGGTTGTCCTCGACGTCGAGGGCGGCGAGGTAGCCGGGGATTTTCGCGGCCAGGGTGGTGCTTTTGGCGCCCACGTAGGCGTCGTCGGTCGTCACCGTGAACCGCCCGACCGTCCACCAGTGGTCGCCGAAGTAGGTCGCCGCCGCAAGCGCGGCGAGGACCGCGCCGGCGATGGCAAATTTTCGGATGCGCCGCGGGCGGACGGTCGCGGCGACTGGCTGGGTCGGGGGGTCGGCCGGGATCGGGCCGCGGCTCTCGTCCGGCCGGTTTATGGGGGCCGGCGCCGCTTCGGCTTCTGGTGGGCTTGCCGGGAAGTCCATCCACTCGCCGTCATCCACAAGGGCGATTTTTGACCGGCGTTCGCGGGATTTAAGGGCTTGGGCCATTTTCGACACTCCATTGACCGAACCGTTCGGTCAATGCGGTTGACGTACGCCCGTCCTTGGCTTATGTCAACGGTGACCGAACGGTTCGGTCATTACCTCAACGGAACGTGATTGCAGGGACGGCCATGGGAGTGCAGCAACTCGAGCGCGAGCAGCCCGTTACCGCCGATCAGGCGGACAGCGCCAAGCGGCGCCAGATCATGGATGGCGCCCGCAAGGTGTTCCTGGCCCACGGTTTCGACGGCGCCAGCATGGGGGAGATCGCCCGCGCCGCCGGCGTCTCGAAAGGCACGCTCTACGTCTATTTCGACAGCAAGGAGAAGCTGTTCGAGACCATCACCCACGAAGCCTGCTTGGCGCAGGCGGAGGGGGTCTTCGCCTTCGACCACGCCGACCACGACGTCGCCGCTGTGCTCACGCGCACCGGTCGCGGCTTCATCAAGTTTCTGGCGCGGCCGGGCGGCATGTCGGCGCTGCGCACGGTGATCAGCATCGCCGGGCGCATGCCGGAGATCGGCGTGGAGTTCTACGATACCGGCCCGGCCAAGGGGATCGCGCTGCTGCAGGAGTATCTCGAAACTCAGGTCGCCGCAGGGATTCTGGCGATCGACGACTGCGAGGTCGCGGCCGCGCAATTCCTCGACGCCTGCGGCTCGAGCGTGCTCAAGCAACTGCTGTTCAACGCCCGTCCGGTGCCGAGCGACGATCGCATCGACTATCTGGTCGGCACCGCCGTGCGCGTGTTCATGAAGGCGTATAGTCGGGCGCAATAAGCCCCGCCGTCATTGCGAGGACCCCCGAAGGGGGACGAAGCAATCCAGGGCCTCACGCATTGCCCTGGATTGCTTCGCTCCGCTCGCAATGACGTGCAACTATATTACGACGATGGAACCAAAGATCTTCGGCCGGCACGACGAGCGCACGTTGGCGCAGATGGACCGCTGCATGCGCGTCGGCAGCGTCATCGGCGGCGTGCTGTGCGCGGACGGGCACCTCGGCTACGCCATGCCGGTCGGCGGCGTCATCGCCTATGAGGAGCACGTGTCGGTCAGCGGCGTCGGCTTCGATATCGCCTGCGGCAACATGGCCGCGAAGCTGGATTTGCGTCTCGCCGACATCATGGCGGACGTGCCGACGCTCGCGTCAGACATCGCCAGGAATATCAGCTTCGGGCTCGGCCGCAGCAACGCCGAGCGGGTCGAACATCCGCTGTTCGACAGCCCGCTGTGGGAGGACTGTCCGGAGATCAAGCATCTCAAAACCATGGCGCGTGATCAGCTCGGCACGGTCGGCTCGGGCAACCACTATGTGGATCTCTTAGCCGACGACAAGGGATTTGTTTGGATCGGCGTGCACTTCGGCTCGCGCGGGCTCGGCCACAAGACTGCGACCACCTTCCTCAAACTCGCCGGCGGCAAGGACGGCATCGACGTCGATCCGGCGGTGCTGCCGCAGGACAGCGAGCTGGGGCAGAAATATCTCGCCGGCATGACGCTCGCGGGCGAATACGCTCACGCCGGCCGCGAATGGGTGGTCGAGCGCGTGCGCAATCTTATCGGCGGCACGATCGTCGATGAGGTGCACAATCATCACAATTATGCTTGGCGCGAGCGCCACGGCGACCGCGAGCTGTGGGTGGTGCGCAAGGGCGCGACGCCCGCGTTCCCGGGCCAGCGCGGCTTCGTCGGCGGCTCCATGGGCGACGACGCGGTGATCCTCGCCGGCATCGAAAGCGAGGGCGCGGCCGCGAGCCTCTATTCCACCGTGCACGGCGCCGGCCGCGTGATGTCGCGCACCGAGGCGCGTGGGCGCTTCGTGCGCGATCCGGAGACCGGCAAGAAGATGCGCCAGCCCGGTCGCGTGCGCCACGACGAGATGCATCAGTGGCTGCGGGAGAAAGGCGTGACGTTGGTCGGCGGCGGCCTCGACGAGGCGCCGCAGGCCTATCGTCGCCTGCCCGACGTGCTCGCCGCCCACGCCGGCACGGTCGAGATCGAGCACACGCTCAAGCCGTTCGCGGTCGTGATGGCCGGCCCGAACGAATGGGATCCTTATAAAGACTGAAGCCCCAATCCCTCCCCCGCGAAGCGGGGGTGGCGCCGCGCCGCGGCGCCGGGTGAGCTACCCCAAGCCGACTCGGGGTGAGCGCCGCCCGCCGCCCTCCTGCGCGGATACTAAAAGAGTGACGTGTGAAGGCCAAAAAAGGGCGGACCTTTCGGCCCGCCGGCTCTTACCAAAGTTCAGATCGTTACTAACACGCTTTCCAATAGCCTTGGCCCGTGTTGCCCCAGGGGTCTCTATCCGTCCAGCACATATTGCCGCTCCTTGCCGGACCGCCGAGATCGTGCGGCGGGCCAGCCGTGTAGCCGGCGCCGTAGGCATAGCCGGGGCCAGGGCCGGGGCCGTAGGCATAGCCGGGGCCAGGGCCGGGGCCGTAGGCATAGCCGGGGCCAGGACCGGGGCCGTAGGCAGGGCCGGGGCCAGGTCCGTAGGTATAGCCAGGGCCAGGGCCGTAGGCCTGCTGCGAGGCAGCGGGGGTGGCGATCAGGGATGCCGCGCAGACCAAGGCGGTCGCGGCGGACGCAACCAAAGCTAGGTTCTTCAACGCTCCCTCCTATGTTGGTTCGCACTTGCGGTAAGCGGTGGCGCGCCATCACTTTCTGCACGTCCGTGCTCGCTCGCCACCGCTACGGATTGTCGCATAAATGCATCGCTGTGACAATCGCCCCTCCTCGCCCTGGCCATTCCGCGCCAGCTCACGGCATAGCAGCCGGTGCAATCGCACTTCGGGCAGTGTTTGCTCTTTCAGGGGAGGGATGGAGCGCTACTCCGCCGCCTGCAAACTCACGACGGATTCCTCATACTGCCCGCTGCCCATGCCGCCTTCGTGGAAGATGCCGCGTTGCGCGATCCATTCGAACGTCTCGTCGTGGGCTTCCTTGGTGTAGGGCTCGAACACCAGCCGCTCGCCCGGTCCCCAGCGCCGCGTGTCCATCAGCGCGTGGAAGCGTTCGGGGAACTCGTTCTTGTAATAATGCGTGTAGCGGTCGGGCCGCAGGTCGAGGTCGCGTTGCGCGCGGCGCAACGCGTTGAAGAATTTTTTCAGGTCCTCGGGATCCGGATCGCCGTGGATCATGGTGCCGATCATGAAGGTGGTGTCGATCACCTTGCGGAAGCCGAGCTGCTCGGCGAGATAATAGGGCCCGCTGAACAGCGACACCGCCGGCGCCTGGCCGTCGATGAGATCCTCGAGCCGCGCGAACAGCATGCCTTCCTTGTAGGACAGATTGATCTTATCGGCCGGCATGTAGGGCTCGAGCCCCTGGATGGTCGCGTAGTGGCTGCCCGACTGATAGCCGACCGAGATCGGCACGCCGGCGAGGTCTTCGGGGTTTTTGATCGGCGAATCCGCCGGCACAAACACGCCGGCCGGCGCCACCGAATAGACGTCCGAATAGAGCTTGCCGTGGCCTTTCGAAGCCGCGACGTTCACGGTCCAATGACAGGCGCAGCTCACGTTCGCCTGGCGCCCCGCCTCGAACGACTGATAGGCGCCGACCTTGTCGCCCTTGTCGTGATGTTTGCCGCCGCTCGATCGGATCAGTTCGCGGAACTCGTAGTCGAGTCCTTCGTCCTTGAAGTAGCCCTTCTCCTCGGCGATCCATTCCTGCAGCCGGAAGTGCGGTTCGATAATGAATTTGGCCATGCGTTCCTCCTTGTATTGCTTATGGCGATGGCGGGTCGGCGGTTTCGCCCGCCGAGTCCTGTTGCGTCGCCGCGGCTTTTGGCGGGTCGGGCTCCGGCGCGTCGGCAACGAACCTTGGCGCCGTGGGTTGCGGCGGCAGCTCGAACGGCATCCATAACTCTTCGCACAGCAGGCACATGCCGGTCCCCGCGGATTGCTTCCCGGCGAACATATGAAATTCGTGCGCGCGCCGCCAGGGCATTCTCCACCCTCGTCATCGCCCGCGAAAGTGGGCGATCCAGTAATCTGTGCGCTATGATGTAACTGCACTATCGTGCATCATCGCATCGCCTGTGTTTACTGGATTGCCCGCTTGCGCGGGCAATGACGAGACCGAGTTGAACGAGACAAAAAGCCGAGAGAAACCCCATGTACAAAGCATCCGCCGGCGTCATGCTGCCGACTTCGATCATCGGCTCGTTGCCGCGTCCGTCCTGGTACAACGCTGTGCTCGGCTCGAGGAGCTTTCTCGAAGCCATGATCAACGCGCGCTACCGCGAGCAATACGAGGACGCGGTCTCGTCGCATCTGCGCGCGCAGGAAACCGCCGGCCTCGACATCTGCACCGATGGCGACGCCCATTACGATGAGGAAGTGGGCGGCATGAGCTGGCAGAGCTATCCTCTCACCCACATGGCGGGTTTCAGCAAGGAACCGGTGCCGGCGGCATACAACGTCGGCGCGGCCGGCTTTCCGCGCGGGCACATCCTGCACGATTATCTGGAAGCGCGCGTGTTCCCGAAGATCGTCGGGCCGGTGGGCCGGGGTAATCTGCAATACACGGCGATGTGGAAAGTCGCCCAGCGGCTCACCGAGAAGCCGGTGAAGTTCGGCACCATTCTGCCCGAGCTGCTCGCCGCTGCCGCACCCGACGATTATTACAAAGATCCGGTCGAGCGCACCTGGGCGCTGAGCGAAGCGCTCAACGCGGAACTCCACGATCTCGCCGACGCCGGCTGCCCGGTGTTGCAGATGGAGGAGCCGCAGATTCACATGGTGCCGGTGCGCGGCAAGGCGTTCGGCAAGCTCGACACCGGCGACCTGCTGAAGGTCTTCAACAATACGGTGAAGGGGCTGCGCGCCAAGACCGAGGTGTGGTGCCACACCTGCTGGGGCAATCCTTCCCAGCAGCGCATGTTCCGCGACATCCAGAGCTATCAGCCGACCCTCAAGGTGCTTAACGAGGTCGATGCCGACGCGCTCACTTTCGAGACCTGCTCGTCCGGCACCGGCGACCTCAAGGCGATCGGCGAGATCATCACCGATAAGAAGGTCGTCATCGGCGTGATCGACCATCACACTTTGCAGGTGGAACGGCCGGATCAGGTCGCCGAGATCATCCGCGAGGCCCTCAAGTACATCCCGCCCGAGCGGCTGGTGATTTCCTCCGACTGCGGCATGGGGCGCGAGGGCATGAGCCGGCGCCACGCGGTCTACAAGATGGTCGCGATGGTGCTCGGCACCAACATCGTGCGCAAGGAGTTGGGCCTGCCGGAGGCGCCGTGCCGCGCCGCCGACGCGCGCTTTTCGCTCACGCTGACGAAGGCGTGACCTGGACTCTGCTGTCACCCCGGGGACCTCGCGAAGCGAGGGAGCCCGGGGTCCATGAACACGGACTGAGCAGACTCTGCACGGTCCGGTGTTCATGGGTTCCGGGCTCGCCGCTTCGCGGCGCCCCGGAATGACGGCCAGTGTGAGGCTTTCGCGGCATTGCCCGATAGGATAAAACAAGGGAAAGCCCGTCCCCAATCCGCGAACGATAAAAATCGGAGGATATGCCATGGATGCGCCCGCGCCCGCCACGAAGGCCGTACCGTTCGACCACGAGAAGCTCGACCGCCTGATGGGCGACGCCGGCATCGACGCGCTGCTCGTCACCTCGAAGCACAACGTCCAGTACCTGCTCGGCGGCTATCGTTTCTTCTTCTTCGACTACATGGATGCCATGGGGGTGAGCCGGTATCTCCCGGTGCTGTTCTATCAGCGCGGCAAGCCGGAGAACTCCGCCTACGTCGGCTACCGCCTGGAGATGCACGAGAAGCAGCTCGACCGGTTCTGGACGCCCGTGGTGAAAACCGACTCGTCCACCAGCGCCGACGCCATGGGCATCGCGATCGACCACATCAAGAAGCTCGGCAACGGCATCCGCACCATTGGCGTGGAAATGCCGTTCCTGCCGGCCGATGCCGAAGCGGTGCTCAAGGACGGGCTTGGCAACACCAAGATTGTCGACGCGGTGTTCCCGCTCGAGCGCTTGCGCGCGGTCAAGAGCAAAGAGGAACTCAAGCTGCTGCGCGAATCCTCCGAGCGCGTGATCGAATCAATGCTGGCGACGTTCCGTCAGGTGAAGCCCGGCATGACCAAGCGCGAGATGGTCGACACCCTCAAGCGCGAGGAGGTCAACCGCGGGCTCACCTTCGAATATTGTTTGAACACCGCGGGCTCGAGCCTCAACCGCGCGCCGTCCGACCAGAAACTACAGAAGGGCGACATCATCTCGCTCGACTCCGGCGGCAATTATCACGGCTACATCGGCGACCTCTGCCGCATGGCGATCCTGCAGGACAAGCCGGATGCCGAGCTTGAGGACCTGCTCGGCGTGGTGGAGGAAATCCAGCAGGCGGCGCGCAAGCCGATCAAGCCCGGCGTGAAGGGCGGCGAGATCGTCGAGCGTGCCGAGAAGCTGATGCACGCCTCGCCGCACAAGCCGTACATGGAGTTCCTCGCGCACGGCATGGGGCTGATCAGTCACGAGGCGCCGCGTCTGGTCAAGAACCGCGCCTACAGCAACTACGACGCTGACAAGCCGCTCGAGCCCGGCATGGTGGTGTCGATCGAGACCACGATGCTTCACCCCAGGCGCGGCTTCATCAAGCTCGAGGACACCGTCGCGGTGACCGACACCGGCTGGGAAGGCATGGGCGACGAGCCCCGCAGCTGGAACCCCGCGGGCTGAAGATATCGTAAGCGGCCGTAGGGTGGGCTAAGCGCGCCGATGGGCGCGCGTGCCCACCATTCATCATCACGAACCATCGTTGGTGGGCACGGTTGCTCGCGTGCGCTCGCGCCCTTAGCTGTGAGTCTGCAAGAGGTTATTCCCGGTCAGGCCGAGGCGGCTGATGGGTGTTCGTTTGGCCAAGCTAGCATGAGGTCTGTGCCAATTGTAACGATGGAGCCAGACCGGGAGCTCGCT
>Ga0213881_10000011_pt1 | contig 200458 bp, 152 predicted proteins | sample BarmaccoBMER_R08_FD_160104 | JGI IMG/M metagenome (GOLD analysis project Ga0213881, IMG submission 160104) | Barbacenia macrantha exposed rock microbial communities from rupestrian grasslands, the National Park of Serra do Cipo, Brazil - ER_R08 ...
ATCCTTCTATCAATGGTTGTAAGTTGAGGGGAACGTATACAGCAGTCTCAAGATGTCCCATGAACCGAGGCCGGTGACGTAATCCCAACCGGGAGTCGCCTGATACAGTCCATTGGGGCCGGCCACGACGTCATTGAACCCCGTAATGGTCTGGCCAACACCGGGTGCGGTGCCGGAGGAATACTGGTAAATCAACGGCCCAGCGAAACCAAGCTTTTGGCTATGCGCCATTTCGATCCGCGCGTACGCTCCCATAGCGAGCGGCGAAGACAAGCTGGTTCCACCCTCGCAACAGGTTTGGGCGCCGCCGGTACCAGTCTTCGGATCCGAACCCTCATAAATGATGGCGCCGCAAATGTTCGGCTCTCCGCACATGGCTGTATCGGGTAAACCTCTCTGGCCCGCTGCGGCGCTGGGAACTGCAGTGGCCTCCCAGAAGGGCGAGGTCTCGAACGCGCTGATGCCGCCGCCGCTGAACTCCGCACCCAATTCGAAATCATAGGTGTAGTTCGCATTCGTGTACAGATCGGTCGCACCGACCGCGATCACGTAGGGTGAGCTGGCCGGATAGGAGACATCCGGCGGTCCCGAACCCGGCACGCCATTAGTCGGAGCTATGGGGCAGGCCGAGCCATTGTCGTCGGAAGAAGCGAAGGTCGTCTGGCCCTGTAACGCGGCTTGGGCGAACGCCATGTCGCCCGTGATCATAAAACCGTCAAGATAGGGGAATGACTCGCACTCGCCAAGCGAAATGCTGAACAGTTTTGCCTTACCATCGGACGCGTACTTATTGATCGTCAGTGCGATATCGGAATCAGTAAGGGACGTGGCGACGTAAAAGTAATACCGGAGCACCTCATTCGCGATTCCGGTAGAGGTCTGGGAATCGAGATCCCATTCCACGGCGCCGCTCGTATCGGCCGACGGCTTGCCGGTGTAAACCACGCTGACCGGATCGAGCGGCAGTTGGTAATTGTGCCAATAAAGATACAAATCTTTTAAGACGCCCGTGGATTTCGCCGACGGCGTTCCCGAAACGACTATTTCACTTACATTTCCTGTGAAGGCAGAGTCGGGAGGGGGGCACCCGGTTGTCCCACTCATGCACCCCATGTCCCCTTCCGCAATACTGCCGATTGGTGTGTTACACGCCGGGTTTACTTTTTGCTTGAGCTTGTTAGCGTTCACGTTACCCGCGGTTGGGTAGGCGGCGTTGTACGCGATTTGGTATTGCCACGGAGTAAAAGAAGTATTGGCAAGTGGTTGGCTAGGTGGGGGACACGTGGGCGGAGTGCAAGGATCTGTCGATTTCACTAGAGGCGTGTGCAACACCTCAAAATTGTTGAGTCCGAGCACGGCGACCACGATGCCCGACAGCGCCGTCGGAACCTGTGCATCCAAAGTGTTGGCGAACACGGTCTTTCCACTTACTTGGAAACTCGAGATACCCGTATTGAAAGCCGCTTCCACCTGGCTAGCCGTTCCATCAGCCTGTATGAGAAGCCGGTTCGGTTCTACTTGCAGATTTTGAAATCCCTGGCTGGAAAGGTAATTCTCAACCAGCGTGACCTGCGCCGTACTGGGTGAAAATTGGGAAACGAACTGTTCCGGGGTGTAGGTCGTCATGAAGAGCGGATCGCCGGGGGTATTCATCCGCTTCAGGATCACAGGGATTTGCGCCCCGTTCTGAACGTTTAAGCCCACGAGAATGTGCATGGGCGTGGAGGTGTCGACGGGACCGATCAAGCTCGCGTCTTTTAGCAAAGGCGAAAGTGCCTTCGTATGAGTGGAAACCCATTGCGCTTGTGCGGTAGCCAGCGCAAGGGAAAGAACTACCACCGGGCAGAGGCGGAAAAGCCTACGGCCCGACAGGCTGCCAAAGGGAATTTGCATATACGTAGCTCCAGAAGAATATTGGGCAGCGCCCGATTGGGTTTTGGACAACTGCGAGACCCCGGCTCAGCGGCTCTCTCGGTTCGCTGAACACGTAATCGGATGGTTTGATATCAGCTATAAAATTTTGTTACTCAAGTATTTTTTTTTCGAAGAAAATAATCAAGTTGAGTAAGTGTATTTATTACAGGCAGAAATTACAGCGCGCTTCTTTCTTACGTGTGCCGCGCTTGTCAGAGAATAGGTGACATGTTGCGCTTATCCATATACCTCTTCCTCGCGTTGCTTTGCGTTGTAAACTGGGTAGCCCCCGGAGCGCCGAATCAAATGCAGCATAAACGTCTCATGCTGGTTGTCAGCAAGGGCCTTCCCGGAATCACGATTTATGATGCTGTGGCAGAGGAACCTGTCTGTCGAGCCACAATGGGCATCAGCCCGCACGAAGCCGCGTTTTCACTGGACGGCAAGCAAGCCTATGTGCCCGTGTACGGTTCGAGCGGGGTCGGCCAGCCCGGCACGGATGAGCATGTCCTGCACTTCATTCGAACCTCGGATTGTAAGGAAATCGGCACGCTCGATACCGGCGAAAATAAGCGCCCTCACGGGATTGCCGTTGGGCGCAGCGGCACAATCTATCTCACCGCCGAGATCGCGCAATCTGTCCTTTTGATATCGCCGCAAGACAGGCAGATCATCGCCACGATTCCCACCCGTTCGCCGTATTCGCACATGATCGCCCTCACCCAAGACGAGAAGACGATCTACGTCAGTAATGTGCAATCGAAGACAGTGTCGGTACTAAACGTACCGGAACGGAAACTCGCGGCCCTAATTCAGACGGGATCGGAAAACCAGAGAATGACCCTAAGTCCGGACGAGCGCTGGTTTGTAACCAATCTCGGACCGGAGCACAAGATTGCGTTCTACCGGACTTCGGATAACGCCCTCGATTTTACGATTCCGGTCGACGGAACTCCCTTCGTTTCGAAGTTCAGCGCGGATGGAAAATTTCTATATAACGCCGGACACGACAATGGGCGAATACAGGTTTGGAAAGTTGATGTCGGCCAGAGAAAGGTCGTCGCAAAGACGCGCGATAACTTAGGAACGAATGCCGGATCACTCGAAGTGAACCCGTTCAACCATCTCGTGTACGTAAGTGATCAGGACACGAACCGGATCAGCGAAATCGACCCGGAAAACTGGTCGGTGAAGAAACAACTGGCCGCCGATAAGCGCCCGGATGCGATGGCGTTCATCGAAGTTCAGCAGTAACTCTTCCCTCATAATCAACGCCGCCGCCTTTGTACATTTACCTGAACAACAGGGTCGCCCGGTAGCGGAACTTCAATAGATTGCGCTTCAGCCAAGTATGGCGCAACGACGGAAGCATCACGGTATGCTAAATCGCGTCCATCATCAATCGCGAGCAAAGCATAACGCCCAGGCGGGGCGAAATTCAGCGTAAATGTTCCATCGCTGTCACTTTGATCGCGCGGAATATATAGGCCATGACTGCCATCTCGCGGCAAGAGCAGCACCATCGCCCCTGCGAACGGTTTCCCATCCTTCATAGCGACGCCATTCACACGCGCAAGACCCTTACGAGCAACAATCGAGATCCGAACAGTAGCGCCATCGGAAATTTCGAGAATTCCATTTGAATAAGCCGCGCCTTTTACCGAAATCGAATGAATGTACAACTGAGTTGTATTCGCCAATCGAATTTCATAGCGCCCAGATCGAATGCCAACATCTGAAATTCTGAAGGAGCCGTCTTGAGCCGTGAAGCCCGCGATCGTCTGGCCGCTATTCACATGCGTGAGTGTAACGGCTAGCCCCTGAGAAAGATCGCTTCCATCCACCTGTATTTGCCCTGAAATACTCGTTTGGGACGCCTCGCCAAAATCCAACGTCGAGTTGCTGTTGAGCTCGAGAATCTTTGTCCTGGCCACGCTAATCGAGCCTTGCTCGAATTGTTGCGCGCTCAACAAATAGCGACCCGGTGCAAGGCCCATAAATTGGCGCCCGTTAGAGTCGAAGGATTGGATTGCATTCGTTGGTATTGGAACGCCGCCCGGTCCAAGAGCGAAAACCCCAAAAGACATGTTTTGATTCTGCGACGTCGCGTCACCCGGCAAATCCAGATGCAACGCTGGAACTGGACGGAGATTCATGGACACTTCAACCCGATCCCCTTCGGAGAGCGTAATAGGCGAAGCGGCAGCCGGGTCAATAGCATCCGCGTAGTACGTCAGCGGATAAGCAACATCCAACTCGGCGCGACTCTTGTTCTCTTCGAGGTCGGGCGATCCGGGGCCGGAGGATGAATTCTGCGCCGGCACATTTTGCGCATACCAAGGGCGAGCAGAGACTGCTACAAAATACGTCCCTGACGCCAGACGTGCAAAACGGAAGGCCCCCGCCGAATCGGTCATCACCTGCGTCTGCATGACGATCTGCGATCGCCCGGAGAAGACGCCTTTGTGAAACAGAAAAACCTGCGCGTTGCGAACACCTTCCCCTTCCTCATCGACCACGGAGCCTGTAATTCTCGCGCCTCGTGCAAGAGCAAAGACGACATGCTCGGAATCGAGGTTCGGACCTACCGCTATCGCCGTTGCGTATTCCTCGTTTTGCTCGAGCGCTTGAGCCGCGTTGCGCGTTTGAGCCTCGAGTGAATACTTTCCGGCGGCAAGTCCGGTAAAGGCGAATCGCCCGTCATCCGACGTCGTGCAAGCGAGCTGCCGCTCACGATTCTCAACCGGAATCAAAAGCACATGCGCGCGCTTGATAGGCTGATTCGTGCCATGCTCGACCAGAACCCCGGCAATCGTGAAGCTGTCTTGATGCGATGGCGAAGTCTGAGAACCAGCGCTCAGTGAACAGAGGCATGCAGCCAAAAAAAGAAGGAGCGCTTTCCGTATCACGGCTGATTACTCCTCCTTGCGATTAGCTCAACCGTGACATTCGCTTTTTCATTTGCGCCAACTGTAATTTGCTGCCCGGCATAATCCTTCAATACTTCCGGATTGGCGTATTCAAGCCCTTGAAGATCCGAAAGGGCATAGACGTGGTAAGTGCCGGGACGTAAACCCCCGAAGCTAAAACTGCCATTGGGCTGCGTGGGCATGGTTTGCGGTTCGCTCGCGAGGAAATCAGGAACCAGGAGTGCAAACCCTTGCAGGTTATGAGTCTCGGAGCGAACCGTGCCGGTGATATTCGCGCAGTCGTTTCTGAGAGAAACAGCGATCGGCTCCGGCCGCGCGCCCGGCGCAACCGACAGATCGCTTCGCGTCAGGTCAACGTTTCCCATACTGATGGAGTCCACACACTCCGTGCCGAATGCCTGCGCTGAAACTCTGTAGCGCCCGGGCAGAACTCCGCGAAACACCTGCGACCCAGGAGCATCCTCCGGTTGGGGAGCTGCATAGAAGCGTCGAGCGCTGTTGTCGGATGGAATCAACTGAACCTGTATACCCGGCCCCTGCGCCGGACCATTTACTGAACCACTCACGTAATTCTGAAGTTGGGGAGCCGCTTGGTTGACAGCAGAAGAATGGTTCACGTTCACCGGAATATCAGCAGCCCGCTGCAACAAGACCTGAAGGTCCGAGAGATCGGATCCACTCACTGTGACATCTTGCCGGGCGTAGTACATGCCTCCTTGATTGTCATTTGAGTTAAAAATGAGAGTCCAAGACCCAGGAGGGACTCCTCTGAGAAAAAAGTGGCCGGTTCGCTGATCGAATTGCCACGAGGATATCCCAGTTTGTTGACCGTCCGTTTCTTCAAACGAGAGGCCAACGCCGTTCTGAGCCCCGGCGATCACCCCGCTAATCGTGAATGCTGGTGCTTCGTGAAGCGTCACATCGGCTTCGATTTGATCTCCAGGTCGCAGTTCAATGGGTTGTGCGGTAGAGCGATCTAAACCAGCCGGATAATACTGCGACGGGTAAACAGAAGGCGGATTAGCCCACGATGCCGCCAGCACGGGACGCATCGCAGTGTGGAGGAAGTAACGTCCTGGTACTAGACCGTCGAAGTGATACGCGCCGTCGTCGTCGGTCGCAATTCCCATCGGACTTTGAACTTGCTTTCGACCCTCAACAATTTCTTCGGACAACAGTTGTATTGATACCTGCGCGATGGGTTCGCCCTCGGAATCAACCACGTGTCCGCCGATCCGAGCTTCTGGGACTAGCTGAACGCGCAGTTCATTTGTGCCCGGACCGACGGTAAACGAATTCGCTTGAGAGGACATGAAAGCAGGATGTAGAACTTGTTGATCGAAGAATCCTGGTTTCTCGGCCGTTACAAACACTTGCCCCTCAGGAATGTCAGTCATCTGAAAGCGCCCGTCCGTACCCGTAAAGCAGGAGAACTGACCCGTTCCGTTTATGTGAACCAGAGCGCGGCGAATGGCCTCACCTGTCGCCGAATTCACAACAACTCCGGTTACCGTGTACTTCTTTGCGTTTTGATATGTAGACCCCGGAGAGATTTGTCTTTCGAGCACCTGAGCGCCGCAGAGCAAGCCGCCACAAATAGCAGCCAGCGAGACCGAGAAGATCGACCGGCGCAGACTCATTGTGCTCGTACCATCTTAGAAACCGTGGCATTCGCTCCGGTTCCAAAAATCTTGATGGACGGGCTGGTGATCAGCCCGCATGATGCTATAAGGCTAGTGTGTCTATGCAGCTAGCGAAGCGAATGGAACGACTCGGCGGCGAAGGAGCTTTTGAAGTTCTGGTGCGAGCGCGCGCGCTGAAAGCCCGGGGCCGGGACATCATTCATCTCGAAATTGGCGAGCCCGATTTCCCCACGCCCTCCAACATTATTGAAGCCGCAAAAAAGGCGCTCGATGAAGAATGGACTCACTACGGACCGACGCAAGGGTTTCCGGAATTACGCCAGGCGATCGCCCGTTATATTTCTAAGACCCGCAATATCAATGTCGGCGGTCAGCACGTGTGCGTTGTACCCGGAGGCAAGCCCATCATTTTCTTCCCCATGATGGCGCTGTTAGAACCGGACGACGAAGTCATCTACCCCAATCCGGGGTTTCCGATTTACGAATCGATGATCAATTTTCTCGGGGCAACCCCGGTGCCCATTCCTCTGGTTGAAAATCGCGGCTTTACGTTCGATCTCGACCGCTTGCGCGACAGCATCACCGATCGCACGAAAATGCTAGTGCTCAACTCGCCTCAAAATCCGACTGGCGGACTAATTCCTGAGGAGGACATTCGCGCCATTGCGGATCTCGTCGAAGGCCGGGATCTGATCATTTTGTCGGATGAAATTTACACGCGAATCTACTATACGAAGGATGCGCCATTCTCCATCGCAAGCCTTCCCGGAATGCTCGAGAAAACGATTATTCTGGACGGTTTCTCGAAGACATACGCCATGACAGGCTGGCGCATCGGCTACGGCGTGATGCCCGAGTGGCTTGTTGAAGCGGTGAATAAGCTAATGGCGAATTCAAATTCCTGCACGGCCAGCTTTACCCAGCGTGCGGCGATCGAGGCGCTCGAAGGCCCTCAGGATTCGGTCAAGTCGATGGTCAAGGAATTCAAGCGACGGCGAGATGCCTTCTGCGCGGCTTTGAATGAGATACCGGGCTTTCGCTGCGCTCTTCCGGGTGGCGCCTTTTATGCGTTTGTCAACGTGCAGGACACAGGCATGCCGTCCAAAGTACTCGCAGATTATTTGCTTGAGAAAGCGGGAGTATCTTGCCTCGACGGCGCTGCGTTTGGCGCTTACGGTAACGGCTATATCCGGTTCAGTTACGCCAACTCGCTCGAAAATTTGATGGAAGCAGCCAAGCGGATCAAATCAGTTTCAAAACGTTGGACGCAAGTCCATGCAGTAATATCTTGAAAGCCTCGACAATGTCTTAGCGAGGCAAAAGAATCTTCAGTCTTGGAGAGAAGCATGAATTACGGGCTCAACATTCGCCAGGATGGCGCGCTCGATTTCGTATCGCTCGGCGCGCTGGTCCATCGCCTTGATCCGGGAATCATTCCATTCCGTAAAGCAACCCGCTGCGATATTCACGTAAGCGGCGGTGAATTCAATGTGGCGGCGAATCTATCCGACTGCTTCCGGATGAAAACGGCGATTGCCTCAGCGATGGTCGATTATCCAATAGGTGATCTCGTCGCCGAACGCGTACGGGCGATGGGCGTGAAGCCGTTTTACAAACATTTCAAGCACGACGGAGTGTCCGGGCCGAATATTGCGACCGTCTATAGCGACCGAGGTCAAGGCGTGCGGCCGCCCGTCGTCTTTTACAACCGCTCGAATGAGGCCGGTGCGCTGCTCAAGCCGGGCGACTTCGACTGGAATTCAATCTTTAGCGGCGGCGTGCGCTGGTTTCATAGCGGAGGAATCTTCGCCGCCCTCTCGAACACGACCGGAGACCTGGCCATCGAAGGAATGGAAGCCGCGAAAGCGGCAGGTGCCGTAGTCTCCTTTGACCTCAACTATCGCGAAAAGCTATGGAGCGCTGTCGGCGGGCACCAGCGAGCGCTAGACGTTCTGGATCACATCGTGAAGAATGTGAGCGTTCTTGTCGGTAATGAAGAGGATCTGCAGAAGGGTTTGGGGATTCCCGGCCCCGAAGTCGCGGCCAAATCCAAGCTGGATCCCAGCGCGTTTTTTGGGATGATCGATCGCGTCGTTCAGAAGCATCCGCAAATCAAAATCCTCGCGACTACGCTGCGTGAAGTTCACTCGACGAACCGGCACAGTTGGAGCGCCGTTGCGTGGATCGACGGCAAAACTCATGTCGCGCCAACCGCCGAACTCGATGTGTACGATCGCGTGGGCGGCGGAGATGGATTCGCAGCCGGATTCTTCTATGGCTTGCTAACCGGCCGGCCCGCCGAAGAAGCTGTCAAGCTCGGCTGGGCGCACGGCGCCCTCCTCACGACCTTCCCCGGCGACACAACCATGGCAACGCTCGATCAAGTCGAGAGTTTCGCAAAGGGCGGCTCGGCGAGAATACAGCGCTAGGCAGGCTGCTGAAAAATGACAAGTCCTCGCTTAGATTCTCTCCAGGGACCGCGATTTTCTCCCCACGGAAGAGTTCGTCGCCCATCAATTACCCATTTGAAGAGGATTCAAAAAAGCGAATCGTTGGAGAATTAACCGCGGCCCAAGTGACAAGAGGTACCTCTAACAAAAGTTGAGAAATCTCGACAGAAGGGTGACAGGGTTGGGCGGTTAGTGAGGTGATGAATGTCAGGCAAGCTCCTTAAGCGTGGAGTATCTATGCTTATGTTGTCTGCCCTTGCGTTTGCTTCGAGCGAGGACAAAATGTCGCTCGACGAACTTGTGCAACGTCACGTCCAGGCCCTCGGGGGCCAAGACAAGATTGATGCGGTGCAGTCAACAATCACGCACGCTGTGTATCGGGAAGGAACCTTTGCGATTCCGGACGCCTTCGTAGCCAAAATGCGTCCCTGCTACAAAACGATTTGCGACCCGAGGGCGAAGCTGGGTGACGTGTGTGAGGGATACGACGGCAGCGCATGGGAATGGTATGCCGATCCGGGAGTTGTGCTCCGCGTCGTCGGAGCTGCCGCCGCGGCCACACGGCACGGAACCGAATTCATCGACTCGTTGGTGGATTACAAATCTCGAGGAACGAAGGTTGAACTGGTGGGCATCGATAGATTCAGCGACACGCGCGTATACAAGCTGCGTGTCATTCTTGCCGACGGGTTCGAGAAGGACGTATTTGTCGACCAACAATCATTTCTAATTGTCGGCGACCGGCGCTCGGCTCCGATCCATGCCTTCGGCGAGCCCGTGCGGTCAGAAAATCGGATTGGTGACTACCGGCCTGTAAAGGGTGTTCTCTTCCCTTTCTCATTTGTGGAAGTCGAGATCGGTACGGGAAAAGAGTTGAACCGACTCACGATTCAGTCCATTACGATAAATCCAAAGTTGGACGCGGCCTTCTTTGGACCTCCACAGTATTCCCGTACTCCGTTGCAGCAATTCCTCGAACAGCTATTCATGGAACGCACAGACCCGATCTCTGTTCTCAGCACATATCGAGAGTTTCGAGCGGCGAATCCCGAGTTGGATACCCGCGAAGGGGTTGAATTTATTGGCTACCAAATGGCGAAGATGGGTGACCAAAAAGGAGCAATAGCGCTGCTGAGGGCAAATGGTGAGGACTACCCCCACTCGGCGAGTGCGCAGTACGGCTTAGGTCGAGCCTATAAGGCGGCCGGTGATCTGGAAGATGCCCGGACAGCATTCCGACAGGCACTGCAGATTGATCCCAGTTTCAAAAAAGCTAGTGACGGCCTAAATGCGTTGCGGTAATTAGATCACGCACCTGGCGGGGAAGAGCATTTCCAGTTTGATTTCGGTCTCAACAGAAGTAGAGGCGCCGGTTATTTGTTTGGAAACGAGATTTGATGCTGACTTTTTCTGCAACCTGCTAGGACAGAACCTGTTCTGATTCGGTTCTTCGCCTCCGCAGCGGCATACGCAGCCGGAGCACCCGCGCGCGCGCTCGTTCCTCTTCGAGATTGCGGCTTCTTGCCCGCAGCAAATCGTCGAGCGAGATCATGCCGATTAATCGTCTTGTTTCGTCCCGCTCGACGACCGGCATGCGCGTGAAACCAGATTCAACCATTCGATAGACCACAACCCGCAAAGGTTCATCCGGATAGGCAACAACCGGTTTTCGAGAGGCAACGTCGCAAAGGCGCTCAATGGACGCAGTCAGCTTCGTTTCGTCGAACAGCCTCAACAGATGGTTTCGGCTGACTACGCCCAACACACGCCTGTCCCCGTCAACCACCGGGAAAATGTGTTGACCGTGCGGCTTCTGCTGCGGATGAATTAAAGCTCGCGCTTCTTCAAGAGTTCCGTCTTCGGGAAGCGCAACTACATTGGTTCGCATGACTTCGCGGACGAAGAGAATCTCGAGCGGATCAATCGCATACTCGCGGCTTAAGTGATAGCCGCGGCGCGAGATTTTTTCGGTAAGTATCGAGCGTTTTAACGTCAGCACAGTAAACGCGTGCCCTAGGAAGCAAGCCACAACCAGCGGCAATAGCATGTTGAAGTCGTGCGTTAGCTCGAGCGCAAACACGATTCCGGTGAACGGCGATCTCATAGTGCCTCCGAGAATCGCACCCATGCTGACGAGCGGCCAAAAGCCGTGCCCGAAGTGAGGCAAGAACCACCCCTCAAGCCCACCCAATGCAGCGCCCATCATCAACAGCGGAGCCAAAACGCCGCCCGAAGTACCGGATCCAAGTGAGATGATCCAAATGGCTGATTTAACCAGCAGGACTCCGAGAAGAAACTTGAATACCGTATCTCCCTTCAGCAAAAGCCCGATCGTGTCGTAGCCAACTCCTAATGCCTGCGGAAAAATCAGCCCGCCGATCCCGACGAATAGGCCGCCGATCGCAGGCCACCACATCCAATGAATAGGTAATTTTTGAAAGAAATCCTCCGCCGCGTAGACGCCCACCGTCAGTAATGCCGAAAGCGCTCCCGCAAGGACCCCCGTGATAGCGCAGCCGATCAACCCTTCGGCGCCGATAAACGCTGGATGAGCTGGAACCGGGAACAATGGGCCCATTCCGAGGATGTAGCGCCTCGCGGCTCCTGCTGTCGCACTCGCGAGCGCAACAGGAATGGCGCTGCGCGGCTTCCATTCGAACAAGAGCAGCTCGACAGCGAGCAGCACGGCAGAAAGCGGCGCAGCAAATGTGGCCGACATACCTGCGGCTGCACCCGCAACCAGCAACGTCTTGCGTTCCACGCTGGTCAGATGGAAGAACTGCGCGATCATTGACCCGAACGCGCCGCCCGTCATAATAATGGGCCCTTCCGCGCCAAACGGGCCGCCCGAGCCGATAGAAATCGCTGCCGAAAGCGGCTTCAAAACGGCTAAGCGCGGATGAACGCGGCTGCCGTTCATCAAGATCGATTCGATCGCCTCGGGAATACCATGCCCTCGAATGCGCTCGGATCCATAGCGCGCCATCAATCCGACAATCAGAGATCCGATAACGGGAATTGCTATTGCAAAAACGCCAAGATGATTGCCCGCCGGAGAAGAGAGCGCAGTATTGAAACGCTGGTAATAGAACAGATTTGTAAACAAGCCGATGAGCTTGAGTAAAAACCAGGCAACGAAAGAACTGATCACGCCGATCGCGATTGCTAGCAGAGAAATCGGTATGACTCGCGTCGTCGTCGTGAAGTCGCCCAGTTCTTCTGCTGCTTTTTTCTGCTTGTGATGTAGGGTCTCGCGGTTCGTAGCTGTGGCGCTCATGAGGATCTCCTGGGATGATCGGTCGCATTATGCGCAACGGCATGAAGCGCTTCGGAAAGCGCTGGACCGGAATTCTGCAGCTCTTGCCAGTGCAAGACAGAAAGGCTGCGCAACAACTGTTCACCGTGAGATGTGAGCTCGATGAGAACCTCGCGGCGATCCTCTTCGTTGTGACGGCGAATGAGAGCTCCCCGCTCGACAAGGCGGTTAATCAGCTCCACCGTGCTGTGATGGCGCAAGCATAACCGGGTTGACAGCGCGGTTACAGTTGGGCGAGTTCCTTCGGGTAGTCCTTTAATCGCTAGCATCAGTTGGTGCTGCTGCGGCTCGATTCCGGTGGAGCGTGCGGCTTCTTCACTGAAGTGAAGAAACTGGCGGATACGGTAGCGGAACTCCGCAAGTTGCCGGTAACCGGCCAATGACACATCTGGTTGAGTTGCTGTCACCTGAAAGCTATTTATATCGTATCACGACATAATTCGCCTGTCCTCCCTCTCTTGATTTTTAAGCACAGTTTAAGTCAAAATCGGTGTAGGCGAATAAATGGCGAATACAGCCGCTTTACTTCGCGCTCAAGAGCTCTGGAAACCAGCTTCCCGGCTCCCTTTAGTCCGTGATGAGCCGGTTTTCCTTCCACTTGAAGTACCAGCGCTTAAGCGGCTCTGGAAAAAAGGCTTAACTCGCGGCGGAATCGCTGAAGTGTATGGGAATCGTTCCTCTGGCCGCACGTCGGTGTATCTGCATATTCTGGCGCAAGTGACAGCACGAGGCGAAGTCTGCGCCGTCGTCGATTTGCACAATAGCTTTCATCCCGGTTCCGCTGCTACGGTTGGAGTGCGATTAGAGCAACTGCTTTGGGTCCGTTGCCAGGGAAATGCCGAACATGCAATGCACGCAGCCGACCTGTTGCTCCATGCCGGCGGCTTCGGCGCGGTTGTTTTGGATCTCTGCGAAGCCAGTGCTCGCGTGTTGAATCGCATTCCTTTGTCGTATTGGTATCGCTTCCGGCGAGCTATAGAAAACACTCCGGCCATTTTAGTTGTATGCAGCGGAATTCAACAGGTTAAATCCTCAGCCAACAGCAGTCTGTGGCTCAAACGTAAGGCATTACATTGGTCCGGCCAAGCGCCTTTTTATCTGTTGCGCAGTTTAGAATTCACCGCGGCGCTGCGAACTCCACGGGCGGTGTCCCCACCCCTTTCGATTCGGGCGGTGACATAGCCATGTATGCGTGTCTTTATCGGCCGGCAGCAGAGGATGCGGCCAATAGGCTTCTCGAATTAGCGCTCCATTTTTCTCCTGCTGTTGAACGCACTTCCAGCGATACGGTTGTCTTCTCAATCGTTTCATTACGCAAGCTGATGGGATCGCCGCACCAGATTGCTTCAGAAATTTGCCGCCTCGGATACGAACAGAAACTCGAAGCTAATCTGGCGATCGCCTCGAATCCGGATACGGCAATTTTGTTGGCGCGCAATTGCGCTGGAGTAATTCTGGTAACCCCGGGAGAAGAAAATTTCAAGTTGGCTTCTCTGCCTCTCGCCTGCCTATTTGCCGTCCAGACAAATGTGAGCTTGGATTTGCTCGAGACGCTACAACGGTGGGGCCTAAAAACGTGTGGAGATTTAGCTGCATTGCCGGAACAAGGCATAGCGGAGCGCTTAGGAGCGACTGGCATTTACCTCCGCAATCTGGCCTGCGGAAAAATCAATCGGGCGCTTCGTATTCCACCGCCAAAAACCAGTTATGAAGAGCGGATGGAACTGGAGCATCCCATCGCTTTGCTGGAGCCGCTCCTATTTTTATTCAGCCGGATCCTGAACGAGTTATGCGGGCGATTGCGAGCGCAATCGCAAGGTGCATGCGCGCTTGAAGCTCGGTTGGAATTGGAAGAACAAAAGAAATATCGCTGTGAGTTGGAATTTCCAGTTCCTCTTACCGAAAGCGCTGCCATGCTGAAGCTCTTACAGCTTCATTTAGAGCGCCATGCTCCCGAAGCGCCCATTCTTGCTTTTACGTTGCGGCTGAAGACAACCGAGCCGCGGCGTGTGCAACACGGATTCTTTCTTCCACCCGCTCCACCGGCAGACAAGCTCGAGCTCACTTTGGCTCGCATTGAAGGAATGGTAGGAAAACAAAATGTTGGCGCGCCGGTGTTGCTGAATACGCACCGGCCGGATGCGTTTCAAATAGCGCCATTTCATGTGCCGGACATGGAAATGGTCCAGAAAAGTCTCCATACGGAAACCCCGGCAGATCAACAGGTACTCCGCTTGGCTATACGCCTGTTTCGTCCCGCGTTGTATGCCAATGTAAAAGTCGCGGGAACGGCTCCTCAAGGCGTGAGTGCGCCCGGGGTGCAAGGAAACGTAATACGATCAGCCGGTCCTTGGAAGACCTCCGGCGAATGGTGGGCATCCACATCCTGGATACGCGAAGAATGGGATGTGGCGTTAGATGACGGAGCGCTTTATCGCATCTATCAAGAATCGCCAAGCCGAGAATGGTATGTATACGGCATATACGATTAAAAGCTGTCGCCCGTAACTGACAAGATTCCGAGTAGCTTGGAAACGTAAGCTGACCTACAATAACAACCGTTGGAGATTACGCCCGAACACCCGCCATCTTGTCCCGAGAGCGGCCCAAACCTGAGCGCCGAAACCTTCGCTGAAGCGTATCGAACCGGCTTATCTATAACCGAGCGCTTCCTTATATCGCGGGGCTGTCCCCTCGATATGGCTGAGGAACTGGCGCAGGCCGCGTGGACAAAGGGCTGGCAGTACCTGCCTCAACTCCGGGATCCAAATTTGCTCGTTCACTGGGTCAATTCGATTGCGCTCAACTTGAGGCGGGGAATGAGCCGCATGCCAATGCTGCTACCGCTTCAGGAATGCGGGCAGCCGCCCAGCTTGGACAGGAATATCGATTTGGAGCGAGCCCTGGCTCAGCTCGCCGCGCCAGATCGAAAGTGGATTGAAAGCTTTTATCTCGAGGGCTTCGCGATTCGAGAGCTTGCGAGAAAAGGTATGAGGTCCGAAGGCTCGCTGAGGATTCGTCTTCACAGAATTCGCAAAAAGATAAGACACAGATTGAGCTGACCCCCCTCTAGCGCTTCACTTCTGTCTCGCAGAAGAGCACTGCGGAGTGTTCGATCATGTCGTACGGCTCTCCTTGTTTAATCGAACGGCGCTCCGTGCGCGCCGGATCGCGCGTATCAATGAGAACTTCCCAATTGCAGGCGCCTGTACAAGCCGGAAGATAAAACCGAATGTGCTCGTGATGCGGATTCAGGCACAATAGAAAACTGTCGTCAATAATCGGCTCGCCATACTGATCCACATCGTCCAACGTTCTTCCGCTGAGCCGCATGCCTAAACAGCGAACCCATCCTGCCTTCCACTCGTCTTCTGTCATGCGCTGACCATCCGGACGGTACCAGCCGACATCTTGAACATCCAGCCCATCGAGATGGCGCTCCTCGGCGGTGGGGCTGATGTCGCTATCTTGAAAGAATTTTCTTCTGTGGAAGTTCGGATGGTTTTTACGGAGCTGAATCAGGTTGATCGCGAATTCCGCTAACGCCTTCTTGCGATCGTCTGGATTCCAGTTCACCCAACTGATTTCGTTGTCTTGCGCATAGGCGTTGTTATTGCCCCGCTGCGTGCGGCCGAGCTCATCGCCTGCAAGAATCATCGGCACGCCTTGAGAGAGCAACAAGGTCGTCAGCATATTGCGTTTTTGACGGTCACGAAGCTCGATAATTCGCGGGTCGTCACTCGGGCCTTCTACGCCGCAATTCCACGAGTAGTTGGCGTTTGTCCCGTCCTGATTGCCTTCGCCGTTCGCCTCATTGTGTTTCTGATCATAAGTAACCAGGTCCTGCAGCGTGAATCCGTCATGAGCCGTAACGAAATTGATGCTCGCCGAAGGCCGGCGCCCATCGCGCTTATATAGATCGCTGCTTCCGGTCAGACGATATCCGAGCTCGTGCAACTGGCCGTCGTCTCCCTTCCAATACCGGCGCACGACATCACGGTATTTCCCATTCCACTCGGCCCACAACGCAGGAAAGTGTCCCACTTGATATCCGCCCTCGCCGACATCCCAAGGTTCGGCAATCAGCTTGACTTTCGAAATCACCGGGTCTTGATTGATGACATCAAAGAACGCGGAGAGACGGTCGACATCGTGGAGCTCTCGTGCGAGCGCAGCCGCAAGATCGAAGCGGAATCCATCAACGTGCATCTCGAGCACCCAATAACGCAAGCTGTCCATCACGAGCTTGAGAACCTGCGGATGACGGACGTTCAGAGTGTTTCCAGTCCCCGTGTAATCCATGTAATAGCGAGGATTGTCCTCCAGCAGCCGGTAGTAAGTGGGATTGTCTACGCCACGAAAGCTGAGCGTCGGGCCCATCTGATTTCCCTCGGAGGTGTGGTTATAGACAACGTCAAGAACGACTTCAATGTTCGCGCGGTGAAGCTCGCGGACCATGGTTTTGAATTCGCCGATTTGCTGGCCGCGATCGCCCGAGCTTGAATAGCGGCTCTCGGGCGAGAAGAAATTCGTCGTGTTGTATCCCCAATAATTCTGCAGTCCTTTATCGAGCAGAATTTTGTCATCGAGAAAGCTGTGCGTGGGCATTAACTCGATTGCCGTCACGCCAAGTTTCTTGAAGTAGTCGAGTATCGGCGGAGAAACCAGGCCTAGATATGTCCCGCGGAGATTTTCAGGAACCTCCGGGTGCTCTACCGTGAAGCCTTTCACATGCAATTCATAAATGATGGAATCGTGCAAGTGAGTGTCCGGCGAGCGGTCATTCTGCCAGTCGAAGTGCGATGTGGTTACGACGCCTTTGGGCACCCCCGCCGCGTCGTCATTAGAATCGCAGCTTAGGTCCTCCTCCGCATCTCCGAGTCGGTAACCGAAAACCGGATAATCCCAGTTGACCTTTCCGGCGATCGCCTTGGCATATGGATCGATGAGCAGTTTTGCAGGATTAAATCGTAGTCCCTCCTTCGGTTCGTACGGGCCGTGAACTCTATACCCGTACAACTGGCCGATCGTTAGTCCAGGTACGAAGCAATGCCAGACGTAGCTGGTACTCTCTTGCATCGCTATGGTTTCGTGCTCCCCTGAATCGAGCCCGTCGAAGAGACAAAGATCAACTCCTGTCGCGTTCTCAGAGTAAATCGCAAAGTTAACTCCGGTTCCATCCCACGTTGCTCCCTGGGGGTACGGTGATCCTGGAAGTGTTTTGATCGGCATTGGCGCGGTCTACAAAACTTTAGTCGAAGATGAAAGCTCGTCTCTTATTGTTACTTCAACCGATAACCCGGCGCATCGTAGCCTGAGATTGTGCCACTAAATCGGCAGCATCTTGCTTCATTTGTCGATGATTTCGCGCGTCATGGAAAGCAGATCGCAGTCGTTTCGCGGCATGGTTTGCGCACCCGGAAAACTACATACCAGGATCTCGCCATACTTGCAGAACGCTTTGCCGCCGAGTTAGTGAACTGGGGAATCCAAAAGGGCGATCGAGTACTCATTTGGGGGGAAAATAGCGCGGAGTGGGTCGCCGCGTTCTTCGGCTGCGTGCTGCGAGGAGTGCTCGCCGTGCCATTGGATTTCTCCAGCGCGCCGGATTTCGTCTATCGCGTTGCGCAAGACGTTTCGCCCAGGCTGATCGTCGGCAGCGAGGAGAAGCTCGCAGCTCTCAAATCTGATCATCCGCAAATAGCTTTCGAACGACTTCGCGAAATACTTACCTCCCGATCTGCGGGAGCTATCGAGGACCTTCAAGAAGACGATCGATTGCAGATCGTGTTTACTTCCGGTACCACAGGCGAGCCAAAAGGCATTGTTCACACGCATAAGAATGTGCTCGCGAGTCTACGCCCGATTGAAGGCGAGATGCAAAAGTATTTGAAATATGAGCGCCTGGTTCACCCGTTGCGTTTTCTGCACACCTTGCCGCTGAGTCACGTATTCGGCCAATTCATGGGCCTGTGGATTCCGCCTCTGCTCGCGGCAGAAGTTCACTACGAATCCCGGTTAGTAGCAAGTGAACTGATGGAGCGCATTCGTCGCGAGCGCATTTCCGTGCTGGCCGCAGTCCCGCGCGTGCTGGATCTCATGCAGGATGAATTGCTCGCGAGCTTTCCTGACCTTACGTCCGGCATAGAAACATCAGCCGGAATCAGCGCTTGGAAAAAATGGTGGCGCTTCCGCGATATCCACCGGCTATTCGGTCTCAAGTTCTGGGCGCTGGTGTGCGGGGGTGCATCGCTACCGGCCGCCGCGGAACAGTTTTGGACTGCACTGGGGTTCATCGTCGTGCAAGGCTACGGAATGACCGAAACCACCGCGCTCGTGAGCCTGAATCATCCCTTCCATCCCGCGAGCGGAACCATCGGCCAGGTACTACCCGGACGCGAGTTGCGGCTGAGCGATGAAGGAGAGGTGCTCGTCCGAGGCGAGACAATCTCGGATACGGTTTGGGAGCGAGGTGCGCTGAAGCCACGTGATTCCGAGTGGCTCGCGACAGGCGATCTCGCCGAGTTCGACCCAAATGGAAATTTGCGATTTCGCGGCAGGAAGAAAGACGTCATCGTGACTTCATCCGGGCTCAACGTTTACCCGGAGGATTTGGAAGCAGCGCTCGCCAGGCAACCAGGCGTGAAGGCCTGCGCGGTTTTGGAAACGGAAGGGCAGCATGGGCCGGAGCCGCTGGCTGTGCTCGTGATGAGCTCAGGCGTCGCCGCTGATTCTGCACTGGCTTCCGCCAACAAAGAACTCGCCGAATTCCAGCAGATGCGGCGCCGCATGATTTGGCCCGAAGCTGACCTGCCGCGCACATCCACAGGGAAAGTGCTAAGACGCGAAGTGGCTCGCAGAATCGCGAGCGGTGAGCTCGATGAAACGAGCGCCCCCGATTCCGTAAACGGCGATCTCAATCTCGACAGCCTGGGCCGAGTTGAGTTGCAAGCGAAGCTCGAGCAGCAGCTCGGAGTGACACTGGAGGACTCCGCAGTGCAATCGGTCAAGACCTCGAGCGAATTGCGCCGTCTCGTTTCCGAGAGAACGAGTGCGCCTACGGACAAGAGCGCTGAGCACATCTATCCTCACTGGCCATGGAATCCAGTGTTCCAGTTCATTCGCAGCGTATTTCTCGAGTGCGCCGCGATGCCGCTCGTGCGTTTCCTCGCGAAGCCGTCAGTCCAGCGTGCCCCTGACGAATTGCCAAGCTCACCGATGCTGATCGTATCGAATCATGTGACCTCCTACGACGTTCCGTTCATCTTGTACGCCTTGCCCGGGCACGTGAGACGGCATGTCGCGGTGGCGATGTCAGCCGAAATGATGCTCGATTGGCGGCGCGCGCGCAACCAGGGAAATTGGTTCCTGAATTTGGTTGCGCCAATTGAATATCTGCTCGTCACCGGACTGTTTAACGTTTTCCCATTGCCCCAAATGAGCGGATTCCGTCGAAGTTTTCGGCACGCTGGAGAAGCCGTCGATCGCGGCTACAGCGTCATCGTCTTTCCGGAGGGACACCGTTCGGAAGACGGCACAGTGGCGTCATTCAAGGCTGGAGCGGGACTGCTCTGGAAAGAGCTCGAGACGCCGGCACTACCAGTTCATTTGCACGGACTCGGCGAGATCAAGGCTAAACATGGACGATGGTTCCGGTCGGGCAAAGTTTCAATATCGGTCGGCGAAATTCTCGCGCCTGACGGTTCGGCTTCAGTCGAGGAGTTAACGCACATTCTGGAGCGAGGCGTTCTCGATCAGTGAGGCACCGAGGTGTATCGCGGTGGCAGAGTGCACTTCTGGCTCAAACAGGACGCCGTGCGCTACAGCGCTGAATTGGTTTCCATGCGTGGCCCCGCCGAAAACGAGAGGGAATACACTGTGACGCTTATTCGCCGGATTGAGCGAATCTGCGGAAGAAGCTGTCCGGTTTCCAAGCGGGCTTTTGCGGGCTATCGGCAACTCGCAGGGCCAAATTTTTCAGAATCTGGTTGAATTGAGCCGCAGCCGCCAAATCGACCGGCTGCTTCGTATCATCCGTGACGCCGTGGTAACGGTTTGCATACCAATCTTTGAAAATCTGCTCTTCTGGCCCTCCTGGTAGGTAGCCGAATTTAAAGGCGAGTGCAGGAACGCCTTTCTTAATAAAGCTGTATTGATCACTTCTGATGAAGCGGTTGCGGTTGGGCTCTTTGTCCGCCTGCACCCTCACTCCTGCAGCCTCCGCGACCACGCGAATATCATCTCCTAATGTCGACTCGTTCAGGCCTTGCACTTCGAGCCACTTGAGGGGAAAGAGCGGGAGAAACATATCCATATTCAAATCGGCAATAATTTTTCCATTTACGGTCGGTTTGCTGGCGAAGAACATCGACCCCAGCTCACCTTTCTCTTCGGCCGTCACCGCTAAGAAGATAATCGAGCGATGTGTGACAGCTTTCTCGCTTTGTAAACTCTTCGCGATCTCGATTAAGGACGCAATCCCCGAAGCATCGTCCATTGCGCCGTTGTAGATCTTGTCGCCGTTCACGGGCTCGCCGATGCCAAGGTGGTCCAGATGCGCGGAAATCACCACATATTCATCCTTCAATTTGGAATCGTTACCGGGCCGTAGGCCCACGACGTTCTTTGAAGAAACGTTCCTATTCGCAATGGAAACGGTGGCGCTGATTGAAGACGGCAAGGTGAAATGCGGCAACGCTTGCTGGTTATGAGCCAACTTGGTTATCTCTGAAAATGTATGTCCTGAATCGGCGAGCAAATCATCGGCTTCGGCCGAATTCCAGTAAGCGCCGAACTTCAGGCCGCGAGTTGACCCAAGCGCGGAATCGGCAAGAGTCATGTGTGGCTTTCCCCAGACTGCGATGGTGCGCGCCCAAGGTATCTCAATGGTTTTTGGATCCGGAATCGTGATCATGCCAACCGCCCCTGCAGCCCGGAACGCTTTCCAGCGTTCTTCGGTCGAGGAATAGTGGGACCGAAGATTGCCGTTAATTTTGTCTGGCCCGCCGGTGAGAAATGCGACTACTGCTCCCTTGACCGGGAGGCCCGAAAGATCATCGTAATGAGCTTCGGGAATGACAAGACCGTATCCAGCGAACACGATTGGAGCTTTGATGGACGTCGATTCTGAGTTGTAGCCCAGCAGTGCCTCCATCGGCACTGGGACGGCTACTGTTTTGTCCTCACGAGCCAGCGAAAGAGTCGATTTGGATTTATCGATTGACGTCTCAGTAAGCTGTACCGGCTGAAAATATCCATCGTTTCCAGCGGCAGCGAGCCCGGCCTGACCGAATTGCGCTGCTACGTAATCTGCGGCCTTGTCGTATCCGGCCGAACCTGTGTCGCGGCCCTCGAGTTCATCGCTCGCGAGATATTCGATGTGTTTCCACCATTGCTTGCCCGCAGCTTCCCAATCGATTGCCGCGAGCGCTGCGAAACCAAATAGAAAAAGCGCGGTGAAGCCTGGGCGCATGACCTCAGGCGGTCGCTTTCGCGCGCGAGATCTTATACGCGCTCCGCACGTCACGAATTTGCGCGGCGTGCCTTTCGGCATGCTCGGCAAATAAGCGGAGCATATCGAGTAGAGTCATTGGTCCACGCCTGACGTGTTGCGCTGTTCGAGAGTACATCTCCGGTGGCAGATCTTTCAAAAGCTGGTAGTTGTCGGCCCGAAGCTGCCGCATCGTTTCAAGAGATTGCGAAGGTTTCCGTTTGCCGTAATCGGTACGTTCGGCGAAAGCGTTCTGATCCCACTGCACGAGTGTCGGGTTTTCTTCCGAGAGTACCTGTCTCAACCTCAAAACGGTGGCAGCTTCTGCGTCAGCGAGATGAGCCACAATCTGGCGCACACTCCACTTTTCCGGCGCGGGTTTGAAGTCGAGCTCCGGACCGGCGGCGCCTGTGATCGCGACGGCGACAAGCTCCGCGCCCCGGCGGAATCGCTCCAGCAGCTCAGGAATTTCGTCCATAAACGTGTACGTTCATTATCCCGCTGTAAGTACCGACGGCTCGGCTGCCTCGATCAGGATTTTTTCGAGAATCGGAGGTATTTCAAAGACAGCGCGATTCTCCAGGCAAGCGATATTCCGTTTCGTGGTGTGGAGATTTTCGAGCAGGGCTGTGACTCCGCTCTCGATTTCCCGAAAGTTCTTCAGCACAATGCCCACGCCGAACTCGCGAATCCACTCGGTGTTATAGCGCTCTTGTGGAAGAGTCCAGGCATTGCGCTCCACAATTACTGGAAGGTTCATTTTCAGCGCCTCAGAAATACTCGCCGGGCCCGGCTTGCCAATCAAGAAATCAGAGAGGTGCATGTAATACGGAATCTGATTTGTGAACCCTTCCACAAGGATTTTATTTCGTGTTTTTAGCTTCTCGAGCCGCGCGCGAAGCTTCGCGTTCCGGCCGCAGATCATGATTAACTGAAGATCTAGGGGCGCGTTACCTAGGCGCTTGGCAATGGAAAACATAACGTTCGATCCCTGGCCGCCGAATAAAACCAGCCCGGTGGGTAGATAAGGATCAAGTCCCAAGCTTTGCCGTTCTTCGGCGCGCGCCATCGATTGCTCCTCATAAAAGTTAGGCCGTAGAATCATCCCGCTAACTCGATAAACACGCGAGGCCGGATGTCCCATCTGGAGCGCCTGTTCTTTGGCGCGCTCCGTACCGCAGACAAAATACTGCCGCTGCTTCTCTATCCAAAAATGCGGCGGGAAATCAGCGAAATCAGTGATCACCGTGACGAGAGGCACCCCGGGAAGCGCCGCACGCAAACTCTCGAACAGTACGCGGTTGAAATTAGGAACAAAAGACACAACCATGTCGGGCCGATGGTGCTGCCAAAATTCAGCTAGCAACCTGACCTGGGCGCGGTGATAGATGCGGATGACGCCATGCATCAAAGGCAAGAGATGCCTGGATCCCAGCGTCCACCCTTTGGCGAGCAAAAGGTTATAAATCTCTTGCAACCGGATACGCGTTAGCTTGCGAAAGATATCGAGCGGATCCAGCACTTCCTGAAGGTTTACGAGCCGGACATCCCAACCGTACTGGTCGGCCTCAATTGCAGATCGAACAGCAATAGCAGCATTCCGGTGGCCGCCGCCCGCATCAAAATAAACAAAATCCATCTTTCGCGTTTTTTTCACAGATGCTTAGTACGACTGTCACCTCACTGTAACCAGTTCGCGCTTAGAACGGAAGCATGAGGAGCAGGGAACTCAACAGTTCCGTACACTGGTTCCCAGAGGGGTTCGTCGCATGACAGCCCCGCATACCATGCTTCAGTTTATTGCCACGGGCGATCACAAGCTGATGCGCAAGGTGAACCGTTGGCGAGCTCCGAAATTGGTGCGACTGTGGGCGCTTGCAGCAACGCGCGCAGGTGATGGCTGGCTTTGGTATCTCACAGGTCTGTTCATTTTCATATTTGGCGGGCAGAATCGTTTCCCGGCGATCGCTTCCGCGGGATCTGCGGCGGCCGCGGGGATCGGAATCTTCGCTCTCACGAAGAAGTTTTCGAGCCGGAAACGTCCGTTTGAAATTGAGCCGCACTGCTGGGCGAAGCTTTTGCCGCCTGACCGATTTTCCTTTCCGTCGGGCCACACCATAACAGCATTTTCCGTGGCAATTTCGCTTTCCCAGTTTTATCCCGTTCTGCTTCCCGCACTGCTGTTTTGCGCAGTGAGCATCGCGATTTCGCGGATCTTATTGGGGATGCATTTTCTCAGCGATGTCATCGTTGGCGCGCTTATCGGGACAGGTCTCGCTTTTAGCAGTAGCGCGATTTTCGGTTAAAAACAGCCGCGTGCCTCGGCCGCGCGATAATGGGTCATACCGTTCATGCGTGTCGCCTGCCCGGGCCTCTCGCGCCGGCTTGAGGAAGCTTGCTTCGAGAATAAGGCAACTCTAGTTACTCCGTCCCCGCTCGTCGCCGCGGTGGCGGCTCAACAATTCTCCGCACATCGGCTCCAATCCGGCCTAAGTAGTTGGGAGCGGCCAGCGATCTTTAGCATCGAAGCGTGGCTCGCGGCGTCTTGGCACGAGGCTCGATACAACTCACCAGAGATTCCGACACTGCTTTCACCGGCCCAGGAACGTGTTCTATGGCAAACCATAATTCAGGCGGAGCATCCGGATCTTTTTGACCTGAGCGCCACCGCGCGCCTGGCACGCCGCTCCGCACAACTGCTTGCCGAGTATCACATCCCTTCGGAGGGCGAGTTCTGGAATGACAATCTGGATGCGCAGGAATTCCAACAGTGGAATCGGGCGTTTCGACGCAAGTGTCGCGATGAAGGCTGGATCACACGGGCGGATCTTTGGGCGCTGCTTCCACAGTGGGTGGGCACGGGTCATTCTCCCCCGAAGCAGACGATTTTTGCCGGATTCACGACTTCCACTCCGGCTATGCAGCAACTGAAACACGCATTGGGAGAGCTTGCAATTACAGAGCCGCTGCGTGGCCAAGAACCGGGAATCGCCGCAGCCCGGTCGTGTACAGATTTAGCAGAAGAGATCGAGTTCGCCGCGCGTTGGGCGCGGACGAGGTTCGAAGCACAGCCCTCGAGTTCGATCGGTATTTTCGTTCCAGATCTTGCAGCCAATCGATCGCTTATTGAACGAACATTCCGGCGAGTTTTTTATCCGTCTAGCGCTCTCTCAGCAACGAACGGGCAGAGCGGCGTGTTTCACATCAGCGCCGGTGCACCGCTCAGGGATCAGCCCGTTATCGCTGCGGCTCTGCTCTTGCTTGAACTGGCGCGTCCGCGCATTCATCATGCGGATGCGTGCTCGATTCTTCGAAGTCCTTACATAAAGGGCGCCGCTTCCGAACGCAGTGCGCGGGCGCTAGCCGATATTGAGCTGAGAAAACTGCGGGAGATCGACGTCTCTCTGCGGCAAGTGGAATGGGCTTCAAGAAATTGTGCGCTACTCAGTCAGATGTGGCCGGATGTGCGCCGAATCGCACGAAAGCGACCTGATCATCTTGACCTTGCCGCGTGGAGCGAATTCATCGCGGCTCTGATCGAGGCGCTAGGCTGGCCAGGCGACGCGGACCTTAGTGTTGAAGAACAAGGGCTCGTTGAGACCTGGAAAGACGCGCTCTCTTCTTTAATTGCTCTAGGCATGGTTGCCGGGCGAGTGTCGTATGCTACGGCACTTACTCACTTAAAGAGCATTCTCGCGGAGCCCGGCTATTGCACCGGTGATTGGTTTTCGCCAGTCCAGATACTAGACTCGCGAGATGCCCCGAGCCTCGAATTCGATTACGCATGTCTGACGGGGCTCTCGGATGAGACGTGGCCGCCTCCCCCGAATTTATCCGCGCTCGTGCCTTTACAACTGCAACGTGCACACGGGGTTCCGGGCAGTTCGTTGGAGAGCGCGCGGCGAGAGCGCGAGCGCAGGACTGCTGCGTTATTCTCAACCGCGCCCGTTCTTGCGGTGACATATTCAGGGCGGCTGTCGCCCGCTGCTGAAGGCTTTTGCGATAAACACGCAGGTAATGATCTGGCCTCGTGGCCGGGAAAATTGCCGAGGCAGTCTTACGCCCGGACACAGCTCGATGAAATTGAGGATTTCAAAGCGCCCCCATATCAATCGACCGGAGAAACGCGCGGCGGAACCTCCCTGATCAAGGCGCAATCGTTGTGCTCATTTCGCGCCTTCGCTCAAAAGCGTCTTAATGCCAACCCGCTCGAGGACGCTTGTTTCGGCTTCGATGCGCGAGATCGTGGAACGTTTCTTCATGAGGCGCTACGGTATGTCTGGGAGCAGCTTCAAACTCAGGCTCGGTTGCGTGACACTTCGCCCGATGAACTCAGGACGCTTGTTCGTGAGGCAGTGACTCGCGCCGTCAATCGCGATCAGGGCAGCGCATTTCATGAGCAGAACAGTCTGGCTGAGCGAGAGCGACTAGAGAATCTGATTCTCGATTGGCTTTTGCTCGAGGCTGCCAGAAAGCAGCCATTCGCCGTCGAAATGACCGAATTAAAGCGCAACATGCAAATCGCCGGACTCGATCTCAGCATCCGCATGGACCGAATTGATCGTCTGAGAAACAACAAGCTGATTCTTCTCGATTACAAAAGCGGCGAAGCGAAGCGAGCACAACTGGAGGGCGAACGCCCTAGTGAACCGCAATTGCTGATGTATGCTGCCGCGCTTGGTGAAGATGTGGAGGGCATTTTCTTTGGGCAGTTGAAGCCTCGCGACCTGCGCGCCGTTGGCTTTTCTTGCCGGGAACACTTTTCTGATAGAACAGCCGAAGTCAAAGTCAATTGGCATTCATTCCTCCAGGAATCCCGGCAGAACATCGAACGGATCGCTCGCGCTTTCCTGGAGGGCTACGCCGCTCGGGATCCGATCAAAGGAGCATGCGAGTTCTGCGGCGCAAAAGCGTTTTGCCGGATCGGGGAGCAACGCAAGACTTGACGCAGCAAAAACGAGTGACCGTTACCGAAATCGAGGTTTCTGACCAAGTAACGCGAAAGGAAGCTCTTGATCCACATCGCTCGTTTATCGTCGAAGCGCCAGCCGGTTCCGGCAAAACGGGTCTTCTGATACAGCGCTACTTGTCTCTGCTTGGCAACGTCGAGCGCCCGGAAACAGTCGTCGCCATGACGTTCACGCGGAAAGCCGCGGCCGAAATAAAGCAGCGCGTAATCGAAGCACTCGAAAGGGCAATTCGCAACGATACCGTTCAAACCGAGTATGAACGCATAACGCGTGAGCTGGCGCAAGCTGCTTTGCGAAAACATCCGGATCTGGTTTCGGAGCCGTCGCGATTGCAGATTGAAACAATCGATGCACTATGCGCAATGCTTGCTCGTCAGATGCCGATTGTGTCGCGCTTTGGTGGTTTTGCGGAGGTTCGAGAGGGCCCAGTTGAACTGTATCATCTTGCCACTCGCCGGGCGCTAAATGAACTTGCGGGGTCCGATGAAGCATCGGGCGCGCTATTTCGACGGATCTCGCTTCACTTCGACAACAACATCTCAGGCCTGGAGAATCAAATTGCCCGCATGCTGGAGCGGCGCGACCAATGGCATGAAGCAGACCTGAGTTCGGAAACGGATCAGTTGGTTTTAGATTTTCAGGCGCTCCTCAGCGCTGCTGAACAGAAGCTGGCGGACGTGTTTCGCGAGCACGGCCAGGTAGATTTCACGGAGGTGAGCCGGGCCGCGATTCGCGCTCTGGGCACGGCCGATCAACCAACGGACCTTCTCTACTCGCTCGATTATCGCATCGAGCATTTGCTCGTTGACGAATTTCAAGACACATCAAAGGCGCAGTATGAGCTTTTGAAGGCGTTGACGGAACAGTGGTCAGAAGGTGATGGTCACACTCTATTTCTGGTGGGCGATCCATTGCAAAGCATTTACGGCTTCCGCGATGCCGAAGTCTCACTGTTTCTGAAATGCTTGGATCGCGAACGATTTGAATCGGTTCCGCTCACGCCTCTGCGGCTGACGACTAATTTCCGTTCGACTCCGGAGATTGTCGATTGGACACAAAGCGCTTTCGGCCCGATCATGTCGGTAGATGACACGGCGCACGGCGGAGTAAAGCTACGGAGTTCGTGCGCGTCTAGATCAGCGATCGGCAATTGTCCACGAGTCATTCCCTTTATTGAAGACTGTGAGAGGGAGACGCTTGAAGTAGTGCAGCTGGCGAAGCCGGCGCGGCTTCAAGGCTCGGTCGCGATTCTTGTCCGAAGCCGAACGCATCTGAAAGATATTCTGCCGGCGCTTCGCCGCGAGAACATACCGTATGAAGCCCTGGAGATCGATGAGCTCAAGGAAGAGCAGCATATTCGCGATCTGATTTCTCTCGCCCGCGCCATACTCCATCCCGGCGATCGACTTTCATGGCTCGCTTGCTTGCGAGCTCCTTGGTGCGGAGCTACACTCGCCGACTTATCTGCACTCGCTGAAAGCGAGCCCAATCGAACGATACTCGAGTTGTTATCTGATCCGGAACGCATTGCGGCGCTTTCACCCGACGGCAGAAACAGAGTTTTGCGGGCGCAGGCGATTCTGTATAGCGCCGTTCAGAATGCGGGGCGCGTCCCGCTCCGTGACTTACTGGAGCAGACATGGATGGACTTAGGCGGCCCTGCGGTATTGGAGGGGAACTGGCAGGCCGAAGATGTCGATACGTTCTTAGACGTTGTTGAGGAATTCGAAACCGCGGGGATTATTCGCGATTTCAGCCTGCTCGAAGAACGGCTCGAATCCTTGTATGCGAAACCAGCGAGTGGCGAAAATTTCGTGCAGGTATTGACGATCCATCGAGCTAAAGGCCTTGAATTTGATACCGTCATCATGCCGCAACTCGACGCGCCGCCCAAGCCCAAAGATAAGGAACTGCTGATCTGGTCGGAGCATGAAATCGCGGCACAGCCGCAAAAGCGCCAAACCGACGCTCGTTATCAGCGCGTCTGGGACTACCTAAAAGAGAAGGAAAAGCACGAGGCGAAACGCCTCTTTTATGTTGGAGTGACCAGGGCGAAAAATCAGTTGTTCCTGCTCGGAAACGTGAAGGTGAACAACGATTGCACTGGATGTAAAAAACCCCAGATCAATGCATTCTTGGGAATGATATGGAACAGCGTCGAGCGACTCTTCGAAACGGAGTTTAGAAGCCGGGAACCCGAACAGCAAGATCTATTCGCGAACCAGTCTCCGCCGCCGAGAACGAATTTGTGGCGCTTACCGGCAAACTGGCGAAGCCCGCGGCTTGATCTCTCAGTGAGATGGGAGCCTGAATTCCGGACCGCGGCTGCATCCGCGCGCAGAATTACTTACGAATGGGTAAGCGATAGGAGCCGGCATGTTGGCACAATTGTTCACGAGTTACTGAAGCGAATTGCGGGGGACGGGTTCGCCGTTTGGAATACGGAACGCCTGACTGCGTTCGCGCCGACGATCAAATCGGAATTATTGCGTCTCGGGGTGTCCTCTTCCGAAGAGCCGCACGCGTCCGTTCAAGTTTTCCGCGCGATTAGCAACACACTTCGGAGTGAACGAGGCCGTTGGATTCTGCACGCGCACACCGAAGCACGTTCCGAATGGCCGGTATCGGGACGTATCAAAGACGAGTTGATCAGCGGAACTGTCGACCGCGCATTTCGCGACGAACAGGGGCGGTTATGGATTGTGGACTTCAAGACCAGCGAACACGCGGGCGGACGTCTTGAGTCGTTTCTGAACGAGGAGCAACGGCGTTACCGCGACCAGCTCGAAAATTACGCAACACTCATTTCGCGTTTTGCCGCTGGACCGATTCTGCTGGGCCTGTATTTCCCGCTTCTCGATGGCTGGCGTGAGTGGCGCTTCGAAGAGGAAGTAGCGATTCCGAGCAATTACACTGGTTCGTAATGGCGGCCAGGCTCACTGCCAATACGAAAGCCGGGGGTTGCGCATCCAAATTGAGCCCCAAGATTCTGGATCGCGCCCTGAAATCTGTTCCACATGTAACGAATGAAAATGTGCTGGTCGGCTATGAAACCGCTGACGATGCCGGCGTTTACGATTTGACGGGCGTAAGCGGAAGGCCGCTTGCGATGGTGCAGACCGTCGATTTCTTTACCCCGATTGTTGACGATCCCTACACGTTTGGCGGCATTGCCGCGGCGAATGCCTTGAGTGACATCTATGCCATGGGTGCACGGCCTGTCACCGCGCTATCCCTGGTTGTGTTTCCGGGCAAGGGCGAGATCGAGGATTTGGAATCGATTCTCAAAGGCGGCGCGGAGAAGATCCGTGAAGCTGATTGTGTGATTCTCGGCGGCCACAGCATTTCGGAAGACGAAGTGAAGTTTGGGTACGCGATTACTGGCCTGATCGATCCCGGCCGAATTCTGACCAACGCGGGTGCAAAGCCTGGCGATGTGCTCGTTTTTACGAAACGAATTGGAACGGGAGTGATTTCGACGGCCCTCAAGGCTGGTTTTGCGAAACGAACCCATTTAGAGACATCGGTTGAGCAGATGCTGACCCTCAATCGGGATATTTGCGAAGCGATGCTTTCGCTAGATGTTAACGGGTGCACCGATGTAACTGGTTTTGGCCTGCTTGGGCATGCGCGGGAAATGGCACTAGCGAGCGGGGTCACGCTGGAAATTTCGGCGAGTTCCGTCCGGTTTTTGCCCGGCGCGATTGAATATTCCCAAGCTCGGGCCCACTCCGGCGGGCTACAGAACAATCGCGAGTTTGTGGAAAGCTGCGTTCTCATGCCGCCGGGAATTCCTGACGAGATTGAAGCGCTGTTGTACGATCCGCAAACCTCCGGCGGGCTGCTGATATCCCTCGGCGAAGAAGATGCAAAGACGCTTCTCGAAGCACGACCGGAGGCGTATGTGATCGGAAGGGTGCTGAATTACGAAACGAAGCCAATTCAGGTGAAAGCGTGATTGAAAAAACTAATCCACTGATTATCGCGCTGGATGTAGCGAGCGCGACCGAAGCGCTGGAGCTGGTTGAAAAAATTGGGCCAGCCGCTGATTTCTACAAAATCGGAATGGAGCTTTATGCCGCGGCGGGCATGGATTTCGTTTCTCAACTGGCTTCGTTTCGCAAAAGAATCTTTCTCGATTTGAAGCTCTATGACATCGGGGAAACTGTCAAACGCGCAACGCGCGTAATTTGCGAAACGAACTCAGTGAGCTTTTTGACGGTGCATGGGAGCGGACCGATCATGAAAGCTGCGGTGGAGGGACGCGGCGAAAGCGGAACGAAGTTGTTAGGAGTGACGGTTCTGACGAGTTTCGATGAAGAGGATTTGCGCGATCTCGGTTTTCCGATGGCGGTGAGGGACTTAGTTGAGCTGAGGGTAAGAAAAGCTGTCGAGAGCGGGATGGCTGGGATTGTTTGTTCGCCTGTTGAAGTTGCGCGGGTTCGAGAAATCGGCGGGCCGGATTTGACAATCGTCGCTCCGGGAGTGCGTTCGAAGGGAGCCGCTCACGGAGATCAGAAACGAGTAGCGACTCCCGAAGACGCAATTAAGGACGGCGCGGATTACGTGGTGATCGGACGGCAGGTCACGAGAGCCGCAGATCCACGTGCAGCGTTCGAAGAAATCTTGGCCGAGATTGGAGCGGTGGCCCAGATTTCTTGAGTGTAGGGCCGGGCGCATGCCGCGGCCCCCTAGTTATTTTTTCGGGAGCTGCTGCAAAATTTTCAGGATGGCTTGACCATTCGGTGAGCCAAGTCCCGTGCAGGGATCCCAACCTTTAGCCGCTTCATACGTGCCGTTACTACCAGAGGTAATGTCATTCAGCGCCTTGTGCTGAGCGAGCGTTCCATAAAGGCTTCGGTGAAACCAGCCGAGATTTTTGCCAAGACTCTCATTGAATAGAGCAATCAGCCCCGCCCAGAGGGGCGCCACAGCGCTCGTTCCTCCGACTACGCCTTCCATCCCATCAACGATGATTGTGTAGCCGGTATAAGGATCAGCAACACCTGCCACGTCCGGCACACCGCGCCCGGTAGGATTTACGGTTGCCTGGGGAGGGGGAACGTTTACTTTGGCCTGATAAGCCGGCCGAGAAAAATGCGAGCTCACGCCACCGCCCGTTGCCCCGCCGCCACTCGTCGAGTCATTCCAGACTGTTTCGGAGAGAATCTTGCCGTTCTGCGCTTCAAGAGTTGTACCGCCGCAACTTAGAACCCAAGGGCTCGAGGCGGGGAAATCGACGTGAGCGTTTCCATCCGGCTCTCCGTCGAACGAGCCATTATCACCCGAGGCGACGCAGACGGAAATGCCCAGGAGTGCCGCGTCGTGAAATGCGGCATTAAATGCATTCATGGCTTGAGGCGTCCACTCCGGTTCCGCGCCTCCCCAACTGATCGAAATCACCGAAGGGTTTCGAGCCTCATCGTGAATCGCTGCGTTAATAGCATCGAAAAAGCCCTGATCGGTATTCGGCGCAAAGTAGACTGCGAGGCGGGCACCAGGGGCGACGCCGCCAGCCACCTCGATATCAAGGACAACTTCGCCGTCTGCGGTGTTGGGATCCCCTGTCGGGCTGTTTTGAGCTCCGTCGACGGAGACGGCTGTCGTCGACACGTCTGGCAGGTCGAGTTGACTCCAATAAGTCTGAAGGTCAGAGTTTTGAAATCCGCCTCCTAATTCAATGAGAGCAATGGTCTGATTCGCGCCGGTGTTCGTAGGGAAACTGTATAGCTGGGCGACCTGCCGGGGTGTGTAGGCGACGGATGCGGAGGAGCGGGGATGAAATCTGTGATAAGGTTTCGCGATTGGACGCTGATCGAATCCCATAACCGCCATAACGCGGCCACGCAAGGAATCGGGAACATATAAAGATCCTTCACGCGTGCGAAGAATTTTGCCTTCGATTTCGGACAGAGCCAAATCGGCACCGAAAGCACCCGCTATGATTGACAGCGGACCACAGAGGGTGATGGTCCGGGCTGCCGGATTGAGACGCGCGATCGCGAGATGATTCGCCGATGCGAACTCTTCGACCGCTCGGATGTCAGCAGGGTCCGCGCCATGAAGGTCGCGAAGCTCAGCGCGCGTGAGTTGACGCGAAATGCGATCAGGCTCAGGCGCGGAGTCTCGCCGATTCAGTATCAAAGTTATCTGAACAATTTCCTTGGGGTTAGGCTCACCAACCACCACCGAGCCCGCTGGGTGGCTACGATGGCCACCTCGTAGAAGTACACGAGAAGACATGAGTGTGAGTTTGCTCCAGGCGAAGAATAGCCGTGTGCGCGCCAGAAACGACTTAAGGTATAGCTTTAATAACGTGATGTAACTGATTGAAATAAGACTTCTAGGCAATAAACCATAGAGCGGGCGAGGATTTGTGAATGCGCGGCACCCGGGATTTGACAGGTGGTTTGAAAGTCTTCAATCTGAATTGAGACAGCATGTTTTCGATCCGCAAGGTTTTGGTAATTGCCGCGTGCATCCTGGCAGGCGGAGTTTTTATTGGCTCGGAGATTTTGGTTGCACAAGGATTGACGAACGTACTTTCCGGCTCCAAGTCGAGCAAGCCGACTTCACCCTCTGCAAGCGATCCGCTCGACCGAACGACGCCTCGGAATTCAATCTTCCATTTTCTTGAAGCGTGCCACGACAACAATTTCCGGCGCGCCTCTCTATATCTCGACTTGCGACGAATCAAACCGGAAGACCGCGCGGCCCAAGGACCGGAGCTGGCAAAACAACTCGGGGCGCTTCTCGACTATGATCCGCATTTCGAGGTAGAGAACTTGAACAACACGCCTGAGGGCGATTTGGCGGATAGCCTTGCGCCCGATCAGGAAGCTCTCGACACATTTGAAGCGAACGGCCGGTCGGTACCGCTTCTGATGCAACGCGTGCCGCAGAACGGCACAAACGTCTGGTTAGTCTCTGCCGATAGCGTTGAGCGGATTCCGGAGCTTAGCGTGTTGGTTCGCGAGTCGGCCTTTGAGAAGAAATTGCCGACTCCGCTGGTTACCACAAAACTGCTCGACACCCCGGTATGGGTGTGGCTTGCATTGGTTTTGCTCGCCCTGCTGCTCTCGGTCATTTCCCGGGTGTTATCGAAGATCGTGATCGCGTTTTCGAAGCCGCTGATGAAACGGCATTCAACATGGTTCCAGGCGCGAAGGCTCGAGGAGTTCACAGAGCCTTTGCGGTTGCTGTTGTCGGTCGCAGTGTTCAAAGTTTGCATGGAGGTGATTGCGCCGTCGGCACTGCTTCGCTATTACCTAGACCGGCTGGTGACGCTGCTGTTTTTCGTGGGGGCCGCAGCTTTTCTGATGCGCGTCGTAGATGTCATCTCAGATCGAGTCATTTCGCGGTTCGATCCCAGAGAACGGGCACTCTCCTACTCGGTGCTGCCGCTGTTTGTGCGGATGGTGAAGATCTGCATCTTTTGCGTTGCGGTCGTGTTGACGCTGGCGCAATGGGGATACAACACAAACGCAATACTTGCCGGGTTGGGCGTGGGCGGCCTGGCGGTAGCACTGGCGGCGCAGAAAACAATTGAGAATCTGTTTGGCGGAGTCGCGGTGATTACCGATCGCCCGGTTTTGGTAGGCGACCTCTGCCAGTTCGGCGGGCAATTGGGAACCGTTGAAGACATCGGATTGCGGTCGACGAGAATTCGCACGCTCGACCGGACGGTGGTAACCGTTCCAAATTCGCAGTTTTCAACGATGACCCTTGAAAACTATTCGAGGCGCGACCGGCTCTGGTTCCATCCGACATTACAGTTGCGTCGGGACACGACACCAGAGCAGATCGAAGAAGTGATGAAGGCCATCGGCAGGATCTTAGAAGAGCATCCGAAGGTAGATGCCTCAGGTGTGCCGGTGCGGTTTACGAAGATCAGCCCGCAGTGGTTTGATCTAGAGATCTTCGCTTACGTTTTGACGACGGATTACGACGAGTTCGTAAGGACGCAGTCGGAGTTGTTGTTGAAGTTTTTGGAAACGGCGTCGGCGCTCGGGGTCGGGTTCGCGGTGCCAATACAAGAGGCGGCGACGGTGCCGCGGGGATTGAGGGAGGCGAAGGAGTTTGAAGAGGTGCGGCGGTGAGTTGGGCCAAACTCGGATCAATGCGGCCTATGCCGAAGGCGGGTCTTTGCGAACGTTCGCCGCTCCGCCGCTACTTAAAGCGTTTCTTGTACTGAATGTCGATGCCGAATTCGCCGTTATCGTCTCGTAAAGCGATGAGCGAATACTGCCTATTGAGCGCCCACTCGAAGCGGAAGATTTGCTCGGATGTCTGCGAGAGATTCGTGATGTATGTGATTGTCACGTCGGGAGACATCTGCTGTTCAATCGTAAGTCTCGATTGAGGCGTGTTCGTGATGCCTTGGACGAGCGGATCGATTTTGATATTAGTGATGCCGAATAATTTTGACAGGCGGTTGGAATTGGGAGAAATGGCTTGACCCAGAACCGTATTCGCGCTGGATTGGAGCGCAGTGATGTCGTTCCTTGACTCTATATTTGGCACGTTTGCACCGATGTTCGGCGTTCGCCCAACAGTCAGTAGAGCGACGATGTCTCTGGGCTGGAGAGGCGGATCGGAACGGTAGTTTACGTTCAGTTTGCTGAGGGTGCCCGTTATCGCTATATCGACCGTGATGCCGCGGGTCTGAGTCTGAAGATCGAGATCCAGAACTGGCTCAATCTTTGCTGGATCAAGAAATCTTACGTTCCCGCGATTGATGCTGTACTTCGTTCCCCAAACTTTGATATTGCCTTGATTGGCCGAAAGATCTCCTAACAAGACCGGATGATCAGGCGTGCCACGCAACCGGAGATCCATCTGGCCCTCGAGGTCCCGGCTTAGTGCTGTGTTCAGCGCGAGATCGGGCGAGCTCTGAATTCGAATATCGAACTGCAGCCCGGTCAGAAGATTTCGTTCGTTATCGAGAGGAGGTACCGGATTCCGCACCGTGGTTAATAGAGTGCCGACGTCGCTACTCGGGTTAAAAGCAACTCGCGAGACGGTAACGGTTCCGGAGAGCAGGCTGTTATTGCTCGTCCCTGTGAATCGCAGCGCTGAATTGGCCGTAACACTGACTCCCGCGGCGTACCGCACGCGGATGTTTTGGGCATTCGCTTCAAGCCGATACACCAAAGGCCCGCCGCCGGCAAAGCTCACAAACCCTGCCAATGCGAGCTCACCGCCCCCGCTCCGGGCTGTTAATTGCTGGATCGTCGCTCTATCGCGATCGAATCGAACTGTTCCGTTCATTCCTGTCAAGCCGTTCTGCAGATTACTGAGAAAGAACGAGCCGTTGCGCACCTGGAGGGAGCCGGTGAGAGCCGGGCTCTCGAGCGTGCCTTGAATGATGGCTGAGATTTGAGTTTCGCCAGATGATCGAACGCGCGGATCAAAGAGTTCTAAGAATCCAAGATCGAGCGAACCTTGTGCTCGCATGGCCATTGGCTGTTGGGCACGGTACGGAAACGACCCGCTGATGCTGAGCCTTGTATGATTGCCGACAAGATCGGAACTAGGGATTCTCGCCACGCCGTGGGCGGCTTCGACAACGATTGGATTTACGTTATGAAAATAGAATTCGCTCATCTCCGGACGCGATTCGACGGGCGCTTTCGTTCCCTGTGTGACCGATGGGCTGACCTCTACGTGATCGATGTGCACTGTCGACCGCAATTGCTCCGGATGTGCGAGCGATCCTTCGAAACTTAGTCCGCCTTGCAAGAAGCCAGTCACCGCGAGCGGCCGCATTTGTCCAGAATTGAGCAACGCGTAGAAGGTCGAGAGATCGATCCGGTCAAGTTGTGCCTCGCCTTTGATAGGCGTACCGGCTGTGAGTTGTAGCTGCGCGCTGCCTCTGATTTGTGTTCGGGAAAGATCACCTGAAAAGCGCGTTTCCATAATTGGCCCGTGTGTCGAAGCGCTCACGGTTAGATCTCCATAATTTGCGCCATTGAACGCGAGTCCTCGCAAAACAATTGTTCCGTTTCCTCCTGCAGGCGCGATGCGGTTCTCATACAAGCGCGCGGAACTCGCGGCGTGGATCTCGAGCATGCCGTTGAAGCCGGGCTCATATTTGCGGATGAGCGAAAGGCTCGCGAGTGGAAAGCCGTTGCTATCCACCTTCAACTGGGCTTCTCCTTGCTTCCAGGAGTCGCCCGTACGGTGGTAGCTTCCGGTGAACGCTATGACGGCGGGACCAGCTTGAACCTGGCCGTGTGTAATCTGCACGCGATCACCATCCAGAATGCTCTCAATGTGTAGTTGATTGAGCGGTTCGCCGTAAGCGTCGAGATTGTGGATGGTAACGTCGGTTTTGCCGTGTAGATCGGCAAGTGTGCCGGCGAGAGTGAGCGACCCCGAAGCGATTCCGTTCGCGACGGGCAATTTCACTGGTGAATAGGCGGACATGAGCTTCGCCAATTCCACACCCTCGAATTGCAGGTTCAATTTAAACGCAGCGCCATTCCACATCGACCAATTTGTTAGCCCGATGCTGCCATCTCCATACGCACGCAGTCCCGCTTGCTCTAGAGCAAGCGAGGTGAACGTTAACTGGCGTTCAGAGACATCAATGTTGGAGCGTAGCTGGTCAAATATTTGCCCACGCGCTCGGAAACGAGTCATAGCCAAAACTCCCTGAATGCGCGGATTCGTGAGTTGTCCGATTACGCTCCCGTCGAAGTGAACGGTTCCGTTTTCCAACGTGAAGGGAAGTGCAGCGGGTTTGCTACCTATTTGAGAAAGCCAGAATGACGGCTGCAAATCGTATAAATTTGTGCTGTCGAGTTTTATCGTCAAGGCGGTGCCCGGACGGCCGGAAATCGAAAAATGTGAGCTCGGGAAATCGAAGTGCGAAGAGCCCAGCTCGAGCACATTGCCGCGCTCCTTGTATGAAACATTTGTTTCTCCAGATACGGGAATACCTCCGGAGGCGGCCTTGATGTTCAAACTCGCCTGGAGCGTGAGATTACTGGACTTCGGGTCTAATGCTCCTTTAATATGAACAGGCCCGCTTGCGATACCGCTCCATGCGACGGGTTTTCCTAGCGCCAAAACAGCTAGTTCGCGAACGCCGAGATCGCGCACGTCGCCATCGAAGCGAATGTCCCGGAGATGCCGGATCGTTGCGTCACCAGCCAATCTGCCGCCGAGTGCGGAAGCAGACAGATGGGTCATTTTGAGCTCCTCGGCCGATCCTGCAATATCGGATTGGAATCGAGCGCCAGTAAATGTCAAGGCACGGGAACGATATGCGAGTCCAAGGCCGGAGAGTTTGCCCGTGATGGTGAAGTGTTTGACTTCGTTCCACTGGAGATCGCCACGCAACGTTAACTGTCCGCGCTGCAGCTCCGGAAGGGTGCCCACAAATTCGCGAGCGGGAATATCCGCGTTCACCTGAAAGTTCGCGCTCGGATGAGTGAAATCGATCAGTGTCCCGGCGCCATCGAGCTTAGACTCACCCGATGTCAACCGGACATATTCGAAAAGGATCCTGTCTTTCTGCAATTGCGCGCGCCCGTCGACATCAATCGATCGCGGGCGAAACTGATCAGAATCAATTTGGACGTGGCGCGATGAGAGCCTCAGGTCATATTGCGGTCCGGCTGCGCCATAATCCACCAGTAAGTGCAGATTTTCTCCGCGGGCGCTCAAAGGGATTTGTTCGTCACTGAATTGAATTAAGCCCCGGCGAATTTCGAAATGCTGCACCTTCAGACTAAGTAGCTCTTGAAGGAACTCGCCGGAGTGGCGCGGCACTTGCGGAGCCGGGACGTTGGAGCCCCCGCCGGCTCTGACGAGAATACTAATGGTTGGATGCTCGACTATCAGGGCTGCGATATCGACTTGGCGCTTCACAAGAGACACGATCTTCAGTTGCACGCGAACGGTATCGGCGCGAAATAGAGGCGCCGCATCGGATGGCTCGGTCCCGTGTACGGCAAAGTCCCGGAAATCTGCTGTAAGATTCGACCAATCATAGGTGAACGAGCCGATTTCAACGCGGCCCCCGGTTGCCCTGGTAACCGCTGAAACAATCTTTTCCCGAACCGCCTCTTTGAACCAGTTCGCCCGCAATGCGTAGAGTGCTGCGGCAATGGAAAGCGTCAGGACACCACAGATTGCGCCGGTCTTCAGGAGGATTGTACGCTTACTCGCCATGCGTTTCGGGTTTGAGGGTTGGATCCTGATACTCTACATTTGCTCGCTTGCGTCGCTGCTCGAGCCACGCATCCAGAGCACGATCCACGCGCTCCTCGAGCAGAGCCTTGCGAATAGAGTCGCGCGAGGCATCCAGACTTGGCGCCGCTTCCGAATGTTGCGCCCGCAGATCCGCCGTTTCGCGCTCGTAAGCACTCTGAATCTCCGCCTCGGAGACGTCGATTTCCGGTTGAAATCGAAATTCGATGAAACGCAAAGTCGTGAGCTGAAGGGCCAGGTGATCTTTCAACACCTTTTCTGTCAAGCCGTATCTCTCGAGGGCTGCGCTAAAATCAGCCGCTGCGCGAAATCCGCTGCGGATTTGATCGAAATATTGATTCACATCCTCCTCACCGGGCAGGGGATAACGGCTCACTTCCATTTCGCTCTCGATTAGGAGCTGCTCAATAAGACGGTTCGCGGCGGCTTTCCGTGAATTGATGTCTCGGATGACAGACTGGCGATTGAGGAATGCAGTGACGCGAAGCTCTTCGTCTAACTGCAACTCCGTAATGACTTGACGGCCGACGATGACGGCAATTCGATCCACGATCGCCGCAGAGGCGAGGACCGCCAGCAGGGGCATCAACAAGCTGCGCATCAGAATGCCTGACCCAGCGAAATGTGGAATTGAAATGCGTTGATCTTTTGAACGGTTGCAACGGCAGTCCCGTTCAGATAATCCTGCTCTGTTCCTTTCAGGCCAAAAAATCGCGGCGCATCGGGACTGAGTGATAAATCCACGCGGAAGGGACCGATGGGAGTGCGATATCGAATACCGAGCCCAACTGATTGAACCAAGTAATTGAAGTCCTGCAAATTCTCCTGCCGGAAACGAAAACTCATGTCTCCCAGCGTGCTGTACACGTTGCCAGCATCATGAAAAAGGACTCCGCCCAGGTTATCGCCATAAAGTGGAAACCGCAGCTCCGTATTGTTGATGAACAGCGCGTTTCCACCGATCGGAAAGCCGGTGGCCAGATCACGAGGTCCAGCTTGGAAATCGGGAAAAGCACGAATCGAAGTGGAGCCGCCGGAATAGAGGCGCTCGGCCAGTGGGATACTCGGCCGTCCTCCAGTCCGAGTGATTACGCCGAACTGAGTGCTCCTGGCGAATACGAGATCACGATGAAACTGATGATAGGTGGAGTTGCGGAACAGTCCCCGGCCAAAGCTCGTCCGCGAGCCGAGGAATCCCGGAGCATAGCCCAAATCAACCGTAGTGTAGATTCCATGGTGTGCGTCCGCCGGATCGTCACGCTTATCTTCGATCAGCGATAACTCTGTCAATCCGACTGTTTCCGGTTGAGAAAGCAGCGGTACCAGGAGCTGTTGAATTTTCAAATTGGATTCCGTTACGTGGCGGAATACAAATCGATACTGGATCGTGTAAGCGCGCGCGAGCCTTTGCCCCAATTGAAGAGAGCCTTCGCTACGATGCGCCGAAAAGGTCCGAACGTCATTTGAGTTATCGAGAAGAGCTGTAGCTGTGAAACTCAACTTATCGCTCGAGACGAACTGCGGGATGAAATACGTCAGAGCGGCGCGCTGTTCAATGGTTGAAACCGAAGTCTGAAGGCTGAGAGTCTGGGCCAATCCCAGGAAGTTGATCCTGCTGATACCAAATGCGAATCGCGGCGCGAAGCCAGTGGTGCCGGCTGGATTATCCAGGCTTGTAACGCCGCCGCCGATCCTGGCGATTTGGGCGCCAACGCCGAAGTTCATCGAGTAATGCCGCGCCTCATCAAAGTCATACAGAACGTACTTGTCGGGTTCATCACCGTCGGGATTCTGTATCGCTGTATTTACCCGGGCAAAGATGCCGAGATCATATAGACGCCGCTGGCTGTCGGTGATTGCCGGAAGAGATAAGGGCTCATCTTTGCTTAGGTTGATGCGATCCTCGACCAGGCTCCGGCGAGTGGTTTCGAGACCGCTGATCAGCACATCCCGCACGTATTTACGCGGACCGGGATGGACAACATACCGAATATTCAGGTAATTCGCTTGTTCGGCGCGTTCGATGTAATAGTCGAATGTCGCGTTGACGTAACCACGGTTATAGAAATAGTTCAGAAAGTTGTCACGATCGCTAGCAATATCAGCTTCGCTGAACGGCTGCCCCGGCAATGACGAGAGCGTGGAATGGAGGACCGCAGCATCGCTTTCGCTTACTCCCTCAATGAACAAATCCGATACGAATGATTGGGGACCTTCGGTTATATCAATGAAGACTGCCAAGTGATTACTAGCTCCGCGATAATTGTTTTCGGTTCTCGACCTTACTCTTGCATCGCGAAAGCCGTTTGAGGCGTAGAGATCCTCGATAGCTTGAACGTCCTGCTGCAAATATGCATCGCTGTATCGTCCGTATGGAAAACGCGGAAATTCCGCTGTCTGCAAATAGAGACGTTCCCGGATTGTATCCGCCGGGAAATAATTGTTTCCCGTAATGGAGAGATAGACAAACCGGTGCCGCTTACCGGGACGGATCTGATATTTGATGACAAGTCGTTCCGGGTCCGGTTCTGTCTTCGCGGTGTATGTAACTTCCGATTCGAAGTAACCTCGAGACTCAAGATACTGCCGAATGTTACGTTCTCCTTCAACGAGCAGGTCGGGATCGGTTGAACCCTCCTGAAACACGGGCACAAGCTGTTTCAGCTCTCCGCGGCTGATCCGGGCTCCATCCGCTCGTACGGTGACGAGCGAGCCAGCCCTGACGTTTACAACTGGTTTTACAGTGTTCGTCGCATCGTTGTAATCAAGACTCCTCAGCGTTATGTGTGAATCAGGGTAATCCCGCTTCTCGTAAAAATGGCGCACGTTATCCAAACCTCGTCGAAGCCGAGCTTCCGTAAACTCCTGCCAGTCACGTAGCCCGTAGAGTCTCTTCCAATGAGTTGCGCGAATGATGGTTTCAATGGGTCGCTTAAGATCTCCCGTAATTGCCGGATGCTCAAAGCGGGCTCGCTCTCCTGGAGTAACCGAAAATGTCAAATTCGCCTGTTCCGTTGTTGTGTCGTATTCGACGCGGCTCTGAATGTTCGCGTTATAGAGCCCGTTTTGTCGAAGCAAGTTGTACAACGAATTGACGGCTTCTGTTCGATCACTATCTTTATACGGAGCGCCGAGGCGCAGTTGGGTGGCACTCGTGAGTTGCCCGGTATTTGGCGGTTCCTTGACGCCATAAATCATTACCCGGCCTACGAAGTAAGCGCGTTTCGTCAAGAATCTCAGCGCAACTCCGCCGCCTGATTCGGCCGCGTCGACGGCAAGATCCGAATAACGTCCCGTCGCGAAAAGACTCTGAATCGCTTCCCGCAGGCTGCGCTCGTGGAAAATGGAACCGGCTTTCAGCGGGAGCGTTTGAGCCAATTCGCTAGGGGTGAACGGCTGGTCGGCTGGTTCAAAGCTGATGCCGGTTATACGCATTCCTTCATACTTAATAGCTTCTTGAATGAATGATGTTGATTGTTCTTGCGCGACAAGGGACACCGAAAGGGCGATGAACAATAACAGCCTTTGAACGATCTGGTTATGCCTTGCGATGGACCAGAAACCAACAGAATTCCTGGTTTCGGTTGTTACCATCGTCTTTTATGAATCCGGGTGAAAAGGAGCGATATTCCCGGCAGATCTCGTTCGCTCCGATTGGGGAAGCAGGGCAAAACAAGATTTTAGCCGCTCGAATATGTATCGTGGGTTGCGGCGCTCTAGGCAGCTTTCAAGCAGAGGCGCTCGCCCGCGCCGGTATTGGCCATCTGCGGTTGATCGATCGCGACTACGTCGATTACACGAACCTTCAGCGGCAATGGTTGTATGACGAAGCGGATGCGCGGGATGAATCACCGAAAGTTATAGCGGCAGCTCGAAGACTGCGCCAACTGAATTCTCACGTCGAAGTGGAGCCAATTATCGCGGATCTTACGCCGTCGAACGCAGAAGATCTGCTTGAACAAAGTGATCTGATCCTCGATGGCACGGATAACTTCGAAACCCGCTATCTCCTTAACGATATTAGCGCCAAATTGAGAATTCCATTGATTTACGGCGCCGCGATTGGCAGTTATGGCATTGTCATGCCGGTGGTGCCGGAGCGTGGTCCATGCCTTGCGTGCGTGTATCCTGAACCTCCTTCTGGCCCGCAACTTACTTGTGATATCGCCGGAGTGCTTGTATCGACAACTGCGGCAGTTGCGGCACTTCAAGTAGCGGCAGCGTTACGCGTAGCTGTCGGTTGGCCGGATTTTGTCTGCCGCATTCACACGCTTGATGTCTGGGAGAGCTCAGCTAAGCAGATGGATGCGGGCTCACGCGATCCGAAATGCCGGGTCTGCGCGGCGAGAGAATTCCGGTATTTGGAAGGAAAGCAACGGGTCCCCGTCAGCTTGTGTGGACGCAATGCGGTACAGTTCCACGAAAATGCGAGAAGCTTCGACTTAGAAGAGCTCGCGGCGCGGTTCCGCACGCTCGGAGATGTGCGCCGCAATGAATTTGCGTTGAGGCTTGCGATCCCGAATTACGATTTAACATTCTTTCCAGACGGCCGGGCCATCGTCAAAGGAACTACCGATATCGGCATTGCGCGAAGCGTTTACGCGCGGCTCGTCGGCGCCTAGTACTCCGTTACTGTCAGTGCGCGTGATTAAAGAGGAACCACAGCAAAATAAGTCCGCCGGGCACGCCGAGGATCCATGCGATCAGGTACTTCATTTCTTATCTCCCCCTATTTTTCGATCAGTAAGCAACTTAGGTCCCACGTTTGGAAATCGATTAAGCCGTCGAGCTCCAATGAGTTAGGATAAGCGCCATTGTTGCTGTTCAACTGCTCAGGAAAAATCTTCCCTCTACCCATGTGGATGCCGCCGGGGGTGAGAGCGTCACTCTTTGTTCTTACAGTTTCAGTACTAGGTTGCGCCCAAGGCAACTATGAGATCCAGGTTTACGCGTCAGAAACGGTGCCGGCTGGAATCACGATGGTCGAATTGCACAGTAACTTCACCGTCGAAGGCAGCAAGACCACAACCGACGGCACGCTTCCGACGAATCATCAGGAGCACGAAACGATCGAGATCACTCAAGGCTGGACAAGTTGGTTTGAGACCGGGTGGTACATTTTCACCAATATCGGCCCCGGTCAGGGGTATCGATGGGTGGGCGACCACATTCGTCCGCGCGTACGCATACCCGATTCTTGGGAGTGGCCTGTCGGGGTCAGCGTGTCTACTGAGATCGGATATCAGCGGTCGTTGTTTTCGCGCGATACGTGGACATGGGAGATCCGGCCGATTGTGGATAAGCAACTCGGGAGATGGTATCTGTGCTTCAACCCATCGCTCGAAAGATCCTGGCATGGACCTACCGTCAGCCACGGTGTCGAGTTTGCTCCGAATGTCAAAGTGAGCTATCAAGTCACGAAACGAGTCGCGGCGGGGCTCGAGTACTACGGTTCAGTCGGAAATCTCATAACGTGGGACCCTGTCGACGAACAACAACAGCAGATTGTGCCTGCGCTAGATTTCGATTTGGGCCCTGAATGGGAGCTCAATTTCGGGGTAGGCATCGGCGTGACGCGGAGCACGGATCACTTGCTGATCAAGATGATCCTGGGCCGCCGGTTCCGGTTCATGAGCGCTCGCCTTCCGCACCTCGAGCGAGCGGCTTTGCGCCGGGACGCGCCATACTCAGAGGCGCCGGAGAAATGAGCAGGCCACGTTACAATAGTGACTTTCATGGGAGAGTTACTCCGTGGCAAAACTGCCCTCGTCCTAGGTGTGGCAAATAAATGGAGCATCGCTTACGCGATATCTTCTGCATTTGTTCGCGAGGGCGCGTCTCTCGTGCTTACGTATCAAGGCGAGCGGCAGCGTGAGACCGTAGAAGAGCTTGGCGCGGAGCTTAAAGCTTCAGAAGTTTTGAATTGCGATGTCACAAGATCCGGCGATCTGGATACTTTGGCGGCCTCTTTAAACCAGAGTTCGCCCGTTCTGGACGCAGTCGTCCATAGCATCGCCTTCGCGAACAAAGAAGATTTGAGCCATCCTTTTATTGAGACAAGCCGCGAAGGATATCTCCTCGCTCAGGAAGTAAGCGCCTATTCCCTCGTGGCGGTATCGCGGGCAGTCACGCCGCTAATGAAACGCGGCGGCTCGATAACCACCCTCACGTATCTTGGGTCAACTCGCGTGGTACAAAACTATAACGTAATGGGTGTTGCGAAGGCCGCGCTTGAAGCAAGCGTACGCTATCTGGCAAGCGATTTGGGTAGCGCGGGTATTCGTGTGAACGCTATTTCCGCTGGTCCGATCAAGACTGCCTCAGCGCGCGGCATCAAAGATTTTTCGAAGGTTTTGGATGCGGTCTCCTCGCTGGCGCCGCTGCGGCGAAGCACCGATCCCGCGGAAGTTGCCGATGCTGCAGTGTTTCTTGCCAGCGACCTGGCCCGCGGAGTGACAGGTAATACAGTATTTGTGGATGCAGGGTTTCAAATAGTCGGTCTTGGCTTATCGTGATTGAGCACTGATTTGAGCCATACGAGAAAGCTGACCGTCCAATACTCAGATCCTTAGCTAAATATGATTCAAGTCGAAGGTCTCTCAAAGAATTACGCGCGCACTGTCGCGGTGAATAATATTTCGTTTTCCGTGGAGAAGGGCGATGTTGTGGGTTTTTTGGGACCGAATGGCGCCGGAAAAACAACCACGATGCGCATCTTGACCTGCTTCATGCCGCCTACGGCGGGGAAAGCCACGGTAGCAGGTTTTGATGTCTTCGAGCAGCCGTTCGAAGTGAAAAAGCGCATCGGCTATTTACCCGAATCGCCGCCGCTTTACCCGGAAATGAGTGTAGCGGACTACTTGATGTTCGTCGCGCGCCTGAAAAACGTTGCGAATTCAGAGATCAAGCGCCGCACCGAAGAGGTCATGGAGCGCTGCGCAATTGCGGATGTCAAACCGAAGCTCATTTCGAAGCTGTCGCGAGGATACCGCCAGCGTGTTGGCCTGGCACAAGCCATCATTCATAATCCCGACGTGCTGATTCTGGACGAGCCGACCTCAGGCCTCGATCCGAAGCAGATCAATGAAACTCGCGAGCTGATCAAGTCGCTCTCCGGCGAACACACGATCATTCTCAGCACGCATATCCTTCCCGAAGTGGAAGCGGTTTGCGAGAAGGTGATCATTATCAATAAAGGGAAGCTTGTCGCAACCGATTCAGTGGAAAACCTTAAACATCGCGCCGGTCTCAATGCTGCGATTCAGCTCCAGCTCGATACGGCGGGAAACGGCAATGCGGAGGTCGTGCGGCAAACTCTCGAGCAAGTGCCTGGAGTGAGTAAAGTGCTCGAGAAGACAGTCTCAAGCGATCGCCTTGTTTTCGAGATTGAAGGGCTGTCGGACAGAAATCCTCGGGCTGATGTGGCGCGCGCTGTCGTAAATTCCGGTTGGAATCTCCTCGAATTAAAATCGCTCACGTTTAGCCTCGAAGAGGTTTTTCTTGAATTAACCGGATCCAGCGCCGAGGCTACGGTCGCGAACGGGAAAGGAGCCGCCGCGTGAGAAATATTTGGACAGTTTGCCGGCGCGAGTTGTACAGTTACTTCGTTTCGCCTATAGCGTGGGTGTTACTCGCGATCTTTGCTTTACTAAGCGGGTATTTCACTTATCTGATTACCGGGTATTTCGTTCAAGCTTCGCTACAAAGTCAAATGAGCGGCCAGCCGATGCCGATGAATCTTAATGAGCAAGTGATTACGCCGCTATTTTCTAACATTGCCGTGATCGGGCTGTTCTTGATTCCGTTGATTACCATGCGGCTATTCGCGGAAGAAAAGCGGCAGGGCACAATTGAGCTGTTAGCGACGTCTCCGATTCATGATCTGGAGATTGTTATGGGAAAGTGGCTATCGGCTGTCCTCATGTACTGCGCGCTGCTCCTTGTATTGCTCATTGATTACTCGTTTTTGTTTCTCTATGGCCAACCCGATTGGAAGCCGGTGGTGACTGGGTTTTTGGGTGTTCTACTCGAGGGGGGCTGCCTCCTCGCTCTTGGCACGTTTATCTCAACCACCACCAAGAACCAAATCATTGCGGGCGCTGTCGGTTTTTCGCTAGCCTTGCTGCTCTGGATTTTGAACTGGACGACATCTTTCGGTAACTCGCCAACAGTGCAAGTCTTAGGGTACTTGTCGATATTGAGTCATCTTGATAGCTTTTCACGAGGCGTTATCGACAGTAAGGATGTTATTTACTATCTCTCGCTGATATTTCTCGGACTATTTCTAACGACTCGCTCGCTTGAGTCGTTGCGCTGGAGGGCTTAATGGCTGAAGAAAAATCCAGGAACACAATTGCCGCCCGCCAAGCTCGTTATGGCGCGACAGCTACTTTGTACACCATCATCGTGATTGCGGTTTTGGTGATGGTCAACTGGCTTGCTAATCGCTATAACAAGAGCTACGACACGACGAGTAACAAACGGTTCACGCTGTCTGAGGAGACGAAGAAGGTCGTTAAAGGCCTGAAATCCGATGCGACGATCACGTATATCGATAAGAGCTCAAATTTTGAGCAGGCGAGGGGCACGTTAGATCGATATGCGAATCTGTCGCCAAAGATTCATCTGCAGTACATCGATGCGCAAAAGCAACCCGTCGTGGCGCGGTCATATGGAGTGCGGTTCCTTGGGACTGCATACGTCGAGATTGGCCAGAGGCGCGAAGAAGCGAAGTCTCTGACAGAGGAAGGTATAACCGGCGCGTTTCTCAAAGATTTGAAGGGCGTGCGCAAGGTTTGTTTTGTCACAGGCAGTAAGGAGCACCAGCTCGACGACACACAGGAAAACGGATTATCACGTTACAAAACGCTGCTCGAGCGGGATAACTATCAGGTGGATTCCGTTTCGCTCGCCGAACAGACTGCTGTTCCCAAAGATTGCACAGTTCTCGTTGTCGCAGGCCCGCAGCTTGATTACACGCCCAATGAAGTAACCGCGATTAAGAACTATGTCGAAAACGGCGGTCGCGCCATGTTTCTCATTGATCCGCCGCTCGATTTTGGGCGCGAGCACATCGCGCAGAACGAAGGACTGATGAAACTGATCGAGGGCTGGGGAGTTACGCCGGACAGCGATCTTGTGCTCGAACAGAATGCGATGGCTCAATTATTCGGCTTTGGGCCTGAGATTCCGCTAGTTTCCAAGTACGAATCGCAGCCAATCGTCAATGATTTAAAAGGAGCCGTTACGGGATTCCCAATCTCCCGCTCACTCGAGGTGAAGAACGGCGACAAAACGACAGTCGATAAGCTCTTCTCGACCACAGACCGCTCGATTGCTACAACACGTCTGAACACGAATGAAGTGAATCCGGACGATCCCAGTAATAAGAAGGGGCCGTTCGTGCTTGGCGCTGCAGGTACTTACAACACTGGCAAGCCCAGCAATCCCGGACGGTTCGTGGTTATTGGCAGCTCTGGGTTCGTCGACAACGCGATGGTGGGCTTCCAAGGGAACCGCGATCTTGCGGTGAACGCGGTCAACTGGCTTTCGTCTGATGAAGATCTCATCTCGATCCGTCCGAAAGAGCCTGAAGATCGGCGCCTTAACGCAACGCAACACCAGATGAATGCCTTCTTTTACACCGACCTGATCGGAATTCCACTCGTAATTATTCTCTGGGGTGTATCAATCTGGGCGAAGCGGAGATAGCATGAAGCCTCGCAATCTACTGATTGCAGCCGCTCTCTTAGCTGCTCTCAGCGGAGTTGTCTGGTGGGCGAAGCGCCATCCTCAATCAAGCGCCTCGACGAGCACGACTCCACCTTCACCCAAACTCGCGGACATTCCCGAAGCAAACGTAAAAGAGATACAGATCCAGAAAAAAGATGGACCGGCAGTTACTCTCGACCGCCAAAACGGTAAGTGGGTGATCAGCGCACCGCAGCCTTTACCGGCCGATCAAGACGCGGCTACCACGGTCGCATCTTCGTTGAGCCCATTAACTGCGGACAGCGTCGTAGAGGATAAGCCGGCAAACTTGAATCAATACGGCCTTAACGGGCCAAGCCTCACGGTTACCGTTAAGGAGAAAGCAGGAAAGACTGACCAGGTCGTGTTCGGCGACGATGTTCCGGCAGGATCGCTGGTTTACGCGCGATTTAACTCCAGCCCCAAAGTGTACACAGTGTCCTCGTCTGTCAAGAGCTCCTTCGATAAGGGGCTGAACGACCTCCGTGATAAACGATTGCTTACTTTCGATACCAACCAAGTTACGCGCGTCGATATTGCGTCGCCTAAAGCAGACATCGAGTTCGGCAAAAATAATCAAAACGATTGGCAGATTCTCAAGCCCAAGCCTTATCGCGCTGACGGTTTTCAAGTCGAAGAGCTGCTCCGTAAGTTAAGCGATGCGAAAATGGACCTCTCCAGCAGTTCGGAAGATACAAAAAAGGCCGCCGCATCATTTGCCTCGGGTAAAGCTGTAGGAGCAGCTAAAGTCAGCGACGCGGCAGGTACTCAAACGCTCGAAGTTCACGCAAACAAAGATGATTATTACGCGAAAAGCAGCGTAGTCGACGGCATTTACAAGATCAGTTCTGATCTCGGGAAGGAGATGGAGAAGCCTCTCGACGATTTCAGAAACAAGAAGATTTTCGACTTCGGGTTCAGCGATCCGACCAAAATAGAGGTTCAACGCGGGGATAGCGCAAAGACCTATACGAAGGCTGGTCAGGATTGGAAGCTCGATGCTAGCGTTATGAACCCCGGCGCGGTTCAGACATTCATTGACAAGCTTCGGGATCTCTCGTCAACGAAGTTTCTTGACAGCGGATTCACTACACCCGTTGCGACGATTACTGTCACGTCGAATAGCGGCAAGCGTATCGAAAAGGTCGAGTTCGCAAAGAACGCGGATGGCTACATCGCTCATCGCGTGAATGAGCCTGCTTTGTACCAACTCGATGCCAAGTCCGTCAACGATATGCTGGAAGCTAGTAACAGCATTAAGCCTGCTGCGCCTGCGTCAAAGAAATAGCGCTATCGGACGCTCTCATGTCTGCCATTAACACGGACCTGTATGAGCTCACCATGGCGGCGGGGTACTTCTGTGCGCGAAAGACGGACGAAGTAGCCACTTTCGAGCTTTCCGTCCGGCGGCTTCCTAAAAATCGCAATTTCCTTGTAGCCGCCGGGCTGGAACAAGCGGTAGAGTTTCTCCTGAATTTTAAATTTCTTCCGCAAGAGATCGACTACTTGCGTTCACTCGCGCAATTCAAGAACACGCCTCCCGAGTTTTTCGATTTCCTTGCCGCATTGCGCTTCACTGGCGACGTGTTTGCCGTCCCCGAAGGTACGCCCGTATTTGCCAATGAGCCGCTCGCGATTATTCGCGCTCCTCTGGTTGAGGCGCAGATCGTCGAGACGTACTTGCTTTCGACGTTCGCTTTCCAGACCAGCATCGCTTCGAAGGCGGCGAGATGCCTGATTGCTGCGGAGGGGCGCTCGATCGTTGAATTCGGGAGCCGGCGTGCGCATTCGCCTGCCGCCGGCGTCCTTGCAGCTCGCGCGGCTTATCTCGCTGGGTGCGCGGGTACCAGTAATACCGAAGCGGGAATGCGTTTCGACATTCCGGTTTTTGGCACGGCTGCCCATTCCTGGACCATGGCGTTTCCGACTGAAGAAGAGTCATTCAGAACGCTGCAACGGCTGCTCGGCGAGTCCACTGTTTTCTTGCTCGATACATACGACACGATGGAAGGTGCCCGGCTCGCGGCGCGGCTGGGTCCGCCGGTCTGGGGAGTTCGTCTCGATAGCGGCGATCTCGGCGCGCTCTCGCGAGAAGTGCGCCGCATTCTCGATAGTGCTGGTCTGCGAGACGCGAAGATCTTTGCGAGTAACGATCTCAACGAAGATCGCCTCGCCGAATTGGTTCGATCCGGAGCGCCGATAGATGCTTTCGGGGTTGGCACCGAGCTTGCCACGTCCGCAGATGCACCAAGTGTTTCGGCAGTGTATAAGTTAGTCGAGCTTAAGAGAGGCACCGCCCTCCAATACACCGCGAAATTCAGTGACGAGAAGAGCACCTTGCCTGGCGCCAAGCAAATTTACCGCTACCCCGATTGCGATATGATCGCACTCTATAGCGAATGTAATAGCGATTTCAAGGGCCAGCCGCTGCTGCGTCCAATCATCGCGCACGGCGATTTACTGGAGCCATTGCCACCGCTCGAGAAATCGCGCTCCACTGCAATGTCTGCCGTGGCTGCGCTCCCCGAGGAAATTCATTCACTCGAAAGAACAATTACGTATCCCGTTGAGATCAGCACTCGTTTGCTGAATCTGGCGGAGAGTCTTCGCGCCGAAGTTCAAGCTCTTTCGTCATAGCTGGGGCCTCATAATTAGGGTTGTGAAGACAGTTTTTTTCGACGTCGACACGCAACTCGATTTTCTGTTCCCTGCCGGCGCGCTTTACGTTCCGGGCGCGGAGGACATCGTGAACACGCTCGGGGAATTAACGCGCTTCGCGGCTGCGAACGAAATCCAGATCATCTCGACTGCCGATGCCCATATTGAGAACGACGTTGAGTTCCAATTATGGAAACCACACTGCGTGGCGGGAACGGCAGGACAACAAAAAGCGGCGAATACGCTGCTCAGTCACTCGGTTGTCCTGGGCAATGTGCCCGGTGATCTTGATGCCATGCGTCCCAGAATCCGTGAGAGCTCTCAGATCGTCTTAGAAAAGCGCGCGGTAGATATCTTCACGAATCCCAATGTGGGGCCATTGCTCGAATTGGTTAACGCAGATAGATATGTGGTTTACGGCGTCGTTACTGAGATATGCGTTCAATGTGCCGCTTTCGGGCTGTTGGAAAGGGGCGCGCGAGTAGAGCTCGTATCAGATGCGAGCAAAGCTCTCAGCATAGGGGAAGGACAAAACGTGCTGGCGAGATTTGAGGCCCGAGGTGGAATCGTTACGACTGCAGCATCGGCGATGAAGCCTCCGCAGCTCTAACGATCAAACGTCACAATATGCTGCCCGGCAGGGAGCATGATTGAGGCTGTATTCTCTCCTGCCGTCCGCTTCCAGAACGGCGCGCCATCCACTTCAATGGAAGATACCGGCGAACCGAGGAGTGCGATTGCGCGGCTGCGGCTCGAATACGACAGATCGACCCAGTCTTTCGATTCAAGCGCCGATTGAATTTCGCCATTGAAGTCTGAAATGGTCACAACCGGCTGAGCTGTTCCGACACTCAATCTGTGCTTTCCAGCGGGAGCGAGTACATATTTGCGGCTCTGGAGGGGCCATGGCTTGCCATCGATTTCAACCGGGCCCCGCCAATCGACACGCGTCGGTTCGGCCGCGTCGATTTGTAACTCATCCGCGCTCTTTTCCGAAACTCTTGCTGTTGTGGCCGAAACCGGTAGAAGAGCCAAGTCCTGTTTCTCGAGCGAGTTTTCAAAATACAGCGCTACTCGATGGAACGAAGCTGCCGCCTCATGTACGAGTTCGAACAACTCGACTCCAGTCTGCTTCTTTGTCGGATAGACATCCTGATACCGCTCCACCACATTGATATCCACTGCAAACTGGCTGTGATCCGCCGTCAATTCCCGGTACTTTTGGGCGAGTTTCGAATAACGTTCCGGCCCCAAGTTCCACAACGTCGCTGGATCTTCCACGAGCAATGTGCTGTGGCGCGCTTGAATGAACGGCAAACTGCGCGCCACATCCGCTCCAAGAGCATCTCGAATGCCTGGTTCGAAACGATCATCTATGTGAGTTAGAACGATATCGAGATAGGGCTTTGATGATCTCGTCCGGTCGAGCACATCGAGCCAATCGGCCTGCATACGCGACGCGAGCCCAGCGCGAAAATCGAGAAACTTCCGCAGAGCCGCAGGGTTTTTCGATGCGGAATACGGCGATGCCGGATCGAATAGTAGCTTGGGATCGAACGCGGCCATCTGCTTAAATTCCCGGCGGACGTCATCGTTCATTGGTGTGAAGCGCGCGGGATTCGACGCGCCTTCGAGAGATTCGAAATACAACTCCGCGACATTGACTCCATCCCAATCGAATCTTTGAAGAAGTCCGCTGATCTGCTTCGCAACTTCACGGCGGCAATCCGGATTCTGTAAGTTCATCAGCTTTCGCCAGTCGAGTTGCGCATCTTGGCCGACTGCGGTCTTTTCGCGCCATTCCGGATGATCTGCCCAGAACTTTTCACTGACGTGGGGTAGTTCCAGCCAGGCATAAACCAAAATGGCGTTGCGATGGCACGCCTCGATTAGTCTTTTTAGAAACTCGTCTTGTATGGGATCCGGCTCAACGTTGTGCCATGCGGCGACATGCAGCACGGCGATGCCCGATTCTCGCCACCGCCGCGCCAAATAGTCGACATCGGCGCGAATGCGATAAGAAGAATCAAAGAATGCCCATAGCATCGTCGTTCGCGCGGGCACTGAGAGATCCAAATCAATAAGCGCTTGAAGCAGGTACGGGTAGCGCTCAATACCAGTCGGGCCCGGCGGGGTCGACAGCCACAGAATGGCTCCGTGCGCAGTTCGCTTCCCTGCAATTACGGGAATGCCCTTCCATTTCTCGGTTGCGAAAACCTGGAAGGTGGGCGGCAGATCAACTGCCGGGACACTCACCGGCTCTTCCCAGATGATCTGCATCTTCGGCGCGTGCACATCACAGATTCGCCTGACCTGCACGGTGTCTTCCTTGTCAACCAAGCCTAGGCTTCGCGTCAGCCTATTCGCGCCTTGAAGAATCACGATGTGGTTTTCAGCCAACCGGGCTGCATCCACCCCGGCGTTGCTCCCGAGCACAATCACGCCGGCATCGGCTTCTCCGGCTTGGGTCAGTCCTATTGAGGCGAAGATTTTCGCCCATGCGCCCGGATCCGTTCCGATAATCCTGTAAGTCGGTGGAACAGCGAAAGCCGGCGCGACAGCGACAAAAAGTCCAATAAGAAAATTAGCCCAGCGCATTCTATTTTGTGATTGCGTACCAGAAACTGAGACGGAAATCGTAATAATTTGGCCTGTGAGGATTAGCTTGATTATCCGTGTACACGCCGCGAAGGAAATCAGTCGAGAGATAAACATTCGGCGCCATCCATGGCAAATGGACCTTCACCCCGGGCCCCATTTCAAAGGTGTTGGCCCAATACTGCCGTTTGAGATCTTGGGTGACGTTCGCGTTCAGCAGAACCTGTGCCGATGTATTTCCCCACGCCCGGAAGGTTCGCCCCGTCCGATGCTGCGAATACAGCAGCCAGTCTTTATCGAACCGGCTGACATAAATGCCATCGTCGGTGGTTTCGTAGAAGAAACCGGAGCTGTGCGAGCCTAAAAGAGTTCCGAAGCCTTTCGCAAAGTTGACCCCGCCGCGATAATCCGGAATGGCCATGCCGACGTCGTGCCGGTTAGGTAAATAGCTCACTGCCTCGCCGGCTTCCACCCAACCTGTGAAGTGATGCCAAGTGCGCGATGAGACACCCACGCCGAAAATAAACGCATTCTCAGAGAAATATGTGGGGGCAACGGTTAGCGGCAGACCGCTTCTAACGTCACCATCAAATCGAGTTGAAACATAGAAAGACAGCAGTTTGTTCCAGCCCCCCAAAACAGAAAGCGGGATGGTCCGCTTCACTTGCCCATAAGTAAAGGCGTCATTCCACCGTGTCGAGAACATGGGCAGCAGCCACACTGTCGTCTGAGGTACCGGATCCCCACGCAGATTGTGAAATGCCTTGTTGGCTTCAGCAGCGATTTCGGGATCATCGGATTGCCGAGCTTGATCGAACCACTGCATTGCTTGATCATCCTGTTTCGCCGCGTTGTACGCCCAAGCCAGCTTCAACATTACTTCCGCATCATCCGGATCTTCTTCGTGAGCGCGCGTCAAGTACCGGATTGCATCAGGAATGTAGCCGGCCTTGAGACTTTTCATCCCCATGCTCCTGGCATCTCTGCCGCTCGATGCGCCGGATGACGCGCCTGAAGCAGATGCGGGCAGGCCATTCGCACCCGTTGCAGGGGATGAAGCCGGCTGCAAGGTCGCTTGGGGATGTTTCTTGATCCCATGCAAGGCGTCCAACTGATCCCGCGATAACTGATCTCGCGGATTGATCGCCAGAATCTGCTCGAATTGCTTCACCGCCTCGTCCTGTTTGTGCATTGCGAGATAGAGAAACGCCAGCTCCCGTCGCAGCGCCACATTCTGAGGATCGAGGGCAATTGCTTTTTCGAATTCGTATGGATATGGATAGCGGGTCGAGAGCTGATCGAGCGCCAGCTCGGCGGTACGAGAATCGTGTCCACGAGACGCCGCGAGCAAGGTCGCATTTGCGTCATCTAACCGGTTCAGTTGCCGCCATACGCGCGCCAAGTGAAGAAGCAATTCTCCGAGATCAGGTTTCAGCTTGCGGCAGATCTCGTATTCTCTAGCCGCTAACGGGAGCTCATCGCGAAGCTCCGCGAGCTGGGCCAGTTCCCAATGGGCGCTGAACATCGGGAGCTCATTCGGATTCGGCGATCGCTCGAGCGCCTGCTGCCATCGCGCAATGCCGTCGGCGAGCGGACGATCGATGTTCTGAAAGGCCTGCTCGGCGGTTGCGCGAGTTGTGGGGCTGCCGGTGTGCCTCAATCGATCGAATGTCCTCCGCGCCTCGATTTGCTTCTTGGTCTCGAAACACAGAAATGCGTATTCGAGCGCAGCGGTTTCATCCTTCGGATTCAGTTTCAGCGCACTCTCGAATTCATCGCGGGCGTCAGCGTTTTCGCCCGTTTTCAAGAGCGTGTACGCCAGATCTTTATGTACACTGGCGTTGTCCGGCTGCTTTGCCAAAGCCTTACGGAACAGCTCAATTGCTGAATCGTAGTCCTTCTGGGCCAGTGATTTGTAAGCCGCGTTTAGCTCAGCGTCAACTGCCGTCTGCCCATAACTAGAAAGCGCCCCCGCGAGCAGGGCACAGGCAAACATGAATCGAGCGGCCGGCATCTCTTAAGCTAGTTGGCCTGGGAATGAGGGATTCTCAATTACGCTCCGCGCGGCGGGAGACCTGGCTAAGTCGATAAAATGGAGCGGTTATGCCTCGTTTTCCCGGCGTCGACTACCTCGAATTTGATTCGCTGTTAACGGAACAGGAGCTTATGGTGCGCCAGACGGCGCGCGAATTTGTCGATGATCGTGTATTGCCCTTGATACGCGAGGCTTTCAACAAGGCCAGCTTCCCGACCCAACTCATTCCCGAAATGGCACATCTCGGCTTCTTCGGGGCGAATCTCGAGGGCTACGGTTGCGCGGGCATGAATAACGTTGAGTACGGCCTTATCATGCAGGAGCTCGAGCGAGGCGATTCCGGTCTGCGCAGCTTTGTCAGTGTCCAAGGCGCGCTTGTAATGTATCCGATCCACGCGTACGGCTCCGAAGAACAAAAACAGCGGTGGCTTCCAAAGCTGCAATCGGGTGAAGCGATCGGCTGCTTCGGGTTGACGGAGCCGGATTTCGGCTCGAATCCCGCCGGCATGCGGGCTACAGCCGAGAAGCGCCGTGACTCCTGGGTGCTTAAGGGCGAGAAGACGTGGATCACGAATGGTTCAGTAGCGGATGTTGCTGTCGTGTGGGCCCGCACGCCTGAGGGGATACGTGGTTTTCTCGTAGAGAAAGGCACGCCGGGCTATTCGACCAGCGATATTCACGGCAAGCTCTCCATGCGAGCTTCCGTGACATCCAGTTTGCACTTCTCTGATTGCGCTATTCCGGAAGAGAATCAATTGCCCTGCGGAAAGGGTCTAAAAGCGGCGTTAGGCTGTCTCACGCAGGCGAGATTTGGGATCGGCTGGGGAGTTCTTGGTGCCGCAATGGATTGTTATGAGACCGCTCGCAGCTACACCCTCGCCCGGAAGCAGTTCGATGAAAGACCGCTCGCGAGTCATCAGCTTGTGCAAGAGAAACTTGCCTGGATGATCACCGAAATCACCAAGGGGCAACTACTCGCGCTTCAAGTGGCGAAGCTGAAAGATGCCGGCAGGGTAGAGGCTGCGCACGTCTCGATGCTGAAGCGAAACAATGTTGCCGTGGCGCTCGAGTGCGCCCGGCTAAGCCGTGATCTACTCGGCGCGAACGGCATCATGGATGAGTATCCGATCATGCGCCACATGTGTAACCTCGAAACCGTCAAGACGTACGAGGGGACCGATCATATTCATACTCTGGTGATTGGGGAGAAAGTCACCGGGATTGCTGCGTACCGTTAGCCGCGCGGCGGAATAAATGAGAGCTTCGCTTCGGTATGGACTGACTGTTTTCATCCTGCTGCTGATAGCCGGAGGGATAGCCACATACCTATACATCAGAACCCTTGGGCCTCAACTTCGCGATCGTGCGATTCAAGCGCTCGGAGAAAGATATGACGCTGATATTGACCTGAAATCCTGGAGCTTCTCTTTGCTCCCGCATCCGACGCTGACCGGCAACGGTCTGTCCATCTGGCACAAGGATTGGAATGACCCCACGCCGCTGATCTACGTTCGCAAATTTACGGCGATTAGTGATTTCCCGACCTTACTGAACCGGAGAAACACAGTTGACAAACTGCGTTTGGAAGGTCTGCGGATCCACATACCCCCGCGGGGGCGAAGCATTCGTCCGGAAACGACTACAGAGCATCCGGAGATCGCTAGCGCTGAACCCGGACACGACACCACCCGTTTTCGCTTTTTGGTTCAAACAATCGTTGCAGATGGAACGGTGCTCGAACTAGAACCGAAAGTGAAAGGAAAACTTCCGCTTCAATTTGATGTCCAGAAGCTAACTCTTCACTCGGTTGGCGTGGGGCAGCCGATGGCGTTTAAGACAACACTCACCAATGCTAAACCGCCGGGGCTGATCGATAGCACAGGCGAATTTGGCCCCTGGCAGCGCGAGGATCCGCGAAGCACTCCGGTAAGCGGCAATTACACATTTCAGAACGCCGATCTCGGCGTGTTTAAAGGCATCTCAGGAACGCTGTCCTCCGATGGGAATTATCACGGCGTGCTGCAGCACATCGAGGTGGATGGCACGACTGACACTCCCAAATTCGCGCTCCAGAGGGGTGGCGAGCCCGTTCATTTGGTAACCAGCTTCCACTCCATTGTCAACGGCAGCGATGGAGATACGATACTTGATCCTGTGGACGCGCACTTCCTCCGCTCGGAATTTATTTGCAAGGGAGGCGTTATTCATGAAGCCGGACCAAACGGCAAGACTGTTTCGCTCGATGCGGTAACGAAAAGAGGGCGCATCGAAGATATACTGCGGCTGGTGCTTGGTAGTTCAAAACGCATTCTCACTGGGGAAGTGAATTTTAAGAGCAAGATTGTTATCCCGCCTGGGCATGAAGATGTTCTCGACAAATTGAAGCTCGATGGCCAGTTCGGGATCAGTTCCGTCGAGTTTACGAACTCGACTTTGCAGCAAAAACTCGATGTGCTGAGTGAACGAGCGCAAGGGATCTCTAAGAAAGCCGAAGGGGAATCTCCTGAAACGGTCGCCTCCAATTTTCACGGATACTTCCAATTGAATGATGGGGTCGCTTCCTTCTCACAGCTCTCCTTCAGCGTTCCTGGCGCGATGGTCAATTTGGATGGAGACTACGCTTTGCGGCCAGAGAGGATCAACATGCATGGCACTTTCCGCATGCAGGCAACGATCTCGCAAACTCAATCTGGAATCAAACACTGGCTTCTGAAACCGTTCGACCGCTATTTCGAGAAGGGTGGGGCAGGATTTCTTGTTCCTATTACGATTACCGGAACCAAAGATCACCCTGAGTTCGGGGTCACGATTTTTGGCAAGATGCGAATTATACATTGAGATCATGACGAAACGGGAAACAAATCGCTTATGGACATCTGTGTTGGCGCCTGCCGTGACGATTACAGTTGTGATCTGCTGGGCGGCAGCTTTCAAAGCTCAATCGGCTAAAAATATTCCTATGGAGCCTTTCGGCAAAACACCCGACGGTCAGGACGTTTCCCTTTACACACTCAAGAACCAGTCGGGCATGGAAGTGAAGATTACGAACTATGGCGGTACGGTTACTTCCATCAAAGTGAAGGACCGGCACGGCAATTTCGGGGATGTCGTGCTTGGTTTTGACACGCTGGATGGATACGTTGCCAAAACCAACACTGCGTATTTTGGCGCCGTCATCGGCAGATATGCGAACCGTATAGCGCACGGTGCTTTCAGTCTCGACGATCATGAATATCACGTGCCGACCAACGACGGACCAAACGCGTTACACGGCGGCTTACGGGGCTTTGACAAACGAGTTTGGGATGCGAAAGACGTCTCAACCTCAAAAGGTCCAGCGCTCGAGCTGCATTATCTGAGTAAGGACGGCGAAGAGGGATTTCCCGGCAATCTGTCGGTGACGGTCCGTTACTCGGTCAGCGACAAAAATGACCTCACGATTGACTACGCGGCCGAGACTGACAAAGACACCGTCCTGAACCTGACGAATCACTCATATTTCAACCTCTCAGGGCCAGGGCATGGCGACATTCTGAATCATAAGCTGACTCTCGCGGCAGATCGCTTCACGCCAATCAATGAAAATCTGATTCCTACTGGCGAGATTCGAAGCGTGGCGGGAACACCTCTCGACTTCCGAAAATCCACTACGGTCGGCTCTCGTATAAACAGTGATGATCAGCAGCTCAAGTTTGCGAAAGGATACGACCACAACTTTGTACTCAATCGCTCAGGAGATTCGCTTGTGATGGCCGCAAAGGTCGAAGATCCCGATTCGGGCCGAGTATTAGAGGTGTTCACGACTCAGCCCGGAATTCAATTTTATTCAGGCAATTTCTTGAACGGAAGCGTCCACGGAATCGGAGGAGCGTACAATTTCCGATCGGCGCTTTGCCTGGAGACGCAGCATTATCCCGACTCGCCGAACCACTCGAATTTCCCGAGTGTAGTGTTGCGTCCGAAGCAGCGTTTCCACCAAGTGACTGTCTATCGTTTTTCGACTGAGTAGAACGCGCGAGTCTATTCACCGTTGGACGCGCCTTAGTGTCAGCGCGTCTTCTGGGAGATTTGCATTCCTCAATTTCTTCAAATCGTCCGTGATATCGATTAGCTTTCCAGTGATGTGATTCGACTGCTCGGAGGCGAGAAACATCGCGTGCTCTAGCTGAATCTCTGGCGAGACTCCGCCGGTCCGCCTTGTCTCTTTAGCTGCGCTCACTATCTTAGGTTCGAGCCGGTTCTCGGCTCCAATGATTTCGTCGGTCAGGCTGGTGTACGTTGGCCCCGGGTCGAAACAGTTCATTTGAATGTTGTGATCGGTCACTTCGTGCGCTAGCGCTTCCACGAAACGAACGACGGCAGTTTTCGAGCTGGCGTAAGCGGAGAAGTTGAGATTCGGACGAACGTTCGTTTCACAAACAAGTGCAATAACCTTGCCGGCTCGCTTCTCCATCATGTAAGGCAGAACAGCCCGGCAAGAATGCGCAACCCCCAGGAAATTGGTAATAATGGCTTCCGTCCAATCGTTTAATGAGCTTTGCAAGAAACAATCGAGAGGTCCCGTTACTGCCGCCGCGCAAATCAACACGTCGATAGGACTACCGAAAATCACTTGCGCGCGGTTTACGGCTACAACCATCCGTTCGGCGTCTGTTACGTCTGCACGAACGCAAAGCGCGTTTCCGCCGGCCTGTTCGATTTCAAGCTTCGCGAGCTCGATTTCCGCTTTGCTCCGGCCGATGAGAGCAATGCGCGCTCCGAGTTTCGCAAAACCTAAAGCGAAGCGCTTGCCGATGCCGCGGCCGGCTCCGGTAACGAGAATGTTCTTGTTCTTGAATTCGTTTTCGCTTTTCACTCAAGCCAACGACAGCTCCCGACTAAAGCTTAGAACACGGCACGCTACTCGCCTTCCTGCGCTATACTCTCCGGTAGCGTGACTACGGGCATTCCGTGTCCGCGCAATACTCGCAAGGGGCGAATGAGTAAAGAAGACAGCATTGAAGTAACTGGAACAGTGGTGGAAAAATTTCCGAGCGGTCTGTTCAGCGTCCAACTCGATCAGGACCGAACCGTCCTGGCCCATCTGGCTGGAAAACTTAGGCGCAACCGAATCCGCGTGTTAGCCGGCGATCGCGTCACTTTGGAGATGTCTCCCTATGACCTCACCAAAGGACGAATTACGTACCGGCACAAGTGATCCACATTTATCTTCGTCCCATTCGTGCGAGCGCGTACTCGTAATTTTTGGCACGCGTCCAGAGGCGATCAAGCTCTGCCCTTTAATCGCCACACTTCGAAACTCCGGAATTGATACAACCGTCTGCGTTACCGCCCAGCACAGGCAGATGCTGGATCAAGTACTCGCGGCATTTGAAGTGATACCCGATTACGATCTCGATCTAATGCGCCCTGGCCAGACATTGACCGGGCTGACGGCGCGAGTTCTTGCGGGCCTCGAGCCGGTCCTTCTTCGAGTGAAACCGTCGCTTGTGATCGTGCAGGGTGATACAACAACCACACTCTGCGGTAGTCTTGCGGCTTTCTATGCGCGAGTGCCCGTTGCTCACGTCGAGGCGGGGTTGCGAACATTCGATCTCAACGCGCCGTTCCCGGAAGAAATGAACCGCGTCGTTGCGGGCCGTCTCGCAACACTACATTTTGCGGCGACCGAGTGGGCCGCGGAAAATCTGCTCCACGAAGGCATAGCCCCTGAATCTATTCAGGTCACTGGAAATACTGGGATCGACGCAGTGCTGTCGATCAGTGAAGGCATCGAGCAGGGAAGACTCTCCGGAATTTCTCTCCCGATTGATGAGGCTAAGAAGCTGATTGTCGTAACCGCCCATCGCCGTGAAAATTTTGGAGATGCATTCATCCGGATATGCAGGGCGATCTCCGAGCTCGCCGTGCGCGACGATGTTCAAATCGTATGGCCGGTCCATCTCAATCCAAATGTGCAACAAATTGTCCGGCAAACGATCAGCGCCGAACGAAACGTTCTTTTGCTCGCGCCGCTCGATTACATTCCGTTCGTAGATCTGATGCGACGAGCATACTTGCTGATTACGGATTCGGGCGGCGTGCAAGAAGAAGGGCCTTCCTTCGGCAAACCGATTCTTGTTTTACGCGACAAAACGGAGCGTCCCGAGGCAGTTCATGCCGGCACGGTGAAGCTGGTAGGGACTGACACTGAGCGCATAGTGGCGGAAGCCAGACGTCTCTTAGATGACCAAGTTGAATATGAGCGCATGGGCCGTCTGCATAATCCTTATGGGGACGGCCAAGCAAGCGGCCGCATCGCAGAGCGCATCTTGTCGTATCTGAACGCAAGATATTCGGCCGAGGTACTCGCTTCGGTCCACTAATATAGTTAGTTGTCACTCGTCGACTCACTCCACCAACAAGCCGTTTCATCGTTGAGCCGCAGGCATTGGCCGCAAATTTATTTTGGTGTCCTGTCAACCTCGCTCGCGACGCTTTTACTGGAGCTCGCGTTAACCCGTGTTTTTTCGGTCGTCTACTTTTATCATTTTGCTTTCCTCGCGATTTCTATCGCCTTATTTGGACTGGGATGCGGCGGTATTTTTTCGTACGCTGTCGTGAACTGGCCCGGCTCGCTGTTCAGGAAGTTAGGCGTTCTCGCAGCAGTCAATGCTATTGGTATCGTTCTTTGCCTGTCGTTTTTGTTGAATCAGGCGTACAGCTTGAATGCCGCGGAAGTCATTGTTGCGTATTTCGTTTCAGCCATTCCCTTCTTCATTTCAGGGACCATCCTTTCACTCGCGATCGCCGATTCGATCCAATGCATTGATCGTGTTTACTTTTTTGATCTGATTGGCGCTGCTACCGGATGCGCGGTGCTGGTACCGCTGCTGAACTGGGTGGGCGGTCCGAACACAATTCTCGTAGCCGCGATTCTCTTTGCGGTCTCCGCCGCGATCTGGTTCCACCTCGCGCACGCTCCTCGGGGCCGAGTTATTGCTGTTCTTTTCGGTTTGCTGCTGGTAGTTCTCGTCACTTACAACGCCAAGTATTTCCTAATCGACGTGAAATTCGCGAAAGGAGAACGATTACTGAACGAGGAATTCGTTCAATGGAACAGTTTTTCCCGAATCGCGTTAAAGCCGGAGCCGGGCAGCGGGCTGAAGAGCATTGTGATCGATGCCGACGCAGCATCGGGAGTAGCGCACTTCGATTTCGCTCATCTTTCGAGCCAGCAAAAGTTCGAACTCGCCTACCAAGGCCCTGGGTTGCCCTATCTGCTTCGCCCGGGAGCCAAGACATTGGTGATTGGTCCCGGAGGGGGCTGGGACATCGCGCGAGCGCTCGCGTCGGGCGGCCGGGAGATCACCGGAATTGAAATCAATCCGATTATTGCGACCTCCATCATGCGCAAAAAATTCCCGCAATATAGCAACCGGCTTTACTTCCGTCCTGAAGTGAAGATCATTGTGGAAGATGGCCGGGCTTTCGTGCGCCGCTCGCAGGATTGTTATCAAGTGGTCCAAGCGACTCTAGTGGACACTTGGGCGTCGACTGCCGCGGGTGCTTTTGCGCTATCTGAGAATAATCTCTACACGACGAATGCTTTTGTCGACTACTTGTCTCATCTGACGGGAGATGGCATTCTGGCGTTTACGCGATGGGGCTTTGACCCGCCGCGCGAATCCCTGCGAATTGTTTCGCTAGCGAATGCTGCGCTGAAGCAAGTTGGCGTGTTGAACCCAGCTCGCAACATAATCGTGATCCGCGAGAACAGTCGAGCTTTGCAAGCGTTTGGGGCGCAAGACACCATTCTGATCAGCCGTAATGGTTTCAGCCATGCGGACATCGCCTCGGTTCAAGTCGCAGCGCAAGTCGCGAAGATGCAGGTGCTCTATGCGCCCGGCACAAATGAGGAAACGCCGTTCCACGACTTTCTGGCCTCAACGGATCTCGAGCACTTTTATCGCGCGTACCCGTTCGACGTGAGGCCCGTCAGCGATAATCGCCCGTTCTTCTTTTTCACTATTCAGCCACGCGATTTCTGGAGTTTTATCACACGCGCATCGCCGAAGGCGGAGGATTACAAGGTTAACAGCGCAGTTCCTGTTCTTTTTGGCCTCATGGCCGTAAGCATTATGGCTATCGTCGTGATCCTCTCTTTACCGCCGCTCCTCTGGCGCGATCGCGTAATGCTCCGTATGGGCGACATCGGGCGATTGTTCTTCTTTCTGTTCATCGGAGCCGGTTATATCTTGATCCAAGTAGCTTTAATCCAGAAATTCGTACTGTTCCTGGGACACCCGACCTATGCACTGACGGTGGTGATCTTCTCGATGCTTCTGTCGAGCGGACTCGGAAGCTTTACGAGCAAGCGGGTCGTGCAAGGCGAAATTGCAAGATTGAGCCGTGTTCTCGGCCTCATTGTCACAGCCGTGATTGCGCTTACTGCGGTGCTTACTCCGATCACCGAAAGCGGCGTGACTCTACCTTTTCTTCTGAAGTTAATCATTTCTGTTGCGCTGATTACTCCTGCCGGCTTCCTTATGGGCATGCCCTTTCCCACTGGACTGGCCTTTCTCGAACGAATCGCGCCGAACTCAGTTCGCTGGGCATGGGCGGTGAATGCGGCATCGAGTGTCATGGGCTCGGCGGCGGCGATCTTTCTTGCCATCTACTTCGGCCTCCAAATCACGCTTGCAGCCGGAGGGTTGTTTTATGCTGCAGCCTGGATCAGCGCAGTGCGTTCCTCGCTAGATGGCGGCTACTCAACTGAGAGTGCAATGGCGGGCTAGAGCCACCAGTAAATTACTAGCGTGACCACGCGGAAGCGAGCCGGGCCGCTTGCTGCTTCTAATTAAGCAACTCGCGCAAAACGGACGGGCGGTTAACTCTGATCAACCCGCGTTGGGCTTAATAGCCATGATTGGAATAATGTTGAACGATGACCGCCTTGACCCTGCGCTAACCTGAAGCGACTCCGCGCCCACTCGCTCTATGCTTCCCGGCCAGACAATCTCCCACTACTGCATAGTAGAGAAACTCGGTGGCGGCGGCATGGGCGTGGTCTACAAAGCGGAAGACCTCAGACTCCACCGTTTTGTTGCCCTCAAATTTCTACCCGAGGAACTGCCAGGCAACGACAGTCAGGCCCTCGAGCGTTTTCGGCGAGAAGCGCAATCCGCTTCCGCCCTCAACCACCCAAACATCTGTACCATCCATGACATCGACGAGTCCGACGGACACCCGCTCATCGCGATGGAGCTCCTCGAAGGCGAGACGCTCAAGCAGCTCATCGAACGAAAGCGTCCCGACCTCGACCGGCTGCTCGATCTCAGCATTCAGATCGCAGATGGCCTCGATGCCGCGCACGCAAAGGGCATCATTCACCGCGACATTAAGCCCGCTAACATCTTCGTCACCGGCCGCGGTCAGATCAAGATCCTCGATTTTGGACTTGCAAAGCTCGAAGAGCAGCGCGGCCAGAACCAAGCCAATCTCGATCACAGTCGAACGGCTTTGGCCGCCACGATAGACGCAAACCACCTCACAACTCCCGGCACCACCGTCGGAACCATCGCCTATATGTCGCCGGAGCAAGCGCGGGGCGAAGAGCTGGATACGCGCACAGATTTGTACAGCTTCGGAGCTGTGCTGTACGAGCTGGCCACCGGCCAGCCCGCCGCGCCCGGGAGCACCACCGCCGTCATCTTTGATTCCATTCTCAACAGAATCCCCGTTCCGATCAGCCAACTCGATGCGAGTCTTCCAGCAGAATTCGACCGAATCGTCACCAAGGCCCTAGAGAAAGATCCCGATCTTCGCTATCAGAGCGCAGCGGAGATGCGAACGGATCTTAAGCGCCTCAGACGCGATGCCACCTCCGGTCACTTTGCAATCGCTCCATCAGCGCCGAGTGTTGCACAACCAACTCCGCCGAATGCGATCAAGCCGGCTTCGGACTCACTCCACGCCGCGACTCTAACCAAGTCTCGGAAATACGTTCTGCTCGGTATTGCCGTGCTCCTCGTTGTTTTGGGCGCCGCTGTGTTCTTTTTGTTGCGCCGTACGCCGTCAGCCCCAACAGCTCCGCCGCGGTTGACACAGGAACAATTAACTTTCAATGCGTCGGAAAAGTATGTTGCCAATGCGGTCCTCTCGCCCGATAGCAAATATCTTGCGTACTCCGACCCCGACGCGATTCACGTCGAGCTGCTTGCTACGGGCGAAGAACGCGTGATCCCGAGGCCTTCCGGGGTCTCGCCGTCCGCCTACTGGGGCGTCGCTGGGTGGTACCCCGATGGCACGCAAATACTGGCGAACGCAGCCGAGATTGGCGGCCACGGCACCGTATGGACTGCCTCCATGGTCGGGCAGTCGCCCCGCAAGCTGCGCGATGGCGCTGTCGCGTATGGAATTTCGCCGGATGGAGCGCGGATCGCTTTTAGCAGCTATGCAGACGTCTCTTCCGACATACGAGATCTCTGGGTCATGGACAGCCACGGTAACAATGCGCAGAAGCTGATGAGCGTAGCAGCGACACAAGTGCTCCTTTCCGTGCACTGGTCTCCCGAGGGAAATCGTCTGGCCTACACACTGATCCGCGTGCAGCCCACGGGACGAGTCACCGACGCCATCGAAAGCCTGGATTTAAAGGGCGCAAACCATACCGTCATCGTGCCCGAGGCCCCGTTATATATAAATGACTTTTGCTGGCTTGGCAATGGGCGAATCGTCTACAACAGACAAGAGACCGAGGCTCGCGGTGGGGAGAATCTTTGGTGGATTTCGGTCGATGCTCACAATGGAGCACCAGGGTCCAACCCGCAACGTCTGACCGACTGGCCCGGAGCTCACCTCCAGGGTTTAAGCGCGAGCGCCGACGGCAAGCAGCTTGCGCTCTTGAAGATGAGTTCGCGCGGCCAGATCTACTTGGCACAGCTGTCCGCTGAGGGAACGCGCCTTTCCGGCGAGCCTCGACGTTTAACAGAGAACGAGACCGACGATTCTGCCACCGCATGGACCGCCGATAGCAAAGCTGTTCTGATCTACTCGAAGCGCAACGGCATACCCGTAATATTCAAGCGTGAAATAGCCGGGGATGTCACTCAGCCTTTAGTTACAAATGAAACTGGGTTCCTTCCTCGCATCAGCCCGGATGGTGCCTGGGTTCTTTACTCTACCAATACGGCCCGGACGATGTCTTCCAAATTGATGCGGGTCCCCGTAAACGGCGGGTCGCCGCAGTTTGTCATGGATATGTACGATGCAAACGATTGGCGGTGCACTCTCGCGCCCGCAAACCTCTGTGTCGTTGAGGAGGTGAGCAAAGATACAAAGCAATTCGCGCTAACGGCGTTCGATCCGATTAAGGGCCGAGGAAAGCTGCTCAGGACTGTTGCGCGGGACCCCGGGTTCTATCGGTATACCGATGCGCTCTCGCCCGATGGTTCAGCCTTCGCGCTTGCGAAAGGGGGCGCCCCGGAAACGCACATTCGCTTTCTTTCACTAACCGGCGGCTCAGACCGGGAAATCATCGCCAAAGGCGTCGCCAACATCACCGGGCTCGATTGGTCCGCGGACGGCAAGGGCATTTATTGCGCATCTCAAACCTCTCAAGCCGCGACGCTTTTTTATGTCGGTCTCAGTGGAAATTCTCAGGTGCTGTGGCAAAGCAAAGGAGGTGCCGGGTTTGATGCCAATCTGTTCGGCATCCCGTCGCCCGATGGCCGGTACCTGGCCATACACGCGGGCGCAATCTCCAGCAACGTTTGGATGGTGCAAGGGTTTTGAGCGCAACAGTCCGCCCGTTCAGCCGGTGTGCCGGCCTGTGCGCCATTTCGCGGCATACGGCAGCACGAACAGGTACAGGCCGGTGAGCAGGAGCAGGGCGAGCGGGAACAGTGCCAAGACGCCCAACCAGGTGCTGTACTTCCCCCGTGCCACGGCGATGCCGTTGACAATCACGGCCACCGTAAAGGCAATGGACACCCAGCGGTGCGTCTGCCGAAACCATTTGTTCCAGTTCAACGTGACCCCCCGGCCGGCGTTTCAATACCGAACTGCTTTGCGTACTCCGCGCTCAATCGCTGCCAGCCGTCGAACTTCATCGCCTCAGCACCAGCGATGCGGCGGACGGGATTTCCACTGAGAAGGTGATCCAGAACATCGAAACAAATGTGCCAGCCCGCCGCGCCCCACGAGATGAAGCGGTGATCGATGTTGTGCGACAGTGTCAGGCGCGTGCCGCCATCAAAAGCTTCGAGTTCCCACCGAATATCGTCGTACTCCAGTACCTTGGGAGCCTCGGCTTGCGTCACTGTTGTTTCGAACGTCGTGGGCGTTCCCACCCAGGTGAGCTTCACCGTGTTTCCAGCCGTACCCAGGCTCCCATCGGCGTCGAAGGGAGCCCAGTGGCGCAGATGCGCGGGCTCGGTAAGCGCCTGCCAGACTAGTTCCGGTGAGTGGCGCAGTTCTCTGACGAGAACGAGCGTCCACTTCTCTCCGCCCTTTCGTACCTGCGCCCCGCTGGCCGGACCCGGTGTGTACTGCTCGTGATTGGTCATCTTTTTCTCCTTTTCTTCCTTTTCGCTGATTTTGATTGAGTTGGTCTTGATTGATCCATCCGGTCGAGGTGGCGTTCGAGAGCATCTACGTGAGCGGACCAGAACTGGCGGAACGGAGCCAGCCAGGCGTCCACCTCTTGAAGTGGCTCAGGTTTCAGGCGGTAGAGACGGCGCTGCGCGTCGACCTTGGATTCCACGAATCCGGCCTCTCGCAGGACTCGCAGGTGCTTTGAAACGGCGGGCTGCGGCATACGAAGTTGACGCTCGATGTCGCCAACCGACTGTTGTGATGAAACCAGAAGGCCCAATATTGCGCGGCGGCTCGGCTCCGCAATGATTTCGAACACAGATTCCACTCTTTGTATATACTCCAAGCGACATATGCTAGTCAAGGAATATAGTGATGGAGGGTAACGGTTTTCAAGCCGCGCGAAAATGCACTGTCTGATGCGCTTCGGCGGGAATATATTGGTTGGGAATGGCTGTTCCCCGGCGGCGCCACATTGAGGGCGAGGGCCGAAACAATCCCTAAATACGAGTTAATTCTCCGCGAAATACTTGTGAAAACTAACACGGAACTACATTCACCAGACCGATCCAAGTATTTTTCACGCGGGTTCAGCGTTAATAGCTGTGATGTACACCGTCCTCTATCATCTCGTTCTGGTCTACGCGATTACCCGGAGGGCTTCTTCGAGCGCTTCGACGAAGAAATACTCGCCCCACATCACCGATTCATCGACGCCCAGGCCTTTGTGGACGTGATATACGCCGCCCTTCAAGATACCTTCCCATTTTGGATCTCCGCTCGCCAGGTACTTCGTGCATAGAGTCCGCAGAATGTGAATGCCGGTCGACCAGTAGAAATGGCCTTTCATCGGATCGGCGATCAATCTGCAAAGGCGTAGCATTCCGGCTGCGGCGATGGCGGCGGCAGAGGAGTCAACGAGAGATCTATTTTCAGGCGGTGCGTTGTAGTCCCACGGAGGAACGCCGTCGGGCGGTGTGTGCGTGATGTAGTAATCGGCGCAGACTTCGGCCGTGTGCAGGAATCGAGGATCGCGGCTGTATTCATGCGAGGTCGAGAATCCGTACAACGCCCACGCCAAGCCGCGCGACCAGCACGAATCACCTCGAAAGCCTTGCTGCGTGGTTTGGCGCAAAAATTCTCCCGTTTCTAAATCGAAAACACCCTCGTGCGCTGTCGAGCCATCGGCGCGAACCAGGCAGCGGCGGGTTGTTGTGCAGTGTCTCACGGCGATGTCCCGAAGCCGCTTGTCATTGCACTCACGCGCCGTGTAAAAGATAATCCCGACGTTCATCATCTGATCGATAAAGATGGAATCTTCCGCGACGAATGACCGCAAATACTGTCCGACTTCGTGATAACGCTGCGCGAGTGTTCGTCCCGCCTGAAAGACAACGTCCCGAACCGCGTTGTCTTTTGTGATTTGATACCAGCGGTAATAGGTGGGCAGAAAAATGAATCCGAGGTCGTGGACATCGCGGTCGAGTTTGCGCTCTTCGAGCGGCTTGCTGTAGTGGATGGCTTGCTCCATCCAGAATTTCGCTTCGGGCTTATCAGGCCCTAAGTGCCGGTAAAAGACCCACATCATGCCCGGCGCGAAACCATCGCACCAGTGAGTCCACACGGGCCCATCGTGCTTCCATTTCCCGCCCTCGGTGTACATCGGGTAGAAATTCGGATAAGCGTCGATGAGCCGTTTTACCTGCTTTTCCCCAAAGTGAATGGCATGTTCAAACAAGTCTTTGTCGGAATCGTAGACGAATTGAATCACGTGAATGCTCTGCCACGACAATTATAAGAAGCGGTGCGGTTTCCTGCTAACATCGGTGCAGCATGGCCGCGAAAGTTACGATTGTCAACAACGGACCGATTCGAATTGAGGGTGAATTTACCATCTACGATGCGGAGGGAAACTCGTTCGGTCTGAGCGGCCGTACTGTAATTTCTTTGTGCCGCTGCGGCATGGCGGAAAACAAGCCGTTCTGCGACGGCTCACATGGGCGACGCGGCTTTTCGTCCGAATGCAAAGCGCGCGATCTTCCGCCGCCTTTACCCAAGTTCTAAGATTCTGTTTTTCTGAACGTTGTGCCCACAGAGAAGCCGCGTGGCCGTCTCATTGAGTTGGACGTGCTTCGCGGATTTCTTCTGCTGTGGATGACTCTAACGCATCTGCCTACGAAGGCCAACATCATTTCGAATCAGACCTTCGGTTTTGTTTCGGGCGCCGAAGGATTTATCTTTCTTGCCGCGTTCATGATCGGACAGATCGAGCATCGGATCGAGGGGAAGCGCGGGCAGCTTGGAACATTAGTCGATTTGTCCAAGCGCACCTTTAAAATTTACCTTTATCACTGCGCTCTGCTCGCGATAGCGTTTTCGCTGGTGGCCGAAGTCGGCGTCTCGTTTCACCGTCTAGCGCTTCAAAATTTGCTTTCTTTTTATCTTCAGAACCCGAGAGAAGCGACAATTGCTGCGGCGCTGCTGGAATATCGTCCCTCGCTGCTTGACATCTTGCCGATGTACATCACATTCATGCTGATTACGCCGCTGGCTCGGGCTGTGGCCCGGCGGTGGAGCTGGGATCCGGTTATATTCGTGAGTCTCACGATTTGGGCGGCGGCGCAATTCGGGATGCGGCACTGGCTGTATACGAAGGGCGATATTTTTGGCCTTGCGGTACCTGAAAGCTCGACGGGCGCTTTTGATCTTTATGGATGGCAGCTCTTATGGATCGCCGGCCTGGCGCTCGGCACCATTTATGCCGACAGTCTTGCGGGCACGGGTACTTCGGTGGATCCGGAGGTTAGGATTCCGAGCTGGCTCCTCAAGCTGAGCATTGTGGTTGCAGCGATCTTTGTGTTCTTGCGCTATGCTCCCACGGAGCGTTGGATCAATCCTACGGCGTATGGCTGGCTCATTGACAAATGGCACCTCGGCGCAGCACGGTTAATCAATTTCAGCGCCATTGCGATTCTTCTCACGCGTTTCGGCGCGCGAATTGCGGCATTGCCGTTCATTAAGCCTCTCGCGTCCTTGGGGCAGGCTTCAATTGAGGTTTTCTCTGTGCATGTCCTGTGTTGTGTGGGCGGGAATGCGCTCAGCAAAGATGCCGATCCGCAACTACCCTGGTGGCAGCAGGCGATTCTTCTGACGGTGACAATTTCGGCTTTGTTTGCTACGGCTCGGATTGCGAAAAAGCTGTCGCGCAAGAAATTTGCAGCGGAATCGCCGGTTCCGGCTACTCGCTAAGCACGCAGATGTCTTTCAAATTTCGATAATCTTCGGCGTAATCGAGGCCGTAACCTACAACGAATTCGTCCGGGATTTGAAACCCGGTGTATTTCACGTGGACCGGCTGCACCCGCCTTTCCGGCTTATCGAGCAGCGTCACGATCTCAAGCGATTTCGGCTTACGCTGCGCCAAGAGTCGTGTCAGATAGTTCAACGTAAATCCGCTGTCGATGATGTCTTCAACGATTAATACGTCATGCCCTTCGATATTCGTGTCCAGATCGCGCGTCACTTTCACTTGACCGGAGCTGGTTTTCTCTTGCCCATAGCTCGAGATCCCCATGAATTCGATTCGCACTGAATGGCGCTTCAAGACGCGCGCCAAATCGGCGAGAAAAATAAACGAGCCTTTCAAAATCGAAATCATGTAGACGGGGCCTTCCGGATAATCGGCGTCGATTTGTTCGCCCAGGGCGCGAACACGCTGTTGAATCTGCTCGGATGGGATCAGCACGCGGAGCGCTCCGGCGGACATTGCTCCATCATATTCACTCAAAGGTTCAGGCTAAGAGGGTTGCTGGTAGAGGCCGATCACGTTTCCTGCCGGATTACGGAAGCGGGCGGTGATCTCGGGTGCGTCTGCGCCGATATAGATCGGCTTAGATGGGCGCGTAGGTGAGTTCCTGTCGGCCGGATCTGGCTTCAATGCTGGCCTATTAGGGGGCAAGGCTAAGGTTTTTGCAGCCATCATCCGATTAGAAAACAGATGAGAAACGCATTGCGGTCATCCGGAACGATTGTGTTCATCGCCGTCGCGTTTTCTGTTACGTGCCGATGGGCTATGGGTTCGAGCATCAGCGGGACGATTGTGCTTGAAAAGAAGGCCGCCAAGCGTGTCCTCGCGCCTGCTGTATATGACTTGAGAGGCATGACGGAGTCGGACGAACCTTATGATCGAGCGTCAACCAATGAGTTTGATCAAGTGGCTGTCTGGCTGGAATCGGACCACGACGAGCCGGCAAAGCCGATTATGGCAGCTATGGGACAGCGTAACCGGCGATTTGAACGAGAGCTTCTGGTAATCCCGGTTGGGTCTACCGTTGAGTTCCCCAACTTCGATGCGATTTTTCACAACATTTTCTCGCTGTCGCGCGCACAGCCATTCGATCTTGGCTACTACCCGAAGGGGCAAACTCGATTCGTGAAATTTCCGCGAGCCGGAATCGTCCAGGTTTACTGCCACGTACACCCGAATATGTACGCTGCGATTGTCGTGACTTCCAGCCGCTGGTTTGGAAAGCCAGCCCGGGACGGGAGTTTTAATTGGTCGGACGTGCCGCCCGGAAAGTATCGGTTAATGATCTGGCAAAAATTCGTGGGCGTGTTTCACAAAGATGTTGCCGTCCCGGAGCGTGGAAACATTACGGCCAATGTTTCGATTCCCGTCGAGGACCCGGAGAATGCACACTGATGCGGCGGCTATCGTTAACAACACGGGCCTTCCTGCTGTCATTTGTGTCGATATCACTCGTTTTATTGGCGACTTTTCTCGCTTTAACGGCCGGCGTCGAGCAAAGAATCAGGAGGAATCTGCGGCAATCGTTGGAAGATTCAGACACTCTGCTGAACCGTGTGAGCCTGGAGTATGCTCGGCGCACGGCGCCCCTCGTAGCGGCTCTGACTGAGAGCGCCGGCCTAAAAGCGGCCGTAGGGCTTGTAGCCGAGGCGCATCAAGATCCTGCGTTAGCGAGTCAGGTTCGCACCACTATTGAAACGCAGCTTCGCGAATTGCATACGGTATCGGCTTACGATCTGCTTGCAATTTTGGATACCAACGAGCGAACAGTAGCAGCGATTGAGTTCCCTGAAACACGACAGCCGAATTCGCTTCCCATACTTCCATCTCGGTCGGGTTTGTCTGAAGTTCAAGGCACTCTTTACCGTTTAGAGATGGTCCCGATCAAGATCGCTGGAGAGCAAGTGGGCACTCTTGCTCTGGGAAGCAGATTCGATTTGAATAGATCTCCTCTCGCAGGGCACGCGGTGTTGCTTAACGGCTACAGACTGGTAGTCTCGACATTTCCATCGGGCTGGAACGACGAAATCCAGCGGGAACTATCCGACCGCTGCGCGAACCCTGAATCGGGATGTGAGGTCCCCATACACGGCGAAACCTATGTCGTTTCACAGTTGCAAAGAGCACAGCTTGGCAGCCAGTACCGGCTCCTGGGCTTCCGCTCTCTTGATGAGCCGCTACATCAATTCAGCGCGGGGTTCATTCACACTCTACTCGAAGTTGGCGTAGCCAGCATTCTGCTTGCGCTGATGTCGGCGCTACTCGCATCGCGCTCCGTCGCCCAGCCTTTGCGAGATCTTGTTGGACAACTAGAAAGAAGCGAGGGAAGCGGCCAATTGCCATCCCGTTTAACGGCTGGAAGCGGCGCCTACGAGCTGAATCTATTAACGGATGCTTTCAACCATGTCGCGGACGCGGAGCGCCGATCTCGCAGAGAGCTCGAAACAGCCAAGGACGCGGCCGAATCTGCCAATCGCCTGAAAACGGAATTCCTCACGAATGTCAGTCACGAGTTACGTACGCCGATGAATGGGGTCCTCGGGATGACGGATCTGCTCCTCGAAACGAGCCTGGATGATGAGCAGCGGGAGTATGCGGGTTTTGTTCGTCAGTCGGCAAGGTCGCTGCTCGCAATTATTGACGACATTCTTGACTTCTCTTGTTTAGAGACTGACAGGATGAGGCTGAAAATTGCGCCATTCAATCTTAGAAGAACGATTGAAGAGATAACTGAAACCCTTCGCTTTCAGGCGAACGAAAAAGGAATTCAGCTCGGGACGGTTTACCCTTCAACAGCTCCGGAGATGTTTGTTGGCGATCAGAGCCGAATCCGTCAAGTTCTGATGAACCTTGTGGGAAATGCTGTGAAATTCACCGAACGCGGACACGTTCGGGTTCGGGTAGCGTGCGTTATACAGGCGGACCGCACCGCGAAGCTGAAAATCACCATCGAGGATACCGGAATCGGCATACCCCCTTCAATGCTCGAAGCCATTTTCCAGAAGTTCACGCAAGCAGATGGTTCGCTGACGAGGCGCCGGGGAGGGACCGGCCTAGGGCTTTCGATTGCGAGGCGATTGACGAAATTGATGGGCGGAGAGATCGGCGTAGAAAGTCGAATGGACGCCGGCTCGAAGTTTTGGTTTACTGTGCCTCTCGCAATTTACCAGCCTTGCGGTGAGAACGAATCAATTTCAATAGGTGCAATGTGAAACCTGTATTGAAGTGCTCGTACTTTATTGGCGTGATCATGTGCCTCACCTGCGCGCGAGGAGAACCGCAGGAAGTCCCGTCTGGTATATCGGTTCCGCTTACTATCAGCGGAGACGTAGCATATGGTCACAATCTTTCCCCAGATGACGGGCAGAGTTCGGTCACGCCAGGATTCCGGGCGCTAATATCCCCTACTGTGCAACTCGGGCCGCACTGGTTCTTGTATTCGAACATTGAAGCGCGAACTTCGTATTACTTCTCTTATGAGACTGGAGCTGATGAAAAACCCCCGGTGCAGTTCAGCGCGATTCAGGCTTTCTTGGGTTATACGAATCGAATCGGGAACGCTTCCTTTCTATTCAAAGCCGGTCAATTGAGCTCAGCATTCGGATACTTCCCGCTTCAATACGATGACGCGAAGACTGCATTCCCTGATCCGCCCCCCGGATACGTCACGAATCTGCCTCTTCGGCCAGATCAGCTTCCCTGCGGCGTTTCGGATCTGTTGTGGCAAACCTATGGATCTGAGGTTCAGTTCTATTGCGGTGGCGCGAATACGTCTGCTTACGGCATGTTCCCGGTCTCGCTATACGGGTTACCGAGTTTTCAGGCAGAGCTGTCGTCGCAACGTTTCGATGCCCGGCTTCAGATCACCAATAGTTCACCAGCGAATCCGCAAGGACTCACATCTGATAGTCAGTCCGTACAATGGGCGGCGGGCGGAGGCTATACCGTTCCGGGAGGTCTCCACGTCGGCTTATCTGGGTTTCGCGGTCCGTATCTAGATCGCGTTCTCGATTCTGTGCTGCCGCGCGGAAGAACGTTTCGCGATTTTCCTGCTACAGGGCTCGGCGTCGACGCACAGTGGGCCCGCGGACGATGGTCACTCGAAGGGGAGTGGCAACATTTCCGGTTTACTCTGCCCGGGTTCGTGACATTTCCTTCGGAGAGTCTGGGTTATGCCCAAGCAAAAGCGACTATCTCACCCAGAATTTTCGTTGCCGGCCGTGCTACCGTGATCAATTTCGGCCGCGTTGAGGATACCTCTGGAGTGATGGCAATGCACTCTGCCGCCCCGCAGCGGGCGTATGAACTCGCTCTCGGCTACCGTTTGAACCTTCATCAGTTGATCAAGACTGGCTACGAGTGGATTGAGCGAAATGATTCAGCGATAAACGCGGGGCCGAACCAGCATGGCAGTTTGCTGACAATCCAGCTAGTCACAACGCTTAACGCGCTTTCCCGTGCGTTCGATTGATTCTTAGCGCGCCGCTAATTTGAGCCGTGTGCTCTCAGGGCCTATATGGATGTGAGGCGCGGTTGCCGCTCCCGTAACTGCGGTCCGGAAGGCCAGGTAGGGAACATGTAACCTCTCGAGTAGTTGCCGCAACCAAATTCCTTCTGGCGCATCGGGGTTCAGCGCAATGTCAACTCGATTCCGGTGATCTAATCCCATTGATTGATGCACCAGCGTTTGGCCCAAGGCGCTGACCGGCAAAGCGTGGTGGAAGCGCTGCTCAAATTCGCGCGAGATGGTGGTCATGTCATTCAAATTGAAGTTTCCGCTGCCATCGTACCGGATAATCGCAAATCGGATTGCAGCGGCGTTCCGCGCCCGCTCGAGCTGCTGTTCGCGAGCTGCCATTTCGCGCAAATCTTTGACGAGCTTCGCGCGGTTCAGCGCTAGATGGAGGACTCGCTCGCGCGATGCGAGCTCGTCTTTGAAAGCCGCAAATTCAGAGCCAGCCAAAATTCCGGTGTCGAGCAGCTTCTTCCGATCTTCCAGAATTTCATGCTGCCGATCCACTCGACGCTGAGCGGCGTCAACCATGGCCTTCGATTGCGCCGGGCTCATGTCCTCGACGCGGGGCTCGCCGTAAAGTGTTTCGCTCAATATTGCCTCATCTTGTGCATCAGCGAGCGCCAGCTCGGCTTCCTTCAACCGGCTCTTGGGAAGCACGCCCTGATCGACGAGGGTCTTGATGCGGGTGACCTCGTTTTCCGCCCGCTCGAGAAGGACGTCGGAAAGCGGGTTATGGGTTTTGTTTGCTGGAACCTGCTCGTTCGGAGTCGATTGCGCCCGTCCCAAACAGCCGCTGAAGGCCAAAAAAAATAGCATTTGAAGGGCTAAATTTGAGGATTTACGCATCCGCCGCCAGTGTAGTACTCTAAGCACAGGAGAACGCTTCAACCAGTCTGACAACCCAGCTCGTAACCCGAAAAAAAGCCACTCACCCCCCCGCACCGGGTTCAGATTTACCGAATTGGCTTGTGGCCGCTCGCGCGGCTGAGTCCAAGAAAGCTCTCGATTTAATCGTCTTCGATCTTCGCGAAATCACGTCGTTCACGGATTACTTCATCATCTGCTCGGTGTCGAATCCGCGGCAGGCGCACGCAGTTTCGGATGAGGTTTCAAAACAGTTAAAGCAAATTGGCGAGCTCCCGATAAGCGCGGAGGGTTATGTTGCGGCTGAATGGATCTTGATGGACTACGGCGATTTTATCGTTCACGTTTTCTCAGAGACCGCGCGGGCGTATTACGATCTCGAGCGGCTGTGGCGACACGCGAAGAAGGTTCTGCTAAAGCCGTACGCCGTTTAGCTCGTCCTGACTCGGAGCCTCAGGTGGCCTGTTTGAGACTTTTAGCCGCTCCAAACCGGACGTGAATGCGCGAGGTGATGTAAATCGCACCACTGCGGCAAGAAGCAAGAGAATAGGAATGGCGAGAATGCTGCCCTCGGGTCCCACGCTACCGCCGGATAACCAGCTCGGTCCTGCCGATGTTCCCGATAGAAAGTGCTGCGGAGACGGTTGGCCGCTATCGGAAACGCCGTAAAAGAAAGTTTCGGCCCAATCCCATGAAAGGTGATATCCGATGGCCCACCACAGCGAGCCTGTCCATCGCAAGCTGAACGCGAGGACCACGCCGGCAAGCATCGCAGCGGCAATACCTATGTAATCCTCGCCTTTATTGCCAAGATGGCCCGCACCGAAGAGGGCGGACATCAAAATCGCGGCAGGCCAGAATCCGATTCCTTGCGAGAGCGCGAACAGCGGGTAGCCCCGGCTCATGAGCTCTTCGGTGAAGCCGACGAAAGTAAAAACAAGTAACCAAAACAATCCCCATGCGAGGGCAGCCGATCCTCTCAAAGACAATGGGCCGAGGCGAAACCCGCCAGCTACGATGAGCAAAATCATGAGCAAACTGAGCGAAAGAAATCCCGCGGCAACACCTGCGAATAAGTTTCGGCTTCGATTAAGCGAAACCAGTCCGAAGTACGAGACGGGCTTGCGCTCAATACGAGCCAAGATCCAGGTGGCTGCGAACACGCCGATGAAGGCGGATGCCTGCTCGATCAAGGCGCGGAACTTTGGCGCAAGGCGCCAATCGAAACTTTTGGCTGCAAATACCAGACCGACTACGAGGCCCGCTGCCAGTAATAAAAAGAGCAGAAATCGCCATCCGGATCGCAAGCCAAACGGGCCCACGAAAATCCATCTCAATCGCGATTGAAGACTACGTTTGTGAGTATTCGCGTTCAGGGCATCCATAATCAGTTCTGCCTCCCTAAATGAGCGAGAGTGCTATTGGCAACACAGTCCTGATCTGTTCCTTTATAATCAAGAAGGTAGCGCAGCAGATCATATCCAATTGGCATAGGCCGCCGGGCCGGCGAGCGGATTGAAGAGAAGATGAATCGTCTCGGAACGCTCACACCACGTCATTACGACGTATTGCACGCGATTGTTCAGAAGTACATTGAAACTGGGCAACCCGTTCCATCGCACACCATCGCGCAGAAGTATTCGATGAGTCCGGCATCGATTCGAAACACGATGGCTGATCTTTGGGAAGCGGGTTATCTCTCGCAGCCGCATACCTCGGCTGGGCGTGTTCCGACAGAACGCGCTTACCAGAGCTATGCGAAAACGCTGCTCGGCAGCCGCATCGTCCAGGCGGAACTCGACCGGCTACAGTTAGAAATTCGGAAAGCGGATAGTGTTGAAGGCCGCATCGAGCGTTCATCAAGACTTCTGACCGAGATCACGCGGAATTTCGGAATCGCGGCGGCAATTCCAACGGAAAATCAGACACTCGATCAGGTTGAGCTGCTCGCGCTGCCGGAGCGGCGCATTCTGATGGTTGTGGTTACGCGCGATCGAATCGTGCGAAATAAAGTCATCACGGTGGACGACCATATCTCGCAGGACGAGTTGACCTCGATTCGCAATTACATCAACTACAATTTCGGCGGATGGATGATACACAACATCCATCGGGAGTTGAAGCGCCGCTTAGAACTGGAGAGCGCGGCTTACGATGCGATTCTCAGGCGGGTAAGCGTTTTATATTCAAACGGTATTCTTGATCTCGGCCTGATGCCGCAGGTGCATTTCGAAGGCGCGGAAAATCTAATTGGGCTGGACTTGCACCTCACCAGAGAGCGGATGCGCGATCTCTTGCGCACCCTTGAAGAAAAGAAGCGCATTTTGCAGTTGCTCGAGCGATTTCTGGAACAGCGCGATGGGGAGGTGGCGGTTCAAGTGGGTCTCTCGGATGTACACTCCAGCATGAGCGAACTGTCGCTGATCGGCATTCGCTTTGCGTTGCCGAACGGGCTCGCGGCGAATGTGGCGGTGCTCGGGCCTATGCGAATGAACTACACGCGCGCTGTTTCCGCGGTTCTCCACGTGGGGCAGGCTTTCAAGACTGCGACAACTTAGCGGCGGCTCATCAGCATTTAAAGAAGCCTCGATATACTCCCTTTATGCCCGTTATCGAAAGTCACACTCCTGGAGCATTCTGCTGGTTCGAGCTCGGTACCACCGATCAAGCTGCGGCCAAGCAGTTTTATACCGCGCTTTTCGGTTGGTCGTTCAATGACTTTCCGATTGGCCCTTCGGAGAAGTACACGATCTTTCAATTGGGCGGAGAGGATGCTGCCGCGGCATACACCCTTCGGGACGATCAGAAATCCCAAGGCGTGCCGCCGCACTGGCTGGTTTACGTTGCCGTTGAGAATGCGGATGAAGCTGGCCGCCGCTCAGCCGAACTAGGAGGCCAGGTGTATGCCGGCCCGTTCGATGTCAGCGATCATGGACGGATGGCTGTCTTGGCCGATTCGACTGGCGCAGTTTTCGCGGTTTGGCAGAAGAAGAACCATAAAGGGGTCGGCGTCACCGGTGAGAACGGCACAGTGTGTTGGGCTGATCTAAGTACGCCCGATTCTGCTAAGGCCAGACACTTTTATCACGAGCTCTTCGGCTGGAACTTTGTCGAAGGCGAGAAGGACACTTCCGGGTACCTGCATATCAAGAACCATGAGCAATTTATTGGAGGCGTTCCTTCTCCGTCCCAGCGCAACCCGAACGCGCCGCCTCACTGGATGATCTATTTTCAAGTGGCGGATTGCGATGTCTCAACCAGCAAGGCGAAAACGCAGGGCGCTCACGTGATATTTGAGCCCATGAGTATGGAGCACGTCGGCAGGTTTTCGATTCTGAACGATCCTCAAGGAGCGGTCTTCTCACTATTTCAGCCGGAGACGAGATAACAAGCTTCGATTGACTCTTGTCTACATTTTTCCGGCATCTTCTCCACATGCTGTTTCAACTGGGATATGCCGGGCCCATTGTGATGGGTGTGCTCGATTCTTCGTTCCTTTTTCTACCGTTTGGCAATGATCTGCTTATTGTCGGCCTCATCGCCCGCCATCATCAGGGATTCATTGTTTATGTGCTTGCGGCCGGTTGCGGTTCGGTAATTGGCGTTTGGCTACTCGATCTTGTCGCCCGAAAAATCGGCGAGGAGGGCATTCAAAAAGTAGCAGGCCCGAAGCGCTTCACGTATCTGAAACGCAAAATTGGCGAAAAAGGCGGGAGAGCACTCGTGCTCGGCTGCCTTGCTCCTCCGCCATTTCCGTTCACGATGGTTGTGGCGACAAACAGCGCTCTCGGTTATCCCAAAGCGCGTCTCCTTTTCATCGTTTGGTTAGCGCGCATTGTTCGATTCACGTTAATCGGGCTGCTTGCTCTAAAGTTCGGGCCTGCTATTCTGCGGATCGCAAATACACCGGCATTCAAATGGTCGATGGCTGTGTTCATTGTGATCTGCACAGTTGGAAGCGCGCTGTCGATCACGAATTGGGTCCGCAAGAGCCGGCGAATTAGAACGGCCGCGTGACGCAATCTGCCCGTCACCTTCGTTTGTCTATCGGTTCTAAAGAGTATTGGGGATGAGACCGATAGTCGAATAGTGCAGTGTCGCAGTCGCTCGGGCCATTTGGAGCCTGAATTGCTCGTAAACTCAAGGAGGAGAGACAACATTCGAGGCCTACTGTTTTCTGCGCTCCTTTCCACGGTGAGCCTCGCGTTTTGCGCGGATATTCCACAGACCCGGCTGCAATCCACCACTCTGCGTGAAACGAGCCAGTTCACTTATTATTGGCAAACGACGCCGGTAGGGGAGACGGCACAACTCCTTACTCTTTTCCGCGGCGCATCTGAACCCAATCGCGATAGGGCAGCGGACATGCCGCTCGTCACGGTGTTACGCGATACGCTGGGCGACAAAAATCCCGAAAATGACCGCGTCTCTTACGTCTGGCTGCTCAGCTATGTGCGTCCAAATCTCGGACAACGCCTGCTCTCTGCGGTTCCGTTTTTCTACTGGCGCGTTACGGATGGGCCGAAATCTCTCAATGAGCATGGCGCGGCTCCGCTTCTGAACGTCACGGCCCCGCAACATCCTGTTGTTTCTGAAATTGGGCGCAATATTCTTCAGTGGACGATGCTCGATCCTATGACGACACCCGTCCGGGCGACGTCGCGCGCTTATCGAAGCAACGAATCAGACGACGAACGGCTACATCTCGAGGAAGCAATCAATTATTTGCGGAACGCGCCAGTGGGTGATAAGGATTCGGAACTCACGGAAGTTCAACTGGATACGATTCTTGCCAGGCTGGAATTGCGAAAACGGTTGCTCGGCGGTTTTGTCTCGGAGCGTCGTGCTGCGCAACTGGGGCAGGAGGATGGTTTCGAGCAGGAGCGGATTCGGAGCCGCAATTGGGAGCTGTTGCGCCAGTGCGCGGAAAAAACCGGACTACTTTTCGAGCCGTTGAATCTGGGGGGAAGGGAAGGGCAGTATGCCGTTGTTTGGTTCCCGCTCGGGCAGGCGTTCGAGAGCTCCGGTGCATCGTTAACACCTATTTGGAAACTTTTAAACCTCAAGAATCCTTGGGATGACGCACGCCTGAAGCAATGGCATGGCCGAGTTTACGAGCGCTCGCTTGATGAGAATGGATCCCTGCTTCCTCCCGGCGCGACTGGCTCGCAGCCTGTCAGGTTGGTCCCCTTGGGTGTTTATAGCCTCAATTATCCGCGGCTTCCATTGCTTTTGGTTGACTTTCGGGACACCCTGCATGTTCGCCGTCATGAGATGACGCAGCGCACGATCAATGAAATCACGTCGGGAGTGATTGGAATATCGCACTTTACAAACTGGTATTACTACGTCGCGGCCGATCTTTATGACTTCATCAAAGCCCGGCATGGGGCTGCCATGAACCAGGCGGCCCGCCTGGACTGCTATTCACAGTTTCGAGTTGAGCTCGCGCTGGACCACTCGCTCGATCCGGTTCTTCGAGAGCAGATGCGGCACTACGTACACTCTCTCGCCATTAACCCGCTCCAAGGCTCACCGGATCGCGAGATCGAGCTTGCCAAAACGCGGTTTGCATTGCTTCAGGCCGATGCTCAGGAAGACGGAGATTTAGCCGCCCAGCTTGACAAAGACCGGCGCGCGGAGCTGGCTGAGTTTGGAGAGAACAGGCGAGCCCGCATACTCGGCGATGTATTGCATGAGATATCGTTCGGGCTGTACACACATCGGGTCAGGCAGCAGCCGGACGAAATTGCCGCACTGGATCGTGATCGCCGGATTCGATATCAATTGAGTTTCCTCGATTCTCTCGCTGATGCAGGCACCCAGCCCGAGATTGCTTATGACAGCTCACACATTCACGCGGCATTAATCGAGCTGAGTGATTTGATGGCCGGAGTGAAATCTCCCACCTTGCGCGCCCATGTAGGATCGACAGTGGCGCGGGTGAGAGAACTCTCACGAGACACAGCTCTGCAGGCAGACTGCTCGCAGGCTCTCGTGGCAGTTAATGGACAGGAGAAACCTTCGACAGCGGCCGTCTCATCTGGCCTGGCTGCCTCGACCAATACTGTTGCTTCGGTGGGCGCCAGCCTGGACGCTCATAAGTGAGCAGGGTTTTCGCCCTCTTCTGTATCATCTTCTCTTTTGGGGCGCGCCCCGCGATTTCTCAATCTCAGGCAACGCCGATCGCTCCAACACCAGCGCGACGGATCGTCATCCTCAAAATTGACGGACTGAATGCAGATCTGCTTTACGGCACGATGCGGTCGAGGGATCCTGTAACGGGCAAATCATTGCTCCCGTGGTTCTCGCACCTATTCGCAGAAAATGGTGTGGTCTTTGAGAACTTCTATACGCGGGGTATCAGCCTTTCGGCTCCGTCGTGGTCGATGCTCGATACAGGGCGGCATTCCATTATTCGCGGAAATGTCGAATACGACCGCTTCACCGGCCACGTGTATGACTACCTGAACTTTTTTCCGTTCTATATCGGTTATGCCCGCTCACGGCATGTTGACATGCCGGGCGTCGAAGTACTGGACCGCGCCGGAATCCCGCTTTTGAGTGATCGTTTCGAATACGACCAGAGATTCCAGGGTTTTCAGTTGTATCAGCGGGGAGTGCGCTGGCACACCCTCGAGCATGTTCTCGAGCACCGCTTCTCATCGAAGGTGCTGGTCTCGATGCTGGAGAGCGCCGGAGCACCATCACTCGACCAGCTTCTCGCCGAGGAAACAGAAGGGGAATTGAAGAAATCGCTTAGAAATCCAGAGATTCTTTACCTTGATTTTTTCACCGGCGATATGGATCACGAGGGACACGCGACAAACGATCCAGCGGCGCTGCTTCATGCGCTGCGGCAGCTTGATGCGCTCGTGGGGAGGATCTGGACTGCGATTGAGGAGAGTTCGACGGCTCGCGAAACTCTGTTCGTTGCGGTCTCGGATCACGGGATGAACAATGTGCCGTCGATCTTTAGCGAAAGCTTCAGTCTCCCCGACTTCCTGAATAGGCAGCAAGGCGGTGCACACCATGTCATTACGAACCGGCATCAACTCAGCGAATTTAAGTTAATGGGCCTGAACCCCATGGTACAGAGAGTTACTAATCCGAGCACGGCTTCGTTTTACCTGAAGGGAGAGGCGGCTCACTATCCCACGGCATGGCTCGATTTGGATGGAAACGAGCGCGCTTCTGTTCATTTGCGGAACAGCGATCTCAACAAGATTCACATTCTGTTGCTGGAGTTGGCGAGACCTGACCTTCAGAAGACAATTCGCCGGGCGGCGGCGGCTTGTCTGCGTGAAACTATTGACCGCCATCGCGCTGCTTGGTCTGAAACCGCGGCGGAACTTGACCAAGAGATGACGGCGCTAAAGAAGGTCATCGAAGAACGTAAAAAGGCGGTGCTGAATCTGCCAAAAAAATGGACTGCAGAGCAACTGGCGAGAGGCGAGGACAAGGCGGCGAGGCGCTTAGCCGATGAGCTTGATGACTGGCAGCAGGAGCAGACTGAGTATTCGGGATACGCGTTGCGTTTGCGGGCGCTGCTCGCACTTCAGGATGATCCAGAACATCCTTTTCGGCAAAGAGTATCCGATTACATTCCTGAACATAGTCTTGGCGAAAACAATAGCGTGGCTCAGATCGAGCACTATGTCGTTGGGCCAGGTGTGGAGGGTTTTGTTCTCGATACTGACGGTCGCGTAGATGAAGAGAAATCGTTTCGGTATGTGAACTATTTTTCGGTACTTGCCGATCAACGGGTGCGCAATAATCCGCAACCCGCTTTATCTGCGCGTCCGATTGACTTCAGTGCAATGCGGGTACCCGACGATCGATATGACCCGGCGATTGATTCGCCGGTGCATGCGTATTGGCTTTACGCGAGCGAGGATGCTCAGTTGCTCATTCTTCAAGACGACGGCGGGCGTATTGCAGTGAAGCCGATTCAGCGGCTGGTGCAGGGCGCGGATGGAAAAGTGCATTGGTCCCCACAAGAATGGCGACGGGGTTTGCCGCTGCACTTGTTTGAAGATGCTCAGCTTCATGTGCCGGAGAATCCGGATCGCGCTGCGTGGCTATCTGAGTGGCATACCGAACGCGATTGGCTCGGGGCGGTCCATATGTCTCAATATTCGAACGGCGTGATCGGCATTACGGAGCAATTCTCACCATTCCCTCCTGATATTCCGGGTCCGCAGGGGATCGACCCGATACTGCTGCGTTACGAACGCCGCCGCCGGGAATTGGTTCAACCGGATTTCGAGGTTTTCGCGGCGGATCATTGGAATTTCAACGTGCGGAATTTCAATCCCGGAGGCAATCACGGCGGCTTTTTTCGCATCTCGACACATTCGGTTTGGATGATGAGCGGCGCGGGTTTACAGGCACGGACAATTTCCGAGCCCTGCGACAGCTTGAGTTTCGCGTCGACGCTCCTTAGTCTTGCGGGGCGGGTGCCGTCCATGCCGAGCGCGCGATAGCGCCTTGAGAGAAAACGAAGGCAAACGACACAATTCGAAAGAAAGATATTGGCGGCGAACGAAAGTTAATGTAAGATATCAGCGAATTCCGCTGAGCACGCATTTCTCCGCTCGAGGAACTGAGTCGAATGCCCAAGCGAACGCCTCACCGGTTGCTGGCCGAAGAGCGACGCCGCGAAATACTGGCTGTCTTAGGCCAGAACGGCAGAATTACGGTTGACGAAGTCATGAAGCGCTTCGGCGTTTCCGCCGTAACCGCGCGAGGCGACCTAGATACGCTGTCTGAGTCGGGCGCGCTCGTGCGCTCGCATGGAGGGGGGCTTCGACCGCTAACTGCCGCTCCCGAGCACCCGTTAAAGGTTCGCGAGAGCATCCATCACGAAGAGAAAGTACGAATCGCCGAGGCAGCCCTACAACTGATTCGGCCCTTGCAGACGATAATTCTGTGCACGGGGTCCACCTCCGCCGAGCTCGCCGGGCAAATACGACGGAAATCCCCGGAAAACCTAACTGTCATTACCTATGCGCTCAATATCGCTTCGGCACTCGCGGAAGCGCCAAACATTGCGCTCGTGATGGTGGGGGGAATGCTGCGACAGGTATCGAGCGCGTTTGTCGGCCCGCATGCCGAGCAGATGATGGATTCGCTGCACGCCGACCATTGCTTCCTCAGCACGGTGGGCCTCGATATCGAGGTCGGCCTCACGACACTCGACATCATGGAAGCCCAGCTTAACCGGCGAATGATCAGAGCGGCGCGTCAAGTAACGGTGCTCGCCGATTCGAGCAAGTTTGGTCTCCGCAGTCTGTCGTTGATTGCGGATTTCAGATCCGTTCATCGTGTGATCACGGATTCGAACGCGCCGCAGGATCAGATAGAGAAGCTGCGCTCCAGGGATATCGAAGTTTTGGTTACGTAGCGCCGTTTCGATTGTGAGGCAGCTTACGGAAATCCGTAAGAGGTTCTAACTTTTCCTTTCGTTTTGTTTCTTTTTTTCTTGACAGCGTTGGATATCCCAATTACAATTCCGTCAAAGCTCGTGATTTACGAGTTGAAGGGGGTAAGAAACCGTATGCAGAACCGGCGGACGATAACTCGTTTTGCGCTTGTCCTAACGTGTGCTCTCGTTGTTTGTCTTATAGGCATTGCCCCGAGTTGGGCGCAACAAGTCACGGCATCGATCACGGGAGAAGTCACGGACCCGAGCGGCGCGGCAGTGGCTGGTGCAAAGATTACGGCTACCGACACGCAGCGCGGCACGCAATACACGGGGGAAACCAATTCAAACGGTCGCTACACGATTTCCAATCTTCCCGTGGGGACCTATGACGTGAAGGTGGAAAACCCGGGATTCCAGACTGCAACTGTGTCGAACGTCACGCTCGAATTGAATCAAGTCGCGAAGCTCGATTTCCCGATGCAGATCGGAAATGTGGCGACGACAGTCGAGGTGACGAGCGCTGCGCCGGCGTTGCAAACCGAATCGACGCAATTGGGCCAAGTCATTGATGCGCGAACGAACACTACACTCCCGCTTGCTACGCGCAATTACGTCCAATTGACGCTGCTCACGGCAGGAAGCGTCCATCCCGATCCCTCAAGTTTCACGAACGGGCAGACAACGGCGAGCAGCGGACGTCCTTATGTCAACGGCAACCGCGAGCAGGCAAATAACTTCATTCTGGACGGCATGGATAACAACCAGGTCTCTGACAATCTAGTTGGTTACGCGCCCAGCGTCGACGCCATTCAGGAGTTCAACGAAATCACGCAGAATGCGCCCGCGGAATTCGGCAACTTCATGGGTGGGATCATCAGCACTCAGATCAAATCGGGGGCGAACGCCTATCACGGCGACCTGTTCGAGTTCTTCCGCAACGATGTCTTGAACGCAAACTCATGGTCGAATAACTTCACGAACTCGCCCAAACCCAAATTGCGCTGGAACGAATTCGGTGGAACCTTCGGCGGCAGAATTATTCGAGACAAGCTCTTTTTCTTTGTTGATTATCAAGGACAACGGTTCGATACTCCGACGAGTATCGGTCCCACTAGTGTGCTCACAGCGGCCGAGCGTAACGGAAATTTCTCCCAATTGCTACAAGGGCCACATCCGATTCAACTCTTTAACCCGTACGTGCTCGATAAGAACGGCAACCGCGTGCCTTTTGCGGGCGATATTATTCCCAAAGCCCTCCTCGATCCCGTGGCGCTGAAGATCGTCAATTCTTCCGCGTACCCGCTTCCTACGCTGCCCGGTTTGATCAACAACTATCTGTATGCGACTCACACAGCGATCAATGGCGACCAGGGAGACGCGCGTGTTGACTGGAATCTTTCGGAGCAGAACCGGATTTTCGGCCGGTATTCGCAAAGTATTATCGATAACCCGAGCACCAATAACATGCCATTGTTCTATAACGGATTCGCCACTTATCCCACGCACAACGGCGTGTTGGATTGGGTGCACACGTTTTCCCCCACCGTCATCAACGAGGCGCGTGTGGGAGTGAATTACGTGTTCATCAACAACGGTGCTTCGGCGAACGGCGTTAGCGATTTCCCTGCGGCGGTTGGGCTTCCGGGTATTCCCTCCACGATTCTGCCATCGATGGTGATCGCGGGGAATAGCGGCAATGCTGCCAACATCGGCAATTCCGATATATTTCAGCTCTTCGCGGATACGGTAATTCAATACGAAGATACCATGAACATCAGTAAGGGTGTTCATACACTACACCTCGGGTTCCAGGGGTGGCGGCAACGTATCGACACGTTCTATTCGGGCAATAACGGTCGCGCGGGCACGTTCAACTTCGATGGCCGCTATACAGCCGGTCCGAATCCGTTGGCGACGCAGGGCACATGCCTCACGCCCGTCAAGCCTTGCCCGGAGACTGCAGGCATAGCAGATGCCGACTTCATGCTTGGCTTACCTGCCTCAATTGGAGGAGGCGTGAACGGCGGGACGTGGGGCCAGCGCGCTAACATCTTCGCGGCTTTCTTCCAGGATGACTGGCACGTTACGCCCACGCTGACCCTGAATTTGGGTTTACGCTGGGAGCTTCACACACCATGGGTGGAGGTGCATGACCGGCAGACCAACTTCGGGCTCATTTCGGGCGCAATCGAGCTGGCGGGGCAGAACGGAAACAGTCGGGCACTCTACAACCAGTACAACGGAATCACGAATTACCAGCCGCGCATCGGAATTGCATGGAACCCGCGAAAGAACACCGTCGTCCGATCGGCGTATACGTTATCGAGTTACCTCGAAGGGACAGGGACGAATCTCAGGCTGCCCATCAACCCTCCGTTCGCACATGAAACGGACGCGAGTTACACTTCACTGCCTTTCCCAGGCTCGGTGCTAAGCAAGGGCTTTCTTCCGCTTGAGGCGAACACGGGGAATCCATTCGCCGGAGCGCTGCTGCGCGTTTGGGATCCCAACGTTCGGCCAGCCGTTTCCAATCAATGGAATTTCACGGTTCAGCAGGAGTTGAACCAATCGACGACGCTGCAAGTCGGTTACGTCGGGCAGAAGACCACTCACTTAGCTGTGCCGATGCCTTATTTCCAGAGAGCGCTTCTGCCGAACGGTAGTACCGTGGGCAGCCCCTACCTGTCTGGCAACCCGACGCTTTACAACGAGATTAGCCAGATTTCCGGAACGGCGACAAACGGCAATCAGAGCTATAACGCTTTACAGGCCGTGCTCCAAAAGCGCATATCAAACGGCCTGGAGGGGTCGGTGGCGTATACCTATTCGAAGTGTATGACGGACTCCAGCGGCTATTACGGTTCTTGGGGCGGGCAGACGACACCAACCTCGCCCTACTGGCAAAACCTGTACGACAAAAAGGCGGAATGGGGCCCTTGTTACTACGATGCGGAACACGTTCTGACCAGCTACGCGACATACGATATTCCGATCGGCCGCGGTCGAGCAATCGGGCACGACATGAATAAAGTCGTAAACGCGGTGATTGGTGATTGGCAGGTCAACGGAATTCTCCAGCTTCACACTGGCTTCCCGCTCACGATTTCAGCCGGCGATGCTTCAGGAACGAACTCTCGCGGATCGCGGGCGAACTGCATCGCTCCGGTGCACATCTTTGGCGAGCAGAATTCTCCGAGCGGAGGATATCAGTGGTTCGATCAAAATGCCTTCGCGGCCGCGGCCCCGCATACTTTTGGGACCTGCGGCGTAGGTACGGTTCGCGGGCCAGGCCTACATACGCTCGATCTCAGTCTGGCGAAGTTTTTTGACATCACAGAGCGCCAAAAGATCGAATTTAGAGCTGAGTCTATTAACTTAACCAACACACCGATTCTGAACTCGCCAAATACTGGGTTAGGCAGTAATCTTGGTCTCCTGCAAAGTTCACAAGGAGCCAGAAATCTCCAGTTCGCCTTGAAGTATCTTTTCTGAGCTGGACGGTCCGTTGGGAGCCCGGCGGCACCGCCGGTCTCCCGCAGAGTACGCTAATAGTCGATGCGTAAGCTCGTGGTAACGGCTTTGCTCAGCGCGAGTCTAGGGATGGCGCAGGCGGCACGATCGGTAACTCTACCCAATGTCGCTGCTGAGCACGCTGCATTGCTTGCTGACACCGGCCATTGTCAAGAAGCGCTCCCGCAACTGAATAAAGCTCTGGGGCGCGTTCAGGGTACTGATCTAAAGCGCAAAGTCGGGATCGGCGGCGTGAAGTGCAGCATGGCGGCGCACGATGCGAGCCGCGCAGTTTCATTCTTGGTTTGGCTGAATCGCGAATTTCCGCACGATCCGGAGATCCTTTATCTCTCATCGCACGTCTATTCCGATCTATCGCTGCTGGCCTCCAAGGAGCTTTTGGCGACCGCCCCCGGTTCGGTACAGGTTCGGGAATTAAATGCTGAGGCGCTTGAAACGATGGGGAAGTGGAAGGATGCTGCGGATGAATATCGGGCCGTGCTGGCTAAGGATCCGCAAATGCCGGGGATTCATTATCGTCTTGGCAGATTACTGCTTTCAGAGCCTGACCCGCCGCCCGATGTCAAGGATCAGGCCCGGCGGGAATTCGAAGAAGAACTGAAAATCGATGGGTCGAATGCAGGGGCGAATTTTGTTTTGGGCGAGCTGGCGCGACAGGCGGAGAAGTGGCCGGAAGCGATCGACTACTTCTCAAGAGCGACGAAGCTGGATGCGAGTTTTGTGGATGCTTACCTCGGGCTAGGGCGCGCGCTGCTCGGGGCTGACAAGCCGGAACAAGCGATAGCACCGCTCGAAACTGCGGAGAAGCTTCAGGCTGAGAATCCTGTCGTTCACTTTCAGCTCGCGACTGCATATCGCCGAGCCGGGCGCAAAGCGGATGCCGACCGGGAATTCATCGCGCATCGGGAGGCATCGCAGAAGGCCAATCAAACCAGCGACGAGATTAAGAAACAGGTTTCGGGCGGTACTCTCGAAGCGGCACCGCCAGCCGAAAAACCACCACAATAGTTCATGCGCGCTATTTGCGCGGGAGTGCTTTCCACTAGCGGTTTGGCGCTGACGATTTCCGCAGCCTTCTTACTCAGCACGCCCGCAGGAATCCAGTTTGAGGATGTCGCAAAAAAGGCGGGCATTCAGTTCACGCATTTCAAAGGAAGCCACGGGATATCGACAATTCTTGAAGAAGCCGGCCCAGGCGTGTGCGTGGCTGATTTCGATGGCGACGGTTACCAAGACATTTACTTTGTGAATGGGCGCGATTTATACGGAGGCGGCATTCAGGTGCGGAACGCGCTCTATCGGAATAACGGCGACGGCACATTTACCGATGTGACGTTAAAGGCTGGCGTGCCGGGCACGGCTTACGGTTTGGGTTGCGTCTGGGGCGACTACGACAACGACGGGCATCCTGATCTCTACGTAACGCAATACGGCAAGAATGTTTTGTATCGCAACAATGGAGACGGGACCTTCACGGATGTGACTCAGAAGGCGCATGTGGATGGAACTGATTTCGGAACTGTGTTCCACACCGGCGCGACATTCTTCGATTACGACCGGGACGGTTATCTCGATCTATATGCCGGCGGATACGTGAACTTCGGACCGGGAAGCCAGAGGACGTGCATCATCGGTACGAATGTCGAGGCGAGCTGCAGGCCGGCTGTGTATAAGGGCACGCCTGCCGTGCTGTATCACAACAACCGCGATGGCACGTTTACGAACGTCACAAAAGCCGCCAAAATGTTCCAGCCGAATGGGAAGAATCTCTCGGTGGCTGCTGCCGATTACGACACTGACGGGTGGCCAGACCTGTTCGTTGCAAACGATGGTGTTGACGTTTATCTCTATCACAACCAGCATGACGGCACGTTCAAGGACGTAGCGCTGACGACTGGGATCGCCTTAACAGCGAACGGCAATGCTATGGCGGCCATGTGTATGTCGCTTGGCGATTACGATAACGACGGCCTGCTCGACTTGTACATTTCGGATTGGCAGGGCGCGGGCGATCATATCTGGCATAACGATGGTGAAGGTTTCCTCGAAGAGGTTAGCGAACGGACGGGAATAGCAGCCCAGACACAGAATGTGCTCAGTTTCGGCGGAGGCTTCTTTGATTACGATAATGACGGCCGTCTCGACCTGTTTATCGCGAATGGTCACGTGTACCAGGATGTGGAGAAGACGGCGGCAAACATTCACTACAAGCAGATCAATTCGTTGTTCCACAACGACGGAAATGGCCGGTTTTCGGATGTGACGGCGAACTCGGGGCCAGGATTTACGGTTCCGCACTTAGGACGAGGCGCGGCATTTCTGGACTTTGATAATGATGGATTTCTTGACATTGTCGTCGCGAATAATGGCGATCCCCCTTTGCTGCTGCGCAACAGTGGCGCGAACGGAAACCATTTTGTGAACTTCAAATTAGTGGGAACGCGCAGCAATCGTGACGCGATGGGCGCGCGGATTAAGTTGATCTCCGGCGGCATTGCGCAGATTCGCGAGATCGCAGGTGGCGGCAGCTATCTCTCGCAAAGCGATCTGCGTGCCCACTTCGGACTCGGTCGGGAGACACGAGTTGAACGAATGGAGATCTCGTGGCCGAGCGGGAGGCGGCAAACGTTCAGAGATATTCCGGCTGACCGATTTTATGTAATCGAAGAGGGCAAAGATGAGTTGCGATCGCAGAATTTCAAGCTTCAGGCGTCCAAGCGGTGACGAATGCTTTAGCGCTCCAGAGATCATCCGCCCGCTATTCTGATCCTGATGAGCAGCAGACGTCTGCTGGTTTTTGTCCTGATCTTCGATGCCGTTGCGTTATTGATCCTCTATCCGCACTTGGACGCATTCTGTTGCGGTTACCTAATTCTGAGCACAGGTCTTGCTTTTCTTCAGGCGTATGTGAGCGCGCGATTCTCTGATTCCACAGAAATCCAGCGCCTGTTTTATTCGAAAGATATCGATCCGGCTTGGGATAAATGGGTCGCGCTGCTCGGCTTAGCTGAGCTAGGCATCTTTTTTGAATACGCTCATTGGCGGCTCGCTCCGAGGCTCGTCAATCCGGGCGCGCAAGGGCTGGGTTTGCTGCTCTGTCTTGCGGGCACACTCTGGCTTTTGTGGGTTGATTCGTACTTAGTTAACAACTTCCCGTCGCATTACCGAGGTGGAAAGCTGATGATGGGCGGACCGTATCGTTATGTTCGACACCCCAGATATGTGGGTCTGCTTGCGACGCGCCTCGCTCTGCCGCTTCTTTTCGGCAGCGTGATCTCGTGCATTGTCGCAATCGCGTGGATTTTCTTGATCCGTAGGCGCGCGCGTTTGGAGGAGCGTTACTTGAGGAGTAAGTTTGGCGCGGTTTACTTGCAGTACGCCTCACATGCGGTCGGAATACCATAACAAAATGAATCGCAGAGCTTTTACTTCGCTGTTGACAGGATCCGCCGCTTTTTCAGTTGGCGGCTTGCGCCGAAGCCTCGCAAGGGCGAATATACATTACGAACCAACCTGGGATTCGATACAAACGCACACTGTCCCCGAGTGGTATCAGGATGCGAAGCTCGGCATTTTCATCCATTGGGGCCTATATTCCGTGCCAGCGTGGGCTCCGCCTACGGGCGAGCTTGGAAAAATTGATCCAAACACCTGGTTTATTAACAATCCGTACGCTGAATGGTATCTAAACTCACTCCGGATTACTGGCTCGCCGACTTACAAACACCACATCGAGACTTACGGGAAGAATTTCGATTATTACCAGTTCACCGAGACTTTCAATCAAAGTACGCGGGCTTGGAACCCGGAAATGTGGGCGTCGCTGTTCAAGAAGATCGGCGCGCGATATGTTGTGCTGACCAGCAAGCATCACGACGGTTTTCGTCTGTGGCCGTCCGCCGTCCCAAATCCACACGCGAATGGAAGGCAGCTTTCAGCGCAGCGCGACCTCGCTGGCGATCTGACCTCGGCAGTTCGGGCGGCTGGGTTGAAGATGGGGCTGTATTATTCGGGCGGGCTCGATTGGACGTTCACGACGGAGCCGATCCGTAACTCGCAGGATATGAAGGCGCGCGTTCCGCAATCGGCAGAGTATGCGCGTTATGCCGACGCTCACTGGCGCGAATTGATCGACCGCTATCAACCGGCAATACTCTGGAACGACATTAATTACCCGAAAGCCGGCCAACTTAGGCAAATTTTCGCGTATTACTACAACACCGTACCCGAGGGTCTGATCGATAATCGTTTCGGCGTGCCGTTCTCAGACTTCACGACACCCGAATACGCGAAGTACGACAAAATTACTCCGAAAAAGTGGGAGGCGTGCCGCGGCCTGGGTTTCAGTTTTGGCTATAACCAGGTGGAGGGGCCGAAGGAAGTGATTCCCCCGGGCGAGCTTATTGCGCTGCTCGTTGACATCGTTAGCAAGAACGGCAACTTACTTCTGAACGTCGGACCAAAAGCAGACGGGAACATCTCCGATATTCAACTAGACCGGCTTCACAAGCTCGGGTCATGGCTTGACGTGAATGGAGAAGCATTGTTTGACTCGCGACCATGGGTAAGGGCGTCCGCTACTGCGCCGGACGGTACAGACGTCCGCTTTACGCGCAAGCACGACAGTCTCTATATCATCTTCCTGAATCCGGTGAAGGGCGAGGCCCTCAGAGTGCCTTCGGTGCGCGCGGCCGACGGCACAAGCGCGCAGATACTTGGAACGAGCTCCCGATGCACGCTGGCTCAGAAGGACGAGGACCTTGTCGTTACGGCGGCCGGAAGGCTGCCCGGAAGTTATGCTGTCACTCTGAAACTGACGCCCGCGCCAAAGTCTCTTGTGTGAGGGTTAAACCGCGAGTCCTTTGACGGTTTGAGCGTTCAGCAGCTTTTCCGCGTTCAATGCTCCGGCGGGCGTTTCTTCGTGTTTGAAAATCGCATAGGTCGGATAAGCATTGCTTCGATATTGCTGAACGCGGTAGCCGATACTGCCCAGCTCCGATTCGGTGTACTCCGGCTTCCGCAAGCGCAGATAGACGAAGTCGGCAGTGAGGACGTGCGGCGTCTCGAGATTCTCGTTTTCGGCCATGCAAAGCGCAACGTTGGCTTCTCTGAGCGCTGAATAAACGGCTTCGTCGAACCAGCTTGCATTCCTGAATTCAAAAACAGCCTGAATGGATTTCGGCAATAGCCGGATGAAGTTTCCGAGTGTTTCGATATCTGCTTTGAAGGAGGGCGGAAGCTGAAACAGAATCGGCCCGAGGCGGCCAGCGCTGCGGAGCGGCTCTAAAGAATCGAGAAACACGCGCGTGAATTCCTCGGCATCTTTCAACCGCAGAGAGTGCGTTATTTTCATGTGAGCCTTGGGCATAAAGAGAAAGCTGTCGGGTGTCGACGCGATCCATTTTTCGAATGTTTTTGGCGGCGCAATACGCCGGTATGTGTAATTCACCTCGACGGCATTTAAGCGGCTCGCGTAATAGGTGAGGAATTCCGAACTGGGCAATTCACGGGGATAGAACTCAGGTTTCCAGCTCGGGTATGCAAATCCTGAGGTTCCGCAATAAAGCTTCGCTTCCGGCATTTCTCAGAGTCCTGCGAACCAGTCGTATCCCTGTTCGCCCCAATAATCAGCCGGCCTCTCGTTCGTGTACTGGATGAACCCGAGCCGCTTTATGCTCTTGATTCCATACTTGCCGGGAATTACGAGCCGAAGCGGCGCTCCGTGTTCATCGGCGAGAGGCTTTCCATCATGTTCGTACGCTAACAGTGTCTGCGGATGCATGGCGCTCTTCATATCCAGTCCGACATAATAATCTTCACCCGGAGTGGCCATATAGACAAAGTTCGTAAGTTTCAGGTCCGGACGAAAATATTTTCGCGTGAAATCGGAGAAGCGCGCGCCGCCCCAATAGGCAATTGCGCTCCAGCCTTCAATACAGCAGAATCGCGTGATCATTTCGGTCTTCGGAAGCGCCTTGACATCCGCCAAGGACAAGTTGAGCTCCGAGCCGTTTTCGTCCGCGATTACTTTCACGACCCACGGGTCGGGATCGGCGTCCTCATCCATTCCGATGTCGCCGTTCGGCTTAAGCCAGCCAACGTCGCTTCGCGAATAGGTTGGCATTAAATGCGAATCGCTGAAATAGCTGTGGGCCAGTTGTCCGTTCATATCAAGAATCTTGCGCTCCGGCCATTGAAGTCCGTCCTCACGTTTTCTCGATCGTACCCACTTATAGCCGCCGAATGCGCCTATCGCGGCGAGGCCTCCAACGAGGAAATCGCGCCGGGTTTTTCGACGCAGAGCGCGCTTGATTTCGTCCTCGGGCAGAACAATCTCGGGATGCCAGCTATTCATTCTCTTCCACCAATTCATAACCGATAACAATTCCGCGAAAGTTGTTCCAGCCGGCCCGGATGACCTGCCACACGTGCACGACAAAGAAGAGGACATACCCGATGGTGAGGACGAAGTGAATCAGTCGCGCACCCTCGTAGCCACCGAACAGCGCGGCCAGCCAAGCAAGCTGGGCTGGTTTATAAATCGCGAGCCCGGTTAAGACAGACCCGACACCCATCACGATGATTCCGGAATAGCTGACTTGTTGAGCGGCATTGTACTTGTCTTGAGGAAGCGGCTTGTGTAAACCGAGATCATGAAGCACGACGTGCCATGCATTTCGAAACGTGGATAGCGACCGCGGAACTAACAGGCGCCATTCGCCTGAGATCAGCGTGTATGCGACATATAGGATCCCGTTGATTACAAACAGCCACATAAACACAAAGTGCAGCGCCATGCCTTCAGCAAGGCGGTGATCCATGCGAAAGACTCGGTAGACCCAGGCTGGGAAAAAATGCAGCGGCCCTATCCGATACACGTCATTCGCCCAATAGATTAATAGTCCGCTCCAGATCATTAAAAACAGAAGCGGAAAATTGATCCAATGAAACCAGCGGATCGCAGCCGGGTGCTTCAGTTTCAGTTTCTGCATTCGGTTTCGTTGGCCGCGATGAGGACCAATGAGTGCCAGCTAAATAAAAGGTTATCCTTATTTGGTCAGATATGCAGCAACCCGCCCCCACGACCTCCGAGCCTCTCACATTTTTGTGTTTGGCAAGCTACGAAAAAGGATACGCATTTTTGGAGCAAGCCAAGCGGCAAGGATGCAGGGTTTTTCTCTTAGCATCCTTCAGCCTTCAGCACACCGCCAAATGGCCGGAAGGTCTCGATGAGATTTTCTATATGCCCGACAAGGAGCACGAGTGGAACCTGCGTGACATGCTTCTCGCGGTGAGTCACCTCTGCCGGACGAGACAGATTGACCGGATTGTTCCGCTCGATGACTTCGACCTCGAGAAAGCTTCTTATCTGCGCGAGCACCTTCGCCTTCCCGGTTTAGGCGAAACTGCAACGCGTTATTTTCGGGACAAGCTTGCGATGCGCATGCGTGCGGCGGAGCAGGGGATTCCTGTTCCAGAATTTACTCCGATCTTTAACTACGAGAGAATCACGCGCTACGTTGACACGGTGCCTCCTCCCTGGCTGCTGAAACCCAGGCTTATGGCCGGAGCGATCGGTATCAAGAAATTTCATCATCGACAGGAAGTCTGGGACAGGATTCACAGCATCGGTGATGAGCAGTCTTTCTTTGTTCTCGAGCGCTTTGTGCCCGGCGATATCTTTCACGTCGACTCCATCTGGTTCCGGGGCGAGATGGTCTACGCCGTTGCGAGCGCATATGGGACCCCTCCGCTCGATGTAACGCACAGCGGGGGTATCTTTACAACCAAGATTCTGGAGCGTGGCTCGAAAGACGGCGATGCGCTGAAGGAACTGAATCGCCGCGTTCTGTCGGCTTTCTGTCTCACAGACGGGGTGTCGCACACGGAGTTCATTCGCGCTCACGAAGACGGCACCTTCTACTTTTTGGAAACATCGGCTCGCGTTGGAGGCGCGCATATTTCGGATCTGATCCAGGCCGCGACCGGAATTAATATGTGGGCTGAATGGGCGAAGGTAGAGCTTGCCGCAGCCTCGAATTCGAGCTACACGCCACCCGAACCGGATGACGCATATGCGGGATTGCTGGTGTCGCTTGCGCGGCAAGAGTGGCCGGATACGTCCAGTTTCCATGAGCCTGAGCTTGTATGGCGAATGAGCAAGCGGCACCATGTCGGGTTTATTGTGAAGTCGCCCGATTACAAGCGCGTGGGCGAATTGCTGAACGCATATTCCGAGCGCGTGCGGCGCGAGTATCACGCCTCGGCTCCCGCTCGGGAGAGGGTCCGCGAATAGAATTGACGCGCCGTGCCGTTTTGCGCGTGCTAGTCTGAGGGCGATGCGACCTCTTGCGGCAGCCGGTGTCGCAGGCGCGGCAGTGCTCGGTGGGGTTTCTGCCACGCTCGCCTATGGCAGCGTCTCCAGATCCTCGCAGCTCTTCGGGCCTTCTGTTTATCGCGGACCAGGAGTTAGGCGCTCAATAGCATTGACGTTTGATGACGGGCCGAGCGAAGGAACGTTGCCGCTGCTTGATTATCTAGCGAAGCATGAGATTAAAGCCACGTTTTTTCAGTGCGGAATGAACGTGCGGCGTTTGCCTGAGATCGCCGGGCAAGTCGCTGCTGCGGGCCATCAGATCGGAAATCACACTTATTCGCATCCGAAGCTACCTTTTAAATCGGCCACGCTGATTGACGAGGAATTTACAAGAGCGCAGCACATCATCCAATCGGAAACCGGCGTCGCGCCCATGCTTTTACGCCCGCCTTACGGGCTCCGCTGGTTCGGAATGCAAGCCATGCAGGCGAAATTGGGATTGTTGAGCGTGATCTGGACAGTAATTGGTTACGACTGGCAATGGCCGGCAGATCGAATCGCGGCGCACGTGCTCAGGCATGCATCGCCGGGGGGAATCGTCTGCTTGCATGATGGGCGAACGGTGGAGCCGAATCCGGACATCCGGCCGATGTTGGACGCGATCCAGGAAATTGTGCCCAGGTTGAAGGACAGCGGGTACGCGTTTGAGACCGTGAGCGACATCTTGGGATAGCCGTGGATTTGAAGATCTGATCAAGCTTGCTAACGCGCGCCGCTCGGTTTCGGAATAAGCCCTACTGGCTGGCTCCGCTGCCTTTGTGCGCCAACCGGCTGCAAGCCTCACCCGCGCCCAGGGTTGCGATAGCGTCCTTGCCAGCTTCGATGTAACTGATTCGGCCTTCTTTGTCGACCACGAATGTGACGCGATTCGCAACGCCATAGTCAGGGATAAAAACGCCGTAATCCTGGGCGACTTTGCGAGTTGTGAAATCGCTTAAGAGCGGGAACGAGAGGCCGAGCTTATCCGCGAACGCCTTCTGCGAAGGCGTATTATCTTCGCTGATTCCGAATACTGCCGCATCGGTTCCCTTGAACTTATCTATTCCGAGCTGATACGTTTGCATTTCCTTGGTGCAGCCGCCCGTGAATGCCGCCGGAAAAAAAGCGAGCACTACGGTCTGCTTTCCGCGAAACGAGGAAAGCGTAACCTTATCGCCGACCGTCGATGGCAGCGTGAAGTCGGGCGCCATGTCTCCGACTTTCAATTTGGTTGAGGGCGGTTCATTCCCCGATTTTCCAGCTTGGCCAAGCGTCCGTGCGAATAGGCTTACACCTGCAATAGCCGTGAGTAGAACAATAGTGAATCGCTTCATGATTTCCTCGCTACGAGTCGAACGGATTTGATACTCAACGCAACTCTATCACCGCTAGTCCCTGCCGGGCAATCGTGATCGGACCGCCGATGGCATGTTCTTGCGGCGAATCTAATTCGGAGGATTTGATGATTTGTGCAAACTGAGCCTGTGTCGGAGTGGGCGGGCCCCCGGCCGCCTGCCAACCCTTCAGAGCTGAACCGTGATCCGGGTCGAGGAACTGCATGGTGCAGTGTGTGGCGCCGCTTCCTTTGACTTCGAGCCGAAATGTTTTCGGCCCCACATCCTCTCTTGGCTCCGCGTAATTCCACAACGCGATGACAAATGTGCCATCGCCGCGTTTGGTGACCAAGGCGTTTTCCGAGTTGGTCTCAAGGCGAGTATCGCCAAGGTGGTGCAGCAGTTCAAAGGCTCGAAACGTCGCCTTCGGTATGCCGCCTTCGGCGACCAATCCGTACCCCCCATAAAACGGGGTTTTGATCACGCCCTGTTCCTCGAACACATCGGAAAAGGTCCAATACGACATCATGTTCGCAAGCCCATCGCATTCGCGAATGTTGTTCGCGAGCCATGGCCCCATAAACGCGCTATCTGTCACCTCTTGCTGGGTCATATAGCTCGCGTTGTATTCAGACCAAATGATCGGTGTATCCGGCGCGGCGGATGACTTCACCTGGTCGTAAACTTTTTTTGCGGCGCGCGCTACCATGTCGCGGCGAGCGATCGGAACCTTGTTTCCGAACACGTCCTGCGATGTATCGTTTCCGTAAACGTGCGTTGAAACGAAATCGAACGGGATCTGATTTTGCGTGCAGTGCGCGATGAATTTATCGACCCATGCCGCTTGCGCTGTCGCGGGGCCTCCGACCCGGATCTTCGGATCGACGCTTTTTACCGCTTTCGCCGTGACATCGTAGAGCTGGAAATATGTGGCCTGTTGCGGGATTCCATTCCAGAAGTCAATGTTCGGTTCGTTCCAAACTTCGAAATACCACTGCTCCACTTCATCGTTGCCATAGCGATCGACAAGGTGTTTTGTAAAAGCCTCAATCAGGGCAGCCCACTTCGCGGGGTCCTTCGGCGGCGACGGAAGCGGCTTGTACCAGAACGCATGCGGTTTCAAATTTGCGGCCAGCTTGCGCGGCATGAAACTGAGCTCCACGAAAGGCTTAACGCCACTTTCAAGAAGCCCGTCGTAAATTTGATCGACATACGAGAAGTTGTAAATCGGTTTACCCTGCGCGTCTTCGTCATACACGCCGACCTCGTCATGAAAGATTGCGTGGAAGCGAACGTATTTGAAACCGGTAATTTCCTTGACTGTTTTGAGGTCGCGCCGGTAGCTCTCTCGAAGGCTCAGGATGGCTCGCCCAGAGCCGAACATCTGCTCCCAGATATGCGGGAAGGGATGCGCAGGAGCGTTCGCATCTACAGAAATGGTCTCCACCTGACTACTAGCTTGATCTGTTTTAGCGGATCCGGATGCAATGAAGCTTACACTTAAACTCGCAAGGATACAGAGCCGTTTCACGCCTGTTAGAGAACGAAAAAGCCGTCCGCGTTGCTTGGTACCATAGCAATGTCCCATTGGAAGAGGTATTGAGGATGCGCAAGTGCGTGCTTTTTGCGATGGTCATGGCCGGGGCTTTCGCGGCTGTAAATGGCGCTCAGAGCCAGGATCCCAACCCTGCCGCCCACGGGCCCGTTTTTCTGGATAATCACAGACCGCCTAAAAAAGGGAAAGCACCCACAACTCGTTCTGTGAAAGGGAAGGTTGTCGATCAGTCGGGCCAACCGCTCGAAGGCGCACTCGTGACCCTCACCGATACCAAGGCCAACGAGAAGCGAACCTTCATTACCAAGCAGGACGGCCGGTATAATTTCGACGATCTGAGCTTCACGATAGATTATCAGCTTCAAGCCCGATATAAGGATGCGAACAGCGAGCCCAGGAAGCTGAGCCAGTATGACCGAACGCCGGATATAGTGCGGATTCTCGATATAATTCCTTCCTCAAGTCCCTCGGCTCAGACCTCCGAGGCGCAAGCCAAAAAGGTAGAGACCGAACCCAAAAAGTAGCTAAGCTGGCAGTCGGGCGAAATTCCGGAAATTCTCTTGAAACAATCGCTTCACGTCGCGACGGATCTGATCTGTTGTAACGCGCCAGCCATCCCGCGCGAGCGCGTCATAGGAGTCGGTTAGAGCAGCGGAGATCGTGTGCCTCGCGTGGTTCCATTTATAAATGATTTGGTCGAGCACTCGCGCGTCCGAGTGCTGCGGTATGAAAGTGGCGCCGAGCATCTCCAATCTCTCGGTTGTAATCTCGCGAACGATCGAGGGATTATTCAGGAACCACCAGCATCCGAACGGCATCAGGTTTGAAAATTTGCGCGCCGCTACGCACAGCTCGTGCTGGTTTTCGCGTGAAAGCATGCTTACAAGAAAGCGGTTCTCAGGATTTTCAAGGCAGATGCGTTCCACGGAGGTGATATCTGCGTAGCCGACTGCGTCGCCTGCATCTCTGAGCGCGGGGTTCACCCCTCTGCGCGCACCGATCATCATTGAGAATGGCAGTTTGTGCTCACGCGCCGTGGGTAGAAGAGCTTCCTTCAAGAGAAACCCTTCAATGGAATCCTCGGGGTACACGAAATCCGGCGGCAGCGAGACAGCCATGTACACGGGCTTCATGCGCTCGATCCAGCCGTCAAGAAAACTTCGTATGCTTGTGACGTCTTCGTCGCGAAGAGTTGTTTGAGCAGCGTAGCGGCGATTGGTAACACGCCCGCTCAACACGTCTTGCGCACGCTCCCAATCGCGCAGCAGCGGATCCAAACGCAGGGCCGGATGTAATGCCGGATGACGCGCCGCGCTCGATTCCCAATATTTTGCTTCCTGTTCGTCAAAAATGTCGTTCGTCATCACCATATCGCTGACGCGCGCCAATTTCATCGCCTTTTCGATATGAGCGTTCCCCTGCAAATCTGAGAAAAACTCCCGAGCTTCTTTCAACGTGGGGGCGGAAGGATCGAGGCCGTAGGCAGTCAAGACGCAAACGACACCACGACATGCCTCAGACACAGGCGTGTTGCGAACAAACAGCGTGTCCCAAATGAGATCTGCCTGCCTGGGTTTGTCCATATCCCAAAAGGAATCGACCGCAACGTGTGAGGACCGAAAGAGCTCAGCGATCAAATAGTGATAAGTCAACAAATCGTCGATACCGGCCGAAAAGAGAGTCTTGAAACTCGGCGGGTATTGATGTGTGTGAACGTCGAATACGTAAGTATCGTCGACGATCCGTTCCACCTCAGCCGCGAGCTCAGCCGATTGAATCGGAAGATCCGCGGTTTCCGGCATCAGCGCTTGCAGAGCTGCGGGTACTGCTTTTTCAACTGTTCTAGCTTGGGAAGATCGTTGTACACGATATACGGATTATTTGGATTGCGATCTAAATAGTGCTGGTGATAACTCTCAGCGGCGTAAAAGCCGTGGAACGGAACTACTTGTGTAGCGACGGGCCGCGAAAATATTTTTGCCTCATTCAACTGCGAAATGTAAGCTTCGGCCACCCGCTTCTGATCGTCATTCATGTAGAAGATTGTTGAGCGATATTGCGTGCCTTCATCCGGCCCTTGGCGGTTTAACTCAGTCGGATCGTGAGCCACCGAAAAGTACACCTTCAGCAACTGCCCATAAGTGATTTGCGCCGGATCGTATGTGATCTCGACGGACTCGGCGTGACCTGTTCGGCCAGTGCTGACGGTTTCATAATGCGCGGTTGACTTGTCGCCGCCTGCGAAACCGGCTACTATTTTCTTAACGCCTTTCAATCGCTCGAAAACCGCCTCGACGCCCCAGAAGCATCCGCCCGCCAAAACGGCCTTTTGGTCTTTTTGCGTTGTCGATGCCGGAATATCGATGGCCGCGTCGGGGAAATCAACTTTCTGCCGGGCACTCGTAGAAAGTCCTAGGATCAAGAGTGCGAGCGCACTGTAAAGGATGAATTGTTTTCTCATTGGGCTCACTTCCATTCTGGATTCTTTCCAGCGCTTACAAGATTCGCCAGAATCCGAAACGCACCGGGAACACCCGAAGGCAGTTGCCGGTAAAGCGCGAAGGCATCATAAATATATATTCCCTTCCCATATCGAGCCACAAGCAGACCTCCGCGCTGCGGATCCTGCCCCGGATCGTGCGTTTCCACTAACGCTTTATAACGCGGATCCCAGGTCTCCATAAACCCGTGTCCTCGCTCTTCTTCCCAGCCGAGAAAATCGGATTCCGTAATCTGGTTCGGCCATTTCAGAATGGGATTAGAAACATCGACAATCTTCACAGCCGACCTCTCGTCCACAACTTTTTGCGGATTCTGTCCCAAACTGAACGGATACGGCCCGTAACCCTGCTCGAAGTTCTGAAGGTTATATTGCACGAGCAGCACGCCTCCATTCTTCACATAATCGAGCAAGCGCGCATTCGCCGTTCGCAGTTCCGAATTCACCGCGTACGCTCGCACGCCTAGCACAATCGCATCGTAATCTTTGAGATTGGCGTCTTCGACGTCATCGGCTGAAAGAATCTTCATGTTCAGGCCCAGATCTTCCAGCGCGCGTGGAACGTCATCCCCTGTACCGGGTACGAATCCGATGCGCAGACCGGATGGAGTCTTTACATCCACTCCGACTGCTTTGTAAGTTGCCGGGCGGTAGTAAGGATATGGAATTAAGCCTGGATAGCCCACCAGCCGGTACCCCTCTTCGTACTGCTTGCCTTTGTATTCCGCGATGGCCCTGATGTCGTAATTCTTTGGTTCGATTGATCGCGGCGTCACATCGAAAGTCAAGGTCTGCGTCTCGTCGCTGTCCAGCGAGAATGGATGCTCGGCCGGGATCGCCATCCATTTCGGCGGAAGGCTTAGACGGAGCCTGCCGTCAACATGTCCTTTCACATTGCTGTGAAGGATGCAGGAGAACGAAAACGAGCGCGCCGTAAGAGGAACCGCGCCAGCCGCCGGCGTGACGGACACCGAAATTGCCGGCCCCATTAAGAGCGGCTCTGTTTGCAACCCGACGTGTTCGATGCGTTGCACACTTTGGACCACTTGCCGAATCTCTAATCCGGTTCCTTGATATGTAATTCGCGCGATCGCCTCCAGCGGATACGGCGCGAACGACAGATTGCGGTAGCGCCCATCGGTCAGATCATAATAAGGCTGCTCCTGGTCGGGCCGGCGGAAATACGGTTTCGTGAGTTGCGCATCGGCAGGCGCGGTAATCGCGAACTTCAACCGGAGATCAGTGCCTGCCGCTAGCGTTGGGCTCGGCGAGCTATCAGGACGAATCTTCCAGTCGTGTCCATCGGATGCGCGAACATCGATGCTTTCAATGTTCAAGGACCCAGGGCCCTGATTGAACAAATGTGCGTGGACCCCGAAAGATTGACCCGGAATTGCGATTCGGAAGGTGACCTGCGGTCCAGCAAAGCGAGCAAAAGGTCCAGTTGGCTCCTTCTCGGGCGCGATTATCGCTTCAAAAGTGATCCCGAGGGCCTCAAGCAGCGCTTCTTGAAACTGATGTTCCTTTACGCCGAGCTCGAACGCGACATCACCTTTTCCGGGTTCCTGTAAATCGCTTTGGCGAACACGCTCGAGTAATGATCGAGTTGCTTTCAAGCCCTCCGCTAAAATCGGCGCAATGGCGGCCGGATCGTCGGCTCTGTAGCGAGTACATGCATCACCAGACAGGTTGGAGATGTGCTCGAGTCCTTCCTTGAGGAACGGCGACTCGCCTTTCGCCAGCGCCGCAATTCCTTTCAATGAAACGTCGATTCCGTCGTAGAATGAGCTCTCTTTTTCGCCAACTCTAACGTGCGACCCATAGCGGTGATAAGGAGCCTTGTACGGAGCCGGCGTTGGAATAGTCCCGCCTCCATTCTGGCTTTTTTGGTGACCCCATCCTTCGCGCCCAATCTGAAGAAATGTCAAGCCTGCGGCTGCGTCTCGTGTGCCTTCCAGTATCTCGACGTTTGCTGCGGGCTTCGCATTGATCCACGTCTGATTCACGTAGTCGAAGAAACGCACCGGCACATATTTGTCGGTCGCGTAATCATAGATGCCCTCTTTGGTGGTCTCAAAAAAAGGCACGCGAGCGTAGACCTTAAGCGGTGTCCATGGCCGTAAGCCTTCCCGGATCTGCTCAGGGAACCGGTTCGGATCGCCCGCCGCAAGAAACACCTCTTGCGCCATTTGTCCGGCAACCTGATGATTGCCATGGCCGTCAGTGGGCGCTCCGGCGAACACGGAGGTGATGATCAGAGGCCGAGTCATTCTCACGACGCGCACTACATCGGAAAGCACTCGATCGTGACCCCATTGTTCGAGTGCTTCCTCACGCGTTTTCGAAAATCCGTAATCGATCACCCGCCCCCAGTATTGATCGACGCCGTAATATCGGTCTGAAGCGAGCAGCTCTTGGGTCCGCACGAGGCCAAGGGCGTCGTAGAGATCCTGAGACATGACGTTCTGGCCGCCTTCACCACGGTTGAGCGTCATTAGCACGGCTCGTGCGCCCAGGCCGCGAGTCTGGTAAGCCAGCATTCCGCCGTCTTCATCGTCGGGATGCGCTACGATCATCAGAATGCTGGCACGCGTGCGAATCGCCGCAAGCCACCGCGATAAGTCCGCTGCGCCTCGGTTCACATCGACCGGCACGGTATCGTTATTCGCCGAGATGGCTGCTCCGGCAATCAACAGAGCCGCAAAAAGGAATCCGGATCTCAACGCAAGATTCGTTTTGGCTTTCATCCGTGACTTCAGCACGCTATCCGCTATGCGAGCGGCAATCCGTGTTCTTCTAGCGTGCCCCTCACCTCGGGAGGCGTAAGCCGTGATGCATCGTACTCGACGAACAATTCATCCCCTGAGGGCTGCACGCGCGCCACGAAGAAGCCGTACACGGCATGAATGCGCGAGATCTGCTCGAAGTCGTGATCAGTCAGGCTGCGCGCCAGCTTGAACGTGACGTCCACCTTCGTCATCGCGATTCAGAATAGCATTTGACGGCGCATAGAGTGTGATCGTGCGATGTCTATCCAAGGTGCGTCGCCGAGAGCATCAGTGCGCTAGGATTTCCGTCAAGACACGTCCGGATGAGCCGCTCGGCGTTTCGATATCAAGGATGGCGGCCAGAGTGGGGGCTATGTCGTTCACCTCGATTTGTTCGTCATAGCGGCCGGGTTTGACACCCGGTCCCATGAAGAGAACAGGAACATGGCGGTCGTAATTGTAAGGCGAGAAATGCGAGGTCCCGTGGGTGCCGGGCAGGTAGTTGGGCTCGATTACGACGAAGATGTCGCCGCTGCGAGGCGGATAATAGCCGTTCATTTCGGCGCGTGCGATGAAATCGCCAGAGAGACCAGAGTCGAGCTGGTCGCGAGTGTAGACACGGGCAACGTGCAGCTCCGGAGCGGATAGCAAAGCGTCTCGAGCGTTGTCATAAACTTCTTTCTCCGTAACGCGGTTTCCGGTAGAAGTTTTGAACGCTTCGATCGCATGCCGATTCAGGTATAAACTTGTTTCTTCGGCTGGAATTAGCCAATCGGCTGGACCAAACCGTTTGGTTAAGACATCCCGCACGACTGTTTCCGGATTTGTTGGGACATAACCGCCGGGCATTTTTCGCTCTTTATCGACAGCCGGTAAAGGAGCTACGCCATGATCGGCAGAAAGAACGATTACTACATTTTGTAGTCCCACCTGCTTATCAATTGCGGCGAAGAGCTTACCGAGCTGCTGATCGGTGCGGATTGCCATATCGCGGACTTCGGGCGCATCCGGCCCGACCGCGTGGCCGATGTAGTCGTTCGAGGAGAAAGAAATCGTCAGCAGATCGGTCGGCCCGCGCTGGCCGAGCTTTTCGCCGGTGATTGCCTGTTCGGCGAATTGCTCAATTAGCTCGTTGCCCCACGGACTCGCGGGAAGCCTCTCGTAAGGCGCTTTAGTTGTTCCATGAAAATTCCAGTTGGGAAAGCCCGGCCACTTTTGATCGATGTACTTCGCGGGGAGTTTGCGGTTATTAAATAAGCTCGCCCATGATGGAAGCTGATTCGTATAAAAGCTGCTCGTGATGAAATTTCCGCTGGCGTCGTCGAACCAATAAGCGGCGGCTGCGCGATGACCGGACGGCAGAATCGCACCCCGGGCTTTGATGGAAACACCGATGACTTTAGAATCTTCGCGCGCGTTGCGAAGCTCGTCGCCAATCGTACTGACCAGGAGACGCCTTGGGGAGGCGGGATCAGAATCGGTACATTTGGGCCCTTTTTCGGGGCTTGGAGCACCCACGTTGACTGCCTCCCAATCGCAAACGCTGGTGACAATTTTCGCTTCGGCGCGCTCGTACCAAGAGTTGCCAATTATCCCGCTTACGGCAGGCATTGCTCCTGACATGAATATGCTGTGGCCGACGGCGGTAACGGTCGGGACCTGAGTGTAGAAGGCGTTGGTGAAATCGGCGCCGCGGGTGATGAGCTGATTGAGGCCGCCGTGGTAGTCGCTCCGAAAACGCGTCAGGTAATCGTAACGGAATTGATCGATGATGATGGCAACGATTAGTTTCGGGCGGGCGATCGCGGTGAATGAAGTACTCGCCAGGAAAGAAAGCAGTATCGCGGCTAAGATGGTGAAGCGACGGGCGGACATGCGGGCAGATTAGCAGAGGTAGCCGAGGCGAGCTCAGTTCGCGCTGATAAGAAGAGCGATACAGGCTCGGACTGTATTCTGAACCTCCTTGGGTGCTGCGCCTGGATGCTTCGCGTGGCTGGTTTTCAAATCGTGGTGGAATATTGGTATGGCAATCGAGATCAAGCGGTGCTTCTTTTGAAGCGATATCAAAGCGGAGGCCGTGAGCCTCAAGAACCATATTGGACGTGAATTGCACGTACCGATTCGGTTACGCATGGGCGCGCCTGGGGGGTTGGACGTTTTCGTAGACGGCGAAGAAATTTACTCGAAGAAAAAAACAGGACGTCTGCCGACAGCCGCTGAACTGATCAACTTGATTCGCGGGAAACTCCCTGGGGCCATCAGTGTTTAAGGGGATGCGATGACTTCGCACGCCGTGCTTTGGGCTTGGCCAACCGTTTTTCTAAACGGGTTCTCCGGTGGAGGAGCGAGGAAGATGGCCGGGCAGCGAGTGCTTTGTTCGTAAATTCGAGCGCAAGAGCGAAATCGTTCTCCTCGTGTTCGTAGTGTTTAGCGAGTTCCTCGAGCGCGCGAAATCGAAAGGGATTTGTACAGCTCACCAGCTCTGTAAAGACGCGAACGGAAGCAGCGTGGCAGCCGAGTTTCTTTTCAATTAACGCGACATCCCACAGCGCTCGAAATAGCAAAGCGTCGGGAAGGCCTGTGTCAATGGAGCGCTTCAAGAGTCCGAGCGCTTGCTCAGGTTGATCGGTCGCGAGCAACCAGCGAGCGATCCCGGCCAAGTCCTCACCCCGTTTCACGCCTATTTGGGCCAGTGCCTGAAAATCAGTGGCGCGGAACGCGGTAGGGACGATAGCGGTTAAGCAGGCGAGGGTCAAGATGTCCATTGCGTTGTGATGGAAAATCGGCACCAAACGGCGGGCTTCGTGAGAGCGCAAGTATTCGAAATAGACGTAGGGGATCAGGTCGCCAGGCAAATCGCCGTCCCGGTAGTAGCCGAGAATTTCCCGCTCGAGCTGGATCAGGCGACAGCTTTCGCCACGAAGCTTCCACAGCCGACGCGCTCCGTAGAGCAGGTCGAGGTGTTGGAGTCTTAGAAACGGATGTGGTTGCCGGCCGAGCGTGTAGCGTGTCTCGAGCAGCGGTTGGTCATAGGTTTTTCCGTTGTAGGTGATTAAAACGTCGAACTCGTTCAAATGGGCCTCGAGAGCAGCCAGTGTGCTGCACTCTTCGGTGTAGTGGCGCATGAAAAACTGGCGCACGCGGAAACCCTCGCGCGTGATACGACCCACGCCGATCAAGAAAGCATACGCGCTACCGCCCGTACTCATCAAACCGGTTGTTTCGGTGTCGAGAAACGCCCAACGCTCAGGCGCTACAGGGCGAATTTCGCCGGGTCCTAATACATCTAGCAAGTCGTGAGCTAGATAAGCCAAGGCACCCACATCCGCAGAACCGTGAGGCCGATGTGAGGGAAACAGGCGTTCGGTTTGGAAGTGCGGCCCGAATTCGTTGCTTACGATTTGGCCTGTCGACCACTCCTCGATAAAGGAGCGCGGACTTTGTAAATGAGGAAGCAGATTTTCGGAGCGCCTTGGTTGTGTGGAAAAGCTCGAAAATCTAGCGTTGATCAACGCTATTCGTTCCTTTAAACGTCCGAGTTGTTCCTGCGGATCCAGCAAGTAGGGTTCGCCTTTTATTTGCCCAGTATAGCGGTATTTGGAATTGCTTGCAGCAGCCTTCTACGATGGTTCTGAATGTCTTATCACCTTCTGTGGCTGTTCGTTGTCGCATATCCGGGCGGACTATTCGCGGGGCAGGATTTCGACGTTGCAGCTCATTACAGCAAGCAGGAGTATCGGATTCCCATGCGGGACGGGAAACGATTGTGGACAGCAGTCTACGCGCCCAAAGATGGATCTCAAAGGTATCCGATTCTTATGACGCGGACTCCGTATGGGGTCATGCCGTATGGAGCCAATGCTTATCCGAAGCGGATCGGGCCGTCGCGAAAGTTTGCAGAAGACAGATTCATTTTCGTTTATCAGGATGTGCGGGGCCGCTTCATGTCGGAAGGGGAATGGCGCGAGATGACACCGGAGAAGGATGTAAAGCGCGGACCCAATGACGTGGATGAGAGCTCGGATACCCACGACACAATTGAGTGGCTGGTTCGGAACGTGCCGAATAACAACGGGAAGGTAGGCTTACTCGGAACGTCTTACCCGGGTTTTTATACAAGCGCAGGAATGATTGATGCGCATCCGGCGTTGGTGGCAGCTTCGCCACAAGCACCGGTTGCAGATTTGTACATGGGTGACGATGCCTTTCATAACGGGGCGTTCTTTCTGATTGCCAACTTCAGCTTCTACACTTTTTTCGGCAAGCAAGATAATCCCGAGATGCCTCGAAAAGAAAAGCGGTTCGATTACGGAACCAAAGATGGCTATAAGTTCTACCTCGATATGGGGCCATTGATCAATGCTGACGAGAAACATTTCAGGTTCAAAAATCCGTACTGGACTGACATCATCAGCCATCCGAATTACGACGAGTTTTGGAAGGCGCGAAATATACTTCCGCACTTGAAGAACATTAAACCGGCAGTTTTGGTCGTCGGAGGGTGGTTCGACGCCGAGGACCTCTCGGGAACACTGAAAACGTATCGCGCGATTCAGAACCAATCGTCCGGTATAGACGAGAGGCTCGTAATGGGTCCGTGGGTGCACGGAGGGTGGCAGGGCGGAACGGGAGAGAAGCTGGGAGACATTGCGTTCGGGTCGAAAACGGCTGAGTTTTTTCGCGATGAGATTGAGTTTCCGTTTTTCCGGCATTTCCTGAAGGGCGGCGACGATCTGAAGCTGCCGAGGGCCTATGTTTTTGAGACCGGCAAGAACCTGTGGCAAAAGGAAGAGGCTTGGCCACCGCCGGGCGCCTCACCGGTTCGCTGGTATTTTCGCGCTAACCGAAAATTGTCCGAAGATGTTCCCGATGAGAGCTCTGGCTTTGATGAATATGTGAGCGATCCAGGGAATCCAGTGCCGTTCTTCGCGAGACCAACTCTCGACATGGCGCAGGAGTACATGGATGCGGATCAGCGCTTTATTGAAGGGCGTGGCGACGTATTGAGCTATAAGAGCGAGGTTCTGGATGAAGACCTAACGATTGCCGGACCCATATCGGCTCGCCTCTTCGTCTCAACTACAGGTACGGACTCGGATTACGTCGTGAAGGTGATCGATGTTCATCCGAAAGGCAGCGGGGGCCCGCTGAGCGGATATGAAGAGCTTGTGCGGGGCGAACCCTTTCGCGGTAAGTTTCGCAATGGCTTCGACCACCCGGAGCCGTTCCGGCCTGGAGAGGTCGAGCAGATTCGCTTCACAATGCCCGATGTTTATCATTGCTTTTTGAAGGGGCACCGCATTATGGTGCAACTCGAAAGTTCGTGGTTTCCTTTGGTTGACCGCAATCCGCAAATCTTTACAAATATTCCGACTGCAAAGCCGTCCGATTTTCGGAAAGCAACAGAGCGTGTCTACCGCTGCAAAGATTGGGCATCTTTTATTGAAGTAAATATGCCACCAAACGCAGAGCGTCAGGGAGGGAGATGATTTCGTGTCTTTAACTCAGCCAGTCAGTGGGCCCGAGAGAAAGCGGCCCTTTGTTCGCTCGCTGTTACCGTACACAACGGTAGCGATGATTCTTGCGGCTTTGTATGTTGCGTGGACCTTCTATTCGCGACACGAAGCGAATCGCAGAGCTGAAGAGGCGCTCGAAAACAAGCGAGAGGAGGAGAACAAACGAATTGTGGACGAAGTATATGGGTCTGGCGAGATCAAGTTTACCGATCTGAGCGCCGATGTGGGCGCGCTGTCGCCCGGAGAAACGACGCAGTTGTGTTACGGGGTGCTAAATGCGAAGACGGTAAAGATTGACCCACCAGTCGCGCAGCTTAAGCCGACATATCACCATTGCTTCGAAGTTGCGCCGAAGAAGACTACAACCTACACCGTCACGGCCGAGGACGGAGCTGGACATTCAAAAAGCGAATCGCTAACGATTCAGGTGAAATGACAGTATTCTTAGCGGCGGTGGCCCCAGTAGCCTCGAGCCCAGTAGCGACCGTGAGGACCGTAGGCCCAGCGACCTGAAGTCCAAATCGCTCCGTAGAAAGGCGCGGGCCCGACGTATGCGTCGACGTACGGACCGGGCGCGATATAGGTTGGAACATAAGGCGCAGGCGCGACGTACGCGCCAATGTACGGTCTCACCCAGGGCCGATGATAGTAGCCACGGTATCCGACTCTCCACCCACCAAACATCGTGGAGCTAGCGAGTAATAAACCGGCAATTCCTGTCAGCAATTTCGTTTTCATTTTTCTACCGCTCCTGATGTATTAAACGGCAGCGGCGGGCTGGGATGTACGCCGTTCATCAATGTTTAATTGTGAGGGCGGAGCGGGAACGGGCCGGGGATAGAAAAGCTCAACGAAAAGGGTTCAGTACCGGGGCAGAGCAGTATGTTTAGCGGTGGCTCAGATCTTCAGGGTACAAAGTACGGAATCCGAGCGAAGTTGCAGCCGTGATGATTGCGGCATCCCCCGTCTCAAGTTGATCGGTTGCTGCCCGAGCGAGTATTTTAGTAACGGAGGAATGGCCGAGTGGTTTAAGGCGGCGGTCTTGAAAACCGTTAGCGTCGGAAGGCGCTCGGGGGTTCGAATCCCTCTTCCTCCGCCAGAAGAAACGCGACTTGGCTGAGTGCTCATACGATCGATAGCGGAGCGAGTTCGCCAAATTGGACGATTCTGCCGTACGTCTTGAATTGAAGAACCCGGCAGACTGGATTCAGGGCTTCGCGGTTTGGATGTGAGTCGCGGTTATTTCTGTTTTTCGCTCGTCACTTGCAGATTATTCGTTACGGAGAACACGTTTGCCACGGCATTCGCTCGCGTGTTGATCAACGTCTTATCAAATTGACTGTCGACAACGCCCTCCAGAAGCACGTGTCCGTTCTTGACAATGATGTGAATGGATGGCAAGGCTTGATACCCGTACTTGGTGCCGATGGATGGGTCTCCGTAGATGGCACGAAACTCCGCGCGCCGAATCTGGTCGTCCATTGGTGAGACGGGCAAAACTTCGATATTGTTAACGACGTTCGTCACACCTTCGACACGCTTCACCACGTTTTCCGCGTCTGACTTCAGCACCGGATTGACTACCGCGCCTAGCAGAGTGATGGCAGTGCCATCGACCCGAAACGCGAGATCGTCAAAGATTCCGTAGTACGGAAGCATCACAAGCTCATGGCGGACTTGATGCGCGATGCGGCTTTCGTCTGCGGTCCCGCGAACGAAAGCGTCGTTATGATTCTTATCCTGCTTTCCCCAAGCCGAGGATGAACTGAGCAACATGGCTGCAGACACGACAGCCGTGAACATGGGAGATCGAAATTTTGTACGCATTGAGTGCCTCTCTTGGCAGTTTTGGAAAATCCGCATAGCGGTGGAAGAACCTTCCCTGTGTAAGACCCAACTGATCTACCCTTGTGACACACCGGGTTACGTGGGCCTCTAAGTGAAAATACGTATGCGAACGGAATTGGTTACGTCGCGTCAAGAACGGCAATTTCTCGGGCTAATGTCGCAGCGTCTATCAGCCGAAAGCTTTAGTAGGCACCATGAACTGTCCTGTCTGCGCCAACCCGAACGTACGACGCTCCCGAAGACGCGGGCTTATCGACAAAGTGAGATTTTGGCTAGGACAACGACCCTATCGCTGTCATACCTGCATGCACCGATTCTTCTGTAAGCCGCCTCGTCGGGAATCTCCGAAGGCCTCGGCGATACAATCCAAGACTTGATTGTTTACGACTCAAACCGCTTGATTGCGGACGCTAGGGTAGAAACATGAAGGTCATCTCCTCGCGAGAGCTACTCAAAACAAAGATTTTCAAGGTGATGGAGGAGGTTGCGGCTGATTCGACCGGCTTTCAAATCAAGCGGCTGATCGTGCGCCATCCAGGGTCGGCAGTAATGATGCCGGTGGACAAAAAAGACCGAGTTCTTCTCGTAAGGCAGTTTCGCCTTCCCGCTGACCGAGAACTCTGGGAACTCCCTGCCGGCCGGATTGATCCTGAGGAATCAGCGTTACAGGCTGCGAAAAGAGAGCTGGAAGAAGAGACTGGCTATAGAGCTAAGCGATGGATAAGGCTCGCTTCATTTTGGGCAACCCCGGGGTACGTGGACGAGAAGATGAATCTGTTTCTCGCGCTTGACTTGACCGAGGGCGAGCAAAAACCGATGGAAGATGAGCGGATTGAAACGCGATGGTTTTCGAAGGCGGAGTTGAGCGGTTTGATTAAGACAGGGAAGATCCACGACGGAAAAACGATCATTGGATATTTTCTTTGGCTCGAGTACAAGCGAGGAGCGCAAAAACCGCTATTCGGTCGTTAGAGGGCGGTCCATCAGTTCACTAATCGCGCGGCGCGGGTCTTTTGATTCGTACAACACTTCAAACATTTTGTTGATGATCGGGAGGTCGACGCCTTCCCGGTGACCGAGCTCGTGAGCGGCACGGCAAGTTGCGACACCTTCGGCGACCATTGACATACTCGCGAGAATCTGGTCTAAGGTGTGGCCGTGGCCAAGTTGAATCCCCACAAAGCGATTGCGCGACAGATCGCCATTGGCGGTCAGCACAAGATCGCCTAGGCCCGCGAGACCGCTCAGGGTGCGTGGATTCCCGCCCATCGCAAGCGCAAGGCGGGTAATTTCGGCCAGTCCTCGCGTGACGAGGGCGGCGACGCTATTGCTGCCGAGTCCCAGGCCGCGACATATGCCTGCACCGATGCTAATCACGTTCTTGAGTGCCGCGCCGAGTTCGACTCCTATCACATCGGTACTCGCGTAAAGGCGCAATTTGGAGGTAGAAAATGCGCGCTGTATCTGTTCTGCCGTTTTCGCGGTTTCCGATGCAATCACGACAGCCGTTGGCTCCCCAGCGACAACTTCGCGAGCGAAGGTGGGACCAGAGAGCACGGCAATACCCGACATAGGCGGCCGTCCCACTACTTCAGCCATCACTTGGGACATCCGGCACAGTGTTTCCTGTTCTATTCCCTTGGTTGCGCTCACGAGTAACGTTTGACGCGAGATGAAAGGGCTTGCCTGCGTGAGGACATTTCGTAAATACCGCGAGGGAACGACGAATAGGGCGATGTCAGAATCCGATACGACGGTCGTGAGGTCGTTCGAGACCTGGACGCGATCCGGCAGAGAAAAACCTGGTAGATAGAGGCTATTCTCGCGGACGCGGGTGATTTCAGCGGCGCGCGCGGAATCATGAACCCAGAGAGAAATCGAATCGAATCGCGGGGCGAGCGTGATAGCGAGACCAGTCCCCCAACTACCCGCGCCGATCACAGCGAGGCGGCTCACACAGTGTCCTCTTCTGTCGAGCCCTTTCTGAATGAAAAAACGTTTTCTTGCCCTTTGATGAGTCTAGAGATGTTTGCCTTGTGCCGGTAAATGATCAAGAGGCTTGCAAAGATGGAGGCCATCAGAACGGGTTGAGGCGAATGCTCGAGACCCCAGACCGCAAGCGGAAAAACGGCAGCGCCCACAATAGATCCGAGTGAAATGTATTTGAAAATGCCGACGATGGCGATGAAGATGATCAAGCTGACGGACAATGCGAGCGGGGTAAGAAGCAAAAATGCGCCGACGAAGCAGGCGACGGCTTTGCCGCCTTTAAAGCCGAGCCATATGGGATAGCCGTGTCCGATCATCACGGCTGCAGCCGCGAGCGGCGCTGCGAGCGGGTGATTGGGAGTTATCAGTGACGTGAGCCAAACGGCGAGAAAGCCTTTTAACATGTCGAGCAGCAGAACGATTACGCCCGCCCTTGTACCGGCCGCTCGATAAACATTCGTGGCGCCGATATTCCCGCTGCCCATAGTGCGCACATCCTTTCCCAACGAGAAGTGGACCAGAAGATATCCAAACGGCAAGCCACCGATGAGATAGGCGAGAATTGTCGCGGCGATAAGTGGGAAGTAACTTGACACCGGGGGCACGTACAACGTGTTTATGGGGCAGCTACAGCGCGCACGAAGTTAAAGCGCCTAATGTTGCTGTAGATGCTGAAGTTCGAGCCGGGATCACTTCGGTACAGATCGAAGTGGGATACGGGAAAGTCACCGAGCGAAGCCGGCTGAAGTTCTTTTACGCGCTGCTTGAGACGGGTCAGAGGGACCGAATGGTTGATCCGGGCAAGGGTCAGGTGAGGCGAGAACTGGCGATTCTCTTTTGAAATTCCAATTTTTTCGAGCTGTTCTTCCGTGTCGCGCGCCAGTTGAAGCAAGGGCTCTCCCCCGTCGATTCCGGCCCAAAGTATCCGCGGCGAACGCTCGTCTGGAAACCAGCCCAAGCGGCTTAGTTCAACGCGAAACGCGGATCGGAGAACTAATAAATCAAGTGCACGGTAGAGTTCCTCCAGGCGGGACTCAGGCCATTGCCCGATGAATTTGATAGTGACATGAAGGTTATCGAGCGGAGTCCATTTAATTAGCGCTTCCGGACGTAGTGCAGTCAGAAGACGCTCCAATCGCAACAGAGCGGCGGAGGGGAGGTCGATTGCGGTAAATAGGCGCATGAATGCCGTGCTAATGTTCTAGCGTACTTGATGGGGCGAGAGAAAGGGAACGGCTATCAGGGCCGCGAAACTCGACGAAGTGAAGAAATCGAAGACCCTTACGATTTGCGCAAATTGACTCGTGAGACGACTGCGATGCGGCTTCACGATTTTGAATGCTCTGCGCCGGATCTTGCTCGCGACCTGCTTGGTTGCGTTTTGTTTCATGGCGCAACTGCCGGCATGATTGTCGAGACCGAGGCATATCTTGGCTTGGATGATCTCGCGGCGCATGCTTCGCGGGGCCGGACTGAGCGAACTAAGGTGCTGTTTGGACCTGCTGGCCGGGCTTATGTGTATTTCAGCTATGGAATGCATGAATGTCTGAATGTCGTCGCAGACCGGGAAGGTACGCCGGGGTGCGTGCTGATCCGTGCGCTAGAGCCGCTCTGTGGCTTAGCCGTTATGTATTCGCGGAGGCAATGGCACGGCCGCAAAACGGGTCTTGCGAATGGGCCGGGTAAGCTAACTCGCGCTTTGGAGATTACACGGGACCATTATGGGAAACGGCTCGATCGAGGTGATTTACGAATTCGCAAGTGGCGAGACAGACCTGTTTTCGAGGTTGAAGTCACGGCTCGCGTCGGAATCACGAAATGTGCAGATTGGCCATTGCGGTTTGTGTGGAAAGGAAATCCATGCGTTAGTCGAGGATAATTTCCTGAGTTACTTCAGCCGAAAGGTGGCGTAAGCTTCGGTATTTCTGTAGACGATCGGGTCCGCTGCGAGCTGGAACCGGGCGGCTTGGTCACGTATTGTTTGAACGTCGGAATCTACGCTGGCTCGATCAGGCTTTGCCATTTGTTTCAGGAAAAATAGGTTTGCGCTTTTGACCTGCGCCGTTCGGAGCGAGTCTGCGAGGACAAAATAAAATTTGGGGTCGAGTAAGTCGAAATTCCATTCGTCCTTGTTTCGTAGAATCATCTGCTGTTCACCGGAAGGGCTCGTTGTCAGGTAAGCGTCGACTTTCTCATTTCCTGGAACATGCTTTGTAAACTGCCATTTCCAAGAATAGGTATGGATGTAGTAGGCAATCAGTGAGAATTGATCGACATAGACGATTTCCGCCCGCGAAAGATTCGTCCGGAATGTGTTGTACTCTCGCGTGAATAATTCTTCGCTGATTTTGGGGAACTTACGCCAGCGGTATGAAAAGTTGACGGCTATCAGAATGGCTACTGTGATTAGCAGAGTGTTTCTGATGGAGAAATTCCGGAAAAGCCCAACGGAACGGTCGAGTATCACAAATCCGGTCAACAACAGAAATGGGAACAGAATAGATTGCTGCCTCACGTAGCCACCGAAAGGATACCGCCTTACGAGAGAAAGCAGGATCAATTCCGAAAGCAGTAGAAAGAAGATCAATGCGGGAGTTGTTGCAGCGACTTGCCTTTCGTTTCCGCTGTGAAGAAAAACCAGATAAAAAAGCAGGAACAATCCTGAGAGGAATAGAGCAATCATGGCCGCCGTCGATGCAATTTCCACGGGCAGAAAATAATTGAGATCTGAACGTAACCCTGAAGACAGGAAGCGAAGAAGCGAGTCGCCCGCCTGGAAATAAAACTGGCTGACGTTGTTCTCGGTGGTGGGCTGATATCGTACGTGCGTGAAATATAGGGCAGCTACAATGCACAGCACTAACGCGATGCTACCTAGGGCAGATCGCCGGTTCGCAGCCAGGCGTTTTACGACTGCTTCGCGGAACGCTGGATAACGCAGCGCGCAAACGAGCACAGCTATAAGGCAGGCGAGCCAAAAAAAGACCGCATAGTATTCGGTGGAGATTGCCAGGCTCGAAAAGATTCCGAACCACAGCAGAGCGCGATTGATTCTTGCTTGCGAGAAATCTACGAAGAGATCGAGAAAGAAGAGGAACGCGCACAGAACGAGAAACAAAGCAAGAGGGTAGCCACGAACATCGCAGCTCATATCGATCATAGTTATTGAAAAGCCGAAAGCGGCCGCTGCAAGTAAGGCAATGATTCTGCTTCGCAGGAGCCGTCTCGCAATCTGCCCGATCAAAAACACGGAGCCGACTCCGGGAAAGATACAAATCGAGCGATAAACGAGATGCGAATGTCCGAGTCTGGCAACGTAACGCAACAGTAGATAGAAGAGCAGGGGATGGGCATCTTTCCTCCATTCGGAAAAGAAAAGCGCCCAACGATCTTGGGTTGCGATGAACACATGCCAATAGCCGTCGTAATGAATGAATTGATGTGCGCCGAGGAGTAACCGGGGGACGAGCGCAACCAGAACGATGATCCACAGAGCATAAGAGAACAGCTTGTCGCTGGCGACTCTCATCTTCGATACGCTACTCTAATATCGCTGTTGGTACGCTGAACCTCTCAACTGAGGGAAGGCGTTTAAAAGGGAACCTGGCGCGAATCCAGGACTGCCCCGCAGCGGTAAGCAGGAACGAACGCCCAAAAGGCACTTTCGAAAGAAGGGAAGCCGGGCCAGTAGAAACGCGATCTGAATGGCCGCCCGCCTGTAAGTCCGAAGACCTGCCGCAGCCCGCTCATGATGAGCGGAACTTTATTTGGTCGCCTCGCGGGAGGGCTGTCATGTCTTTCAAAATTTTCAATTCACTTTCCAAGTTGGGCGTCGCGCTACTCGGGTGCGCTGTGTGCTCGTTTGCGGACTCTCCTTCTTTGGCAACCGTCAAGGGAACAGTAACTGATCCGTCCAATGCCGCTGTGGCTGGGGCGTCGATCCGGCTGCACGAGGCAACCGGTACGGCGGTATTTACTACGACCTCAGACAGTGCTGGTAGTTTCGTTTTTCGCGAGCTCGCGCCTGGCGAATATCTGATTGATGCATCCGCGCCCGAAATGACGATGTTGAAGGCGGAGACGCTGCCGCTCGTTGCCGGTAAAACCTACGAAATTGCAGTCCATTTGTCCGTATCGGCGGTTAAGAGCGAAATCAGTGTTACGGCTGCAAACGAACCGCAATCGACCGATCAAGTCTCGAAAGCACTGGATACGATCTCAGTTCAAGAAACAGAACAGCGTGGAATCTTTTCGGTGGCAGACGCAGTGCGATTTGTTCCAGGCCTACGCGTTAGCACTCGCGGCAGCCCGGGTTCCTTTACCACGATTCAGACGCGGGGCTTGCGGGCAACGGATACGGCTGTTTTGATCGATGGATTCCGGTTTCGCGATCCGACCGGAATACAAGGCGATGCGAGCGCCTATATCGGTGACTTACTGCTGGTCGATACATCACGAATCGAAGTGCTGCGGGGATCGGGCTCCTCGCTTTACGGCACGAACTCGATGTCGGGAACCATCAACGTTATTACTGAACCAGGCGGTCCGTTGCACGGAGATCTCGACGTCCAGGGCGGAGGACTGGGGTTGTTTCGCGGCGTTGCACGAATTGCTGGTGACGCGTTAAAGGACCGGCTTAGTTATTCGGCCGGATTGTCACATCTGAATGTCACAGAAGGGGTAGACGATGTGGGCGCTGTCCGCGATTGGTCGGGTCAGGCTGGTTTAAATTACGCTCTCGGCGCGCATCTGCGTCTCGGAGCGGATGTGTTCGCGAATACCGGCTACCTTCAGGAGAATGTCAGCCCGGCGCCCACCCCAAATGCGCCGGTTACCGGGATCATTCCCGCCATTCCACTCAGCACGGCGCAGATCCATTTAGTAGATGCCAACCTGCCGTATAACCCTGGCGATGCTACTTTCATTCCGTCGCTTGGTGATCCGGACGCGGGCCGCTATTCGCATTTCATTGACTCTCTTTTTCGGCTCGAAGACCACCTCACCCCGCGGCTCTCTTACCGCGTTGTTTACGGAATCGTGGACACAAATCGGAATAACACGAATGGGCCGGCAGGACCCAATGTTCCGGAATACTTTCAGCCGTTTTTTAATACATCAGACCGTTATGCGGGCCGCATTGATACCGTTCAGGCGCGCGTCGATTACTCACTCGGCGCACACGAGGCCTTGACCGGCGGTTATGAGTTCGAGCAGGAGCATTATCTAAATGTCTCTACCGACCAGAATCCGGATCTTTCCCAACGCGCATTTTACAGAACCGATGCAAGACAAAAAACCAACGCTGTGTTTGCGCAAGACGCAACAACGCTGCTAGGCGGCCGGTTGGAAGTTTTGATCTCGGGCCGTTACACGCGAGCGGATTTGGATCAACCCAATTTAGTTGGCGGGCTTTCCCCTTATGCCAGTACACCGCTGCCGAAGCCACCCAGCGCCTACACAGGGGATGCTTCAGTCGCTTATTTAGTTCGAAGCACGTCGACCAAGCTGCGCGCCCATGTGGGAGATAGTTTTCGTCTGCCATCGATTTACGAGCGGTTCGGCGGCTACTTCTACGGAGGAACGTATTTTCCATTGGGTGATCCGCGACTTAGCCCGGAACGCGCCGTGTCTATCGACGGCGGCTTCGATCAGTACCTGTTTCATGAGCATTTAAAGGTAAGCGGCACGTATTTTTATTCGCATTTGCAGCAAGTCATCGGATTTCTCGATTTTCCGCCAGGTTACGTGGATCCGTATGGACGCACCGGGGGCTACTACAACACGGGCGGCGGCATTTCGCGAGGGGTCGAATTAAGCGGTGATTTCCGACCCCGGCGCAGTACGGCAGTTTTCGCGTCGTACACGTACACGAACGCTCAAAATCGGACTTCGCAGTACTACACCGGCACGGGGGTTGATCCACTGCAATCACCGCGTATTCTTCCAAACGTCTTAACGATTGTTGCAACCCAGCAGCTCAAGCACGCCGATTTCGCGATGGATTTTGAAGCGGGAAGCGACTACTTATATCCGCTGTATGGCGTGTCTTTGCTCGCGAGTAATGCTTATCGGTTCAGCGGTCCCCGGCAGCTTGGGCTTTCGGCCGGTTATTCGGTCCGCGTGAGCGAACGGACTTCGGCCCGCTTTTATGTGCGGGTTTCTAATGCGCTTGGGCAGGATTTCTACGAGGACGGATTTCGAACGCCCCCTCGTTGGGCGGTTGGAGGCATTCACTTCAGCTTTTGACTTCAGCAAGTGGCGGCACGCCGCTTGTTCTTTGCGCTGTAAAGAACTTGCCTGATCGGTGAATATTGCCTATACTCGGTTTTAGGGTTACCGGCACTCATAAGTGCGAGTGTGGTGATTGTTATGGCGTTTGCTCAACGGGCTCCAATAAGCAAAGATCCGGTCGCGATTGATCGTCATGCCGCGGACAATTTGCGTTTCATTCGCGACACCATGGAGCGGGCAGCTTCCTTTACGGCGGTGCCCGGTTGGGGCGGCGTGATGATCGGCGCTACGGCGCTGGGGGCGGGAGCCGTGGCCATGGGCGACTCGGCCCGTCAGCAATTCTTTATTTGGTTGGGTGAGGCGCTGTTGGCCTTACTGATCGCCGGATTTACACTCAAGGCGAAATCACGCCGGCTCGCGCTATCGCTCCAGTCTCGCCCGGCACGTCGCGCCCTGTTGAGCTTTGTCCCTCCGCTGTTCGCAGGTGCAGTTCTTAGCGCGGTTCTGTACAGGCTGGACGCCCTAAGCGCCGTTCCCGGCTTATGGCTGCTGATGTACGGCACGGCTGTCGTGACTGGAGGGGCTTTTTCGGTTCGGATTGTGCCGGTGATGGGACTCTGTTTCATGTTTTTGGGCGGCCTCGCGCTTCTTGCGCCAGCCCAGTGGGGCAATTGGTTCTTGGTAATGGGCTTTGGCGTTGTGCATGTCGCCTTTGGAGTGGTGATCGCAAGGAGGTACGGTGGCTAGACCAGCAATGGCGCGGGAATCCGACCTCGCCGCATCCAGAACACGCGCGGCAAAGACGAGCAAGGGTGCAAGCGAGCGTGGAACAGTCGAGAACGCGCTTCCAAACCTCGACCGAATCATTCACGAACGAATGCGGCTGGGAATCGTAAGCGCGCTGGCCGTGAATGATTCGCTTACGTTCAATGAGCTTAAACGCCTGCTGCAAACGACAGATGGTAATTTGAGCGTTCATGCGAGGCGGCTCGAAGAAGCAAGATACGTGGAATGCACAAAGAGTTTCGAGGGCCGCATGCCGAAAACCGAGTACCGCTTGACCGCCGCCGGTCGCAAGGCGTTCGAGCGTTACCTGAATCACATGGAAGCGCTGATTCAGTCGCTACGCGAGCGCTGAACACACTCCGAAAGTCGCTCGTGTTATCCTGAAACAGTCCCGCAACACAGTTGGGAGGCAAGGGTGTTTATAGCCTGAGCCGTTTGAACCAGTCCACGCATGAGCCACAAACCGGGTAAAAAATACGAATCCGCCGCCAAGCAAGTTGAGGCGAAGCCATATCAACTCGCGGAGGCTGTAAATCTCGTTCAGAAGATCAAGTACACGAAATTCGACGAGACGGTCGAGGTGCACATGCGCCTGGGGGTGGATCCGAAGCACGCCGACCAGATGGTGCGGGGCACTGTTGTGCTGCCGAACGGGCTCGGCAAATCGAAGCGCGTTCTCGTGATTGCATCCGGCGATAAGGTTCGCGAAGCACAGGAAGCGGGCGCCGATTTCGTAGGCGGCGAAGACATGGTCAACAAGATTCAGGGTGAAAACTGGACCGATTTTGATGCTGTCATTGCCACGCCTGACATGATGCGTTCCGTCGGCCGCCTCGGGAAGGTCTTGGGTCCTCGGGGACTGATGCCGAACCCCAAGACAGGGACTGTAACGACTGACGTGGGGAAGGCGATTCAGGAGATTAAGGCCGGTAAAGTCGAGTTTCGCGTGGACAAAACCGGCGTTATTCACGCGCCGGTTGGCAAGGTCAGCTTCCCGAGCGACAAGCTTTTGGAGAACACAAATAGTCTGATTCAAGCGGTTATTAAAGCCAAGCCTTCGGCAGCTAAAGGCAAATACGTGAAGAGCGCGACCTTGTGCTCCACCATGGGTCCGGGCGTGCATCTTGATGTGACGCCCTTCAACACGAGGGCGGCGGCGTAAAGCGCGCATCCGCTGCATATTCGAAAGCAGTGCATGAAAGATAAAGACCAAAAGAAAAAAGAGCTTGAGAATCTAAGGCGAGCCCTCGAAGAAAGCAAGAACATTTTCGTGACCAGCTACGAGAAGCTGCGCGTCAGTCAGGATTTCGCGCTGCGGAAGACGATTCGCGAAGCTGGCGGAAACTATCGGGTGGTGAAGAACAACCTGGCGGCAAAAGCATCCGAAGGAACGGCGACGAGCGACTTGCTGGGTGATTTAAAAGGGATGACCTCGCTCGCCTACACTTCAAAAGATCCCGTCGCGCTCGCGAAGGCGCTGACGAAATATGCGAAAGAAAACGCGGCATTTACCTTCAAAGCGGGAATGGTCGAGGGGCGGGTCGTCGACGTGAAGGCGATTAACGACCTCGCGGCGATGCCCCCGAAAGAAGAGATTTACGCAAAGCTTTTGTACCTGATTAATGCCAACGCGACGCGATTGGTGAGCACGGTTAACGGTGTAGGGCGGAATCTGGCGGTGGTTTTGGATCAGGCCGGTAAGGAAAACAAGTTTAAACAATAGGGAGTTTAGAAGGAAAAATGGCGGATATTAACGCAATCGCAGAACAGATTCAGGGTTTGACGCTGCTTGAGGCTTCTCAACTGGTCAAGCTACTCGAGGAGAAGCTGGGAGTTTCGGCGGCCGCGGCTTCCGTGGCAGTAGCGGCTCCCGGTGGGGGCGGCGGTGCGGCGGCCCCGGCAGCAGAAGAGAAAACGGAGTTCAGCGTCGTTCTGACTGCAGCAGGAGCGAACAAGATCAACGTTATTAAGGCTGTTCGAGAGGTGACGAGTCTAGGTCTGAAGGAAGCAAAGGACTTGGTCGACGGCGCCCCGAAGCCGATTAAAGAAGGTGTCAATAAGGAAGAAGCCGAGGCGATTCGGAAGAAGTTCGTCGACGCGGGTGCGACCGTCGAAGTCAAGTAGCCTGAAATTCCCGCATTTTGGTTGTTGTAAGCTAAAAGAAAGAAGGTCAGGGCCTTGGGTTGACGCCGCTGGCCATACTTGGTTATCCTGAAATTGACGTCAAACTGGCTCGTTCCCGCATCGTACTTTGGGTTACAGTTTGTTGGGTAGTACTCCCGCGCGCTTGTTCCGGCGTTGCGGGCGTTTTTGCATGCCCGAAATCGCCCTTTTCTCACTGCCCACTTTTTATGTCTGTGGCCGGGATGTGCCCAATTACCGCCAGTACTTACCTGATCGTTACCGGCGACCAGGATCTTTCTCAGCATTTTTCAAGGCGCGGCCAATTTCTCACTCTCAGCAGATGCGGCTGGATCGCTGTGATTCACCGCTGATCGCCGTTGCCGCGTAGGATTGCGGTTCGGCTTCGTTTTTGCGAATTCGCTAGATGACTTCATTTGTTTCATAAGGAAGAGCGTTAGATGCCCAGTGTTCCCAATGGTTCTCTCCGTGAGAGAGTTGATTTTTCAAGGATCAAAACTTCAATACCGATTCCGAACTTAATAGAGGTTCAGAAGCGGTCGTACGAGCGGTTCCTTCAAATGGATCTGCTGCCCAAAGAGCGTGAAGACGCCGGGTTGCAAAGCGTATTCAGCTCGGTCTTTCCAATTTCCGATTTCCGCGGCCTTAGTCAGCTTGAGTTCGTCGATTACTCAATCGGCAACTGGGAGTGCAAGTGCGGCAACTTGAAAGGCCTCCACCATCTGAGAACGATTTGTCGCAATCCGAACTGCGGGGCTGAGATTCGAACCGATCCGTTCCATGCCGGAGATGTGCTCTGCCACAAGTGCGGAACGTTCAACAAGAACATCGTGACGTTCTGTAACCGATGCGGCGATCCCGTAGCTTTGCAGCTCAAGTATGACGTTCCTGAATGCGAGGAGCGCGGAATGACGTACGCGGCTCCCTTGAAGGTGACGATCCGGCTAACCGTTTACGACAAGGATGCCGAGACCGGTAATAAGACGGTCCGCGACATTAAGGAACAAGAAGTCTTCTTCGGCGAAATTCCGCTGATGACCGAAAACGGAACGTTCATTATTAACGGCACGGAACGGGTCATTGTTTCGCAGTTGCACCGCTCGCCCGGCGTGTTTTTTGAGCGCGTTCAGGCGCAAGGCTATTTCCTTGGCAAAATCATTCCGTATCGCGGGAGCTGGGTGGAGTTCGAGTACGACAACAAGAACCTTTTGTATGTACGTATCGACCGCAAGCGCAAGTTTTATGGAACTGTGTTTCTGCGGGCCTTGGGATTAAAAACCGACGCGGAAATCATCCGCGCATTTTACAAGCTCACTACGATTTCACTGAAGAATAACAAGCTGTTGTGGGGCGTGAACGAGAGCCTCGTCGGGATGAAGCTGTCCCATGCCGTAACCGCGAAACACGGTGAAACCGTCGTGCCCCAAGGGCGGAAGATCACCAATTCAGTCTTCCGCGAAATTCAAAAGGCAAAGATCGATCAGGTCGAGGTGGCTTCAAACGACCTTGAGGGCGCCTATGTCGCCGCTGATGTCATCGATATGTCGACTGGCGAAGTGATCATTGAGGCCAATCACGAGTTGACGCCCACAGCAGTGGCCAAGCTGGTTGATGCCGGCATTCAGAGTTTCGAGATCTTTTTCCCGGATCGCGACGATGCGGGCAACGTTATATCGGCAACGCTGCGTAAAGACTCGGTGAAGAGCCAAAACGATGCGCTCCTCGAAATCTACCGTAAGCTGCGGCCTGGCGATCCGCCGACCCTCGATACAGCGACACAGTTGTTTCAGGGGATGTTTTTCGACCCGCGCAAATATGACTTCTCGCGCGTAGGCCGCATGAAGTTCAATATCAAAATCCACGATAAAGCGGACGCGACGCAGCTTGATAAGCGAACACTCGACCAGCAGGATTTCACCGACACCATCCTTTACCTGCTGCGCCTTCGCAGAGGTTTGGGAGCCGTGGATGATATCGATCATCTCGGGAACCGTCGCGTGCGAGCTGTCGGGGAGCTGCTCGAAAATCAGTTCCGCATCGGCTTGGTGCGCATGGAGCGCGCGATTAAGGAAAAGATGTCCGTTTACCAGGAAATGTCGACGGCGATGCCGCATGACTTGGTTAACGCGAAGCCTGTCATGGCGGCGATTCGCGAGTTTTTCGGCTCCAGCCAGTTATCGCAGTTCATGGATCAGACCAATCCGCTTTCGGAGATTACTCATAAACGGCGTCTATCAGCCCTTGGACCAGGAGGCTTGTCACGGGAGCGCGCCGGCTTCGAAGTGCGCGACGTTCATCCAACGCACTACGGCCGCATCTGTCCAATTGAAACGCCTGAAGGTCCGAATATCGGCTTGATTTCTTCGCTGTCCTGTTTTGCGCGAATCAACGAGTATGGGTTTATTGAAAGCCCGTATCGGCGCGTGAAGAACGGGACCCTTGTGGATGAGGTCAAAATGCTAAATCCGGGGGGGACGGATTTTAGAGTTGGTGAAGTTATTTCGCGTCCCGAGATTGAAAAAGCGAATGCAAGCATTTCGGGCAAAAAGCAGCAGGCTGAATACGAAGCCCATTGCGATTACCTGTCCGCGTGGGAAGAAGACAAGTACATCATCGCCCAGGCCAATGTGGCTATCGATGACAAAGGGCATATTGTCGATGATCTCGTAAACGCGCGCCAGGCCGGCAACTTCGTTCTCAAACACCGGGATGAGGTTGAGTACATGGACGTGAGTCCGAAACAGTTGGTCTCAGTGGCCGCGAGTCTGATTCCGTTTCTTGAGAACGACGACGCGAACCGCGCGCTCATGGGATCGAACATGCAACGCCAAGCCGTGCCGTTGCTGCGAGCAGAAGCGCCTTACGTTGGGACCGGAATGGAACGGGTCACTGCGCGAGATTCGGGGGCGGTTGTGATTTGCAAGCGGTCCGGGGTTGTGGATTCGGTCGACAGCGAGCGCATCATTGTGCGCGTCGAAGGCGGGGCGCATGAAGGCCAGATGTCCCGCGAGGTCGGCGCTGATATTTATCAGCTCACAAAATTCAAGCGTTCTAACCAGAACACGTGCATTAGCCAGAAGCCGATTGTCAAGCAAGGACAAAAGGTGAAAAAGGGTGATGTGCTTGCGGACGGTCCTTGCACCGAAGCTGGCGAGCTCGCCTTGGGCAGGAACGTTGTCGTGGCGTTTATGCCGTGGCGCGGCTATAACTTCGAGGATGCCATCGTGGTCAGCGAGAAGCTGGTCAAAGAAGACTATTACACCTCGATTCACATTGAAGAATTTGAAATTGAGGGCCGCGATACGAAGCTCGGTCCTGAAGAAATCACCCGGGATATTCCGAACATTGCGGAATCATTCCTGCGCAATCTTGACGAAAGCGGAATCATCCGCATCGGCGCGACAGTAAAGCCAGGCGACATTCTGGTCGGCAAAGTAACGCCCAAGGGTGAAACTCAGCTCACTCCGGAAGAGAAGTTGCTGCGCGCCATCTTCGGCGAAAAGGCCGGTGATGTGAAGGACGCGTCGCTCTACTGTCCACCTGGAATCGAAGGGACCATTGTTGATTGCAAAGTCTTTTCGCGGAAGGGCGCGGAATTAGACGAGCGTTCGAAGCAGATCCTTCGGATACAGGAAGAGCGCATGCATCGCAATCTCGAAGATGAGAAGCGCATCCTGAGCGATGAGCGCGCGAAGCGTCTCGAGGAGCTACTGAAAGGCAAAGAGCTGGTTGCGGATCTGCATGACGAGAAGACCAACAAAAAGCTGCTTTCTAAAGAGACTCCGCTGACGCGTGATTTGCTCGAAAAGCTGCGCGCTCGGGATCTCAAGCGAATGAGGCTTTCGACTAAAGACGTGCGCCTCAACGAGCAAATCGATGAAATCGAGGAAATGACGTCGCGGCAGATCGCGGTACTCGAAAAGATCACGGAAGAGAAGATCGCGAAGTTGCGCAAAGGCGATGAGCTTCCTCCAGGCGTCATTAAGCTGGTCAAAGTCTATATCGCGATGAAGCGTAAGCTCTCGGTCGGCGATAAGATGGCGGGGCGTCATGGCAATAAGGGTGTCATCGCCCGTATCGTGCCTGAGGAAGACATGCCTTATTTGCCGGACGGCACACCAGTTGAGATCGTTTTGAATCCGCTCGGCGTACCCTCGCGTATGAACGTTGGGCAAATTCTCGAAACACATTTGGGCTGGGCAGCTGCGAAGCTGGGTCTGCATTTTGCAACGCCGGTATTCGATGGCGCAGCTGAAAAGGATATTAAAGCGCGCCTGAGTGCAGCCGGCCTCCCGACCTCGGGCAAGGTTCAACTCTATGACGGTGTCACAGGCCAGCCGTTTGAACAGCCGGTGACGGTGGGCTACATCTATATGTTGAAATTAAGTCACCTGGTGGACGACAAGATCCATGCTCGTTCCATCGGCCCGTACTCGCTAATTACGCAACAGCCTCTCGGCGGGAAGGCGCAATTTGGTGGACAACGCTTCGGCGAGATGGAAGTATGGGCCCTCGAAGCATATGGCGCGGCATACATTCTGCAAGAATTGCTGACTGCGAAATCCGATGACGTTTATGGGCGCGCAAAGATTTACGAAGCCATTGTGAAGGGTGAGGCAGCGGCTGAGCCCGGCGTGCCTGAATCATTTAACGTATTGATCCGCGAACTGCAGAGCTTGTGTCTCGACGTGGAATTGATGAAAAAACCACGCGAGATGCAGGACATGGCGCTTGCCGCGGATTAGAAGGCCAGCGAATTCGAAAGGAATTTTAAGGACAATACATGTTTCGTTCCTCTCCGTACGATAGAGCTAATCTCATCGCCGACTTCGATTCGATTCGAATCAGCCTGGCGTCTCCCGAGAAGATCCGGAGCTGGTCGCATGGTGAAGTCACTAAGCCCGAGACCATCAATTACCGTACGTTCAAACCTGAGCGCGACGGTCTGTTTTGCGCACGAATTTTCGGGCCAGTAGCAGACTGGGAGTGCCTCTGCGGTAAGTACAAGCGCATGAAACATCGCGGAGTGATCTGCGATAAGTGCGGCGTCGAAGTTACTCTTTCTCGCGTGCGCCGTGAGCGGCTAGGGCATATTGAACTGGCGAGCGCATCTTCGCACGTGTGGTTTTTCAAAGGCCTGCCGAGCCGGATCGGCTATCTTCTCGACATTACGCTTCGGGAACTCGAGCGCGTGTTGTATTACGAGGCGTTCGTCATTATTGATCCGGGTGAGGGCACGGGACTTAATGCCGGCGAAGTCATTAGCGATGAGCGCAAGCGCCAACTCGATCAGGAGTTTCCTGGCAAATTCGTCGCCATGATGGGCGCCGAGGGTGTGAAAGAGCTCCTGAAGCGGATCGATATCGAAGCGCTCAGCCTGGACATTCGCGAGAAGATGAAAACCGAAACTTCCGCGCAAAAGAAGCTGAAGTATGCTAAGCGGCTTCGAGTTGTCGAGAGTTTCCGAAAATCGGGCAACAAGCCCGAGTGGATGATTCTTGATGTCATTCCGGTGATTCCACCTGAGCTCCGTCCATTGGTTCCGCTCGACGGCGGCCGGTTTGCGACTTCCGACTTGAATGATCTTTATCGTCGCGTTATTAACCGCAACAATCGCCTGAAAAAGTTAATGGAGCTGCATGCTCCCGATGTGATCGTCCGCAATGAAAAGCGCATGCTGCAGGAAGCTGTCGATGCGCTATTCGATAATGGCCGGCGTGGGCGCGTTCTGCGCGGCGCAAACAATCGTCCGTTGAAGTCCTTGTCAGACACGCTGAAAGGCAAGCAGGGCCGCTTCCGTCAAAACTTACTCGGCAAGCGCGTCGACTATTCCGGCCGTTCCGTGATTGTTGTCGGACCGGAGTTGAAGCTGCATCAATGCGGTCTGCCAAAGAAGATGGCGCTCGAGCTGTTCAAGCCTTTCATCTATCACCGTCTCGAGCAGCGCGGCCATTGCACGACTATTAAGCAGGCCAAGGAATTGGTTGAGCAGCAGGATCCGGTAGTTTGGGACATTCTCGAAGAAGTCATCAAGGATCATCCGATTCTCTTGAATCGCGCTCCTACGCTTCATCGTCTTGGAATTCAGGCGTTCGAGCCGGTGCTGGTGGAAGGAAAGGCGATCAAGCTGCACCCGCTCACTTGTACGGCTTTCAACGCCGACTTCGATGGCGATCAGATGGCGGTTCATATCCCGCTGTCGCCCGAAGCGCAAATCGAAGCAGCCACGCTGATGCTCGCTTCGAACAACATTCTTTCCCCCGCACACGGCGCACCTATTGCCATTCCGACTCAGGATATGGTGCTGGGCCTTTATTACCTGACCAAAATGCGCCCGAATTCAAAAGGTTCCGGTCGCACTTTCGCCTCGATCGATGACGTTCTGATCGCGCTTGAAATGGGCGAGGTGGAAACCCTTACGGCGATTAAACTCCGACATACCGGAAAGGTTATCGATCTAACGAAGGCCTTCGACAATCAGAACATTCTTCACACCGAGCCGATTGAATTCAACAAGCAGTACATGGATACGACAGTCGGCCGCGTCATCTTGAACGATGTGCTTCCGAAGCAGATGCCGTTCATCAACGGTCTGCTCAAGAAGAAAGGACTCTCCCAGCTCGTCCAATACTGCTACTTGAACTTCGGTCTGCAAACGACCGTGCAGATGCTTGATGAAGTCAAGAAGCTCGGATTCCTCTATGCAACGCGTGCCGGCATCTCGATTGGAATCGACGATATGGTCGTGCCCGAAGACAAGGGTAACCTGGTGCGCGACGCTGAGAAACAGGTTATTGAAGTTCAGCAGCAATATCAGGAAGGGGCGATCACGCAGTCCGAGCGCTACAACAAAATCATTGAAATCTGGTCGAAGGTCACCGAAGCGGTTTCCGACAAGATGTTTAAGAACATGGAGGAAGATGACCGCACGGGCCGCAACCTGAATCCCATTTACATCATGGCGGACTCAGGCGCGCGAGGCTCGAAGCAGCAGATCCGTCAGCTTTCGGGGATGCGCGGCTTGATGGCCAAGCCGTCAGGCGAGATCATTGAAACGCCAATTACGGCCAACTTCCGTGAAGGGCTGAACGTGTTGCAGTACTTCATCTCGACACACGGCGCCCGCAAGGGATTGGCTGATACGGCACTGAAGACGGCCGACTCGGGTTATCTCACGCGCAGACTTTGCGATGTCGCGCAGGACGTGATTATTACCGAAGATGATTGCGGAACGAGCGATGGAATTTACGTCGAGCCGATCATCGAGTCGGGCGAAATCATCGAACCGCTCCGTGACCGAATTGTCGGCCGGGTCGCTCTCGAGGATCAACGCGACTACGAGAACAATATTATCGTTCGTGTGAATGAGGAGATCACGGAAGACCTGGCGAGCGCGATTCAAGCAGCTGGTATCGAGCGCGTCAAGATTCGCTCCGTGCTTACCTGCGAATCAAAGCGCGGGGTCTGCCGGCTGTGCTACGGCCGCAATCTGGCTACCGGCCGGATGGTCGAGCGCGGCGAGGCCGTTGGCATTATCTCGGCTCAGTCGATAGGCGAGCCTGGCACGCAGCTTACGATGCGTACGTTCCACATTGGCGGCGCAGCTACTCGTGTGAGTGAGCAATCTACGCAAGATGCCAAAAGCGACGGGTTTGTCAAATTCAACAACGTCAACACCGTCCGCAATAAGAAGGGCGAGCTGATCGCGATGAACCGGAACGGCATTCTCATCATCGTCGACGAGAAGAGCCGGGAACGGGAGAGGTATCCGGTTGTTTACGGAGCCAAGATCAACGTCGAGAATGGCGCAGCCGTGAAGGCTAACCAGGTGCTGCTCGAATGGGATCCATATACGTTCTCGATTCTCACTGAGATCAGCGGAACCATTCATTTCAAAGACTTGATTGACGGCGTGACGACTCAGGAACAGGTAGATGAGATCACAGGCAACATGCAAGTGGTCGTGACTGAGTCTTCGGACGAAAAGCGTTTTCCGACGATTATAGTTCGTCCGCAAGGTGCTGGCCGATCGGAAGAGAAGCGTTACCTAATGCCGACTCACGCACATCTGATGGTGTCGGATGGCGAAGAGGTGCATGCGGGCGATGTCCTCGCGAAGATTCCCCGTGCCACTACGAAGACCAAGGACATTACGGGCGGACTGCCCCGCGTCGTTGAGCTTTTCGAAGCTCGCAAACCGCGCGAGACGGCGGTGATCGCGGAGATCAACGGCGTCGTAAAGTACGGCGAGGTTACGAAGGGCTTGCGCAAGCTCTACATTGTGGGTGATGACGGCGTGCAGAAGGAATATTCGATTCCACGCGGCGTACACATCAACGTCCAGGAAGGCGAGCGCGTGCGCTCGGGCGACCCATTGATGGATGGCCCTCGCAATCCGCACGACATCTTGGCTGTGCTCGGCGAAAAAGAACTACAGAAATACCTTGTGAACGAGATTCAGGAGGTCTACCGTTTGCAGGGCGTTAATATCAACGACAAACACCTCGAAGTGATTTCACGACAGATGATGCGGTGGATCAGAATTGAGGATATCGGCGATACCGAGTTTCTACCCGAGGAAGTAGTGGACAAGTTCAAATTCCGCGAAGAAAATAATCGGGTAATTGACGCTGGTCAGCGCCCCGCAACGGGCAAACCGATTCTTCTCGGGATTACAAAGGCTTCACTGTCGACGGACTCGTTTATTTCGGCAGCAAGTTTCCAAGAAACGACTCGCGTGTTGACCGAAGCTGCAATCAATGGGAAAGTGGATTATCTCCGCGGTCTCAAAGAGAACGTCATCATGGGTCGGTTGATTCCTGCCGGTACAGGTATGGAATATTACCGGCGCGTAAAGATTGCCGGCGAGGACGTTGTCGAAGAAGAAGCAGTCCCCGAGCACGAGCTCTCACTCAGCGATACTCTTCAGGAGTATGGCGACGAGACTCGCGGCGTCTACACGGGTGGTCTATCCGAAGATGTGGGCGAGGACGCCTTGACAGCAGAAGAAATCTAATCCCTCGCGCTTAAAATAAATATCCGTTCAGGCGGTCCTAAAAAGGGCCGCCTTTTTTTGAAACTCTCCTGTTTTCCTTTCGAATGGAGTATTATCGTACCGGAGAACGGCCACGCGTCCCGGGGCCGAGCTGGCAGAATTTTGGCCATGACTCCGGCCGTGGTTAGTCTTCCGCGACAACCATGAAGTGGGAGGTGTGAGATGGCCTTTGATCGATTGGAAGTTCGTGTTTCGATTACCAAGCTTCTGGTAGCTTTGCTGATCATTATTGTGCCGCTTAGCATCGCAGGACTGATCCTGACGACGCGCAGCGATAGAGCGCTTGACAATAACATCGGCAACGAGTTTCGGACGATCGCCGATATTTACAGCAATGAAGCCGCGCAGTTCGTTCGCGACCGGATTGGCGACGTGAACATGATGACGGGTGAGCCGGCGATCATTGAAGCGGTTTCGAGGGCGAGTGGAAAAGGTGGGACTCAGGCGCGCGCCGCAACAGGAGCAACGGCTGGAGGCACGCAGGGCGGGGAAGGCGGCGTAACTGGGAAAGGAGTTCTTGGAACGAACGCATCCGAACTTCTCAGGCGGCGCAGAGATCTCGACCCCCGCTTCCTGAGCATCGTCGCGACAGACCAAAGCGGGACAATCGTTGCGGCGAGTCAAAAGCAGACGAGGGCATCGCTTGCCGGCGAGCCCGATTGGCAGGGCGCGTATAACGACGGCAAGGGAGCAGTGAAGGTGAGCAACATCCTGTTCGACGAATTTTCGAAATCGTATTACCTGAACATGAATGCGCCCATTTTCGACGCAGCCTCGAGCCGTTGTATCGGCGTGTTGGTTGCAGCGGTGAGTGTTTCAGGCTTGCTGTCGCGATTCCAACAAGGACAGATCGCCAACGGAGCCCGCGCTGAGCTTGTCAGCGACGACGGGACGATTATTAGCGCACCCAATGCAGATGTATTCGCCCGCTTAAAATCTCAGACGTTCGACGCCGTACGTGATTCGCTCGGCTCGCTTCAAGGACATCAGAACGGGTCCGTTACCGCGCCTGTGAGTAACAGAAATTACGTGATAGGCTTCGCTGACACCGGTCTCAAACAGAACTACAGCAACTTAGGCTGGATCGTAATTGTAAGTGAGGAAGAGCACCAAGCGGCGGCGCCGATGCGGGCGATCCACGATTTCGCCTTAGCGATGGTCGTTCTCGGTCTCTTGATGGTTACACTACTCGGCGTCTACTACTATCTGCACCGGGCGCAACGCTTTTCAGACATCGAGTCAGTGCTTCCCTCCGAGGAACAGCGCGCGCGCGCAGCATCTTCTTCGTAGGAGCGGAGCGCATTAGCGACTGGTTTACCGCCTGCAAATAATGGATCTCGAGCGCTTAAGGGAGCGGCTGCGCGTCAAAGAGCAGGAACTCGTGGATGAAGTCGTTCGTTTCGAGAATGAAGCGCGTGAATCCCGCGCCTCCGAAGTCGAAGATCCGATTGACCAGGTGACATCTTCTGAAAGTAAAGCCACCAGTTTTCTTGAAAGCACATTAGCCGCGAATACGCTCAAGCTCGTCCGAGAGGCTTTGCGGCGCATTGACGACGGGACTTACGGGAAGTGCGCCGATTGCGGCCGTACCATTGAACCGGCGCGTCTAGAAGCGGTTTCTTGGACACCATATTGTCGCGCTGATCAGGAACGGCACGACAGATCGGACACTTGAGCTTCCTGGCTGAGTGACCTGCGGTACGTTGAACTGGTGAGTTCAAATCCAGTACTTGCGCCCGAAAGGCCGATTGGGGCCCCTCCGGCACCTGGATGGCGTCGTTGGATGGGTGCCGCTGAAACGCTCGGTCGCCACGAGAGCCCAGAGAACCGGGTTCAACCGTGGTATCTCGTTATCTGGCTTACCGGCGTCGATTATTTCTCAACTCTGGGATATCAGCCCGGTATCGCGCTGCTGGCCGCGGGCATAATCTCTCCGATTGCGACTGCCGCTCTGGTGGCGGTTACTTTACTTTGCGCGCTGCCCATCTATTCCCAAGTCGCCAATCGATCCTATGTGGGCCAAGGCTCGATTGCGATGCTCGAGAACCTACTGCCTGGCTGGTGGGGCCGTCTTCTTGTTTTGGTGTTGCTCGGCTTCGCCGCTACGGATTTTGTCATTACGATGACTCTATCAGCTGCTGACGCGGCTACGCACGCAACGGAAAATCCGTATCTTCACCCTTTTCTGCACAACGCGAGACTGACGGTCACGCTTTTGCTATTGGCTCTTCTCGCTGCCGTTTTTCTTAAAGGATTCAAAGAGGCAATCCGCCTCGCGACGGCCGTTTGCGTTCCCTATCTTCTGCTCAACGTTGTGGTTATGGTGAAGACGATTTTTGTTCTCATATCCCAGCCCGCCTCGTGGGGACACTGGAGCAATGCGCTCCATGCGCAAGGCGACTGGACACACATCGCAATCGCATCGCTCATCCTTTTTCCTCGTCTAGCGCTTGGCTTGAGCGGATTTGAAACCGGCGTATCGGTAATGCCACTGATCGAAGGCGACGAGCGAGATTCAGTTGAGGATAAACCGCACGGCCGAATTCGGAACACTCGCAAGCTTCTGGTATCGGCGGCAGTAATCATGAGCGTTCTCCTGCTGATTTCGAGCTTCGTGTCTGCGTGGCTCGTTCCCCCGGAAGCGTACAAGGAGGGCGGCCAAGCGAGCGGGCGAGTGATTGCATACATGGCGCATTTGTATTTAGGAAACGTCTTCGGCTCTATTTATGACATCTCGACGATCCTGATCCTCTGGTTCGCAGGGGCGTCCGCAATGGCGGGCTTGTTGCACCTTGTACCGCGATACTTGCCGCGCGTCGGCCTAGCACCGCAGTGGGTCGCTTATACGCGCCCCCTGGTGTTGGTACTGTTCGCCTTTGACGTGATTATCACGCTAATCTTCCGCGCCAACGTAGATGCGCAGGGGGGTGCCTATGCAACAGGCGTTCTGGTTCTGATGTCTTCGGCAGCAGTGGCATCGGCAATTTCGCTCTGGAAAGAGCGTGCCTTTGGAACAGGGTTCTATTGCTGGCTCGTGGTGCTCGTTTTTGCCTACACAACCATCGTGAACATCGCAGAGCGCAAAGACGGTATTATCATCGCGAGTTTCTTTATTCTGTTCATTCTGGTCGTGAGTGCGATCAGCCGTTACATGCGATCCACTGAACTGCGTGTCGAAGGGCACAGATTCTGCGATCAGGAGTCAGAACGGATTTGGAACAAGCTTCGCGCGGAAAAAGTGAATCTGATTCCGGTCGACAGTCTGGATCCGGACGTGCGCAAGAGCCATGAACAGCAGATGAGCCACTACTATCATCTTGATGGGCCGCTGGCATTCGTGCAGCTGGTCTTGCTCGATAACCGGAGTGAGTTTTTATCGCCGATTGAGATTACGGCGAAACAGGAAGACGGCCAATACCTGATTAAGGCATCGCAGGCCGTTGCCAAAGCGAATACGATCGCTTATCTGAGTGAATTGATCCATCCTGCGGGGATTTTTGTGAGGCTAACTCGGCTCAACCCGATGCGGCAATCGTTCCGCTATTTGCTGCTTGGAGAAGGGGAGACCGGGCTCATGGTCTACTCCATCTTGCAGCACTACTGGGAGGTGACGCATATGCGCGAAGAACGTCCTTGCATTTTTCTCATGAGCGACTGAAATCGCTCCTCAGGCTGCCCCGGTCGTCCATCGATCACGAGGCATCAAAATGTGGATCAGCAAAAGGGCTACTGAGTACATTAACCCAGCGATCACGAACAGAGGCCCATAGGCTTCTTTCGAAAAATCGAGCCATATTCCGATGGCGGTGTGGGCAAACATCCCACCAAGAGCGCCGAACAATCCTGCAAGACCGATAATCGAGGCAACCACCGATCGCGGAAAGCAGTCCGACGCAATCGTGTACATGTTGGCAGACCATCCTTGATGAGAAGCGGCAGCGATGCTGACGAGCATTACCGTGGCCCACAAATTTCCGGCCGTTTTGGGTACGAATGCGACCGCGAGAACGCACACCGCGAAGATCAGCATGACGCCTTTTCGCGCGCGCTCGACGGGCCAACCGCGGTTCAGGAGGGCGGACGAGAGCCAGCCCCCGCCGATTGAACCGATGTCGGCCGACAAATAGATCGCCACCAGCGGGGGCCCAATGTTAACAAGATCAACGTGATAATTGGTCTGCAAAAAGCCCGGAAGCCAAAACAGATAGAAATACCAGACTGGATCGGTGAGGCCTTTCCCCAAGACAACCGCCCAGGTTGCTCTGCCCTTAAGGAGGCTTCGATACGGGATGTGATCGACAGATGCGTGGGGGGCATCCGAGCGGAACATTTTTGACGGCTCACGATAGATCAGAAACCACACGATGGTCCAACTCATGCTCAGTGAACCTGTGAACAGAAAACCCGAATGCCATCCGAAGCGACGGGCCAGAAATGGCACGACCAACGGGGCGATGATCGCGCCGAGATTCGATCCGCTATTCAAAATGCCAGTCGCGAGCGCTCGCTGGCCCCGTGCAAACCAATCGGCAACGGTCTTGATTGCGGCGGGAAAATTGGCAGCTTCGCCCAGACCTAAGACAAGGCGGGCAGCACTGAACTGGAGTACCGATCCAGCGAAAGCATGGCTCATGGAAGCGAGGCTCCAGACGAGTGCAGCGGCGCTGTAGCCGATCCGAATTCCGAACCGATCGATAAGCCAGCCGGCGATGGGCATGGTCAGGGCGTAGCCCAGCTGAAATGCGGAATTAATTAGGCCGTATTGGGTCTCGGTCCAGTGCAGTTCCCGGCCGATGACCGGTTTCAAAATGCCGAGGACCGTCCGGTCCATATAGTTGACGGTCGTTGCGTAGAACAACAGTCCGCAGATGAACCAGCGGAAATGAGGACTGGCGCGGCTGAATATCAAGAGATACTACTGCGATGTGGGCTGAGTTACGCCAGACTGCGCAAATGTAACTCCTCCCGTTTTGGGCTCGCCTCCACTTACGGTGACCACACGGCCCTGAAGTTCAGATGTTTTCACTTCAAAGCTTGCGGTCCGCGCTTCGCCCGCCGTAAGACGAAACCTTTTGAAACCGATTAGGCGGGGATTGCTTCCGTCCTGGTTGGATAGATAAAGTTGAGCTACTTCGTCGCCTTCGCGCGAGGAGGTATTAGTAACTGACGCGCTTACTCGATACGTGTCGTTACCGGACCGTTCAAGCTTGACGTTCGAATAAGTAAATGTCGAATAGCTAAGGCCGAAGCCAAAAGGATATAGCGGCTGGCCTTTGAAATAGCGGTATGTCCTATTGCTCATTGAGTAATCAGTGAAAGGGGGAAGCTGGTCGACGGATTGATAGAAAGTAACGGGAAGGCGGCCTGCTGGGTTGTTCCTTCCGCTTAAAGTATTGGCGATCGCTGTACCGGCTTCCTGACCTCCATACCATGTTTCGAGAATGGCCTTGGCTTTCTGCTTTGCGAGGTTAATCGCCAAGGCGCTTCCATTAACTAGCACCAATACGACAGGCTTACCTGTGTTCAGGACTGCTTCGAGCAGATTTCGTTGCGGCTCGGGAAGCTGAATGTCTGTGCGGTCTCCACCGACGAAGCCCGATATCACAAGTTTCGATTCCTCGCCCTCTAGGCGCGAATTTAAACCAAGGAATAAAATCGCGAGGTCGGAGTTCTTCACTAGCTCGACTGCGCCCTTGAGAGCGGCCTCTGCAGGCGGACTCCAGACAAGTTGGAGACCGCCTCCGCCGCCTTTCTGGGAATAATCTAGGCGCAGTGTATAGGGCTTGGCAGCCTCAAGCTGGACCGCCGCGGTCTTGGGGAACATCTGCTCGTCCGGGCGCTGGGAGTCGGTCATAAGGAGGTGACCATTTATATACAAGCGAGCCGAATCAATCCGGCCGCAACTGTGGCACTCCGGGCGGATGACTCCGAGTCTGTATTCACCGGATTGGGGAACGCGCAGATAGCCGCTCCACCGTACAGAGAAATGGTCGCGCGGAACAGCGCGGAGAACCGCGCTATCTTGCATTTCCCAATTGAAGTAACCGCGCGGCTCGACCCGCGAGAGTTGCGGAGGCCCGCCTAAGTCTTCGTTCGCGAAATACTCGACAAGCAGACCATGCTTGTTTTCGTTGATCTCAGGCGTGAGAGCATTTTGAGGTATCAATGCAGTCCATCCGGCGACATACGTGCTCCCGAGCGCAAACTCTACGGCTGAGCGGTCGCCAAACTCGCGTTGAACGCCTTCGAGCGGAGTGATGATGCCGCAGGGAATGCCGTTGTAGTTACCAAGCAGGGCGTCCGGATCATCGGCAGTAGGGCCGATTACTGCAATATTCTTGGGCGCGTGTTCAAGCGGCAAAAGATGATCCTCGTTCTTTAGCAGCACGATGGATTTCTCGGCCGCCTCAAGCGCAACCTTCCGGTGAGCTTCAGATGCGACTTGATCCGTTCCGATTTTGGAGAACGGCACACGATCGGGCGGATCGAACATGCCAAGGCGGAAGCGAACAGCAAACAGCCGCTCGACTGAGCGATCGATTTCACCTTCGGAAATGTAGCCTTTCTGTACAGCTTCTACTAACGCTCTGTACGCTTTGCCGCATTCGAGATCAGTGCCCGCTTTTACCGCTAGCGCGGAAGCTTTGGCGGGCGAGTCCGCGAAACGATGGCCACCGTAAATGTCATCAATCGCACCGCAATCGCTGACTACATAGCCCTTAAATTTCCAGCTCTCTCGCAGATTGTTTTTTAAGAGCGATGAGCTCGCGCACGCAGGCGCGCCGTCCACGGCGTTATAGGCACACATAAGGGAGGCGACATCTGCGCTTTCCACAGTTTCACGGAATGCATATAAATAGGTCTCTTGCAAGTCTCGCTCGCTGGGTTGCACATTGAACGCATGCCGCAAGCGCTCGGGACCGCTGTGCACCGCGAAGTGCTTTGAAGTGGCGATTGTTTTAAAGTATTGCGGATTATCTCCTTGCATGCCTCTAATGAACTGGATCGCCATTTGCGCAGTAAGATGGGGGTCTTCCCCATAAGTCTCCTGCCCACGCCCCCACCGTGGATCGCGAAAGATGTTGATGTTCGGGGACCAGAATGTCAAGCCGTAATAGCGCCCGTGGTTGCCATGCGAAATGGCGTCGTTGTACTTTGCACGGGCTTCTGTCGAGATAATGCTTGCGATTCGAAATTGGAGGCCCGTGTCCCACGTAGCGGCGAGTCCTATTGCCTGAGGGAAAACAGTCGCGAGCCCCGCTCGCGCCACGCCATGGAGGGCCTCGTTCCACCAATCATACGCTGGGACGCCAAGGCGGGAGATTGCAGGCGCAACATTTTGCATTTGCGAGACTTTTTCCTCGAGCGTCATGCGAGAGACAATGCTCGCTGCGCGACGCTCGGGAGGCAGATTGGGATCGTTATAGTCGGAGCCATCACTTTGGGCTCCGGCTACAGCGAGGAGAAACATCACGAAAACAATTCCAAGGCGAAGGGACATGTGTCGCATTCGGTAAACGCTCACAGAGCGGCAAAATTGGAGCCGGAAATCGTACCAAGGCGGAACTGCAGATGATCTCCGCTCAGACCGAGCGCCGGCCACCCCGGACGAAATGCAAAATTAATGCGATCACTGCGATGATGATTAGCAAGTGAACCATACCGCCGGCGACATGGAAAGCGACCCAAGCGATCAGCCATCCGATGAGCAGAACGAAAAACAGGATCAAGAATATGAAGTCAGTCAACAGGCGCATTAGATTCCTCCTCGAGAGACAAACAAAACAGCATATCAAGAACGGCCAAGCACGTGCGATATGCTCAGGGCAAGGCCATGCGCGCGAACGTCAGGATGGCTTTGGTTCTAGCGACCTCCACCGTTGCTTTTCTCAGCACGTTGTACGCGGTTGAACGCGCAGTTCCGCGACCGTTCCGCGAGTATCCGGGAGTAGAGTACAGCCTAGGCGAAATTCCATTGGCGCCGGATTGGCAAGAGAAGACCGAGTGGGCGTTCGCGCGGCTGATGTACCCGCCAGGTTGGAACGACGGCTACCGAGGGCGGTTTGACGGTGATTGGAGACAAGGATTGTCGCTGTGGACGCAGGATTTTCCACGAGCGGATCGTCACTTTTCGGCAGCCGTGCGGCGATTGACACGTGTGCAGGTGCGTTCGGTGGAGCAACCAGTCAGCTTGGATGACGGGGACGATGTGTACAACTGGCCGTGGCTGTATGCCGTGCAGGTAGGCGAGTGGGGATTGACAGATGCTGAAGCCCAAAAGCTTCGTGATTATCTGCTGCGGGGCGGATTTTTCATGGCCGACGATTTTCACGGAACATTGGAGTGGCAGGTATTTGAGGAAGCCATGAAGAAGGTGTTTCCAGACCGTCCAATCGTCGATATTCAGGACAGCGATCCGATCGTCCATACGGTTTACGATCTCGATGATCGATATCAGATTCCAGGCGCCGAGCACTTGAGATTAGGCTATAAGAACGACGGATATGTGGCGCGCTGGCGCGGCATTTACGACGACAAAGGGCGAATTATGGTGGCGATTTCGTTCAACTCCGACATTGGCGACTCGTGGGAGTGGGCAGACGATCCACGGTATCCAGAAAAGTTTTCGGACCTGGGGATTCGGATCGGCGTGAACTACGTCGTGTATGCCATGACACACTGACCCCAGACGAGTGAAAATCACAAGGATACAGGCCGCCGGATTGCGCGGAGCTACGCCAGAGGGCGGCTGGGCGACCGAGATCGAGCCGAGCGACTGCGTCCACACGTTAATTGCAGTCTTCACGGATGAAGATGTTATCGGGTGGGGCTCGGCTTTCACGAACGATGCACTGGTGCAAGCCGCGCTTAACGTTTTGATGCCGCTGTACACCGGGGAGAACCCTCTCGAACCGGAGCGAGTAACTGAAAAGCTCAACGCACACACGTTTTGGCTCGGGCGTGGTGGAAGTCTCACGCATGCGATCAGCGGGATCGATATTGCGATGTGGGACATCCTTGGAAAAACTACCGGTCAGCCCGTAGGTAGATTGCTCGGCGGGCGCTGTCGTGATCGTGTCAGGCCCTATGCGTCGCTCTTGATGCAGGAACCCGGACGGCTTTCAGAACAGTTGGCGTGCATTCGTGATCAGGGATTTCAGGCGTTCAAGATCGGTTGGGGGCCGTTCGGCAGGGCGGGCAACGCAAGAGATGAGCAGATCATCCGTGCTGCGCGCCACGCGGTGGGACCCGACTCGATGCTGATGGTCGATGCGGGCGCGAGCAATGCATTCTGGCCTCACGGGTATAAATGGGCTGCACGAACCGCTGATATGCTCGCTGACTACGATGTTTACTGGTTTGAGGAGCCGCTTCCTCCTGACAATTTTCGCGATTATTTGCTACTCAGGAAGAATTCGCCCGTGCCGATTGCGGGCGGCGAAGTTTTGACGCGCCGCCAATCTTTTGCTCCTTGGCTTCAGCGTGGCGCGCTTGATATCGTGCAGCCAGATGTTACGAAAGTCGGCGGTATTTCCGAGGAGCGCAGGATTGCGTGGCTGGCCGAAGACAATGGGATTCGGTTTGTTCCACATGGCTGGAACACCGCACTGGGTTTGGCTGCGGATCTCCAACTCGCCTCGGCCATTAAGGGTACTGATTTAGTCGAATATCTCACCGGATCGCCGTTCATCGATGAGATTGTCGAAACTAGGTGGGAATTGGATCATGATGGAATGCTATCGATACCTATGCGGCCCGGCCTTGGCGTTTCTCTCAACCTCGATGCGGTCGAAAAATACACGGGGACGAAGTTCCAAGTCTAGGAAATGAGCCGCAGTATTGCTGTCGTAGTGTTTTCGACTCTGCTGCTTGCGATTCCGCCTTTAGCGCTCCTGAGTGCGGAGAATAGTCACGCGCGTTATCTGATTCCACGCCGGTCAAGCCAGATACATGATGGTTTCGGGATCAATTCGGATCTGCCGCGCGACCCTTTCATTCCATGGAACCGAAGGTGGTGGACCCGCATGTTTGATGCCGGGGTGAATTTCGTTCGAATCGGCCAATACGAAAACAGTTCTGACTACACGAGCTGGGAATGGGTGGAGCGGAAACGCGGCGAGTACAGCGTAGTGCCGGATTTGGATGATTACGTCGACTCACTCGTTGAGAATGGGGTGCATATCGAAATACAGCTCTTGTATGGCAACCCGTTATATACGTCTCCTAGTGGACGTCCACTGACGAGCGTTGTGCCGAAGGCGGGTGGTTTTCACAATCCCGACAGAAGTCTCTATTCGATATTCTGGCCCCCAAAAACAGACGAGCAAATTAGAGCCTTCACGAAGTATGTCTCATGGATGGTGAATCACTTTCGCGGCCGCGCGGAATACTACGAGATTTGGAATGAACCGAACATCGAATACTGGAACCCTGCTCCAAACCCGGAAGGCTATGGCAAGCTTTTCAAGGCCTCTGCAGCCGCAATCCACGGCACTGACCCGAAGGCCAAAACAGTGTTCGGTGGACTCGCCGGAGCGGATGTGGACTTCGCCAAGCGCGCACTTGACGCTTGCGATTGCGCTGCGGCAATCGATGTGTTCGCGTATCACAACTATCCTGACTACGGGCACAATCTGAATCCAGAAGCAACACATGAGCATGCCGACACGAATGCTTCTTCAAAACCGCTGCGTGACATGGTGCACAATTATCCAGGGATTCGCAAAGAGATCGTTTTCTGGGACGACGAATTCAATGATGGGATTCCGTCGTGGACGAACTCGGACGAATCAGTGCAGGCGAAGTACATTCCAAGAGGCCTGATTATTGACAGGGCGGAAGGTGTCCGCACCTTCGTATGGCTAATTGTTGGCGCGACGAATGGAAATGAGAGCGATGATTTTGGGATGCTGCACGGGCTCATGTTCCGCCCAGATGATTTCAAGCCGCGGCCTGCGTACTCGGCGCTTCGGAATACAAATACGTTGTTCTCGGATACCCATGTCGATTTTTCTACTAAAGTCGAGAGCGAGGCCGCTGTGCTTTCCGAGCAGCCGCGCTTCTACTCGTTTCGGTCTTCTGAAGGTAAAGCAATCATCGCGTACTGGGTGCCCGTGCTTAGTGAGCCTGGTGACCAATTTGCGAGGCTAAAGATCACGCTTCGAATAACAGGTTCGGGAATTCGGAATCCTGTTTTGGTGGATGTGAGATCGGGGGAAATTCGCGATCTCTCTTGGAGACCTGGAACAAGTGATACGTTGGAGAGTCTGCCACTGACCGACAGTGTTCTAGCGATCACGGATCAGAGCTTCTTTGACTGGCCTGAATTGCCGGAGGTCCCAAGTGATTTGAATGCGACGAACGCCCGGGGGCGAGTCGAACTGACGTGGAAGATGCATGAAGGTCACCCGCAGAGTGTATCGGTTGAGCAACGCATTGGACGGAAAGGGCGGTGGGAATTAAGGTCCAAGTTGCCGGGCAGGGCGGCTTCGTTCACGGATACAAGAGCGCCTGCCGGCGAGGACGAGGTGTTCTATCGCGTAAGGGCAGAAAACGGCAGTGGTGCGTCGGCCTACTCGAATGTAGCGGAACTCGGCTGGGAGGCCTTCAAAGACTTGCGCAAAAAATAGCGCGTATGTCCGGGCGGGTAGTCAGGCAGTTCACCAAAAACGAGATAGCCATTCTTTTCATAAAACGAGCGCGCCTGAAAACTGAACGTATCCACCCATGCATTGCCACAGCCATGTGCTCGGGCTGCTTGCTCGGCCGCGACTAATAATCTGCGGCCTTGCCCTTTGCCGCGTGCTTGCTCAGAAACCCAGAGAGTGTCCACGAAGAGCCACTGATAGGAGATTTTGCCGAAGAGCCCACCGGTGAACTCCTTATTGGAATCAAGAAGAGTGAGAAGCAGGGAAATGCGCTCGGGATTTTCGACGATCGAAGCGTTGTACTTGCGAAGACACTGTTCAAGGTGGCTCACTTCGGTGTCGGGCGGAGCAGCATCTACCGTAATGGTGTAATTCGCTTCCATAGCGTCCAGCTTACTGGGCGGGGTGCCGGCGCAAATCAATCCGGCCGAGCGATTCGAATTTCACATGCACGGCCCCGGGGGTCACGGTTTTACTGGAACGTTCAATTCTCTGGTTGTCGAATCCCAGGCGAAAGGCTGAAGATGGTACATACGGAGCATGGTCCCGTTGCGGGCCCTTTGCGATGAACTTGTTTCCATATTTCGAAGAATCTTTCGATCGCCTTGACAATTATCTTCGCGAGTTTGTGCGCGAGCAGTTGCTCGAGCGCCGAAACAAACTCGAGCATGCAATTGCGCGATCAAATAAACCTGCGCCGCTAGAACTGCTTCTGGAAGAAGTGGACGGCGCCCTTGAACGGATGGAGACAGGCTCGTTCGGAGTTTGTGAAACCTGTCACCAAGCGATCGAGCATGATCGTCTGGTTAGCGATCCGCTCACGCGCGTTTGCTTGAGCCATCTCTCGAAACGCGAGCGAGATGCTCTGGAGAATGATCTTCAACTCGCGGCCCGGGTTCAACAGGGGCTGTTGCCTAAGCAGAATCTTAATCTTGACGGGTGGCAGATCTGCTATCACTACGAGCCGGCCGGGCTTGTCAGTGGAGACTACTGCGACTTTGTGAATGCCGGTCAGGCGGGGCTCTACTTTATGGTGGGCGATGTGTCCGGTAAGGGAGTGGCAGCGTCCATGCTGATGGCACATTTACACGCCATGTTCCGTACTCTGATTTCGGTAGAGCTGCCGCTAAAAGGCATGCTCGACCATGCGAACCGGGTCTTCTCCGAGAGCACCTTGCCTAATCAGTACGCGACTCTAGTTTGCGGGCGCGCTCTGCCGAGCGGCAGAATTGAGGTCTGTAACGCAGGTCATCCTGCACCTCTCGTGTTTCGCGATGGAGATGTTCGTCCGCTTGAAACATTTGATCTTCCAGTAGGTATGTTTGCCGGCGAGGAATTTTCCGTGACCGAAATTCAACTGGAATCAGGTCAGGGCATGGTCATCTATTCAGATGGACTCTCGGAGGCGACGGATAGTTCGGGTTCCGAGTATGGCGCTGAGCGCCTTCGGAAAGTGCTTGGCCGAACTCCAATCGGAGGCCCCAGTGAACTGGTTACACTCTGCCGGCAAGATCTTGCTGCATTTTGCCGCGACAGTACCTTAACAGACGATGTGACGCTTTTTGTGCTGGGACGGAACGGTCGGGCACAGTAGCCTTTAAATGGTCTGTCGTTTCCAAGCTCCGCGCCGAAAGAGTATTAGCGCTGCAGCGGTAAACACGAGGTCGGCTATGGGAACGGCGGAGAAGGCGCCCCGGGGCCCGAGTGAGAATCGAATCGCAAGCAAATAAGCGATCGGAAGCTGCACTACCCAAAAGGCGAGAAAGTTGATGAGAGTTGGCGTGGTCGTATCGCCCGCGCCGTTGAAACCTTGCATCAGCACCATACCCCAGGCATAGCTCACGTAAGCCAATGCGATGATTTTCAGACACGATACAGCGGTGGTCGAAACCTGTAAATCACTTGTGAAAACTGAGACAAGAGCGTGAGAGAACAAGAGAAACGCGATCGAAATCAGACCGAGATAAAGCATATTGTAGAAGCCGGTGCGGTAAACGGAACTCTCCGCGCGATGCGGCTTCTTGGCGCCGAGGCTCTGTCCAACCAGCGTTGCGGCCGCGTTACTGAGCCCCCAGGCGGGCAGAATGGTGAAAATGATGATGCGAATTGCGATTGTGTAACCCGCAACAATCGGGCTCCCGAAGGTGGAGATCACTCGGACCAAGCCAATCCAACTGGCGGTCGCTATCAGAAATTGAATGATTCCGGTTGCAGACACCCTCAGAAGCCGCATCATTACAGAGATGTCCAGGCGCACATGCCTGCGGCGCACAATCACACGGTTCCTTCCATTGCTGAGCTGCCAGAGTTGGAATAGAACACCGATGCCGCGTCCCGTTGTTGTCGCGACGGAGGCGCCGAACACTCCAAGGCGTGGAAACGGTCCCCATCCGTTTATCAGGCAAGGATCAAGCACAATGTTGATTGCGTTGGCAAGCCAAAGGGTTCGCATGGCGAGGGCGGCATCTCCTGCCCCACGGAAGATGCCGTTGATGAGGAAGAGGAGGAAGATCACGGCTGAGCCGCCAAGCATGAGTTGGGTGTAGCGAGAGTTAGCCTGAACGGGCTGCGGGCCACCCATCAGCTTCAGCAATCTAGGCGCGGTCGCAATTCCGATAATTCCGACTATGGCGGAAACGAACAATCCGAGAACAATTGCTTGAACGGAGACGTCGGCCGCTCCTTCGGTATCTTTTTCGCCGGTGCGGCGGGCAACAAATGCAGTTGTGGCGATACTCAGGCCGATTGCCACACCGAACACGATAGTGAGCAAGGACTCGGTGAGGCCGACGGTCGCGATAGCGTCGGAACCAAGGCGCGACACGAAAAATACGTCGACAATTCCAAAGAGGGATTCCATGACCATCTCAAGGATCATGGGAATGGCGAGCAGGACGATGGCACGGTTGAGACTGCCTTCTGTAAAGTCCTGATGAGTGCCCTGGAGCGCTTCCTTAAGCATTCGATGTGGAGTCTGTTGGACAGCGCCGCCGTCAGTCCGAAGCGCCGTTGGAACCATCCATTATGGTCATGAGCTTTGCCCGGATGTGATCGGGAATAGGAATTGAGCGCTCGGTTTGAGCATCGATGCACGCAACGGTTACTGAGCCTTTTGCGGCGAGCTCAGAGCCTTTGAAAGTACGAAATTCGAACCGAGCGGAGGATCGCCCTATCCTTGTTAAACGCGCTTCAATCTCGATCGAGTGGTCATGGGCGAGCGCAGTCATGAAATCACATTCAACGTGCACGCGCGGCAGTCTGTAAGCTCGGCGCAAGTCGTATGTGATGCCGACGGTACGCAGAAGCTCAATTTCTGCGGATTCGAAATAGCGAAACATGGCGGTGTAGTGGATTCGGCCGCTTGCATCTGTATCGATGAAGCGAATCCGGGTCTGGAACCGAAATGGCTCGCGAGGCATAAACTTCAGGATGGCATTGGGGTCTGATGAGGAGTGATGTGGCGAGTGTCGAATTCACTAGCTTAGCTGGAGGGACGGTGTTGGTTGCGCACGCCGTCTGGATTGTATGGGTGATTTTAGGGGTGTTTTGGACTCGCAACCGGCCGCTGCTCACGTGGTTTCACATTGCGTCGCTCGTATGGGGGATTGTGGTGGAATTAGGACCGTGGGAGTGTCCATTGACACTTCTGGAACAGTTCTTTAAAATGCGAGTGGGCGTGAATCGATATCAGGGTGGATTCATCGTTCACTGTCTGGATGAGATCGTATATCCCGACCTGCCAAGACCTCTGGTGGCGTGGGTAGGAGCGGGAATTTGCGGCGTAAATCTAATCATTTATGCGCACCGGTATTGGAAGCAAAGGCGGGTTGATCTGCAACAATATAGATAGTTACCCTTAACGGGAGATCGAGTCCGTTTCATTGTGACTCCCGCTCCCGCGACCCGTTGTGAATCTAACGAACAAAAATCAGAGCGGTAACGGCCATTCTGCAGGATCACTAGTTGCCGGAGATCTCTCGCTTGCCTTCGGGTTAACGTTTGAAGATCTTTACGAGCGGGACGGACTGGTGAAACTCGATGGAATTTTTCTGCAGGAGCTCGAGAAAGCTGCGCCGGAGTTGTGTCGAAGATTGCTTGAGGCACGTCGAGACCCGAACACGCTTCATCAGAAACAAAGCTCGGAGTTGATCATCGAATTGGCGCCTTGCCTAGAAGACTTTATCTCGGAACTATTCGGCATCGAGCGAGAGCTTCGCGACTTGCGGTTCCGACACTCGGAGCTAGCGCCGTTGTACTACGTCAAGCGGCGGTTTGTGCAGAGAAAGGCGCTAACCGGATATACGCCCGAACGCGCGAGCGAGATTGACGGTTTCGCGGTGGGCGCGGAACTTGAGACGTTGATGCAGGAACCGCTGACCGAGATGGCGTTTGCGACTCACGTCGAAAAATGGCTCCAATCAGAAGCTGAGCACGAAGAACATCTTCGGCTTGCATCGCAATATGCAGCGTGGGCGACGCTCGCGCCGGAAGGTAAAGAGAAGCACCAGCGAGGGGTGTTGTTTAAGACGCCTAAGAAGCTCGACATCTATCGATTGATTCCAGTTGAACCGGTGGCAAGCGATGGTTTGGTTCGCCTGAAGTTGAGAGATGACCACCATCACTATCGAAGGCGACATCGAGAAGGTTTTCAGTTAACTGATGCGGGAATGGATCTCACACGTGCGCTCGACCAAGCCTATTACTGCATTAAATGCCATAAGCAGGAGAAGGACAGTTGCTCGACCGGTCTGAAGGAAAAGGATGGCTCGTTTAAGCGCAGCGTTCTTGGCGTGCCGCTAGCAGGTTGCCCGCTAGATGAAAAAATTTCAGAGATGAATCTGGTTAAGGGTGAGGGCAACCCTGTGGGCGCGCTTGCTATTGCTGTAATCGATAACCCGATGGTCGCAGGTACCGGACACAGGATCTGCAATGACTGCATGAAATCATGCATTTTTCAGAAACAGGAACCCGTGGATATTCCGCAAATCGAGACGCGATCTCTAAAGGATGTGCTCGAGTTTCCGTGGGGATTTGAGATTTATAGTCTTTTAACGCGTTGGAATCCGCTGAATTTTGGACGCCCGTATCCGCGCATTCCCACAGACCACAAGGTTTTAATAGCCGGGCTTGGTCCGGCAGGCTTCACGCTGGCGCATCACTTGATGAACGACGGGCACACAGTTGTCGCGGTGGATGGGCTGAAGATCGAGCCTCTTCCGGACGACCTTTCCGGAATCGATGTAAGTGGACGGAGATGTTGGTTCCGGCCAGTTCGCGATGTTTCCGAAATCTATGAGCGTTTAGATCAGCGCGTCATGGCGGGATTCGGGGGTGTAGCGGAATACGGGATTACAGTTCGTTGGAACAAGAATTTTTTGAAGGTGATCCGTCTGCTCATTGAGCGGCGCCGCCAGTTCAGGATGTTTGGCGGCGTGCGATTCGGCGGGACCCTTACTGCCGACAGCGCCTTCGAGATGGGATTTGATCACATCGCGATATGTGCAGGAGCGGGCCGGCCAACTGTGATTCCGATGAAGAACGGCTTAGTTCGGGGCGTGCGCCAGGCCTCCGATTTTTTAATGGCTTTGCAGTTGACCGGGGCTGCTAAACACGATTCACTGGCGAACCTCCAAATCCGCATGCCGATTGTCGTGATTGGCGGCGGTTTGACTGCTATCGACACTGCGACCGAGTCGATGGCGTACTACATCGTGCAAGTCGAGAAATTTTTGAAGCGTTATGAGCTGCTCGTGCAAGAACTCGGTGAGCGCGAGGTGCAGTCGGCCTGGACAGAAGAAGAGGCTGAAGTCGCTCATGAGTTTCTAACACATGCGCGAGCGATTCGTGCTGAGTGCGCGAAGGCAGCTCGTGAAGGAAGAGCGCCGCGTTTTGTTGACCTGTTGAACGCATGGGGCGGCGTAACGATTGCGTATCGAAGGAGACTGATCGATGCACCGAGTTACACGCTGAACCATGAGGAGGTCGGAAAGGCACTAGAGGAGGGGATTACTTTCGCAGAGTGCCTGGTTCCAGAAGAAGTAGAAGTCGACTCTAACGGAGGCGCCAAAGCCGTTCGGTTTGACAAGCATCGTTATGACGATGGCCTCGGGTTGGCATCAACGGGAGATAAAGTTGTCCTTCGCGCAAGAACGGTTTTGGTAGCCGCAGGAACGCAACCCAACACAGTGCTAGCTCGTGAGGACGAGCGCAATTTCACGGTGGACGGCCGGTTCTTCCGAGCTGTGGACGAAAACGGAAATCCGGTGAAGCCGGAACGAATTGCCAAACCTTCGGCTGCCCACGTTTTAATCTCAGTCAGACCGGATGGACGGGCAATCAGTTTTTTCGGCGATCTGCATCCTTCTTTTTCTGGCAACGTGGTGAAGGCAATGGCAAGCGCGAAGCGGGGATACCCGGTACTGACGCGTATCTTGTCGCGCGTGGCGCCGTCCGAGCCTAGCCCATCTAAGCTTATCGAGAAACTTAATGATGAATTGCGGGCTACTGTGCAGGATGTGATCCGATTGACGCCGGACATTGTAGAGGTAGTGGTTCGCGCCCCGCTTGCGGCGAGGGCCTTTAAACCAGGGCAATTCTACCGTCTGCAGAATTATGAAACTCTGGCGTCCCGGGTCGATGGAACTACGCTCGCGATGGAGGGGCTGGCGCTCACGGGCGCATCGGTAAATTTCAAAGAAGGGCTCCTCTCAACCATCGTTCTTGAAGTCGGAGGGTCATCGGACATTTGCGCTTTGTTGAAGCCGGGTGAGCCCGTCATTTTGATGGGTCCGACGGGTACACCGACCGAAACGCCGGCGCAGAAAACGGTCTTGTTGGCGGGCGGTGGCCTCGGGAATGCCGTACTTTTTTCGATTGGGCAACAGCTTCGCGCTTCTGGTTCGCGCGTAATCTATTTCGCGGGTTACAAAAAGATCATCGACCGGTACAAGGTTGAAGAGATCGAGAAGGCAGCCGATGTTGTCGTATGGTGCTGCGATGAAGCGCCGGGATTCACGCCGGGTCGCGTTCAGGACAGCGCATTTGTCGGAAACATCGTCGAAGGAATGCTGGCTTATGGGCGAGGCGATCTGGGAGAAACTGAAATTCCACTTCGTGCGGTGGACCGCTTGATGGTCATTGGCTCAGATGGCATGATGCGCGCTGTCCAGGAAGCGCGGCATACCGTGTTACGCCCCTATTTAAAACCGGAGCATCACGCGATTGCGAGCGTCAATTCTCCAATGCAATGCATGATGAAGGAGATTTGTGCGCAGTGCCTCCAAGTGCACAAGGACCCGGAGACTGGTAAGGAGACGGTCGTCTTTTCCTGCTTTAATCAGGATCAGCCGCTGGATCATGTCGAATTCGGCGGTCTGCGGATGCGGCTGTCACAGAACAGCACGCAGGAGAAGCTGACGAAACTTTGGGTGGATCACTGCTTGCGCAGCATAGGCACGCGGCCCGTCCTCGTAACACAATAATTGCGCGATGAAGCTCGGATTAGGGCTGTACCGGCATATGCTGACGAGCGAATATTATGCATTTGCGCGGCAAGCCGGCTGTACGCATGTAGTTGTTCATTTGGTCGATTACTTCAACCAAGAAGAGTCGCCCTCGCGGACTAATCAGCCCATAGGCAGCAAATTTGAGCCGTGGGGCGTTGCGGGTGAGGCCGATAAACTCTGGACCCTGGAAGAGCTGAAAAGGATCCGGCAGGAGGTCGCCGAAGCAGGTCTCACGCTTGCGGCGATTGAAAATCTAGATCCGGCGCATTGGTGTGACGTTCTTCTCGATGGACCTCGACGGCCTCAGCACATTGAGAACGTAAAGGCCATTATTCGCCGGATGGGAGAAGCAGAAATTCCCGTGCTGGGATACAACTTCAGTTTGGGCGGCGTGTGCGGGCGCGTTAGCGGGCCGTTTGGCCGTGGAGGTGCAATCACGGTGGGCATGGATGGACCTGTGGACGCGCCAATTCCCAATGGAATGATTTGGAATATGATCTACGATCCCGAGGCGCCATCGGGGACGTTGCCGTCCATCTCGCACGAAGAGCTGTGGCGCAGGTTGGAAAACTTCTTACTTGAAGTGGTCCCAGTTGCGGAGAACTCGGGTGTTCGATTGGCCGCCCATCCTGACGATCCACCGATGCCGATGATGCGGCAGCAGCCACGTTTGGTTTACCAGCCGCATATGTATCAAAAACTAATCGATTTGGCGCCGGGCGATAGCAACGCGCTCGAACTTTGCGTCGGTACGCTTGCGGAGATGACTGAAGGCGACGTGTACGATGCTGTCGACCAATACAGCAAACAAAAGAAAATTGCCTATATCCACCTGCGGAACGTCAGAGGGAAGGTGCCGCATTACCAAGAAACGTTTATCGACGAAGGCGATGTGGATATGCTGCGCATTTTGGGGATTCTTCATCGAAACAGCTTCGATGGCGTGATCATTCCCGATCACACGCCGCAAATGATATGCGCTGCGCCGTGGCATGCTGGTATGGCTCATAGTTTGGGTTTTATCGCGGCGGGCCTGCAAGCTCTTGGGTGTTGACTGAGCTGGAATCACTTCGCAATTGCTCAACCAAGGCTCTTCTATATAGGCTATGACAAATGTGGCCTTTGCGACCTTGACTTTCGTAATCCGCTCGTCGTCTGGCCATGCGATACCGCGAAAGGTGGTTATCTACAGTGGAATTTAGGAAGCTGGACACCCGGGCTTTCGTTGAACCCACCGCCAACCCGAACCGTCGAACGCGAGAATATCGATTGGGGGTGCCGTTGTCTCGGGAGATTCCTTGATCTCCAGATCAATTAACCGCGTTATCAGACTAATCGCACCGTTGTCGCTGCGAACGGAAGGAAATCGCCCCCCTAAATATTCATCGATCGCCTTCCGTTTCCCGAGAAAAATAAAATCATATCGGCCTGGAACAGCCGATGAATAGGTCCGCCGATCGCTCTTGATCCGCGGCTTTGAAACATTTCCGTTTGTGCGGTACCACTCCACGCTGACCGAGAGCAAGTTATCTTCGAGGCCAATAAATGCCGCTTCGAGGATAAGCCCTTTGCGCGCACTGCTCTCGACCCGGCCTTGCGCGGCAATAGCTTGGGGAAGAAATTGCCGCATCTTGTCACGAAATTGCTCGATCGCGAATTGTACTGTCGGACTGCTGCGACCCACTTCCGCGCCGATGCTTGCCACTTGCTGGTTGTTTGCATAGGTGAGTCCGGAGGCCACAAACAGGAGTTGTCCGGCAGGCACGATCTTGCATACCGAACCCTCATACATTTCGCCCGTCTCGCGATAACTGCGCCGGCTGTCGGCTCCGATATAGAGCGTTTTCGCGCTGCGTAAGATGACGATACTCGTTCCGTACGCCGGGACGACGCAGGCCAGGATAAATGTGACGGGAATCAATCGCCGTGTGAACAATAGCTCTACTTAGGCGGGCCAACGATTAGCTCGTTATCTACTTCCTTGACACCCTTCACTTTTTTCGCGAGTTTGGTGGCGCGATTTTTGCCCTTTTCTGTATCCACACGACCTTTGATCGTGACGACGCCATCCTTCACCGTTACGTCGAACGCGCCGCCTTTAACATCCTGATCAGTCGCCAACCGCATTCGAACCTGATCGAAAATCCGGTCGTCGGAAGTGGCCACCTTCTGTTGGCCTGTGAATCCGGCCTGCGCAACCGTGGCGGCAAAGAACAGGGCAAAGATAAAACAACGCTTCATGTACTCTCTGAGCCTATCATCGAGCGCCAATCGACAGAATTGAGGAATCGAGGATCTTCACGCCAGTGCGGCTTAACCTTGACAAACACGGATAGGAACACCTTATTTCCGAGCAGGACTTCCAATTGCTCGCGCGCTTCCGAGCCGATTTTCTTTAGCATTTGGCCCTTATTGCCGATGAGTATCGTTTTTTGGCCCGGCCGCTCAACGTGAATCGTAGCCGCAATCGTTATCAACTTGGGGCTCTCTTGCCATTCGTCGATTAGAACCGCGGCCGCATGTGGAACCTCATCACGGATCGCGTGCAGAATGCGCTCGCGGATGATCTCTGCTGCCAAGAACCGCAACGGCTGATCGGTCAAGTAGTCCTCGGGAAACAAAGCGGGACCTTTGGGCAGGTATGACTCCATGACTCGCCTGAGATCGTCCAGCCCATCACGCGTTCTCGCCGATACCGGCACAGCATCCGCAAATGGAAACAATTCCATATACCGCTGAATGAGCGGCAGCAAAAGCCGTTTGTCTTGAACCCGGTCGATCTTATTCGGGACGAGCAGACCTTTTGCTGCTCGTGGTATCACGTCAACGGCTTCCTCGTCCTCCGGAGTCAAGGGTCGCCCGGCATCAATCACGTAGAGAATCAGATCGGGCTGTCCGAGCGCGTCTCGCACCACGTCCATCATCCGTTTGTTGAACAGCGTGTCCGATTTATGAATGCCCGGCGTATCAACAAAAACGATTTGAGCGTTCGGCGTTGTTAGTACGCCCCGAATGGTTGTGCGAGTCGTTTGAGCTTGATGCGCAGTGATCGCAAGCTTCTGGCCCACCAGAGCATTCAGCAGAGTCGATTTACCGGTGTTTGGCCGGCCTGCAATCGAGACGAATCCAGCTCGGTGCGGGGTTTCTGTCACGAATTCGCAGCAACCGGCGAAAGAGTGCCGACTCGCGAGATGCGCACCTGCTCGACTCGGCGTTCATTCCCGGCGAGCACCTGCACGCGAATTCCCCCGCGTTCTACCGTCTCGCCGACCTGCGGCACGTGACCGACCCATTCAGCGACCAAACCGCCTAGAGTGGTCGATTCAGTATCGCCCTCCGGACGGAAATTGAGAAGATCCTGCAACCGGTCAAGGTCTAGGCTTCCGGGCGCTACGAAGACATGTTCGGACTCCTGATGCACATCGCGATCGGGCTCGTGCTCATCGCGAATCTCGCCAAGGATTTCTTCGACCAGATCTTCCATAGTGGCGACTCCGGCCGTGTTTCCGTACTCATCCACCGCGATGACAATATGTGAGCCGTGGGTTTGCATATCGCGCAAGAGATCACTGACAGGCTTGGTTTCCGGGACCAGCTCGACAGGCCGTATCAAGTCCTTGAGTACCCTGCTTTGTCGATCTTCCGGGTCGAGCTCGAACATGTCGCGCACGTGAACAAAACCAATTACGTTGTCGATTGTGCCCTCGTATACGGGTATCCGCGAGTACTGTTCGTGAATGACAAGCTGCCGGAGATCTTCAAGCGATTTATCCGCCGAAATGGCCACAATGTTGGGCCGCGGAGTCATTACTTCACGCACACTCTTATCCCCGAATGCAACCACGGAATGGATCAGCTTCCGGTCTTCTTCTTCGAGGATCCCCTCTTCAGCGCCCGCGGTAATAAGGGCTTCGATGTGCTCGACCGAATCCGTCGCGGCCGTTTCGCCTGCTACTGCGTTGTCCAAATCCACTAAAGACTGGAACATGCGCAAAAGCGCAGTGAGTGGCGACGCGCAGACAGCCAGGAGCTTAACGGCAGGCAGTAAGCGCAACATCCACGCACCGGTCGTCCGTCTATAGAGAAAAATCGGGATCAGGTATGTGGTGACCAGCATCACGAGAAACGATAAGCCAACCGCTTCAAGTATGCTCTGCCAATGGGGAACCCCTGGCCGGACCAGCGCGCAGAAATAAAACACGCCGGTCAACGGAAGCGACACATGCTTAACGAGAGAAAAGGTCAAAGAGCCGCGCTCGACTTCAAGCCCGATTTTTTCCGCCAGGCTCTCCCGAAAATATTGGAGCGATGGAACCTCGCGTTTAATCAGGCGCAGAGACTCCAGATAGAGCAACTGCACGAAAGACACAAAGCCGAGCAGGCAAGTGAAGAAGAGCGCGAGTGCAAGGCAAAAAAGACTCATTGCAGTAATGTCGAGCCTGACGCTCTCATGATGAGCGTGGCTGGCAAGTGGAATTTGGATCTCCATCTCCGCTCTGCACGAGCCATTGCCCCCCGGTCGCGCGCGTGATCCATGCCGATCAAATGGAGAACGCCATGTAGCATGAGTATCCGAACCTCATCAATTCGCGAATGCCCGTTCTCCATTGCTTGCGCTTCCGCCCTGTCAACCGAGATTGCAATTTCACCGAGCGTGCTCCCGTCTCGGGCTGGAAACGACAGAACGTCAGTCGGACAATCTTTCGCGAGAAACATGCGGTTTAAATTCTGGAGTTCACGGTCGCGCGTGATCAAACAGGTGAAAGCGCGGCCTGAGGTAACCTGACATGCCAACGTGCGGGCAAACGCTGCAACCGCCTGCTTTTCATGTTGTGAAAATCTGCGCTCGGGAGGAAAGGCCCGAAAAAGCACCGTTCCGTCACCTTCAGGAGGATCGGAAGACATGTTTTACTTCTATGCGGCTGGGGGAAACTCCGGAATATCTACTGTTGTATTGGGGGAAGGCTCCGCAGGCGTTTCCTGCGCAGGATCGGTGCCGAGTTTGAGCGCAAGCTGCCGTCCTGCTCCAATCATTTCGTTGTAACGGTCATACGCTTTAACGATTCGTTGGACCAGAGAGTGACGCACCACATCGCGCTCATCGAAATTGACGAATGCGATTCCTTCAACGCCCCTCAATACCTCAGCCGCATTCAGTAGGCCGCTCTTCTTTCCTGGCGGCAGGTCAATTTGGGTTTGATCGCCCGTCACTACCATTTTCGAATTAAAGCCTTGCCGGGTGAGCATCATCTTCATTTGCTCGATACTGGTGTTCTGCGCTTCATCGAGAATAATAAAACAATCGTTGAGCGTACGTCCGCGCATAAAAGCGAGCGGGGCGATTTCAATCACATTGCGCTCGAGCAGTTTTTCCACACGCTCGGCGTCAATCATGTCGAATAGCGCGTCATACAGAGGGCGGAGATAGGGATCAACTTTCTCCTGTAGCGTGCCGGGCAAAAATCCAAGATGTTCGCCTGCTTCAACGGCTGGTCGGGTCAGTATGATCCGGCTCACGCGTTTGTTCAGGTGCGCAGAAACGGCCATCGCAACCGCAAGGTAAGTTTTTCCTGTTCCTGCCGGTCCAATCCCAAAGGTTAGATCCTGGTTTTCGATAGCATCGACATAGCGCCTCTGATTCACGGTTTTGGGCGCTAGCACTTTCTTGCCAAAACTGCGGGATTTTCCACTCTCAACCAACCGGCGGAGCGATACGTTCGGGTCGCTCGTAACGACGCGCATGTAACTGTTCAGGTCGCCGTTATTGAAGACATGGCCTTCTTTCACGAGGCTGACATAGTCTTCGAGAATGCGCTCGGCTCGCCGCACCTGCATTTCCTCGCCTTCGAGCTCAAGCGAATCACCGTCCATAAGACGGGTGCGCAAAGACAACTCGGCCTCGAGTAAACGAATATTCTCGTCGCGAGTGCCAAACAAAGACTCGATTCCGCGAGAGATCTGAACGGAAGATTTCATCAATAGAGGAATGGTGAAGCGCTCAATACGGCGAGGTGGCCGGGCAAACAGGCACTGCCAATCTCAGAAAGCTCAGGGATAGAAGAACTTAAGAGCGGGGCCGGTTGAACCCGCTGGCGCGGACGCCGGAAGCTCATTCGTTTCTAAGTATAGCACTTTTGGGGTAGGAGCCCCAGGGCCGAACTGCTAAAAACGGCTCGTGCTTACCGGACTTTCGCGACAGCTTTACCGACCCCGATTTCGAGGTATTTCGGCCAGTCCTGAACTAACAGTCACAAAAGTTGCGAATTTTTCTCAAAAAATTTTTTTCAATTATTTTCAGGCATTTAGTCGCGGGTTCGTACAAACGAAACACTGTTTCGAACCCCTGTTCGAAATATCTGCGTGTTAGCTTCGGGTCGCTCACGAGATCTTCTCGCGAGTGAAATTCAGCCGGAGGCCCGGAGCCGTTCTGGGCTGTGCATTTTTGGGAGGGAAATCACATGGGCGAATTGATCATGATGCCGACGCGGAATGCAGAGATCGCCGAAGTAAGCAAGCAGAGCAGCGAGACGCCGACTCACGTTGCAATCTCTAGCATTGACTTTTCAGTTTGGAAGTCAGCGCCTAAAGAGAGAACGCCGGCTTACTTCCCGACATACTCGACAGTCTCGAAGGCCATGCAAACCGCCATGCGCATCTGGGTCCGCGAGTGGTTCGCGGCCAACGTTGAGATTCTCCTCCGGCCGCATACTGCTTATGCAATTCTGGTTTACCAATGTACGCATCCTTTCTCCGGCAAACCGACAAACATCTTCACATACGATATCCAGCAGACCGAGGCTCTTGACCGGGCGTTCGCATCTGCGGCCAATAAGTTGGGGCGCGAGTTGAAAGCGCTTGACACGAAGCGGTTCCCATGGTTCACCCGCGAGCACTATTTCGCATATCGCAGCAAAGAAGTCGTGAAGTACGTCGCAAAGAATCGCCGCGCGATCTATAAAATGCTCAATGTCGAAACGGTTCTGATGGACAGCATTCTGAAATTCGCGATTATTGACATTCCGAGGCTGGGTCTGGACGAAGCGGTCGTTGTGCTGCGGAGAGCGTTCAACACGCAATTGCGGCGTTTTTCAGATGAAGTGGACCTCAGCGATCGCGCCGAGCAGTTGTTGCAGATCGCTACCGATGCGCTGCTGAGCAAGTTACCGCAGGAGAATGTGATGCCGCTGCCTATCGCGGCGTAAGGATTTTGGTTTGAAAGGAGCAGATGCTGTGGTCTGCTCCTTTCTGTCGCAGGTTACAACTTCACCGTTACGGTCTTGATCTCTGAGTATTGCTGCAAGCCATACTCGCCGAGCTCGCGCCCGATTCCAGACTGCTTGAAGCCGCCGAACGGCGCTGCTGCGTCGAATACGTCAAAGCAGTTAATCCACACAGTTCCGGCTCGAACATTATTAGCAATGTAATGCGCCTTGCCGATATCGCGCGTCCAGACCGCTGCAGCAAGTCCATACATAGTATTGTTGGCGCGCTCGACAAGCTCATCCATATCGCTGAATTTCATAATGCTCATGACGGGCCCAAAGATTTCTTCTTGGGCTATCTTCATGTTGTCTTTCACGTCTGCGAAAACCGTGGGAGCAACGAAATAGCCCTTATCACCAATGCGCTCGCCGCCGCACATTAGTTTCGCGCCTTCCCGTTTGCCCGCTTCAACGTAGCTCAGCACCTTATTAAATTGATCGTTGTCAACCTGCGGCCCTTGCTCCGTCTTTGTATCGAACGGGTCGCCGACGGTGCGGCGCTTTGCGCGCTCCGTGCTGCGCGCCACGAATTCATCGTAAATTTTGTCCTCGACAAACGCGCGCGATCCTGCGCAGCAGCATTGGCCTTGATTGAAGAAGAGAGCGAAGTGCGAGCCTTCCACGGCCTCCTCCAGGTCTGAATCGGCGAAGACGATGTTCGGGCTCTTGCCGCCTAATTCCAAAGTGACTCGTTTCAGATTGGTCTCCGCGGCGGCTTGCATGATGAGATGGCCGACCTCCGTCGACCCTGTGAAAGCTATCTTATCCACATCCATGTGCAGCGCTATGGCTGCGCCTGCTGTCGGACCATAGCCCGGTAGAATGTTCACTACACCTTCAGGGAAACCCGCCTCGACGATCAACTCGCCTACGCGAAGAGCTGTTAGAGGCGTCTGCTCGGCAACTTTCAAAACCACCGTGTTGCCGCAAGCCAGAGCCGGTCCGAGCTTCCAGGCCTGCATAAGCAGCGGGAAATTCCAAGGGATGATTTGACCGACTACGCCTACGGGTTCATGCCGTGTATAACAGAAATAGTCGCCCGCAATCGGTATTGTCTTTCCTTGGATTTTGTCCGCCCATCCGGCGTAATAGCGGTAACACGCAGCGACCAGCGGCAAGTCGGCGGTGCGTGCGATATGCCGGGGCTTTCCATTGTCTAAAGCTTCGAGCGTTGCCAGCTCATCTGCGTTCTTCTCAATCAGATCGGCAAGCCGGCTAATCAGTTTGCCGCGTTCCGAAGCGGACATTTTTCTCCAGGGACTCTTCGAATGGAACGCCTTGCGCGCGGCTTTCACGGCAAGATCGACATCAGCCGCATCAGCCTCTGCAACTTTGGCTATGACCTCGCCAGTGGCAGGATTGACAGTGTCGAATGTTCTCCCCGAGACGCTGTCTACCCACTCATTGTTAATCAAAATTTTGGTTTGCTTTACTTGCGCTTGTGCCGAAGTTTTCGGTTCGGTAAGAACGGTTGCCATAACACTCCTTTCAATGCACGTGACTCCTGAAACTCACCACCGAAGTCCATCATATTCCAAGTCCTGTGAGAGAGCTTCAGGTCCGTACACTGACGCGTTTCCATTGCTTGCCTACGCGGATGACGAGCACCTCGCCGCCGTGGGCCATCAGAAGGTCTTTCTGAATGTGTCCGTTAATTTCGACGGCGCCTGCCTTTATCTTTCGTGTTGCGTCAGTAACGCTCGGGGCCAAGCCTATCAGAGCCATCAGTTTATCGACGCGAATGCCTTTTTCGCTTGAAGCTGAGGCTGGAAGATCGACAGTTTCCGTATCTGCCGGCTCCAGTCCTTGGCGCACTTCTCGCGTGAACGCTTCGCGGGCAGAATCTGCATCTCCAGCGGAGTTGAAGTTAGCCACGATCTGAGTGCCGAGCGCCATCTTTACTTCCATCGGATCCTTTCGGCCCGCAGCGACATCATCGCGGAGCTCGGCGATCGCGTCCATCTGCATATCGGTCAGCAGTTCGTAGTAGCGATACATCAGATCGTCGCTGATTTGCATGACTTTCCGAAACATTATTTTGGGGGGCTCCGTGATGCCGATGTAATTTCCTTTGGACTTGGACATCTTTTCGATTCCGTCCAAGCCTTCCAGGAGCGGCGTAGTTGCGATGATCTGTGGCTGCTGGCCGTAATCTCTTTGGATCTCGCGGCCCACCAGGAGATTAAACTTTTGGTCGGTGCCGCCCATTTCCACATCGCATTCGAGCGCAAATGAGTCGAATCCCTGCGCCAGGGGATAGAGCAGCTCGTGAACAGAAATCGGTACGCCGTCTTCGACACGCTGGCCGAAGTAGTCGTGTTCGAGCAGCCGCGCGAGAGTGCATTTTGAGCAGAGCCGGATCACGTTCTCAAATGTGAGCGGCCGCAGCCAGTCGCTATTGAATCGGATCTCCGTTTTCTCGGAATCGAGAATTTTGAAGACCTGTGCTTTATATGTTTCTGCGTTTCGCTGGATCTCCTCCGTGGTCATGGGAGGGCGTGTGATGTTGCGGCCGGTGGGATCGCCGATGAGACCGGTCATGTCGCCAATTAAAAAAATCACCGTATGCCCTAGATCCTGAAAGTGCTTCATTTTCCGGAGTAGAACCGTATGGCCGAGATGTAGATCTGGAGCTGTGGGGTCGAAGCCCGCCTTCACGCGGAGCGGGCGACCTTGTTTGCCGTAAGTGATCAACCGTTCGCGTAACTCGTCTTCGCGAATCAATTCAGCCAATCCCTTTTTGAGGTAATTGATCTGTTGCTCAACAGGAGGAAAGTGCACGATCTTTCACTATAATGGTCAGCCAGATTCAGGGCATTCTAAATGGCCCGCACAGAATACTGCGTTAGCCTCCATGCGTTAGGCTAGTCGTTCATGCACCTGCACGTCGTCGATTGGATCATCGCCTCGGCTTGTGTTCTGATTTGCTTTCTTCCGGCATTAGCGTTTGGAAAGCGCTCCGGGAAAAACACGTCGGAGTTCTTTGCTTCGGGGCGTTCCGTTCCGTGGTGGCTGGCGGGGATTTCTCTCGTTGCGACTACGTTCTCGAGCGACACTCCGAATCTCGTCGCAAATATTGTTCGGACACAAGGCGTCGCAGGGAACTGGCAATGGTGGGCGTTTACGCTAACCGGAGTAGCGACGGTGTTTTTTTTTGCGAGATTGTGGCGCCGGTCAGGCGTTCTGACGGACCTCGAGTTCTACGAAATGCGGTATTCGGGGATATCCGCGAGCGCTGTGCGAGGCTTTCGCGCGGTGTATCTGGGCCTGCTTTTCAACTGCATGATTATGGCGACCGTCGATCTTGCAGCCGTCAAAATCGCCGGCGTGCTGTTTGGTCTCAGTCGCTGGGAGACGCTGCTTGGAGTCGGATTGCTGAATGTCGTTTTTGCCGCACACTCCGGTTTATGGGGCGTGCTGGTGATCGACATGTTCCAGTTCTTCATCAAGATGGCGGCGGTGATCGCGGCAGCGTATTTCGCCGTCGAATTGCCGCAAGTTGGCGGGTTGAGCGGGCTGCTGAGCAAACTTTCGCACATTCACGGTCCGGGCGGGCTGAGCTATTTGAGCATGCTTCCCGATTTCACAAATAACTGGACGCTCGCTGTCGCGGTTTTCGTGATGCCGCTCGCCGTTCAATGGTGGGCGGTCTGGTATCCAGGCGCGGAACCCGGCGGCGGAAGTTATGTGGCGCAGCGGATGCTTGCGTCCAAATCGGAGAAAGACTCGCTCGGCGGGACCTTGTTTTTCAACCTGGCGCACTACGTGTTGCGCCCCTGGCCGTGGATCCTGGTTGGGCTCGCATCCTTGATTGTCTATCCAACGTTGGCCGATATCCGGCGAGCATTTCCGAATGTGGATCCGGCTTTGATCGGCAATGACATCGCATTCCCGGCTATGCTGCGCTTTCTTCCTGTGGGATGGATCGGGCTGATGGTGGGCGGGTTAATTGCCGCGAACTCGTCGACAATTCTGAGCCATCTCAATTGGGGAGCGTCGTATCTGGTTCACGATTTTTACCGCCGCTTCCTCAAACCGGGAGAAAGTGAACATCATTACGTCACAGCGGGACGAATGGCGACGGTGCTGCTTTTTGTGCTCTCGTCAGCACTGGTGTTTGCCCTGCAAACGGCGCAACAGAGTTTCAACATCATTTTGCAAGTCGGCGCGGGAACTGGGTTGCTTTATCTTCTCCGATGGTTTTGGTGGCGCGTCACAGCGTGGTGCGAGATTGTTGCGATGCTCAGCTCGTTCGGCATATCGGTCGTGTTTGCAGTGATGAGCAGACGTAGCACGGCGCCCAGTACTGACCAGCAGCTCCTGACGACCGTGATTTTCACGACCATCTGCTGGCTCTTGACCGCGTACGTCGGGCCGAAAACCGATCTCCAGGTGTTAAAAGACTTCTACACCAAAGTGCACCCGTTTGGGCCCGGTTGGCGCCGCATCCGAATCGAAGCGGGCATTTCAAAAGCTGAAGCGGCAGCTTGGGCGAAAACGGATAACGTTCCTCTCGCGATGGTCGGGTGGGTTAGCGGGATTAGCGTGATTTGGTCGGGACTCTTTCTGGTCGGGAATCTTCTTTACGGGCGGATTGGATACGTGATGCTCTTGTCGGCTGTTTTTGTTGTAAGTGGGTTGGTGCTCGTTGGGGTAATCAGGCGGCTGTGGAATTAGAAGCCGGCGTTCACGGCGGCCAAATCCTCCGGACGCCCGACGTCCCGCCAGCTTCCCGCAATCGGAGAAATGCGAAGTTCAAGCGAATCTTCGAGCATCGTGTCGAGCGCTGACGTCAGTTCGTATTCATTGCGCGGGGACGGCTCAAGCCGCTCGAGGTAGTGGAACAGGATCGGGCGAAACGCGTAAAAGCCTGCGCCGTTCCAATGAGTGGTCGACGTGCCTTTCGGCGGCTTCTCAATGATGCTTTGGATTCGGCCATCTTCTTCATAAACCGCCGCGCCTTGCCACGGATCATCGACGGCTTTTACAGCGAGCACGGCCGCCGTTTCCAAATTTCTCCCGAGAATATCCGAGCAACGCAGATATTCCGAGGGGTCGCAGAGGATATCCGCGTAGGTGAGAAGAAACGGTTCATTTCCGATGAAGTCCTTCGCAAGGAGCGCGGCGGAGCCAGTTCCATTTACAGGGTCCTGGACTCGAAATTCGAGCGCCGGATGAAGACCCGACGGCGGCTGCCAATCACGAAAATGGCTCTCGATCATTTCATGACGATAGCCGACGACAACGAAGAAATTCTCGATGCCAGCCATGGCGAGCCGCTCGAGAATGTGCTGAAGCATGGGTTTGCCCTGGATCGAGAGCATCGGTTTCGGGATCTCGCTTGTGATCTTGCCCATCCGCGTTCCTTTTCCTGCCGCGAGTACCACAGCGTGCCGGATAAAACGTTCACTCATTCAATGCTCCTGCCGAGGGTTTCGCAGCGAACAAATGTTTGTCCGGATCGAAATCAGCGCTGTGACGGGAGTAGTAGTTCCGCACAAGATGCCCGCGAACACGATCGCAATCCGAAGCCTCACATAGAATAACTACGCAGCCGCCAAAACCGGCACCCGTGAGACGTGCGCCCAAGGCTCCCGATTTTAGGGCGCCATCGACGAGCTCATCGAGCGCAGCCGAGCTAACCCGAAGCCGGTCTCGCAGGCTCGCATGGGAGGCCGAAAGCAGTTTGCCGAACTGTGCGCCGTCCCGTTGTAGCAGTGCCGTGACGGCGTCGCTCACGCGAAAACTCTCGCTCACAACGTGCAGAAAGTAGTCAAGTTCGAGCGCATTCAGGCGGCCGTCTGCAGCACCCTGCGCAGCTAGCGCGGTGAGTGCCTCTAGTGAACGATTTTCGATTGCTGATCGAAATGATTCGAATCCAAGCTGCTGTACCGCGCGGCGTGCGATCGTCCGGCGAGCGTTGTACTCTGCTCGCATGGCTCCGGACTTCTCCGCTGATGTGAGACTGTGACCAATGAGAAAACACCAGTCTTCTGGTATCGGGATGGGTGAGAGCTTAAGCGGGGCAAAATTGATCAAAAGGGCACATCCCGCCTCAGATTGGAGCACGGCCGCGTGATCCATGCCTCCGCCGCGCGTCCCGACGAAGTGTTCCGCCTGTGGTAGCACGTCCATTAATTCGTCGAACGTTGCGCGAATGCCATTCGCTCGGAGTAAGGCAAGTGTGAAGCCCGTAAGCAGGGCGGACGAAGAAGACAAGCCTGCCGCCGGCGGCAAATCGGAGGTGATCGCAGCATCGATGCCCCGTTCGAGAGTCCAACGGCAATTAGCCGCCTGTGCAGCCGCTTTCAGATAATTCGCCCAATCGCCCGGTGGCCCCGGCTCGAATTGCGAATTCAAAGTAAATTGTCGTTCACCATAACCCGAGCTCGCGGCATGAACCGAAGCGTCATTCCGCGCCCGAAAGGCAATCGAAATCCGCCGCTGAATCGCGATCGGCAACACGGGAAGATCGTGATAATCGATGTGCTCGCCTATGAGATTCACGCGCCCGGGAACCGAAACGGAGGAGTTGAAAGCGTGATTCGGGTCGAGCATCCGGGAACGTTGCTTAAGGTATGGAGTAGACGGAACGAAAGTTGGATACGTTCACTGATACGGGGCCGGGTTGACCGCCTTTCAAATACATCCGTATCCCTCTTGCATCAGCTAAAGGAAAAACCAGGTCCGTTATGGTCACGCGCCCGCCCTGTGCGAAAATCTCCACCGAGCATCGGTCGACCAAGATCTCGAGCCGAAGCGAGTCTCCATGGAGCGGTAGCGTAGCTGCCGTGCGCGCGGGGAAATCTTTACTGAAGGCGGTCACGCCGGCATGCGTGCGATCAACGAATACCTTCTCGTTGCGCTGGTTGTAGCCAACAACTAAGTAGCTTCCATCAGCCGTTAATAATTTCCAGCCGACCTCCTCAGCTCTACCGAGCGAGATCGTGGAGTCTAGCTCGAACGCGCGGCCCTTCGCAACGTCACCTTCTGAAAGATTTCGATTCAGCTCTTCAATGCTTTGATTGGTCAGGACGATGCTCTGAGACCGCAAGGCTTGGAGCGATTTAATCGGCTGCTCGACCAGCCGGACGCCTTCTATGGTGGTTCTCAGTGATAACTTTCGTGGGATCGTCATTTGCCCGCGCCAAGGATGGGTCGGCACGGCGGCAGCGCATTGCCAATTGTTCATCCAGCCAATCATCACCTGTGGTTGATTTCGAGGAAGTCCATTGAGTGTCAAAGCACAGTAGCAGTCCTTTCCGTAATCTGTCCACAGCGTAAGTGAGGAGGGATTATCGTTTACGAATCTCGCGCCGTCAAAGCTTCCGATGAAGTACTGTTCGCCTGATCCGCCCTGAAGACCTCCCGGATTAAGTCCTACCTTCAACACCCAGCGCGTTTTCGCCCGGCTGCCGTCGACGGGGAGTTCGAAAAGCTCCGGGCACTCCCACTGACCGCCGGTTGCACCCGCTGGGCCGAAATCACTGACGTGATTCCAGTGCTTCAAGTCTGGCGAGCGATAGAACGCGACCTTGTGATCGTTGGGAAGTGATACCAGCATCACCCAGCAGGCGGCTTGATCGGACCAGAACACTTTTGGATCGCGAAAATCCGCAAGATTCAGGTTTAGTACCGGATTATGTTCATACTTCGTCCAAGTGCGGCCGCGATCGTTGCTGAACGCGAGATTCTGTGTCTGAAGCCCGCTCTTTGACCCCTTTGGCGGCGCGTATCCGGTGTATACCGCAATAAGGCAAGGCTTCTTGCCTGTGCAGAATCCGCTTGTATTGCGCTGATCGATAACCGTACTTCCGGTAAAGATCATGATGCCGTTTTCTTCCGGGAGAGCAACCGGCAATTCGCGCCAATGCAGCAGATCGCGGCTCACGGCGTGACCCCAGCTCATGTGTCCCCATTCGTCGCGCAACGGGTTGAATTGAAAAAATAAGTGGTACTCGCCTTCGAAATAGACCAAACCGTTCGGGTCGTTAGTCCAGTTCTGACGAGGCGAAAAGTGATACTGTGGCCGGTAGGGTTCATCGTAGAGCGGCGTAGATCGGTGCTGCGCTTCAAATCCCGCGATTGTGAGACTCAGCAGATAGATGAGCCGGCCGACTTGCAAGCATTCCATCAGATCACACTTGCAATCGGGGGCCGGCCCATGTCCGCGCTACGTGGCGGAGCTTAGTTCACCGCAGTGGCCGGAACACTCGTGCGGCAGAGTGTGATGGAGTCCGTGCGAACCTTGTCCCAATCCCTAAGCACGAATCCGTGTGATTCAAAGAGCGCACGGATCTTTGTAGATTCCCAGCCGAAGAGATCCTCGAGGATCGGAATCAGAACACTTAGCGCGTCATCGCTGAGAACCGTCCGTTTCGCGATTTGTGTGAGGTACTTGTTCTCCGATACCGCAATGGTCAGGCCATCCAAGCGATTCACGTGGAGCATAACGTGAATATCGGAGCTACCGTCGCCGACATACACCAGATTGTTGTGCGCGATAGGCAGGCTGGCCCGGAGCTGGTCTAAGACAACAACTTTTCCATAACCCGCTGGCAGCCGGACGACAGATTGAATTTCGTGCGATTCAGGATCATAACGAAAGCGAGTTCCGAAAATGTGGTCGGCGGGGACGATTCCCTCAAGCGCAGACTGTATGACTTCTTCCGGAGCCGCCGAGACGACATAAAACTCAAATTGATGGCCTTCGAGATCTCGCAGAAGATCAGAAAGCAACCGGATGTTTTCTTTAAGCCGAATTCGCTTACCCACTTCCGTCAAGTGTTCTTTGCGAATGCGCCGAAATTCGGGATCGTGAAGCAATAAGTACGCAAGCTCTCCACCCTGTTGCACCAAGTTGATGGCAGACAGGCCGGCAACTCGTTCTTTGAATCCCGTGACACCAAGCAGTTCGCTCAGCACGACACCAGAATCGTTGAAACTCAGAGTGTGATCGAAATCGCTGACGAATAGATAGCGCTTTACTTTATCGTCCGAATGTTGCATGAAAAGATTCCTTTCTTTGTTGATGAACTTGATTTCCTAGCGGGCTGCGCATTGCGTGGCGGCAACTTGCAGCGGGCCTCGGCAGGGAGGAAAGCGAACTACTACGTGGTGGCGGCGAAGATCGCAGTCGCGAAACTCGCTCACATGTCTTCGATGCCACTATACTATCTCGAGTTGCGTGAATTGAAGAAGCCGTTCATTGTGAATTACTTATGACACGCCGCGCGGATCTGGATGCCGTTATCATTGGGGGCGGCGTCGCTGGAATAGCGGCACTGCGCGAGCTCGATCGAGCCGGATGGAAGGTATTGTGCCTCGAAGCACGCGATCGCGTTGGCGGCCGGATTCTGACGATTCGAGATCCTCTGTCACCGATTCCGATTGAGCTCGGGGCCGAGTTCATCCATGGCCGGTCACCGGAGATCTGGGACGTAATCAAGTCTGCGAAACTAACCGCCTACGAGTGCGCTGATAGAGCGGTTTATCTGAAGAACGGCGAGCCAAAAGCCCTCAGGGATGCTTGGGAGCAAGTTGATTACGTTATGACGGACATGCAGAAGGCGGCAGAGAGAGGTAAAGACCGCAGCTTCGCCGAATTTCTGAAAAGATCCAAGCACTCAGGAAATGCGAAGCGACTCGCAGCTTCTTATGTGGAAGGATTCAATGCAGCCCGGCAGGAAGTGATCGGGATCCGTTCGCTCGCCCAAGATGCTCGCGCGTCCGATGAAATCGATGGCGACCGCTCGTTCCGGATTCTGAACGGATATGAGGCAATTGTGATCCAGCTCGCAAACGGGATTATCGGTCTCGATTCCAAGTTGCGGCTGAATTCAGCGGTTGAGAAAATTGAATGGCAGCGAGGCTCTGCCACAGTTCACTTCCGCGAAGCGCTTACTGGGCAGGGAGAAAGCGTTCGAACCCGCGCGGTGATTGTTGCTGTTCCGCTCGGCGTGCTGCAAACAAGTCCCGGCGCGGTCGGCTCGTTTCAGTTCGACCCTGAGCCTTCAGATACCCTCGAGGCAGCGCGTTCGCTCCGTTTCGGGCAGGTGATGCGAGTCGCCCTGCGCTTCCGGGAAGCGATCTGGGAGACCAATAAAGATATTTCAGATGCTGGATTCCTGCTCTCTGACGAGCCTCGATTTCCGACCTGGTGGACGCCGCTGCCGGTCCGAGCTCCCATAATTACAGGATGGAGCGCCGGGCCTCGGGCGGACGAACTTTTAGGGCAGCCTCGCTCATTCGTTATCGCGCAAGCGCTTGGAGCTTTGGCCTCAATCACCGGCTGTCCGCGAGCGCGTGTGGACAGTTTACTTGAAGGAGCGTATTTTCACGACTGGCATGGGGACGCGTTCGCTCAAGGCGCCTACAGTTACGTCCCCGCAGGGGCGCTTGCAGCACGCAAAAAGCTGGCCGAACCGGTATGCGAAACACTATACTTTGCGGGCGAAGCGACCGATCTGAACGGCCACAGCGCCACTGTCCACGGAGCCATTGCATCAGGAAAGAGAGCCGCGCGAGAGTGCATCGCGTCGGCTGGATGCACCATCTAAGGGTCAGCTGTTCGAATTCTTTGTGACGAAATGCGAACTTTTTCCGCGATTCTCCGTCTAAGACAGTTGTGTCGGCGCCGGAAGCAACGGCGAGGTGTGTCACGATAGAAGTAACCCCATTTAGTTGAGTCCCCTTCGTGTCTAAATACAAATTGAGAATAGGGTTAGCGGCGATCGTTGCCGGCGCATGGGCGTGTGTAACGCTCCTTTCATCGTGTTCCAAGAAGGGCGCGGCTAACGCGCAGGTGATGGCCATGATGATGATGCAAGCGGTCCCGGTGCGCGCAGTCCAGGCGGTTGCGGCGGACGTGCCGCTAGAGGTGTCAGCGGTCGGCAATGTTGAGGCAATTAGCACCGTCGATGTGAAATCGCGAGTCGCGGGGCAAGTCCTTCGGGTCGATTTTCAGGAAGGCCAGGATGTCCAAAAGGGACAGCTTCTTTTTGAGATTGATCCTGAGCCGTTGAAGCGACAGGTTGCTGAAATTCAAGCTGACCTAGTCAAAGATTCGGCGCTCGAGCAGCAAGCCCGCGCGAATGTGACAAGAGACGAAGCCACGTTGAAACAAGCCCGGTCGCAAGCTGAGAGGGGCGTTGCATTATCGAAAGAGGGTATCTTTTCAAAGGAGCAGACGGAGCAGGTAGTCGCGACGGCAGATGCGGCACAAGCTTCTCTCGATGCGGACAAAGCTGCGGTTGAGAGCGCCGTCGCCTCGATAAAAGCCGATCGCGCGCGCCTAGCCCAGACCAGTCTCCAACTCAGCTACACGAATCTTGGTGCTCCGATTACTGGTCGCGCGGGGGCGATCAGCGTGAAGGCAGGAAATCTCGTAAAGGATAATGATGCTGCGCTGGTCACGATTTTGCAGGTTTCACCTATTTACGTTTCGTTTGGAGTGCCCGAGCAACTTCTTCCCGAAGTGCGAAAGTATAATGCCGAACATCCGCTACTAGTTCAAGCCACTGCCGACGGCGAGAAAACCCTGACCGGCACTCTTCGTTTTATCGACAGTTCGGTAGATATGACCACGGGCACAATCAAGCTGAAAGGTCTATTCGAGAATTCGGAGCGCGTGTTGTGGCCGGGTCAATTTGTAAACGTGCGCGCACAGTTGAATTTAGAGCACGATCGTATTGTTGTCCCGAGCCGCACAGTGCAGACCGGCCCACAAGGCAAGTACGTGTGGGTAATGAACCCGGACACCACCGTTGCTATGCGTCCGGTTCAGGTGTTACGCAACTATCAAAGCCCGAACGCAGGCGAACAGGCCGTAGTGGCCAATGGTCTAAAGCCGGGAGAAATGGTAATTTCGGAAGGACAGATGCGGCTTGCTCCTGGCGTGAAGGTGCGGCTGCTTAAAGCTAACGCTCAGCTCGGAGATGCAGGATCCGCGAACGCGGGAGCCGGCTCCTAAGGTACTCGCATGCGCTTCACCGATTTCTTCATTCGCCGGGCCATTACGACGACCTTGATAATGGCCGGCATTCTCATTTTTGGTCTTCTTAGTTACTTCACGCTGCCGATCAGCAATCTACCCGCTGTCGAATATCCAACGATACAGGTTTCCGCTTCGCTTCCCGGGGCGAATCCGGACATTATGGCATCTTCGGTGGCAACGCCGCTCGAAGCCGAATTTTCGACGATTGCCGGGATCAATAGTATGTCGTCATCGAGTTCGCTCGGCACAACCGCGATCACGCTGCAATTCGATTTGAGCCGGAACATCGACGCTGCCGCTCAGGATGTGCAGGCAGCCATCGCGCGGGCGCAAGGGGCGCTGCCCACGAATATGCCCGCTCCACCTTCCTATTCGAAGGTGAATCCTGCCGAGCAGGCGATTGTTTATGTCTTTGTCACCTCGAAGACGATGACTTTGGCGCAGCTTGATCAATACGCCGAGACTATGATGGCGAGGCGTCTCTCAATGGTCAGCGGCGTTGCGCGGGTGATGGTGTATGGGTCTCAGAAATACGCCGTGCGGGTTCAAGCCGATCCAGAGAAACTCGATGCGCGGCAGGTGGATTTGGAAGAGGTCCGGACTGCGTTGGCGAGTGGGAGCGTCAATCTGCCTGCCGGCTCCTTGTACGGCTCGACGAAATCCTATACTGTTCAGTCGAACAGCCAGCTCACATCGGCTTCGCAGTTCGCGCAACTTATCGTTACGTACCGCAATGGCAGCCCCGTTCGTCTCAATGAGCTCGGGAATGTGTTCGACAGCGTGAGCAATGACAAAACGAGATTCTGGGTAGCCAATAACCTCGGCATCGTTCTGGCTATTCAAAAGCAACCCGGCACTAACACCGTGGAGGTGGCTAACTCCATCACGGCCTTGCTTCCCATCATGCAGCGATCGATGCCAGCGGGAGTTCAAATAGGGCGATCATTCGATGTCTCGCAAAACATTCGAGAATCCATCCGCGACGTGAAGTTCACATTGATCCTCACCGTTTGCCTGGTGATCGGAGTTATTTTTGTTTTCCTTCGAAATGTTTCGGCGACCGTGATTCCCAGTCTGGCTGTTCCCTTATCGCTGTTAGGAACGTTCGCAGCGATGAAGCTGCTGGGCTTTACGATCGACATGCTCTCGATGATGGCGATGACGCTCTCTGTGGGTTTCGTTGTGGACGACGCGATTGTCATGCTCGAAAACATCGTGCGCCACATGGAAATGGGGAAACCGCGTTGGGAGGCGGCGATAGAGGGCGCACGAGAGGTCGGTTTCACAATCGTCTCAATGACGGTGTCGCTGGTTGCCGTATTCATTCCAGTGCTATTCCTGGGCGGTATCATAGGCCGGCTGTTGCGCGAGTTCTCAATCACCATCGCGGTCGCCGTATTGATTTCGGGCGTGATCTCGTTGACTCTCACGCCGATGTTGTGCAGCCGTTTCCTCCGTCATGAACTTCATTCACGAAGTCGGTTTTACGAGTGGTCCGAGCGGTTCTTTACCTGGTTGAATGACGCTTACCGCCGGACTCTCCAGACCGTTCTGCATTTCAAGAGAGCCACTTTACTTGCTAGCTTGGTCCTCACCGTGGCAACTGTTTACCTGTTTGTTGTGATGCCGAAAGGCTTCATGCCAACCGTGGATCAAGGCATGGCTTTCGGCGGAGATGAGGCTGCGCAAGATACGTCTTTCGATGAGATGGTCCGGATTCAGCAGAAACTGAATGCGATCGTTCGTGGCAACCCGTGGATCGACACATATGTATCCGGAACCGGCGGCTTCTCTGGACAGAATCAGGGTTTCATTTTCGTTGCCTTCAAAGACGCCAAACACCGGCCGAAGGCTAATGTCATTTTGGGTCAGTTGATGGGCCAGCTAATGAGAGTTCCGGGCGTCATGGTTTTCTTGCAAGTGCCGCCGTTGATCACTCTCGGACAGAACGAAGGCCGCAGTCAGTATTCCGTTGCGCTGCAAGACGCGGATACAGGGGAGCTTTACAAATGGGCTCCGGTGCTCGAAGCGAAGCTCCGTACGATCCCGCAAATTCAGGACATCTTCAGTGATTTGCGCCTGAGCAGCCCGCGTTTGGACGTGCAGATCGATCGGAACCGGGCACTGGCGTTGGGCGTAACGCCCGATGCGATCGCGAATACTCTCTACGATGCATACGGGAATCGCCGGGTGACTACGATTCAGGCGGCCTCCGACCAGTACGACGTCATCTTGGAAGTATTGCCGAAATATCAGCGCGATCCGGCGGCGCTCGAGGATCTGTACATTCGCTCGAATCAAGGCAAAATGGTTCCGCTCTCGGCAGTAAGCCAACTGAAGCAAACTGTTGCGCCGTTGAGTGTGAACCACATTGGCCAGTTGCCGGCGGTGAACTTTCAGTTCAATGTGAGACCGGGGGTGTCGTTGAGTCAGGCGACCGGTGTGGTGGACGAAGCGGCGCATCAGATCGGAATGCCCGACACTGTCAGCTTTAGTTATCAAGGTACGGCCGCCGCGTTTCAAAGCTCGGTGCGGGGGCTGGGAATTTTGCTGATTATCGCAGTGTTTGTCATCTACCTGGTGCTCGGCATTCTCTACGAGAGTTTCATTCATCCGATCACGATTCTTTCGGGACTTCCGGCGGCGGGCTTGGGGGCGTTGCTCACGCTCCTACTCTTTGGCGATGATCTTAATCTGTACTCATTCGTCGGAATCGTGCTGCTTCTTGGGATTGTTAAGAAGAACGCGATCATGATGATCGACTTCGCTCTCGACGCGCAACGCAAGGAAGGGAAACCCCCCGAAGAGGCGATCTTCGAGGGCGCTCTGAAACGCTTCCGCCCAATCATGATGACCACAATGGCGGCTTTGCTCGGAACGTTGCCGGTCGCGTTTGGTACGGGGGCGGGCGGTGAGGCTCGGCGTCCTCTCGGTCTTGCTGTTGTGGGGGGACTCGTTGTGTCGCAAGTTTTGACGCTTTACATCACTCCCGTGATTTACCTGTACTTGGACCGTCTGCAGACTTGGCGCCGAGCACGCAAGGAGCCGGCGAGAGTACCGGGCGCATGGCCGACGGAAGAAACGTTGGTGAATCGATAGCTACTAGGGCTATGCTGAAAAAGTGAATCTTCCGAGATTCGTCCTCGTCGAGCAAGTCTTCCCAGATCGCGCAATTCCCAATATCAAGGAGCGTGTTCACGCGGAGCTATCGCGCTCCGGCTTTGCTTCGCGTATTCCTCCGGGCGGTCGCGTCGCAATCGGCGTAGGCAGCCGTGGAATATCTAACATAGCGACAATAGTTAAAGCAATCATTGAATTCTGGAAGAACGCCGGAGCTCGCCCGTTCATTTTCCCCGCGATGGGGAGTCATGGCGCAGCGACTGCTGAAGGACAGGCCGATGTGCTCGCTCATTACGGTATTCACGAAGCGACAATCGGCGCGCCGGTGATCAGCTCTCTTGATGTGGTCTCGCTCGGCAAGACTTCCGAAGGCATCGACACATTCATGGACCGGAGCGCGTATGAGTCGGACGGCATACTTCTTGTCCCGCGCGTCAAGTGGCACACCGATTTCTCGGGTTCTATTGAAAGCGGTCTCTTCAAGATGCTTGCGATCGGAGTCGGCAAATTTGCCGGCGCCAGGCAGTACCACACATTCGGATACCGGCTTGGACTAGAGCAGGTGATCCGCAGCGCAGGTTCTAAAGTTTTGTCGAGCGGCAAAATTTTAGGCGGGCTCGCGATTCAGGAAGGCGCTCATCACGAAACTGCCGGGTTGGTCGCCATTAGCTCGTCCGAGGGCGGGGAATTTATGCTGGCAAAGGAAGAGTCGCTTCTGAATGAAGTGAAATCTTGGAAAGCAACGTTACCCGCTCCTGAAATCGACATCTTGATTGTCGACGAGATCGGTAAAGACATCAGCGGTGCTGGTATGGATACGAAGGTGATCAATCGTGGTATTAACGGCGATTACAATCCGTTCTCCGACATCCCCAAAGTCCATCGCGTATATGCGCGGGGATTGAGCGAGCTCACGTATCACAGCGCTATCGGCATTGGCTTGGCGGATATTATTCATGATCGATTGCTTGATGGTGTCAACTGGAGGCCCACTTACCTCAATTCGCTAACTGCCTGTACGCCAGCGGGAGTTCGGACGCCTATTCATTTTGCGAGTGACCGTGAAGTGCTGGAGCACATCGCGCCTACCGTCGGAAAGACCGATTTCGCCGAAGTGACATACTGCCGGATTCGGAACACGCTTAGTCTGGTGCATGTATCTGTAAGCGAAAACCTGCTCCCATCGCTGTACCCGAGCGCCGAGCCAATCTCGGCGCCATTCGAAGCGCCATTCACTCGCCAAAGCGATTTTGGTGATTTCGAAGCAGCCGCGAAGAGCGTGTCCGTATATTCCGAAACTGCGCGGAGCTGAAACTCTCGTGATAAGAGACCAGAAAACGTCCGCGGCGGAATGGGTTCCGCGCACCCACGATCTGATCAAGCTCCGTTTGGCGGCGGCGGCCTGCCGCGGTTGTGAGCTATACCAACACGCCACCCAAGTGGTTTTTGGGGACGGTCCCAAGGACGCGAAGGTCGTAATGGTTGGAGAGCAACCGGGGGACGAGGAAGATCGAAAAGGGCATCCGTTCGTCGGCCCGGCAGGCCGATTGCTAAGCAAGGCTATGCACGAGGCCGGCCTAGATCGGGAGAAGATTTACGTCACGAACGCCGTGAAGCATTTCAAATTCCTCGAGCGAGGCAAGCGGCGGATTCACGCGAAACCCAACGGAATTGAGATTTCCGCTTGCCGGCCTTGGCTTGAAGCAGAGCTGGCGTCCATTGAGCCGGAGCTTGTTGTTTGCCTGGGCGCCACGGCGGCGCAATCACTCATGGGTTCCAGTTTTCGAATCACCAAAGACCGCGGCAATTTCTTCCCCCACCGCTGGGCCAAGCAATTGGTTGCGACGGTGCATCCCTCTGCAATCCTGCGGCTTCCTGAGAGATACGAGGAAGAGTATGGGTTGTTTCTGCGCGATCTACGATTGATCGCGGCTCGCGTCAAGGAACTGGAATTGGCTAGTTAATTTAGGCCGGCTTTCCAACGCTCAATCAACAAAAGCTGCTTCTGAACCTGCTCTCGTTCCGGCGCATCCGGCTCCAGCCGGAGATAGGTTTCGAGATCGACCTTTGCCGCTCGATGGTTCAGTTGGCGAAGGTGGATCAGACCACGATGACGGTATTCCTCGGCATAACCAGGCATAGCGTCAATCAGCAGATCGAGTACCTGCCGCGCCTTCTCCAGAGCGTGACCCCGCAAATAAATTGCTTTCAGATTGCTCAACATTCGCACGAGAATCTGCTGTTTGTTCACCGGAGCGAGCACAGCAGGATTGGTTCGAAGATCCACTCCGCCGGTTTCCTTTGCCAGCGCGCAACACTCACCAAAAGAAAGAATGCGGCCGCGATTGAACGGATCAATCCAATATCGCGAGTCGGCATCTTCATAAGCGACGATGAAGTGGCCGGGCAAACCCACACCATAAACTGGGCGTGATAGCCGGCGGGCAAGCTCAATATAGACAACAGCCAGCGAAATCGGAATCCCGAGCCGCCGCGTTAATACCGAGTTGAGGCAGCTATTCCGAGGATCGTAATAATTCTCTTCGTTGCCCCGAAACTGGAGCGTCTCGAACAGGAGTTCGTTGGTCGCCTTGATGAAATCCAGGCCGGAAGACCTGGGGTTTAACTGAGACCCGATCTGCTGTGCCAGAGTTTCGAGGCGAAAAAGCGAGGCATCAAAGTCAAGCCCTGGAAACTCGATGCTCGCGACTTCGAGAGCCGCGATGTCAAGCGTGACTTTTGAGCGTTCGTGCCATAAAGCGTCGCGCAAGCGCTCCACGCGAGATAGCTTACCACTCAGAGTGGATATCCGTCATGAGCCATTAATACTAGTCCGAGTCAGCGTCTAAAAAAAAGGCCCGGGACTAAAACGCTTTGTAGACGATATCCGGCGCCGGCGCATTCAGGAACGCGACAACAGAAGCGGAAACGGTCAGCAGCGCTGTATCCCAGACGGTCCGAACATATCGTGACAGTAACAGCGGCTCGTCGCGCAACTCGATCGACAAGATCCACTCGCGAAGGCTCTCATAAACAGCGAGCACGGCAGTCGCACCCAAGAAAATCGCTAGCCAGACAGTGGCGATTGCAGTCGGCTGCAAAGCTCGGGTCATTGCGCCGATCTGCGCCCAGCTCGACCAGAACCAGAGCAAAGTGAAAGTGAACCAAGTGAACGTAAGACCTCTGGTGAAGGCGATATAGATCGGGTCGGCCGCTAGCACTCGGTATCGTTTTCGGCCTATGGCTTTGGCGATCAATACTTGCCAGAGCCGGTTTACGCTTACGCCCAAACCTAGCAGGACACCATAAACGATAAACTCGGATGTTCTGCCGTGCCAGAGTCCTATTAGAAAAAAAGTGACAAATAACGGCAAAACTCCTATGAACGGCTCAATCTGCGGAGAACGAAATCGCCGCACCAAGCTGATTGCCAGCGGATTGTAAACGTAGGTCTTGAGCCAATCGGACAATGTAATATGCCACCGGCTCCAGAAATTGATGAAGTTGTCGGACGAGAAGGGCCGGTTGAAATTCTCCGGAAGTTCGAGCCTAAGAAAGCGGGCTATGCCGATAACGATATCGATATACCCGGAGAAATTGCAATATAGATAGAGCGGATATGAAGCCGCGATAACGATGCCTATGAGCACCCGATTTGGGAAAGGCTGATTGGGCGTAAGAGTAACCAGTGCACGCTGCTGCACGGAAGATAACAGCAGTGAAAGAACATTGACTTTGAAAAACCCGATAACGATGCGCTCGAGTGCCGCCCCGGAGATGAATGCCGTCAATGGTAAACGCACGGGCGCGAGCTGCATCCGCTCGAAATCCTGATAACGCTGAATCGGGCCGGATACCAAGGTCGCGAAATTCAGCGTGTAATTCAAATAAGAGATTAAGCCGATTCTTTCGGGCAGCATGTTCTGATGGGCGTCAATGATGAGATGGAGAACTCGGAAGAATATGTACGAGAGCCCGATCGTCAGGTAAGGAAACCGCAGGAAAAGCGGTTCGGGAATAAACGTGTATTTCTTAAGCCAAATATAGATCAGGATCGTGCCGCACATCAGCAGCGCAAAGGCCAACCGGGTACTTCCGTTCTGCATCGCGCGCACGCCTAGAAAACCGATCGCCAAAAAACCAACCAGCGGCAGGTATGCCAGCGGGTTTGTCGAAAAGGTAGCGAGAAAGCAAAGGCTCGCTACCAGAAGGATGGTTTGTCGCCAAGCAACGGAGCGGCCGAGGTTGTGCACAATCACGACAATCAGAGCGAAAGCGAGAAATTGAAATGAGGCCGAACCCATTTAGTTTTTGGCTAGCTTGTTCGATTGCGAATTTTGCATCCTGAAAATGCCGGAATTCCACTGTCCGTTATTTGTTCCACAATTGCGTCCGCGATGATGCCCTCTCCTTTGGAGTTGGGATGACTGTTCTCGGAATAGAACAATCCGTTAGAAGTTGACAGCCGGCTGAAGCTCCTGGAAACTTCCACATACCCGATGCCATGTTTCTCCGAGATCTCGGCAAGTCTCCGTTCGAAAGCATGAGGGTTTACGCCAGCGGGTAGATCGCGAGACGTTAGCAGAGCAGCGGTTACACGGTGCGGAATGCCGACGACCACGAATGGAATGTGCAACGCGTGAAGCCTCTCCGCCATCTCGCCAAGCAAAAGGTCGAGATCGGCAAGCCGTTTTTCCCAGGCGGGCGTCAACGGGCTGCGAAGAAAGGCAGCGTGCTCCCTATCGAGCAGAAACAGCTTTGCGTAAGTTTGCTCATCCTCGTAGAGGAAGTGCTGGGCTACGAACACCGTGCGGCTTTGTGAGAGAGCGTCCTTCATCCTGTGCCCAATACCTAGCTTGATCGGAGGCGGCGCAGGTAGGGGCTGGCGAGTCTTCCGCGAGGCGAGTACTTCGGGGTCGATAGGGTGCTCGATATCGAAAGCCGTCAGCACTAACATCACGATATCGGGGTGCATTGCGAGAGCTTCGTCTAGACGCCTATACGCGTGAAGGGGCGTGGAACCTGCGATCGCCATATTCTGAAATTCCACGTTTCTGTGGCAAGCACGGCTTAAAACATCAGTAGCTCGCGCGGCAAATGTATCAGGGTACGGGATCATATATCCCTCGGCCGTGGACGAACCCATCAAAGCCACCCTGATTGTGCCCGGAGGCTTAACGCCACATGGGGTGGGCGTGCGGTATCCGCAATCGTTGAATTTCTCCACAACCCAGGGGCTTTCAGGGGCTTTCATTCGCGCGACGCAGTTGGGTTTGTGACGCGGACCAGTAACCGGGTCATCGGCACGGCAGGTATCATGGCCCCCTTCGACCCAAATCATCCTGGTAACCACCTCGGTAGCGCCGAACATCACCGCCACAGTCGCCAAACTGAGCAGGGGCAGGATGACAAAATCCCGCCGCGGCAAGCGATGCGACGAGAGTTCAGATGGCTTTGCTATGACGCTGCTTGTGCTATCGAGGCTGTTTGGCATTAATTCAACTCTGTTGCGAAGATTTCGAAACCGATAGATTTCACCGTCATGGGAGCGGGTTGAACGCTGGCGGTAGCTACATCCAGCTCCCAGATCGTTGTCCCGTCAGGATGCGCCTGAATATGAGTGAATCCGAGTTTCGCATAGTGATCCACAACTAATTGATTGCGATCTGTCGGCCGATAGACACCGATCAGTTTGCGGATCCCGCGACGGCCGGCGTGCTCGAGAACTTCGCGCAAAACCATATCTTCCACGCGCCTGCCCAACACCCGGCAGCTCATCAGCCAAGTATCGATTTCCCACACATCGTCAGAGCTGGGCCGGCAGATGACAACACTGATCATTCCGTTGTCGCCAAAGGAGTCAGACAACCGGACCTGCAGCGTGAAGCAGCTTGGGTCCTGCTCCAATGCGGCGACTTCGGCCTCTGTATATCGCCGGGTCGTGAGATTATACTGGTTCGATTTATTAACTAACTGTGCGATCCGTGCTCGCCCAATGCGCTCGAAAGGCTGAAACGTGATTTCCATGTTAAGCGATGCTAGGTACGCTTCCACATCACCGGCCTGGTTCTGCAGGGCTACACGCCGGGCATTGTCCTGATAGAAATTCGCGCGCGCTAGATCCTCTTCAGAAAAAATAACCGACTCAAAATAACCGGCGGCGGTCAGGGTCCGGGCATAAAGCGCCGGATCAGATGGCAGTTCCGGAACGGCGACTTGTGGCAGGAGTTCCCGTACTAGCCCGCGCTCGACCGGGTTGTCGTCAAGCAATACCATCGATTCGAGGCCAAGTGACAACTCCTCAGCAATTGCCTTAATGTTGGTCGCCTTATCATTCCAATTGGCCTGAAAGACCGCGATGTGGTCCTCGCGCACTAGCATCTCTGGATGTTTTCTGAAAGGCAATCGCGCCACGTCGTCGTTATTTTTCGAAGAAACTGCCAGTACGATTCCGCGCTCTCTCAGATCCAACGCAAGCCGCTGAATGCTTAGAAATGCTTCGCCAGTGGGATCGCCTTGTGTGCATTGAATACCTTCGAGGCCGTCATCTCCGATCACACCGCCCCATAGAGTGTTGTCCAGATCGAGAATCAAGCAGCGGTGGCTTTTTCCGCGAAGTGCGGCAATGATCCTGGCAACATGATCGGCGTAGAGTGGCAGAAACGTAGTTGAGAATGGCAACTTCGCCATATTCCACTGTGTCGGGGAGTGCCATTCCGCGAGACCGACCGTCTCGGCTAAACCAGCGACATCCAGAAGAAGGTCGCCCGTCCCAAGAACTTGTTCAGCAATATTGCGATTCAGAGCGTCGATTAAGCTGCGAGGCGCTCCCGCGAGTGCGCGATCAAGGCTGCCAAATAGGCGTTCGGGAGGCGCCGCTAGCGTCTGCAGGATACAAATGGCTTTACTATTCGCCTTAACGCCGGCGCGGATCGTCTGAATGTAATTTAAAGCAGCCTCGAGAACGGCTTCGGCCGATGACGTGTTCCCCAATTTCGCGCGAAGAGTAAAAGCCCGGAAGTCAACCGCAATGAGCACCGCATCGGGATTCGAGCGATACAGATTCGAGTCAGGAGAAACCGCATCTTGGACGACCTGACCGTAGCTGGATTTGAAGCACTCCAGCGCGATTCCATGGCGCGCCGCAGTACCGACCAGACAAGGAATAATGAATTCGAGAGTGGAGTTGCTTAGAACTCCCAATCGAAACGGAATCAGCGGAGCTAAGGAATTTCCCTCGTTCCGTGCTCCTTCGATGACCTTAGCTAACCGGCTTAACTGGTTTTCGGTTAGGGAGTACGAAGCTAAAGCTTGAATACGCCTTCCAAGATCTTCCGTCGATTCAAGCAGAGAACGGCACTGTTTTGAGAAGTCGGAAGGCGGTTTCGGCAACCAAAATAGATTTGCGTGAGGGTTCGTCATGGGTTAGCAGCGGGAGAGAGCCGGGACCGGACTACCAGTCAGGTCTTGGACTGAATGAGATCCACAAACTCACCGACGTTCTTCAATCTGGCAATCTCGGCTGCGGAAAACTTTACGTGGAATGCCTCTTCGGCTGTAAGCACAAGCCGGATATGACTCACACTGTCCCATTCATCGACATCGTCGGCTGTGAGATCTGGGCGCACCTCAATGGAATCGTCATCAAAGACATCGTGAAAAACACCTGTGAGTTTTTGGTAAATCTCGCTAGTCTCCATTCACCTTCTCGCTAGATCGAAGTTTTTTCCGTAGGCATAGATGAGCGATGTCTTCACCGATCCATTCCAGAGCTGTTGCCGTCAGCCGGTCTTTTATCCCGCATCGCGGCTGCCGGTTCGGCCAAAAACGTGGCGGTGAGTTTCCCGCGCACCAAAATATCCGGACCGTTTAGCATCGCGATTTTCAGAACAACCGAACGGATCGCTTCCTGAACCTGTGTCACTTCGGCGCGGACATCGATTCGGTCGCCAGCGATGGATGCCTTTACAAAATCGAGCATCACAGAAGCACAGACCGCGTGTTCGAAGTTCGTGCCGACAATTCGAGAGAGAAGGGTCGCCAAGAGAAAACCATACTGAACACGGTCCGGGAAGCCGAATCGTTTCGCCGTTTCCGGACTCGCATGAATGGCACTGTGATCCCCGCTCAGAGCGGCGAATTGGTCCATCTCTGCATGACCGAAACTCTCCGAGGCCTGGAACACCTGGCCGATCTGAATCTGCTCGAAACGCGCCGGGGCTGACGTTACATTTGGTGACATTTAATCCTAATGAGGCGTTTCAACGATTGGTTTGTGCTCGTTTTGGGGCACAGCTCAATCGAATGTCATTGAATATGTCGTGAAAGTTGTTGATAAGTCTCAGTTGGCTGCACTCCCGAGCCCGCAAATATAACCCAAGCGGCACGATCCTACTCAGATTATCGCTCAGGGGGTTGTCAGTAGCGCCCAATGGCGAAGCCCGGTACGGGGACCGATACGGCGCTGTTCCGGCCAGCCTGACTAGCTCTGTTATTCGTGCCTGAGCGCGAGTGTCGGCTCGATACGCGAGGCTCTCCAAGCGGGCAGAAAAGCGGCCGTGACACCCGCGACCACGATTACAAGAGCTGCTGAAACGATGGTCAAAGGATCGAAAGCAGATAGCCCGAAGAGGGCCTTACTGAACAACTTGCCTAATGAACAGGCCGCCAGGATTCCGACTACCAGTCCAAGCATGAGGAGGCGCAGCGTGTCCGCCATAACCATTCCCAGAATCCCTGATCGTTCCGCGCCGAGTGCCATTCGAATTCCGATCTCCGCAGTGCGGCGGACCGTAAGGTAGGACATCACTCCATAAAGGCCGATTGCCGCGAGCACGAGTGCGAGCAGGCCAAAAAAGCTCGACAATTTAGCGACAAGCTTCTCTTGATCGAGAGTCTCGTCTATCAAAACGGCGGCAGGTTTCAAGCTCGTGATCGGAAGTTTAGGATCGACGTTCTTAATGGCCCCGCGAACGGAATTCGAAAGTGCGCTGGATTCGATGCGTGTGCGGATCTCAAAATTCATCGTTTCGATCTCGTCACGGTGTTGGAGGTAAGCTTTGTAAAAACGCCGAGGGACCGGTTCGCGAAGATCTCTTTGTTTCGCATCACGAACGACTCCGACGATAGATACGGCGGTCCGGTCCTTCCCATCGCCCTCAAAGATATGCCTCCCGAGCGGATTTACCTGGCGGAAATAGAAACGCGCCATCTTCTCGTTAATGACTGCCACTTTGGGCGCAGTCTCGGTATCTTGCGGCCCGATTCCGCGACCCAGAATGACAGGGGTACCTACGGTTTCGAAATAATTTGGACCGACGCGATCGTAGCCATTGAGCTTGTCTTCTTTCGAGCGGTATGCATAACCTTCTACTTCGGCGTCCGTTTCGGAATCGGTGCCGCTGAAGAGCCCGTTCTCTGAAACTGTTGCGCTTCGTACGCCTGGTAAATTTTGTAGGCGCTCGATCACTTGCCTGGCAAGTTGATTGACTTGGTTGTCCTTATAACCCGCAGTTTTGAAATCGACTTCCGCGAGCAGCAGTCCTTCGCGCGTATATCCGACGTCCATGTTCTCCAGATTGCGAAGGGTACGGATGAACAGGCCGGCTCCGACCAGCAGGGTTAGAGAAAAAACAATCTGAGAAACAATTAGCGCCTTCCCGAAGCTTTGCGCAAATCCGTGAGACTGTCCGGACTTACTGTCTTTGAGGCTCGAGACGAGGTCAGAGCAGGTGGTTTGAAGAGCAGGCGCGAGGCCAAATAGCAACCCCGCAATGATCGACACAGCGGCTGTAAACAACAGAACCGCTGCATCGAGATGCACGTCCACTGGCGTTTGGTCGCTTCGCGAAATAAATCCGAGGAGAAGGTGGCTTCCCCATTGCGCGAACAGGAGTCCGGCGCCTCCTCCAAGGAACGAAAGCGCCAGACTTTCAGTCAGAAGCTGCCGGACAAGCCTAGCTTGCCCAGCCCCAACTGCCAGACGCAAGCTCATTTCACGGCTTCTGCTGGTTGCGCGCGCGAGCTGTAAGTTTGCGACATTAGCGCAGCAAATCAGAAGCACTAACAAAACAATTCCCATCAGTGCGATCAGTGGGAGAGAGAGCTCATGGCGCAGGCGGGAAAAGCCTTTGGCTCCAGAAGAAACCTGAATGGTTTCCTGACGCAGGCGGCGGAGGTCTTCACCGCCCATGCTTGAACTGTAAAGTTCGGTAAAGATCTGGGGCGCCAAATCGCGTACTGCTGCGGCTGCCCGCGCCTGTGACACGCCGGGTTTCAAGCGCCCCATCAGCATGAGCCAGCTCACGCGCGTGTCTTTGAGGTAATTATGCCCAGGATTGGCTTGCGCTTGCATTGTGATGGGGAACCAAACGTCCATAGGGACACCGACAATGTCGCCAAAAAATTCAGGCGGCATCACTCCGATGATCGTGAAAATGGAGCCGTTCACTGAGATTCGCTGGCCGACAACTGCGGGATTGCGCGCAAACCGCCGATTCCAGCAGGCGTAGCTGATGACCACGACGGGTGCGCCTCCTTCGACGTGAACCTCCTGCTCGTCAAAAGTGCGCCCGATTAGGGCAGGTACTCCGAGCACCGAAAAATAGTTCCCGGTTACAAAGCGGCCGCGCAGCTTTCCGCCTTGCACTTCTGAACTCGGTCGTCCGCCAGCCGGTAATATCTCGAGATATTCGCTTCGGCCACTTGCATAAACATCGGAAAAAACACGATTGCGTTCTCGAAACCGTTCATAAAAGGGATAGGAGAAGAGATCTGTTCGACCGGAACCCTCCGACACGCTACCGACCCGTGTTGTATCGCCTATTGCGACTAGCTCATTGGAGTTTCGGACAGGCAAGGCTTTCAAGAGCACCGCGTCGATCAAACTGAAAATTGCAGTATTCGCTCCAATTCCGAGTGCGATCGACAGGACGGCAATAGCAGTGAATCCCGGGCTTTTGCCCAATAATCTCGCCGCGTAGCGAAGATCCTGGCCTAATCGCTCGAATGAAGTCCAGCCCCAGATTTCGCGCGTCACCTCCTTAATCAGTCCTGCATTTCCGAATTCACGCCGCGCAGAGTATTGGGCTTCTTCCTTTGAGTCGCTGCGATCGACCTTATCGCGGGCTGCCATTTGAAGATGCGAGCTGATTTCTTCGTCGAAATCTTCTTCACGCACACGACGCTTGCTCCAGGGGCGCAAGAGGCTCATGACCATCCCACCTCGCTTGCTGGATTCAGAACACCCGTAATCGCTTCCACCATTTGGGACCAGCGGCTTCGCTCGGAAGCGAGCTGCCTTTTGCCCGCAGGCGTGAGCCGATAATATTTCGCGCGCTGGTTTGTGTCCGTAAGCCTCCATTCCGATTTCAACCAACCCTGCTTTTCTAAGCGATGAAGAGCCGGATAGAGCGATCCCGTCTCAACATGTAGCAGGTCTCCGGAGTGGGCGCGGATCACGTTTCCAATTCCGTAGCCGTGCTGAGGACCCCACTGAAGGGTTTGAAGAATGAGCATATCGAGCGTGCCCTGCAACAGCTCGATGCGGTTCTGATACCGATTCGCAGGCATGTAGACATTCTACGCTAAAGGATGTAGCGCGTCTACTACCGCTATTCACGTCGGCTCGCCTTATAATTCTGATTTGGCCATAAGATCCTTTCTTCTGCTTGCATTCGCGGCGATCGGCGCGGCCGCGCCTCCGGAACGATTCGACATTGTTATACGGAACGGGCACATTATCGACGGCACGGGTTCGCCTTGGTATGCGGGCGATGTAGCCATACGAAATGGCCGGATTGCGCGAATTGGCTCATTGGCGGATGCTCCGGCGGCGCGTGTAATTGACGCGCAGGGGATGGTGGTTGCGCCGGGGTTCATCGACATGCTCGGGCAATCTGAACTGTCGATGCTTGTCAATCCGCACGTGCCTTCGAAGATTTTTCAAGGGATCACGACGGAGATTACTGGAGAGGGCAGCTCGATCGCGCCCCTAAATGCGCGTGTATTAGCCGCGGACCGGCCGGGGTATGCGCATTACGGCGTTAAAGCCGACTGGACGACGTTTGCTGAATACTTTGCACGGCTTGAGAAGCAAGGGCTGGGTATCAATCTTGCGAGCTACGTTGGGGCGACCCAGGTGAGGCGCGTGGTCATTGGCGATGATAATCGCGCGCCCACGGCGGCTGAATTGGAGCGAATGAAGGCGCTTGTCCGCGATGCGATGCAGCAGGGCGCGGTGGGCGTTTCGACATCTCTCCAATATGCTCCTGCGCCGTATGCGACGACAGAAGAACTGATCGCGTTGGCGACGGAGGCGGCGAGATTCGGAGGCATCTATGCGAGCCATATGCGAAGCGAGGGCGACACGATTGACGTCGCGCTCGATGAAGTGTTCCGAATCGGACGCGAGGCAAACATTCCGGTGGAGATCTGGCACCTGAAAGCGGCGGGAAAGCGCAATTGGGGCCGAATGCCGGAAATTGTAGGTCGGATCGAGCAGGCGCGAAGCTCGGGCGTGGATGTCGAGGCGGATACTTATGCCTGTCCGGCGTGGTTCAACAGCTTTTCTGCGTTCGTTCCCCCATGGGTGCATGACGGCGGGGACGCGAAGATGGTGGCGAGGCTAAAAGATCCTGCGATGCGCGCGCGCATTCGCAAGGATATGGAGAATGACAGCTCGGCGTGGGACAACGAATGGTTGGAGATTCCGGGGCCGGAAGCAATTCTGGTGAGTGTGGTCGAGAATTCGAAGCTGATGCCGCTGCAGGGGAAGACGATTGCCGAGATTGCCAAAGAGCACCAGAAGGACCCAATCGATACGATTTTTGATTTGCTTATCGAAGATCCGGGAATGTCTGTTGCTGTGTTCGGAATGTCTGAGCAGGACATTACTTACGCGCTGAAGCAACCCTGGGTTTCGGTGGACAATGATTCGCAAGGCACGGCGCCCGACGGAATTCTGGGGAAGGAGCATCCGCATCCGCGATCCTACGGGACATTCCCTCGCATTTTGAGGAAATATGTTCGGGAGGAGAAGCTGCTGACATTACCGGATGCGATTCGCAAGTTTAGCGCATTACCGGCTCAGCGCATGCGCCTTGCCGATCGCGGGGTGCTGAAGGAGGGGATGCGGGCTGATGTCGTGGTTTTCGATCCGAACACGATTCACGACGTTGCAACGTTTGAAAATCCGAACCAGTTGTCTGTGGGAATGGAATATGTGTTCGTGAACGGGATTGCGGTGATTGACGACGGCAAAATGACGAACGCGCTACCTGGAAAGGTGCTGCGAGGCGCTGCTGCCGGCAGGTAGGCCGGCTTTGCTGTTCAAAAGATCCATCTCGGTGAGGATCATCTTGATGACGGCGTCATCGCCGGGTTCGGAATTAATCATCAGGTGATAGAGTGAGCGCTCCGGCCAGTTTGCTCCATAGTATTTCTTGACAAAAGCGGCGCGCTCGCGATCGACGCTCTGAATTAGATCTTCGGCCTCGCGTTCGCTCTTTCCAACTGCTTTTAAACGGCGTAGCTTTTCCTCCGGAGGCGCGTAGATGAAGACACGCAGCGTATCATCGCGATTTCGGAGAAACCATGGGGAGCCGCGTCCAATAATGATGCAGTCACCGCGATCGGCGATTCCAGTGACGATGTTCTCGAAGATTTGAGCGAGGTGCTCGGCGTCTAGGAGCTCGAGACGGCCTCCACCCTGGAGGCTTTCTTCATAGCTGCCGCGCATGAAGATTTTCACGAGGCGATAGAAGGTGGGATCGGGGCGCTCTTCGCGCTGCTCGACGGATTTGACATCACATTTGAGCTGGCGCGCGATTTCGCAAGTGATGGCACGGTCCCAAAGCGTCCAGCCCAACTGATCGGATAGTTTCTTCGCGATCGCGGCTGCACCGGAACCGTACTCCCGCTCAATCGTAATGATTCTGATCACGCGTAGCTCCGCCGTGCTTTTTATTGTAGGGCGAAAACCGTGGTAGCGCGTCCCGTAAGTAGGAGCACGGACTAGAAGCCTGAAGCGATGGGAAGCGGCTAGTCTATTCTTCGCGAAGCGCGACTGCCGCGTCCACCAGGGACGCTCGACGTGCCGGCAACAGCGTGGCGAGAATCACGGCTCCGGTTAATGTGCCCACCACGAGTGCGTGGATCGCGATATCCCATGTTTTGACTCCAAAAAGCAGCGTGGAAGCAAAACGATTTAAGGCCAGTGAAGCCAGCCATCCTGCAGATAAACCGAAAAGCAGAAGGCGTGCCGCGTTGCGGCTAACCAGCCGCAAAAGTTCCTTACGCGTGGCGCCCAGAGCCGCACGAATTCCAAATTCGCGTGTTTGTACTGTAACCGAGTAAGAAATCACGCCGTAGACCCCGACCGCCGCTAGCACGAGCGCCAGCCCAGCAAAAAGCGCGAGAAGCGACAAGGTAAAACTGCGTTCAGCCACGGACGCACGGAGGTAATCCTCTAGCGGGCGGACATTGAATACGGGTTGTGTTTTATCGGCTGCAACGAAGGCGTTGCCGGCTGCCTTTTCAAGGCTTCGCGGGTTTACTCGCGTTCTCGCGACCAGCGAATAGTTAAAGTCAAGGTTCTGCGCCTGTGGAATATATGCGGCCATGTCAGCGGAGCGATCCAATCCATATTGGCGGATATCGCCTACAATTCCGACAATCGTTGCCCAAGGCGCTTCTTCATGCCGTCCGCCAAGTTGGATATGCTGCCCGATGGGATTGTCTCTGGCAAATTGCGATTTTGCGCAGCTTTCACTGATAATCGCCACCGGCTGCGCACCTCTGTGATCCTGATCTGTGAAGAGGCGCCCCTGCCTTAACGGAATTCGCATCACGCGGAAGTAGCCAGGCGACACAGAGTACCGGTCGACGCTCGCTGCTTCTGAGGGATTCGCAAGGGGGCGTTCTCGGATGTGGAGACCTGCAGTGTCGAAATCCGCAAAGGGCAGCGTGCTTGTCATGGCACTCGCTTCGACTCCGGGATTCAGGTTCAAATGTTCCATCGCTTGTTTGTAGTAACCAAGCTCCGCGTCAGGATTTTTGTAGCGCGTGCTGTAGACGTATGTTTCGAGCGAGAGGACGTTCTTAGAGTCGAAGCCAGGATCGACGTTCAGCAATCGCCCGAAGCTCTTGCCAAGCAGTCCGACACCGAAGAGCAATAAGAACGCCAGCGCGATTTGTGCGGTTACTAAGGCTCTGCGGAAACCGGACTTGCCCGGGCCCGACGTGGATTTTCCGGATGCTTTGAGCGCCTCGTTGAGATCGATTCTCGTTGCTCGAAGAGCAGGCACGGTGCCAAATCCAATGGCGGCGCATATACTGACGGCCAACCCGAAGAGGAGCGCAGTGAAATCAATTCGTGTCTCGGCTAATCGTGGGATTTCATCCGGCGCTATGGAAGCCAGGATTCGCGTACCCCACCAGGCGAGCACGACGCCACCCAATCCGCCTGTGGCGGCGAGCAACAGACTTTCTGTGAGCATTGGCGAACGAGTCTTGCTCTAGTTGCTCCAAGCGCAGCCCTCATCGTGATTTCCTTAGCTCGAACGCTGGCCCTCGCTATAAGCAAACTCGCGACGTTTGCACACGCGATCAGAAGTACAAAGCTCACAGCGGCGAATAACAACCACACGCCAGCCCGAATTCTTTGTCCTACGATTTCGTCTAACAGCGGTGTTACGGTTACCCGGATAGCGGGGTCATATGACTCAGGATGCTCACGCACGATGTCTCGCATAATGCTGTTTAACTCGGCATCGCCATGTCCGGGTGTGATACCTTGCTTCAGCCGCGCAACTAATTGCAAGTGTTGACAGCTCCGGCAAGCATCTGGCTGCCCCAGCGCGTAACCGAGGGGCGCAAAGATTTCACGGCTTTCTTCCGCATGCGAGGATGCGAACGTTGAGAGTGGCCGAAAACCGGGTGGCAGAACGCCCACGATGGTAAAGGACTTCTCATTTAACCGAACAACTCTGCCGAGGACATGAGGATCGCCGCCAAAACGGCGCATCCACAGTCCGTTACTCAGGATCAGTACGTTCCAGCGGTCGGGGCGGTCCTCTTCGGGTGTAAAGGATCGCCCGAGCTGCATTCTTACGCCGAGCGTTCCGAAAAAGCTCGAGTTTACCCGCAGTCCGTTCACTAGCTCTGGTCTTCCAGCCTCGATCAGCGCGCTGTGCCATGTACGATAAAGCGCCATTCTTTCGAAGGAGCGGCTGCGTGTGCGCCAATCTTGTGTGGTTGTGAAATCTACCGTTACGCCGCGAGGCGATCCTGGAATGGTGGAGGCGATCATTACCAGCCGGTCCGGGTCAGGGTAGGATAGCTGGTTGAGCAAAACCGTTTTAACGATGCTGAAGATGGCTGTGTTTGCGCCTACACCTAGCGCCAGCGTTATAACTGCCGCGCATGTAAATGTTGAATTCTTGCGCAGCTCGCGCGCCGCAAATTGAAGGTCTTTAGCGGCTGTTTCGAGCCAACTCACGACGTTGGTATCACGGGTCTGTTCTTTAATCTGAGTGCGGTTTCCGAACCGGCGGATCGCCTCCTCGCGGCTGACGCTTTCCGGCATCCCAGTTGCATTGCTGTCTCGAATTCGCGACTCAATGTGAAATTGAATTTCCTCATCTAGGTCACGTGTCATTTTTTCTGGTCGAAGCAGATTGAAAATGCGGCGGAGCAACGACATTGATTTCCTGCTATGCGAACTTGAGCACTTGAGCAACCGCTTGCGTCAATTGCGCCCAACCACGCTCTTCCTCGGCCAGATGCTTACGGCCTTTGGCGGTAACCGAGTAATACCGGGCTCTTCTGTTGTTCTCTGAGGAGCCCCATTGGGCTCGCAGCCATCCGGACTGAGTCATGCGATGAAGCGCGGGATAGAGGGACCCCTCTTCGAGATGCAAAACCCCGTTTGAAATCTTCTCGATATGCAAGGTAATGCCATATCCGTGCATGGCTCGGCGAGACGCGAGCGTTCTTAGCACGAGCAAATCGAGTGTCCCTTGAAGGGAATCTTTATCGCGCTTAGTAATGGCGTCGTCTCCTATAGATGTCTATAGGAAGTGTCGTTCAATTCAAAACTGCTGTCAAGTGCTATTCGCAGGCGGGCTGCATTGCGGCCTGGGCTTCAACGCGGCAAGTAACCCCCGGGTTACTCGTACGTTGCCGTCTTTTTGACGTATCTGCCGTGTTCGGGAAGGGCGATACGGTCAAACTCCGCAGCGAGCCGTTGAAGTTGATCAGGAACTTCATTGCCGCTCATGGGCAGGCCGTGGCCGGGAGCGATGGTGGTTGGCCGCAGGGCTGCGAGTTTCTCGACAGATCGCCGAGCGGAGTCCCGATCAGGCGTGTAGTAGGCGGGAGGACCGTGAAGCTCGGGTGTCTGCTTTGCTACCGCGAGGAAGGATTCTTGCTTTGTGGTGCAGAATGCGTCCCCGACGACGAGCGTTTTGTCTTCCGACCGGAAGAGCGATATGTGCCCGGGCGCGTGTCCTGGCGTGTGGATATATTGCCAGCCGGAAAGCGTGGGAACCGAGCCACCCGATGGCAAAGGGGAGACGCGGCCGCTAATGTTGACCGAAGTGCGCGGATACAGGGGTGAAAGGACGGCCATGAGTCCGCCGCCGACTGAGGAGTCGGGAGGTGGGTATTTGGCCTGAGCCGTGAGATACGGAAATTCATCCAGGTGAGCATAAACAGGAACGTCCCAATCTTCGAGCAGGGCGTCGAGAGCGCCGACGTGATCGAAGTGGCCGTGTGTCAGAACAATTGCGGCGGGTCTCGAACGTTTGCCGAAGTGGTCCTCGGCCCAACTCTTAATTTTTTCAGCCGAGAAATGAATTCCGGCATCGATCAGAGTCCAGCCTCCTTCGCGAGCTTCGATGGCGAATACGTTGACAAATAGGATCCGAACACCGATGAGGCCGGGAGCGATGTTGTCGAGCGAAACGGCTTCGTAGGAGGGTAGAGTTATTGCATCCATTGTGATTCCACTGTCACGGAAGGATGAGGAGTCGTCAACTCGGAAACCCTCGTAAAGAGGTTGAAAGGCGCGGCTCTGGTCAATGAGCCGAGGTGCGCGTGATGGCTATACTTCGGATATGGCGGCGCTGGTTACGCTTGGGGGCGATGCCGCTCAGTTCGACTCCGTAGAGTTGGGGCGGAAAGAGGAATCGCTTTTCGCGGGTATTCGCGGCTTGGGCCCGGTGATTGTCGCGTATTCGGGCGGCACCGATTCGGCTTATTTGGCTTGGGCTGCGTGGCGGGTTCTGGGTGACGATGCTCTCGCGATTACAGCCGATTCACCGTCTATTCCGGAGTCGCACAAGCGTGATGCAGAGGCGTTTGCGCGCGAGTGCGGATTCAGGCATGAGTTCATACGGACATATGAGTTCGAGAATCCGGATTACGTGAAGAATGATTCCGACCGGTGCTTTCATTGCAAAGACGAGCTGTTCAGGCGCTTGGAAGCATATGCGGCAGAGCGGCAGTTTGCCGACATTGTGTACGGCGTGAACAAGGATGATTTGGGAGATTACCGTCCGGGCCAGTGGGCGGCGAAGTTGCACGGGGTGAAGGCACCACTGGCTGAGGCTGGGCTGACGAAGGCGGAGATTCGCGAATTGGCGCGCAGGGCGGGTCTGGCGATATGGAACCGGCCGGCTGCCGCATGCCTTAGCTCGCGAGTGCCGTACGGAATCGCTGTCACGCCGGAGACGATCAAGGTGATCGAGCACGGCGAAGAGGCGATTCGAGAGCTTGGCTTCAGGCAGTTTCGGGTTCGTATCCACGGAGATCTCGCGCGGATTGAAATCGCGAAAGACGAGTTGCCGAAGGCGCTGACGATGGAGAGCGCTCAGGAGCTGACCGCGATTTTTAAACGGCTCGGATTTCTGTACGTGACGCTAGATTTGGAAGGATACCGGCAGGGCTCACTGAATGCAGTTTTGCAGCGAGCTGGCGAGAACCGCGGTTAATCCGACTTTGCTTCGGAAGAAGTAGATTTCTTTTCCGAGGAACTGGACGCTGGAGCGGGTGTGTCTGTGGCGCCTGAGGGTTTCGCTTCGGGCGCCGTCTTGTCGCCCGCTTTCTTGTCGCCTCCGTCCTTTTCAGCCTTGGAACCGCGCGCATAATCGGTGACGTACCAGCCGCTGCCCTTAAATTGAAGCGCGGGAGCGGAAAGCACCCGGTGGACCCGGCCGCCGCACTTTTCGTGATTGGTAAGGGGCGGGTCAGAAAACTTCTGCATCACCTCAAACAGGTCACCGCAATTTTCGCACTGGTACTCGTAGAGTGGCATGTTCGAATTGGATCAGTCCGCCCTTAACGCTCCGGGTGATGCGGAGGACTCTTTTCGAGAATCGGCGGCCGATCGCTTGTGACAGTGGGTGTGTTCTCGCCGCTTGTCAACTGGGCGAGAGTTGTCTTTCCGGTAACCAGATCGATGGACTGCTTCAGCAGATTGTCTTCGGTGCTCTTCGGGGCTGTTCCCGGAATTGGATTGCCGTCCTGATCGAGCTCGGGCCCGTTATCGTTTTCGGCGAGCTGAACGGAGGGAACGACGCCCGTATCCTGAATTGCTTTGCCGCCGGGTGAGTAGTATTTTGCGACCGAGAGAATGACGGCCCCGCCATCTTCCATCTGAATTGTTTTGCGGAGACTTGCATCACCGTAGCTTCGCTCGCCGACAATCTGGGCTCGCTTGTCGTCGAGAAGCGCAGCGGCCGCAATTTCGGCACCGCCCGCCGTCGCGCGATCGGTGATGACGACCAGCGGACCCTTCCAGAGATCGTCCTGGGACTTGGCGTCAAATTCTGTTTGCGCGGTTTTCTGACCTTTGAGCGCGGCAATTTCGCCTGTGTCGAGGAAGAGATTGGCGAGTGGGACTCCCATTTCAGGATCGCCCGTAGAGCAATGCCGGAGATCGAGCACGATGTACTTCGCTCCCTGTTTCTTCAGGTCTTGCAGCCTTGCTTTGGCTTCGTCGATTCGATTCGCGGCCAAGCTAGTCACGTGCAGATATCCGACTTTTTCGGGCAGAAGCTTCTCTACAACTTGAGGAAATGCGATGACGGCCCGGCGGAGAGTGATTTTTTGAGGTTCCGGGCTGCGAAGGCGCAAGACGGTCACGTCGACTGCGGAATTGGGATCTCCTCGAAGGAGCTGCTCGGCGTAAGCGAGCGGCATGTCGCGGGTGGCGATGCCGTTGATGCTCTCGATGAGATCGCCAGTCGTGATGCTCGCTTGCTCGGCTGGGGAACCGGGCAAGGCGTCGACTACCGCGACGTAGCCGTAGCGCTTTGCCAAGATGAGGCCCACTCCGGCTTTGGCGAAATCTTGAGTTTTTTCATATTGTCGGTATTGATCGGCGTTCAAATAACTGGCAAAAGGATCAACCGACTCGAGAAGGCCGTTGATTGCGCCTAAGGTAACGCTCTTCATGTCCGGTTCTTCGACGTATTCCAACTTAATGCGCTCAAGAACTTCTGTATAGACCTTCAGATGGCCATAGACGTCGTCTGGCCCGACAGCGCGTCCGGTTCGAGCGCCTATCAAGAGGAGAACGACGACGCAAGTTGAACTTGCAAGAATGGTCCATTTAAAACGGCTGTTCATTGGGATTTCAGGGCGTCATTCAAAGTATATCGAATTGACAGTCCGGCGACGTAGACGTAAGCTGGCCCGTCGCTTCGCATAGGGCTCCACTTCTGCGGAGGAAATCTCTACGCCGGGATCGAAATAGGGATGGCCGGTTCAGGGGCGCATGCGGAGGCCCCGGGCGCGAGATCAAAACGGGCGGTGAAGTGGAAGATACTTCCGATGCCCGGCTCGCTTTCGACCCAGACGCGCCCACCCATCAACGCGACCAACTGAAACGAGATGGTAAGGCCGAGCCCGGTGCCTCCGTATCGCCTAGTCGACGAGGTATCTGCCTGCGTGAAAGCTTCGAAGATGCTCTTCTGCTTCTGCGTCGGGATGCCAATTCCTGTATCGGCGACGGCGAAATGCAACAGCGCTTGCCCATCCGAGATTCGCTCGGGAGTCACCGAGACAGTGACGCTGCCTTGGCTAGTGAACTTGATGGCGTTGTCGGTGAGGTTCAATAAGACCTGGCGGACGCGAAGCGGGTCGCCGACCAGGTTTGTTGGAATGCTGGGCGCGAGCTCCGTGCGCAGATCCAAATTTTTCTGGCGGGCGCGGAGCGATACGGACCGAACCAGTTCATCAACAGATGCCAAAAGATTAAACGGCGTTTTTTCAAGCGTAAGCTTGCGAGCTTCGATTTTCGAGAAATCGAGTATGTCGTTGACGATGGCGAGAAGCGAATCGCTTGAAATCTTAACGACCTCCAGATATTCCCGCTGTTCGTCAGTCAATTCGGTGCTGAGCGCGACGTCGGTCATTCCCAAAATTCCGTGAATCGGAGTGCGAATTTCGTGACTCATGTTGGCGAGAAAATCGCCCTTAGCCCGGCAGGCGGCCTCGGCGGCTTCTTTAGCCATCGTGAGCTCTTCTTCGGTACGCTTTCGTACATCTATTTCTTCTTCGAGGGCCTGGTTCGAATACATCAATTCGCTTGTCCGCTCTTGGACCCGAAGCTCCAGCTCATCGCGAGAGCGGCGTAGTTGTTTTTCGCTTTCTTGCAAAGCGGACGTGCGCTCATCAACCAGTCTTTGGAGTTCGCGTTCACGCGCTTTTGCCTGGTTTACTTGCCAGCGATATATACCACTACAGAGACCAACTAAAAAGAAAGCGATCGAAAAATAGAAGAGCTTTGTTTGATAGAAGTGCGGTTCCAACGTGAGTGAAAGTACGGCACCGTTTGGGCTCCACACTTGATCGTTATTACATGCCACTACGCGGAAGTTGTATTCGCCTGGGGGGATATTCGTGTAATAGGCTACGCGCCGGTTTCCGGCTTGAGTCCAATCCTTATCGAAGCCTTCGAGCATGTAGCGGAATTGCATCTTTTCCGGAGCGACAAAGCTCGGCGCAGTGAATTGAAATTCCAACTGTCCTTTCCCAGGAGGAACAACAAGAGCCTTGTCTAAGGGCTGTTCTTTGTTGTCCACGAGAATGCGCTCAAGCACAACTTTTGGCGGGATCTTGTTCTTGATCAAATGAGAAGGGTTCACGATGGCGAGACCTCCCATAGTCGGGAAGCAGAGGCGCCCGTCTCTGGTACGCAGACCAGCGGGCTGGAATCCACCGTTGCACTCGCGGTTCTTCATTCCGTCGGCCGTGCCATAAACGGTTGAAGTGATGCGCGGGAGGCTACCATTAGCAAAAGCCTCGAGCTGCTGTGTGCTGACCGAGAACACGCCCTTATTTGAGCTCATCCAGAAGCGGCCGAGCCCGTCATCGAGGATTTGAAACACGGTGTCGTCGTATAGGCCGTTATCAATGTTGTAGGTGGTGAATTTTCCAGCGCTGAACCGGCTCAGGCCTCCGCCGTTGGTCGCAAGCCAAAGCGTGCCGTCTGGATCGCCATAAATGGACCAGACGAAATCATTAGCGAGCCCGTCATGTTTCGTGAATACGGAGAACCTGCCGCTTTTCAAGCGATTCAAGCCACCGCCTGTAGCAATCCACAAGTTTTGCTGGCGGTCTTCATAGATTGAAAGGACGTTATTGTTGGACAGGCCGTCCCGGGTTGTATAAGTAACGAATCGATGGCCATCGAAGCGGCTCAGTCCGCCGCGAGTGCCTGCCCAGAATACGCCGCTGTGATCGATATAGGTGCATCCTATGAAGCCGCCAGGTACGCCGCTCTTCTCGTCAAATTTTGTAATTCTTCCATCTCTCAGCCGTGCCAATCCGTGCGCCGTACCAATCCACATGCTGCCGTCAGGATCCTGGATGATCGAAGAGACCAGACTGTTTGGAAGGCCGTCGTTAACCCCGTAATTGGTGATCTGCCCGTTTTTCCAGCGCGCGAGGCCGTGATCGGAGCCAAGCCAAAGAGCTTGATCGCGATCTTCGTAGACGGGTAGGATCACATCGCTCATCAGGCCATCGTCACGGGAAAGAGTACTAAAAGAGCCTCTTTTTAGACAGTTCAATCCACTGCCTCCAGCCCCGAACCATAAGGTTCTCTCGCGGTCCTCGAAGATGGCCCATACTTCCCGGCCCTGAAATCCTTCTCGGGCGGAAAAACTGCCGATTTTGCCATTTGCAAGCCGGTTCAGTCCTGAGCCTGTTCCGATCCAGAGACTCCCTGATGGTTCTTCATAAAGTGCCAAAACGGTGTTGCTTGCCAGGCCGTCTTTGGTTGTGTATTGCGTTGTCCCGACCGGCGCGACATGATACAAGCCATCGCCATTTGTGCCTACCCAGAGCGACCCGTCCCGTGCTATGAAGCTCGAGCGAACGTGTGTCGCCGCGAGACCGCGCGGAATCTGAGGAGTTACGAATTTCCCGTCTGTGAACTCGTTCAAGCCGCTGTGCGTTCCAATCCAAAGATTGCCTTTGTGATCTCCACAAATGGAGAACACGGCATTATCCGAAAGCCCGTCGGCTTTTGTGAAAACACGAAATTTCCCGTTCGCGAAGCGAACCAATCCGCCGCCATCCGTCCCCAACCAAAGAGCGCCATTCCGGTCCATATATAGGGCGTGGACTGAATCATTGGGCAAACCATTCCGCGAGGTATAGGCGGTGAATTTGCCGTTTCTCAGGCGCGACAGGCCTCCTCCATTCGTGCCGATCCAGAGGTTTCCCTGTTGATCCGGCCACAGAGCCATGATTTGGTTCTGCCGGAGTCCGCCGGTCGTGTGCTTATCGAAAACCGTGAAATGTACACCATCGAACCGGACCAGGCCTTCTTCGGTCCCGAGCCATAAATATCCTTCGGCCGTCTGGGTGATGGACAAAACTGAATTTTGCGGTAGACCCTGAGCCGATTGCCAGGATTGATGGATGTATTGAGAGAGAGGTTTAACGGAGTCGAAATCGGTCCGGCTCTGCGCGTGTATAGCGGGAAGGAAAGGCAGAACAATCATTAAGGCGCGGAGCATGAACCAATTTGTCTCCTTATGTGACAAACCAAAGTTTGATTTTGCTGTCGAGCGGCAGTTTTCCTTTACGTGAGAGTGCTCCAACGTAGATCTGTTCTCGTAGAAAGGCAAGGTTTAGTCTTCCTACAAGTTGATCGGCTCGGATGGAGAAAAAGTTGAGGCGCTTCAGCTAGTGATCGAAGCAACTATACATCGGGGTTTTCTGAGGCGAGCCGTATTCTCACCAGATGTATGCTTTTGCTTCCTCCCGGCGCTGATAGCTATCCAGGACATGAACCACGCGGATTTTTTTGAGCTTCGCAGGCGAGAGCTGGCCGAGAGGAACATACACAATTTTGCGATTCCTGCGAGCTGCCAATTGCCGGAACTTGCTTCGGGGAGGTTTGGCGGCAACGTAGACTACGTGATGCTCGACGGAATAGTCGAGAGCAGCCATAAGCAAGCGTTCTGGTTTCGTCTCGGCGGTATCGTAATCCGAATCAGACCAAACATCGTATAGGCGGCGGGGCGGCAGGGTCATTAGAAGTCCGCCGTATTCGGCGCGGCCTATACCCGGCCCGACCAGGTGTTCGAATGGGTGCGTTGAATAAAAGGCCATATCGGATTCATTCTGATGCTCACC